>Ga0137394_10000004_pt1 | contig 463174 bp, 383 predicted proteins | sample czobulk116metaG_FD_108278 | JGI IMG/M metagenome (GOLD analysis project Ga0137394, IMG submission 108278) | Vadose zone soil microbial communities from Angelo Coast Range Reserve, California, USA - czobulk1.16 metaG | ecosystem: Environmental > Terrestrial > Soil > Vadose zone | place: USA...
AATCGGCACTCGGCGACGCGCTGACGGCGCTGAACCGGCCCGACGAAGCCCGCCCGGCCTATCAGCGGGCGCTTCAGCTTGCCAGGACGGTCGAGCCGGAATTCCAAGTGAGCTGGATTTCCATACTCGAGGCGAAACTCGCGTCAAGATAGCGATAAGTCGAACCTTATGTTCAAAGAAAATCTCACGCGACGCGCAGACGTAAGAGAACTCGCCACTTGATTGGTGCCCCCGCAGGGATTCGAACCCCGAACCAACAGATTATGAGTCTGCTGCTCTAACCGTTGAGCTACAGGGGCACAATAACTTACTAACGCCGGCGTCGGACTGTAACGAGATTTGTAGCGACCGCGAGTCGTGTTTCGCTTTTTCAGCCGCCTCCAGGTTCATATTTGCGAAACGCTCGAAGCGCGCTCCTGGCCCGCGACCTTCTTGATTGTAAAGGTGTCCGCGCCAGCTCCACCGAATCTCGTCGAAAACGTGTGGCGGAACGAGTGTATCACGCTGTCCTTCGCGAGCTGCAAACTCGCCCCCAGCTTGTGATGAAGATGATCGAGGGAGGTCACGAGATATCGTTTGCCAGCATGACTTGCGAATACATACTCCGACTTGCTGTCCAACGATCTATTGACGAGCATTTCCTGAGCACGCGCCGTTAGACTTACATGTCGGCGCGCATTCCTTGACTTGCCTTTAGCGCTGGCTCGGACTGTCTTTGGCCACCTCACTTTGACCGGCTTTTCACAGCGGCTCGCCCCTGGCTAACTTGCGTAGCCCATCTTTCTGACTCAGCATGAAACTATGAAACGTGCGCGTTGCGGAGGGCTGAAAACGTCCCAGCGAAACCATCTTCACCGAGCGCCTTAGCGTATGCCCGGAGATGCGCAACTGAGCCAGCTTGCCGGCCTTCACCTCTTCAAGCACCGCCCAGGGAGGCAACAGTGTGATGCCCCAACCGTGCTCGGTCATCAGCTTGATGAAGTAGGTGTCATTGGACTCGAGGGCCAGGGCCGGTCGGATGCCGACGCTGTCGAAAAACTGATCGGTTGCGCGGCGTATGGAAGAGCCTCGTTCGAAGAGCACCAGTCTCTCGCGCTCGATCTCTTTGACCGTTGCCGCGCGTTTTCTTGCCAGCCGGTGCTGCCGACCCACAATCAGCATCAGTTCGTCTTCGACCAGTTGCTCTACCTTTAGCGCTGGAGAGTAAACAGGCCAGGATGCAAAACCGATGTCTGCCGCCCCATCCAGGATTCCGGCAATGGTCTGTTCGGTGCTGACGGTCGTGTGAAACGACAGTTCAATTTCCGGATGCGCGCGCATGAAAGATTCAAAGAAGGGCGCGAACAGGTAGACCAGCGCCTGGGTTGCCGCCGCTACGCGTACCGAACCCGCCGCCGGGTGCTCGTGCCCAGACACGTGCTCCCGCAACGCTTCAGCCTCATCAAGGATCCGTTGCGCATGTTCCAGGGCCACCCTGCCCGATTCCGACAACCTGACACCACGTTTCGCGCGAATGAACAACGGCTCGCCCAACTCCGTCTCCAGGGCTTTGATCTGGTGGCTGACGGCGGATTGAGTCAGATTTAGCTGCTTCGCCGCCCGCGTAAAGTTCAGGGTTTCGGCTACCACACGAAAAGTTCGCAGTTGCCATAACTCCATAACCGCTATCCTCACAACGATAATGTCCAGACATGAGCCCTTTTAATGGTCTCTATTAAAACAATGAGTTGGATAAATGACAACGTCCTACGTAGACTCTTATATGCAACCAGGATCACCGACACAGCCAACCCTCTTTACCGCGCTCGCACTACAATCGCACTTCGAACTACGCCCCTACAATGAATAAATCAAACGACAAGGCGGATGGGGATATGAAAAAACGATCAGAGAATACAAAACATTATTTACTAGCCAGTGACTTTGATCAGACTTTGAGCTTTAACGATTCGGGAATTGTTCTCAGTGAGCTCCTGGGTAACTCCAGGTTCGGTGAAAAGGTCGCGGGCCTGTCGAATATGAACCTGGTGCAGCAGGGAGGTGAACTGGCTTACTTGCTGTTGCACGACCCTGAGTACCGTCGTGTCCGTAAAGACGACCTGATCGAGGTGGGCAAACGAATCCGTCTCAAGCAGAACATTCACGAGTTGTTACGGTTTCTCGAGAAGGGCTTTGACGACTACCGTTTCTCCTTCTATGTCGTTTCGGCCGCGCCAGAAGAAGTAATCCAATCGGCGCTCGAAGACATTATTCCGCCGGATCACATTTTCGGCACGCAGTTCCGCTACGACCAGTCCACTGGCGAGATTGAGTCGATCGTCCGGGTCCCTGCCGGTTACGGAAAGGTCGCGGTGATTGATGAGCTGCACTCAACACTGCAGGTGAGTTACGACCGCATCGTTTATGTCGGCGACGGTAGCTCAGACGTTCACGTGATGCTGCACGTCAACCGTCAGGACGGCTTCACAGTCGCGGTTTCTGAAGCCAAGCACATCGCTCAGATCGCGAAGCGCAGCGTTCTTAGCGACGATGCGCTGAGCGTGTTGGTTCCTGTTCTCGAAGACATCGTGGGCTGGGACTCGGTGCGCATTCGGTCGCTCTTCGAGTCACAGGGCTTTCTTATTCAGGAGTGGGACAAGGTGCGAACGGATTGGCTGACCATCCGCGGGATATCCGATGGAGCTGACTCAGAATTAGGGTTACTCGAGGCCGCTAATGCTTGACGGTCTCGGGTGGGTAGCCACTGCGCTCTTCGCCACTTCGTACTTCTGTAAGACGTCTAGAGCCATGCGTCGTCTCCAGGCGGCGGCCGCCCTTTTGTGGGTCGGCTACGGCATCTGGATGAATGCCCTTCCGATAATCGTGGCCAACGTGATCGTGGCTGCGTTGGCGTTGTATTCCGACTGGAAGCAACTGCGGCTTTCGAGCGCAGCCAATCGCCAACCGGAGGCCTAGCCGTCTATCACGAAGTCCCCGGGCATTTGGAACAGTCGACGCCGCCCAGTCGTGTTTACAATTTCTGTTTTCTCTGCGAGATCTCCGCGGCCTTTGCGTCTCTGCGGTGAGCTTTTCGCGGCCAGGATTCACCGCCGAGACGCAGAGAACGCAGAGGTGGCGCAGAGAATCTCAAATAGGAATATCTTTAGCCGCTTATCGTGAGCGAAAGCCGGAGGCCATCTTTGGTAATTCAATCTATCTTTTTCGCGAACGCGATTGAGGTGGCCGTCTGAAATCAACGGCCGGAGCGAGGGAACTTCTGTAATAACCCCTCGACCAACGTGAGTAATTCTTTTGGATCGACAGGCTTCGATACGTGGGCATCGAACCCCGCTGCAATAGCGGTCTTGGCGTCTTTTTGGGAAGCGTAGCCGGAGAGCGCAATCGCCGGAACGTTTCTGAAAGCCGCAATCCGGCGCAAGCGCTTGATCATTTCGAACCCATCTATCTCAGGCATTCCAATATCCGAAATAAGCAGATCAGCAGTGGTCTCTTCCGCGCACTCCAACATCTCGGCGGCCGACTCGCAAGTAGTCACACCAAAACCGCGCGCTTCGAGAGTTGCCTTTAACATCTCCAAAGTATCCGGGTCATCTTCGACGACTAACAGCCGAGCACCCGCGGAGGCGGAGGTTGTTTGCCTCTCTGACTTGCGCGCGTGACCCGCGGTTACGGGTGCTTTCCTTGGCAATCGCACTTCAAAGCGGCTGCCTCGGCCGGGCCCCTGGCTCTCAGCACTTACATTGCCTTTGTGTGCTTCCACAAAACTCTTCACCAGTGCCAGCCCCAGTCCCAGCCCACCATGCGCTCTGGTTTTCGAACCGTCGGCCTGACGAAAACGCTCGAAAACGAAAGGCAGAAAATCGGGCGGAATACCCTGCCCCGTATCTTCGACGGACACGACTGCCTCGTGGCCGTTTGCCTGACACTCAACTTTCACACGTCCACCTGGAGAGGAAAACTTGATTGAATTACTTAAGAGGTTCCAAAAGACTTGCAGCAGGCGGGCGCGATCTCCGCTGACTATTTCATTCTGCCAATCATGAAAGGTCACGTGGAGTTGGATATCGCCGGCTACCGCCAACGGACGAACCGTCTCGACAGCTTCGCTGACTACATCACCCAGGGACACGGGCAGTTCTTCCATGCGCATCTTTCCGGTCAGGATCGCTGACATATCAAGCAAGTCATTGATTAGACGTTTCAAGGCGTGCGAATTTTTTTCGATTACCGCCAGACCGTGCTCTGCTTCCTTCTCAGGCAGGATCCCGTTGCGAATCATATGAATCCATCCAATCACCGGAGTGAGTGGCGTGCGGAGCTCATGTGAAATCGTCGTGAGAAATTCGTCTTTGGCCCGGCTGGCGGCCTCGGCTTCGCGACGCGCTGCCCGCTCTTCTTCAAAGAGGCGGGCGTTATCGACAGCCAGCGCGATCCGGAAGGCAACCAACTGCAAGAGCCGCGTGTCATCATCTGTAAACGGACGACGCACCAGTCTTCCAACGTGAACTACTCCCACTACGCGGCCTCCGACAAGCAACGGCACACCCAGCAGTGACTTAACTCCTTTTTCTCGCAAGAACGGGGTATAGAGGTCTGCAGTATCAATGTCATCGATTACGATGGGCGCCTTTTGCTCGGCGACGCGGCCAGCGAAGCCAGCGCCCAGCGGAACACGAATCCGGACGTCAAGTTCCAAACCCTTCGTAGCCCAGGCCACCAGATCGTTGTCTTCCTCAAGTAACATGATCACCACCGTATCGACGTCCATGGCGTCACGCACGCGATCGAGAAGCTCGGCCAGCAATCTTTCCAGCGACAGGTGCGAGAGCGCGACCTCAGTTACAGTTTGAACGCGGGCCATTCGATCCATAGCGACTTCCACTTCGTGCCGGGCGCGTTGTTCGCGATCCAGGAGGCGTACGCCTTCTTCTTCAGCGCGCTGGCGCTCGACAAATTGTCCGATCTGGTTTCCGATGCCACTCATCATTTCCTGCAGGATCTGATCGGGAGGCTGGCTGGCGCAACTGAAAAACTCAAGGACTCCTGAGACTTGATTGCCAAAGGTAATGGGAAATCCGAAAGCCGAACGAAAACCTGCTTTCGCCGCGAAGGGACTACGAGGAAAGTTCGCGTCGGTAGCGATGTCGCTGATCCAGTCAGAGACGCCGGTTTCCCAAATACGCCCGGGCAGGCCCATGCCGCGCGGGAAAGTCCGGTTCCGACTGGCATCTTCGAATTCCTCTGCGGGCACTGAGGAAACGCGCCAGGCGGCTAACCAACGCATGACATTCGCGTCCCGGTCGACGTCCCACATTTGACCCATCTCCCATCCCAGGCTCTCGCTAATCGACTGTAATAACATCGGCGCCGCTGTGGCCAGTGAATCGGACTCCGTCAGGATCCGGGCTACGTGGAACTGCACGGCCAGACGCCGCTCAAGTTTGCGGCGTTCGGTAATGTCGCGCGCAATCCCGGTGAAGAATCGCCGGCCGTCTTCGACGAATTCGCCGAATGATATTTCTAGCGGGATCTCGCGTCCATCTTTGTGCAGTCCGGGCAACTCCACCGCGTCCCATGAAATGTGTCGCGCGCCGGTAGAGAGGTAGCGCTCCAGACCTCCGCGATGCATATGCCTCAGGTATTCGGGCATCAGCATTGTCATCGATTGTCCAATTAGTTCAGCCCTGGTGTAGCCAAATATTCCCTCGGCGGCGCGATTGATGAAAAGGATCGTGCTTTGTTCGTCAATGGTGATGATGGCGTCCGAGGCGGTGTCGGCGATGACCCGGGTGATCCGATAAAGATCATCCGGAGGATTTTGAAGATTGTGCCCGCTGGACTCAGTCATGTGCTGATCGAAGCTAATCCTATTCTTAATCGCGAGTCAATTCGAGTGTTAACCAGCGCGTGAAGCCCGACGGTAAGGGAGGGCCATTTTAGTCGTTAGGTTCAACTGCCCGCGAGTTGCCCTCCCTCACGGTCGGGCTGCTGACACGACGCGCTTTTCAGTCTGGAGCAAGAGGAACAGTATACTCTTTGACAACCGACAAATCGGCAACCCACAATCGGATCTCGGAAATCTTCTCATGTATCCCGCAGGAAACCTTTTCATTCCGGCGCCGCACGGGCAACTGGAAGCCATTCTAAAACAACCTCAGAACGGTGACGTTCGCGGGGCGGCCCTGGTGCTGCATCCGCATCCATTGGGCGGCGGCACCATGCACAACAAGGTCGTGTTTCGCGCCGCGGCCGCCCTCAACGAAGCGGGCCTGGTGGTGTTGAGAATCAATTTTCGCGGCGTCGGTCAAAGCACGGGCGAGCATGACGAAGGTCGTGCGGAACGAGACGACGCCCGTGTAGCGCTCGATTATCTGGCGGCGAACTATCCCGGACAGGAAATCACGCTGTGTGGTTTTTCTTTCGGCGCGCGCGTCGGAATGGAAGTCGGGATAGAGGACGAGCGGGTGGTGCGACTAATCAGCATCGGCACGCCCGTAGATAAATACGACTTCAGTTTTCTTGGACAATGCCGTAAACCAATTCTTTTCGTTCAGGGCGAGCGTGATGAGTACGGCAACATCGACCGGCTGCGGGAATTAGTTGCGAAGATCAAGGCGCCCGTGGAATTGAAAGTCATCAAGGGCGCGGGGCACTTCTTTGATGATCATCTGGATGAGTTGAAAGCTGCGATCACGGAGTGGGTGTTGGCTCAAGTCCCCGCAGCGGGGCAGTAGCCCGACCGTAAGGGAGGGCTCCGCATCCCATACAGCTTCACCCGAGAGAATCAGTTCAGTTCGTCAGTTGTATCCAGATAACCAATTATGCAATCACGAATGAGCTGGTAGGAGCGTTCATATACGAGGCTGTCCCCGCTAAAAGGATCGGCAATCTCGTCGCCGCGTTGATGCGGATCAAAACTGCCCAGCAAGCTGACGCGGTTGGGGGAAATGCCGAATTCACTCGTCAGCACGTCGGCGTGATCCTGTTCCATCACCAGAAAACGATCGATCGAGTCGAGAGGAAGCTGACGTACCCAGGTCGGAGTTTTTTCGGGAGGCGGTGTTTTGTGCTGCCGGCAGGTGTTCGAAGTTTCAACCAACGGTGGCGCGTCTGAGAAATCCAAGACGCCGGCAGAATAGACCATAACTGCCAGAGATCGTTTGCGGGCCTCGGCAACAAAGATCGCGTGAGCCATCACGCTCCGACACCTGTTCGCAGTGCAAATAAGAGCAACTGAAGGCATGATGTCAGAACCGCCTGCGGTAGCGGGCGGTTGATCCTGTTCATGTGAAAGTTAATCGGTTTCGGAGTTTAACCGCCCGCTACCGCGGGCGGTTCTGACCTAGATACCCCCGGGCCACCAGTAACTCGGCATTCAAGATCGCCGCGCCCGCCGCACCGCGAATCGTGTTGTGACCAAGCGCGACAAATCGAAAATCAAGCACGTTGTCCGGCCCGATGCGACCTACGCTAACGCTCATCCCGTTTCCCGCATCCCGATCCAGGCGCGGTTGCGGCCGATCAACTTCGTCGCGGACGATAATTGGCCGAGCCGGCGCTGTGTGTAATTTCAATTCCTGCGGCGCGGAAGTAAATGAAGCGAGCGCTGCGCGAACTTGATCCAATGAAGGTCTTTCAGAAAGCTTCACGCGAATCGCCGCCATATGGCCGTCTGTTACATTGACGCGATTGCATTGCGCGCTGACCAGCATTTTGGCATCGTCAATCCTTCCATCGCTCATCCGGCCGAGCAACTTCAAAGTCTCAGCTTCGATTTTCTCTTCTTCGCCGCCAATGAAAGGTATGACGTTGTCGCTGGCGTCCAGCGAAGCGACGCCCGGATAACCGGCGCCTGAAAGCGCCTGCATCGTGGTCACAACACAGGATGCAACTCCGAACTTCGCATGCAACGGCGCCAGGGCCATCACGATCACGATCGCTGAACAGTTTGGATTCGTTACGATGAAGCCGCGATCGTAACCACGGTTTGTTCGTTGCGCGTCAATCAATGCGACGTGTTCGGCGTTCACTTCGGGAATCAGCAGAGGCACGTCCGCGCCCATTCGATGCGGAGAGGAATTGCTGATTACTGGACATCCGGCGCCGGCGAAATCTTCTTCCGTTTCCTTGGCCACCTCACCGGGTAGACTCGAGAATACGAAATCACAATCCAGGGGCGGCGCGGGAGGCTGCACGACGATCTGTTTGACGGATTCAGGCATTTCTCCCGGCAATCGCCAAACGCAGGCCTGTGCGTAGGTCTTTCCCTGCGATCGATCAGAGGCCGCCAGCGAAGTGACTTCAAACTGCGGATGCGATTCCAGCAATTGAATGAAGCGCTGACCGACAACGCCGGTCGCGCCGAGAATGCCTACACGAAATTTATTGGCCATTGAATCAGTCATGTTTGGTTATGTCTCGCGCAGACCAAGTTTAACGCAGAGGGCGAAGATGTCTCCGCAAACGTATCCAGAGAAATCTTTGCTTCCCTTTCGTCTTTGCGCCTTTGCGCCTTGGCGTGAAGTTAGTTCTCGCAAAGGCGCCAAGTCGCAAAGAAAAGACTTCACCGCAGGGACTTCAGCGCCGCTCCCAAGCGACGCACTCCTTCGCTCAACTTCGCCTCATCAGCGCAAAAAGAAATACGCAAAAACCCCTCGCTCTCGGGGCCAAATGCCGCGGCCGGAATCGTGACCACGCCTTGTTCAAGCCCCGCTTCGGCAACTCTCAAAGAATCTCCGAAAGCGCTGACGTCCACCATGGTGTAGAACGCGCCCTCCGGTGTCACGCAGCGCAAGCCAGGCTCGCTCCGCAATAAGCCGAGCAAATGATCGCGCCGGTGATGAAAGATTGCGCGCATTTCTGCCCGAGACTGAGCGGCTTCATCCGTCCAGGCTGCCAGCGCTGCCTTTTGCGAAATGCTCGATGCACAGGTCACGACGTATCCATGCAGCACCAGCGCCGCGCGGATAACCGCTGCGTCTCCCGCGATCCAGCCAATCCGCCAGCCGGTCATGCGCATCGATTTTGAAAGCCCGCTGACGACGATCGTGCGCGGATAGAATTCGGAGATTGATGCCGGCCGTTCCGGCGTGTAGTAAAGCTCGCGATAGATTTCATCGCTGACGATGAAAGCATTCGAGCCGCTGGCAGCGACGGCCTCAGCCATTCCGCGTAGATCGTCGTTCGACAAAGCGCGCCCGGTGGGGTTCGAGGGACTAATGCAAATCACAACCTTTGTTCGCGGCGTAATTCGTTTCTTGAAGTCCTCGAGATCAAATCCGAAGTCATTCTTTGCCGGCAACCGGTAAGTGACGGCCCGCCCGCCAACCATTCGGGTAATCATCGGATAGGCGATGAACCCCGGGTTCGGCATCAGGACTTCATCGCCCTCTTCAACCAGGGTTCTTAAGATCAGGTAAAGCGATTCCTGCGAACCCGCGGTCACCATAACGTGATCGGGAGAAAGGTTCAGATGCGGATAGTCGCCGGCGATCTTTTCGCGCAGGACAAGCAGCCCGGCCTGCAAAGTGTAGCCGTTCTGTTCCTCTTGAATTACGCGCACCGCCTCGCGGCGAATCACTTCCGGCGTGGGCAGATCCGGTTCGCCAAGCCCGAGGCTGATGCTGCCAGGCTTTGCGCGATCCGAAATCTTTCGGATCATGCTCTTTTCGATTCCGCGGAGAAAAAGTGGTGGCTGGAAATCATTCAACGCAGCAAATCCTCCAATTGCGTCGCCGCGTCAGTCTTCTCGTCGCGGTACTTCACGATCACGGGAGCGTAGAGTGACAGGCCCCACTCGCGGCCCTGCTTGGTTTGAACGGCGCGAGCGCCAGGCACGACCACCGCGCCGGCAGGAATTTCCAAAGGCGCGTCTTCCCCGCGTCGATAGATCTGTTCGCGCACCAAATCAAAAACCGGAGTCGAACCGGTAATGATCACCCCGGAAGCCAGCACGGCGCGCTCGCGCACAATCGTGCCCTCGTAGACGCCACAGTTACCGCCGACGATCACGTCGTCTTCGATGATCACCGGCATCGCGCCGGCAGGTTCCAGCACGCCGCCAATTTGCGACGCCGCTGAGAGATGCACGCGCTTCCCAATTTGCGCGCAAGAGCCGACCAGAGCATGGCTGTCAATCATCGTCCCTTCATCGACGTAGGCGCCGGCATTGACGAACATCGGCGGCATGCAGACAACCCCGGGCGCGATGTAAGCGCCGTCGCGAATGCTCGAACCGCCGGGAACAATCCGCACGCGATCGTCAACTGAAAACTTCCGGATCGGATAAGTGTCCTTGTCGAGAAACTGCAGGCTCGCACCGGGTGGCGTCATTTCAACAATTGACCCCATGCGAAAGCCCAGCAGGACGCCGCGCTTGACCCAGGCGTTCGTGCGCCACTGTCCGTTCGCATCACGCTCAGCGGCGCGAAGCTCGCCGCGATTGAGGGCGGCCTTGAATTCAGTGAAGAGTGTGAGGTCTTCATTCGAGTAGTCGGCTGCTTTTCGCGCGGCGAGTTCTTCGATTTGTTCACGTAGTGACATTTGAATCGGATGTTCGAGTACCAACCTTTAGTTGGGCTTCGGGCTTGGCAGAAAAAGGCCCGACTAAAGTCGGTACTCTAACGCCTCCAGCTTGCGTTGAAACGGCTGCTAGACAGCAGCGCGGGACCTCTCAAGTAAACCAAGGTCAGCGATCACTTCACGAATGCGATTGCGGCTCGTCTCCTGAATCGGCACCAGCGGCAGACGAAAGTTTTCCTCCAGCAGTCCCATCATCGCCATCGCCGCCTTTACCGGCCCGGGACTGGATTCGATGAAGTTAATTTCCATCAGCGGCAGCAGGCGATAATGCAGGGCCCGCGCATCGCTCCAGTTCCCTGCCAGCGCTAACTCTGTCATCCGCGACATGAGGTCCGGAATTTCATTCGAAGCCACCGAAACAATTCCTTCGGCCCCCAACGCGATCAGTGGCAGCGTCACTGCATCATCACCCGACAGCACAGAAAAGTTCGCTGGACGCTCCCGCAGAATTTCCATGATCTGAGTCAGGCTTCCTGACGCTTCCTTGATGGCAACGATGTTTTCGCAATCCCCAGCCAGCCGCAGCACCGTCTGCGCGGCGATGTTCGACGAGGTGCGGCCCGGAACGTTGTAGAGCATGATCGGTGTCTCAGGGATCGCTTCCGCAACTGCACGGAAGTGCGCGTACAGACCTTCCTGCGTCGGCTTGTTGTACCAGGGAGCGACTTGCAGCATGGCGTCCGCGCCCAGGTCGCGTGCGCGTTGTGAGTATTCAATCGCTGCGGCGGTTGAATTACTTCCCGTGCCGGCGATCACCCTGGCGCGTCCCTGCGCAACTTCAACCGTCAGTCCGATCACCATCGCGTCTTCGGCTTCAGTCATAGTGGCGCTTTCGCCGGTGGTGCCGCAGGGAACCAGTAGGCTTACGCCGCCGTGAATTTGCCGCTCGATAAGCGCGCGCATACGTGGTTCATCAACCGGACCGTCGGCTTTGAATGGAGTTACGAGGGCCGTGGCGCAACCGCGCATCCAGTCAACTTTCATCGTCATAGTCTTCAGTCTCCTTTCAAGCAACCCCAGATACGCGGAGGCACAGAGAAAATCCTGACATTCTGTATTTGCTCATCATTTCTCCGTGTCTCAGTGACTCTGTGGCTTTACTATTTCTTCAAACACCTCTGAGAATTCAAACACCCCTTTGCGCCCCATAATCCACCGCGCCGCGAGCAAGGCCCCTGCAGCGAACCCTTCGCGCGACCGGGCGGTGTGCGTTAGCGTGATTTGATCCGCCGCAGAATCAAAACCGAGCCGATGCGTCCCGGGAATGTGGCCCGCCCGCGTCGACGCAACGGGAACCTCGCGGCCCAAAGCTTCGGTTATCATCTCCTGTAGTTGTATCGCAGTGCCGGATGGTGCGTCGCGCTTTCGTTTGTGATGAGCTTCCTCAATGAACGCGTCGTACGAATCCAGCGCGCGAAACAATTCGGCCGCGCGCGCCGCGATGCGATAAAACACCTGGACGCCTACGGAAAAGTTCGCGCCGTGAATTAGCGCGCCGTCGTGTTGCACCACAACGCGCTTCACTTGATCGAGTTGGTTCTTCCAACCGGTCGTTCCTTCAACCAGCGGCACGCCAGCGCGCGCGCAAATCTCAACGTTTTTCGGGACAGCGGCAGCGACGGAGAAATCGATGGCGACATCGCAATTACCTAATTTTTCAGAAAGTTCATCAACGCTTCGATTCGTGTTGGCCGAAGTAAGCGTCGCGACAACTTCATGGCCTTGCTCAGCGGCTAGTTTGGCTACGAGTTGGCCCATGGCGCCGTATCCGATGATTGCGAGTTTCATCCGAATGGTTCTCACCCACGTCCCAAAAGCCTTTTCGCCAGATCAACATAAATATCAACCGCTCGCAACAACTCCTTCTTCTCCACCCGCTCGTGCTCAGTATGTGCATCGAGAATCGAACCGGGCCCAATCAGCAAAGGCGTGCCCCAGTTGGTCAGATAAGGAATGTCGGTGGTAAAGCGCACAATTGTTTGCTCAATTCCATCCACAGACATCAGCCGCACTGGGTCGTGAACGGACTTGTAGTCTAACCTCGCGCGCGCGGCCACAGCGGTTTCGAGCAACTCCTTCACGGAATCCGAGTCAGTGGCCAGACGAATCTGCAACGTCGTGTGCGCCTCGTCCGGGATCACATTCGCGCGCGTGCCGCCGGAAATAACTCCGATGTTGCAAGTCGTTTCGCCCAACGATTCATCGCCTGGCCATTCAACCTTTCTGACATCATTAAGCACGTCGAGCAGCTTCTCGATCGCCGACTCACCTTGCTCAGGATAAGCAGAATGCGCTGCGCGACCTTCGCTTCTGATCGTAACCTGCAAAGATCCTTTGGTGCCTACTGCCAGCCGATTGTCGGTCGGCTCGCCATTAATCAGATAACGGGACGCAGACGCGATCGGATGCTGATTGGCAATCTTTGCGCCCGCGCTGGTTACCTCTTCGTCAACCGTAAAGAGCAGACCGATCTGGTTAACACCCTCCGCACGCAACTTTTCCGCAGCGGCGATTTGAGCCGCGATGATCCCCTTCGCATCGCAGGCGCCTCGCCCGTAAATGAATTCGTCATCCTCGCGTCCGAGGATAGGCGGCGGGACGGTGTCCATGTGCGTCGCAAGCACGACCCTCGGCGGCGCTTCGGTCGTGGCGATGATGTTATCTCGATCTTTGCTGAGCTCCTGGAGGACGACCTGATAGCCAAGCCGGCTCAACAACTCTGCCAACGAGTTCCCGATCTCGAACTCTTCCCCGGTGACTGAGGGAATATCCACCAACTCGCGCGTGAGTTTGAAAACGTCTACCGGCACTCAGACCCCAACCTCCTCCGCGAGAAGTTCAGCATGGTCCTCGTCTTCAGCTTCAAAGCAGACTCTATGCAGTCGGATGATCGCCTCGCGAGCCTGATCCTCATCCACCATGAAGGTCAGATTAATAGTTGAAGCGCCCACCGAAATCATCGACACATTGATGTCGCTAATGCTTGAAAACACGCGGGCGGCAATCCCCGGCGTGTTCCGCAAGCCCTCGCCGATAACCGAAATGATGGTGCGGCTTTCTTCCACCTCTACTGTGCCGAGTTCTTCCAGCTCCGGAATTATCTGAGGCAGGGTAGTGGGATTATCAATAGAAAGCGACACGCTGACTTCAGAAGTCGTCACGACGTCGACGGCCGTGCGGTGTCGCTCAAAGACTTCGAACAGCGCGCGCAAAAAACCATAGGCGCCGAGCATGCGCGCCGACGTTACCTGCACGGTCGTAATCCCGTTCTTATGAGCGATCGCTTTGACAGTTTGCGGCGCAGCCTCAGCCTCGACGACGATCAACGTCCCGGCTTCCGCCGGCGCGCGCGAATTGCAAACGCGCACCGGAATGTTCTGGTCGATGGCCGGCTGAATCGTTTTGGGATGCAGCACCTTCGCGCCAAAGTAAGCCAGCTCCGCCGCCTCCTGATACGAGAGAACAGGAATCGTCCTGGCTTTGGTCACAACTCGCGGATCGACCGTTAGCACACCGCTAACGTCGGTCCATATCTGTATCTCGCGAGCACCGAGAGCCGCTCCAATTATCGCCGCTGAATAATCCGAACCGCCGCGGCCGAGCGTGGTCGTCACGCCGCTTTCAGTGCTCCCAATAAAACCGCCCAGGACTGGTATCTCACCGGATCTAATTACCTTTGCCAGCTCGGCCTGAGTAGCTTGCGTGGTTTCGGCGAGCGGGGTTGCACAGCCGTAACGATCGTCGGTCCTGATGCATCGACGCGCATCAACATATCGCGCGGCCAGGTTGTGCTCGCGCAAGACCGCGGCCAAAAGCTGTGAAGAAAGTTGTTCACCAAATGCGAGAATCTCATCCTGGAGCGAGGGACTGGTCACAGGATGCGAGGCGATGATCTTGTGTAGCTGGCGAATCTGACTGCGCACGGCGGCCACGGCCGATTCAAAGGATGCCCGCGAGGCATCACTGAGCAATTCCCTGGCGATGGTCACGTGCCGTTCTAAATCACCGGCCAGCGATCTGGTAGCTCCCCGCGCATCGCCGCGGATTGCCCTCTCAACGCTGGCCAGCAAAGCGTTGGTGAATCCGCCGATCGCGGACACCACCAACACCGTGCGCCCGCGTCCCGCCGACCGCACGATGCCGGCTACCTTACGAAAGGCGTTCGTATCTTCGACGGACGTGCCGCCGAATTTCATGATGGTTGGTTTCATCTGTCTGGTTCTCCGTGGTCTCCGTGTCTTCGTGGTTATGATTGTTCTTAAATCACCACGGAGGCACAGAGAACACGGAGAAATTCAAAGAAACAAAAAAAGCCAGTCGCAAAGCATACGACTGGCCCTCGAAACTCGAGAAACTTTTTCGCGAATAAAACATCAGCGCGATTGTCGTAGCTCTCCACCTGATGGCACGGACATTAATCTTGAGTTTGGAGTACCGCCTTCAGGCGGCTGATGAATGCCACTCACGTCTGCCGCCTAAAGGCGAAACTCCGAACCAGATAAGGTCTATGCTACAAGTGACAGTCCTGCGGATTTAGCCACAGTAACCAACTCGCCACGCCTGAAGAGAGCGGGGGCGAGCTTCGGCGGCCTGTCCCTTTCGGACCGAGTCGTCGTCGAACTCTTCACGTTCTTCGGACTCGGCTACTCTTGAAGGCCGCGCCTCTACTTTGCTGGTAAAGATCTGCAATGCCGGAAGGCTCGAACTTAGCGGCCCGCCTATGCTTTGTCAAGCTGACCCCTTTCAGATGTTCACGGGTTCGGGCTCACCTTTTATTAAGCGACTCAAACTTGCGAAAAGGCGGTTTCCGTGCTGGAGAGTCTTCACTCTGGTTGGACTAACGATTTCCATGATTTCATGCGCTTGCCCATGCCGATATGGGCCCTTCTTTGTATTCCTAGTAGCACGACCTAGCGCGTCTTCGATGTCCTTCTTTGATCTGCTTTCCAAATTAGTTGTCGGCAGCACCTTTAGATTGAGGTTTCCATTGAAGAACTCTTGCAGCGCATCTTGATCAGTGAGTAGCCACGTTTCGACAAAGTGAACCATAAGATACAGGTGTCTATCGGTCGCCCACGAAGGCTGTTCCCATTTGTCTCGCGTCGCAACGACTTTCCACACGTTTGCATTGGCTGGCACGGCTACTTCGGAGTCGGCCAACAGCACACAGAGGTCGTCGGGACAATCATTCTTGTGCTTCGCGAAACGACTGAACGCATTTCCGCGACCTTTACCACGAACAACTTCAAGCGAGTGATAACCCTGATCTCTCGCGAGCTCGTGTATTTCAATAAGAAATTTCTTCCATCCGCGCCGAAAATCGCTGTCTGCAGTTCTTCCTTCGGCCCCACCCTCGATATAGATTCGAACATGCCGTCTCACCACCGATTTCCTCCGATTTCTCCGGAGGTCCAAAGTTCCCCTAGGGTGTGCTCCTGCCGCCACTCCTTATAGTCTGCTTGGCCAAAGCGCCTAACTACAGAGCCCGTCAAGCCTGCCTCAAAGGAAAATAGCGCGTCGAAATCGTCTTGCAGCGCGGTGAGCAAGTGCTCTGAGTGCGTAGTAACTATCAGCTGTGTTTTAGCAGTCGCATCGACAATCATTCGGGCAACCATCCGAATCATATCAGGATGCATTCCAAGTTCCGGTTCTTCAAGACAGATGAGCGGAGGCGGCTCTGATTGGCACAAAATCGCTGCTAACGCCAGAAAACGAAGAGTGCCATCAGAGAGCCGTTTGGCTGGCACGGGTAGCTCAAACGGCGATTCCAAGAGTTCAAGTCCGACCCGACCAAAGAGAATCCGTGTAACATAATCTTTATAAGTTTCCTTTAATTCACGTAAGAGGGCTCGGATTTTATCGTGGGCCGCAGTCTTTTCGAGTGCATTCAATGACAATGCGAGATCGGCCATGGACTCCGACAGCGTGGTTTCGGAGCGACCCGTTGGCGTCGCCTCCCGCAGGTTGGAGTTACGTCCAAAGGACCACTCGGAGTAGACTCGAAAACTAGCATACAGACCGGATAGCCGGGTGATTTCCGGATACTGTGCAGTGTCTCGTATCTGGCTAAGGATTGATCGAAACGGATTGTACTCCTTCGCCCCGAGTTCTCTCTCTCGGCGCCGCTTGCCCGAGCCTACGACGCTAAGGGTAGCGCCACCCCGATGCGAGCCAACAAAATATGGATTCGTTTCTTCGCTTTTTGTCTCAGCACTCGATATCACCTCCTCAAGTAGTGCTCGAGATCTTCGCGGTGGCCCTAGCCTTAATTGGTGACGAATTCCGACTCTCTGCTCGGCAACATGAGCGACAACTTGGAGGGAGGCAATTCCAGAATTGGTTCCCTTGAACAGCCAGTCTTCGAACCCCGAATCCTTGAAGGCCTCTTGGATATCCAAAGGGGCGTAGCGTAAGACGCGGACGCAGTCGATCAGGTTAGACTTTCCAGATCCGTTAGGTCCTACGAGAATATTAAGCCGACCAAACTTAAAGGCGGCGGGTTCGCCGAACGAGAGTAAACCATCGACAATAAGTTCTTGAAGAGGAATGCGATCTTGCCCGTTCAGTATAGCTTCAGGAGTCAACAGTTCCTCAGCTGTTAACAAGCGAACCTTGTCGGGTGTTCGTTTGGGGCTCAATCGGTCCTTGTGCTCTTTGAACTTGGTCATGGGGTCGCAAGCCAGTCTTCGTCCCAAGTTCTCGCAGTTTCAAGGCTATACAGTTTCCGAAAGTCTTGGTTGGGCTTCTCGCCCGGACTGTTCGTATAGCCGAACTCGTACGCAAAGACATCTATGAGATCTTCGATCGTAAAAGGATCACCTATTAATCCAAAATCACGATAGAGGACGGTTGCTAAATCCGCGACTTCAACCCGATTGTTGTAGAGAAGGTGTTGTTGCGCGCGTTGGGCATGATCCACGGGAAGAGAATATTTTCTGTCCTGAATGTTGACTACCTTGCGAAATGGTTGGCCGGGCCGGAGCGAACTCGGTGCGTAAGAACCTGCGACGTTCTCATTCAGCCAGAGATTCCGAGTGCTTGGCTTTTGTCCGGGAAACAGCTTGATATAGGGCGCACCCAGTGGAGGACTACCTACGATGAAGAATTTTCTGAAGAACGACAAGAAGTCGGGCTGGAGATCTTCTAGTCGGCCGAGTTGGGAGGAGCGTTGCTGTAGATAAAGGTAACCGACGAAAAGGGTGTGAGTCTTCTGCTCACGAAGGCGGACAAGCGACCGAGCAACTACTTCTTTGCGAACCGCCTTAAACATATGGACTCTCCTTGCCTTCGGACACGTCAAGGTCGACTCCGATAGCGGAGCGCCCCATACGATTCGCAACGTCCAATGTTGTGCCGGTTCCCATGAAAGGATCAAGCACTACGCCTGGCATAAACGTGGCGTCACAACCACAATCCGTCCACCCGCAAGACTTTCGTTTGGCGAACGTGAACTCTCGGAAGTAGCCGCCAAGTAATACCTTTGCTTCGGACGCGAGCTTCTTTACATGCTCTGTGTTCCTGTCGGTACCATTTTGAACACGCCTCGCCTTGCCTGCATCCGAAATTCCTGTCGCTTGGATTGCCGCAATGTGTTGAGGAGTTAGATTCTTTTCGCGCGCGATCTCCAGGGCTCGTTTTGCCTGTGGCCGGGAACTGTCAAGTTCTGCCGTGCGCTCTACAATTCTTCGTCTCGGTTTTCCGCACTTGCTACATACATATTGTGGACACGCCAAAGTAATAGCTCGTTTCACAATCTCACTAGGGAATGGGGCTAGGTGCGATCCGAGATTCCGCTGAGGTTCAATTGTCCAGACGTCGCCTGGATTAGCCCCCTTATTTTTTTGGCTATAGAGTTCGGCATATCCAAACAGGTCGTAATAGTAACCGTTCAACGCAAAATGGAGAATATATTCATGCCGGCTCGCCAACCGGTCCTTCACAGGATCCGGCATGCCCCCGCTCTTCACCCAGATGATCCGATTCCGGAGTCTCCATCCGGCCCTTTTTGCTTGGACTTCAACACGACTAGGAATCCCCTGCAGGCTTCTTTGCCAATACGTGTCGCCAATGTTGAGAAATACGGATCCTGAGGGCCTCAGGACGCGACGCCATTCAGCCATAGCGTCAATAATATTCGCGACGTATTCATCAGGGGTTTTCTCCTGTCCGATCTGGTTCTCAAATCCGTAGTTACGTTTTCGCCAATAAGGCGGTGATGTGACCACGAGGTCGACCTCGTGATCATGCACTTCCAAGAGACGCCGAGCATCACTCTTATAAACTAGACGAAACGGCTTTGGCGGCCTCTGTGCTGCGTCGATGTTTTCACCTTCGGAGAGCAGTGGACTGCGATCGACCTTAACGCGTACATCTATTCTCTTGGTTTTAGCACTCATTCCGGTCTGCTATCGTCGTGTAGGACAATGGTTCGGCCCTTGACCCTGCGTGCTAACTAAAGACGATGATATTACAGAGAGCTTGGGGATACGGCAATCCCATACTAGTTGCTCGGAGGCATAGCCTCCTTGGCGGGATAGTTAGCCGTGGACGGTAAGCCGAAGGCTTACCGCAATGTACTGGGGCACAGCCGCGACTCAGATTGGTCCTCACCTGCTGACCCAAGTGATACTGGCCTCATTAGGTAACCCGGCTTGATTGGCAACTCTGCGCTCTCGTACAATCTCAAATTGCACTTGCAGGGTATTTGACCGCAGACAGGAATAACGAACGGAAAACGAAGAGTCACCATGAGTTTCGATAAAGTACTAACCAAAGTTTTCGGCAGCAGCAACGAGCGCTTTCTGAAAAGTATTCGTCCGACGATCGCTGAGATCAACGAGTTCGAACCGCAAATCCAAAAACTGTCCGACGAACAATTGCGCGAGCGCACGGCTATTTTCAGGGCGCAAATCACCGATGCCGTCAAAGACATCCGTGACAAGGACGAACGCAAACGTCGCGAACAGGAGATACTTAATGAAGTCCTGCCGGAAGCCTTTGCCATGGTGCGCGAGGCGAGCGTGCGCACCACAGGCATGCGCCACTTTGACGTCCAATTGATCGGCGGAATCGTTCTGCATCAGGGCAAGATTTCCGAGATGCGTACCGGCGAGGGCAAAACGCTGGTGGCCACGCTGCCCGCTTACCTTAATGCGTTGACCGGTCGCGGCGTCCACGTCATCACGGTGAACGATTACCTGGCTGCGCGCGACGCGGAATGGATGGGCCAGATCTATCGCTTCCTGGGTTTGACGGTCGGCTGTATCCAGAATGACATGGATGACTTTGAACGGCAGAATGCTTACAACGCGGACATTACCTACGGCACTAACAACGAGTTTGGTTTCGATTACCTGCGCGACAACATGAAGTTCGATCTCGCGACGTGTGTGCAACACGGACACTATCACGCGATCGTAGACGAGGTTGACTCGATCCTGATCGACGAAGCCCGCACGCCGCTGATCATCTCCGGACCTTCGGAAGAATCCACCGACAAGTACTATCAGGCAAACGCGATCATTCCTCAACTTCAGCGCGGAGAAGAACTCGAAGAAGGCAAGAAGACCGGGGACTACATCGTCGACGAGAAAAACCATTCGGCCGTGTTGACCGAAGAAGGCGTGGACAAAGCCGAACGGCTGTTGGGGGTGGGCAATCTTTACGATCCAGGAAACATGGAATTGCTGCACTGCGTCGAGCAGGCCCTGAAAGCGCACACCCTGTACAAACTCGACCATCAGTACGTGGTGCAGAACGGCGAAGTAATCATCGTCGACGACTTTACCGGCCGTTTGATGAAGGGCCGTCGCTGGTCGGATGGATTGCATCAGGCCGTCGAAGCCAAGGAAGAGGTAAAGATCGAACGCGAGAACCAAACCCTTGCGACCATTACTCTGCAGAATTATTTCCGGCTTTACGAGAAGTTATCGGGCATGACCGGAACCGCGGAAACTGAGGCGGGCGAGTTCCACTCGACCTACAAGCTCGAAGTAATCGTGATCCCGACGCACATGCCGATGGTCCGCAAGGACAATCCGGACATGATCTATCGCACGCTGCCGGAGAAATGGGACGCCGTCGTCGAGGAAATCCAGGGGCGATACGAGAGTGGCCAGCCGGTGCTGGTAGGCACGGTGTCGGTGGAAAACTCGGAACTGATCGCCCGCCGTTTGCAGCGCGTGGGCGTCCCCCATAACGTGCTGAACGCGAAGTATCACGAACGCGAAGCCGAGATCGTGGCCCAGGCCGGCCGCAAAGGCGCCATCACGATCGCGACCAACATGGCCGGCCGCGGCACGGACATTCTGCTGGGCGGCAATCCTGATTTCATGGCGCGCGAATTTCTGAAAGAGGACGAGATCGATCCGGACGAGGCCACCGACGAACAATGGAAGGAAGCTTTCGAGCGAGCTAAGCGCATCGTCGAATCAGAGCACAAGGAAGTAGTAGCGCGGGGCGGGCTGCACATTCTCGGCACTGAACGTCACGAATCACGCCGCATTGACAACCAGCTTCGCGGTCGCGCCGGTCGCCAGGGCGATCCCGGATCGTCGCGCTTCTTTCTTTCTCTTGAAGACGATCTGATGCGCATCTTTGCCGGTGACAAGGTTAAGGCCTTAATGCAGCGGCTGGGCATGGAAAAGGGCGTGGCCATCGAATCAAAGATGGTTTCGAAGCGTATCGCGGCAGCGCAAAAGTCGGTCGAAGGGCGCAACTTTGAAACGCGCAAACACCTGCTGGAATACGACGACGTCATGAACAAGCAGCGCGAGACCATCTATGGTCTGCGCCGCCAGTTGATGGAGGAACCCGACCAGCGGGAATATCTGGTGGGCGAAACGGGAGTCGCCCGCGACCTGCTCGCCGATCTCACCAAGCAGTATCTGAATCCCAACCTGGCCGAAGACGAATGGGACTTTGACAATTACAAAGTTCAGGTTCATTCGGTCTATGGAATTGACTGCGACGCCGAAGGGATCGATTTTGCGCGCCTCAGTTCCGAAGAGATCGAAGACCTCATCTGGGAGAAGCTGAAAGCGAAATACGCCGTCAAGGAAAAGCAGATCGGCGAAGAAGCGATGCGCACCTACGAGCGCATCATCATGCTCAACATCATCGACGCGCAGTGGAAAGATCACCTGCTGGCGCTGGATCATTTGAAGCAGGGCATCGGCCTGGTCGGCTATGGCCAGAAAGATCCGCTGGTTGAATACAAGAAAGAGAGCTTCGATATGTTTCAGGCGATGCTGGATCGCATCGATACGACGACGATCCGATCGCTCTTTAACCTACAGGTTGTTTCGGAACAGGAGCCCGATGAATTGCAGAGGCGCCGCGCGGCGCGCAGGTCTTCGATGAATTTTACCGGGCCGAATCAGGGCGCCGCCGCCGGCGGTGAAGAGGCCGGCAGAGTCAAAACCGTCGTGCGCAGCCAGCCAAAGGTCGGGCGCAACGATCCGTGCCCCTGCGGTTCCGGAAAGAAATTTAAGAAGTGCCACGGAGCGATCTAAGAGTTTCTCGCTGCCAAAGCTCTAATGAGTACCAGGTCACAACCTTCGTATTTTGCTTTCTCGCTTATCGCGCTGGCGGTTCTCACTTGTTTCTCGACTTACGCCCAGTCGCAGCCAGCCACGGTAGGAGCCGAAGATCGCGACCGCGGCATTCGCCTCTATCAGAAAGGTGATACGAAGGGAGCCATCGAAGCTCTCCGTGCTGCCACGAGCAAAAACCGTGACGATGGAGATGCGTGGCATTACCTGGGCCTGGCTCTACTGGCCACGGGAAACAAAGACGAGGCTCGAAAGGCTTTCGAAAAGGCGGCGATGATTCGCCTGAATGACCTCATTACGATTTCGCCTCTGCCACTCCTAAAGGACCCAGCGCCGGGTTCAGAGGGAGTCAAGCGGCGCGAACGATACCAGGCTGCGCTTGAAAGCTCTGAACAATATCTGGCATTGACTCCACGTCCGACCGACGACTGGCGATTCCAGCTCGAGGCGCTTAGTTTTTATCGCGACTATTATGCCGGTGCGCGCAGCGACGAAACAATAGTGACAACGAAGGAAACGAACACCAGACTTCGCATCCTGAGTAAACCTCCGCCGGACTTTTCTCGCACGACCGCTTCAGGCAATTCCGTCCTCCGCGCGGTGTTCTCTGCCGACGGGAGTGTCAAACACGTACTCGTGCTCAAACGAGTCGCGCCCGATTTCGATCTGGCTTGTATCGAAGCTGCCCGCAAAATAAAGTTCATGCCGGCTATTAAGGACGGCCATCCTGTTTCGATGATTCTGCAACTTGAATACAACCGCTATTTTCTCTGATTAACTAAGAACCTAATGGCTGCCGGCGCTACCTCGACGAATCCCGTCGTTAAATCGATCATCTCCGGGAATGCCCCACCGGCGGCGCGTTCGGCCGCGGCGCGTGGACTGCTGCCGCTACCCCAGGCCGATCTGCTTGAAGCCCTGGTGCATCTGCGTTCTGACAGCGATGCCGAGATAGCACGCGCAGCCCAGGCAACCCTGGATGCACAGCAACCTGACGACCTGTTGAACGTTGCCAGAGCCAGCGGAACCGCACCGGCGGTACTGGGGTACCTGGCATCGCTGGGCAGCGCGGCCCCCGAAACTCACGAAGCCGTCGCCAACAATGACAACACCCCGGACCAGGCGATTGCCCTGTTGGCTCGTATCACGTCTGACCCCGAGCTGCTGGAGTTCATGACGCTTAATCAACGGCGTCTGATTCGCGCTCCCGAAATTATCGACGCGATTCTGCTGAATCCGGCCCGCACCTCTGAGGCTGAGCGCCGCGCGAAGGAAACGCGGCGTGAGTTTTTCGAAAAAGAGCGCGGCGCCCGTCAGATCGCCCAGGAATTGCGCGCCCGGGGAAACAGCGCCGCCGCTGAGTTTTTTGAGAGCGCCGAACTGAGGCCTGTCAGCGGAGAGATGACCGTTGACGACGCCTGGGTGATTGCTCAGCACATAGAAGTTTCTGATGAGGACATCGACGACTCATGGCTGGCGCGCGAATTCATCGAGGAGCTGCTGGTTGAAACCCCCGAGCAAACGGCGGCCAACGCGCAAGCAGTCATCAATGCCGAGCGCCTGGAAGGCGAGGCTTCGCCCGAACGAATTTCGTTGATTCGCCGCATTATGTTCATGACGGTCAAGGATCGCGTCAAGCTGGGGATCAAAGGCGACCGTGAGGCCCGCGGTATTCTCATTCGCGACGCGAACAAGATCGTCGCTACGGCAGTGATTCACAACCCGCGCCTTACTGATCACGAAGTTGAAAACATTGCCGCGATGCGCACCGTCGCAGATGAAGTACTGCGCCTGGTTGGTGCGAATCGTGCATGGGCTCGCTCATATCCGATTATTCACAACCTGGCTCGCAATCCGCGTACGCCCTTGGCCACCGCCATACATATTCTCCCGCGAATTCGGACGAAAGATCTGAAGTCGATCTCGCAGAACCGCAACGTTTCCGAAGGTGTCCGGCGACAGGCCTATCGGCTTTCAGAGATGCGCGAGCCAAAGGTGAGATAAGCCGGCTGGCGAACATCCGCCGAGGTTTCAGCGCTCCGTTCGAGCCAAAAGACAGGTCTTCTCCAAGCACGGATCTAAGCCTGTCTGTCACAGAGCTGTCACAATTTTCTCAAGTTTAGCTTGACGCGGGTATGGAGATGAGTATACTTTCAGGCTTGCTAGGACTTTCAGGTGTTTGATAGTGATGGACTTTCGCAGGCAAGCTCCTTCGAGGAGGCGCTGGTTAAAGAGCGAATGCGGCAGCTTATTTCATTATTAGCCGCGGATTTCATCTCGCCCGTCTACAGCAGCACCACCTTTGAAGTACGGGATCGGCCATATGTGACGATTCTCAAGTCTGTGCCAGCCACCCTTGTTAACCCGAACCTACCCTGAAGTTTTCGCCCCGCCAGTTCGCAAGAATTGACGGGGCGCATCTCTGTTTGGTGCTTAGTGCTTAGTGCTTTGAACTTAGTCTTCTTCCGTTGACAGAATCCCCATGCGGCACAGAATTGCAAAGCACCAAGATCAAAGTACTAAGTTCTGCCCTAACTCACATCGCCAATCCGCCATCAACCTGGATCACCTGTCCGGTAATATAGCGGGCATCGTCTGACAAGATAAAGCATGCGATGCGGGCGACCTCGTCACTTTCCGCAAACCGGCCTAACGGAATCTGCTCCAGGATCTTTGCTCGATAACTTTCGTCAAGGGCCGTCGCCATATCGGTTGCCACCATGCCCAACGCGAGCGCGTTTACCGTAACCTGGCGGCTGGCGACCTCGCGCGCCAGCGCCTTCGTCAAACCAATCATGCCGGCCTTTGACGCGGAATAGTTAGATTGTCCGGCCATGCCCATGATGCCGCTGATTGAAGTAATGTTAAGGATCGATCCGCCCTGTTCCTGCCTGAGCATCAAGCGCAGCGCCGCTTTCGCGAAATTCCAGGCTCCTTTCAGATTCGTATCAAGGACTGCGTCCCAATCTTCTTCTTTCATGCGCAGGATCAAAGTGTCTCGCACTATGCCGGCGTTGTTCACCAGAAAATCAATTCGTCCGAAAGTCTCTTTGACCTGCTTAACCATTTCCGCAGCTGCTTCAGTATTGGCAACATCGCCCTGTGATGCGAGTACGCGAGCGCCCAGCCCTTCCAGCTCCGTCTTCAACGTCTCGGCCGCCTCAGCACTCTTCGCATAGTTGAAGGCTATGTCCGCTCCGCGCCGCGCTAACTCAACTGCGATCGCCCGCCCAATGCCGCGAGTAGCGCCGGTAACGATTGCGGCGCGCCCCGAAAATGGTTTTTCGTCAGACATGCAGTTTCCAGTAAACAGTGTCAGAAGCCCGACCGTAAGGGAGGGCCTCGTAAGTCACTAGCGTCTCGGCCTGAACGATGCCCTCCCTTACGGTCGGGCTTCTGACACGACAGCTTACGTGAGCTTCAACGAGCGCAGGTAGCTGCGAAAATCCGGTGCCAACTCGGAATGCTTCAAAGCATACTCTACCGTCGCGATCAGAAACCCGAGCTTGTCGCCCGCATCGTAACGCGTGCCTTCGAAGCGCACGGCGTAGAAGTCGCGCTTCTTCGAAAGCGCGCGCATCGCGTCGGTAATCTGAATCTCGCCAATCGCACCCGGCGTCGTTGCCTCAATCTCGGCAAAAATATCCGGCGTCAAAACATAGCGGCCAATGATTGCCAGATCCGACGGTGCAGCTGATAGGGGCGGCTTCTCAATCATGTCCTTGATGCGATAGACGCCGTCGGTGACTTCGTCAACGTCGAGCACTCCAAAGCGCGAGATCGCTTCGCCCTCGACCTGCATCGTCGACACCACCGGCGCGTCATACTTCTCGTAAACATCAATCAGTTGCCGGAGCGCCGGAGTCCTGGAGTCAATGATGTCGTCACTCAACATCACGGCGAACGGCTCTTCGCCAACCAAATCGCGCGCTTGCAGAACCGCATGTCCCAAACCGAGGGCTTCGCGTTGCCGCACGTAACTGACGCGCGCCATCTCTGAAATTTCGCGCACCAGACGCAGGTCGTCTTCCTTGCCGCGTTCGCGCAGCAGGGCTTCCAATTCGAACGACACGTCGAAGTGATCCTCGATGGCCGATTTGCCGCGGCCGGTGACGATGATTACCGATTCGATGCCCGAGGCTACAGCTTCTTCGACGACGTATTGAATCAAAGGTTTGTCGACCAGCGGCAGCATTTCTTTCGGCGACGCCTTGGTCGCCGGCAGAAACCTCGTGCCTAAACCGGCGGCGGGAAAAACTGCTTTACGAACTGCTTGTGGCATAATCGAAGTGTTTCTCATACCATAACCGCGAAGGAACCGGCAAATGCTCGATCTCAACTATGTTCGGGAAAATCAGGAAGACGTGCGCGCAGCGCTCGCAAAGCGCAGCATGTCCACTGCCGTGCTGGACGATTTCGCCCGGGCCGATGCGGAACGCCGGCGGGTGATCGCCGAATCGGATCAACTCAATGCTGAGCGGAATACCGCCAGTCGCGAAATCGGGGCCCTCATGAAGGAAGGCAAGCGCGATGAGGCCGACGCCCGCCGGAAAGCAGTAAATGAATTGAAACAGCGGATCGCCGAACTCGATCAGAAACGCGAGTCGGCGGAAGCACGCATGCGTGAACTCCTTTCAACCCTGCCGAACATTCCCCACCCAAGTGTCCCGGTCGGCAAAGACGAATCGGCAAACGTCGAAGTCCGTCGCTGGGGCGCGCCACCTGAATTTGATTTCGAGCCGAAGGACCATGTCGATCTGGGGACGGCACTGGGCATTCTCGATTTGGAGCGGGCGACAAAAATAACCGGGGCTCGCTTTGCCATCCTCAACGGCGCGGGCGCGCGCCTGGAACGCGCGCTGATCGATTTCATGCTCGATCTGCATACGCGCGAACATGGTTACCAGGAGACTTTGCCGCCCTTCATCGTCAATCGCGACTCGCTTTTCGGTACCGGGCAGCTGCCAAAGTTCGAGGAGGACCTCTTCAAACTTGAGGACGAGCGTGGCTTTTATCTCGTGCCTACGGCTGAAGTCCCGGTGACGAACTATTACCGTGAAGAGATTCTCGACGCGTCGCAGTTGCCGATGAAGTGGGCGGCATACACGCCCTGCTTTCGCTCGGAGGCCGGCAGCTATGGCAAAGACACTCGCGGTGTGATCCGCCAGCACCAGTTCGAAAAGGTCGAGTTGGTAAAATACGCGCTGCCGGAAAACTCTTACGACGAGCTGGAATCATTGACCCGGAATGCTGAGACAGTTTTGCAACGATTCGGGATCCACTATCGCGTCGTCACGCTTTCAACCGGCGATCTCGGTTTTGGTAATGCCAAAACTTATGACATCGAGGTGTGGCTGCCTTCACAGAATACCTTTCGCGAGATCTCTTCGTGCTCAAACTACGAAGCGTTTCAGGCGCGCCGCGCCAATATTCGCTTTCGGCGCGCGGGTGGATCAAAGCCGGAGTTCGTGCACACCCTAAACGGCTCTGGCCTGGCCGTCGGCCGCACCTGGATCGCGATTTTGGAAAACTATCAGCAAGCTGACGGCTCGGTCATCATTCCCGAAACGCTGCGACCTTACATGGGCGGGCTGGAAAAGATCTCAAAATAGGACCGATAGATCGGATAGGTCCTATAATCTCTATTGCTTTCTCAAACACCAGGTAGTCATGGCGCGCAGGTTCTGGACTATGGTGGTTTTTATGGGCTCCAGAAATTCTCCGCCCAGCTCCCCGGTTACTCTGAGTAACATCGGCTCATCAACCAGGAATCGTTCACTGCCGTCCGGCAGCTGATAACGCCGGCCGTCGATCAATCCAACCTTGTCTTCAATTCCGATGCTTGAGGCCAAACGGGCAAAGAAGATCCCGCCCGGCTTCAGCACGCGCCACATTTCTTTCACCATGGACTCCCACTGTTGTTCATCGCTGGCAAAGTGGAGCACGGCGCTACTTAGCACGACATCAAAGTGCCCATCCGAAAATGACATGCGCTCAACCGGCTCTTCGCGAAAGTTGTTCCCAGGCAGATGCGGTGCGAGCTTCGCAGCCAGGCCGCGAGTCTGCGTGATCGCCGCGCTCGATCCATCGACGGCAAAGACCTCATAACCGCTGCGGAGAAAGTAGACGAGATTCCTTCCGCTGCCGCATCCAGCATCGAGGATTCGCGAACCGGGAACGATTCGCTCTTTCAATAATTGGTCGAACAGGTAAATGTCGATGCCGCCAAACCATTCCGGCAGATTTAGGGAATGTTGCATAGACGATGAGACGCCGAAAGAACCAATCGGTTTTTTATCGTGAAGATTATAGACGAATCCGCGGATTGCGCCGATTGGAGATGAACATTGCGACCTCCAGTCTATGGCTTGGTCGCCGCAAGGTTTGCTAATATCGCGCCGCGAGGAGCTACGGATGCCAGACAATACTAATTTCGAGGAAATTTTTCGCAAGCTGAAAGCGATCTTCAAGCCTCACGAGAAGAAGATGGTTATCGCCCACGACAGTCAGGCTTATTATCTGCTGAACACACGGTACATCATGAAGAACAAGCGTCCTCTCTGTTTTGGTGGTGTGCGGTTAGGCAAGGCGTATGTCAGCTTCTACCTGATGTCGGTTTACGCCCGTCCCGATCTGTTGAAGGGCATATCGCCCGAATTAAAGCGGCGCATGCAGGGCAAGTCGTGCTTCAACTTCAAAGAGGTAGACGAGAAGCTGTTTAAGGAACTCGCCCAGCTTACCAAAGCCGGCGCGGCGAAATTTAGTGACGAGAGGTTTATTGAACAGCTTCGAGTGGCGCAGGGACACTGAGCATTCGAGTCACTAGAATTTCAATCGAAATGAGAGTTGTAGCCTTCGCGGAGGTTGCGCAGCTACTGCCCGACCGAAGAAAGGCGAGCTAAGATTTCCCACAAAGCCGGCATAGTTCACTTTGTTAAAAACATTGAAGGCATCGACAGCCAGCGTAGACTTCACGCCTCCATCTTTCTTCTTACTCTTGATCAAAGTGAAATCTCGCGACCACCGAAGGTCCAGGTCGGCATAGCTCGGACCGTTTAGGCTATTCCTCGGAACTCCTGCGGGGCGAGCATTCGCCGTCCCGGTATGAAATGCATCCAGCCCGGTCGTCAGCGTATACGGAAGCCCTGAGTAGAGTGACAGCGAGACGCCGAGGTTGAAGAGCTTGCCCGGATTTAACGTCCCGAGCAGCTCGAAGCGATGACGACGATCAAAATCAGCGCGTGCCCACTCACCGGAAAGATCGTACGCATTTGGCGGAAAGTAGGTGATCCCGCTGGTATCGTCACGGGCTGAAGCCAAACGGTACTGGGCCATACCGTTGAAGAACCGAGTTACATTGCCGCGCAGCGTTACTTCAAGCGAGTCGCTGACCCTGCGCCCGGCTGATTCGATCTCGCGGAGAACACCGATAGCGGGATTGGGGCGCGCGGTATAACCCGGCGGCAAGGGCGCATTGATATCACGAGAGCGAAATTGGTCGAAGCCGCGAGAACCCAAATAGGTAATGGCCAAACTGGTGGATTTTTGAAGTTGTCGTTCTATGCCGAAGCTGTATTGGATCGTATACGGCAGATTGATGTTCGGTTGTAGTCGCGTGATGCCGGCAGGTTGAGCGGTTAATAATGCACCCGAGTTGAGGGGATCAGGGTATCCAGGATTGAGCAGCACGTATGACCGCAGCCTCAGTCCATCGAAGAGCAGGATATCCTGAATTGGCCGGGCACCGGATCGATCATAGAAGAGACCGGCGCCAGCACGGAATACAGTCTTCTGCTTTTTTCCTGGCGCATAGGCAAACGAAAAACGGGGCGCAAAATTATTCTTGTCATGAAAGTAATTCTGCCAGTCATAGCGCACACCGATCGAGAACATCAGGTTCTTGCGCGCGTGGTATTCGTCCTGAACAAATAGCCCGAGCAGTTTTTCCAGGAACACAACATGACCGTTTCCCTGTTGCTGAGTGAAGGAGTAGGGCCGGCGCAGTAGATAATCACCGATACTTGAAAAGTAGAACGTGCCGAGCGAATTGAGATTGTTATTAAATCCCCGGCGGCTCAAATCCGGAATGTTGATGCCTCCCTTAATAAAGTGTTTGCCGGTCGAATAGGAGAGCATCTCCGTCATCTGAGCATGATATTCAGTTCGCAAATAGTCGGCCTGAGCGCCGCCGCCAGTGAAAGAGTCCAACACGACAATCCTTGGCGCGCGCGTCCGGCTGATGTTGGTTTGTCTTTCGTAGCCCAGCAGGAGCCGAAAGTTACTAACCAGTTTTGGTGAGAACACGATCTGCTGGCTGTAGTTTATTTCCTGTTCCATGTTGTGAGAGTTGATCCCGGCCTCAGGCAAAGTAGTGCCACCCACGCTTTGGTTATTTACACCCTCACCGAGATATGAATAGCGCACCGAAAAGGTGTTGGTAGCGCTGAGTGAGTGACTGATCTGGGCGGCAACCTGCAAAGTACGTGAGGGAGCCGGCACATTCTGCCTGATATTTCCGCTCGGCCCCTGGGCAAAAACGATCGATTGCAGGTCTTCCTCTTTCCTGCTCACCGAAATCAGAAAAGAAGTTTTCTTACTGTGCCCGACGGGCCCGGTGAAGATGCCTTCATAGATGCGACGTTGCTCGGGCGGTCGTGAGAGAGCAAACGGATCACGGGCGTTTAGATGAGCGTCGCGAAAAATGAAATTAAAAGTTCCGTGATACTCGGGCGAACCAGGCTTGGTGGTCACCTCGATCCGGCCGCGTCCGGGCCGCGCATATTCCGCCGAGTAAGGATCCTGATTGATCTTTATTTCCTTGATCGCGGTCGGTGAGACGCCCAGGTTATTGACTTCCATGCCGTTCACGATCAGAGTGACTCCACTGGTCCCCACGCTTACGGGATCGAGGAAACGCGACATGGCGCCAATGTAGTCCTGATCGAACACGGGGAGATTGCTCAGCGACTGCTCAGTCAACGCCACCGTGTCCTTATTTTCGCTGGCCTCGGTGCTTATCTGGGTGGGTGTACTAGTCACAGTGGTTTCCTGGCGCAGACTGGCAATTGCCATTACGACCTGCAGCGGGAGGCGCGGCTGCGAACCGACGACCACATCGACGGTTGCGGACTCGAATCCCTCGGAGGTGATTTGAACTTGATACTCGCCGAACGGGATTCGCTTGAATTCAAAACTGCCGGATTGATCGGTCGTAGACGATTGCTGAGTGTTACCCGCACCACTTAGTTGAACTCGCGCACCTACAATGGCGGCGCCGGCCTGGTCATGGACCACTCCAGTGATCGAAGCACGCCCGGATGCGGGCTGAGAGAAAGCAGTCGCACAAACCGCCAGTATTAATGCCAACAAAAAACCAAAACGGCCCATTGATCAGGGTCCTCCACTAATAATCCTTCAAGAATGAAACTCAGGAATCTTGCAAAGGCAACTCCACAGTAAATGCACTGCCGCGACCCAGGGCACTCTCAACTGACAACGATCCGCCGTGGCCCTCGACGATCCAGCGCGCGATCGAGAGACCCAGACCGGCGCCCCCCAGCGCCCGTGACCGCGCCTTGTCTACGCGGTAAAAACGATCGAAGATGCGCGACTGGTCCTCGACCGAAATACCGATTCCGGTATCGCTAACAACGATTAGCGCATCGCCGTTTTTCGATCCCAGCGCGATCATGATCTCGCCGCCTGCAGGCGTGTACTTTACCGCGTTGTCGAGGAGGTTAAGGAGCGTTCGCTTCAACATCTCGTCATCGCCGTTCACGGTTATCGCCGGAAGAGTTCCGTCGAAATTCAGCCGCAACCCTTTCTTTGAAGCCAGGACCTGTGCCGCTCGGAAGCAGTCAGCGACGAGTTCATCCAGCCGCACCCGCTCTCTGATCAACGACGGCGCATCGACGGGTTGGCGGGCGAGTATGAAAAGATCTTCAACTATCCGCGAAAGGCGTTCGGCTTCCTCCTTAATCAGCCCCAGGGATTCCTGGTATTCGGTGGTTGCCCGATCTTGTTGTAAGGCAACTTCAGTCTCGCCGCGCAGTACGGCAAGCGGCGTCCGCAGTTCATGGGAAGCATCGGCGATGAAACGCTTCTGCTCCTGGAAGGCCGCATCAAGTCGCGCCAGTAAGGCGTTGATGGTCGTGGCCAGTTGGCCAACTTCATCGCGCGGATTCGACACATCTAACCGCAGCGAAAGCTTTTCGGCAGTGATGCGTCGGGTCTGTTCGCTCATCAAAGCGATCGGCGAAAGGCTTTTGCGCGCGAGAAAGTACCCGCCCAGGGAAGCTAACAGCAAAATCACAGGCACGCCCGCAAAAAAGTCGCGACGCAAGCGTCGCAGCCCCTCCGCGATGACGTTGAGCGGTTCGGCGACCAGGGCAAAGCCAAGCTGTCTTTTGGGATCGGGCGAAAGAGGTACGACTGCGATCCTCAAGCCATTTTGGGCGAGGTAACCGATGCGTTGTCGGCGCGCTTCGTTGAGCGCGTCGGGTGGAACATTTACCGGACGGCCGCTTAGGTTGCTTGACCAGGCGACAGCGCGGCCTTCGGAATCGATGACCTCAACATAACGATTCGGAAAGACCATCTCTGCCAACACAACGTCGTTAGCTCTGGCGACTGATCCTTCCTCGTCCAATTCCTGCACATATGCGCTGGCTACAGTTTCGGCGGTTGAGCGCAGCGATTCGTCCTGTCGAGCGTAGAAAATGCGAGCAGCGGCGTAGTAGACCAATACTGCAAAGACGATCAGCGACACGGCTAAAACGCCGGCATACCAAAGCGTCAAACGTGTGCGAACCGAATCGAACATGGTTGTAGAACGGGCTGCCAGCCGTGATTTGATGCGCCGCTTAGGGGATAACGTCAGATCGTTTGAAGGCGCAAGGTGACAGCTCGGGCCACTTAAAAGTGCCACACGAGCGCCACCCCATATTCACGGGCGCGCCGGTCATACTCTGGCGCGATCAAAGGCAGAAGTTTCGAGCGGCTTTCGGATTCCTCTTCGTCGGTTGAGCCGGAAGTCTTTCGATGATGTGCACGGTAGACATACCTGCCGATGCCATAACCAAGGGCGCTGCCAACCAGAACGTCAGAGAGATAGTGTTTGCGGCCAGTGAACCGCGATAGGCTGACCGCGGTGGCGATCCCGTAGGCGCCGACTTGCACCAGGCGGTGACCGTGGTACTCGTTCGCAATCACCGTAGCGAGGGCCCATGACTCGATGGCGTGTCCTGAAGGAAACGAGGATCCGCCGTCAAAAAAATCGCTGCGGCCTTTTGCCGCCAGCGGGCGCCGACGTTGAGTAATTTCCTTCAGGACGGTGACGACGATCGCACTGTCGATCAGCGCTTCGGCTCCGAGCAGCCCCGTCTCGCGGGCTCTCTCATTGTGCGTCGCTCGACCGACCAGATAGAATGTCCCCGCCACACCAAAGACACCATATCCCGATCCGGCGTAACTGATAATGCGGCTGACATTCAACTGCCGGTGAAACTCGCCAATCTCGTCTCCGGTGCGTCGATCGGTAGCGATGAGCGCGGCCGTGCCCAAACCCAGCGGCGCCAGCCAACGCGCATCGCGCCCACGCAGATGAAATGGAGCGGTCCAGATAGCTTTTTGATCCCGCAGAATGTTTTTGAAGAATTTACTCTCGAGCGTCGGCGACGGGGATGTCGAAGGGGTGGGCGAGGGACTGGCCGGAGGTGTCTGCGCTCGTACTGAAACTGCGGCCGAGAATATGATGCCGGAAAGAACTATGCCGAAGAGACCTTGCGATATTTTGTTACTGCTCATGTTTCCACTCCCCTTTTGTAGTACGTCCATCGCGACAAAAGCTGCCGCGCAGCCAAACCTTCCAATTGCAACGCCAGTGTGGGGACCACCAGCAAAGTAATAAAAGTTGACAGGGTCAATCCGCCGATGACGGCGATAGCCAACGGCCGCTGTAACTCGGCGCCGGCTCCGAGACCGATTGCCAGCGGCGCCAATCCAAAGATGGTGCAAAGCGTAGTCATCAAAATGGGACGCAAACGAACACGACCCGCTTCGCGCAGCGCCGCGCGCAACGGCATGTCGCGCTCCGCGCGTAGCCGGTCGGTATAGTCCAGGAGGATGATGCCGTTCTTGACGACCAGACCCAGGAGCATGATCAATCCCATGAAGGAAGAAATGTTCAGTGGCGTGCGGGTCACCCACAAAGCCAGGAGCGCGCCAACCAGAGAGACGGGCGCTGCGAACAGGATGATCAGCGGCTTCAAATAAGAGCGAAACTGAACTACCAACACGATGAAGACCAGAGCCAGCGCCAATCCAAAGACCGTGAGCAGGCCGCGAAATGCCGTCTGCTGGCTTTCGTACTGGCCGCCGAGTTGGTAAGTGACGCCAGGCGGGAAGCTTGTCTTGTTCAGTAAGGCGCGGATATCTTTGGTCGCGGAACCGAGTCCGCGGCCGCTCAACCCGGCGGTGACTGCCACCATCTGCCTTTGATCCTGTCGTACAAGTTGGCTCTGTCCCGCTTCCCGCTTGATGTCCGCAAAGGCCGAGAGCGGCTGGGTGAAACCGGTCGGCGTGGTAATCGGAACGTTGCTGATTTTCGAGAAGTCAAAACGAGTTTCGTCAGGAAGTCGAACCCGCACACCCACGAGTCGATCGCCCTCACGAATTTGCGTCACGCGCTTGCCCAACAGCGCCTCATTAAGCTGGGTCGAGATCGCCTGCACCGTCAGGCCTGCGCGTCCAGCGCGCACCGGATCGATGCGCGCCACCAGTTCGGGTGACCCTTCGCTGACGCCGTTGTACATTTCGACGATGCCGGGAATCTTTTCGACCTGATCACCCAACTCGGTCGCCGTTTTTTGCAGCACCTGTAGATCGTTGCCGAACAGCTTAATTTCCACCGGACGCGGCTCACCGGCCAGATCGTTGATGACATCCTCCAGCAACTTGACGAACTCGGCGTGCGCTTGCGGAAATCGCTTCTCGATCTCTGAACGAAGGGCGTCCACAATTTCATCTGAGGCGCGGCCGCGTTGGTCTTTCAGCCGCACCAGGATGTCGCCTTCATTCGGATCGGTGGCAAAGAAGCCCAGCTGCGATCCCGTGCGCCGGGAAAAGGCCGCCACCTCCGGAGTCTGTTTTATAATCTGTTCGATTTGTGAGATGACCTTGTTGGTTTCGGCGAGTGACGTACCGGGTGGCAAACGATAGTCGAGCACGAATCCGCCCTCGTCCATTTCCGGCAAGAACCCTGTTTCGACGCGGGTGTAAACAAATGCGCCGAGCAAAACCAGAATCAACGTCGTCAGCAAAGCCGCGCGACGATGGGCAAACACAAAATCGAGTGTCAGAGTGTACCCTCGTTCGAGCGCGCGGATGGCTCTCTGAATTCTGGCTCCCAAGCCCCGGTCGACCTCTATCATAGCGCCCGCTTCGTCTTCGGGTTCGATCCGGCTGTCGTCTCGGTCCGGGTCAACGTGAGGTACTTCGTCTCCCTTGGTGGGCACCAGACCGGCCCGGACATCTCCGGGAAGAAAACGGTCCGCGAGCAACGGAATCAGAGTCAGCGCGAGCACTAATGAAACCAGCACAGCAACTGTGAGAGCAATCGACAGCGCACTGAAGAATTGACCTGTTACACCTTCCAGCAATACCAGCGGCAGGAAGACGACCACAGTTGTAATGGTCGAGCCAATCACGGCCGCCATCAGCTCGCCAACGCTGCCATAAATGGCGTCGCGGCGGCTCTCGACCGAGCGCCGGCGCAGATGTCGCTCGATATTCTCAACTATCACCACCGCGTCGTCGATCACCAAACCAATGGCCACGGCAATGCCGCCCAAACTCATCAGATTGAAGGTCTGGCCGAACAAGCGCATGAAAACGAAAGTGATTACCACCGTTAGCGGGATGGTGGTGGCGGCGATGATTGTGATGCGGACGTGGCCGAGAAATGCCAGCAGGATGACAACCGCCAGAAAACCGCCAATCAGAATTGCGTCGCGCACGTTGGCGATCGAAGCGCGCACAAACGCCGCCTGGTTGTAAACGCGCTCGACTTTCACGCCGCGCGGCAATTCGGGCCGCACTTCGGCGATTACCTGATCTACTTCGTCGGCGATGTCGACCGTGTTGCCGCCAATCTGTCGCGTCACGCTGATAATTGCCGCCGGCACTCCATCGCCGGTGAACATACTGGTGCGATCTTCAGCTCCGTATTTGACGTCGGCTACATCGCCGACGTGAATTGGCGCGCGATCGGCGCCGTTGTCTTCCGGCTTGGTCTTTGTCGAACTTGGAGTCGAGACGACGATGCGGCGCACGTCGTCGAGCGAAAGCGCTTCGCCTGTGGCCAGCACATTGTATTGCTGATAGTCGCGGCTCACCCGACCGACGGAGGTCACCGCGCTGGTCTGCGCAATGGCGTCTTCAATCTGACTGATGGTGAGGTGATTCGCGGCCAACCTGTCGGGTGTGACGATAACCTCGATCTCGCGCACGTCGCCGCCTTCGACTCGGGCCTGCGCCACGCCGGGCAGCCGCGCCAAACGCGGCCGAATGGTGTAGGTCGCCAGATCGCGCAGCACCGCCGGCGGTGCGCCCGTGACGTTATAGCTGATGATAGGGAACACCGAGGGCGTCAGGCGTTGCACATCGACAGTTATTCCTGCCGGGAGCTCAGGTTGAACCTGTGCGACCTTCGTTTGCACGAGCTGTAGCGCCAATTCCATGTCCGTGTTCGGCGCAAACTGAATTGAGATCTCTGCTGAGCCGCGTACGGCCCGCGAAGTTACTCGAGCGACCTCAACATTCTGTAAGGCGCTAAATGCATCTTCGAGCGGCCGCGCGACGGCTGTTACCATGTTGCGCGGCTCAAGCTGAACGCCTTCGGCGACCACAATGATGCGCGGAAATTCGACTTCGGGATAGATGGCTGAGGGAAGTTGAAACGCGCTGTAAAGACCCGCCACGCACAGCAACGCGACCACCAGATAGGTGGCTTTGTGATTCCGATCAACGAAGCGCGCAACATTCATAAGGCAAAGGGTAAAAGGAAAAAGTCAAAAGTAAAGACCAGGTTTTCCTTCTTGTCTTTTTTACTTTTGACTTGGTTCACCCTGAACGATCTTAATCTTCGTCCCGTCGCCCAGACCGAACGCACCGGTGGTAACGACACGCTCGCTGTCCTTCAGGCCTTCGAGAATCTCGACGTGTCCATCTTCGCGTATGCCCACGGTGATTTTGCGTTTCTCAACCTTCTCGCCTTGCGGCACGAACACAAAAGTCTCGTCGCCGGCGATGACCAGTGCTTCCTGCGGCACAACCAGCGCGTTCTGATGAATCTCTACCGCGATGCGCGCAGTGGCAAAGATGCCCGCCTTTAACTCACCAGTCGGATTCGGTAGGCGGACCCGCACGGCAACCGTATTCGTTTGCGGATCGACGGACGGCGCCACCTGCACTACGCCGCCGGAAAATTCCTTGTCGGGCAGCGACTCGATGCGAACGACCGCGAGGTCGCCTGGCTTAAGGCGACCCAGGTAGCCGGCCGGAACGTTGGCGATCACGTCCAGCGAGGCCGCGTCAATTACTTCAAACGCCGGCGTTGCCGGGTCGACCGCTTCGCCGTCGTTGACCGAGCGCTTAGTCACTGTGCCCGCGATCGGCGAACGGATGGCGGCCCGCGAGAGTTCCGCGCGCGCGACATCCAGCGCTGCCTGCGCCGCTTCGACTCCTCCGGCAGTAACCGATGCCTGCGTGCGCGCTTCGCCTACGCCGCGCGCAGCGTTCACGCGCGCCGCAGCGAGCGCTGATTCAGCCTGGTGCGCGGCTTCAGTGGTCACGGTGATTTGATTCTGCGCGTCGTCGACATCTTTGCGCGGGGCGATGCCTCGCTCAAACAGACGCTGCTGCCGTATCAGATTGTTTTGGGCCAACCTCTGATTCGAGCGAGCTGTCTGCAGCGTTGCCTCAGCCTGTCTTACCTGATCGGCGGCCACAGTTTGGCTCGGCGTGCCTGAAACCGCGCGTGCCTGCGCTGCGGTGAACCGCGCCTGCTGCAAAGCGGCTTGTGCTTGTCTTACTTGCGCGGCCAGCACACTGCGGTCTAACTCAGCCAGCACTTGTCCCGCGGAAACGTGTTGACCAACCTGCACCAGCACGCGAGTCACTTTCCCTGCCGTCGCGGCGCTGAAACTCGCTTCGCGTCCGGGTAGCGCGTTGAGCGTGCCACCCGCTTCGACGTACTCGCGCACCTCGAGGCGTTGGGTCGGCGCGACCTCGACTTCCACTATCGCTTCCACCGCCTGGTCGCTGGCGCCGGGCCGCAGTATTAGCCATGCAAACACCAACAACAGGAGCAGCAGTAACACTCCGATCGTGATCGGCACGGGCGAGAGCCAGCGGATCTTCCGTGTGGACTGATCGCTCTGCTCTACGTAGACAGACGTCTGCGTGGTCTTCACTTCGTCGGGTTCTTTGCTCGTATCGCCGGTCACAGCTTCACTCCTGCGGCTTGTTCCAAATCAGCCAGCGCCGTCTGGTAGTCAAAGAGCGCCTGCAAATATGCCTGTCGCACGTCGCGCGCATTGCGGGTGGCATCAATCACCGAAAGCAACCCGGTCTGTCCGACTTGATATGACTCGATCGCCAACTGTCGCAGGCGCTCGGCTTCAGGCAACAATCTGGTTTCGTAAAACTCCACTTGCTTGCGCGCGGTTTCAAGGTTCAGAGCGGCCCGGCCAATCTCAGAAGAGATGCGCTGGCGCGCTGCGTCACGTTCGGCGCGCAACTGATCGAGCATCGCGCTGCTCTTCCTGATGTCGCCCTGGCCGCGGTTGAATATCGGCAGCGGCACCGTCACCTGCATCTTGAAGCCGGGATTTGGGAAGGCCGAATCGTGCGTCTCAAGTCCCGGCTCGAGCGTGAGGTCCGGAACCCTTTGCGCACGCGCCAACCTGAGGCGACTTTCTTCAGTCTTGATCAGTTGTTCGACCGCGCGCAGTTCCACGTTTTGTGACAGCGCCTGACCGATCAAAGTCGGCGTAGATAGTGAAGCGAGTCGGACGAATAGCGAATCGCGTTGATCGAGCGGCGCATCCGGCTCGCGATTGAGCAATTGATTCAAAAGCGCGCGCGCGATCCGCTGGGTATTTTCCAGACGATCCAAATCGTTGGTCGCCCGGTCGACGCCAAGCTCAGCCTGCAGGACTTCGAATCGGGCGATGTCGCCGGCTTCAAAACGCGTGCGCGCGATGTCCGCCAACTCCTTAGCCTGCGCCAATGCCTGCTGTCCCAATTCATAGCTGTTGCGCGCCAGCGCGAGATTGAAATATCCCGCGCGCACATCATGCCGCAGCGTCCGCAAAGCCACATCCACATCCAGCTCCGTCAGTCGCAGTTCGTTCTTGGCAACGTCGATCCGCCGTCCGCGCTTGCCGCCCAGCTCGACCAATTGCGAGACGGAATATTGCAAGCGCGGCTCAGAACGCGTGTGGGCGGCAATGAAATCGGGATTGGGTCGCAGACCGGCGATCAGGATTTGAGCTTCGGCGACCGCGCGCCGGCGCCGCACGGCGTTAACCGGCAGGTTATCTCGCGCGGCCAGATCGTAAATTTGCTCGAAGGTTAGTCCGCTTAAGCCCGGAGTTGGTTGTGGAGTTTGGGGGTGGACTGGCGCGGATAGGCAGAGCATCAGCGCCAGGCTGATGAGCAGTGGAAAGGCTGCCCTTGAGCACGAGGTGTCGAACATGAAACTCTTGCGAAAGCGCCGAGTATAGGCAGGGTTACCTTAACGGAAGATTAACTTTACGACAAGCTTTCGGCTTGTTGAGGGATGGTAGTGGGCCAAACTAAAGTTTGTCGGAAATGTCACGCGGCTCGAGGATATAACCTTCGCCGCGGCGGGTTTGGATCAGCTTGATGGGGTATGACTCGTCAATCTTTTTCCGCAGGCGATTGACGAACACTTCGATCGTATTCGAGAAAGGATCGAACGATTCGTCCCAGACATGCTCGGCAATCTCAGCCCGTGAGACCAACTGACCGGCGCGCCGCGCCAGATACTCCAGCAGCGCATATTCTTTCGCCGTCAAATCAATTTCCCGGGCCGCGCGCGAGACGCGATGACTGGCTGAATCGACGACCAGGTCCTCCAATTGAAAAACATCGCCATGAATCCGTGGCTCACGTCGCAGCAACGCGCGCACGCGGGCCAGCAACTCGCCAAACGCAAAAGGTTTGGTCAGGTAATCGTCCGCGCCGGCGTCCAGGCCCGTAATTCTATCTCCGACCGTGGCCCGCGCGGTCAACATCAAAACCGGCGTCGCATCGCCGCACGCGCGCAACTCCCGACAGACTTCGAACCCGTCGGCGCCGGGCAGCAGCACGTCGAGCAGGATCAGGTCATAGTCGTTAATCGTGGTTTGATAAAGGGCGGCCGGGCCATCAACGGCGATATCGACGGCATAAGAGTTCTCGCGCAATCCTTTGGCGACCACCTGGGCCATGCGCGGCTCGTCTTCGACCAGCAGGATTCTCAATGCTTGCTTCTCCGACTATGCCGGTGACGGGTGGAAGTGAGTGTCAGTCTCATTAGCACCTCGCTTCAGCGAGGTGGCGACCTACCAAACGAAAGGCCCGCCAACCGTTTCAACGGTTTTCGGAGCAGCCGTTAAAACGGCTTCGAAGCTCCCCGGTTTACTTTAGGTCACCTCGCTGAAGCGAGGTGCTAATGAAATCTCAACCCGAATCACAACTATCTAATTCTCAGATCAAACGGCATCATGTAAATCGCTTCGCCATGCTTCGCGCGATCCATCACTTGCATGTAACGCAGCGTCCGGCGCATGTCTTCCGGCAGGGCCGCCACCAACGCGGCCTGCTTTTTGACTTCGGCGCTGGTTTGTTCGCTGTCGTCTTCGCCGCCGGAACTCATGAGTTGCTCAAAAAAGCCGGGCGGTTGTGGTCTGATGACTCTCTGCACGCTCTTGTCCGCGGGAATTTTCGCGAGCTGTTTGGCAATTTCGATCGCTTTGTCCAGCCCGCCGTATTCGTCGACCAGCCCGTTGTCTTTACCTTGTCGCCCCGTCCAGACGCGGCCCTGGCCGATCGAGTCTATGTACTCGGCGTTCTTCCCGCGCCCTTTGGCTACCTTGGGCAGAAACTGATCGTAGTAAGTATTTTTAATCAGCTCTTCAAACTTTTTGCGCTCAGTGTCGCTGAACTTTTCCGACTCGCGAAACATGCCGGCGTTCGCGCCGCGCAGCACATATTCGTTGCTGACGCCGATCCAATCATAGAAACCCTTAATCACAGGTTTGCCGCCGACCACGCCAATCGAACCGGTAATCGTCGAAGGTTCAGCCACGATCTTGTTCGCGTTGCAGGCGATGTAATAACCCCCGGAGGCCGCCACGTCGCTCATCGAAACCACTACCGGCTTCTTTTCTTTCAGCGACTCAATCGCGCGCCAGATAATGTCGGAAGCCAGCCCCGACCCGCCCGGACTGTCTATCCGCAGCACCACGGCTTTGATTGTCGTGTCGTTCCGCACCTCGTTAAGCGTTCTCACCAGCGAGTCAGAACCAATGGTTTCTTCGCCGGAACCGCCGAAACTGGACTTGCCTGAGACGATGTCGCCTGCGGCGTAAACCACCGCCACCCGCTCGCCTTTGTTCAACCCTAACGACTCCTGGGAAATCTGCCGGTACTCACTGGCCTGGACAAGATGCAACTCGTCGTTGGCCCCATAGCCAAGTCGCTTCTTCAACTCTTTCTCTACTTCCTCACGATACGCGGCGCCATCGATCAGGCCGGCGTCTTTCGCCTGCGCGGCGGTGTAGGGCGCGTTATCGATCAGCTTCTTGACCTCGTCAGGCGTCTTGTTGCGAGCCTTGGCGATGCCTTCGACATAGCGGCCATACAGATCGTCGAGCAGCGAGTTAATAAACTCGCGGTGTGCCGGCGTCATTTCCTTTTGCGTGAACATGTCGCCCGCGCTTTTGTATTTTCCGATCTGATACATGTCAGGATAGACGCCCAGCTTATCGAGCGAGCCGCGGAAGAACATCACATCGGCGGCCAGACCAATCGTGAAAAGTTCACCCGGCGGCGGCACGAAAACCTTGTCGCAGGCCGTGGCGATGTAATAGTCCTTATTGAAGGCGGTTTCCATGTAGCCATAGACGGGCTTGCCCGACGTGCGAAAGTCTTCAATCGCGCCGCGAATCTCTTCCGCTTTAGCCCAACCTGCGTCGGATCCATCAATGTCCAAAATTACGGCGGTGATGCGCTTATCAACTTTCGCTTTGCGAAACTGGGCGAGCAAACTACTGAGAGACTGTGGCTGCGACCCAAAGAGCCGGCGAAACGGATCGTCAGGGACGTAATCAGGCAGCGGGCCTGAGACCCGCAGCGCCAGCACGCTGTTGTCCCGAATTGACGGCCGGCTGCCGCGCACCAGCGATACCAGGATCGCGAAACCTACTACGATTATGAGCACCAGCCCGATCAGGATACCGGAGATTGTGAGCACGACTTTCCGAGTGGTTGACATCGCCATGACTGTTTTCCTATTGCTTTCTGAGATTTTTGGCCGATGTGATTACGGCTGAAGGGTCGAAAAGGTTTACGTGATGGCGATCTCTGGTGTCGCACTTTCAATATGGGTCAAGTCGAATAGGTCCTATTTCTTTACGATCCAGCCGCCACCCACAACTTCATCGCCACGATAGAAGACCGTCGCCTGGCCCGGAGAAATGGCGCGCTGCGGTTCGTCAAACTTCGCCAGGGCGCGATTCTCGGGTTTGGGCGTGATCGTTGCCGGCGCGGCCGTGTGACGATAGCGCACGCGCACTTCGGCGCGCACCGGATCGCTCGGATTCTCGCAGGCAATCCAATTCACACCGGCGGCGGTGAATTCATCGCTCAACAGTTCGTCCTGCTCACCAACGATAATCCGGTTACGAGCCGAATCGATGCCGGTGACATATAGCGGTTGCGCGGCCGCGATCCCGATGCCGCGCCGCTGCCCGACCGTGTAATGATGTATGCCGGTGTGGGCGCCTATAACCTCGCCCATCCTGTTGACGATCTCTCCAGCTCCGGGCAGTCGATCCTGCTGCGCTTCAACTTCCAGATACCGGTCGATGAAGCCGGCGTAGTCGCCATCGGGAACGAAACAAATCTCCTGCGACTCAGACTTCTCAGCTACAGCCAGCTCGTTCCGGCGCGCTGCATCGCGGGCCTCGGGCTTTGACATCTCGCCCAAGGGAAACATCGAACGCGACAGTTGGTCCTGTGTCAGCTCCCAGAGAAAATACGATTGGTCCTTTTGCGGATCACGGCCACGCAGGAGCTGGAAGCGTTCGGTTTCAGAATTGAATTCGACTCGGGCGTAGTGACCCGTGGCCACCTTCTCGCAACCGAGACTCGACGCCAAACGATCCAGTGAAGCAAACTTCAGTCGGCTGTTACAGGCGACGCACGGTATCGGCGTCTCGCCCTGCAGATAACTGGTCACGAACGGTTGCACGACGTCGCGCTCAAACTCGCGCTCGAGGTTCAAGACATAGAAAGGAAAGCCCAGTTCTTCCGCCACCCGCCGCGCGTCGTAAACGTCATCGAGTGAACAGCAGCGCGAAGGCAGCGGCTCGCCGTTTTCATCCACACTGATGCCGCGGCGCTGGTTCCACAACTGCATCGTAAAGCCGACCAGATCGTGGCCCTGTTCCTTGAGGATGGCCGCGGCCGCGGACGAATCCACGCCGCCTGACATTGCTACTGCTATTTTCATTTTACGAGAGTTTCATTCCGCATGACCTACAGAGCGTATGCCGTTCCTTCATGAACAGTCCAACCCAACATAAAGGAAAACAAAAAAATAGAAGCCCAAAAGAAGACTACCCATCCGGATGTCGAGATTTTTTCAAGCGCAACAACGCCCTCTGGGGATTTACAGAACGGACACCTGAAGCCAATTTGAGTCCGCCCGTATTGGGAAACTTGTGGCGGGTAACCTTGCCGAGTGCCTGTGGGGTCATACATGGGAGGCATTCATCCTTTCTTACCGAGTTCATAACTGTCGCGATCGTTCTGGTGAATTTGTCGCCGTTTCCACCGAGTGCTAACATTCTCCTCGTCTATCCTAGCTCCACAAGCGTTAAGGAAGCATAACCCAAGCAGCGCAAAAGTTCATGCCAGAACGAGCCATCGAAGAATACCGAATCGTTGACGAGCCGTATTACCTGCCAGTCGATCACGAGATCGATCTGTTTGAAGCCGCGCATGCCGCGCACTTGCCCGTAATTCTCAAGGGCCCGACCGGATGCGGCAAGACGCGCTTTGTCGAACACATGGCCTGGCGTCTGGAACGCCCGCTGATCACGGTCGCCTGTCACGAGGATCTTTCCTCAACCGATCTGGTGGGCCGCTTTCTGATCGAAGGTGAAGAGACTGTCTGGCATGACGGCCCGCTCACTTCGGCGGTGCGTCATGGCGCGATTTGCTATCTCGATGAAATAGTCGAAGCGCGCAAAGATACAGTCGTGATCATCCATCCGCTCACGGACCATCGCCGCCGCTTGCCGATTGAAAAGCGCGGCACGATTTTGGAGGCGCCATCGGATTTCATGCTGGTCGTTTCCTACAACCCCGGCTATCAATCAATCCTGAAAGATTTGAAGCAATCGACTCGGCAGCGCTTTGTGGCGATCGACTTTGATTATCCGCCGCCGGAACTCGAAGCCGAGATCGTGGCGCGCGAAGGCGGCATCGACGAGGCCGCCGCCCGCGATCTGGTTTTGATTGGACAAAAAGTGCGCAACCTCCGCGGCCATGGCCTGGAAGAAGGAGTCTCTACGCGCCTGCTGATCTACGCCGCCCAACTAATCGCGCACGGCATCCCGCCGATCCAGGCCGCCGAAGTCGCCATGTGCTCGCCGATCACCGACGACCGCGACTTGCAACGCAGCATTCGCGAGATCGTCACCACGATCATCTAGAAGGCTGCGGGGAAAAAGGAGCTCACCACAAAGACACCAAGGCACAAAAAGTTCGAAACACTTCTTCGTGTCTTTGTGACTTTGTGGTTGGTTGTGAGCTCTTCACCTGCTAGAACCTCTCACAGGGACATGACTACAGCCGCACACAACTTGCTCTACTGCACCGCGAAATCACCCATGTATTCCTGAACATCTTTGGGGAGGTCGATGGCCTTGCCTTTGGACGCAAACCATCTTACGTCTTCTTCGGCCTGCATTCGGACATAGGTAACTCCAGTGTTCAGATTGATGGCGAAGCCCGCCTGTTCATCGGCGCAGTTGTGAGGGCGACATACCTTGACCGCCAGGTAATCGCCGATCAGCTTGATGGGGGCCTCGACGGCATACTCCTTTGTCAGCAGATCGGAGTCTGCGCGGCTCAGCAGGCGCAGCAAAGGCGTGCGGATCTCGGGCAAGCCGAAGAACTTTGTGGTAACCCTGCCTTTCTTCTCAGTAGGATACTTGCCCGCCCAACTTTTCAAATGTCCCAATCTGTCCTGAGCAATAGCGGCACTGCCGAAGCAAAGCAACAGAAGAGGCACCAGCACGTTTAGTTTTCCCCGAGTCATTTCAGTTATGTCCTTCCAGGATTCCTTTGAAGATTGCGCTCTAATTCGACCGCCGGCGCAAATGATTTCAGTCGGCAAACGCACTCGCGCGCAGATGCTATCACTGAACAGCGGCCGGTGCGCAATTGAACGGTGTCCGGATCTAAGAGATTGGCTTTCCGGCTAAGCGATCCACGAAACAACACGAAGCGGTAATAGTTCCCATTCGTGCGATTTCGTGTGTTTTCGTGGATCGTTCTTGCAAAGGGCTAAGAAACACAAAAACCAGATTAGGACACTGCCCCCAATTGGATTGGCTCAACCCAAGGCTTATACTCAAAAGTCTTATCAAGAACTCAACGCTGTGTCTGACGAAATCCAAAACGATAAGCTAACCGAGCAGATCGACGCCGAAGTGGCCGAACGCCTACGGTCAGTCAGGAACCCTGCTGAGCGGCGCACGCTTGCCAATCTGCTGCGCGAAATAGGAAAGCTGCCGCTGGAGCAAACGCGCGCCGCGTTGGAAGTCAGCGCCACGATCGCCGGCGTCTCTTTGCGGGCGAGCATTGAATTCCTGCGCGCCGTCCCCGATGCCGCGCGAATTTTGGAGCCCGCCGAGTTGCGCGCGTGGGCCGAGATGGGCCGGCGCTTAACGATGGCCGAAGTCGAGGAGGGCGTCAGCTTCTTTGCCGCCGGCGCGGGCGATTTCGAAAGAGTGCCGCCGAGTGCGCGACCGTTTGTGCTTCAGGTTTGCTCGCGGCAGATGATTCTTTCAGCAACCACAGCGGTCGAAACCTTTCGCGGCGCGGCGACGCTCGCCGCCACCACCGGCCCGGAATCACTTCGATCTATCTACGAGGTCGCGGCGGAAATCTCAAGAAGATCGGCGAAGCATAGCGCGGATTTTCTGAATGCAACGCCAATGGTCATGGCACGTCTGCAGGAATCATCCAGACCCGCGAAATTTAGGGGCGGGCCGCTAAACAAGGAAGACGAACCGAGAACCGATGTCACCCGCGCCGCGATCGATTTGACGGCCGCGTTCGCCGAACGGGCCGGAGGCATTGCCGCCGATGCCTGGGCCAGCCTGCCGGAGGCATTGGCAGGTCTTGACGCTGAGCCGGCATTGAAGCTGATGCGCCGCGCTACAAGTTTTCTCGAGCGCGGTGGCGCGGCTGCGCTTAACGTGCTCATCGCGGGTGGCGAGATTCTGCGCGCGCTGCCGGAATCCTTTGATGACTGGATCGATCTGCTCTGGTCGGTTGCGTCACACGGCAACGCCGGGCTGGTGGCTTTCATGCGCGCGAGCCCCGCCTTCTTTCAGTCAATCACCAACACAGCCGCGCGCAAAGACGCCTCAGCTCTTGCTCGACGCGTCATCGCGCTCACGCGGGACGTTGCCCGCGTCGATTCCGAAGCAGCTCTGGCCTGCCTGCGTTCCAGTTCCAGGGCGCTCCATACTGTTTCAATTGAGCAATTCGAAAACTGGGCGCGCGCAGGTTTGATAGCTGGAGAAAGTCGAGCGCGGCGCAGTTATTACGCCCTGGAAACTCGCGGCAGCAACGAGGCTCTGCGCGCAGGCGCCGAAGGATTGTCACTGGAAGCGGTGCAGTCGCTGCTGCGTCTTTATGTGGAAGGTTTAACTGGACGAACGGTCGAGATTGCGCCACTGGCCGCGGTGCCGGTGGAGACCCGCATCGGCGACGGCCGCACGATTCACTTGCCGGCAGTGGTGGCTGAATTCGGCGAGCAGGAACTGGATTTTCGACTCTACAAAGTCCTGGCGGCGCACGCGGCGGGTCAAATCGAGTTTGGAACGTATATCCGTGACAGCGACGACGTGCGCGCAGCGCATGCAGCGCTGACCGAGCTTTATGATCCTGCGAATGCAGATGCGCGCGACGCCTTCGCGCTTGGTGGATACATGTCAGAACCGCCTGCGGTAGCGGGTGGTTTAACTCACGCAAAGGCGCAAAGGCGCAAAGAAGACCTTGATTATCGTCAAGTCCTCAACCTGTTTCCGATTCCGGCGCTGGCCCGGCGGATCTTTGGCACGCTCGAAAACGGCCGCATCGATCGCCGCCTGCGACGGACTTATCGGGGGCTGGCCAGGGATCTCGATCTTATTCGCGAGCACTTGCGCAATCGCCGTCCACGGATCATCGATCTACCGGCCGCACTCATCCCCTTTGAATTGCTCTTTCAAATTACGATGCTGGGCGGAGCATTGGACGATGCTCGTGAATTCTACGGCCAGGTGGTCTCTGAACTGGAAACGATCGTCGCTGATTATTTATCGGACCCGCTGGCGACCGTGGCCGACACTTTGATGGCGACCAGTCGTGTCTACACTCTCTTCCAATCGATCTCAATGGAGGATGCTGAACGGCAAATCGAGGTTCCCGACGAGCTGGATCAGGAAGACGGAAGCAAGCTGGCCCAGGAAGTGTCGGCTGAGCGCGACGCCAATCGTCAGCCGCAGCGGCGCGATGCACGCGAGCTTTTCAACGCCTGGAACACGGACGCCGACGGCGAGTTTGACGAGCTCGACGGCAGCGAAGCCTGGGGCGAAGGCGAAATGCCGGAACAGGATCTGGAGGCCGGTGAAGTCGCATTCAATTACGACGAATGGGACCGCGAACTGGTCGATCATCGCGTCGGCTGGTGTCGCGTCGTGGAAAAGAAAGTTAAGCGCGGCGACCGTGCGTTTGTCGAAGAGACGCGCGAGCGGCACAAAGGCGCGATCTCATCCATTCGACATCAGTTTCAATTGATGAAACCTGAGAACCTGACGAAGGTCACGAATGAACTCGACGGTGAAGACTATGATCTGAACGCGGTCGTGGATTTCTTCATCGATCGCCGCGCTGACGGCCAGCAATCCGAGCGTATCTATACCAAGCGCCTGCGGCGGCGGCGTGATGTGGCGGTTTCTTTTCTGCTGGATCAGTCCTCTTCCACTGCGCGCACGATTGGGCGCCACCCCTTACAGCCTTACACGCATCCCGGCCGGCGCATCATTGAGATCGAAAAAGAAGGGCTGGTATTGATGAGCGAAGCCCTCGAAGCCGTCGGCGACGTCTATTCGATCAACGGCTTTACCTCAGAAGGCCGGCGCAACGTAAAGTTTTATGTGCTGAAAGATTTCGGCGAGCAGTACTCTGACGAAGTGAAGCGCCGCATCGGTGGCATTACTTATCAGAACAACACGCGTCTGGGCGCCGCGATTCGACATGCCACCGCGAAACTCGAAAAGCAGGAGGCCCGCACGCGTCTGCTGATTGTCTTGTCCGACGGCCGTCCTTACGATCACGATTACGGCGATGCCCGTTATGCTCGTGAAGACACGCGCGAGGCCTTGCGGCAGGCAAAGGTCGCGGGGATCACGCCTTTCTGCATCACCATCGATCGCGAATCCGAAAGCGAACTGCGCGATCTCTACGGCGAGGTGGGCTACACAATCATCGACGATGTGCTGACCCTGCCTGAGCGTCTGCCGGGGATTTATCGAAGGCTGACGACGTAGGCGTCTACTTTTCAGTGTTTCAAGAGGTTAAGCTGAATCCTAGTAGTCCTGTGATAGCGGTTGTCTTTACAGATTAGGCGGCTTGACTTACGATCTCGTTGTCCTTCTGCCTTCAAGGGTGAAAGGATAAATAATATGCTTGGTTTTAGAGATGATGATTATATAAGGACGATTAAGGAAATTCGCGGCGCCGCAAACAACTTCCGTGAGGAAGAGAGGCCTAGTTGGAAGCGGGTAGAGCCCTGGAACGTTTGCTTTCTTTCGGACAACCGCGGATATCATAAATGGTGTATCCATTTTTTTGACGCTGACGGCCACTGGCATGGAGTCTCTTTTGAAACACCGCCGGATGCCGATAATAGGTGGTATAGGGAAGAAATCGCACGACAAATTCGAGACAACTAATTTAGACTGACAGCCAATCCCTTGAAGGCAGAAGAAAAATAAAAAGCAATGACGAAGGAATACGTTGAGCAACAAGATGGCGCGTATAGAATCGGCGGCACCCGCGTGTCGCTTGACTCAGTCGTGTATGCCTATCGGCGCGGCGCTTCGCCGGAGAGCATTCAACGTTCTTTCCCTTCCCTCACACTGGAGCAAGTTCACGGTGCGCTCGCTTTTTATCTGTCTCACCAGACCGAAGTAGACAGCTATCTCGCTCAGGGTGATAAGGATTTTGAGGATCTTCAAGAAACCTCTCGCGGAACACACTCTGACTGGTACGAAAAGCTGCGGCGTGCGCGCGAAGAGACGTTGACCTCCCGATCGTGAAAATTCGCCTTCAGGCTGACGCAAATTTCAACGAAGACATTGTTGCCGGTGTTCTCCGACGACTGCCGGAAATAGACTTTCAAACCGCAAATGACGCTAAACTGGAGAGCCTCTCTGATCCTGAAGTTCTCGCTAAGGCTGCCGCCGAGGGTCGGATTCTGATTACCCACGATCGGAAAACTATGCCACTTCATTTCGGTAGGTTTATTCAAACACACAGTAGCCCAGGCGTCTTGGTTGTTTCTCAGAAGGCTGAGTTGTTGGGAATCATTGAGGATCTGATTCTGATATGGTTTGTTTCAGACGCAGAGGAATATATCAACTCAATCCGCACATTACCGTTGTGATGCACTATAACTAACCTCACGCATTCACACGCTCCCGCCGCACCACCCGCACGCCTGCTCGCCAGTCTTCATTAATATCGAAACGATAAACTTCAATATCCGGCGCGATCGTTCGGGAGAGAGTCGCAAATGAAGGATGAAAACGCAGCGCCGGCGCCACCAGATAAACTAACGGCGATTCGTCGCTAATCTCGCGATCGCCGAACAGCTTTGCCGTGCTGATATGACCGCGGCGCCGGTGTGCTTCGACGCGCCGCCAGTAATCGACGCCCTGAAAGACGTGTTCGCGATCCTCGCTGACTTTCAATTCGATGACCGCCAAACGGCCGTCGTGCCGCAGTGCCAGGAGATCGATTGGCCGCGCGCCGGTCGGCCCTCCGTGGGAAGTGCGAAACTGCGCATGCAGTGGAGCGACAATCAACCCGGGATCCAGTTTCGAAATATCGCGCCGCAGAATTGATTCCAGCCAGGCCTCGCCGGCAGCTCGATACAGCCAATGTTTTCGATCGCGGCAACTCTCGGTGCGATAGGTTTCCAGGTCGCGGAACAACTTGGCCCAGTCCGGCTGGTGATAATCGTCAAGCATCCGCCGCCGCGAGCCTTCGATGCCGAACCAGATGCGGTCTTTCTCCATCACCCGCCGCACGCGTGCAAAAGGCAACCCGTGATAACGAAGCGTTTGACCATGACGGGACCTGACGACATCAACGGTGTGCGGAGCTTGCGCAATGATCCGCTGCACTCCTTCGCCGGTTTCGTCTCCCGGTATTGAAGGAAAGCGCGCCAGGCGTTTTCTCCAGAGATGCTTTCGTTCGAACGGTCGCAGCGCTCGCAGTTCCTGCCACGACTCGTCGATCTCAAGTAGATCGATCGCCCGCCGCAATGCATCGCGCAGCAGAGCATGACGTTGACGCGCAGCTTCCGCGATGTTGTGCTCGACAACCATGATCAGCTTTTCGATGCAGGGCCGTTTCGGGCGCGATTGCAGCCGATGGAACCAGAGCAACGCTGAGGAAAAGAAGGAATCAACGTTGCGCGCATCGCTCTGCGCGACAATCCCGGTGACAGCAACGCGACTGTGGGGAAGCCGCAGCACAATTCGCGCGTAACGGCCGGGCTGATCGCGGCGCATGCCGGGACTCAAGACGGCACTCTCAATTTTTGCTCCCGGCAAAAGCGGTTCTGGCCCTGGCCCGTGATCTTCGGCAAGGAATTCACCAACTGAAGGCTGTGTGACGATCTGCGCGAGATTTTCACAACGGGCGTGGCGAGCGGCGGCGATACTCGCCACCATGGCTTTAGCTGAAGCGTGCGGCACCAGTTCCAGTGTCGCCGCCTCGGCGCCCATCCGGCGGCTCGCTTTCAAAATCAGTTTGTCGCCGGTTGAACTCCAGGCTTTGATGTGCCACGAACGCGAACCACTCTCGGTCCAGCAGGAGAAGATTAGCCGCCGGTGAGCGACTGAGAAATCAAACTCATCGCTCCCCAGGGCGAGCGGCGCGCTGCCTTCCTCGGCAAAGAACCAATCCTTCTGGGCGCTGATGTGTTCATGAATGGCGAGGTGGGCGCTTTCGATCTCAGCAATATTATTCAGTTGAAGCAGCATTTGCGGGAGTCGTCCGTGCTTATGCTAACATCGCAAAGGGTTACCAAAAAAAAGCTTTTCAGGGCAAGGCGTTCATGCGCGGTTGCAAGAATCTGGCTGAGTGTCAGGTGCAATCATTATTAACCGCAGAGGGCGCAAAGTTTTGCGCAGAGGGCGCAGAGAAGAAATTCGTTCAGTAATGAAGCCTGTTTATCTTACCGGCGCAGTGCGCACTCCGATCGGCCGTTTCGGCGGCTCGCTCCGCGATTGGACAGCCGCGGATCTGGGCACCGCCGTGGCCAAAGAGAGTTTGCGCCGCGCGAACATTAGTCCCGACCAGATTGATGATTCAATCTGGGGCTGCGCGCGACAGGCGGGCGGCGGTCCCAACGTCGCGCGTCAGATTACTTTTCGGGCCGGCGTTCCCGATCGCGTGCCCGCTTTCACGGTAAACCAGGCCTGCGGTTCAGGACTGCGCGCGATCATTTTGGCGGTTGAACAAATCATGCTCGGTCGAGCGAACATCGTTCTGGCCGGCGGCACAGAGAGTATGTCGCGCGTTCCCTACTTTGCCGAAGGCGCGCGCTGGGGCATGCGCATGGGGCACACGGAACTGGTCGACGGCATGTATCGCGACGGGTTCAACGATCCGCTTTCCGGCCTGGTGATGGGGGAAACTGCTGAGAAGCTTGCGGGTCAATACGAAATATCCCGCGACGAGCAGGACGAATATGCTTTGCGTACGCAACAGCGCGCGGCGGCCGCAATTGCCACTGGCGGCTTTGCAGCAGAGGTGCTGCCGCTGGAGCTGAAAGATCGCAAAGGCAACGTGACGTTGTTCGCGAAAGACGAACACGTGCGCCCCACGACTGTAATCGAGGACCTGCGAAAACTTAAACCTGTGTTCAGCAAAGACGGCACGGTGACCGCCGGAAATTCTTCCGGGATCACCGACGGCGCCGCAGCGATCATGGTGATGAGTGAAGCTGCTTTGAAAGAATCCGGGGCTGAGCCGCTCGCGCGCATTGTCGATTACGAAGTCGTCGGCGTCGCGCCGGAAATCATGGGCATCGGCCCGGTGCCGGCGGTCCGAGCTGTCCTGGAACGGCAGCAGCTTTCGCTTTCAGATATCGATCTGGTTGAACTGAACGAAGCGTTCGCGGCCCAGGTGATTGCTTGTGACCGCGAGTTGCAGTTCGAATCCGAGCGATTGAACGTCAACGGCGGAGCAATTGCGCTGGGTCATCCGATTGGCTGCACGGGCGTGCGCATTACGACCACATTGCTGCATGAGATGAAGAAGCGTCAGAAAAAACGCGGGCTGGCTACATTGTGCATCAGCGGGGGGATGGGGATCGCGTTACTGTTGGAACGTGTCTAGAGGCGTGTCAGAAGCTCGACCGTCAGGGAGGGCCCGTGACGGCGCCAAGTATCTCGGCTTGAACGATGCCCACCCTGACGTGCGGGCTTGCGGACACTGGAGCGCAGCCAACCAGTCCGCGTTGTTAACGCATCGGACTGCCACGCCGTCAGACAACACGAACGTACATAGTACGAGGTATGGGAAAGAGGTTCATGGTGAACAAGAAAGTTCTCGGGTTTTCGATTGCAGTCACATTAGTTTTAGCCACATTAGCCTTAGCCACGCTGACTTTGGCCTTTAACGGACGGACGCAAAGCCGTTCGCCGCGCCCTTCACCGCCGGCGGACGCGCTGAGTTACCTGCCCGCGTCGGATGCAGTCATGCTGATCGACGTGCGGCGTCTGCTGAATGAGACGATGCCGCAAATCCTTGGCGGCGATAAAGAAAAACTCGCTCAGGCCAATGCCGAAATCGACAAGTTCAAGTCACGCACCGGAATCGATCCGCGGGCGTTCGGTCGCGTGGTGGTCGGCGTTCGTTACACCTACCCGACTGCTAACACGACAAAGCTGGAGACGGTCGCCATCGCGCATGGAACCTTTGATGCGAAAACCCTGGCCGCGGCCGCGCGCATAGCCGCCAGCGGAAAGTATCGCGAAGAAAAGTATCGTGGCTCGACCATCATGATCATTAGCATTAACGATCAGATGAAGGTGCTCGGATTGTGGAACATGCGCGTAAACGAGCTGGCAATTTGCACACTGGACGCGAAGACGCTGGCGATCGGCGACCTGTCGACTGTGCGCTCGGCCATCGACGCGGGCAAGAGGGGGCGAGCTAACGGTGAACTAATAGCCCTGGCAAACCGGGATCCAAAGGCAGTGATCGGATTTGGCGCCAATCTGCCGCGAGAGCTGATGGCAAATCTGAACGTGGGCAACGACACGATTGCCAAGGACGCTAACTCGATCCGACAGGCCTACGGTTCGATTGGCGCGACGGACACGGATCTGTCACTGTCTCTTGTCGCCCGAACAGATAACGCTGAAGCCGCAAAAAATCTCAGCGATACAATCACGGGTCTGAAACAGCTCGGCGCAATTCTGATCGTGCGCATGGCGCCTGCGCGCAAGGCTTTGGCACAGAGCGCGCTCGACAATCTGAAAATCACCACCCGCGGGAATGAACTTGAGATTAAGACTCAGGTGGCCGCAGCGAATCTGGCATCGGTAATCAAGTGAGTTCGGAAACCCAATCCCCGGCGCGCGAAGGTTCGGTCGCGCCGGACTTTGCCCTGCGTGATGGTGATGGTGCTGAGTGGCGTCTGCCAGATAATCGCGGGAAAGTGGTTGTGCTCCTCTTTTATCCTGGCGACGAGACACCCATCTGCACTCGTCAGATGTGTTCGGTGCGGGATCGCTGGGAAGATTATGCGGCCACGGGAGCCGAAGTTGTAGGTATCTCAACCAACACCGCCGAATCACACAAGAACTTCGCCGAACATCATAACCTCCCGCTCCGTCTGCTGGCTGATGTCGATCGACAGGTCGCCGACCTTTACGGCGCATTGTCCCTGATTCCCGGTAAGGTCGCGCGCTCAGTTTTTGTGATCGACAGTAGCGGCGTGATTCGCTATCGTGACGTGCGGCCGCTGGGACTGTTTCGTCCCAAAGATGACGACATTATCCGGGCGATTCGCGACGCCGCTGGTGGCGCAAGTTAACAACTTGCGCTACGCTTTCACGGCAAGGAGAAACCATTACATGTCTGACGAAATCAAATGTGCCCGCTGTGGGCAGAAACGCGCGCCGCTCGGCTTTGCTCCGCTTCCTACCGAACTCGGCCAGAAAGTCGCCACCGAAGTCTGCCAGCCGTGCTGGTCTGAATGGCTGCAAACCCAAACGCGCATCATCAATCACTACGGTCTTGATCTCACCAATCCTGAAGCGCAGGGGTTTCTGATGGATAATATGAAAGGGTTTTTCTACGGCGCCAACGAATTGGCGCAGATCGACACTTCGAAAGAAGGATCGATCAAGTGGTGACTCCAGCGTAGCAATACCACATCGAACTAGGCTTTGCAGAGATGCTTCGCTAAGCTGAAATCAGAGCAACCCTTCAAACAACTCATCGACCGATACGCGCGGGCGCGTCATTTATTTTTTCACCGTCAACTTTTCCAGCGGTACGATTGCCGGCATGCCTTTGTGCTGATAGCAGCGTTCGCCGGCAAAATGCACGCGGCGGCGACAGGGAGTTCCCTTCTGTGTGCGCGCCCCGCAAAGGTAGACCACGTCGTCAACTGATCCGGAGTTCGCGCTTTGCTTTGAAGCGGCATTTCCTTTTTCGTCACCGGACCTCGCCGCGCTAACCGGATTTACCGGCAGGTCCGGCAGCGGGGAATTTGCTGCGCGTTGAATGATCAGCGGTGGCGGCGCGGGCCGCAACCAGCGTCCCAGACCAAAAGCCGACAGAACGATCACGGCGATCATCGCCAGCGTTCGGGCAGAGCCGGAGTTTCTCATCCGGTACGCGCAGGTGTTGCAAAGGTTCCCCTTCAGCCGCGTGCGCCAACCCGTTAGCGCCAGGCGCTGGCCGCATTCCACGCAGAAATTAGGTCGGTGCATCGCGGGAGATTCTGCCAATAGAATCTGCTGATTATATTCGATTGATGCTGCGCGCAAGCACTTATTAAAAGGCAGGCCAGCACGTGTTGACCGGCATCTGTTTAGACTCGATAGCAACTCCGGGGGTTCATCACGGCAGGTTGCAAACTCACTCACCGGACAGGCATACTCAGCCTACCCCAGCAACTGAATCTGCTAATCTCCAAGACGGAATGATTCCATTTTCTATGAGCATTGCAGTGTGGAAATTCGTTCGATGCGTTACCGCCGGGCTCTTCTTTGCTTTTGTTTTCCTGTCGCTGGCGACGGGAGCGCGCGCGCAGCAGCCGGACGATGTGATCACTACCAACACAGCGTTGGTTCAACTGAGTGTCGGCGTGGTCGATCAGCAGGGTCGCGCGATCACCTCGCTGCAATCGAACGACTTTGTTGTTTATGAAGACGGCGTGCGCCGGCCAATTCTTCATTTTGAACCGGCGGACACGCCGTTCAGTCTGGTGCTGCTGCTCGACATGTCCGGTTCGACCATCAACTTTCGACAGCAAATCCGGGCGGCTGCGCTGCGATTCCTCGATGCACTCGGTCCCGAAGATCGAGTTGCGGTGGTGCAGTTTAACGGCAAGGGCGTCAAGTCGTTGTTCGGTTTCAGCACCGATCGGCGCCGGACCGCCTATGCGATTACCGACCTGGCCAGCGGCGCCGGCGAAACTCCTTTATACGACGCGTTGCAATACTCGATAAAGGACCTGGCCCACGAAGGCAAGCGACGGAAGGCGATCGTGGTTCTGACGGACGGGCTGGACACTGAAGTGCGCAAAGAAGATCGCGCCGTCATCGCGAAATACGAAATTGCCGACCCGCAAATCAGCACCGCGATCAAGCCGGAAGCGAACTCGCAACTGACCTCAGTGCTTAGCGAAGCTGACCGCCAGGGAGTGACAATCTTTCCGCTGGGACTGCCGTCGGGCGATCCGAAACATTTGCCGATACCCGATCCGTCGATCACGGCGATGTATGCGGCCGCGCGCACGCGCTTGCAGTTACTGGCTGATCGTACGGGAGGCCGCTTGCACGAGATTCGCCGGCTCGACGATCTGGCCAGACTCTATGCCCAGGTGGCCGCTGACCTGCGCGCGCTCTACACCATTGCCTATCAGCCGCCGAACCCTGGCACTCGGGATGGCAAGTGGCGCGCGATCAAGATCGAAGTTGCGCGCGGAGATCTCGTAGCCAGCACTAAGCCGGGTTACTTCGCGCGATAAGATTTGTGTTTCAAGTCTCAGGTTTCAAGTTTCAGGTCTTGACTAAGCCGTTCGCCCCGTTCGACTCAGCTAATAACCTTGAAACTTGAAGCCTTAAACTTGAAAACTGGTTTTCGATTCCTGAACTTGAAACTCTTTACAGAACCGGGAGCGATAGCGACCGGCTCAACCTGAGTGCAGCATCCCGTCGCTACCGCTCTAGGTTCTACCCTTGGATTCTTGATTTGATCCGCTAGCTTGAAACTTCAAACCTTAAACCTTAAACTTCCCTACAATTCACCAATCACGCACCCGTAGCTCAGCTGGATAGAGTACCTGACTACGAATCAGGGGGTCGCACGTTCGAGTCGTGCCGGGTGCACCACTACCATTTTCATTTTCATTTGCCATTCTGATTAACTTCGTCTGGCGGCTTTTTGGGTCCGCCAATCTGCCTGCGAAATTTCTTTGAAAGATTCGCGTCCGCTGCTCTTTTGCTTTCGCGTGCGGCTCGATCGACCCTGATCATGTTGGGCTGAAACGGTAACGGGCCGCCTAACCGCCACGTTTGCATAAGACGATTCCGGCGCCGGAGACGGCGGCAGCTTCCACGGGTAGTAGCGGCAGAAAACTCCGAAGGCCGCGATCAGAATCACGAAGAGCGCAGCGATCGCCGGCGGGTCCAGTTTCCTGGTGGTTGCTCCGCCCGGAGAAGGTCTGACAAAGGTCGTATCTGCGATCTCCACTATCGTCGATTCAAATGGCGCGGTGCGAGCGACAAAATCTGATTCCGCCAACTCGTCAGTTCGCCCGACGCACCGCAGGGCTTCACGAAATTCAACGGCAGTCGCATAACGTTCATTCGGATTCTGGGCCATTGCCCGCGTAATCACCTTGGCCAACTCAGGACTAATAGCGCTGTTGACTTCGTTTGCCGGCTTCAGCGGACTGGGCCGCGAACTTACCAGCGCCGCCGCGCGCGTCAGGGCATCAGTCGGCTTGATCCCGGTCAGCAAGTGATAGAGCGTCGCTCCCAACGCATAGATGTCGCTCTGCGGGCCGGTGCCCATGTCCTGAATTTGCTCGATCGGTGCGTAGCGCGGCGTATAACCAAAGACGCTGGTGCAGGACACCTCGCCGGCAGCTTCCACCTGCGTTTTCGCCAAACCAAAATCCAGGAGGGCAATCTGGCCCGACGGAGTCACTTTAAGATTGTGCGGTTTAATGTCGCGATGAATAATCTGGCGCTCGCGCGAGTGCAAGTAGATGAGCGCATCGAGCAACTGGTCAGCCCAGGCTATGACTGCCTGGCGCGGAAACGGTCCCGGCTGCTGGGCGATTATGTTCGCCAGGTCTGCTCCCTCGACGTATTGCATCACCAAGAACGCGCGGTGGCCTTCTGTGAAATAGTCGCTAACGCCCGGCAACACCGGATGATTCAGTCGCGCCATCAGACGCGCTTCACGCTCAAACTGCTTCCACAGTTCCTCGTCGCTGGTAAGCGTCTGCTTCAGCGCCACCGTGTGTCCCAGTCTCAGGTCGATGGCTTCGTAAACTGCGCCCATGCCGCCTTTGCCCAAATGGCTGACGATACGATAGCGGCTCTGCAAAATAGTTTCAGGTGTTAACAGAAAGTTCGCAGCGGTGGATTTGTTCTCTTCAGGGGTGGACAATTTGTTTTCCTCGGATCTTGAGGTTGAAAATCAAACTCATGGATCGGTTCAAGAGAAAATTGGAATGCCCTAAGGTCTCTCTACCGCAGCAGTTCGGATTTGAGGTTGGACGAGAGAATTCAGTCTGCGGCTTTTTGTGAGACGGATGAGAATAGCGGAGGCTTCGGGGCTAATAAGAGCACTGGCAAGAAATTGGCACCGTGGCTGGAACTGCTATTCGATTCGGGATTGGTCCCGCGCTGCCGTCCTTACCGACTTATCTGCCGCGAACAAAAGATCGCGGCCTTTGTCAGGCTCGGGCGTGGCAATCGTTGTACCGTCAGGGATTCGCAGCTACTAACCGAATTCAAAGAAGAACTGCAAACTGGTCGATTCGCTTTGGGGCGTTTGGCTGGGGCGAAATCAACCGCTCCCGGTCTTTCAAACCCAGCGGCTGGCCTGAAGTTTTTGTGGGCTCTCAGGCGGTCTGGCTCAGCTGCGGAGTCAGATTATTGTTCCGCCGCTGGAATTCGATCTTATGCCGCTTGATCATGCGGTCGAGCGTCTTGCGGTCGACACCCAGCACGCGCGATGCGGCCTGTTTGTTGCCGCCGGTGTGCTCCAAGACGCTGGCGACGTAACGGCCTTCGATTTCTGATAGTTGAGGCCAATCCTGTTTCGCTTCGGGCTCTACTGAAATCATTTCTTCGTTCCTCCTCTGAGATTCTTCGCAGTAGTTGCGAATGCGTTCGGGGAGATCCTGAACTCGGATCAGACCGTCGCACATCGCCGTCGCCCGGACTACCGCATTTTCAAGTTCGCGGATGTTGCCGGGCCACGGATATCTCTCCAGCAACTTTACGGCCTCAGTTGAAAACCGCACGGCCGGGCTCAGTGAATAGACGCGGTCAGCAAAGGTCTGCGCCAACGGCGGGATGTCTTCTTTTCGCTCGCGCAGAGGTGGCAGCAGAATCGACACCGCGTTAAGCCGATAAAACAGATCGTCGCGAAATCTTCCCGCTTTCACTTCCTCTTCGACATTGCGGTTGCTGGCGGCGATCACGCGCACGTCTACCCGGCGGGTCTGATTCGAACCGACTCGGCGGATCTCGCGCTCCTGCAAAACTCGCAACAGCTTGACCTGAAACGCAGGCGTCGTCTCAGTGATCTCGTCCAGAAACACTGTGCCGCCATCGGCTTCTTCCCACAGCCCGCGCCGATCCCGATCGGCGCCGGTAAACGATCCGCGGGTATGGCCAAACAGTTCCGACTCGATCAACTCAGCCGGGATAGCGCCGCAATTTACAGCTACAAAAGTCCGGTCGGCGCGCCCGCTGTGTTGATGCAACGCCGAGGCGACCAGCTCCTTTCCCGTCCCCGATTCGCCGGTCAGGAACACCGGCAGGTTTGTCGCGGCGACGTGGCCCACCTGCTTCATTACTTCAATGAAGGCATGGCTGCGGCCAATCAGATCGATGTCGGAATCGTGTGAACCACCGCGCCGCCGGGTTGAGAGACGCTGCGGCCGGTTCAGAAATTGTTCGCGCAAAGCCGTCGACAGCGATTGCAATTCTTCCGGGCCGAAAGGTTTCAGAAGATAATCGTAAGCACCAAATGCCGTCGCATCCAGGGCCCCGGCCGCGCTGCCGTGTCCGGTCATCAGCACCACTTTCGTTTCCGGCAGTTCCTCCTTGAACTTGCGCAAGACGGCGAAACCATCGGCGCCGCCGAGCATGACGTCGCAAAAAACTACCGCCCAGGTTCCGTCATCCAACATGGCAAAGGCTTCCTCGGCAGATGCGGCCTGGCTCGCTTGCCAACCATCCTGCGTCAACACGGCGCAAACAAATTCACGCACCTGTTGCTCGTCATCGATCACCAGTGCATATAATTTTCGGTCCATCGTTTTTGGTGTGCGCAGACTTCCGTCTGGGTTGAGCTTATAAAGTCTCAGACTGAAGTCCCGCCTGCTTCCTATTCATTCACCGCGCTCGGAAAACTGCTGACGACTGAAGGCTTGGCTCCTGCAATCACGTGGAGTTTTCGTTTTGCAACGCGCAGAGAAGACGCAAAAACGTCGTGTGTTACGGGCTTGCTGAACAGATAGCCCTGACCCTCATCACACCTGAGCAGCCGTAGAAAGGCGAGTTGCTCGGCGGTTTCTATCCCTTCGGCGACGACTTTCAACCTGAGGTTGTGCGCCAAAGTAACTATAGCCATTACGAGCGCGGCGTCATCGGGATCGGTGGTTGCACCGTTCACGAAGGATTGATCCAGCTTTAGCGTGTCGATCGGCAGGCGTTTTAAATAACCGAGTGATGAATAGCCCGTGCCAAAATCGTCAATCGCAATCTTTACTCCCAAGTTTCTGATTTCATTCAGGAGTCTGACGGCTGACTCACCGTTCTCCATGATCGAGGTTTCCGTCAACTCTAACTCCAGACACGTTGGATCGAGTCTGGTATCACCCAGAACCTGCCTGAGCCTGTCCAAAAAATTCTTTTGCTGAAAGTGCCGGGCCGAAATGTTTACGGCGATACGCAGCCGTCCCAATCCATCGTCTTGCCAGAGGCGCGTTTGGGCACAGGCTGTGCGCATGACGCACTCGCCGATATCCATGATCTGGCCCGTATCTTCAGCCAGCCCAATGAACCTGGCCGGCGGGAGCAAGCCCAGCTCCGGGTGTTGCCAGCGCACCAGTGCTTCCAGTCCCACGACCTCGCTGGAAACCAAATTCACCACCGGCTGGTAATAGGTAATGAACTCATTATTCTCAACCGCGGAGCGCAGGCTGTTTTCAAGCGCCAGGCGCTCCACCGCCTGGGCATTCATGTCCGCGGCATAGAATTGATAGTCATTGCCGCCCTGCTGCTTGGCCCGATAGAGCGCTGCTCCCGCGTTTCGCAAGACTGTGTTGCTGTCTTCGCCATTGAAAGGTGAGACGCTGATTCCGATGCTCGTCGTCACATAAACTACCTGGTCGCCGAGGCGAAAGGGTTCTTTCAAAGCCTCACTAACGGCGAGAGAAACGTCGGCCAGATCGCCGGCCTCCGCAATCTGCGTCAGCAGGAGGGCGAACTCTTCACCATCGAAACGCGCGACGGTGTCGGCTTCGCTGACACAAGTTTGCAGACGGGCCGCGGCCTCACTGAGCACGATGTCTCCAGCCGCATGGCCCAACGTGTCCGCAACTGTCTTGAATCGATCCAAAGAGACCAGCAAGACTCCAACCGGCCGATGGCTGCGTTGCGCGCTCGCCAGCGCCTGGGCACAACGATCCGCGAACAGAAGTCGATTGGGAAGATCGGTGAGCCGGTCATAGAAAGCCAGGTGCTCGATCTCGGCCGTCCGCTCCGCTACCAATTCCTCCAGGTGGTTCTCGTACTGCCTCTTTTCAGAAAGCAGTTGATGTTGAGCCTGCGCCCGCCGCACCGCCGCTTGCACATGGCGCAGATCGAGCGGCTTGGTAATGTAATCAAACGCTCCGACGCGCATGGCCTCGATGGCGGAGTCAACGGTTTGCTGTCCGCTAATCATTACCACGACGGTGTCCGGAGTATCTTTCAAGATCCGCGGAACCAGATCCAGCCCGCTGATTCCTCCCATCTGAATGTCGCTGATCACCAGGTCAAAATTTATCGTCTTTAGAACCTCGAGTGCCTCTTCGGCTGAACTCACGTCGACGCACTCGTATTCAGCCTTTAGCAGCTCACTTAAGAGACTTCGGATCTGATCATCGTCATCGATGATCAGAATGACTGGCTTTTGTGCGCTGCGCTTTCTCATTTGTTTTCTCTAGACCCGGGAACCCGGCCGTCGGACATTTTCGTCCTTCCATTCGAATCCAGAACATCGCGGACTTTTCTTATCAGACTCGCCGGCGTAAACGGCTTTTGAATGAACTCCACGCTGGAGTCCAGAACGCCGTGGTGCACAATTGATTCGTCGGTATAACCCGACATAAACACCATCTTCAGCTCCGGGTTTTGTGATTTCAGTCGATCAGCGAGTTCCTTGCCGCTCATCTCAGGCATCACTACATCCGTGAGCAATAGATCGACTTCCGCCGCACGTTCTTCACAAAAGCGCAGCGCTTCGTCGCCTTTACTGGCTTCCACGACAGAATATCCCGCTTGTTCCAGGATGCGGCACGCCAGGCCCCGAACTACCTCTTCGTCTTCGACCAGCAGAATTGTCTCAGATCCGCCGCGGGGGGCGACCTCCACAACTTTTTCGGCGGGCTCGGGGATTTGAGCCGCAACCTGTGGCAGATAGACCTTAAAAGTTGTGCCTTTCCCGAGTTCGCTATAAACCCAGATGTTGCCCCCGCTTTGCTTGACGATACCGTACACGGTCGACAATCCCAGGCCGGTTCCTTTGCCTTTTTCTTTAGTCGTAAAGAACGGCTCGAAGATCCGTCGCCGCACCTCCTCGGTCATTCCCTCTCCGGTATCGCTGACCGCCAGGAGCACATATTTGCCGGACGCTACGTCCAGGTGTTTACTGCCGTACTCCTCCCCCAACTCGACATTCTCAGTCTCAATCGTCAGATTGCCACCGCGCGGCATTGCGTCGCGAGCGTTCACGATCAAGTTGACCAGCACTTGCTCGACCTGCCCGGGATCGGCCATTACTTTGCCCACGTCGGAATCGAGCTTTGCTGTTAACACGATGTCTTCACCAATCAAGCGGCGCAACATCTTGTTCATATCAGAGACTACGCCGTTTAGATTGATGGCCACTGGTTGTAGGATCTGTTTTCGTCCGAAAGCCAGCAGTTGCCGCGTAAGATTGGCAGCGCGATCCCCGGCCTTCTTCACTTCTTCCAGATAAGATTTGATCGGATGACCGTCTTCCAATCGCTGTAAGGCGAGACTGGCATAACCATTGATGGCGGTAAGCAAGTTGTTAAAGTCGTGCGCCACACCTCCCGCCAACTGGCCAATCGCTTCCATCTTTTGCGACTGGCGAAGTTGCTCCTCAAGTTGCTTGCGCTCGGTGACATCGCGGGCGATACCTTGCACGCCTACCGGAACGCCGTTCTGATAGACAAGTTTGGTATTAGCCTCAACGGCGACCCGGTGGCCATCCTTAGCGATGATCTCCATTTCGTAGGCGGTGACTTTTTCTCCGGCAATTTTTCGGCGCAGCATCTCTCGCGCTTTGGGCAAGTCTTCCGGTGCGACCGTAGCTGCAAGGTTGAGGGCCAGAGATTCTTCGTGTGTGTATCCCGTGATTCGTTCGCCGGCGCGGTTTATAGACGTGTAGTTACCCTCAAGATCGTGAGAGTAAATGATGTCGTGGGCGTTCTCTACCAGGTCACGATAACGCTCCTCGCTCTCTCGCAGGTCCGCTTCTGCGCGTTTGCGTTCGCTGATGTCACGGATGTAGCCGGTGAACATTGGCGAGCCTTCCAGTTCAATGCGCGTAATCGCCAGTTCAACAGGGAACTCAGAACCGTCCGCCGTGATTGCGCTAAGCTCCAGGCGGTTGCCAAGAACCGGGCCTTGACCGGTTGCATGATAGTGGGCCAGTCCGCGGCGATGCTGTTCTCTAAATCTCGGCGGAATGATCAGGTCCGCCATTTCCTTTCCGATCGCCTCCGCGCGCATAAAGCCAAACGTTCTTTCAGCCGCCGGGTTCCAATCAACAACCACACCCGCGTGGTCCATAGTGACGATGCAATCAAGGGCGGATTCGAGAATAGCTCTCTTGCGAGCTTCGCTTTCACGCAACGCTTCTGCGGCGTGCTTGCGCTTAGTGATGTCTTCGACGCTACCCTCGCGACAAATCTCAATGCCGTTTTCATCCCGAATAACACGGCGGTTTAGCGACAGCCAAATTCGTTCGCCGTCTTTGCGGTAGGCTTCGAACTCAAAGCCCTCTAAGACCCCGCGCTGTTCTTCCAAGCGAGCGGCCTCTATGCGGGCCTCAGGGTTGACGTAGATTTGATGGGTTACATCAGTGACGGTCTCGACGACTTCATCCGCCGATTCATATCCGAGAATCCGCGCCATCGCTGGATTGACCGTAAGGAATCGCCCATCGAGCGTGGTTTGGAAAATTCCTTCGACGGCATTCTCGAAGATCGAGCGATAATTCTGTTCAGCCTGTTGCACCTGCTTATGGAGCGATGCGGTCTCCAGAGCAGCCGCCGCGGTGCCGGCGAGAATCGTTAAGGCTTTGATCTGTCCCAGCGTAAAAGGCCGCAGGCGATTAGTCGCGTTCAGATTAATTATGCCGACTAACTTATTCGCCACATGCATGGGAACAGAGATAGCCGAACGAATCTCGGGTCGCGGCCAGAGCGCGACAAAACGCTCATCATCGATCTCGCCGTTAAGGAGCAAAGGAGTATGCTCGCGCGCGACCCAACTCGCTATGCTCCCCTGCAGTGGGATGCGCTCACCCAACAGCCGTTCTCTCTTTTCGCCACGCACCATTGCCACATAGAGCTCCTGGGCGTCCTCGGTAGGGAGCAGGATGGAAACCTCGTCAGCATCACTCTGCTCCAGGGCGGAATCGGCGAGTTTGCTCAGCACAGTTTGGGGATCGAGTGTAAAGGCAATCGTTTGGCACAACCCGTGAATCGCTACGGTTTCGCGTAGTTGCAGGTTTTCAAGACGCAGGTGCCGGACATTCATGGCGCGCGTCAACACCGGCTGCAGGGTTTGCATTCGGAAGGGCTTGAGCACGTAGTCAAACGCGCCGTGCTTCATGGCGTCGATGGCCGTTTGGATAGTGCCCTGGCCGGTCATAATAATACCCACCAGATGCGGATCAATTTCCAGCGCCGATTGCAGCAATGAAATCCCGTCCATCTCCGGCATCATCAGATCGGTCAGCAGCAGATCAATATTCTTGACCCGCAATTCGGCTAGTGCCTGATGCCCGACACTACAGCCAGTAACTTCAAAACCCTGGCGGGTCAGTGCTTCGACCAGAATCTTTCTCAGTTCCGGCTCATCGTCGACAACCAGAATGGTTCCGAGCGGCGAGTTTGCGGGTTTCTCTGGTCCTCGAGCGTGCTCCCTCATACTCCGTCTTCTCCCGTATCAGTTGCCGGCAAAGTAATCCGCACGGTGGCCCCCTTCCCCGGGGCAGTTTCAATCTCGATTATGCCGTGGTGTGATTCGACGGTTCGGCGACAGATGGCAAGGCCAAGTCCAGTACCCTTGCCCTCGGGCTTAGTGGTAAAGAAAGGTTCCCAAAGCTTCGACAAATCCCCCGCTTGAACACCGGTTCCAGTATCCGAAAATTCGACAACAATCGCTGATCGGGCATCGAGAACGCCGGAGAACGCCCGCAGTGTGAGGGTGCCTCCTTGCGGCATCGCGTCGCTCGCATTCGTTATCAGGTTCAGGAATACTTGCCGCAACTGTTGCCGGTCTGCGTAAACGCTGGCCAGTTCGCTCGCAAATTCCTGCACCACATCGACCTTGTGACTGCGCAGATAGTGCTCAATAAAGTCAAGACAGTTCACTAACTCTTCGCGCAGGTCGAGGGTGGAAATCTCTGGTTGGCTGCGTCTGCTAAAGCTGAGCAGATTCGCTACCAATGTGGCCATCCGCTCGATTTCCTGAGAAATGACTTTTAAAGAGTCGAATTTTGGGTCACCGGGCGACAAGTCTTCTATCAATGCTTCAGCGCGTAACGCTACGGTCGCCAGAGGGTTGTTCAACTCGTGAGCGACGCTCGCCGCCAACTCGCCCATCGTGGCCAGCTTTGAGGCCTGCCAGAGCTGTTGCGTCATTGACGCCAGCTCCTGCGTCTTGGTTTGGAGTTCAGCAAACGTTCCCTCAAGATGTTGGTTGGTCCGCCGCAAGACCTCCTCGGCCAACTTACGATCGGTTATATCGCGGACGTTGCACTGGATTACGCGGCTGCCCGCGAGATAGGAGTTGCTCACAAATTCCACCTGTCTTATGTGTCCTTCGCGACTTTCGAGCGGCAGGTTTTCGTAGCGAATGTATCCTCGCTCCCGCAATTCCGCGAAAGCGACCTTGGAAGCGACGATGTCTTTAAAAGGGCCTATCTCCCAGAGTTGCTTGCCTGTAAGCTCCTCTTTGGAAAAGCCCAACATCTCGATGAGATAGGGGTTTACGTCAGCAATCTGCCCGGTGTCCGCGTCGAGAATAAGAATGCCGTCTTTCGCGGATTCAAAGAGCCGCCGATAGCGAAGCTCGGAAGCCTGTAGTGCTTCCTGCGCAAGAGTCCTCTCAGTAATGTCGTGTTTTATAGCAACAAAATGAGTGAGCTTTCCAGAGTTGTCATGAATCGGCGTGATGGTCATATCTTCATGATTGAAGGTGCCGTCCTTGCGACGGTTAATCAGGGTGTTATGCCAGATTTTGCCGGCAAGTATTGTGTTCCACATGTCTTGATAAAAGGCCTGGTCCTGTTTCTCCGAATTGAGAAATCTGGGGTTCCTGCCCAGGACCTCGTCTTTGGAGTGACCGCTGGTTTCAGTAAAAGCATAGTTGACCCAGATGATCGCGCCTTTTTCATCCGTGATCATGATAGCGTTCGCGGCAGATTCCATGGCCACACTTTGCAGATGCAACTGCTTTTCGGCTTCTCGGCGCGCGCGACGGTTTTCCGCCTCCTGCAGTTCTCGTTCGATGGTTGGGACCAGGCGCACCAGATTATTTTTCATCAGATAATCGTGCGCTCCAGCGCGCATGGCCTCGACCGCCACTGATTCTCCGATTGTGCCTGAAATGATGATGAACGGAATATCCAGTCCCATTTCTCTCACCACCGCCAAAGCTCCCAACGCGTTGAATTGAGGCATCGAGTAATCACAAAGAATGACGTTCCACTGATCCGTTTCGAGCGCGGCCTTCATCGCCTCAGCTGTCTCCACACGTTCTGAGGCGAGGTCATAGTCGGCCAGCGACAGATGGCGCGTGAGCAACTGCGCGTCCTGTTCTGAATCTTCGACGTGTAAGACCCTTAGAGCTCTATTCATGATCAGATTTGCTTAGTTGCCGTAACTGGTTATCAGGCGCAAAAAAGCAGCCGAAGGCCGGCATGCCGCTAAGCTTCATCGATAACCACACGACGGACCGTAATTATTCTTTGCCTCCTACTTTAACAAGGCGCGCTGAATCGCTCTCATTAGCTCCTGGTTATCAACCGGCTTTTGGAAAAACGCTTCGGCGCCGGCGTCCAACGCCCGTTGTTCGTTGGTCTTCGGATCGCTGGCGCTGACTACAATTACTGGTGTACAAGCCAGCGAAGCGATGTTCTTCATCCGTTCGAGGACCACGAATCCGCCGCCGCCAGGCAAGCCGAGATCGAGCAAGATCAAATCCGGCGACTCTTTCTTCGCGATACTCAGGGCCATGATGGCGTCTGAAGCAAACGCCGTTTCGTATTCGCTCGCCCTCAGGCGCACGTTGAGGCCACGTCGGAGGTCCGCGTCGTCCTCAATGATTAAGATTTTGTTCCCCTTCAAAATTTGTGGTTCCTTTCTGGATAGTTCTGATGGGCACTGTGAAGAAGACCGTGGCGCCTTCGCCTTCTTTGCTTTCGACCCAAATCCTGCCGCCATGCAATTCGACCAAATGCTGGCAAATGTGCAGCCCCAGGCCTAAACCTTTCCGGCTCGATTCCAAAGTGTTTGGTGATTGATACAGTCGATCAAAAATCTTCGGCAACGAGTCCGCGCTAATTCCACATCCGGTGTCGGCCACGGCGATGCGCACAAATTCGTCGTCCTCATCTCTGCGGCTGCTAACGGAAATTGCGCCGCGGGTGGTGAATTTCAGCGCATTGTCGAGCAGATTTGAAAAAACTTGCCCCATGCGATTTGGGTCGGCCAGAACCAGCGGCAGCTCGGACGGGCAAGTGATCCGAAAATCAATTCCTTTCTCTGCCGCGCGCCGTTCGTATGTTTTAGTCAAGGGATCGAAGAGATCGCAGAGCGAAGTCGGCTGCGGCTCAATCGTGAGCTTCCCGGCTTGCGCGCGCGTTACTTCCAACAGGTCGCCAATCATCTCGCGAAGCTGCAGCGAGTTTCTCAAGACTATTTCCAGGTATTCCCGCGGTTCGCTACCAAGCTCTCCCGCCAGTCCGTCCAGCAGGATAGTAGTGAATTGATGGATCGCAGAGAGCGGCGATCGCAGTTCGTGTGATACGTGCGAGATGAACTGATCTTTCATCTCGAGTTGCTCGCGGCCAGTTCTATCCAACTCTGCCGCGTTCCGCAGCAAACGCTCAGAGAGCTCCGCATTCTCGTAGGCAATGGCCGCCTGGGCGGCGAGCGTGCTGGCCATTCGCTCATCTTCTTCGGTGAAATCGCCGCCGTCTTCCTTTTCCAACAGCACCAGCCAGCCGTAAACTTCGGTGGCGGACATCAACGGCGCGCCCAGGAACGATCTAATGGACGAGTTATCCGGAGAGAGTCTTTCGAGGTCCAGCTTCTCCGCTTGATTGATTCGCACAACCTTCCGATCGTTGATGATGGTCTCGAGCACTGAATGATGAACCGGCGGGCGGTCATGCACGATTGGTTTAGCGTCCTTGATACCGTTAATCAGAACATGCTTCAGCTCATCGCCATTGTCCGAAAGAATTCCCAGCATGGATTTGCGCGCGCCGATGATGCGTCGGGCTGTCGAACAAAACCGGCTGAGAAGTTGTTTGGCATCGCGCTCAGAGCCCAGTTCCATTCCCAGCTCGACCAGCGCCGTAAGTGTCAACCCAGTCGCCTGCAATGCCTCTTGGCGGGCTTCCCCAGCCTGGTTCGCGTTCTCGAGTTGGAGGTTTTTTTCCTGCAGTTCCTGTTCGAAGCGCTTGCGCTCAGTCACATCGCGCGCGGCTCCGAAAACTCCCTGAAGCTGGCCCGATTGATCGTTGAAGGTAGTCGCGTTATAGCTGACGACGGTTTCGTCGCCGTCCTTTGAACGCACGATCAGTTCGTAGTTGGCTACTCGCCCGTCGCGCAAAACCAAACTAATGCCGTCTTCGGCTCGTGCAGGATGCGTGAAGTGCTGTTTGAATGGCGTGCCGATCAGTTCCTCCCGCGAGTGACCGCTGAGGCTTTCCATCTGCTGGTTTACGTCCGTTATTATCCCCAGTGGATCGGTGGTCATCAGCGCATCAATGTTCGATTCCATCAACAAACGCGTGTAAAGCCGTGAACCGCGCAACTGCTCCTCGGCCTGTCGTCGCGCGCGACGGTTTTCCGCCTCGTGCAGCTCACGCTCGATGGTTGGGACCAGCCGCACGAGATTATCTTTCATCAAGTAATCATGAGCGCCCGCACGCATCGCTTCGACCGCCGCCTCCTCGCCGACCGTGCCAGAAATAATGATGAACGGAAGGTCTACCTTCATCTCTTTCACCAGCGCCAGCGCTGAGAGCGCGTTGAAGTGAGGCATCGAGTAGTCGCAGAGAATGACATCGCACGCCTTTGCCTCTAGGGCGGCCCTCATTGCTTCCGGCCTTTCGACACGTTCGGAGATCAATTCATAGCCGGCGCGCGACAGGTGGCGCGTGAGCAACGCCGCGTCCCGCTCCGAGTCTTCGACGTGTAATACTCGCAAGGTCTTATTCATCCGCGAATGTTCTCAGTCAGGCACAATCTCATTCAGCACCAGCCAGTACAAGCCCAACTGTTTGGTGGCTTCGAGGAACTGCTCGAACTCAACGGGCTTGCGCACGTAGCTGTTGGCGCCCAGTTCGTAACTCTTAAGCATGTCTTCCTCTTCACTTGAGGAAGTGAAGACCACGACCGGAAGGCGCCTGGTGCTTTCAGTGGCGCGCAAGCGGCGTAAGACCTCAAGGCCGTTCAACTTGGGCAGCTTCAAGTCCAGCAGCACCAGCTGGGGCATCACCTTCTCCGACTCGCCTGAAGCCGCTTCGCGGAAGAAATAGTCAAGCGCCTCAACTCCATCGTGCGCGACAATTACGTCGTTGACGATGTTGCTCTTTTTTAGGGCCCGGAGCGTTAAGGCTTCATCTCTCGGATTGTCTTCAACCAGTAGTATCACTTTGTTATGCATCTCCTATCTCCTTGAAATTCGGCAGAGCAAAATAAAACGTGGCGCCCGTGTTCACCGTTCCTTCGGCCCAGACGCGTCCTCCGTGACGATTAATGATCCTCTGAACAGTCGCCAACCCAATGCCGGTGCCCTCGAACTCAGCGGCGGTATGGAGTCGTTGGAATGCGCCGAATAACTTATTGACGTAAGTCATATCGAATCCCGCGCCGTTGTCGCGGACGAAATAGAAGATCTCGCCATTGCTTTGTTCACTGCCGAACGTGATTTCCGCCTTGTTCTGCTTCGAGGTAAATTTCCAGGCATTGCCCAGGAGGTTGGTGAGCACGATTCGCAACAGGCGCTTGTCGCCGCGGGTCGAAAGTCCTTCATCGAGATTGACGGTCGCTGTACGCTCTGGCTCTCGATTTTGTAGTTCGCGCGCCACCGTCTGGGCCACTTCGCTCAAGTTGACGACCTCTTGTCGCATCTCGCTGCGCGTCACGCGCGCGAGCTCCAAAACGTCGTCGATCAGTTGCGCCATCTCCTGGCTCGCGCTGCGCACCTCTTGCAAATAACCTTTGCCTGTCTCGTCCAGTTTGTCGTCGTAATCCTCCAGCAAGGCCTGACTAAAGCCGTTGATGTGGCGTAGAGGAGCACGGAGATCATGTGAAACGGAGTAGGAGAAGGCCTCGAGTTCTTTGTTTACGGCTTGAAGTTGGGCAGTGCGATCGGCGACTCGTTGCTCAAGTTCTTCGTTGAGCCGGCGAATCTCTCCTTCGGCCAGCTTGCGCTCGGTAATATCGCGGATGTTGCATTGGATCACGCGGCGGTTCCCCGCCAGATAGCTGTTGCTTACAAATTCCACCTGCCTTACGAGTCCCTCGCGACTCTTGAGCGGCAGGTTTTCGTAACGTATGTATCCCTGCTGCTGCAATTTATCGAACGCGATCTTTGAAGCGACGATATCTTTGAAAGCGCCTATCTCCCAGAGTTCCTTGCCCGCAAGTTCCTCTTTGGAAAAGCCAAGGATCTCGATGAGATAAGGGTTTACATCCACAATCTGCCCGCTCTCTTCGTCGAGAATAAGAATCCCGTCCTTCGCAGATTCAAAGAGCCGCCGGTAGCGAAGCTCGGAAGCCTGCCGATCTTCCTCAGCGCGCTTGCGATCGGTGATGTCGCTCATCGTGACAACTGCCCCCAACCTGCCGCTCGCTTCGCGCACGATCGAGCCCCCGTAGTTAAAAACACGATTCCAGTCCGAATCCAGTCGCCGGATTCGCACTTCAAGGTTGCGCAAACGCTCGCCACGAATGATTCGCGGCAACGGCCACTGGTCAAGATCCAACACGGAGCCGTCCAGACGTGATAGCTCGAAGATGTTGGCGAACTCAGGCAGTTTGAGGAGGCATTCGTCTAAGCTGGCAAAGCCATGGATCTCCAGCGCAGCCTGGTTCCAACTCAATAATTGTCCATTCAGATCGGAAACGACCAACCCTTCGCTCAGGTTTTCTATTACCGTCTGGAGCCGCTGCTCACTCTCGCCCAGCGCCTGAATGTTCTCTTCAAGCTCGCTCTGGGAGGTGCGCACCTTGTCGGTCATCGAGTTGAAGCCGGCGGCGAGCAAGCCCAGTTCATCACGGCGTTGGATATCAACCGCTTGCGAATAATCGCCACCGGTGATTGCGGCCGCGGCTTTGGTAAGCGAATGAAGTGGTTGCGTGATGCCTCTACTAAGGACGAAGGCGCCCGCCATGCCAATGATGAACACGACGAGATCAGCCAATAGAATGCGCCGCAGGAATCGGTGGGCCGGAGTCAGGAGCGGCTGTTCAGGAAACTCAATTGCCACGAACCAGGGAGTTCCGTTGATTGGCCGGCCTAGAGCAAGAACTCTATTTCCGTCTCGCGAATATTGCATGACCTCGCCGCTTGACCCCAAGTCTGCCCGAGGCTTGGACGTGATTCGCTCCAGGTTGGTTAAGAGATCTCCGTGAATGTTGCCAAAGTACAGCGCGGCCCCGCTGCCGAGCAGATCCGTTAACTGTTTTGGCGGCGGACTGATTGCCATTCGCCGCCACCTGACGAGATAACCGATCGGCTTTCCCGAATCGTCGTTCACCGCGACTACCCCGGGAGCTGTGATGACATCTTTAACCACGCGCATCGGACCGGTCGTCTTGAAAGGACCGACATCAGCGGCCTTGAACTCGGCCTCCAGATCAAGCGACTCTGGCGAAGCGCCGTCAGGCACGCTCAAAACGAGCGAGTGGTTTGCATTCCATAGTTCGATTTGCAAACTATTCTGATCTTGTAGCCCTTCGAGTTGCTGAAGAATTGCTGAGGCGCCGGATCGCGTCGTCGGGGAAGGAGATTGAAGGAAGACCTTAACGGCGGGGTCGTTGGCGGCGGTGAGAGTCTTAGTAAGAAAGAGACTATTCGACTGCTGCAACAAGATCGCCAACTGCTTGGTGAGGTTTTGCAGCCGCTCGCGGCCGACGTCAAGCGCCGATTCCTTTACTCCGGTATACGATGTCCACGTCGAGGCCGCGATAATGCCAAGCAGCAGGGCGCCGATCAGCAACGGCAAGCGATGCTTTATGGAAATAACCGGTATCGAAAAACGTCTTGGTCGCATCTGTTCCTTTGAAGCGAAATGGAGTTCCTTGGATGTGGACATTAGAAATCGATTCGTATTCCCACCTGTCCTTCGCGTCCCGGCAGACTTTGGAGCGGCTTGCCAACTGGGATAGACAGGTTTTGAAATTGCTGCACCGCAGCCGGGTTTGCTCGATTGAGCACATTGAAAAATTCGATCAGGACTTCTGCCCGCACGCGATCGGTAATGGAAAAGCGCCTGGAGAAACGCATGTCGAGATTGATATAGGGCGAAGCCTGAAAATGATTACGTCCGGTAACAAAGTCCACGCCGTTCAGCAACCCATCTCCATCAACGTCGACCGGTGTCAAAGCAGCGGTTGAAAAGTGAAAACCGCTCTGCGCCCGAAAGATTCCACTCACTTGCAATTGCCAGGGGAGACTCACTGCTCCGTGGATGAGCAGAGTGTGATTGAAAGCCAGGTCAGATGGGCCACGATCAAGATCTGGACCATCGTAGAATTTCCCAGCCTGCGGAACGGGGTTTCCGTTGCTCGCGATGAACGATCCATTTGCGTTTGTTCTTCCGCTCACCGGATCAGTGACGACTGGTGGCGTGCCCACGAAGCTATCGGTAGCTCCATATGAGCCGAGGGATCCGGCGCCACGGCCGGTTTGCACGTTACTGACAAAGCTCGAATTCAAAGCGTTATCGACCGAGTTGGCCCAGGTGTAAGAGGTCTCGAGAGTAAATCGCCTGCTTAGCCGCTTGCGCATGCCGACGGTGATACCGTCATACCTGCCCTGATACCAGGGGCCATAACTTAGGATAGGTCTGCTTCCCATGCCGGGTTGTAGTTGGCCGCTATGGCCCGGCAGGCGCGCTTCAAATGCCAGGTTCGAGGTCCTGACGCCGAGCATGTCGCGGATGTCGCGATGGTAATAGTCCACCTGAATTACGAGGTCGCGCGTCATCTCTCTTTGCACGCCCAGATGAAAGTTGCGAGTGTGCGGCGTACTCAGCCCGGGGTCGACGGTAATCGGAAGCAAGAAGATCTGGGGGACCGGAAAATTCATGGTGAGATGGCCGAAGCCGCCCCAAAAGAAGAACCCAGACTGACGGCCAACTGATGCGCTGGCGGCATCAGCGAACTGCTGCGCATTCAATCCCGTCAAGGCTTGCACGTTATCCAGAGTCACAACGCTGTTCGATGGAATTGGGGCATGGCCTGGAGCGACCACCCCGTTCAGATGATCGATTCCAAAAAGAGGCAGACCAGCAACGGAACAGATAGCTCCCGACGCTTGGATCTGTGCGTCGGTTAAGTTGCTTGAAGGACACAATCCAAAAAGGCGCGCGAGCGTACTGGGATTGCCATAGAACAGACGTGGGTACGAGATGGTCTGGTTCCGGAAGAGATTTGCGCCGCCCAGGCCGGGTATGTCGCGAGCCAGTCCCAGCCGGAATCTGTCGTAGAACATTCCCCAACTGGCAGTGATCACTGTCTTAGGGGTTGGTGACCAAGCCAAACCAAGCCGCGGAGAAAAGTTGCCGCCATTTGGAAAGCGGGAGTCGTAATCCCATCGCAGCCCAAGATTCAGGGTTAGGCCTCGCGCAATCTTCCAATCATCCTGTGCAAAGACCCCGTTATAGAAATTGCGAAGTCGAATAAGGTTATCCGCCGGGGTTGGGCCACCTACTCTTGACAGAACGTAGACGCCTGAGTTGACTGATCCGAATTGGGTAAAGTCCGACACTGTAGCGAACAGTTGATTCAACTGGTTCTTGGCTTCGACACCGTCCACGCGAGTGTGCTGAAAGTCCCATCCAAACCTGATGTCGTGTGCTCCTAGAAGTTTTTCGAGGGCAGCGCCGGTGGAGACATATTTCTGCTTGATAAGTAACGGACTGAAGCCTGCTCCGAAGCGTACCTGCCCAAGATCGCCCGTCAAGCGGTTAGTGGTCAGACTGCTGAACAAATTGAACAATGTGGTGGCATCGGACTCGGCGTTGGTGGGTCGCTGAAGGGCCGGCTCGCCACGAAACTGAACGTATGCATGAAAGACAAAAGGATTGTGCTTACCAAGGGTCGCGGTATCCTGGGCACCCAACATAAGTTGCCGCGAGTCAGAATCGGTTCTCGTCGAGGGCAGACTAGTCGCCTGTGAAAGCGGCAGGAAGCCCCTCACGTGACTGTTGCTCAGGCTCATCTGCTCGGTAAGGCGATGTTGGCCGAGGTGTTCATCGAGCTTGAAAAAACTTCGGGTCTGAAAGAGCTGGCTATGCTTGTCGAACGCCGCTTCCCTTGCCTGCAGGAAATCCGGCGTGCCTGGAGGGAAACTGAAGTTGAGTTGGCGAGTCTCTCTGATGCGCTCCACCGATCCGAAAAAGAAGACACGGTCTTTGAGAAGTGGTCCGGCCAGGTTCGCGCTCGGATCCCATCGCCGTAAGAAGGGAGCAGTCTTTCCCGGAACATCAGAGGAATCGAGCGCACTATTTCGATGGAATAACGAGAATCGTCCGTGCCAGCGATCTGTCCCGCTCCTGGTGACGACGTTGACTACCCCGCCGGATCCATGTCCGAACTCTGCTTTGTAACCCGCGGTCAGCACCTGGAACTCCAGGATCGAATCCTGATCAAATGGGGCCGCGGGTCCGCCATCGACTGCGTTGCTGTTTGGCATGCCGTCAATGAGGAAAATGGCGTTTCCCCCTCGCTCCCCCAGAATGGGCACCGCGCTGTCGGACCTTTCGTCGACACGCCGATTGATCGCAACGCCGGAGACCAATTGCAGCAGGTCGAGGTAGTTACGCCCATTGATCGGCATCTGCTCGATCTGTTGTGGCAGGATCGTAGCGCCGGAAGAGGAACTCGTAGTTTCCAGCAGCGGCCCATTCGCTGAAACGGTGACCTCGGCTTGCAGATCATTGACACCGAGCACGATATCGAACGTCAGAACCTGGTTCACAGTCACTCCCAGTCCCTGATAAACCTGGACCGCAAACCCGGGCTTGCTCGCACGCAATTGGTAGACGCCGGGTTGCACGCCCGGAAGGCGGTACGAGCCGGTCATGTTGCTCGGGGTTTTGATTTCGCGAGCGAGCAAAGGCCCGCTCAGCGTAATCTCAGCACCAACAATCACCCCGCCCCGTGTGTCAAGCACGGACCCTTCGACGACGGACGTCGTCTGCGCAGCGAGGCTCATCGGCCAGGCAACGAAGATCAAGCCGAGCAATAACACGAGCGGCCATGAGATATTGGTGATGAAATCCAGTGAGTCCTGGGTACTCGCGAGAATCGATCTATCGAATAGCTTTCCGGACATTTCTTTGCTCCCTCAGAGACACGTGCCCGGCTGTCGGGCAGATTGGACTGGTTAGGGAAAAGTGGTCGGGCGTTTTGCCACAGGTTTCTCAGCGACGACAGCCCGAAATTTCCATTCGCTAACTTCTGCGGACGCGAACGGCTTCCCAAAGATTGAGACTTCCGGGGCAGAAAGAATAAAGCGCGGCGGATCGCCCAGATTCTCGGCGGACAGCCAGGGCAAAGATCATGCCCGATGTTCGGGGCGCCGGCAGGATGGCTGTCCTTGCTGCTCAAATCGACTGGGGTTTTCGCTTCACCCCCTCTCTCATGGCACGCCTTCGACATAGACATCCAACCTTTTCGCCGGCGTCGAAAGAGCGTCTTCGGATAAACTCGATCAGCATCTTCGTAAATCCAAGAGTTTGTAGAAGTCCTTTGCCCTAATATTCCAGAACTGAGAAGAAGGACGCCGTGCTCGCCCCCGATACGGCGTCCTTCTTCGTCCGCGACCAAACCCAAAAGTCCGATCGCCGGATTCCCTGGTTCATCCTCAACGTATTCCGCGTGATTTACGTTTCCTTCTCATTCGATCGGTGCGAATTCTCGTGCAGTTTCTTTTCCGCCACCCTCACGGCCCATTGCGTGGCCTGCTCGAGTTCATGTTCCAGGCGACCTGGGTTTCGCTTCAATTCCAGGTCGCGTCGCTTGCGATGGTCTGAACCGGCCGCCCAGTCTTTGGGCCGGCGCCGAAATAGTCTCCACATGGCTTTCCATTTCTAAAGTTGAAGAAGGACGTCGCGCTCGCCCCCGATACGGCGTCCTTCTTCGTCGCGGCTATGCCCCCCACGTGGGCTGGCCACGTTCTTAAATGGGATCGGCTCGATTCGCCGATTCTGGGAAACCAACCGACCCCACCGCGGCGGTGAACGATCGCCGCGCCGGTCTCTGAATCGAGTTCAAGACCTCCATCGCCAGAAACGGTTTGAATAAAATTGGAATCTCGCGCTCGCGACATACGCTCAGTTCGTCGTTAGACAGCCCCCCTCCGGTCATCAAAACGATTTGAGTCGCCGGCGCTCGCGTCTGAAATTCCAGTCCCAGCTTCAGGCCATCGTCTTCACCCAACATGTAATCAAGAAGTACCGCGCCCGGCTGCAATTCATAGAACACACGCCGGGCCATATGGGCGTTCTCTGCCGTTAACATTTCCCATCCAGCCTCTTTCAACTCAGTCGCCAGAAACGTCAACAGGTCATGATTGTCGTCGACAATCATGATGGCAGGCCGCTTCACAGGCGTCGGCGTGCTGCTGCCAACTTGTTGAATCGTTAAATTCTCAGCGCTCGTGGCGACCGAGACCTGCACCAGAGCTCCGGGCTGGATTTCCCCGCGCGTCACCATTGTTGCCAGCGGCTGTGTCAGTTTCCGGTGCAGCGTCCGTTTCAATTCGCGGGCGCCGTATTCCTGGCTCATACCGCGCTCAAGCAGGAACTGGCGAGCTGTGGGCAAGACTTCGATGTTGAAGCAGCGATCACCCAGGCGTGAATTCACATGCTGCTGCAAGGCGCGAATGTCGTTACTTAGAATGGTCTCGACAGAGGCGGCGGCCAGCGGCTGATAAGTCACCACCGCATCAATGCGATTAACAAACTCCGGCGAGAACCTCTTGCGCACCGCGCCCAGGGCGATGCTCTCGAGTTTAGTGGTGAGGTCGGCGCGTGGCCGGGGCGAGGACGATTGAAATCCGATGTCGGGATTAATCTGCTTCAGCATCTCGCGCGCGCCGAGATTGCTGGTAAAAAAGATCAGGCTCTTTTCAAAATCGACTATCGTGTTGTCGCCCAGCCGCAGGATGCCTTTGTCCAGAATTCCCAGCAGCAGCATGGTCATCGAATGCGCCGCTTTTTCGATTTCATCAAACAAGACCAGGGCCAGATCGGATTGCTCGCTGGTCGCTTGAGTCAGGCGCTCCTGCGTCAGGATGGGGATGGTTTCGCGATGACCGAGATAGCCGGGAGGCGCGCCAATCAACTTGGCCATCTCGTGTTCCATCTGAAACTCGCCACAATCAATTTTGACCATTTTCTTTTCGCTGCCATGCAGCAGCTCGGCCATCGCTTCGATCGTTTTCGTTTTGCCGGTGCCGGTCGGACCAAGCAACAGGAACACACCTGCGGGCCGGCCTTCAGGAGCCAGACCCGATTGGTACATGTAGACGTAAGGGACGATAGCGCTGGTCGCTGAGGACTGGCCCACCACTTTGCGCGACAGGATGCTTATCAAATCACCTGGAGTTTCAGGGCTTGGTAAGTTACCGGGGACCGGCAGTTCGGGGTCGAAGTTCTCAGTCATAAGCCATTCCTCAGGAAAGAAAGCTCTCGCCCCTGAGAAGTGCCTCAACGAACGTGCACATCAACCTTCAATTTGCCCTTTGGTTTCAGCGATGCTCTGAAAAGTGATGAGGCGGCCCGGGGAAACCTTCATTCATCGTTCAAGGCTCGTGGCTCCAACTGATTGGGGCCGTATGAAACTGTCAAAACAAATCGCTGGGGGGCGAAAGTTCTGTCAATTGCCTTCGTGGGAAAATCCGCACAACTCCCAATATTAAATCTCAAAAATCACGAGGGTGCGGAAGGGGTGACGCCCGGGGCGCGGCTAATCCGACGCGCTAGCTAGGAGTGATCCGATCCGTGCGGCGTAGAATATTGGTTACTAATGACCGCCGCAATCGGGGGAAACCTGAGCTTGCAATTAGGGGTAAACCCTATGGTCAAAATACCTCATAGCAAGCAAGAAAAGCGGACCGTGAGAGGATTTCCGCGAATTTACAGCGCAGTAACGCCCGCTAGCTTTCAGTATGCGGCGACACTCCCCGCGGCGAAGATCACTTGACGAGTCAGCGGATTCGGTTAAGAATCTCTGCAACAAGGGTGAAGGCTGAATGTCTTCCCCGCTGTGCAGCCTTCATTGGCTGCACCTGAAAGCGGCAGCGAGTGAGGCGCTGCCGCTTTCTTTTTTCGATTGACGTCTTGCCTGCGTTAAAAACTCGCCGACCCGGGCATATTTCACCATTGCCCTTTCGGACGGGTTGAAAGATGGTTGGCAAGGGCAAGCGCTGCTTCCCGCGCGCCAACCCCCGGGAGACGGTTATTTTGTTGAATGCACCTTGGAGGGCTGATGGCCCTGGCTAAGCGGACTGCAGCAGAAATGACCTAGCCAATCTTCACCAGGCGCATCTTGATCGCGTAGCGGACCAAACCGGCCACATCGTGGATATTCAGGCGATCCATTAGCTGGGCCCGATGCGTTTCGACAGTTTTCACGCTGATACCCAAATCGAGTGCGACCTGTTTCATGGTCTTGCCTTCGGCGATCAGTTGCAGTACTTGTCGCTGGCGGGTTGAGAGGATTTCCTCCGGACGCGAAGCGCGAGTGCGCCGAACATATTCATCGATGACCGGCCGCGATATTTGCGGGCTGAGAAAAATCTCACCACGAGCAGCCGATCTAATGGCCAATTCCAATTCCTCAATTGAGGCGCCCTTGAGTAAGTACCCTGAAGCGCCCGCGCGTAAAGCCTGAAAGACGTGTTCTTCGTCCGAATGAATCGAGAGTATGACCACGCGAACGTCGGGATGTAGCTCAGTGAGCCGCGTGGTGGCTTCGAGTCCATTCAACTCAGGCATCGCGATATCCATTAGGACTATCTGCGGTTGATGCTCAGCTACCAAACGCAAGACTTCCCTGCCGTTGCTGGATTCGGCTACTACTTCAATCCCGGACAACTTGTCCAGCAGTGATCGGATACCTGCCCGGACCAGCGTATGGTCGTCGGCGATGAGGACGCGTGTGGGGTCCATTTCACTATTACTCTTCGTTCAAGGGGAAAGAAACGCTTATTTCAGTTCCACGCATTGGCGCGGATTCAATTTTCAGGCGGCCCTGAGCGGCAACGGCGCGTTCTTCCATGCCGCGCAAACCCAGGTTCCAGGCCGGCGGCGAATTCTTGATCAAGCGCGCGACGTCAAAGCCCACGCCGTCATCCATAACTTTTATGGTCAGATTTCCGTTAGCACGCTTCAGGCACACCAGAACGCGGGTCGCCCGGGCATGGCGCACTACATTCGTCAGTGCTTCCTGGACAATTCGGAAGCAAGCTGTTTCAAGTTCCACGCCCAGGCGGCGGCCATCTTCGAGGTCGCTCTGAAGGTCGGCCACGATGCCGCTACGCTGAGCGCAGCGATCGACGTACCAGCGCAGCGCGGAGCTAAGTCCCAGGTTATCCAGCACCGACGGCCGTAGGTTGAGGGACAGTTCACGCACCCGGTCCAGGGCTTCATCAACAATTACCAGACTGTCATCAATAGACGACGGCTGCGAACCGCTCTGCGTTGAGTGCCGGAGAGATTGCAGGTTGATGCGCACGGCCGTCAGCACCTGTCCAATTTCGTCGTGCAACTCGCGCGCTATAACTTGCCGCTCAGCTTCCTGCGCTTCGATCAATCGCTGCGAGTACGTGCGGAGCGCTTCCTGAGCGCGCTTGCGCTCGGTCATATCGCGCGCCACGCCCTGCACTCCGATCGGTTTGCCGTTTTCGTAGATCAGCCGGCTGCTGACTTCCACCGGCACGCGCCGGCGGTCTTTCGTAATCAAATCAATTTCGTAGGTCGTCTCACCCTCATCGTCAAGCTTCTTACAGAGGTTCTCGCGCACATACCGCAAGCTTCCCGGCGCCACAAAGTTGGAAAAGTGTTTGCCGAGGATCTCTTCACGAGAAAAGCCTGAGAGTTGCTCAGCCGCGTGGTTGAATGACGTGTAGCGTCCGCCCAGATCGTGAACATAAAGCGCATCTTTGGCATTTTCAAACAGCTCGCGATAGCGCTCTTCACTCTCACGCAAGGCCTCTTCAATACTTTTTCGCTCAGTGATGTCATAGGCGGTCGAGAGGATGCACTGCTCGCCCTTCAGTTTGATAGGCTCAACAAAGACCAACAGGTCCAGGATGCGCCCGGACTTAGTGCGCGCGCGACTCTCATACCCGCGTAACGCTCCCGGCTCTCGCAGTTCGTCAATCAGTTTTTCTCGGTCCTGGTGGTCAACGTAAATGTTCAGGTCGAGCACCGTTTTCCCAATGACTTCGTCGCGCTCGTACCCAAAAGTGCTCAGGAACGAATCGTTTGCATTCAGAAAATATCCGTCGACCAAACGTGTGATGATCAAGGGTGCCGGACTGGAGTAGAAGGCTTTTGAGAATCGTTCTTCACTTTCGCGCAACTCTTCTTCAGAGCGTTTGCGTTCAGTGATGTCCTGAGTAGTTCCTTCGTAGTAGGCGACGCTTCCCTGCCCGTCCCGGACGGCCCGCGCGTTTACTGAGATCCAAATCCGGCTGCCGTCTTTGCGATAGATCTGGTGTTCGAACTCCCGCACCACCCCGTGTTCTGCGATCAGTCGCTTGAATTCTTCGCGTCGCGCGGGGTCGACGTAAACCTCGTGGGTAATATCGAGCCGGCAGCGAATAAATTCTTCGGGCGAGTCAAAACCATGCATCCGGGCGAGGGCAGGATTGGCCACGATATATTGACCTTCCGGCGTAGTTTGAAAAATTCCTTCGCCGGCGTTTTCAAAGATGTCGCGATATTTTCGCTCGGCTTCAACGATCGCCTGCACGGCCCGCTTGCGTTCGGTGATGTCGGTGGCAAACACGGCCAGACCTGCGGGTACGGGATAAAAACGGTTTTCCCACCAGTTGTTCCGCGCTGGATAATAAAAGTCACAATTGACGGTGACGCGGTCGTCCATTGCCCGACGATATTCATGCTCTAAGTCGGTCCCGACGATGTCTGGAAACACTTCCCAGAGAGTTCGCCCCAAAACCAGTTCGCGAGGACGTCCGATTGCCCGCACGGCGGCTTCATTCACGTAAGCGTAGCGCCAGTTGTAATCGAAAAGCAGGTAAACGTCTGTGATATTGGCTAGTATCAACTGCGTTTGCGCCTCGGCTTGCCGCAGCGATTCTTTCAGCCCCATTTGCTCGGTAATGTCCTGGCTCAATCTGACCAGATTCAGCGGCCGTCCGTACTCATCGCGAATGACTGAAACGCTGTTCAGCACCCAGACGATAATGGCGTCCTTGCGAATATATCGTTTTTCGATCAGGAACGACGAGATTTCGCCAGAGAGCAAGCCCTGGACTTTTGCCAACGTTCTAGGCAAGTCATCAGGATGGGTGATGCTTCGAAAGTCGCGCGCGTTGAGCTCGGCTTCCGTATAACCGGTAAGCGCGCAGTACGCCGCGTTCACCTTCACAAACCGGCCCTGAAGATCGGTAATTGAAAGTCCAACCGCCGCGTCCGCGAAAAAGGATTTCAGTAATTCATCGCTCCCGCTCGGGTCGAGATCGTCAACTCGAAGTTCACTCATAGGAGAGTCCGTTTGTGCAGCATTCCCGAAAGCCAATAACGCGAGAACGCGCTCTTCCTGCTTCCGATCTTTTCCGCGACCGTCAGCTATGCGACCAGCAAGCAGACCGGGTAAGCGCACCCGGTTGATTCAAGTCAACCCAGATTGGAGCAAGGCGAGAGGTTCGATCGGTGTCCGAACAGACAGGATACGGGGGCGTGTCTGCCGTTCGCATCGACGCGTGGGACCTCAAGTCTAAACGGATTCTAATGCCCCCATTCGTATCATGCAACTTCTGATACCGCGATAAATCTGCGTACGCAACAAAGAATTGGGTCATGATCCAACTTCTTGGATGCAGCTTGAAAAGTGAGCACCGTCCAGCCCGTGAATCACGCGCAACAGGCGGATCCACAAACAGACGGCATTAGTATCCACTTAAGCGGAGTCAAATCTGGAATGACTTTGGTTGTTAACGAAGAGAGGATCCCGCTGGCACGTGACGTGCCCTGACACTCATCGGCGTCAGCAAGACGCCGTGGTTAAGACAGTTTTGCAGCGCAATGCCTCGCCCTTTCGCACCACTCGTCCGTTTCCACCGCACCAGGTTCTTCCCAATCCATTGTTCACTGACGGGCGCGAAGCGTATCGCCTGCTGAAATCAGATGCCGACTTCAAAATCGCGATCTTCAACATGACCATGCCAAATCTCAGAGGACTGGACATCGTTCGTTATATGAAGACCGAGAAGAGGCTCATGCGAATTCCGGTGCTCGTGGTCAGCGGCGAGCCGGGGCTGAAACAAATGTCGGACAGCTTCGCGGCCGGCGCTACAGTATTCCTTGCAAAGCCTTTTACTCCGGATCAATTACAACGCACGCTGCGCATCGCTCTCAGTAGCCGGGAATCTCAACGGCAATTCCAGTGCGCTGCTTAGCTTATCGCTTAGTTAGAGACGTGTCCTCGGGGCAGTAGCACGACCGTGAGGTAGGGCTCAAATTGATCTCACAGAAACAGACCCGCCGAGACGACTTAGCTGCCGACAAAAACTTCGCATTCAGGCAGTGCCGTTCAGTCCGATCATGAGCCGCTTCGGATTACCGAAGGTACGCGATTCCCTGAACCTCAATCGGCTGACCTTCGCGCAGGATGACTTCGGTGCTGACTTCCAGCGGCACGCGGTGGCCATCCTTCGCGATCAAATCGATTTCATAGACCGTTCCCACACGCTGGGTGCCGTTGCTAATAATCTGTGCGCGGACGTGCGCGGCGATTTCCGCCGGCACCAGGTCCGCGATGTTCATGCGAGATATTTCTGCCCAGCTATGCCCCGAGATCGCTTCTCCGGTGTGATTCAGGAAAGTGAAATTCCCGGCCATGTCGTGCGCATAAACAATCTTGTTCGCGCCCTGGAATAGCTCCCGATGATCTTGCTGTATATCCATAGATGGTACTGCTCTGAAAATGTTGGGCGAAAAGGGACAAGCAGGTCGATTGGCCTGGGACAATCGCCTCGATGGGCAACCTTCAGGTCGGCCCAGGACGATGACTCGCTGATCTTCAGCACCATCTATGCCACAGAATGCAGGGAAAAATTCAACCCGGAAATGATCGGCACCTCGACTCAACAGGCGGCACAAAGCTTGCACAGGTAACCCCGAGGTAAATGTTGCAACAACGCTTTTTTTCGCAGCAATTGATAACCAAAGGATGCTCGCAGTGAGGGGTCAGCCCCGATTCCCTGAAGAGCTTGCGCCGTGGAGTCACCCCTAAACGACTTTACGAAACCTCGCGATCCTAAGACGAAAAACACTTTACCGAGCTTGATTCTTACCTGCTGCAGGTAAGGAGTGAAACCTGTTACGAGGATTCCGATAGTCTCCAGAGGGTCCTGAGATCGGGCCGACGCCAATCGTCGTGACCCAAAATTTACACGGAGAAACTACATGCCTTACTCCCTTCGACTGATACCAGTTGCATTTCGCCTGACTTCCTTTGTGGCCTGCCTGGTGAGCATTGCCGCCGGAGCGACGCTTCCATTGGCGTCAAATATAGATGGCACGCGCAACCTCGTCCGATTCATCTCTCATTCAGCCGTCGACCCATCCGAATCTTCGGGCGCGGCGCTTGTCTTTAAATGGAATGTCTCGGATAAGCAACTCCCTCTACTGAGCCCGGCCGGCGATCGTTTGAAGCGGGGCTTTGATCAGTCGCTCAGCTTTCCGCTGGATCGATTCAGCTTCCCGATATTTCAGTCACTGACTCTTGACGAAGAGCATGGCCGGTATCTGCTGCCGACGATCTCGCAGGAGGGCAAAGGCGTACACTTCATTGAGTTCGTCTCCAGTGAAATCAAGAACACCTTCACCTCAACCGATGGCACGAATATCAAACTCGTCGACAACGACACATTGAAAACGGTTCGCGCCGCTGATGGAACAAAATACAGCTTCGTTCGCTATCCTGATGGCGAATTTCGTTGTGCCGGCATCAAGGACGCTCGGGGCGCCTCTCTCAGTTTGCTCTATACGGCAAACGGTTTGACTCTTCATGGCGTGGTGGATTCTTTCGGGCGCACTATCACTTTCAACTATGCCAGCGACGGGATCACGTCGGTCACGCAAAACTGGATGGCCAATTCAGAAGGCTTGTCGAAAACATGGCTGGTTGGCGAACAGCCGGAATCATCCGCGGTCCAGCGAGTGATGTACGCTCATTCAGTTTCACTCAATTCCGCAAAAGCTCTGCCCAACAACGCCATAGTCCGAGAGTACACAACCGAGATGGCCGCCTCTGATAAGACGCTCGGGCAAATATTCGGAGGACCAAACGCGGTTGCCGCCGGCAACGGATTCGAACCGGCCGGACTGGCTGCGGCATACCCGCTCTATCGCGGCGACATCGTCGGGGATGATGGCATGGTAAGACGCGGACACCTCTCCTACGCCATGCACCTGTATGGCAATTACGACGGCACCGGAGACTCTCCGTTGTACGTGCCGCCGGGATTCGCTTCCTATGGCGGTCCGCCGTCGCCAACCGACGCCGTGGTAACTTTCTATTATCCGCGTCTGGGAAATCTGAGCGATGTCACACTGGCCGTATTTCACATCGCCGATTTTCAGATTAGTAAAGAAGATGGCCGTGTAAGAATCGGAAACCTCGGAGGCACCGGAGGTGCTTCGGCCTTCTACAAACACACGCACATAGAATTCTATCGCGGTAATACCGGGCTTCCTCCACTGGCTGCCCGTTCGCACCTGCGAATCGATCCCGCTACGGTCTTCCGGAACACAAAGGAAGCGCAGTAAGAAGCTTGACCAGCCTTCCGCAACCGCAACGTCCAACACCAGACTAAGCAACAGCATGAACGTTCCCGCCCCAGAAGCAACTGAGATGTCCGTGGAATCCGCCCTCATAGTCGCCGGCGGTAACCCCACATCCTCCGTTTTCGATCGGGCTTATGCTGAGGTCCACGACAAGCGCATCCTGATCGTCGACGACGAAGAGGCAGTGCGAGGATTATTCGCCGAATATTTGAGCCAGAACTATTCCTGCGTAACAGCGTCCGATGCCCAGGAGGCTCTGGGGCTTCTCTCCCGAGAGCCGTTCGCGCTGGTGCTGACTGATATCCAGATGCCGGGACTCGGCGGAATCGAACTGTTGCGCAAGATCACCGAACTCTATACAGACACGGCGGTGATTATCGTCTCGGGAATCGATCGCATACAACGCGTGATCGATGCCATTCGAGTTGGCGCCTCTGACTACATAGTTAAGCCCTGCGAATTGGACGTGCTGGCGCTACGCGTGGAACGCGCATTGGAAAGGCGCACTCTGTTGCGCAACGCGGGCAAATACAAACAGGATCTTGAGCTTCGAAACGCTGAGCTGGCACACCGTAAGGCCGAACTTGAACGGCTCCAGGCCCAGATTACGCAAACGGAAAAAATGGCCTCGCTGGGCCAAATGGCCGCGGGCGTCGCACATGAGCTGAATAATCCCGCCGGTTTCATCTATAGCAACATCGAACTGCTAAAGGACTATGTGGCCCGCTTAGAGCGTTACCTCTCGGCCGTTTACGAAGTGGATTTGCCGCCCGCAGCGGCGGCGCGGATCAACGAGATTCGGAGGCAGATTGACTATGACAACATCGTTGCCAATCTGAGTTCGATTCTGACTGATTGTTACCTTGGGGCGGAGCGGATCCGGGACGTGGTTCAGAACCTGCGCTTGTTTTCCCGTCTGGATGAAGCCGACCTTAAGCGGGTCGATCTGAATGAAGGAATCGAGTCCACGGTGCGACTCCTGTCGCTCTATTACAAGGACGGGCGCATTATCCTATGCCGCGACTACGGCGAGTTGCCCCAGGTAAATTGCTATGCCGCGCTGCTCAATCAGGTCTGGATGAACTTGCTCATGAACGCCGCCCAGGCCATCGGAAAGGCTGATGGTGAGGTGCGCATCAGCACACGCTCCGAAGGCGATCATGTCGTGGTTACGTTTAGCGACACTGGCTGTGGGATTGTCTCGGATAACGTGAAGAGAATTTTCGATCCATTCTTCACTACGAAACCAGTAGGCGAAGGAACCGGGCTGGGCTTGTCGATCTCGCACGGCATCATCGAACGACACGGCGGCAAAATCGAGGTGAAGAGTGTTTTCGGCAAAGGAACGACCTTCACAATCTATGTTCCAGTTAATCCAAAGCCACTAATTAATCGGTCAATGAACGAAGCTCTGTGAAAGGACGCTATGCAATACAAAATCATGATCGTTGACGACGAGCCGGTGAACCTGAGAACCCTGGAAAGATTGTTCCGCCGGGATTACCAGGTGGTGACTGCGCAATCCGGCGCCGAGGCGCTGACCCTTCTGCAGCATCACGACGTCGCGTTGCTAATCTCAGATCAGCGCATGCCGGAAATGACCGGCATCGAGTTGATGAAGAATACTGTAGCGATGCGCCCGCAAATGGCGAAGATCCTGTTGACGGGTTACACGGATGTCAGCGCCTTGATTGAAGCGATCAATTGCGGACTGGTCTATCGCTACCTGACTAAGCCCTGGAATAACGACGAACTGCGCGTGGCGGTCAGCCGCGCGCTGGAGCACTATGAGATGATGAAGTCCCGCCACCTGCTGGGAATGGAGAACCAGCGGCTACGTGTCCGGCTAAATGAAATTAGTGAGCTGGCAACGCAGGGGGTTGAGCTGGAGCCTGATGCGAACGCGCAGGAGATTGCGGATTTGGACACTCCATGGGACGAGGAAAAGGTTTACGACCTGGTGATTTGAAAAGTGGCACGGGTGTCCCGCCGTAGAATCAGGCGCCCTAGTGTCCTGATTTAAGAGTCTCAGCGTCATCTCGTGTCTCGGCGGTGAGTTTATTCAAAGCTATTATTCACCGCATTATCTCCCATCTCTTTGCCAAAGTCTCACTAACTGTTTATATAATGACCCCGTTCGTTCCAGTCTCAGTCAGCGAGGGGAATTTTCGTGCGTCGACACCGTTTACTGTCGCTGTGGTTCGCTCTCATCCTCTTCCTTTTCAACTTAACTCTGACGGCGAGTGCGCAGGAGCAGCTCTCTCCCGAAATCCGCGAAAAGATTGACAAGCTCGCCACCGACGTCCTGGCCAGGACCGGAGTTCCCAGTGCTTCCGTGGCGATTGTGAAAGATAGTCAGATCGTTTATGTGAAAGCTTACGGCGATGCGCGCCTGGAGCCGCGTACTCCGGCAACGCCTGAAATGCGTTATAGCATCGGCTCGATCAGCAAGCAGTTCACCGCGACCGCCATCCTGCTTTTGCAGGAGCAGGGAAAACTTTCCCTCGATGATAAGGTCGCGAAGTTCCTTCCTAATCTGACTCGGGCGAAAGAGGTGACGATCCGTCAATTGCTTTCGCACACCTCGGGCTATCAGGACTATTGGCCACAGGACTACGTGATGCCCATGATGCTGCAACCCGTGACCGCGGAAAAAATCATGGACCTGTGGGCGCGCAAGCCTCTGGATTTCGAGCCCGGAACCAAATGGCAATACAGCAACACAAATTACGTGATCGCCGGAGTGATCATCGAAAAAGCGAGCGGAAAGCCGTTGCTGCAATTCCTCAGTGAGAAAATTTTTGCTCCGCTGGGAATGAAGAGTGTGGCGAACATTGACCAGGAAAAACTTGGCGAGACTGATCCCGTTGGTTACCTGCGTTACGCCCTGGGTCCGCTGCGTCCGGCGCCGAAGGAAGGCAAAGGCTGGCTTTTCGCCGCGGGAGAGTTGGCGATGCCCGCCCGGGAACTGGCCCTGTGGGACATCTCAATCATCGATCAAAAACTGCTGAAGCCACCTTCCTATCGTGAGCTCGAGACTGATGTCCTGCTGAAGAATGGATTGGCTACCCGCTACGGTTTGGGCATGGCGGTAAATACCGAAGCGGGAACTCGCGCATTATCGCATGGCGGCGAGGTCTCAGGTTTCACCGCCGAAAATCTCGTGTTCCCGGAAAAACGTGTGGCGATCGTCGCGCTTACAAACCAGGACGCAGCCGGCGCCGCGGGCGCGATCGCGCACGGCATCGCCCCTTTGCTGCTCGCGTCTGATGACGCGGCCACGCCGCAAAAGCTGGCGCAAGCGAAAAAGATCTTCGACGGACTACAGCACGGCACCATCGATCGCTCGTTGTTCACCGACAACGCGAACGCGTATTTCAGCGCGCAGGCGCTGAAAGACTTTGCTGGCGGGCTTCAGCCTTTGGGACCGCCGCAAGACTTTGTCCAGGTAAATCAGGGACTGCGCGGAGGCATGATCTCTCGTTCGTACAGAATCAGATTTGCGAACGGTAAGACGCTGCGCGCCTGGACCTACGAAATGCCGGACGGGAAACTTGAGCAGTACCAGGTCGCGGAGAATTGAGTAACTAGATCCTTATTTTCGGCCCGAAGCAAAAGCTAGTGTAGCGTCTCTCAATTGTATTTACAGAAATTCTCGCGGCTTCGTGTGATTTCGTGGATCGAGTCTTTACCCACAGCAGACGATCCACTAAGTCACACGAAAAATCATAAAACACGAGGCTGTTTCTTTCAGTCACGGAACCTGGCGAACATGTCGCGGACCAACTCATGGATCCTAATCAGCAGGAGGAACAAAAAAGATGGAAAAAGATCTACGTAATAGTCGACACCGATTTTGCCATGCGCAAGAACCGCGGGGCCTACGAAGAAGCTACGCGGAAGGCTGAATTATGGCTGCGATCTCTGGCGGAAGAGACTGGCGGCCTGGTGTTCATACCGAGATCCGAGGAAGAAATGACTACGCGAGCTGAGGAAATCGCGAGAGAGATCGACAGTCAATACGTAGTTACCTACACCCAAAACGGCCGCTGGCGCAGGCGACCGTGGAAGAGTACCGCCGCATCAACGTCGCCGCCGGAGTTATTGGATTGCATGTACGCGCCCGGCGCGGATATGTGTCCCGGGTGCAATGAAAGTTTTTCTGAAGCTGGTTGATCGATGCTTCCATTCCCGCCGTCTGCTTGGCATAATCGCCGGCAATTATGATTCGGCCATTTCGCGGAGTTCATCCGCAAATTCACCCAACCGCCTTCATCGCCGACAGCGCGCAGGTCATCGGTGACGTGCATGTAGGCCAACAGGCTTCGATCTGGTTCGGGACGATCGCGCGTGGCGACATGTTCTACATTCGCATCGGCGATCGGACCAACGTGCAGGATAATTGCGTCCTGCACACGCGCACGGGTGAGAAGCCAACGATTCTGGAAGACGAAGTCACCGTCGGTCACAGCGTGACTCTACACGGTTGCCACGTTGAGCAGGGATCGCTTATTGGCATTGGTTCGATCGTGCTTGATGACGCGCGCGTCGGAGCCCAGTCGTTGGTCGCCGCCGGCTCGCTAATCTCGCCGGGTACGATAATTCCGCCGCGTTCACTGGTGATGGGAATGCCGGCGCGAGTCAAACGTCCCTTGACTGAAGAAGAAGTTGCCAGTCTGGCTCGGTTTTGGCAGAACTATGTCGAGTACTCAGCGCACTATCTAAACGAGAAGTAATAAATCCATTTTCCATTCGTCATTTTCCGTTTGTCATTTGCGATCGCCCGGGTCGTTCGATTGACAGCGGCGGGGGCAAGCCCCCCTTCCTAACCTGTGAGGTGCTGACCCAGGCGATGTCAAATGAGAAATGAAATATGGAAAATGACTTGCTCAGGCGTGTTTCTCTTGGGCAGGTGGTTGCGCAGCCGGTAGCGGCAGAAGATCGCTCTTATATCCACACTCTTCATTGGCGCAGCGTCGGGTGGTGCCTTTCTTGGTGGTTTTCTCGAGCAGGAAAGGGGCGCCGCACTGCGGACACTTTTCGGCGATCGGCTTGTCCCAGTAAACCGTTTCGCACTTTGGATATTCCGAGCAGCCATAAAAGATCTTGCCGCGTTTCGAACGCTTGACGATCAGTTCACCCTTACAGCCCGGTCGCGGACAAGCCACGCCGGTAGTTTCCCGTTTGATGTATTTGCACTTGGGATAGTTCGAGCAGGATATGAATTCGCCAAAGCGGCCCTGGCGCTTCACCAGTTGCGCGTTATCGAGCGGGCACTTTTCGTCGAGCAGTTCGGGCGGCGCATTGATTTTGCCGCTCTTGGAAATCTTACGGATGTTCCGGCATTCGGGATAACCGGAACAACCATAGAACGGTCCGAACCGGCCGCGCTTTAACTGCATCTGTTTGCCACACAGCTCGCAAGCTTCCGGTTCTTCGGTGTCGCCATCGCCGGAACTCTGGGTTGAATCGGCGCCGTCCGCAGCTACGGGCTCGGCGTCGCGGGTCGCGCCGCAGTTAAGGCACTTGAGATATTTGCCGAAGCGACCGAGCTTCTGCACCATCCCCGGCGTATTACATTTCAGGCAAACCTCATCGGTCGGAGTTTCCTTCTCTTTGATGTCTTTCGCAAACTTCTGAAACTTGGCCATGTCCAGCTTGAACTTGTCATAGAACTCCGTCAGCGCGTCGGTCCACTTCAGCTTACCTTCTTCAATCTCGTCCAGCTCTTCTTCCATCCTGGCGGTGTAGGTCACGTTGAAAAGATCGTCAAAGCCGCCATCAATCAGAACATCGTTGACCGTCTTACCCAGGGCCGTCGGATGGAATCGTCCTTCCTTCTTTTCCACGTACTCGCGATCCTGAATCGTGGTCATGATCGCGGCGTAGGTGGACGGACGGCCGATGCCCTGCTCTTCCAGGGCTTTCACCAGCGTGGCTTCCGTGTAACGCGGCGGCGGCTCAGTGAAGTGCTGCTCGGGATCAATCTTGTTCAATGCGAGTGTCTCGCCCTTGGTGACTAGTGGCAACGTGCGCTCGTCTTCTTCATCGTCGGTCTTTTCGTCGCGACCTTCCTGATAGACCTTGAGGAAGCCGTCGAACTTCAGCACCGATCCGGTGGCCCGGAAGACAAACCGGCCGGCTTGAATGTCGATGGTTGTCTGATCGAAGAGCGCCGGCATCATCTGTGACGCGACAAACCGCTGCCAGATTAGCCGATAGAGTTTCAACTCTTCGGGCTTCAGATATTGAGCCAGCGAATCCGGCGTGCGCGCCACATCCGTGGGGCGGATCGCTTCGTGCGCGTCCTGTGCGCCTTTTTTCGAACGATAATGTACTGCTGACTCTGGCAAGTAGTTCGCTCCGTATTGACCTTTAACAAATTGGCGGACTTCGCCCAACGCCGCTTCGCCGATGCGCGTCGAGTCCGTGCGCATGTAAGTAATCAGGCCGACCGATCCTTCAGGGCCAATTTCCACACCTTCATAAAGGTGCTGGGCAATCATCATTGTCCGCTTCACCGGAAAGCCGAGTTTGCGCGAAGCCTCCTGCTGCAACTTGGAAGTGATGAAGGGAGGGACGGGATTGCGTTTGCGCTCTTTCGTCGTAACTTCGTTGACGATGAAAGTTTGCTTTTCAGCTTCGGCAACCAGGTCTCCGGCCTGGGCCTCGTTGCCAATTAGGATTTCGGTCTTCTTTAGATCGTTGTCAAAACCACCGGTCTTGACTGACTGCTCGCCGACCTTCACCAAACGCGCATCGAACGCCGGCGGTTGTTTGCCGGCGACATTCGCCGCGATTGTCCAATACTCAGTTTTCTTGAAGGCTTCGATTTCGCGTTCGCGTTCGACGACGATGCGCAGCGCCACGGATTGCACGCGGCCCGCGCTGAGCCGCCCGCCGATCGTACGGCAGAGCAGCGGCGAAACTTTGTAACCCACCAGACGATCCAGCACGCGTCGCGCCTGTTGCGCGTCAACCAGGTTTGCGTCGATTTGTTTCGGATGTTCGAACGCCTGCTGCACCGCCCGCTTGGTAATTTCATTGAACATCACCCGGTAGGAAGGGACTGCGGGTTTCTTGGGCACGATCTCTTCGGCCAGATGCTGGCAAATCGCTTCGCCTTCGCGGTCGGGGTCGGCGGCCAGGTAGATCGCGGAGGCAGTCTTCGCGGTCTTCTTGAGGTCGGAAACAATCTTCTTGTTATTGCGCTTCCTGGTGTCGGGAATGATCTCGTATTCGGGCTCGAAATTATTCTGGACGTCCACGCCCAGGCCCTTCGAAGGCAGATCTTTGATATGCCCGATCGAGGCCATCACGATGAAGTCCTTGCCGAGATATTTATTGATCGTTTTCGCCTTGGCGGGCGATTCGACTATGACCAGGTTCTTTGCCATTACGTCTCAAGTCCAGCCACGCACTGATGTATGTTCGATGACTGGAGGTTGCTTGCCGCAGGTTTTCTCGCGGTTGCGGCAAGCGGGCTTGAAAATAACACTAACTGTCCCCGAAAAGCCAAACCGACTGAAAATAGCACGCTAAATGCTCGCCTTATTGGAAAGGGCCAAGACCAGGCGATTTTTGAGTCCGAGGCTCGGCTTGGCGGCCTCAGCTGGACCTTTCGACTACATTCTCCGCACAAAACACATGCCCGGAAGCGCGCGAATTAGTTCCCGCATTTCCAAAGCGAGCAGCGCGCTGGTTAGCTGGGTAATTGACAACTTAGTGCCTTCAGCCAGCATGTCGATCTGCTGAGGGGTGTCGGTGGAAAGCAGCTTGAAGACCGCTCGCTCATGTTCAGACAAATCGGGCGGCGAGAGTTTTAATTGGTCAACCAGCTCACTTTTCTTCTTTGATTTTCTGCTCGGCGGGGGCAACAGTTGCGCCGCGATCTCTGGCGGCAATTCACTGGCGACGTCTTGCCATTGCTGCACCAGCTTCGCGCCCGCTCCCTTTATTAGATAGTTCGTGCCAAACGAATTTCGCGAGGTGATGTTGCCGGGCACCGCAAATACCTCCCGGTTTTGTTCCATCGCCAGCCGTGCCGTGATTAGCGAGCCCGAATTCTCAGCCGCTTCAACTACCAGCGCGCCCAGGCTCAATCCGCTGATCACTCGATTACGATAGGGAAAATTCTCTGAGACCGGTGGAGTGCCGAGCGGGAACTGTGTGACCATTGCCCCCGCATGTTTCAGAATCTCGTCGGCCAGCTTCCTGTGATCGCGTGGATAGACTTGATCGAGTCCCGTCCCCATCACTCCCACGGTCCGCCCGCCGGCTTCGAGGGCGCCGCGATGCGCCGCGGCATCGATACCCCGGGCCAGCCCCGAAATGATCGTTACGCCGCGCTGGGCCAATTCCCGCGACAACATCAGCGCCGCATTCTGTCCATAAGTAGAACAACGCCGCGAGCCGACAATCGCGACACACGGCCGCTCGAGACAATCTGCCCATGCGCCTTTCACGTACAAGACCACGGGCGGATCGTAAGTCTCGCGCAGCAGCGCCGGGTACACGCCGTCGTCAAGTACCAGGATGTCACCACCCAGTCTGCGCACGCGTTCGATTTCGGCTTCGGCGCGCTCATGTAACTCGCGTGTAGCGATGCTCTCGATCGTTTCCGGCGGCAATCGGAGCAGTGCAAGTTCGCGGCGCGGCGCGTCAAAGATTGCCTCCGCCGATCCAAAGTGCTCCAGCAGGCGGGACGTAACGCGCGGCCCAACTCCGGGAGTCATGTTGAGGGCAATCCAATCTTTCATGAGTGAGCCGTTAGCAGTGAGCTGTCAGTTAACTGAAACTGGGATCAGCAGGAGATCTGAAAACCTACTATGCGGTGAGAGGGAATATCACTTAGGAAAAGAAGCGTCAAGCGGGAGCTTGCAGCAATTTCTTTATCAACTGTCGTTCGTGGAAAAGCAAGATTCGGGCAGAACTGCCTAAGCGTTTTCCTGCCTACTGCTTCCTGCCTTTACCCCGTGAGATACAACCTTCAAGCTGTGCTAAAGCCAAAGTATTTATCTCACGGGGTGAACTGGCTTCTTTTTTGGCGGAGGCGTGTAGGAATCGAACCTACCTGAGCCTGCTCTCGCAGTCTCACTAACGGTTTTGAAGACCGCGCCGTTCACCAGAACAGATGCGCCTCCGTGCCAAAGGCTTGACCCTACCCGCCGCAAAAGCCTCTGTCAAGCAAAGCATCTCGGCGGCAGTATTTCCAATCTGGCTTCCTGGTTTGTCTCCGCTGGGTAAGAGCGATCCACGAAATCACACTAATCGCACGAACAAGTTAGACTCTTACTTCGGGTATTTCGTGGATCGTTTCAGCTGGCAAGGAAACTTCCTAAAAGAGGCCACTGCTATCTGACCTTGACCCGAAACCAGCCCGACAATAGAATGGTATCGAACGAACGTTCGAACGGCCTAGAAGATCGCTTCTGACACAGCAACTGCATGATCAACTTTCAAACGTCGCCTGACCAATACAAACACTGGAAACTAAAGATTGACGGCCCGGTCGCTCAGCTTTCGATGGATGTCCAGGAAGATCAAACTCTCGCCGAAGGTTACAAGCTGAAGCTTAATTCGTATGACCTCGGCGTGGACATCGAACTCGCCGACGCCAATCAACGCTTGCGCTTCGAACATCCGGAAGTGCGTGCGGTCGTGGTGACCAGTTTGAAGCCGCGCATCTTCTGCGCCGGCGCCAACATTTACATGCTGGGCACGTCGTCGCACGCATTCAAGGTCAACTTCTGCAAATTCACCAACGAGACGCGCTGCGCAATCGAAGATGATTCGCGACATTCGGGCCGCCGCTACATCGCCGCCTTGAACGGAACGGCCTCAGGTGGCGGCTATGAACTCGCAATTGCCTGCGACGAGATCTATCTGGTTGACGACGGCAACTCGGCGGTTTCCCTTCCCGAAGTTCCACTGCTTGGCGTTTTGCCGGGGACCGGTGGCTTAACGCGTCTGGTCGATAAGCGAAAAGTGCGGCGCGATCGGGCTGATGTTTTCTCAACGCTCGCTGAAGGGCTGAAAGGCAAGCGCGCGAAAGATTGGGGACTGATTGACGACTTGTTTCCCACCAGCAGGTTTCAGGAAGCAATCGACGCCCGAGTAGCGCAAGTTGTTAACTTGCGCCCTGATGAAAATACCCGAATGGGCATCAAGTTGAGCCCGCTCGAATTCGAATCAACTGCCGACACTCGCGATTACAAATACGTCAGTGTGAAGCTCAATCGCGATAAGCGTTATGCAGACTTGACCGTCCGCGGGCCAGAATGTCGTCCGAAAATGTCGATCGATGAGATTCAGCGTGCCGGTGATGATTTCTGGCCTTTGCGCGCATATCGCGAGCTTGATGATGCACTGCTACACCTTCGCGTCAATGAACCGGAAATCGGGCTCGTCTGCACTCGCACTAACGGAGAAGCGCCAGAAGTCGTCGCTATTGATGAAACCCTTGCCGCTTATCGCGACCATTGGCTGGTGCGGGAAATCATTTTGCACATGGCGCGCGTCCTGCGCCGTCTCGATCTCACGGCCAAGAGTTTCTTTGCGATTATCGAGCCCGGAAGTTGTTTCGCTGGAAACCTGCTGGAACTCCTGCTCGGGTGTGATCGCAGCTACATGCTTAACAATCCAGACGCCGTAATCGAAATCATTGCGACGGAAATGAATGCCGGCGCGCTCCCAATGAGCAACGGCTTGACGCGCCTTCACTCTCACTTTCTTTCCGAGCCAGAGAAGGCCGACGCCGTGCTTGCGCAGACAAACCCGTTCGACACAGCAAAAGCTGAAGCCGCGGGTTTGATAACTTTTGCTCCCGACGATCTGGATTGGGAAGACGAGATACGTCTGGCGATTGAAGAACGTACTTCCCTTTCGCCTGACGCATTGACCGGTATGGAAGCATCGCTGCGCTTTGCCGGGCCCGAAACGATGGATACGAAAATCTATGGGCGGCTGACGGCGTGGCAGAATTGGATCTTTCAAAGACCGAACGCGGTCGGGCCGCAGGGGGCTTTGACGAATTACGGCAAGCCGACGCAAGCGCAGTTTGATTATAAGAGGACCTAGTGCCGGGAGCGCGGACGTCTCGTCCGCATTGAGCGCGAAGCGCGAATGAACGTTGTCGAAGTTATTCCCGGTAAAAAATTGAGTGCGCTGGCGCGCGCTGTGCGGACGAGACGTCCGCGCTCCCAGCAGGAGAAGTTATGAATCTTTACGATCGCATTCCTAACAACGTAAATCTTTCGGAAGACAAGCGTCTGCAACGCGCTTTGGAAAAGTGGCTGCCGAACTATCTCGAGTGGTGGCACGACATGGGACCCGACGGTTTTCAGGACAAAGACGTCTGGCTGCGCACCGCGATTGACGTAGGGTCGGAAGGCTGGGCCCACTTTGATTACGTGAAGATGCCTGATTATCGCTGGGGCATTTTTCTCGAGCCGGCGCAGCCCGACGCGAAGGTTGGCTTTGGTGATAACCATGGGATGCCTGCTTATCAGGAAGTGCCCGGCGAGTTTCGCAATTCCCTGCGGCGAATCATCGTTACGCAAGGCGATACTGAGCCGGCTTCGGTCGAACAACAACGGCAACTCGGTCACACCTGTCCGTCGCTTTACGACATGCGCAATCTGTTTCAGGTGAACGTCGAAGAGGGCCGCCACCTTTGGGCTATGGTTTATTTGCTGCACGGATATTTTGGTCGCGATGGTCGCGACGAAGCCGATGCTTTATTGGAACGACGCAGCGGCAATCCGGACAAACCGCGCATCCTCGAAGCTTTCAATCAGCCCTGCGACGACTGGCTAAATTTCTACTCGTTCACAATGTTCACCGATCGCGACGGCAAGTATCAGCTTTCGGCCCTGGCTGAATCAGGATTCGAGCCGCTGGCCCGCACCTGTAAATTCATGTTGACCGAAGAAGCGCACCATATGTTTGTAGGCGACACGGGTTTGAGCCGAGTGGTCCGCCGCACCGCCCAACTAATGAAGCAAAGCAAGAACGATGACGTTCGGACTCTGGGCGGTATTCCGCTTGAGATCATTCAGCGTTACATCAATTTCTGGTTTAGCTATTCCATTGATTTGTTCGGCGGCGAGATTAGTTCGAATTCTGCCGACTTCTTTGCCGCGGGACTAAAAGGCCGCTTCAAAGAACAGGAGCAGTATTCCGATCACGTTGCCAGTGAAGGTTCCTTCACGATGATGGTCGTCGAAAATGGAAAGCTCGTGCCCCGCGAAGTGCCTTTGCGTAATGCTCTGAACGAAGTGCTCCGCGGTGAATACGTGAAAGACTGCGAGAAGGGCCTGGCCCGCTGGAACAGGGCCCTCGCCGATGAAGGTGTCAGCGATCGGCTGTACCTGCCGAACATTAGATTTCATCGGCACGTGGGCGAGTACGCCGGCCACTCTTTTGATATTGACGGCAACCTGATTTCAAAGGAAGAGTTCGAGAAGCGAAAAACACAATGGCTGCCTTCGATCGAAGACCGCGAATATGTGCGCAGCCTGATGCGGCCCGTTACCGAGCCGGGAAAGATCGCCAACTGGATTGCGCCGCCGGCCGCGGGAATCAAAGGCAAGCCGTTCGAGTTTGAATATGTAAGACTGTGAAGGATTTAGTCATTGACTCATTTGCTCATTGATTCATTTAACAATGTTCACTGGGTATTGAATCAATGAATCAATGAACCGATGAATCAATCAACCGATTTTTCTCGTTACGATCAAAAGCTTGAATTGATCCTGCGGACTTCCGCGCGTATTTTTGCCGAGAAGAGTTTTCATTCAACCTCTATGCGCGACATCTCCCGCGAGACCGGGGTCAGCCTCGCCGGGCTTTATCATTACTGCAAGTCAAAGGAAGAGCTGTTGTTTCTTATTCAGGATCACTGCTTCGGCCGGGTGCTGGAGCGGCTGGAGCAACGCATCAAGGGAATCACCGACCCGTTTGAAAAGTTGCGCATATTCATTGACAATCATCTTTCGTTCTTTGCCGCTAACATGGCCGAGATGAAAGTACTATCGCACGAGGCTGAGTCGCTCGCGGGCGATCTTCATGAACACGTTTCCACGAAAAAGGAAAAATACGCGCGGCTCGCGCGCAGGATTCTGAGAGAGATGCAGGAGCGGCAGCGAATTAAGCCCCAGATAGATCTTACGGTTGCGACTTATGGGCTGTTTGGGATGATGAACTGGATTTACAACTGGTACGATCCGCGCGGGAAGTTGTCTGTGTCTCAACTGGTCGATAATATTACCCGGCTGTTTGTGAACGGCTTTCTTTCGCCCGGAAATGCACAGTTCGCGCTCGAAGATTCTCCAGCCTCTGAGAAAGTAAATATCTGGCGCAGTGCTTAACAATGGCAATGCAATCTCTAATGACAGAATTGAATCGGCTCATGGTTGACTATCACGTCGAACGGGGTATCGCGGTCTTGACACTCAACGATCCGCCCGCCAACACTTATTCGTTTGAGATGATGCAGCAGCTCGATGCGCGGATTCTCGAAGCGCGCATGGACGAAAGCGTGCAGGTGATTGTGCTCACCGGCAGTGGTGAGAAGTTCTTTTGTGCCGGGGCGAATATTCAGATGCTTAGCAGCGTTACGCCCGAATTCAAATACTATTTCTGCCTGCATGCGAACGAAACGCTAGCGCGTCTGGAGCAAACACCAAAGCTGGTAATTGCCGCGATTAATGGGCACTGCGTCGGCGGCGGATTGGAAGTTGCGATGGCCGCCGATATTCGGGTCGCGCGTCGCAACGCCGGCAAAATGGGCTTGCCAGAGGTTTCGCTCGGGGTTTTGCCGGGAACCGGCGGCACTCAACGGCTGGCGCGCATCGTCGGAAAATCGCGGGCGATTGAATTGATGGCCATGGGCGAACTTTTTGATTTCGAGAAAGGCGAGGCGCTCGGTCTGGTCAATCAAATCTTCGACGCCGACAACGGTCCGGCTTTCATGTCGCGGGTGTGGGATTACGCTCTTCAGTTCACTACGCCTGACAAAGCTGCGCGCGCGGTCGGGCGTATAAAACGGGCGGTGCAAACTGGCGCTGAGATTCCGTTTGAATCCGCACTGGCACTGGAACGTGAGCTGCAACAGCAACTGTTCCTGTCTGAAGACGCAAAGGAAGGCCTGGACGCTTATGTCAACAAGCGGAAGGCGCAGTTCAAAGGAAAGTAAGTTGTGGAGTGCGCCGGCAGAGCGAAGCGGCGACGGCGCTTTGGATTGAGTTACCACATAGTAAATAAACCAAAGCGGTGTCGCGCTCCGCTTGCCACCGCACTCCAAAGTTATGGATGACGAACAGATCAAGATTGCCGAAGACGACGGCATTGTTACCATCACGCTCAACCGGCCTGAGCGGCTGAACGCTTTTGTCGGCCACATGCGCCGCGACCTGGCCGAAGCGCTGGAGGAAGCCGGCAGCGATCCTCACGTGCGTGTCGTAATCGTTACCGGTGAAGGTCGGGCATTTTGCGCCGGCGGTGACGTTCAGTTCATGTGCGAGCTGGTGGAGCGAGAGGACACCGAAGAGTTCGCGCGCATACTTGGCGCCGCTCGTCGGGTCGTGCTGGCCATTCGGCAGATGACTAAACCGGTGATTGCTTCGATCGAAGGGCCGGCCTCAGGCGCGGGCTTCAATCTCGCACTGGCTTGTGACCTGCGCATTGCGTCGTCGACGGCGACGTTCAGCCAGTCATTCGTCAAGCTCGGTTTCCATCCCGATTGGGGCGGGACGTATTTTTTGCCACGCATGGTTCCTTCGAACATTGCCTGCGAACTCTTCTTTCTCGGCGACACGATCGATGCGCAAGACGCTCTGCGGTTGGGCCTGGTGAATCGCGTCGTGGCGCCCGAACAACTCGAAGCAGAAACGCGAAAACTGGCCGAGCGTTTACGCGCGGGCCCGGCAGTTTCAATCGCCGCCGCCAAGCATGCTGTGTATGCGGGCGAGCACGACACTTTGGAAAAGATGCTCCAATACGAATCGGAAGCCCAACTGCGCTGCTTTCAGTCCGAAGACGGCCGCGAAGGCGTCCGCGCGTTTACCGAGAAGCGGCCGCCGCGATTTACCGGAAGGTGACGCCACAGAGGCACAGAGACACAGAGGGTCAATAAACAGTTTGGGTCGGAGATCTCAAATTACTGTTCGGCCATTTGACCGATTGGCCTAACTCGACCAAACTGTTTTTGTTCCTTTTTCTGTGTCTCTGTGCCTCTGTGGCAATTCTTCTTATGAAACTGGCAAACAAGCTGGCATTCATCACCGGTGGTGGACGAGGCATCGGCCGCGCGATCGCCATTGCCTTCGCGCGCGAAGGCGCCTCCGTCGCGTTAGTCGCACGAACGCGCGACCAAATCGAAAAGGTAGCGAATGAAATTGGAGTTGGCGCGGCGGCTTTCGTGTGCGACGTGGCACTGTTCGGAGATGTCGAGCGGGCCTTTGAACTTACTATCGAGAAGTTTGGGCGCGGCCCGGACATTCTGGTGAACAATGCGGGAATAGCCGAGACTGCGGCCTTCGTGAAAACCGACGAGGCGATGTGGCAACGCCATCTGGCTGTTAACCTCACCGGCACGTTTCATTGCACGCGTCTGGCGCTGCCGGCGATGCTGGCCGCAGGATGGGGACGGATTATCAATATCGCTTCGATTGCCGGAAAAACCGGCGCGCCCTACATCTCGGCTTACGCTGCTTCCAAACATGGCGTCCTGGGCCTGACGAGGACCCTCGCGCTGGAAGTCGCTTCCATCGGCGTCACCGTCAACGCGATCTGTCCGGGCTATGTGGATACGGAAATGACTTCACGCGGTGTCGAAAACATTGTGGCCAGGACCGGCATATCAGCCGAGGAAGCGACCGGGGCTCTCAATCGTATGAGCCCGCAGAACCGCATGGTAACCGCGGAAGAGGTGGCGGCGCTGGCGTTGTTGCTTGCCTCAGACGAAGGCCGCGGCATCAATGGCCAGGCGATTAATGTCGATGGCGGGACGGTTTTGTTCTAAAGACCGTCAATGGTCAGTTGTTAGTTGTCAGTCGCAAATATCAACGAACAACTGACTACTGACAACTGACTACTGACCAATTAATGATCGAAAATCTCGGCAATCTTGAGCGCACGCATTCCTGCGGAGCGCTGCGCAAAGAACATACCGGCCGGCGTGTGACCCTGATGGGTTGGTGTGCGCGGCGCCGTGACTTTGGGCCGCTCACCTTTATCGATCTGCGCGACCGCGACGGTATTACCCAAATCGTCGTGAATCAGGATAAGGCGCCGGACGCGCATGCGAAAGCCAAAGAGGTGCGCGGCGAATATGTGCTCGCGGTAACGGGGCAAGTTGTGCTGCGCGACGAAGGCGCCCGCAACCCAAAACTCGAAACCGGAGACATTGAAATACAGGCGACTGAAATCGTAATCCTCAACGACGCGCGCACGCTTCCCTTCCAACTGGACGCGCCGGCGTCTGAAGCGTTGGCCAGCGAGGACGTACGTTTGAAGTATCGCTACCTCGATCTGCGCCGGCCGAAGTTACAGGCGAACCTGCGTCTGCGCCATCGGGTGCTGTTGGAGATCAATCGCTACATGGACGAACAGGGTTTCACCCAGATCGAAACGCCGAACCTGATCAAGTCCACTCCCGAAGGCGCTCGTGATTACATCGTGCCGTCGCGGGTCCAGCCGGGAAAGTTTTTCGCGCTGCCACAGTCACCTCAAATTCTCAAACAGATTTGTATGATCGCCGGACTGGATAAGTACTACCAGATTGCGCGTTGCTTTCGAGACGAAGACCTGCGCGCCGATCGCCAGCCGGAGTTTTCCCAACTCGATGTCGAGGTGAGCTTTGCTACGCCGGATCAGATCTATGTGCTCGTCGAAGGACTGTTTGCGCGTCTCTTCAAACTAATCGGCGTCGACCTGCAGACTCCGTTTCCGCGCTTCACCTTTGCTGACGTGATGCGACGCTTCGGATCGGATAAGCCGGATCTGCGGATTGAAGGAATGGAACTGAAGGATCTGTCGTCCGCGCTAAAGGGAACAACATTTCCTCCCTACGCATCCGCCCTGGACGGCGGCGGCGAAGTTAAGGGTATCGCTGTCCGCAGGGGCGCAGCGATGTCACGCAAGGCGCTGGACGAATTGCAGGAATTTGCCAAACGTTATGGTGCCGGCGCGCTGGCTTGGATCAAACTCGGCGATGAACTCTCCTCGTCGCTGCTGAAGGCTTTGGGAAATGAAACCGTTACTCAGATGGCTGGAGTCGGCGGCGCTGAAAAGGGCGATGCCGTGCTGATAGTTGCCGGTAAACCGGATGTCGTCGCAGCCAGCTTGGGGGCGTTGCGCAATGAAGTTGCCAGACGAGAGAAACTTATTCCCGAGAATGTTTTCGCGCCCTTATGGGTAACTGAGTTTCCGATGTTTGAGTTTCATCCGGACGATGGCCGTTATTACTCGATGCATCATCCGTTCACCTCACCAATGGACGAAGACGTAACGTTGCTGGAACGCGCGGTCAAGGGCGAAGCAAATCTGTTCGGGCAACTGCGCGCGAAGGCTTACGACGCAGTTATCAATGGCGTCGAAGTCGCCGGCGGCTCAATCAGAATTCATCGGCGCGACGTGCAGGCTGTGATTTTCAGGGCGCTGGGGATGACGGAAGAAAGCGCGCGTGCGCGGTTTGGTTTCTTTCTCGACGCACTGTCTTACGGCACACCGCCGCATGGAGGCATCGCTTCCGGAATCGAACGCACGATGATGGTTTTGGTGCCCACCGATAACATTCGCGACGTAATGGCTTTTCCCAAGACCGCTTCGGCGCAGGACCTGATGATCGACGCGCCCGGCGAAGTCGATCCGAAGCAGTTGCACGAGCTGCATTTGAAGATCGTTGGCGACTAGCGATTCTCGAGTAGCGGCTCAAACTTCCTTTTTGCTAATCGTGGCTTTTTCTATTCAGCAAGCACACGTTGACGAGATTCTCAATCATGCGCGGCGGGAAGCCCCCCGCGAATGCTGCGGTCTAATCGGCGGCGGCAATTTGGCTGATACTGAGACGATTTACCCGCTGCGAAATGCCTCGGCCGATTCGCTGGTCACGTACGAAGCTGCTCCCGAAGATCTATTTGCGGCGCAGCGCGCCATGCGCGATCGCGGCGAGCAGTTGGTGGCTATTTATCATTCCCATCCCCGCTCGAAGAATCCCGAGCCGTCGGCAACGGATGTGCGGCTTGCCTACTATCCATCAGCGGTTTACCTTATTGTTGGACTGGGAGATAAAGAGCCCTGTTTACGGGCTTTCCGTATTTCAGAGCGCGACGGCACCTGGGAACCAGCCGTTTACACAATCGTGGCTGACGCCAATCGCTGAAACCGAAACCACCGGGCTCTCGTAGGGATCTTTACATGGAGCCGAAACGCAGCAAGTACGACACGAATCCGCTCGACAAGAAGGCCGCCGATCGCGCCGAGCAATCATTCGATTCGTCCCGCCCGGGACCGCCGACTGAGGAGGTCCGGGGTGGAGCGACGCGTGAGGTCGGACGCCGGAACCAGAGTGAAGCGGTCCGGGGCTATGCGGACAGTGAAGCACAAACACGGCGCATCGACGATAACCTGGCTTCGTCCTATCCCTCGGTATTCATCAAGCCGCCTCCGAGGCCCACCGCGACCTACCAACCACCGCGCGTTCCGGTCTCGAATATTTATCAGCCGCCACCGGTTCCGCCTCCGAGTGTCTATCAACCGCCGCAAATGCCGGTGAGCCAGCGGCCATTTCCGCATACAGTGGCCGGGCTTGGCATCCCGGAAAAGTGGGCCAATCTTTTGCCGTATATTCCCGGTCATATTGGAGCGATTGCCGCCGTGATTGAACTCTTGCTGGTGCCGCGAACTGAGACGCGCACGCGCTTTCACGCCGCGCAGGGACTGGCCCTGCAGGCTGCCATCCTGATACTCACCGTCGCGTTTTCGCTGTTGACGCTGGTCACCGGCAGCTCGTTCGGGTCGGGACTTTTTCGCATGGCCTCTACTGTTTTTCTGATCATCTCAATGATCCGCGCGTTCCAGGGCAAGACTCACCATATTGCTCCTTTGGATGACGCGACCCGATGGCTGGATGAAAAGATCAAGCCGCGAAAGTAAGGTAAGGCGCCGCATGCGTCCATGAACCAAATCGGTATTCTGATGAACTAAATTGAAGCATTCGGGCGCTGGCGGCTCACGCTTAGCCCAGGCGCCTGCGAAGCCTAACTGCTGTGAATGTCGAGAAGGCACGCGATCTAAAGGCCTGCGGGAAAGTCTTCAAAAAATAACATTCGTCGGGCCGAGTGAGGGTTGCCGTGGCACTGGCTTTGATTTACACGCCTCAGGCAAACGTGTTCGTCCGGGAATCATCGAAACCTGGAACTGAGCGGGGACGATATTTCGAGAGGAGTTTATCAAATGATTCGACATAGATATCAGGGCGCAAACCGGTGGCTGGCATGGGTGATGGCGATGGCTATCGTGATGATGCCGCTGGCGGCTTTTGCGCAAACCCGGATTAGTTATCACAGTAACAGATACAAGCCGGCGGATGATGTGAAGTTAGGCCGCCAGGCAGCCGCCGAAGCCGAGCAACAATTTCCGCTCTTGCGAGATTCCGAAGTCAACACTTATGTGGAACGAATTGGGCAGCGCTTAGTGGCGGCGATCCCACAGGAGTTCCAGCATCCGGAGTTTCGGTATTACTTCAAAGTCATTAATGCCAGCGACATTAATGCATTTGCTTTGCCCGGCGGGCCGATGTACGTCAATCGCGGCATGATCCAAGCCGCCCGCACTGAAGGCGAAATGGCCGGCGTGATGGCGCATGAGTTGAGTCATGTGGCCTTGCGGCACGGGACGGCTCAAGCGACTAAAGCACAAAAGTACGCAATCGGCGCCGGCGTGGCCGGCATACTTGGAACTATCCTGGGTGGTCCGGGATTGGGGCAGTTAGCTCAACTTCCCGTTGGTGTGTATTTTCTAAAGTTCAGCCGCGAATACGAAACCGAAGCCGATCTTCTGGGTGCGCGAATCATGGCCAACGCCGGTTACGACCCGCGCGACCTGGCCAATGTGTTCCGGACCCTCGAAGCCCAGGGCGGCGGTGGCGGTGGTTTCTTGAGTGACCACCCGAGCTCGTCAGATCGATACGCCCGCATCAACCAAGAAGCGCAATATCTGAGGGTACAAAACCGTTTTCAGGACGACCGGCAGTTCTATGCCATCAAGGAGCGTCTGCGCGGCTATCCGCGAGCGCAGACGATGGCTGAGATTCAGCGCAGTGGCCGACGCTATCCGAACCAGGGAGGCGACTATCCAAACGGTGACCGGACTGGCTATCCAAACGACCGCACCGGTTATCCGACTACGCCGAGGGGCCGCGTGGAATATCCTTCAACGCGTTATCGGAGCTACAACCAGGGCGTATTCAGCGTGAGCGTGCCGGATAATTGGCGCGAGGTGTCGGAGCAAGGTTCGGTTTGGTTCGCGCCCCAGGGAGCTTACGGATCTGCGCCGAACGGGCAAGCGACCTTCACGCATGGAGTCAGTTTCGGCGCTGTCCAGACGCGTAGTCGGAATCTGCAGCAGGCGACAAATGAATTGATCAACGGTCTGCAGCAAAGCAGTGGCAACCTGCGGTCTCGCAGCGGATATCAGCGCGCGAATGTCGATGGCCGTTCTGGATTGCTGCTCACCCTGGGCAATGTCAATGAAGCCACCGGACGTTCCGAAATCGTTAACGTAGTCACCACTCAGTTGAGCAACGGCGAGTTGTTCTACATGATTGCCGTCAGTCCAGAGAGTGATTACGGCACTTATCAGAACGTTTTTCTGAACATTCTGCGCACGGTGCAGTTAAACGACTAAGATAGTTCGACAGTCGATGATCGCTTTGCAAAGGCCCGCACCCGCGGGCCTTTGCGCCTTGACACTCGCCATTCCGCTCCCTATAGTCTCTAATTTCGCGCTTACCCGGTTCGCACGCGTTAGCATCACGAATTAACGGAGTTTTTGAATGCCTAATCATAAGTCAGCAGAAAAACGAGTCAGACAGAACGAGCGCCGTCGCCTGGTAAATCGCAGCAATCGCACCCGTTTGCGCTCTTCGATCAAGGACCTGCGCGGCGCGTTGGACGGCGACGCAAAACAGGCCGTGGCGTTGCTCCCAAAAACAATTTCTGAGATTGATAAGGCGGTCCAGAAAGGCGTGCTGCATCGCAACGCTGCTGCCCGGCACAAATCACGTCTGACTGTGCGGGCAAATCAAGCCGGCAAGTAGGTACAGAACCGTTTGCGGTAGCAAACGGGTATTGGCGTCAGGAAGAGGTTTAAGAGAAAAAGAGCGAGGTGGATCGGTTTCGGTCCTCCTCGCTTTTTCAATTCATCAACTCGCAGACCAGCATTTCGACTTGCATCCGCGGCGTGGCTTTCGAGCTTTTGATTGCCAGGTCCGCTTGCGCGATACGCTGAAGCCCGCGCGCCAGCGTGTTCGATTCAATCCGGCCCAGCATTGAAAGATAAGCGCTTTGCTTGAACGAAGGCATGCGCACTTCGCTGAAGATCTGTCCTGGTGAGGCTCCCTGCGACAGTAATTCTTTCGCCAGCGCCATGCGGCGATAAGTTCCCCCAATCAAACCGATCAGCATTAGCGGTTCGACTTGATCGTCAAGCAAATCCTTCAACGTGTTCAGCGCTGCTTTGCGATTGCGGGCGAGAATATGATCAGTCAACTCCCAGTTCATGTGCTCGCGGGAACGACCTGTCAGTTGGTCGACCAACTCAGTCGTGATCAGGCCCGAGGGTAAAGCCGCCGCCGCCAGCTTGTTCAATTCATTCGTCAGGGTGTTCAGGTCTCTCGCGACTACGTCGAGGATTCGTCGCCCAGCCGCCGGGTCGATCTCCGTCTTCAATTTTTTCAGGTGGGTCCTGATCCACGACTGAAGTTCCGGCGTCTTCAGGGGCTGGAACTCAAAGGCGGCCCGTGACATGAGGGTCTTGGCCAGCTTTTTGCGCTTGTCGATATCGTCGCCAATGAAGATCACCACGGACGTCTCGACTGGACGTTCAAGATAGTCGAGCAGGAGGTTCTCTTGGTGTTCGGAGAGCTTGCCAAAGTTTTTGATGCGGACTACCCGACGCTGTGACATCATCGGTAGCTGTTCGACAATCGCCAGTGCATCGCGCACCTCGTCGCTGGTGAGATTGAACGAAGAGTCGTTGAATTCACGCAGCAGCGTATCGCGCAACGCTTCGTCAGTAATCGCGCGCGCTGCCTGGTCGCGCAGGTAGGTTTCGGGACCGTAAAGAAAATAGACGGGTTCGATCGTTCCCTGCTTGAGAGCATGATCCAGATCTTTTTTGGTGCGGACTGGCATGGGACTTAGCTGATGTCCGACAAACTTCAGTCTGTCGTAGTTTTCCTTGGCGGTAGCGACAAACTGAAGTTTGTCGGACTTAAGAAGTCATTTATCGTTTTTAACTCCAAATCCATTGACCAGGGTCGAGACAATTGACTCGGCAAAACTGCGCGCCATCCGCTGGACGGCCGGATCCTCTTCATTGAAAAAGTTTCGTGGGTCGTTGGCGAATTCAAACTCACCGCGAAAGACGAAATTCTGGTTGTCATAGAGCACGCGGTTCTCATGCTGGTCGCGCACCGTCACAGCGGCCGTGATGGTTACTTCAAAGACGCGCGCGCGGCCCTTGTCATCCAGCAGCACTCCGGAAAATCCAAAGCTCTTAACCACACCATCGATCACGGCGTCGGCGCCTTCTCGCTCGCTTTGCACCCGCAGCCCATGCCCGCGGCGGATCAACTCGTTCATCACGGCTTCGGTAAAGCGATGCTCGATCTTGAACCGCAGCGCGTTATTCTGAAAGGCCGGCACGGCGACAGTCTTGATGTGCGCAGGCAGTTGGCTTTTAGTCACCGGCTTGTAGCATTCGGTGAAACCGGAGACGCAGCAGAGTGCCAACACAAACGCAGTTGACCGTAGGATTCTTTTCATTAAGACCGCCTTTTACGAAAGACGTTGATAATACGTCAGCAGCCATGCTATACGAAAGCGCCATCAGGCAGTTTGAAAGGAGAGAATCGTGACTGCGCCAATACCGATCGGCCCGACCCTTTCGCGCATCGGCCAAATCTTCGTCAACGTGCGTGACCTCGACCGGGCGATTGCCTTTTATCGGGATATGCTCGGCATGTCCTACCTTTTTCAGGCTCCACCCAACATGGCCTTTTTCGATTGCGGTGGCATTCGCTTGATGCTGGGCGTGGCCGACCGGCCGGATCTCGATCATCCGGCGTCGATCATTTACTACAAAGTTGACGACATCGAAAAAGTTTACGAGACCTTCAAAGCGCGCGGCGTAGAGTTTGTCGTCAAGCCGCATCTGGTCGCGCCCATGCCCGATTACGATTTATGGCTGGCTGACTTTCGCGATTCGGAGGGTAACCTGCTGGCCTTGATGAGCGAAGTACCGCGGCAGGTCGCATAATGATCGCGTTTGGAGTGCCGCCTTCAGGCGGAGTTAACGATTAGAGTTTGCCACCCAAAGGCGGAACTCTTCACAACCCTCAGCAACCATGACTGCTCTTCCTGACTTACGGAAAGTTGTCTCGCAACTCGAGGCGCATTACGGTCCTCCCCAACCGCCGATCACCACCGATCCCTTCGAGCTCGTGCTGCTGGAAAACGTCGGGTACCTGGTTAGCGACAAACGTCGCGAAGAGGCCTTCGCAAACTTGCGCAAATCCGCGGGCACGAAGCCGCATCAACTCCTCTCCGCCTCCACCGAAGATATTTTGAAAGCGACTGGCCAGGGCGGCATGCATCCGGAACAACGTGTCAGCCGCTTGCGAGAGATCGCTCTGATTGCCATCAACGAGTTCACCGGCGATCTGAGGCAGGCGCTGAAGCTGCCGCAGCCAAAAGCCAAAACGGCGTTGCGCAGGTTTCCGGGGATTGGTGAACCCAGCGCGGAAAAGATTCTTTTGCTGACGCGCAGCTATCCAGTACTCGGTTTGGACTCGAACGGCTTGCGAGTGTTGTTACGTTTGGGTTTTGGACAGGAGAAGAAAAACTATGCGGCTACCTATCGTGCCGTTCAAGAGTCAATAAAGGAACAACTAAGGGAAGACTTCGACTGGTTAATCAAGGCGCACGTGCTACTGCGTCAGCACGGAAAACAGTTGTGTAAGACGAATGCGCCGTTGTGCGAGAAGTGCCCGGTGAGAAAGGGTTGTTCGTACTTCAAGAGCGCGTTTGGATGAGACGGTCGACGAGCGGGCGAGGTCAGTACCACGTAGATCGTTTTGCGCGCCTACGGTGCTAAAAGCTGCTCGCGAAACTCTCTCTCAACCACCAAACTCAACCCCATGATCATATAAAAGATCATCACTACTTCCGAATCGCCGAAGTTATAGTGGACCACGCCGCTGAGCATGAAACCCAACAGTCCGCCCAGCGCGCCAAGGATAATTCCCTTCTCGATCCAATTCTCAGCCGGCACGCGCCGCCGCAGACGCCAGAGTGTGCGCGCGTAGACTCCCAACAGAATCAACCAGACGATTAGCGCTGGCACGCCGCGCTCCAGCGCAATTTGCAGGTAATCCGAATGCATGTGACCCATGGGCAGGCGGCCGTTTTCAAACAAGCCCCACTCTCGCCAGTGCCCCTTGATTGAATCCATGCCGACGCCGACCAGAAGGTGCCGAGGATTGCTTGTCAACAGATGAAATCCTTCCTGCCAGATTTTCTGTCGCCAGACAATCGAATCATCTTTCTGATCAAAAAAGCCGACCTGGCGCTTTTGATGCAGCACGAACAAGCCGCCCAGCACCAGAGGCAGCGCACAAGCGCCCACGATCAAAAGCGCGCGGCGGCTGAGAGTCAGCGCGGTAATCAGAGTGGCTGAGACGAGCAGGGATAACCATGATGCCCGCGTGACTGAGAGCAACAGCGCGACACCCATCCCGGCGATTGCCATGGACAGCAGCAGTCCGTTTCTCGACCACTTTCGGGGCAAGGCGACCAACAAGCCCACCGCCAGCGAGGCAATCAACTGCAGACTCTCTGCATAGGTTGTCCAGTGATTGTAGAAGCCGGTCGCGCGCCAGTCGCGTCCGTGGGTCCAGCGTTGAATGCCTAGTCGTTCTTCCGGCGACGCGCCCGGAAGCAAGCGACCGCGCTGAACCTCAAGCACTGCGACCCATTCAACTCGGTAAACTCTGATCCTGGCCGCGTCCTTGCGCGAAGTCTGTAAGGCCTTGATCAAATCTTCGGCATCACGCACCGGCTGCCCGTCGATCTCTTCCAACGTGTCGCCACTGAGAATTGGAATGGGTTGAATGCGCTCGCGCGAAACGAGCTGTGCCGAATTAAGCGGACTGTTAGCGGTGACCCCGTGGACCTTGACGCCGCGGCCGACGGCGTACTCCCCAAACGTGTACAAAACATTAGTCATGCACGACGCGATCAGCGCGATCGCCAGAGCCCGCAGCACGCGCCGGTTGCGAACATTTTCAGCAAACAGATAGACGATGGTGAATAAACAAGCCGCGCGCAGTTTGCCTATGGAAATAATCGGCGAGTAAGAGAGGAATGACGAGAGACCACTGAGGAGAAAGAAGCCGAACATCGGATAGTCCAGCGGGGTGCGGTCGAGCTTTGGCCGCGGCCAGACGGCGAAGCGCAGGACCCAGAAAACCAGGCCAAGGAACCAGGCAACCTGCGTCGCGGCAATGGAATTCGGGGCCGCTACTACGACCAGAAACAGTGTGCCCACGAGAGCGCGCTCAAGCCACACGCCCAGCGGGCCGGGCGTAATCTCGCGCGATCGTGAGCGGGCATTCTGAGCTGTCATCATTTCCTATTAGGCGGCGTGTTCTTCTAGCTCGGTTCTTCTCTGTGATTACTCTGTGGTCCTCTGTGTCTCTGGGGAAATACTCCTCGAAAACCATTCGACGTCTTTCACAACCGAGCGGAAACGCTTAGAATCACCGAGCTCGGATTATATTCGACCTCTGGCGGAAACCACATGCGCAAATTGATTTTCGTTCTCTTCCTTCTACCAGTCTTAACCACATTCTCGCCGGCGCAAGTCAAGAGCGTGGCGCAATACACCGAACAAGTCCAGGCGCTGGCTAACCGCGCGGATGTAAAGGCGGCGAATGATTACATCGATCGCAATCACGAGAGCATCATGCGCGAATGGATTGCGATTACTGAAATCAACGCGCCTTCGGGACAAGAGCACCAACGCGCTAAATACATCGAAAGCCTTTTGCGTAAGTATCGCCTCGACGACATCCACTACGACTCTGCCGGCAATCTCATCGCGGTCCGCAAAGGCACCGGCGGCGGACCCGTGATTGTCTTTGACGCTCACATGGACACGGTCTTCCAACCCGGATTGCAAATCCAAGCAACCGTTCGCGATGGGAAGATTTATGCGCCCGGCATCGGCGACGATACGCGCAATATCGAAGCGCTGCTGGCGACGATCCGCGCATTAAACGAAGCGAAGATAAAGACGAAAGGCGACCTGGTTTTCGTGTTCACCGTCGAGGAAGAAACTACCTTCAAAGGCGTGAATAATTATGTGAAGGAGAACAAGGGCAAGATCGATCAATACATCGCGCTGGACGGTGGTTATGAAGGCTTTACCTATGCGGGCATCGGCATCAACTGGTATCGACATCACTTCATCGGGCCGGGCGGACACACGCGTTCACAAACGCCGCCGTATTCAGCGACGCTGCCCCTGGCGCGCGCGATCCAACGCATCTACCTGTTGCGAGTGCCGACGCGGCCGTCTTCCAACTTGAACATCGGCATGCTCGGCGGTTCGGAAGTAGTAAACGCAAAGGCGTCGGATGCATGGTTCACCGTCGATCTGCGTTCAACCAGCAACGAAGTGATCGCCGATCTGGAAAAGCAAATCAAAGTGATTCTAGATGGAGAAGCTGCGCGGGTGGGGATGAAAATAAAGACTGATATTATCGGCGCTTCACCGGCCGCAGTGATCCCCGGTCATCGCGAATCTTATCTCGTGCGTCTGGCTGAAGCCGTGCATCGGGTGATGGGTTTCGATCCGCCAATTACGAACGCCGGCTCGAACAACTCCAGCGCCGCTTTGCTCGCGGGAATTTCTTCCATCTCCACCGGCGCCGGCCCGTGCGAGGGCGCCCACAGCCTCGCCGAGAACTGCGAAATCGACCCGCTTTACAAAGGAATTAAGAAAGTAATGCTGTTAGAGGTGGCGCTGGCGGGGGTGGCACAATGAAGCTTTCACTTACATTCGCCTAGCCTCACGATGTGCCTTCCTTTGGTTGATCCTTCCTGATCAAAAAAGCGATCCGAAGGACAAGACGCGAATTAGCCTCAGACGCCAGCTGATTGTAATACTTCCTAATGTCCTCTCTATTACTCAGAATCGTATCGAAAAAATCAATGGTAGCCATAACGGCTTCGCTCGCAACCTTGATCGGATATCCTTTTGCCGATAAGAAAAAGGTCGTGATTTCGCTTACTTGGTGCGCGCCGGTTACATAGAGTGTGTATTGAGTCTGTTCCGGATTTTCGCTAGTCTTCCTCAAGGCTAGGACCCCTTTTCCGGCAGTTACTCGTTCTACCGACTCAGACAAGGCGGTAGTTTCCTCAAACAAATCCTTTTTTGCTGATTCAAAGCTTTCGCCCAGACCTAGAACAGCTTTCTTCAACAAATCTTCGAACGCTGACATTGTATCCTCCTATTCAAGTATGATTCTTCCGCAGATTGGAAGGTGATCAGAAAGCCCGATCGGGCTTCCCTGTCGCCACTCGAACTTATGCGGTAAGCCATCGGTTCCTAAGAATTCATTGGGCAACACTCCAGGCCATGACGCGACGCGCAAATTCGCTTCATCGATATAGGGCGGTTCTTCGCTCAAAAGCGAACCACTAACGATTACATGATCAAAACTATGCCACGTTTTCTCATCACGCCAGTAGTAACTACCAGCCATTTCTCTTTCGCCGTGAGTTTGGGGATGAGCCAAATGTTCACCGAGCAATCGCCATGCACAGTTGTATAAATGAACTCGCCTGATAGACTTGTCGGAATAGTGTTCGCGACGCCTCGATGCTGCCCGGTCTCGGTGAGCGTAAAGCCAACCCTCTACCATGCCAAATGGTTCTTCGTTTAGATCTCCGACTATCATTACATGTCGGATTTCTGCCGCTTGTTCTGAGGAGCGCAAGAACTCGTAAGACTGGTTGTTAAGGTGCTGTGCTGTAAGCTGTCTCCACTTCTCACTCGGTTCGGCAAACCGTGCTGTCCAGTGACAAACGTAAAAGCGTATTAGGTGAAGTCCGAATCGATAATTTATGAACGCCATTGGTCTCGTACTTCCTGGGACGTTCGAAACCTTCAGAAAACCTTCGTCCTCGAATCCAGTAGCTGGATCATAGATCAGAGCAATATGAAAATCGGCTTGTTCATAAAGACTCGCAATTGAAAACACCCTGTATCCCGGAAAGAGTCGATCGCGCAAATCGTGCGCAGCCTGCTCCGTAATTTCGGCAAGCGCCAAAAGTTTGGGTGGCCGATTATCAACCAAGAGTCCCAAAACCGCTTCTACTCTCCGAAGTTTTTCGAGATACTCCTTCCTTGATTTGGGCCATCTCGTAGACGTTGCTTGGCTAATATCAAAGTGGGCGAAATCTTGAACGTTCCACCACAAGAACTCTAGTGTAGTCATTGATTGGCCATCGCCTGAAATCGTTTTTGCAAGGTGCTTAGCTGTTAGCTCACTTCCATCGTCGTGTCATGAGAGAGAGATAGCCTCCATCGATCCCACTCACAATCGTACACCCTTCCGAACGTGTACGTGAACTCTTTTTCGCAAGCCAGAAGCAATTTGCGGTAGTGAGGTGCGGGCAGGTCAGGGACGTATATTTCGACCCTTGCCCGTTCGAGCAGTGGCAAGGAATTGCTCCTTTCGCTTCGAGAAGTCTTCATGTGCTTTCGGTTCTGCCAGGAAAGGCCGCGTCGGCTGCGATCCCTTGTTTAGGCAACCCCTGACCCGTCCAGCTTGCCGTCAAGAACTGGAATCGTCGCATTAGAAAAGTTCGACTCATGCCGGATCTCGCAACAACCCTGTTGTTGCTGATTTCCGCCAGTCGGCTTCTCGCCTGATCACAAAGACCTCGCTCGGTCTCAACTCCAACCAAGGTGATGCCGATTCTGATCATCGAAGCGTAATCCTCCGATGCCTTTGCTGAGTCGTAGAACGCGGCTGCCGCGATTAGCCATTTCTCCGCAGACTCGCCTGAGGCTCCGGCGTTGACAAGCAATGTGTGATACGCGCGATAGCGCTCGTACCGGTTAAGCAGTTGCTCATGGTTCTCAAGCAGTTCCTCAACGCTGTGCACGAGCAAAGCCGTCCGCGATTGGATCGAGTAGTGCATGTTCGCGGCTTCCGACCCAATTCTATGCAACGGAACGGACGCGACATCGGTCCTTATCAGATCGTGAACTTTCAACAGGAGTTGCTCACTGGTAAGGATTTCGTCCACAACGATAGACGCATCAAGCGCCCTTAGGCGTTCACGAAAGCCTACCAGTTCGTCTGCTGCTTGTCGCTCAAGTTCAAATAGGTCTCGAAAGATCGACTGAGCGTACCGGTGCGTCTCGAACTGCTCCTTCTTGCGATTCAGCCTATAGCCAAGATACGAAATGAACGAACCTACCAAAGCCGAAGTAAATGCCACGACGACTGCCGGAGCACTAAACGACGCCAAGATACGAAGCACGTCTCGCATGTGAGAGCCTCTAAAAGCCTACCGCTCACGGGTCTGTCAAACGTCCGAATTTCAGCAAAGTCCCGTAGGGACTAAATGTTTATAGACACGATTCAGATTAAATTGACTCCAGCCCATTTATGGGCGGCAGAATATTTCGCTCCTAAAGGAGCTTGGGTTTTTGTTTTCACTCGGGTGCTATAAACATTTCGCCGCTACGCGGCTTTGGCAGCCCTCGTTCTAGTTTAGCCATCAGTTCTGTCAGATCGTAAAAGTAACGACCATGAGTCAAACGAATCGCCGCTTCCGATTCGGCTTCAAGGAGTACAACCTCGTGTTCGACGGCATTCGCGTTCAAGCTCAGTTCTAATTCCAGACGGCAGTCCTGCGCTTTGACTCGGTCAGAATCATCAAAGGATTTTAAGCTAATGATTCGGCCTTTCTCTCGATTGTATTCAATTAAGAAGACCATCTCTTGACTTACTGATACCTCTACCATATCTGCGATATCGAAAAAGGAAAAGCCGCAGACCATCCTAATCAAACTCTCGCTTCGGCGCTGACTGATCCGCGCCCACGCGGCCGGCTTCGATCTTTGCTCGCGAGTAGTTCTCGCCTTTGATCGGCGCTCCGGCAATTCGCCGCAGCATAGTCAGTTGCCCCACGTGGGTAAGCGCGTCCGCAATCGGGCCCTGAAACAGACGCTCACAACTGGCAGACAACTCAGCGTCGGAAGCCAGAAAGGTATCGAACTTCTCCAGCGCCGCGTGAAAGCGATTGATCTCTTGATTCCATTCCAGCGGTTCTGAATTGTTCCACGCTTCGGCGCCTTTCGCGATCGACAGACCCCAATCGAGCAGGTCGCTGATGTGTGCCAGAATCTGTCCCGGCGTGCGCGTGGTTTCCGATGCTTTGAATGACGCGAACGAATCGGGCGCGTCACGCACTGCCTTCGCGCCGCGATAGGCCAACGTCGCCACGGTGTGTCGGAGCATTTCGCGTTTTTGATCTGAACTTTTCATAAAGATTTAGTGAGCCCTCCCTCGCGGTCGGGCTAGCGCCCCACCTTCTTTCAAGGATTCTTTAGCTCAATAAGCATCATCACCTCGCAGCATCACCGGCAGCGTCTGCAGAATAATTTTCATATCAAGCAGCAGCGACCAGTTTTCGATGTAGTACAAATCCATGCGCACCATCTCGTCAAACGGCAGCCGATTGCGCCCCGACACTTGCCACAACCCGGTAATGCCTGGTTTCATGTCCAGCCGCTTGCGATGCCATAGCTCGTAACTTTCGACCTCGTAAGGAATCGGCGGGCGCGGGCCGACGACGCTCATGTCGCCGCGCAGCACGTTGAAAAGCTGCGGCAGCTCGTCAAGGCTCAGCTTTCGCAGCAGCCGGCCCAGGCGCGTAACGCGCTCGTCACCGCGCAGCTTATAAGCCGGGCGCTCGGCATCACCCAGGTTTGAATCGGGCTGTCCCTTGATGTACATGCGTTGATACTCGCGGTGACTGGTGTCGTCGGTGTCTGCGCGCATCGTGCGAAATTTGTAGAACAGAAAAACGCGGCCGTCCATCCCGACCCTCTCCTGTTTATAAAAGACAGGGCCGCGCGAATCCAGCTTGATCAGCAAGGCGATTAGCAGCCAGAGCGGCGCCAGAATTCCGAGCGCCATTGAGGCGATGATTAAGTCGGATACGCGTTTGGCCAGACGGGCCGCCCTGGAAAGCGGCGAGCGAAACAGAGTGACCATCGGCAGCGATCCGACTTGATCGATTTCGGTCTTGCTTGGCAGACAATTCAAGAGGGTGGGCGCGATACGAAACTCCACGCCGCGCCGGCGACCCGTTTGAATCATTACATCAAAGAGCGCTTCGCCCGGGACATTCGGATCTGAAATGATCACTTCGTTAGCACCCGATTCGCGAATCGCTTCGGGCAGACTCTTGAGATCCGCGATCACCGGTACTCCTTCAAAGCTGGCCGGCGATGACGGATCGACGGGCCCGTTTTCGACGATGCCAATGACACGATAGCCGAGCTCCGGCCGCGCGCGCATTTCCTGTATGCAGAGCGCCGCTTCCGGCCCACGACCGACAATCAGAGTGGGAATCAGGTTAACCCCTCGCCGTCGGACCAGAATCTGTCCCGCTCGCAAGAGCATTCGCACTGCGCCCATGCTCAGGAGCGCCAGCAGAAAATCGAGCAGGAAAAGTCCCCGCGAATAAGAAAACGTGCGATAGGCGACGCCGCCGCGATACATAAAGGTAGCGGCCACAATCAGCAGCGAGCCGATCGCGGTGGCCCGGAAAACGCGCGCAATGTCTTCGATGAACGAAAACTCGCCGCGCACGCGATAGAGGTCGTAATAGCGAAGCAGGAGCAGCCGGATCGGAACGACCAGCGGCAGCAAGACAGCGTAGGGAGCAAACTCCCGGCTCCACATGATTGTTCCCTGCGGGGTTCGGTGAAGTATGGCCTCGTGATGACGCAGGTAGAAGGCCGCTGTAAACGAAAACAGCGTAAGCGCCACATCGGTGATTGCCAGGCTGGTCTTTACCAGCGGAACAGCCCAGCGTGGCGCGCGCGCGGCCACGCGCACCGCGCGAGGCTCAGTCAACAATTCTTTGGCAGGTTCAGCTTTCATTGCGCGTGGCAATATCAAATTGAGTCTCAGCGATTCATCGCCTGATGATAAGTGATCATGAACCGCTTTCTTAAACGCAGAGGACGCGGAGGATTTCGCAGAGGAACGCAAAGGTTCTTCCGCTCCGCCCTCTGCGGGAAACTCTGCGACCTCTTCGGTTTAATAAGGCTGCAAAATCAACTCCACAATTTGTTCCCGCACGCTCGTCGCGTCGCGGGGATTCAAACCGCACTTCTTCTCGACTGACAAGGCGTTGATCTCCTCGCGCGACTGGACCCGATTAAGCCGACCCTCGCGCATCAGCTCTTCATCAATCGCCGCCCACTTTCCGGCATATACACTGAACGCGGGAACGCCCAAGGCGGCCGCTTCACGATTCATCGTCCCGCCGGCGCTGATTACCAAGTCAGCGTGGGCAATCAGATTTGAACCGTCGAGAGTCTCGCGCGGGATGATCATGTTGGGCGATTTACGCGCGGCAAAGTCTTCCCGCTGCGTATCGGAACGCGGCAACAGAATAATCTTCACGCCGTCCCGCGAACTCAAATAAGCAAGCAACTCGTCGAACAGTTCATTTTCAAAGCGATGATAGAGCGCTTCACGCGCCGGCGGCCGCGCTACTACCAGCACGTCTTCGCCGGTAATTCCGAGGCGGAGCAATGTTTCGGCGAACGCCGGTTCGGGCACAAAGTCCGCGAGATAAACGTCTTCCTTCGTCCCTTCGTACCGTTTTACTTTACGCGTCGAGGCCCCATATTTCTTAAGCTCCGCAGAGGGAAACGCGCGCGGGACAATCACGCGGGACGCGAGCCGAAACGCCAGATGATTCGCCGGCTGATGCTCGTAATCCATCAAGGTCGCGGATCTGATCCCCAGCGCTGCCGCGGCGGCAATCTGCGCATACGAGTTATGACTCACCGCGAGATCGAACCCGCGATCGCGCGCCCACTTTCGTAACGCCGCTGCCCGGCCCACCAGGTTTCCTGCTTTCCCCGTGATCGATCCGCCGCCATGTCCACCAATAACATGAGGCGTCATTCCAGCCTTTGCAGCCAGCTCGACGGTCTGCGCAAAATCGCGGGCTGTGATCTCAATCTGATGTCCGCGCGCAACAAACTCCGGGATCAACGCGCGAAAGAACGGCACATGCGGAGAGTTTGCGAGATCGATCCAGATGCGCATAAGGCGAAGGCAAAAGGAAAAAGGTAAAAGGCAAAAATATTACTATAAGGTTTGTTGAGACCGTCTGGCGAAGACTACAATCGAACCCAGAATACGCTTGAGTTCCTCGGCCTCGTCTCTCAATCCAGCCAACTTTTCCTCGGACATGATTTCTGCGGCGATAAGGAGTCTTAGCCAATAATGAGTTTCGCGGGCTTCCTTCAAAGCAATGGAGTTCTTGCTGATGAAATCAGGTTTGCTTTGCGCAGCCTGGGCTTCTTCGGCGTTTGCGCCGACTGACGTACCAGCATTCAAAAGCTGACGACTTACGTTTCGACTAACGCCTGGTCTCTTATCAAGCTCGTGACACAGCTTAATGATCCTCACTGCGAACTCAAACGTTCGTTCTCTGATGTCTTTCATCGAATTCTTTGTCCTCCTTTTTTCCTTTTTCCTTTTTCCTTTTTCCTTCGACGAGGCGCGCCAGCGCATAGGCCATCCAGGCTTCCGACCAACGCATATAAGGAATGCGCACCTTATGAAAACGCCGGCGTTGGTAAAAGAAACATCCGCGTTGGTCGCGCAAGTTTTCGATCGCCCATCCCCCGATCTTTTCCGCCAGAATCATCGTGCTCGGAATATGTCCGCGCAACTCGACCAGAGCTACTACTGCTGATGCGGCCGAATGTGCGTCAGCGGGATAGAGTCGATCGGGATAGTACTTAGGCCAGCCGTTATCCAGGAAAAAGCGTTCCTGCCAGAATTCGTAGCCACGACGCAAAGTATTATCCAACTCATCAAGTAACCCGGTCGCTACCACGACAGGTCGGGGTTCTGAACTAACGGCATCGATGATGCGCGAAAGACTTGTCAGAATAAACGCGGTGTGGAAATTATCAGCCCACGATTGAGATTCGTCAGCGCCATAGGCCCACGATCCGTCGGCGCGTTGCCGCCTGACCACATATCGCGCGGCCCGCAGCGCCCAGTCACAGAGGCTCGCTTCGCCCGTCAGCTTACCGATAGTGGCCAACGCTTCACCCGCCAGCAGACTCGCATTGAAAACCCGCGTCGAATCCAGTGGTGAGTAGCTGAAGCAAACTTCGTCACTAGACTCGTCAAGCCGCTTAAGATCATTGAGAATGAAGTCGCAAATTGTACGCGCGAAAGGTAAGTACTCGTCAGGTCCAAAGACCTCGGCGGCTTCACACAAAGCTCGCGCCGCAAAGGCCGTAGGAACGACGGTCGGCGTGCCGCGAGGCACGAAAAAGACACGCGATTGCCAGTCGAAGTTATAACCCCAGGCCGCTCCGCTGAAACCCTTCAGACGCATCCACATGAGATCGTCCAAAAGCTCCCGCGCTTCAATCTCAGCTTCTTTCGTTTTGGTGCGGCGGTAGCAAGCGAGAGCAGCCAGCGTAAACAACGCGATGCCTTTCGAATTTCTTTCCCGCGGAATGCGAACCAAAGAACGCAAATTAACCGGCGAGCGTTTGTGAAACTGGGTCCAAACCAGCCGGGCCACGCGTGAATGTCTGAGGGGCGTGGCCTGAAACAGACGGCTGTTCAGCGCGTCAAAAGGATCGTAACCGGCGAAACCCTGAGAATGGCACCATTTCCACAAATCCTGGTAAGCGCGTGTGAGATCGATTGCCATTTTGGAGTGCGGTGGCAAGCGAAGCGCGAACACCGCTTTGGATCGTTTGGAGTTCCGCCTTTAGGCGGTCTCATGATCAGGAAATTAGTCCCGCCTAAAGGCGGCACTCCGAACCAAAGCGCCGTCGCGCTCCGCTTGTCGGCGCACTTCAATTCACTGCGACGCGCCTACCGATGTTTCGATCCTTTTCGGTGTCTCGACAAAGCTCTCGCGCCACAATTCGAATGAGAGCAGCGTCCAAAGCAACTTGCGATGATTGGCAACTCCCCGCTCGTGCTCGTCCTGCAACCGCGTGACGTACTCCGGATTGAACAAACCACCGCGGCGCAGACGCTCAGCCGCCAGCAGGTCGCGCGCCATCGGACGTAACTCAGCCTTCAGCCACTGGGCGAAGGGAACGCCGAAGCCTTTTTTACCGCGCCGCCATACAAACGGCGGCACCAGACCTTTAGCGGCGCGCTTGAGAATGTACTTTGAAGTGTATCCGTGCAACTTGTAACGCGACGGCAGTGAGGCTGCAAATTCGGCCACCCGCGGATCGAGATATGGCGCGCGCACTTCCAAACTGACGGCCATGCTGGCGCGATCGACTTTGGTCAAAATGTCTTCTGCCAGATAAAGCTGCGTGTCCAGGCTCTGCATGCACTCGGTCAAATCGTTCGAGTCACACTCGGCAAAGATGCGCCGCGCATCACGATAGATATCGCCGTCGCTTGATCGTTTCACTTCATCAGAGAGCAGCACATCCTGATCATCCGGCGTGAATGATCCGAACCAGACGTGATGGCGCGCGACCTCGTCATAATGCGAAGCCGTAATGAATCGCTTGGCGCGGTAGTCGAATGAAAGGTTCTTTGTCTTCACCGGCAAGAGATTGACCATCGGTTCGATTAAGCTTCGCCGCATAACGCGCGGTACGCTTAGGAATGCCCGCGCCATGCGATGACCAAAATACATCGGATAGCCGGCGAAAATTTCATCGCCACCGTCGCCACCCAACGCCACGGTCACGTGCTTGCGCGTAAAGCGCGACAGCAGGTAAGTCGGTACCAGCGACGGATCGCTGATCGGCTCGTCCATCCAGGCGCCGATGTCGCCCACCAGATTGGCGGCCAAGCTCGCGCTGAAGCGCTCTTCGTGATGATCGGTGCCGAGGAATTTCGCCACTGCCCGCGCGTATGGCGATTCGTCAAAAGAACTTTCTGCGAACGAGATCGAAAATGTCTTCACCGTTTCAGACGCGGCCTGCACGGCCAGCGCGGCGACCATCGAGGAGTCGATGCCGCCTGAAAGTAAAATCCCCAACGGCACATCCGACACCAGGCGCATGCGAACTGAGTCGGCCAGGAGCTGACTAAGTTCCTCGGCGGCCTCCTTAACACTCGGTACTGGTTCGCGCGTCTTGTAGCTGAGACGCCAATAGCGCTCAACCTTAATCCGGCCGTCTTCGAGGGTCAGCGTGTGTGCAGCCGGCAGCTTGCTGATCCCTTCATAGATTGAAAGCGGCGCGGGCACATAATCGAACGACAGATACTGCCGCAGCGCGTTCAGGTTCAGGTTAGGTCGCACGGCCGGATGAGCCAGCAGCACCTTGGGCTCTGAAGCGAAAAGCAGAGTACGATCAAAGACGCCCCAATAGAGCGGCTTTTCACCGAAGCGATCGCGCGCAATGAAAAGGCGCCGCCGCTTATCGTCCCACAGGGCGAAGGCGAACATGCCATTGAGGTGCTGGACCATGTCAGAACCGTACTCTTCGTAGAGATGCGGCAGAATTTCTGTGTCGGAAGAGCTGCGGAATGTGTGCCCGCTTGTTTCCAGGTCGGCCCGCAATTCGCGATAGTTATAGATTTCTCCGTTGAGGATTACGGCGACGCTGTGGTCTTCGTTAAAGGTGGGTTGCTCGCCAGTCAGCAGATCGATGATCGCCAAACGGCGCATGCCCAGCGCGATTCCATCGTCGAGGAGATAGCCTTCAGAATCCGGCCCGCGATGGATCATGCGATCGCACATCGAGCGCAGCAAATCCTCACCGCCTTCAGGCGGTGGCGTGCGCGGATCGAGATTGGCCCAACCGGTTATGCCGCACATAAAAGTCTATTTCACCACAGAGGACACAGAGGAATACCCCACTAATCGGCTTAGACTACAAATCTTTTGATTCCGTCCTTTAAATGAAGCGAGTGAAAGTCAATCAACAAACCGATCGGCTTTCCACTAAGCTTTAAGTACGAAATGATTTGCGCCTGAATGAATCGGCGCCAAAGCCTCAATCGCTTTGAGTTCAACGACAACCGTGTCTTCCACTACAAGATCGAGCCGATAGCCGGCGTCCAGTGTCACGCCGTCGTAAACGACAGGTAGAGGAACTTCGCTAGCGACTCTCAAACCTCGCTTAGTCAACTCATGCTTCAAACACGCTGCGTAAGCGCTTTCCAACAACCCTGGTCCCAAAGCAGAATGGATCTTCATTGCTGCATCGACAACCGCGCCAGCTGATCTCATTCCTTTGCAAATTATTGTTCTTGTTCACTGCTTGAATTTCTCTGTGTCCTCTGTGGTGAAATTGATCCTTTCACGCACTGCATAGATCGCCTTTGCCTGCGATTCGTGATAAGTGCGCACCAGCATTTCAGCCAGCAAACCCATCAAGAAAAATTGAATTCCCAATACCAGCATGACCATGGTCAAAACCGGCAGAGGCGTTTGAATAAAGTCCGCGTGATGCGGCCAACTGGCAAACTTCATCAGAAAAGCAAAGACGGCGCACAAGAACGAAACGAGAAAAGTCAGCAGGCCGGCCCAGCCAAACACGTAAAGCGGCTTGGTCTGGTAAGACGCCATGAACTTGATCGTCATCAGATCGAATACCACTTTGATCGTCCGTGACAAACCATATTTCGATTTGCCCATTGTGCGCGGGTGATGTTCGACCGGAATTTCGGCGACCCGCGCGCCCGACCACGAGGCATAGATGGGAATGAATCGATGCATTTCGCCGTAGAGGTGCACGTCGGCAAGTGACTCGCGCCGATAAGCTTTTAGCGAACAGCCATAATCATGCAACGGCACGCCGCCGATCTTTGAGATGAGCCAGTTGGCCATCATCGAAGGAATCTTGCGAGTGAACAAGGGGTCCTTGCGATTCTTTCTCCACCCCGAAACCACGTCATAGCCTTCATCGAGCTTGTCCAGGAGCCGCGCGACGTCCGCGGGATCGTTTTGCAGATCGGCGTCCATCGGAATCAGGACCCGTCCTCTGGCCGCGTGGATGCCGGCCGCCATCGCCGGTGTCTGACCATAATTGCGGCGCAGCGCAATCACGCGCACGCGTGGATCTTTTGCCGCGATTTCGCGCAGCACTTCAAGGCTGCCATCGGTCGAACCGTCGTCAACGTAAAGAATCTCAGCGCTGCGTCCCAAATCCGCCAACGCCCGATCAAGCTTCTCTTGCAGCGGGCGGAGATTGGGCTCTTCGTTGAAGACAGGAAGAAAAATAGAAATATCGGGTGAGTCGTCGGGCAGTAACGACGCCGAAGGATCACTCAAGGTTTCGTCTTGTTCGTCGTAAACTTTCATCTAATCAGTTCGCTTTGCCACACATACAATCGAGACGCCGAACGGAAAATTCAATCTGCGCAGCCACCAACTCTCGACACTGAAGATGCGCCCGAGCAGACCGTTCAAGGCGCTTATCGTAATGTTGTTTTCGGATGCTGGACGCCAACCAATCAGGCGCATCAGTAGCCGGCCCATCAGGATCGGGGCAAAGAAAGTCAGGTTGGCATAAGTTGCGCGCTCAACTGTCAATCCCGCCTCTCGGAGCTTCCTCTTCAAGTCCGGGAGTGTGTAACGGCGTCGATGATGGCTGATGTCGTCCTGCACTCCCCAAAGAAACATGAATGCCGGCACGAACAGCACGGCCCGTCCACCCGGCCGCAGCACCCGGCGCATTTCCTTCAGGCCGGCGATATCATCATCGAGATGCTCTACGACATCAAGCCCGGTCACCAGATCGAACGCAGCGTCTTCGTAAGGTAAACTCTCGGCCGCACCTTGTTTCACCTCTGCCAGGCCGCGGGCGCGACAAAAATCGAGCGCTGCAACTGAGACATCGACGCCTTCCGCCACGCCAAACTTCGATAACATTTGTAAATTCGCACCAGTCCCACAGCCAACATCAAGAATGCGCGGCTGCAACTTACCGAGGTCGCGGCAGGCCCGTTCGACAAAGCCCGCGATGATATGCCGGCGGCCCGCAAACCACCAATGCTTCTCCTCGACCTCGTACATGATCGAGTAAGTATGCTGCTCCATCTCGCGCGGGAGAGAAGTCGTGACGTTGTTTGCTGTAGTTGCCATCCTAACGCGCGGCTCTGCCGCCCTGATGTGCGGTAAGGCTCTGCCTCACCGGCAAGCTTTCACTCTTCATTTTCCGAGGCTACGCCTCGTAACGGAGGCATAGCCTCCTTAGCCTTGAATCGACGCCACGGAAAGGCGGAGCCTTTCCGCATATCGGGCGGCAAAGCCGCGGATGAGCGAACATTGTAGAACACTTTATCGAAGCCCATCACTTTCCGCCGGACTGGCTTTCACGAAACCATTCAACAAACCTGCGAATTCCCTCTTCAATCTGGATCCGCGGATCATAACGGAGCAGCCTGCGCGCTTTCGTCACATCCGCGAAGGTTTGCGGCACGTCGCCTGGTTGCGGCGGTTGCCGGTCAATCTCGGCATGCTGATCCAGCGCGCTTTCCAGGAGCGAGATCAATTCCAGCAATTCAACGGTGCGCGACTCGCCGAGATTGATGATCTCATACTTGCTCTGATCGTAATCAATCGCCGCGCGCACGCCGGCAATGATGTCATCAATGTAGGTGTAGTCGCGACGCGTAGTGCCGTCGCCGAACACCGGTATCGGTTGACCGGCGCTAATCAATCGGGCAAATTTGTGGATCGCGAGATCTGGTCGCTGCCGCGCGCCATAGACGGTAAAGAACCGGAGGCAGACTATGCGCAGATCGTACAGATGAGCATAAGTATGGCAGATCAATTCGCCCGCGGCTTTCGTCGCCGCGTAGGGCGAAATCGGACTGAAGATGGGATCGTCTTCGCTAAACGGAACTTTCGAGTTGATGCCGTACACTGACGATGAAGATCCGAAAATAAACTGTGGCACACCCTGAGCACGCGCCAGCTCCAGCAAATTGAGTGTGCCATTAATGTTCGTTTCGGCGTACAGTTTTGGTTCGCTCAAAGAAGGGCGCACGCCGGCGCGGGCGGCGAGGTGAACAATACAATCAAAGTTTGTGTCGGCAAACGCGGGCTCCAACTTGTCGCGCTCACGAATGTCGGCTTCGACGAGCTTGTATCTTTCGTTTTGCTGGTGTGCGCGAATGTTCGCGCGCTTGATCGACGGATCGTAAAAGTCGTTGAAGTCATCAACGACTGTGACGCGCCAGCCGCCTTCTTCCAGCAGTCGATCGACCAGATGCGAGCCGATGAAACCCGCCCCGCCTGTAATTAGGATGTTCTTCATCTCACACTATGATCACCACAAAGATACAAAGCGCACAAAGAGCTGACCTCAGATCTGCTCGGTTTTTCCTTCGTGCCTTTATGTCTTTGTGGTGAACTCTAATTACTTCTTAGCATAAATCCACAAATGCCAGCCCCAATGCGACGCCAGCGCCGATTCAATCGAGCGGGGCAGCAGGTTTCCAATCAACGGTATGAAGCGCTTGTTAAGAAAGTACGCACGCAATTCAACCTCGCGAAAGTCACCGAAGAGCTCGCGAGCTTCGCGCCGCGAGTACACTCGGGCCAGCGGATTGCCGGCGCCGTCCGTGCTTTGACTCAGGAATTCGTCAGATGCCACGTGTCCATTCGTGCTTGCTTTCAACAAACGAGCATGGTCCCGCAGCGATTCCACAGGCTCGCCAGTCAAGCGGTTGACGATCTTGATTCCGCTCGCGCTTTTTAGCAAGTTCGCGCCAGCGCGGCGCAACACCCGAATACCGATACGATAGTTATAGCTGCCGCGATGATACAGCATCACAATCGCGCGGCCCCCGGGTTTCAGGACTCGATGAATTTCGCGCACGGACTGTTTTGTGTCGGGCGTGTGATGCAGCACGCCATGCGAATAGACCAGATCAAATGAATCGTCGGCGAAATCCAGCTTCTCAGCATCCGCTACGCGAAACTCGCCCCGCAAACCAGACAATTCAAATTTCTTTCGTGCCAACTCAACCGATGCTTCGGTCAGATCGACACCGGTATAATTTGCACCTGCCAAAGCGAATTGCGCCCCATCAGTGCCCAGCCCGCAACCAATCTCCAGCACGCGCAGCCCGCGCGCGGCGGCAAAATTGGCGGCTTCGGGAATGTGCCATTCCTTGGCGTAGCGATGCGCTTCGACGCGCTCGAAAAATTCACGCGTCCCGATCTCGGCATCGCTGAACTTGGTGCCGCAGGGATGGGCCTGCCAAAAGGCGCGCACCCGCTCTTTCAGTTCGCTATTTGTGTCGGTGGCCTTTGCGGTCGATTGCATTCCTCGTAGTTACCGGTTTGATTTTTCATTTCCACCTCGCTTAAGCCAGGTGTGTAGGAAAATATTTCCTTGAGTCTAACCGTTTCAACGGCTTCAGGTAAACCGTCGAAACGGTTTCAGAGGTTGGCCCCTTCTATCGTTGGTTCACCTCGCTAAAGCGAGGTGCTAATCAGAGTTTCTGATTAGTTTGATTTCAGGCCTAAACGATAGACTTGGGCGGCTCACTCGGTTAGGATTGGCAGTTGACTCGAACAAATGATTACCTTTCAAATCTCAGGTTACTTGACCGAATTCACTGGCGGCCAGGCCGAAATACGACTGGACGTGGCGCCGGCAACAGTGGCTGAGGCGCTCGGTCAATTATGGAAAGCGCACGCCGGATTGCGAGATCGGGTTTTGACCGAGCAGGGCGATGTGCGGCCCCACGTCAATGTCTTTGTCAACAGTGAAGTCGTCCGCCGCGACCACGTCCTGGACACCGGGATTACAGGTGATGTGGAAATCTGTATCATGCCGGCGGTGAGCGGCGGGGTTTAGCATAGCCAACTTCATTTAGGGCTTTTGTTCCGGCGGCAAAGGCCGGCTTAAGTTGGAACTCTAAACGGAGCCAATCGATAGCGGCGATCAGTTGGAACCGCGCGCGAATCTTGACCGTATAACCCTCCAATTATGTTCTGTCCGAGTTGTGGATCTGAAGAACGTCAGGCAAGCCAGTTTTGTCGCGCTTGCGGTTCAGACCTGCGGGCCGTGCGCGTAAGCATCGAACGGCCTGACTCAATCACCGCCTCAGCCGTGACCGCTCGCCAGGAGATCGGCCGCGCAATAGCGGAAAAGATCCGTGAGGTTGAAGACGCTCACGAATTGAAGAAGGTCGCCGAAGATGTTTTGCCGCAGATCGAAAAGTTTCTCGAGTCGTATGAAGAGAAGCGTCTGCGGCGAGTGCGCGCCGGAATTATTACCGCTGCAAGCGGTTTGGGAGCCGCCATACTTGGGTTAGTGATGTCGGCGGTTCTTCGCGATGCTGACATCGAAGCGTCGGTTTTGATTTTGGGACTTGGAACAATTGCTTTCGCCATCGGACTCGGATTGGTGCTGAATGGCTTGCTGTTCACCAGGCCGCGCAAGGGTGTCGAGGATCATTCGGCAGACGCCCGTTTGCAGAATCTGCTGGATGCGGGGTACGCACCGCCGCAATTGAGGCCGAGTGGTGAAGCGCCACCGTCATTTCGCTCACAAACCACCTCGAATCTTTCTCAGACGTCCGGCTCATCAATCACTGAGCACACGACACATCATCTGAAGACTGAACGCTAACCATTTCTATGGCTGTGACTTTGGAAGGCGGATGCCGCGTTTCCGAAATGCGCGAGGGCGATCCTTTGATCGCAGGCACGCTGCGCATTTGGAATCGGATTGGCCGCGAGACGGGAGCGCAGGCGATCTCGCTGCGCGTCTTGGAGTTCGCGCCGGGCTTGTCGCCGGGAATTCGTAACGACGACTGCGATGAGATTCTGTATGTGCTTGATTCGGATGACCGGCGTACCGACGCCAGTGAAGTCAGTACCGCCTGCGGTGGCGGGCGGGTAATCGTTTCCGTTGACGGCAAAGCTTTTGAAGTTGGCCCTGACACCGGCATCTATCTTCCTCCCGGCGCAACCTTCACGGTCAACAATCCCGGGCCGAGTTCCATCGTCATGATCAGTTCGCAATGTCCGGATCCTGATCGCGAACCCGAATTCGTCTCGGCCGAAATCTCGCCGTCCATTTCCTCGCAAACGAAGCCGCCGTTGGTTCGTCTCTCAGATCGTCCAGCTCAACCCACCGCCGATCGTTGGTATCGAGTGTTGGTCGACGATGAGATCGGAAGTACTAACGCCACGCAGTTTGTGGGCTCAATTCCTCCCGGCCGCGCGCCTGATCATTTTCATCAATATGAAGAAGTGCTCTTCATCTTACGTGGACAGGGTCGCATGTGGGCCGGCGAGACCAGCACACCAATCGGGCCCGGCTCGTGTATCTACCTGCCAAAAGGCCAGGTGCATTGTGTCGAGAATACGGGCGCGGATGAGCTGCGTTTGTTGGGAGTCTTTTATCCGGCGGGTAGTCCGAGTGTGCGGTATGTTGTGTGAATCAATCTTACTCGGATATAGGGACTGTGTGCTGTGGCATCTCATCCCAAGTGCGGCCATCCAACACTCGTCCTGTTCTTGATTTGCGGGTGCCACCCCACTGTTTGAAGAAGAAGGGAACCCCGGCTGATAAGCAACCGTCGCGAATGGTCCGGACCCAATCAGGATCAATCATCCTCGCATGTGGGCCTGACTCACCGCCAACGATTACCCAGTCAATACTGTCCAATCGAAGGTTCCTGATAGGGCCGATCAGGGGCTCGATGGAAAGAAATCTAATGGCAGCCGTAACGTGACTCAGATGATCAATTCGATATGTGTAGTCTTCGTTTTCTACACTCACGCCCATCCATACATTGGTGGGCCACGGAAGGTACTTGGCAACGTCTGCTAGTCTCTCTGATCGCTTTGTTAAGACCTGGAAGGTATGCCAACTAGCCATCGCCATTACCCCGAATACCCTCTTTAGGTATGAAAGCGGAACATCGTCATGAAAGAGGTCGCTCATGGAATTGACGAAAACGGTTCGAGGTTTCTTCCACGTGAGAGGCTGGTCCACTACGTCGGACTGCATGGTTAGTTGAAAGCCGTCGCGATAACGTGGCTGTCCCATTGACTGCAACCGCTTCGCCATTCTCTCGGCGTAGCAATACTTGCAACCAGGACTAATCTTTGTACAGCCCGTTACGGGATTCCAAGTCGCGTCAGTCCATTCAATTGATGATTGTTGGGCCATAGCTAGGTAAAAGAGAGACCGAGCTGGTCGTCACTGTATTTCTTTGATTGTTCCCAGAACTTCTTACCGAGTTCGTGTCGACTAAACAAAGCCAACCGATATAAGGGGAGATTCTTCTCGGTTGAGCGTACGAGCTTAGTTTCTTCGATCGGAGCACGAATATATCGTCTCGCTTCCATCTGGCGCGAGAAACGATCCATCAGATAAGAGCTGAAGCTCTCGCCGTTTTTCTTTGCTGCTGCCCACTCAGACCTCCACTGCGAAACACCTAAGAATCTCTCGACCGTGGTGTTCGCTGGCAATTCATACTTAGAAATGTTTCTACTTGCGTCCATGTCGGTTGCTATCAACACCAGGAAGTCGATGAAGCGGTTAGATAGTCGGTCAATGGTATCAAAGGACAAGTCTCCTAGATTGTAAGGATCGACAAAGCAAAAGCTTAGCACTTTAAAGCCTGGTCTGTGCTTCGGAATCTTGTCGAGGATTTGCGATACAAACTCATTCGCATCGCCCGGCTGAAAAACGACATTCGCTTTTGAATAGTCTCGACGGACTCGCGTCTCAAGCGATTGAAGCTTTTCCATCTTCTTCTCGCAAAATATGTATTGGTCGAATGGAGGATCAATGTCTAGCGCGATGAGAGGTGATCCCGAAACGATTCTTGTCGTTCCCTTAATTCTCGATCTCCCACTACCCGCAAAGAGGTCTATATAGACTCGACAGTCCCATTTGTTCTTCATTGAAGCGGAGAATAACTGAACATACAAGTTGAGCAGTTGATATTTCTCCTGACCCCAATCACCAATTTCCTCGGTAACGAGGTCATCGTCAACCAATGTTGGGAGCTCATGGGTCATACTTCGCTCGTGAGATTGAGGACGAGTACCTTAGCTGCGCGGATTATAGGGCGAGGATCAATGAAATACCATTACTTTCTTCTGTAGGACTATCCCATTATTCTTGCAAGAATCCCCATTGCTTCCCTCACCTCTTCATCAGTATTAAAGAAATGTGGCGAGACCCGCAGGCCGACGCCGGGACGGCAATCGACGAATACCTTTTTCTCTGCCAGACGATTGACCATCGCCGGGCCATCGTCCACATAGATCATTACTGAGCCGCCGCGTTCGTTCACGTCGCGCGGGCTGTTCACCTTCCAACTTCTTTCCAGGGCAAAATCGATCATCCATTCGGTGCGGCGCTGTGATTCGGCTTGAATCGCCGGCACACCGACTTCTTCAATAATCTGCAAACCGGGAAGGACCGAGTAGAGAGCGGGAATGCTGGGTGTGCCCTGGGCAAAGCGGCGCACTGAATCATCATAACGCATGGGCGCCGGCGCGAAATCAAACGGCGCGGCGTGCGCGACCCATCCAGTCAGACGCGGCTGAAGATTCTTTTGCAGATCAGGACGCACATAAAGATAGCCGCAAGCCGGACCGCCGCAGAGCCACTTGATCGTGCCGCCAATCAGAAAGTCGACGTCCCACTCAGCAGCTTTCAATTCCACAGCGCCGGCTGACTGATAAACATCAAGCAGGACCAGCGCGCCATGTTGGTGAGCACGTTCAACTATGGCCTCAGCGTCGACGCGATAAGAGCTGCGAAACGAAACATGCGAAAGGGCGACCAGGCACGTCTGATCATCAATCGCGTTGAGAATGTGCTTCAAGGGAACCCTGATGCCGTCATCGGAGTGCACCACTTCCACTATGGCGCCCATTCGTCGTTGCGCATCCCAGACATATTCCATGGAAGGGAAATCGAGCGCGGTAGTGACTATTTTGTTGCGCCCGGCAGTTTCGAATTCAAAGCACGAAGCAACGCTTGAGAGTGCTATCGAGGCATTGGGTTGAATCTGCACTGAACCGGGCGGGCCCCCGAGTATCCGGGCAATGCCATCGCCGACGCGCGCGGACATCTCCCACCAGCTTGCGGCCCAGGCGTCCTCACTCGTGTGATGTTCCCAGGCGTCATAGTACGCAAGCATTGACTCTCGCGCCGTACGTGGCACGGGACCGAGGCTGTGACTCAGGAGGTGTATGCCGGAAGCGAGCGTGGGAAATTCTTCGCGGCGGCGATTGATTTGGGGTTCAGGTTTCAAGATTAAGGGTTTCTCTTTGTCCTCTGTGTCCTCCGTGGTGAACGGCCTTCGACTGAAATTCAACCACGGAGGCACGGAGAACACGGAGTTCACGCGCGAATCTGCGCGAACATTTTTTCCATCGCAGATGGATCTTTCAGCAGTCCGTCGAGAATTCCTTCAGCCTCTTCACCAATCGGCGGATCGATGGTTTTCTCTCTTATGTGCCGCAGGATTTCACCGGCCACGAACTCGGTCGTCATCTTGGGCACGTCGGCGCCTTTACTCATGTCGGTGTCGATCGTGGTCGGCATTACCGTCATCACGTGCACCCCTTTGTCAGACAGATACGCACGCAAAGCCTGGCCGAGCGAGAGCAGCGCCGCTTTCGAGGCGCAGTAAGTGCCAACAATCGGCAGGTTCACTTTGGCAAAGGCCGTGGCCACATTCACAATCATTCCCTCGCCGCGTTTGATCATCGCCGGCGCCAGGGCCCGGGCCATGCGCAACGCGCCGAAATAATTTACATCCATTTCTCGCACTGCATCTTCATGATTCATGTTGAGGGGATTTCCGTAGCCGGCTATGCCAGCGTTGTTGATCAGAATATCCACGAAACCGAGCTGAGCGGCAGCGCGCACATCTTTGTCAACGGTAACGTCGAGCCTGATCGGAGTGATCGGCGCGCCAATCGTCTCTGCTTCGTCCCTTAAGTCAACAATGTCAACCGGCTGGCGCACGCCAGCAAGGATCTCTCCCGCGCCAGCTTTGGCGCAGGCAAAAACTAATGCGCGACCAAGACCGCGGCTGGCGCCGGTAATTAAGACTCGTCTGTTCGAGATGTCCATAACAATGTTCGCGCTTTGCGCTCAGTGCGGACGAGGGCGTCCGCGCTCCCAGCAAATCGTTGCGCATTACTTCTTCCGCATCAGTCGGGCAACGACATACAGCCCCGCGCCAATTAACGACCACACCAACGCCAGTTCCAGGCTGGTAAGCGAATGCTTTGCAATCCTCTCACTCAGACTCTGTGTCAATAGTGTATGCGCATCCTGCGACACCTGCACGACGATTAACAAACCCATCGACAGCACTGACAGCAATGCCGCTCCACGTTGCAGCCAAACCGGAATTCCCACGCTGATCTGTTTGTAAAGTTGCGGATTCCGGCGCGGTAGCAAGAGAAAAGTCAGACTGTGCAGAAAGTAGAGCAGAAAGAGAGCGAACACCGCTATCGTTAAAGCCAGCGAGAGCTGTTTACTGATTACCAGCAACGCGCTGGCGAGAAGCGTGAGGGTCAGGGCCCGCACGGGTGTTGCCGTCCGTGGATTAATGAACCCGAGCCAACGCGGCGCCAGCCCGTCTTCGACAAAGATAATTGCCAGCCGCGATGGAACGATCAGGGTTGGGTTTAGAGAAGTCGTGATGGCCATGATGGCCCCGATCGTAACCAGCGCGGCCGCGCCCCACGGAAGATAGACCGCGGCGACTTCAGTCATTGGCGCATTGCTCGCCTGCAGGCGCGCCCCCGGCAGGACCCCAAACGCGACCAGCGACATCAAAACGAAAATCAGGGCGGCCGCACTAATGCCCTTAAGAAAAACCATTGGGAGCCGGCGCGTGCTGTCCTTCGTCTCTCCCGCCGTTTGGGCTAACGCTTCAAAGCCCGCGTAGGAAAAGAAGAGTGGTATCAAACTGGCCGCGAACCCGCTCGCTCCATGAGTGATGAACGGTGAATAGTTCGACCCGTGAATCGCGAACAGGCCCGGCAGCACCAGCACCAGAATTGAAAATCCCAGGACTGCACACATCGTTACCTGTATGCGGCCAAACCAACGCACGCCGATCACGTGTACAAGGTAGAAGAAAATTAAGCTGGCGACGGCGAGGGATTGGTGAAGCAACTCTCCAGTGAAACGCCGCCCGGTAAGTTCAATCAGGTAATCCGCCAGGGCACTCGCCAGATAAGCACCCGCTCCAATGTAAGCGATGATCTTTAGCCAGGCGCCGACGTACGCTAGAGCGTATCCACCCAGGGTGCGCGAGATGTGGAGGTATTCACCGCCGGGCTCGCGTCCCAGCGGCGTGGAAATGAACGCTGCATAGGGAATCGAAGTCGCCAGAATCGCCGGCACTAGCACGACATAGCCGAGAATCACACTGGGACCGGTGAGGGACCAGGCGTCGCTGGTGACTTTAAAGATGCCGGCGCCGATCAGAATCCCAATCAGCGCCGCGTACGATTCGACGGTGCCGAGATCGCGACGCAGACGGCTAACGAGGGGGACGGGATTGGTTTGATTGACTGCTGTCAATCGTCTGGCTCCAGGTTCTTCTTGACGTGAAAAGTCATCTCATTAGCACCTCGCTTCAGCGAGGTGGAAATTACTTTCAACTGAGAGAATAACCATTTCAATGGTTTCGCCAGCCGTTGAAACGGCTCAGGCATTGTCTCGTTCCTACCCTCAACACCTCGCTAAAGCGAGGTGCTAATGGGATAGCCTGAGCAAATCACTACCGCTTCATCATCTCATTCGCCGGTAAACTCGGATTCAGCACCTTCTCGGCGGTCTCAACGCCAGCCACGGGAAGCTTTGCTGTCTCGATCAAACCCAATTGCGCCAGCACTGATGCCTGATCCCAGTAGATATGTTCGTGTGCCAGCTTGCCGTCGCGAAAGTGAACAATTACGACCAGGGGAACCTTCACATGCTTACCGGTCGGAGCGACGCCGGGCAGCATCCAGTCCATTTTGATCGTGTGCGTGAATTCAAAAACCATCTCATCAACCACTTGATCGACACCGATGGTACGTGACACCGGCGTCATCGAAGTGTCCGGCGGCATTTGGGGAATGAAACGCTGAGAGTAGAACTCGCGCAACTGATCATGGCCAACACCACCTGTTAGCACCGGAACGTGATTAACGTAGGCGTTCGCCACCATCGTCCGCAAAGTATCTTCAGTATTGCGGGTCGCGAACTCGTACTTGACGTGTTCGTCCCACAGTTCGGAGAGTGACTTTTGCGCGTTGGCGAATCCCGCTCCCGCCAGGTTGCGCACAAAGAATTCGAGCGTGCGCAAATTCGCCAACTCCGCGGCCTGAGCGTCAAAGTGTTCCCCACCGGTGCGGCCGAACGCGTGAACCTGCTCGGGATAATCGTGAATCGTCACCAGCGGATTTCCATCAAGAGTCTCGTGAATTTGCTGCTGCGCTTCCGGAGGGCAGAACTGATCCTTCCCCGCGATGTGCAGCATCAGCGGCGAGCTGAGATTCTTCGCTTCATTCAGGGTCTTCTCAATACTGACGCCGTAGTAACCAACCGCGCAGTCAGGTTTGAATCGCGCTGAAAGCAGCCATGCAAGGTTGCCTCCGAGACAAAAACCTACCGCGCCCACTCGACCGCTGCATGCCGGATGCTTGCGCAGAAAGTCGACCGCGGCCGCGGAGTCTTCGACAGCTTTGGCTTCGTCCAGTCCGTTGTAGAGGGCGAATGCTTTCTGCCAGTCGGCTTCTGACTTGTCAGTCAGTTCCACGCCGGGCTCCTGGCGCCAGAACAAATCGGGACACAGCGCGACGAATCCATGCGCTGCATACCAGTCGCAAACGCTGCGGATGTACTGATTGACGCCGAAAATTTCCTGTAAGACGACAATGCCCGGACCGTGACCGCTGGCGGGCAAAGCGAGGTAGGCGGAAAACTCTCCGCCGTCAAAGGATTTCAGGGTAAGCATGTTGGATTAGTCCTCGTCGCGTTGATAGGCGGCGCATAGAGTACCAACTTTAGTTGAGTTTTTGCCAAGCGAAAAGCCCGACTAAAGTCGGTACTCTAAACACTGTTTACGATAGCTCTTAGTTCTGTCTCAGCCCCTCCCGCCCCGCCGGACATAGTTCGAGGAAGTTGCACATCCGACAATGAGTGGCGGGAAGCGGAGGAAACAGCTCGGCGTCCAGTGTGCCATCAAGCGCGGCGATCTGAAGCATCGCGTAGTCAATTATGCGAACACAGGTGTCGTGCTCCAGCAGTTCCGGCGCTAGAGCCACTTCGAGGTTGGGTTCGATAAAGTGCAGGGTAGCGCGCAGGCTATTTACCCTGACCTCGTTTGGCAGCAGCTCGCGCAAGGCCAGCGCGTAAGCCTGCATCTGAAGTTGATAGTCACGCGCGAGCATTTCGGCTTGTGCGGTGAAAGAAACTTCTGAATCAGTTGAAGTCTTATTACCTTCGCTGGCGACGTCTTCCGGCACGCTCTCAAAATCGAACAAGCCCTGCGCGGGCTGGGAACGATTTTCAGTCTTCAGCTCCCCGCGGCCTCCGGCCGTTACGGCAGCGCTGCGAGCGCGGTTTTCTTGCGGGACAACTTGCCGGCTAAACCGGTTGGTCTTGAAGTCAATCACCTCAACGTCGATGCCGTTGCCATCGGCCGCCGGCGTGATCAGAAGCTTGTCGATGGTGCCGGTGAGAATTCCCCACGGCCGTCGCAAACGAAATCGCAATTCACTCCAAAGGCCAGGTGAAAGAGATTTCGAATTGCGGATCGCGGATTGCGGATTGGCAGATTCAGCATTGAATCGATCCAAGGCCTTCACACGTTGAAAGACTTCGCTGGCAAGATAATTTTCGGCCAACGGCATCAGATCGAGCACTGCTTCTTCGGGATCAATTTCGAAAACACGTCCAGCCAATTCCGCTTGCCGTTGCGCGACAACTTGATTGAAACTGGTCCGCAGACGCGTCCCTGGATCATCGCCCTGGCGAAAGGTTTCGCAGAAGCGATGAATCACTGCACCCTTCAAAGTCGCCGTTAGGTTCGCGGGCGGTTCCGGCGCCTCGGCGTCATTCCAGATGGCGCGCTCTTCCGCGCCCGGCGCGCGCAGCATCCGATCAAAGTAATACTGTCGGGTGCACCGTTGGAAGTTAATCAATTGCGTCACACTGAAACGGCGCAGCGCCTGTCCGCGCTCGGCTTTTACCGGTTGCAAAAGCGGAAACAGCTCGTCTATTGGCCGGGAAGAATCAAACTCTTCAGGTTCTTCGGCGTCACGGAAAGACTGATTTGATGATTTCAAGGTCTGCGCCTCGCGATCGACGGTCAGTTGGATCTCAACATCTTCACCGAATGCCAGCACGCCGCTCTGCGGATGCTCGGTGAGTTCCAGCGCCTGCCAGATCCACGCCAGCCACTGTTCGCGTTCAGTCTTAGCGAGGTTCTTTAGTTCTTTTTGCGCGACCGCCCCCGAAAGAATCAAACGATCCTCGGCGCGCGTTGCCGCGACGTAAAGCAAACGCATGCTTTCGAACTCTTCACGCCAGCGCGCGCGTTGCCGCAGTTGATTGAAGAGCGATCCACGAACCGCCTGGCCGCGCCCATCGGGAACACGGACGCTAAAACCTTTATGACGGTCGAGGGCGTACCATGCGTCGCGCGGTCTTTGCTCGCGGTGCAGGTCGGGAACTATGACTACCGGAAACTCCAGGCCCTTCGCCTGATGAATCGTCATCAGCCGCACGACATTGGCCGACTCGTCCATTTGGCCTTCGCTTTCGCGGCCGCCGATGGCTTCGAACTCTTCGACGTAATGAACGAAATCGCGAATCAGGTAACCCGACTTTTCAAATTGTTCAGCCAGGCGAAAAAGCTTTTCGACGTTCGCAACCCTCTGCGCCCCGTCAAAGTTGGCGGCAATCACCACCGTGAATTCAGACGAAGAGACCGCGAACCTTAGCAATTCTGAAATGCTGTAGCGATTTCTCCGCCTAATAAGTAAGTCGAGCCACTCTGAGACGCGATCCAGCGCCGCATGGTCCGCTTCGTCGATGAACTGAATCTCACGATGACTTCGCAGCGCGCGCCGTAGATTGCGGCGATGCAGGCGTTCAGAGCTGCCAACATCCGTGACGCGCGGCGCACACCGCAAGGCCAGCAACGCGTTGTCGGAAATACCACCGAGCGGCGAACGCAGCACCGCGGAAAGCGCCAACTCGTCGGTAGTGTTATCGAGAAAGCGAAGCAGTTGAATCAGATCCGTTATCTCTTCTCTCTGATAAAAGCCTTTTCCCTGTACCGTTAGATAAGGAATGCCGGCGCGGCGTAAGGCGCTCTCGTATGTCCAGACTCCGGTGAAAGCTCGGAGGAGAATAGCGATGTCGCCATACCTGAAGTTGCCCGGACTTGAATCTGGAGACGCCTGGTTACCCGGACTGAAGTCCGGGCCACTGACCAAGGACCTGATTCGGGCCGCAACCTGTTCAGCATCTCGCTCCTGTGCCCCTAACGGATCACTTTCCTCGGCTCCTTCCTCCGATTCGGCCGCGCTGGTCTTGCTCTCAGACAGAATGCTGACCATGAGCTCAACCAAAGGCGGTTTGTGTGCGGCGGCTCGCTCGGCAACGCTGGGCTCGTGTTCTACAAAGCCAAGTTGGCCTAACTCTGCGGCAGGGACTTCCGCGCGCGCCGTGAAAATCCGCGCGAACAGAAAATTGTACGAGTCGATCAGCGGCTTCTGGCTGCGAAAATTCAGTTGCAGCGGCTGCGGCGCGCCGCCCGCTTTCACGATGGCCGCGGTCATCTCGCTGAATACATCGACGTCCGCGCCGCGAAAGCCGTAGACCGACTGTTTGCGATCGCCGACGATGAATAGATTGGCGCCGCGTCCCAGCGCCAGCCGGTTCATGAGATCGCGTTGCAGGCCGTTGGTATCCTGAAACTCGTCAACCAGGAAAAATCGATAACGCTCCGTCACCCGAGTCAGGACTTCCGGCCGCTCCAGAACCTGCAGGGTGCGCAACTGCAAGTCGTCAAAGTCCAGCACCGAGAGCCGCTGCTTTTCAACTTCCAAACGGCGATCGATTTCGCGCAGCAGCTTGATCAGAGCAAGCGCATAATCCTTCGCCAACAAATCGAAACCCAGACAAGGCACACGGCCACGCAGTCGGTCGGAAGATTTTGCGTCCCAAAGCAATTCGTCCAGCCGTTCAATCACGGGCGTGCTGCCTTTTCGGGGTCGTGCCTCCCAGAGGTCTTCGATCCCCTGGCAATACGCGGCGATCGTCGCGTCAGTAGGCGGCCGGGACAGAATTTGCCGTAGGGCCGGCCACTCCTGAGCAGCCTTGCCACGCTTTCTTTCCGCGTCCCGCGACAGCCCTCGGGCCGCAATCAGATCCGCCATCGCGGCTTCCAGCGCTTTGAACGCGGCGGCGTACTCAGCATCAGCGGCGTGGTTTCTGGCCGAAAGTTTTTCGATTGCTTCGAGCGACAGGCCCTCGCCGCGATAACGGCGATAGAGTTCGACTAACGCGGAGGCGAGCACGGCGCGGGTGGCGCCCTGCGTCATCAGCACAATTTTTTCATTGCCGTGGTGAATCGCATCGGTGAGTGCTTGTTCGACGACAGCTTCGAGCATCATTGCCGATTGATGCTCGTCCAGCAGTGCGAATTGGGGATCGATGTTGGCTTCGACGGGAAACTCATGCAGCAGCCGCGAACAAAACCCGTGAATCGTCGTGACGACTGCGGCTTCGAGGGCCCGCTTATGCCGCAGCCAGGTCTGACGCTCATTGCCTGAAGTCTCGCGCAGCAGCGCGTCAATCTTTGTACGTACCCGCTGGCGCATTTCATTCGCGGCCCGATTCGTAAACGTGATGGCTACGATATTGTCGACGGAAACTTTTTGAGTGCGCAGAATTTCCAGATACCGCTCAACCAACACCGTGGTCTTGCCTGAACCCGGACCGGCTGTGACAGAGAGATGGCGGTCGAGAGTGTGAGCGGCAGTCTTCTGTTCGGGCTTAAGTTCGCGGGGTTGGGGATCAGAGGGTAATAACGACATCGAACGAGTTTTTATGGAGTGCGCCGGCCGAAGCGTTATCGCCGACGGCGCTTTGGATTCGGCGAATCGTATCAAAAATCCAAAGCGGTGTCGCGCTCCGCTTGCCACCGCACTCCAAAACTAATTCTCGCCCGGACCGTTCTGTGCCTGTTCGGCGGGAGCCTTGGGATCGAATGGTGTGTTGATGAACTTCTGCGCGACCTTCTGCGCGTTATCGTAATTGCTCCCGGTTTGCAGAGCCTTGTTGTATTCAGCAACGGCGCGCTCGCGATCGCCCTTGGCATCGTACGCATTGCCGCGCTTGATGCGGGCCCAGGCCTCGATCCAAGCCGGCTTACTGCTGGTGCCGTCAATGGCGGCCTGAAAATTGTCGAGCGCCAACTGCCAGTTTTTCTGCTCAAAATAGACCAGGCCCAGATTGTAATAGACCCAGGAGTTATTGCGATCCAGCTTGAGCGCAGATTCCAGTTGCTGCTGCGCCTCGGCGTACTGCCCTTCGTGGAACAGCTCGATACCGCGGCGCGCGACGATGGCAACTTTCAGATCGTCAGACATGCGCAGGATTTTGTCGTTGGGATCGACTTCGGCGTTAATCGGCTGGCCACTCGATTCGAAATCGAAATCTTCACTCTTACCGTCCAGGTAGAGCGTTTTGGTTTGCGAGTCGCCTTCGGAATGCAGTGTCAACTCAACCGGCAGGTGCAGATTTTCGAAATTCTGACGCACGGTCCCGCGCGTGCGGAATTTGCCGGCCCGCGTGCGAATAATCTGATAGTCAATGCTGAATTCGGGAACTCCGGTGCCCTCGACCCAGGTCGCGAAAAAGTAGCGCATGTTCTTACCGGCTACTTGCGAGGTCAATCGTTCGAAATCATCGATCGAAGCATTCTTGTTCCGAAACTGATCGAGAAACTTCTGCAACAGATAGCCGAACTTCTCTCTGCCCATCGATTCGCGCAGCATGCGAAAGACCATTGCGCCTTTGTAGAAGACTATCGACTGGTAAGCGGCGGACTGATCGTCCAGCGCCCCCGGTGCGCGCACAATTGAAGACGTCTGTTCAAACGTCAGCGCGCGCTCTTGCTCTTCGCGTTGGGCTGCATCGAGCTGGCCGCCGCTCAACGTCGATTCCCGCAGCGCAAACGCGCTCCATTCGGCCAGGCCCTGCGACACCCAGGCATCGTCAAACGACTTTAAGCCAACTGTCTGTCCCCACCATTGATAGGCGACTTCACGCTGCAGTCGATCTTCCTGGGCCGGTCGGGACGAATCAAAAAACCGGGCCGCCAGAAACAGAATGCCCGGGCCGGAATAAGCCTCCATCGATTCATCGTCGGTTTGCGCCACGATGAAGCGCGAGCCAAAGGCCGGCGGGCCGTATTCTTTCGTGTAGAACTCCAGCGCCCGCCCCATGACTTCGCCATAACTCGTAATGCGATTCTCGCTGCCGGGCTTGACGAAGAATTGCAGCTCGTACTTCCCAAAGTGCAGGGACTTGGCGACGTACTGGCCGGCGATGAAATTACCCACCAGCACCGGCTGTTTGTTTACAAAGCGAAAGCGCGTGGTGCCGGTCTTATCCACCTGCGGGTTGACCGGCTCGTCGCTGATGCCGCCGACCTGCATCCCGGTCGGGACGATGACAGTGATGTCCGCGGTCGCCCGATCCGCCGCATAATCATGAAAAGGAAACCAGCGCGAAGCGTACATCAGATAGGAACCTTCGGGGCCGACATAGGCCAGACGCTTATTCGCCAGCGGTCCACCTTCCGGCGAAGTCAGCGCCCCGCTCCAACGGATTCGCAACGTGACCGGCTGGGCGGCAGGGACCACCTGGCCCAGGTCGATGCGCACGTTCGGTCCCAGCGCTCCCGCGCCCACGGCGTCCTGCACAAAAGTGGTGATCGCCTTGCCGTCTTTCTCCAGGCTGTCGACATGCAGCGAGCCGTTCAATTCGAAGACGACCGAGCGCGTCGCTTCTTGCGGCACGAACGTGACGTCCGCGCCGGCGCGCAGCATGTGCTGCTCGGGATTCAGTTGAACCTCGATCCGATAGTTCGTTACGTCATAGCGGGAACCCGCCGCGGCCGGTTGTGTCTGGGCCGAACCGGCTGATGAGAAAAGACAGAGTGAAAAGGCCAACGCTGCAGTGCGCCAGGAGAGAATCTTTAGTCTAAACATAGCTAAGATCGTAGGATTGATGGAAACCATTATAGTTCGACGTATCGCCCGCTCGCCACTGCGGGCAGATTTAGGTTGCTGGGCGTCGGCTTGGATGGCCGGAAGGCAGAGTTGCGTTGGCCGCTCCACGGCGAAATGGTTCGCCGAACAGTCACGTCTCTCCTTTATTATCGTAGGATCATAGTGACTGCTTGAGTGGCAGCAACCCCTCGCTACCGCTCGGGGTTCTGTAACGAAGGGCACTAGCCGGCTCTCCAGTGCCTGAACGTGCTTCTTTGTTGGATGAAATCTCGTTTAGAAACTCACTGTGGCGTTGGACTGGGCGTTGGCGTAGGCGCGGTTGCAGTGGTAAACCCAGGCCCGATCTTGTCATCGAGTCCTTCCAAAGTTCCGTTGACTTTCTTGTACACGTTTTCGATCACGGCGCGACGCGCCGGATCGGGAGCGCCCGCGACGTAGCTCTTGATGTAATAGAGCAAGGCCTGATCGCTTTTGCCGCTGGCCTCAAGCGCAGAACCCAGATGCCAAAGCGCTGAACGCCACAGCGGCGTGCCTTCCGGCGAGACGCTAACCGCGCGGCGGAAGCGCGTGGCCGCATCAGCGGGTCTGTCCAAATTAAAGAGCGCCATGCCGGCGAGATCTTCCATTCGGCCGCGCAAAATTCCCGCCAGCGCGGAACGCGGAGCGTCCGGAATGTTAGGCGTTCCGCCTGCCGTCAGCGCGCGGGCGCGAATGTCGGCCAGCTCGTCGGGCTGCACGGCGACGGTCGCCGCCGGAACACTGAGCGCGACTTCGACGCCGCTGGCCGCCTGATCCGTCAGGTCCACAGCCGTCGACAGAGCGACGCCTTTTTTCACGAATCTTCCCGCGACATAAACCTGACGGTAAGTGCGCATCGCATCGTCACCCGCCACAAAGTCCTGCGCGATCGCGACCATTTCATTTTCGTTGGTTGAGGGTTGCTCCAAAGCGACGTTGAGCGCCAGCAGAGCTTTCAGCATTTTTGCGTTCGCTTCTGTGTCTGCCGGGCTTGATTGGAAAATAGCAGCGCGGCGTTCGGGCGCCAGCAACTCAGTAAAGCTCGCCGCGCGCGCAACGTTGCGGCCGGCGAGTTTGGTTTCGATCTGTCCATCCTTGATCGAAAAAGAATGCGCAAGTTCCTGGACCGCCTCGTCATACAAACCCATCGAGGCCAGCACATTCGCCAGTTCGTAATCCAACGTCGGAAAGCGGCTAAACTGTCGCACGAAACGGAGAGCACGCTCTGCTTCCAGCGGACGCTTGTTAGCCACCAACGCGCGGGCCATGGCGATCTGGCCCCAGGAATAACGCGGCTCGAGGGTCGCCGCCTTCTGTGCCAACTCCAACCCGCGCGCGGCATCGTTGTGCGCCAGAAACCAATAAGCTGTTCCTACCAGCAGCGGCAGATTGGCCGCTTGCACCTTGTCCGCAAGCGCGCCACTTAATTCCTGCTCGGCCTCATCCTTCTTACCAAGTTCGAGCAACGATAGCACCACTCCGGCGCGCGCCGAGTTGCTTTTGGGATTGGCTTGCAGTTGTTCGCGATACAGCGCCAGCGCTTCGTCGTTCTTGCCGGCCGCGCGTTTAAGATCAGCCAGGGCTATTCTGGCCGTCACCGATTTCGGATCAAGAGCGAGCGAGCGCGCGTATTCGTTTTCGGCGTCGTCCAGCCGCAAAGCGATGTGACGCGCCGCGCCCAGCGCCTGATGGGCCGCGGCCGAATCGGGCGCCAGTTGGACCGCCAGTTCAGCGAGGCGATTGGCTTCGTTGGCGTCTTCAATGGCCAGGAAGAATTCGCCCACGGCCAGCACCCGCTTGGGAACGAGTTTGGCCAACGCTTCAGCTTGATGCGCCGCCTTGATGGCTGCGGCGCGCTGGCCACGCAGGAAGAGGTTCATCGGAATGCGAGCGATCACTTCAGTGAACAAGCGGTCCGTCATGTCCGCCGGCGCCGAAGAAATGGCCAGCCGAAACTGCTGCAAGCCGCCATCAACATCGCCTGCCTGTAGTTTTTGATCGCCCAGCATGGCCCGGGCGACGATCAGCAATTCGTTGGCGCGCGCCAAGGCAACTGAATTGGGATGCGTCGCGATGAACGCCGTCAGGGCTTCGATCCTTTTCTCCGCCGTCAAACTTAGCGTCACTTCAACCTGTTCTTTTTCATCGTCGGGGCTCGTCGGTCCCGTCGCCGCCGGCGATGCGGTCGCGCGCGCCGGATTCTCAGTCCCGGGTGAAGCGTTCGGCGTCGCAGCCGACGTCGCAACCGGTGTTGATTGCGCCGCGGGGCTCTCTTTCGGGGTCGCGCTCACTGTCTCGATGGGCAACGGGCTTGCGGTTGTCTCAGCTATCGACGGCGAGGCAACCGGCGCAGGTGTCGAGCCCGGCGTTTCAGAAGGCGACGGATTTGGCGGCGGCACAGTTTCGCTCGGTTGCGGCGATGCTGCAGCAGGCGTGACACTGGGTGAAGCCTCAGGCGTGGATGTCGGCGCCGCCTGAGCTGCCGGAATTTCCATTGGGGAAGGACTCGGAACATCTTGCGGCGTCGCCGTAGCGCTCGGTTGTGCCTCTGGGGTTGCAACCGGTTGCGTCCCCGGACTCTCAACCACGCGCGGCCGCGTTTGCGCCACCAAGTTCTGGCTCGCTGGCTGATCCAGGGCTTCGAAGGTGAAATCCTTTTGCGCACCCAGGCCGCTCACGAACGTTTGCACACCGGTGACCAGGCCAAGGCTATAGCCGGCACTGCCGATTTTGGCGCTCATTTGCCGGCTCATTTCGCCGATCAAACCATCGGGGAGATCAGCGCGAGCGGATTTACTGAACTGCGTAAAAAACTTTCCGCTATCACCCGCAATGACCAGCAAGAGACTCTTGCTCGCATCGCCTGGCGCGCCGATTTTCCAATCGTTGGCCACGCGTAAGGAATAATCGTAGAGTTCTTCATTGCCAACGCTCTTCACCGTCGCCACGACAAAGTCGATGCCCGTCCGCTGCTTCAGATTTTCAAGAACTACTTCCAGCCGTTGACGGGTCGCGGCGTCAAGCACTTCCGCGAGGTCGTTGACGTGTCCTCTCGGCTTTGGCAGACGTTTTCCCTGAGCACTGGCGTGCCGATCTGCGGCCAGGCAGCACAAAATAATGAAGACCAGCAGAATGGCGAAAACGCTCGCCCGCCAATTAATAAAAGGTGATTTCATTTGATAAGATTGGACTCGCAACCGCTATCTGATTATGTTCGATCATCTTTGCGGGCTGTTACCCAGGGCTTCCGCCAAAACTCGGCCAACCGCACAGCTCGGCGCTTGCACATTAAGTACTTGAGCCAGCGTGGAGGCCAGATCGGCGGGCGTCGCCGCCTGCGTATATTTGCCCGGACGAAACCCTCGACCCATGATAATCAAAGGAACGTGAGTGTCATAACTGTAAGGTGAGCCATGGGTCGCGCTCGAGAGAGGATCGGTCGGGTCGTCCGGCGGATCGAACAGAATGCTATAAGGTTCGAAAACTATGATCACGTCGCCGCTTCGTTGCGGGTAAAACCCGTGCACGACTCGCCTGGCCATATCGTCACCCGCTGAGATGCGTCCATTTTCCAACTGCGCCCGGGTGAAAAAGCGCGCTGCACCGGGCATTTGCATTGCCAACTCGCCGACGACGCGCTCGCACTCGTCCAAATCAATTCCGTCGCGCTGCAATGCTGCACGATTCAGATAGAAGTTGCCGTTGAGCAAGCCTTCCTCAGTCTCTTGTTTGTTGGTGAAACTCCGGATGTAATCCGCGGCCGGACGATCCTTGCGGCCATACTTCGCTTTCAATCCATCTTCGACCAGTTTGAGCATGTCGGCTTTTTGCCAGCGGCGACCGGGAAGGTTTTGCAACGCAGCCAGCTCAGGCACCGGCGACGCCCCGTGATCGGCGGTAAAGATCACGATCGTGTTTTGTAAACCGATGCGCGCATCGACAAAGTCCAACAGCGTTCCGATTTGGCGGTCGACGCGCAGGGTCATGTCCATCACTTCCTGACTGTTTGGCCCGAACCGGTGGCCTACATAGTCGTTGGCTGAAAAGCTTACCGACAACACATCAGTATCGTCATCGTCGCCGAGCCTTTCGTTGCTGATCGCCTCTTCGGCAAAAGTCACCAGCAGGTCATTCGAAAACGGAGTGTAGACCAGGGCTTTGAAGAAAGGTCTGCTCGGCTTCGCCGCGCCGCCGGTTACTATGTGGGGAAAGAAATTCGAGTCGTTTGAAGTCTTGTCCAGATTTTCCCAGGGCACATCGTCCTTGCCGGCCCGCCTCAAATATTCCGCTTCCGGCAACAGGCGATCCCAACGCGCGCCAAACCAGCCATCGGCCAGGCGCCGATTGTTGAAGCGCGTGACCCAGTCCGGCATCTGATTGAAGTAGTAGGTGCTGGAACTCATGTTTCCGGTGTCGTCGCTGAACCAGTAGGCCGCATTCGCTCGCCGGCCCACCGGCAAAATCGCCGAACGGTTCTTGGCTGAGATGCCAATGACTTTGGATCGATCGTTATCGGCCAGCCGTAATTCGTCGCCCACAGTCGAGCAGAGCAACCGGCGCGGGCTATAGCCCTTCTCGCCTGGTTTGCCGGCGAGCATGTTGGTGCTGTCGTCGGTCACTGAATGTACTTTTCTGCCGGTCGATTGTTCGTACCAATCGTTGGCGATGATTCCGGTTTGCGAAGGCCAGGCCCCCGTCATCAACACCGCATGGCCCGGGGCCGTATAGGTCGGTATGTGATCGTAATTGGCTTCAGTCCATGAAGCACCCTGGCGCAGCAAACGGCCGATGCCCTTTTCGCCAAACAGGTCTCCGTAGCGCGTCAAATAGTCATAGCGAAACTGGTCGACGACAATCAGCAGCACCAGACGCGGCCGCTTCGCAGCATCCTCGTCACGATTGCTCGGTCTTCGCAGCGGCCGCTGCGCCCACGAAATTGCAAACGCGAAAAGAACCAGGAACAGAGCGGCCATTATCAGGCTCGGAAAACATCTGGAACAAGCTCTTTTCATTTGAAATCAGTCGCCACGGCAGGCTCGGTAAACCAGCACATAAACAGGAGACAAATTGGGCGGGCATGATAACATCAAAATGAGGGAAAAAGTAAAAAGGTAAAGGGCAACAGAGCGGCAGATGGTTTTGAGTGTTAGGCAACCATTGTCAGCCTGTAGGCCCTACGGCTCGCCGGCAGTTTACTTTCTCCTTCTACCTTTTTACTTTTTCCTTTTCCATGAGCGAATTTGAAGACACATGGGAGTTGACGCTGGCCGAAGCCATGCGGCGGGCGCAGACGGAAGGTCGCGCTGATATCGCCGGCTATCTGGATCTGCGAGCGCAAAATGATCTATTGCGCCGGGCGGCCACGGATTGGTTCACGATTACGTTCACTTCGCTGGCCGCAGTGGCAAATCGCCAGGGCGCCGGAATTCAGATCGAACAGAAAAACGCTCATCGATTTCGCCGTGATTCGGCGACGATGGTGGGAACCCAACTAACCTTACGCCGGGGCGTGCGCGCGTTAACGATCGAAAGCGGATGGCCGCGTGCGCCGCGTGATGGAATTGTGCGCGGCGCCGGCTTGGCCTGTGCCAACATCAAACACCTGGGCCGGCCGCGCTCGAATATGGAACTACTGTTAGTGCATTCCGCTGATGGCGGGACACAGTGGCAGGTCATGCATAAGACCGGAGAAAAGTCGCTGCTAACTGACGCCCACGTCCGCCAACATTTTTCGATTTTGTTAAGCGAATCATAAGATCCAGCCTGTTTCTTCTTTTCAGCTTAAGACTTGTTTGTGATGCCTGAGCATTTCCCTGACCTCGCCAGCCTTTGCGCGCCTGCGTTCATCCCAACCGTGGCGAAGTTTGCAAACTAAGGAGGCAAAGAATAATGAGAAATAACTTACTACTCAAAACATTACTGACGGCTGCTTTACTGATCCTGGCAATTCCGATCGGCGCGTCGGCGCAGGTATATCGTGACCGGTACAACGACCGGTACAACGATCGCTACGACTATCGTAATCAATACGATCAAGTGGACCGGCGCCAGGTGCGTGACGCGATTCGGGGACTCGACAACTCAGCGGCCCGATTGGAAGGCGATCTTTCCGTAACCCGCGGACGCCGGGTTTTAGGCGTCTTCTGGGTGGGTAACACCGACAACACAGCGATTGCAGAAGTGCGCGAATTTCGACTGGCAGTTCGCCAATTGAGAGACGCCTTAAGCAACGGGCGCGATCGTCGCGACAGTTATGACGAGGCGCGAATGGTCCTTGATCGAGGCATGCAACTTGACCGCTACCTGCGGGTGCGCACTGGCAGCAGTCAGGTGGACGCCGATCTAAGTGAGCTCAGATCGAATCTACACGTCCTGGCCGACGCGTATAATCTGAGGCTGACATACTAGCGCCTCCGATTCATCGTTGATCTGGCGAGCAGTTGGCCCCGCCGCGCTTTCCGAAGCAGGCGGGGCTTTCGTTTGTCTTGTCCGCAATGCCACAATGCCGCGCAGCATGACCGGCACGCTCTACATTGTCGCCACCCCCATCGGCAATCTGGAAGACATCACCCAGCGCGCGCTGCGCACGCTGCGCGAAGTTGACCTGGTTGCCTGCGAAGACACAAGGCGGACACGCGTGTTGCTGAATCACTTCGGAATCAAAACCAAAACCATCAGCTATCACGAACACAACGAGCGTGCCCGCGCCGAACAGTTGTGCGATGAAATGTTGACGGGGAAGAACGTTGCTCTGGTTTCAGACGCCGGCACGCCGCTGATTAGCGATCCGGGATTTCGCATTGTTCAAGCGGCGACCAAACGTGATATTCCAGTGGTTCCGATTCCGGGCGCGACTGCCCTGGTTGCGGCGCTGGTCGCTTCGGGACTGCCTTCGGATCAATTTTTATTTGCCGGCTTTCTGCCCGCCCGCGCGAATGGGCGCCGCGCTAAACTGGAAGAGTTGCGCTCTGTTTCTGCGATGCTGGTCTTTTACGAAGCACCGCGCCGCATAGCGGCCACCTTGAGAGCCGCGCTCGAAGTACTCGGCAATCGCCGGGCGGCGGTGGCGCGCGAGCTGACGAAACTCCATGAAGAGATTGTGCGGGGCAGTTTAAGCGAGCTGGCCAGGCGCTTTTCCGGCGCCACCACCGCGCGCGGCGAGATAGTTCTGATCATCAGCGGAGCTGCGGATGAGTTAACTGGCCGGGCGGAAACGTCACCGGGTGATTTGGTTGCGCGAGTTACCGAACTTGAAAGCAGCGGGCTGGACGCCAGGACTGCTTTGAAACAGTCAGCGCGCGAGTTGGGAATGAAACGCGCCGAAGCTTATCGCCTGCTGGTAGCTCAAAAGAACCGGCGCACCAAATAAAAGAGCAGGCTCAGCACCAAAGACACGAGCAGCATCGAAACGATGGGGACATAAACTCGGACGTGCTCGCTTTCATATCGAATGTCGCCGGGCAAACGCCCGAACCAGGAAAGAGTGCCGGTGTAGATCAGCAAACCCACCAACGCCACGAAAAGGCCGCCGACAATCACTAACAATCCAATCGAGCGATTCATGCTGATGTTCAGAGTACCAACTTTAGTTGGGCCTTTCCCAGACCAAAACCCCCGACTAAAGTCGGTACTCTTAACTCCAGGTCATTTCGCCAACCCGGCAATCGGACCGTCCGCTTTGATAATGTCCTTCAAAGCTGAATAAGGAACCAGAACGTATTGCGGGCCAGCCGCATACGCCGCCACCTGGTAAGGATCGAAAGTAATCCACAAACCCTTCTTGGTGATCGCAGAAGCCTGGTAGTTGTCCGCTTTCGGCGACGCGCCGGATTTGAGCATTTCCTCATCCAGCATCGAATCCTTGTTCTTCTTCGACCGGTCTCTCAGTTCCTTGATGCAATACGCCGAGATGACGTTGAGGTATTTTGAGTTCGGAGTGAAGAGATCGGCAAGTGTAAGTTTTTTTCCATTCTTAACGTCGTAATTGAGGACGGTCGTCGTGCTATTGGGATGAGCGGCGCCGGCTTCATATGAACCTTCGCTGAACTCCACACTGATTAGATCATCAGTCGCGAAGCGAATTTCATATCCAATATCCAAAGTCGATTCCCGCGCTTCATCGGACAACACATTGCCGGTGTCAGACGGTTCGTTAGTATCGGAAGTTTGGCCGGCCTTAAACGCCGCTACGTTCTTAGTCGTCATCGCGCGCGTTTCGCGGTTGAACTTATCAAAGCGCGCATCGCCTTCGATCTGCGGGTATTCAGCTTCCACAGTGTAGTGCTTTTCTTTGTTCGCTTCCCTCATCACTTTGGGATTCACGCGCACCGGGCCGGTGAATTCTATGGGTTGCTGGACGACCAGAAACGGAGTCTCTTTTGAGCCGTCCGGTTTTGACCACTTGCCTTCGATTTCGTTCAGGTTGGGATCGGGCGAATCGGTTGCCGGCTTCCACTGGCCTTTGAAGACGCCGGTGTCTTTCCCGTTCTCATCCGTCTCTTTGAGCTCGACCTTGCCGCCCTTGTCGATGCTGCCGTTTAGGTTGATGTTTTTCCCGACCTTGGGATAGAAATAATTTCCGTTGAGCCGCTCGCCTTCGCGCACGAGGGCCATTTCGATCCGCAGTTTCGTGGCAATCGTTCCGCGAAAGAAGAACTTTTCACCCGCCGGCGCTGCCCCACCTACAGGCGCCTCATGGTCGGGCCTTGCGGCGTTGGCGTTCGCATTTTGATTCGGGGCGGACTTGCGACAACCGGCCAGCGCAATGATGCCCACCACCAGCAACAGACCAACTCTTATTTTCGTCTTCATCTTTTCATCAACCCGATTTTGCTTTTGTTAGTCCAACTCGAGCAACTTCGTTGCGAATGTCTTCAAAGGTCAACTCGCTCAATCTGCCGCCACTGAATATCTCATTATTGGTTACCTCGGCAAGGGCAAATGGAGGCCTGGGAAAACTGTCAAGGTCTTCGTCCGTTTCAAAGCTCACTTCAGCCAGGACCAGCCCGAACAAGTCACCCAAAAACATATCGATGCAAAAGCGCCGGCCGTCGAATTCAAAGTAGTAGCGATTCTTACGAATCTCGTTGGCTTCAAAGACCGCCAGCGTCTCGGCTTCAATCGCGTTGAGATAGGTGTTGGTGATTATCGTCCGCGACAGGTCCTCGGGATTGGGAGCAAACTTCTGCGTGAACTTCACAATCCATTTATTGGTTTTCGGGTCGCGCACCTTGCGAATGCGCAGTCGCGTGCCGGTGATGTAGTTGTCGGTGATTTGCAGGTGATGATCCGCGCGCGTCAACCCTTCCGGCAGATCCTGCAGAAGGTACCTGCGCTCGCGCTCAATGTGCGCGTACCGGCTCTCCGGCACGACGGTATTCACTTCAGTTAGCTTGGCAACTCCCATCGGTGACGCATCACTCCAGCAGAAATTTCAAAAGGCTGCCTGCCGCTGAGATACCACCGAGGCGCTCTTCGTCCGAATAAGAAAGGATCGAGCCACTTTCCCGACTGGCGGCAATCATTTGCTCCGTGCGCAATTGCTGGCGCTCGAACTCAATCGATCGCTTTTCTTTCTGCCGCGCAACCTCGAGGCCGCCGCCGCGAATGAACTCGACGATTCCGCTGAGCTCGTCGCGATCGAACCAGGTGCCGTGGCCTTTGCAAACATCCACAATCACGCCTGAGCAATGCGCAAAGTTGATTCGATTCATCAACTGGGCGCACTGTGGGCAGGGCACGTAGCGAATCTTTTCGAAGTCAGTGCTCGCCGTTAACTGGCGCACCGGCGCCGGCAAAGCCGCTCCCAGAACGGCGGACTGTTGTTCCCGATCGGCGCAAATCTTTTCAAAGGCGGCAAACTCGACCCAAAGACCACCGCAGCGTTCGCATTCGCGCATCGCCGTGTCGCCAATCGTGATGGCCGACATGTCTATCTTGCAGCGCGGACACTTCAACACGGAAAGATCCGCGGCCTTCGCCTGCGCGGCCGCCGCGCCACAATGTGGGCAGTGCTTACTGCCGATGAACATCATGGCAAAGCAGGACGGGCAGGCAATCGTGGCCAGCTTCGATTCGCAGTAACGGCACTGTGGAGCGTCCGACGAGATCGCGGCGCCACAGTTCGGACAGTTGAGTGTTTCGGCTTCCACCGGGGCATTGTAGCAGTTTGGAAACAAGGAGTGTCAGAAGAGCCCGACCGGAGGGAGGGCAAGCCAGGGACAGTTGCTCTTGCTGACGCGCGGGCTTCCGACACGATCGCACGGCCATTAAAATGCTGGACTAACTTGCCGCCGCTGTGCGATGCTGGCGATTCAAATCTCACGCGTATAGCAATTACTTGGTTCGTCTCTGCCTGGCGTTAATCGCATGAGCACCGTGCTCGACGAAGCAGTTCTCGAAGACCGGCCAAAGGTCGATCTGTCGGTTCTGGCCGCCTCTTTGCGGCTCGAACCGGCAGGTCCGACTGTGCTCTCATTCGACGTCGGCACCTCCGGTATCCGCGCGGCGTTATTCGACGGCCGCGGCGAGCAAATTGAAGATCTAATCTACACTCCGTCCGGCGATATCTTCACTGAGTTGGGTGGAGGACTGGACGCGGACGCCGATGAATTGCTGGCGCTCGTTGGCAACTCGCTGAACCATGCCCTGATGCGACTGCCGATGCTGGTCGCGCGCGTCGACTACGTTGCCGGATCGTGTTTCTGGCATAGTCTGCTGGGCGTCGACGATAAAGGAAACGCCGTCACTCCGGTATTTGGTTGGGCGGAACGTCGCGCGGCGAATGAGGTGTTGCAGTTACGGGCAAAATTTGATGAGCGGGAAGTTCACGCGCGCACCGGTTGTCGTTTTCATCCCAGTTACTGGCCGGCAAAGTTGCTCTGGCTAAAGAAAGAGCGCGCCGAACTATTTCGCAAAGCGCGGCGCTGGCTTTCTTTTTCTGATTATTTTTCTCTAAAGCTCTTTGGAGCGGCGACCACCAGTATCTCGATGGCCTCGGCCACGGGATTACTGAATCAAAAGAAGTGCGAATGGGATCAGGAACTGCTCACCGAGCTAGGTCTGTCGGTCGAACAATTGGCGCCAATTGCGGCGCCGGGTGAAGCGCTCGTCTTCCAGTCGGATGCGCCTGCGTCCCGCTGGCCTGCGTTGGAAGGTGCGGCCTGGTTTCCCGCCATCGGCGACGGCGCCGCAAACAACATCGGCGCTGGCTGTGTCGGTGCGAACCGCGCCGCCTTGATGATAGGAACTTCTGGCGCCATGCGGGTGGTGGTCGCCGCTAGTCCGCTGGACACGATGCGCCCCGAATTATTTTGCTATCGTGCCGATCGCGATCGCATCGTTGTCGGCGGCGCTTTATCCGATGGCGGCGGGCTGTATCAGTGGATGAAGCAAACGCTCTTCGGTCTTTACGATGATCTGGAAATAGAGCGGTCGCTCGTTTCCATCAAGCCTGACTCACACGGCTTGACTGTCTTACCCTTCTGGTTCGGCGAGCGCTCGACCGGCTGGTCGACTTCTGCGCAGGGTTCCGTTTTAGGATTGACGGCAAGAACCAAACCCGTGGAGATTTTGCGCGCCGCCATGGAAGCCGTTTGCTATCGCTTCGCGCGGCTGGCGAGCGCGTTGGAATCGGTGACCCCCATTTCCGAGATCGTGGGCACCGGTAACGCCTTACTGTCTTCCCCAGTTTGGACGCAAATGATTGCGGACGTGCTCGGCCGGCGAATTGAACTTTCGACAATCAAGGAGGCTTCCTGCCGCGGCGCGGCCTTGCTTGCACTCGAAGCTCTTGGCAAGATAGATAGTATCGAAACAATTGATCCGGAATTTGGTCAGGCTTTCGAGCCGGATATGACGCGCCACGCAGTGTACGCGCAGGCGATTGAGCGACATCAAGGCCTTTATGAGCAACTAATCAAGTGACGGTCATGTTTCGCGTTGTCGTTCCGTTTTGCGCCTTGGCGCCTTTGCGAGAGACTGATTCACGCCAAGACGCAAAGCCGCAAAGAAAGATCGATTGAATTGAAACTTGGAAATCCGAAACAAAATTATGAGCGCCAGAATGAAAGAACAATCAGAAGCGACGCCCGAACTGGATCAACTTTGCATCAACACCATTCGCACGCTGACGCTGGATGCCGTGCAAAAGGCCAACTCGGGGCACCCCGGCTTGCCGCTCGGCGCCGCGCCGATGGCCTACGTCCTGTGGACCCGCTTCATGCGTTACAACCCAAAGAATCCGAAGTGGGAAAATCGCGATCGCTTTCTCCTTTCGGCGGGTCATGGCTCGATGTTGCTTTACTCTTTGTTGTATCTCACCGGTTACGATCTTTCACTCGACGAGATCAAAAATTTTCGCCAGTGGGAGTCGAAAACTCCTGGTCATCCCGAATACGGCCTGACGCCGGGAGTTGAAATCACCACCGGCCCTCTGGGACAGGGCTTTGCCAACGGCGTGGGGATGGCGATGGGCGCGGCGCATCTGGCGGCGAAATTCAACCAGAAGGATTTCTCGCTGATCGACCACAACGTTTATGCCATCGTCTCAGACGGCGATTTGATGGAAGGCGTGGCTTCTGAAGCTGCCTCACTCGCCGGCCATTTGAAGCTCGGCAAACTCATCTACCTTTACGACGACAACCACGTCACCATTGAAGGCTTTACCGATCTCGCTTTTTCTGAAGACGTGCCGAAAAGATTTGAAGCGTATGGCTGGCACACTTCGACGGTTGCTGACGGAAACGACCTCGCGGCAATCGAAGCCGCGATTCGCGACGCGCAATCGGCCGCCGATCGCCCGTCTTTGATTTCCGTTAAGACGACGATCGGTTACGGCATGCCTACTGCCGGCACGCGCAAAGCGCACAGCGACTCTCCCGGCGAAGCTGCTGTGAAAGAAACCAAGCGGCATCTCGGCTGGCCCGAAGACAAACAATTCTATGTGCCTGATGAAGCGCTCGCGCATTTTCGAGAAGCGGTCGAACGCGGCGCGCAGCAAGAGCGCGAATGGAAAGAGTTGGTAAAGCAATATCGGGAGCAGCATGCCGAACTGGGCGAGCTCTGGCAGCAAATAATGAGCGGCGAGTTGCCGTCAGACTGGGAGACGCATCTGCCGGATTTCGCTGATGCTAAGCCGGTCGCGACCCGCGTGGCCAGCGGCCAGGTTATCAATGCCCTTGCGCCGCACCTGCCGATGCTGATTGGCGGTTCGGCTGACCTTGGCGTCTCAAACAATACAGACATCAAGGACAGCGGCGACTTTGAAGCCGGCAGGTACGCCGGGCGCATCATTCACTTTGGCGTGCGCGAACACGCGATGGGCGCGACCTTGACCGGCATGTCGCTGAACGGTGGACTGATTCCTTTCGGCGGCACGTTCATGTGTTTTTCGGATTACATGCGGCCATCGATTCGGCTCGCTTGTTTGTCAGGAGTCCAGGTTATCTATGTCTTCACGCACGACTCAATCGGGCTGGGTGAAGACGGACCCACGCATCAACCGATCGAGCATCTGGCGGCGCTGCGCGCGATTCCGCATTTGTTTGTGATTCGTCCGGCGGATGTGCACGAAGTTCGCGAGGCCTGGCGGCTCGCGATCCTACGACGCCACGCGCCGACTGCGCTGGCTTTAACCCGACAGAAAGTGCCGCTGATTGATCGCCAGGTTCTCGCTTCGGCCGAAGGTTTGCGCCGTGGTGGATATGTGCTGGCGGAAGCGGAGGCTGGGAGTGGCGAGCCGGGCACTAGCCCGACCGTAAGGGAGGGCAACTCCGGAGATCACACGCCCAAGCTAATCCTAATCGCGACCGGCTCTGAAGTTTCCCTGGCTCTCGAAGCCCGCGAACAGCTACAAAAAGACGGCCTACCAACCCGCGTCGTCTCAATGCCCTGTGTCGAACTATTCGAAGAGCAGAAGCAGGACTATCGCGATGAAGTTCTGCCACCGTCCGTCACGGCGAGGCTCGCAATCGAAGCCGGCGTGCGGCAGGGTTGGGATCGCTACGTCGGCGCGAAAGGTGACGTAATCTGCCTTCATCGCTTCGGGGCTTCCGCGCCCGGTGAAATAGCGCTGAAGAATCTGGGATTCAATGTTGAGAATGTGCTGACGCGCGCAAAGGCATTGTTGCAGAGACACGATGACACCGCATGAGTTCAAAGCGATTTCATGTCGAGTACACGCCGCTGGCCGTAGAGAACCTTCGCGACCTGCCAAAAACTGCGGCAACACAAGTCATTCGAAAGATATCGCGCTTGGAAGACGGCTTAACAGGCAACATCAAGAGGTTGCGACAAGCCGACTTCGGCTATCGTCTGCGCATGGGTGATTACAGGATTCTGTTCGATGTCGAAAATGCTACAATCGTTATCCAAAAGATAGGTCATCGGAAGGATGTTTATGAGTAGCGCCGTAGTGAACAACCCTCGCTTCAAACGGGAGCAGAAATATGTGGCCGAGAGAATCGCGGAACTGCGCGAAGAGCTAGAGGACTTGATCGACTACCTCGACCTCTTAGAGGCGCGAGCGCTGAACTTTGGTAAGAAGCGCTATAGCACGGAACAGGTCAAGAAGATGCTGGGAATCAAGTAGTTTCGAGAGCCAAAAGGCCTATGGCCGACGAAGCACATTTAGCAATACTCCTACAACAGGGCGTCACTGCCTGGAACAATTGGAGAAAAAATAATCCCTCAATCTACCCGGATCTCATCGGAGCAAACTTTAGCCGCGCAAGGCTCGATAGGGCTAATCTAAGCGGCGCACTTCTCCAAAACGCTTTCTTCGGAAAATGCGAACTGACGGATGTAGATTTTACGAGTGCGTTAATAGATGGCGCACGATTCCACAGATGTTTTCTTCAGAGAGCGTTGTTCAATAAAGCATCCGGAGCGAACTGTTCGTTCTTCGGGTCAAACATAAGTGACGGACAGTTTGACGATTCGCGTTTTCCGTTTGCATTCTTCGACGATGGCATACTAGAGGGCGCTAGTCTTAAGAAGGCGGACCTAAGCTATTCTTCTTGTAGAAGGACAGATTTTCGCCGAGCAGATCTTGTTGGGGCAAATCTTACTTGCGCAAGTCTGGTCAACGCGGACTTTCAGGGAGCTTTGCTCGAGGACTGTTTAGTTTTCGGAGTCTCTGTTTGGAACGCAAAACTCGACGGAGCTAGCCAGCTCGGTTTGGTAATAACACCTGAACACGAATCGAGTCGAATAACCGTCGACAGTCTCGAAGTCGCCCAGTTTATTTATCTAATTCTAAACAATAGACGGCTTCGGGATGTGATTGGGACCATCGGGAGAAAGGCAGTCCTGATTCTGGGATCTTTCGAAGAGGGAAAGGAGATTCTTGATTCAATCGCAAATAGCCTAAGGGAAAGAGACCTCCTGCCCATTATCTTTGACTTTCCCAAACCTGAGGAAAGAGACTTCACCGAAACTATAAAAATCCTCGCCGGCATTTCAAGATTTGTCATCGCCGAGATCTCGAATCCGAGATCAGTTCCGCTCGAACTACCGGCAACGGTTCCAGATTACATGATTCCTTATGTGCCGATAATCAAGAGAGGTAAGTTGCCCTTCTCAATGCTTACAGATTTGCAGACGAAATATCATTGGGTGTTGAGTTTGGTCGAGTATGACGACAAAGAAAGTCTCCTGCAGACTCTCGATGAAAAGATAATCAAACCCGCAATGACGAAGCATGCGGAGTTGGTTGCTAAGAGACGCGGAACGTGATCTTATGAAAGCAATTACCATAACCTCCTTCGGCGGCGTTGAAGGCCTGGAAGTGCGCGAGGTCGCGGCTGCGCCGCGCGCGACTCTCGATCGTGTGCGAGTACGCGTGCGCGCTGCCGGATTGAATCGTGCCGACATCCTGCAGCGACTCGGTCGTTATCCAGCGCCACCTGGCTATCCGCAGGACATTCCGGGAATGGAATTCGCCGGCGAGGTAGAACAGATCGGCGATGAGGTGCGCCGCTGGAAAGTTGGCGATCGCGTCTTTGGCATCATCGGCGGGGCCGGCCAAGCCGAGTTCGTGACGGTGCCCGAAAATCATCTCGCTGGGATTCCTCCAAATCTCGATTGGGCTGAAGCTGCCGCGGTGCCCGAAGTTTTCATAACTGCGCACGACGCTTTGTTCACTCAGTGCGGCTTGCAGATGGGCGAGCGGGTCTTGATTCACGCCGCCGGCTCGGGCGTCGGCACGGCGGCCAGTCAACTGGTCCGCGCCGCGGGCGCCGCCGCTTATGGCACCTCGCGCACCGCCGACAAACTCGAAAAGGCAAAAGAGTTTGGTTTGACAGAGTCGTTCGTTGCTAGTGGCGATCCGATGGAGTTCGCTCAAGCCGTCAAGAATTGGACAAACGGTTCAGGGGTTGAGGTGGTGCTGGATCTTGTCGGTGCGGCCTACCTGAAAGCAAACCTGCACTCACTGGCTGCAAAAGGCCGCTTAATCTTTGTGGGCACGACCAGCGGCGCGAAAGCCGAAATAGATTATGCGGTAGCGATGGGCAAGCGACTTCGGATCATGGGTACGTCTTTGCGCACGCGCTCGCTCGAAGAAAAGGCAACCGCGACCGGATTGTTCGCGCAGCACGTCGTGCCGCTGCTCGCCAGCGGCGCCGTGCGTCCGGTAACCGACAAAGTTTTCAGGATGGAAGAAGTGCGCGCAGCTCATCAGCGGCTGGAATCAAACGAGAGCTTCGGCAAAGTTGTGTTGATAATTGAGTGAACAGCGGCTTTGCCGCAACACTTGCTAGTGTAGAGTCCCTAATCCGTTTTACAGTCAGTTCTATTCGTGCAGCTTCGTGTGATTCCGTGGATCTTGCTCGTGTGCGAAAGAAAGACGATCCACTAAGTCACACTAAGGATCACGAAACTCAAAACTCCTTTATCTTTGGAAGTTCTCGTGTGGGGTTCGCCTCGCCGATTCGACTCGCCGCTTCGTCGGTGATAATACACAGTCCGTGGCGGCCTTCGCCCGCCAGCCGATGCACCAACCGCCGCGCGTCTTCATGAGCGAGCCCCGAGGCTTCCAGACCTCGGTCGCTGAGAACGGACCATCGTTCTTTCCCAAGTTCGCTCGCCATATTCGATCTGTATATCCGGCCTGGCCCTTGCTGACGCACGGTGCTTCTGACGCGTGGCCGCACGAGTAACGCCCCTCACTTCCCTTTGAATTCCGGCTTTCGCTTTTCCAGGAACGCCGTTACACCCTCGTCTTTGTCTGCGCTTGAGAAGCAAAGTGCAAACAGATCGACTTCGCGTCGTAAGCCTTCGTCAAGGTTCGATCGCGAAGCGACCTTGATGGCTTCCTTAGCCAGGCGCAAAGCAATCGGACTCTTCTCTGCTATGCGGTTGGCAATCTCCATTGTCTTAGTCTCGAGTTGATCCGCCGGCACGACATGATTCACCAGGCCCAGATTGAATGCCGTCTTCGCGTCGATAATCTCGCCGGTCAAAATCATTTCCATCGCTTTGCCCTCGCCCACTAGTCGAGGTAGGCGCTGCGTTCCGCCGCCGCCGGGAATGATGCCCAGATTGATCTCAGGCTGGCCAAACGACGCCGTTTCACTGGCGACGCGAATGTCGCACGCCAGCGCGACTTCGCAGCCTCCGCCCAGGCAGTAGCCATTGACCATCGCGATAATGGGTTTCGGAAACGTGTCGACCGCGTTGAAGAGCCCGCGCTCGAGCATGATTTCGCGTTGCCAAATCGCTGTGCGGTCGGCAAATTCGGCGATGTCCGCGCCGGCGATGAAAGCTTTGTCGCCGGCGCCGGTGATAACTACGACGCGCACGGAATCGTCGGCCCGCAGTTCGTCGAGGACAGCGGCGCCCTCGGCACGAGTCTGAATGTTGAGGGCGTTTCGTTTCTCCGGGCGATTGATCGTCATCACTGCAACTCGATCGCGTCGATCGAGCAGAACAGTCTCGTAGCTTTGACTCACTGTGATAGCTCCAGTTTGCTTTGATTGAAGTTCGAAGAGTAAACCACAAAGAGCTCATGGACTCAAAGCGTGAAAGTCCAGGTCTGTAAAGCGCAGTCCTTCACGAACAACCACAAGCCGGACCGAAAAAGTTACGACTATCTGGGCGAAGAATTGCGCGACCTGCGCTCCGGCCCAACGCATTTGGTACAGCTATGGATTCGGATTGATTTTCTCAATTTCTTTATCAATTAGCGGAAATAGTCGTTGGAGAATTCTGGCAACCATTTGATCAGCTTGTCTCAACGTCCTCCTCGAGGCGCAGGCGGTCCTGTGTCGACAGACTCAGCAAACTCTCGAGCCCCTTCGCAGATTACTCAATCCGACCTGGTTAGTTTGAGTTCTTGACGGCTTTCGAAGAAATCTTTCCACGCGCCGCCGCTCTTCTTAACCAGAGCAGGCACATTCTCAATCGTAAAGTCCGAGATCTTCACTCCCCTTTCAATCTGTTTCCATGTCAGCGGCATTGACACTGTGGCGTTGGCCCGGGCGCGAGCGCTGTAAGGCGCGGCGATGGTTTTGCCCCGCGCGTTCTGCATGGCGTCAACATAGACCTGCTGCTTCTGACGCTTGGCCAGAGAGCGTTGCGTGGTGGCGATCTTCGGCACACGTTGAGCGACTTCGTTTGCCAAAGCCATCGCCACTTCAGCAATCTTGCCGTAATCGTATTTCGGCTTCAGCGGCAGGTAGATATGAATACCTGAAGAACCGGAAGTCTTGGGAAAGGCCGGCAAGCGGAGTTCGTAGAGCACCTCGCGGCAGACCAGGGCAACTTCCAAAACATTTTTCCAGGGAGCTTCTTTCGGATCGAGATCCAGCATCAGGTAATCGGGCTTGTCCAGGTGCTTGATCGTCGAGTGCCATGGATGTTGTTCAATGGTTCCCAGATTCACAAAGTGCAAAACCGATCCTACGGTAGTAAAGACGGCATAGTTCAACTCGCGGCCTTCCTGATTGGTTAAGTGCACCGACTTGATGAACGGCGGCGCGCTTTCCAGATCCTGCTGAAAGAACATCGGCGCTTTGATCCCGCGCGGGTAACGCTGCAGAATTGCCGGCCGGTCTTTGAGGTAAGGCATGATGTAGGAACTGATTTTCAGGTAGTAGGAGAGCAAATCGAATTTCGTGAGCTTCTCTTCCGGCCAATAGACGCGATCCAGACTGGTAAGGGAAACGCGTTCGCCTCCGATCTCCAGAACCAGATCGCCCTTTGGCTTCTTCAGCGCCAGAAACTCTTCAGCCGAAATCGCTGGGCCTTCCTTTTGAGGTGTCTGCTTGACCTTACCGAAAGCGGGCTTGGAGATCTTTTTATTTTTGGCCCTCTGCATAATCATTTATTCTAACATCCAATAAGCTGAGTGGTATGTCCCACGCGCCATGGGGTGTGCCGGGAAAAGGATGGCCCTCCAGGCTCTCACATTTCGAAAACGTTTCACTTGACCCCCGCCTCAATCACCGTGCTATACTCGTCGGCTATTATGAAAATGATTGTCAATATCAGAACCAGAGGGCCAAGAGGATCTCCGCCCTCTTACACAGGAAACGGAAGCGTGCGCGCTGGAACGATTTTTATATCGACGCTGATTATCCTTTTGCTATCAGTAACATCGTTTGCCCAGAAATCAGTTTTTGCGATTCAGGGAGTAGTGAGGATCGAACCTTCAGGGACAGCCGCAAGGAACGCGGTCGTGACGATTGCCGAACTAAAGAAATCGATATTGACCGACGAGAGTGGCGCCTTTAGATTTGATGATATTCCTCCGGGTAGGTATCAAATCATCGCTCATCTCGATCGCGTGCCTGATGTTGTTAAGACCGTGGAGGTCACCAACGGCAATCAGACAATCAATTTTCAATTGACTCTGAATGCAGTAAGAGAGCAGGTGACAGTAACGGCCAGCGGGTCTGTTGAGGCAGTAAGCTCGTCGTACCAGGCTGTCAACTCAGTCGGGGCTTTGGAATTAGCTCAAAAAAATCCGGTGTCAATCGGCGAAGCGCTGGAGGGTCAACTCGGCGTCGCCAAACGCAGTTTCGGTCCGGGTTCGGGCCGTCCGATAATTCGTGGCTTTGACGGCGACCGCGTACTGGTACTGCAAGACGGATTGCGCCTCGGCGGAATCGCCTCACAGTCAGGCGATGAAGTAGAACCCATCGATATTCTCTCACTCGATCGTGTGGAAATCGTCAAAGGTCCCGCGACTCTGCTTTACGGTAGCAATGCGATTGGCGGCGTGGTCAACGGCATCCCCGCTAACGACGTGTATCAACAGGGACTCTCGGGATACTTGACCACATTCGGCAGCACTAACAACTGGCAAGCGGGCGGCAGCGCTGGTTTGAAATATGGCGTGAGAAAGTTTTTGTTTTTCGCCAACGGCGGAGCGCAAAAAGCAAACGACTATCGCACGCCCGTCGGCACAGTTTTGAATTCCTATGCGCGGAATGGGAACTTTAGCGGTGGTGCGGGCTGGTTTCCGCACAAGGGCTGGGTTTCGTTCACTTATACTCACGACCGCCGGCGTTACGGCATTCCGGTCAAGCCGGACGAAATTGATCTTGAGTATTTGAAGATGCGCCGGCACAGTTATCAGATCAAGGGCGGCCTGCGCGAACTCAGAGGCTTTATCGAAGGTGGTGACTTTGCCCTCAGTTACAACGATTACATAAATCGCGAGTTCGAGTTTGAATCGGACGAAAACCTAACTGAGCTTGATTCGATCGCGACCAACAAAAACTTTAATTACCGTGCCAATTTCAACCACCGGCGGCGGGGCAAAATCTCCGGCACGTTTGGTCTCTCCGGTTTTACCAGGGACTATGAATCAATCGGTAAGGAAGCTCCGGCGCCGCACACCAAACAAAACTCTTTCGCCTTTTACGGATTAGAGCGGGTCGATCTCGAGCGTATGGGTTTCCAGTTTGGCGGGCGCATTGAGCAGAACGGCTACACTCCGCAAGGCAACTTTCGCCAGCGCAACTTTCTTGGATTTTCCGGCAGTGCGGGCACTCGCGTACCCCTGTGGACTGGCGGATCGTTTATCGCCAACTACCAGCATTCGTTCCGCGCCCCAGCCCTCGAAGAGCTTTACAATAACGGGCCTCATCCGGGCATACTCGTATTCGACATCGGCAACCCCAAACTGAAAGCCGAACAGGGCGACGGCGTGGACCTGGCGCTGCGTCACAACACAGAGCGCATGCGGCTCGAAGGCGGCTTTTACTACTACAACATCCGCAACTTTGTTTTCACCGCCTTCACTGGCGGGACCGACACAAAATCAAGTCTGCCGATCGTTGATTACGCGCAAGCGAATAGCCGGTACGTCGGTTTTGAGGCGAGCGCAGAAGCGCGAGTGTCGCGCGGCCTGTGGCTCAACAGCAAGGTGGACTATGTGCGCGCCGAGTTGATAACCCAAAACAAACCACTGCCGCGCATTCCGCCGCTACGGGGTACTCTGGGACTCGATTGGCGTTACAAAGCATTCAGCGTTCGACCGGAATTGGTCCTGGCGAACCGGCAACTTCGGGTCTTTGATCATGAAACCCCGACCGCCGGCTATGCGGTGTTCAATCTCAACGCCTCATATGCTTTCGTAACCAGGCGAGCGGCGCATTTTATTTCGCTTAATGCATATAACCTGAGTGACAAGCTGTATCGCAATCATCTGTCGTTCATAAAACGAATTGCGCCTGAGATTGGGCGCAACCTTCGCCTCAACTATACGGTCAGATTTTAGCGGGGGTGGCACAGCACCGATAGTATCGGGCATCGTATCTAAGCAGGTTCCACCTGGTCCCGTAATATTCAACCGCGCCTTTCAATGTCGTCGCCGGTTACCTCGCGATGGCAGGACTTGAGGAGCTATGAATCAAATTTGTCTGCCGCCTATCACTCTGAACGCACTTAGGTGACCTGGCCCGTCGCTGCCGGTTCTTGCGGCGCAAATTTTTCCTTCCAGCGAATCTTTCCGGTAACCTGCATCACGACGAACAAAGTCAGGATTGATCCTATGGTAATCGCCAGGCCGGTGAAACCTTTCAAGAAGAACGCATAAGAAAACGCCACGAGATAGATGAACTGGGCCAGCGCGGCCTCTCGGGTCGCGAAGCGAGTCCCCACCACCAATCTGAGATAGGAAACGACCAGAAAGATCGAGACGGCCGAAGAGATGCCGAACGCCAAATGGATCGACACGTGATCGACCAGATAAGCCAGCAGCAGATGGAAGCTAAAGAAGGCCGCCGCTAGAAAGAAGTAATTCATCGGGTGCAGCTCAATACCGCGCATAGTGGTGATGATCAGCATCAGGAAGAAAAAGAAGAACAGCGACACCGGCGCAAAGAAACTAATGCGGCCTGCCAGTGGTCCGGGCTGTAATTTCTCAGGCATGGTCATGGCGATCTGATAACCGGAAACCAGGTTCTTATAGTTCCAGTTGAGATTCCAGCCGTTGGCAGTCTCGATCTTTTCGGTGGGCGAGAGTGTATTGTCAGGAAAATCGATGTCTTTGAAGTTTGTCGTCATCTGCAAAGAAAAATCACGGACCTGCGAAATATCTCCCTTCCGGTTTTGCGGCTCGTCACCTGCGTTACTGACCTGTCCGCCACCGAAACTGTAATGCCAGTCGTTCAAGCCCTGTGACTTGTAAGCAACCTTCAGCGTGGCCACCTTGCCCGCCGCCACGCGCACATTGCCGCTGACGCCGTTCTGCGCATTGGTCGCCACAATTGGAGCATCGTCGACCGTGAATATCAGATCGTCATAAATTGCCTGGGTCGTGGGAAAGTTGAGCGTGAACGTCACGGTCTGATCTTTTTCGCTGGCGTTGCGAAACATATAAGCGCCAGCGAATCCCACTTTGTAGGTGCTGTACCAGAGCAAGCCTTTCTGCCGGTGCTCGAGATTGAGATCAACTTTCAGATGGCTGCTTTCCAGCGGCAGCGGCCTGATCACTTTCTCCTGCGTCACGAGTTCGATCCTTTTGCCGTTCTCAGTGCTGACTTCCTTTTTGGGCACCAGTTCTTCGAAGGAAGCAACCGGCGGTGCCTGGTTCTGCGGTGCTCCCCAGGTCGAAGCCACACGGCTCTCGGACGAAGTATCCGAGCTGTAGGTTCGTTGAAAGATTGTTGCGCCCAGGACTCCCCAGGCAAAGGCGGCGCATAAAAAGATGAAAGTAATTGCAGCGATACGTTTGATCATGGATGTACTTCCTGACGCGGATGCGTCTGTGGTCGGTTGGAATTTGAAAGGCTCGAACATTAATTCGCGATTAATTAAGAGCCATTGTCCGATCGCTTCATGATCACGACAATGTGGTTTTCCACAGTTTGAGGTTGTGATTAGACCGGGTAACTTCGGGGACCTTTGAACTGGATACGCGCTGCGCCACCGGGGCGAGCACGGCTTCGAGCAGCGGCCGCATTTGGGACAACTGTTTGATCCGGATCACAAGGTCCCAGGCGCGTTCGAACTTCTTCCAACCCGCGCTGTAGAAGAAGTGTTTCAACCCATGCTTTGCCGTTGTGTGCGCCGACGCCGCCTTCATGATTGAGTTCCAGCGATAGAATGACTCGTACGCCCAGTCGTAACCGCGCTTCAGGTCGTCTGCTGCCAGGCCCGAGGGGCGATAGACCACGTGCCGCGTGTCGTAAAGGTCCCAGTTGCGCGTTTCGATGCGATTTTGGGCAACCATATCTGCGAAGAGTGCCGTGCCGGGATACGGCGTCAGAATGTGAAAGGTGGCCGTCGTGATTCCGGCTTGGACGGCCCAGTCTACGGTGCGGGGGAAGACGTCACGGTCGTCTCCGTCCAGGCCGAAGACGAAGCTACCATTGATCATGATGCCGAGGCCGTCGAGTTTGCGGACTACTTCGCTGTAATCCCGGCCGAGATTCTGGCGCTTGCCGGCGCCTGCGAGGCCGCTGCTGGAAAGCGTTTCGAAGCCGACAAACAAACTTCGGAGACCGGCGGCGGCGGCATCTGCGACCAGATCGTCGCGCAGGATCGAGTCGACGGTTGCTGCTCCCTGAAAGACGCGGCCCATTCCCTTCATGCCGCGGAAGAGATCTCGCGCAAACCCGGTATTCCCGAAAAGGTGATCGTCGAGAAAATAGAGATGTCGCCCCGGCAGACGGGCAATCTCAGCCAGCGCATCGTCGACGAGCTGTGTATAGAACGATCGTCCTCCCGCGAAGAACGCATCCTTGTAACAGAACGTGCAATGGTGGGGGCAGCCGCGCGAGACGACAATCGAGTTCGGCACCAGGTACCGGTGCCGCTGAATAAGATCCCTGCGGATTGGCGGCAATCCTTCCAGTGTACGTACCGCGGACTCATAGCGGAGTTGTGGTGACCCGGCCGCAAGGTCTCGGAGGAACCGCGGGAAGGTGTCCTCGCCGGGCCCGATGAAAATCGTGTCCGCGTGGGGCGCAGCTTCATCCGGCAGCGACGTCACGTGAAGACCACCTAGCACGACGTAGGCGCCACGCGTACGATAGTGATCCGCCATCCGGTACGCTCTATATGCATTAGTGATGTAGACCTGAATAACCACCAGGTCCGGTTCATCGTTCAGGTCGAGCTTCTCAACGTGTTCGTCGTGCAGCGAGATCTCGATGTCTGGGTCAAGGTACGCAGCAAGAGTTGCTAAACCAAGGGGCGGAAATAGGGAGTACTTGATCGGCCGCCAGAACGGGCTGGTAGCTTCCGTCAACGCCGGAAGAATGAACTTCACGCGCTTGATTGACGACCTTGTCTTCACCGCAAGTCCTTTCGCTGGGCTGCCGAACGATTGCGTATTAGGCTGTTGTAATCAACAAGAGCCAGCGGCGAGGGCGATAGATTGATTTGAAACTTCGTCTTCTTATGCAGCGGGCTGTTTTCGTGCCCGATGATGAAATGCGTTACCCATTCACCCTCGTTAATAAGCAAGGTTGCGCTTTTCACCTCAGGCGGAAGATCGAAAACCACATCCGTGGTGTAAGACTCGCCCGGCCGTAAGGGCGTCGTCAGCGCCGTGCCGCCGCTTTGCGCAGCCTGGAGCGCGCGCTGACCCTCAGCCGAAGGGGCGTATATGTTTCCCCGGTCATCGACCAGCGTTAGCACCCGGCTGTTGGGGTAAAGCAGGCCGTTACCTCGCGACGAGGCAATCGTGGTTTCGTCAAAACGAGTCTTAATCGTGACGATGGTATACACGCCGCGGGCGGTTGATTGGTTGCCTAAGTTGCCCGCGGTCTTTGACTGTCTGGTGTTGACTATAGAGTAGGCGAGATGACAGTCGATCTCGCAGAAGTGTTTCTCAGCACCGAGCGCCAGAGCCTTTTCCTGGCTGGCGAACGAGAAGATAAGTATCGCTGACAAATAAACGCCGGCGATGATCAGCATTACCACCAGTACGACCTTCGCTCGCACTGGCTTTTTCACTATCACCGATTGGATCAGAACGAGCGCCGCTATGAAAAAGAGAAAACCGGTCCCCAGGAAGGCCAACACGCCGGCCGGCGCGGCCAGGTTTACATTCGTATTCATTTCCCGCCTCTCAACTCCCGAGCAAAGCAAAGAGCTTTGCCTTGCAAAGCACAGCCGCAAAAAAATTTTAGGTGCTGGCGAATTCTTAGCTTGTTCGGCGCATGCGGCCGATTACCGCCTCCATGTGGTTTAGATAACGTTCCAGCGCGCGGCGCCCGACGGCGGTCAGAGTATATTCGGTCCGGGGCGTTCGCCCCTCGAAAGATTTCGCACAGGCGATATAGCCGGCCTCTTCAAGCTTGCGCGCGTGCACACTCAAGTTGCCGTCGCTGGTCTTTACCGAATGCTTGAGTTCGTTAAAGGTCAGCGAATCATTTACCGCGAGCGCGCTGATAATTCCCAGTCGGAGTCGTTCGTGGATCAGTCGATCGATCTCGTGCATACTCAGAGGCGCGTCATGCACTGACTTTAGTTTGTGCTTTTCGGGCCGCGCTTTTTTTGTTTCGTGTTTTAGTGCTTGTTTAGCCACCGTATCTCCTCGCGATAATTGCGCCAAAGATGATGTGCAGTCCGCCAAAGCCCGCCGCCATCAGCCAGTTGCCCACCGCGGCCGGTGCGAACAGTCCAGCCGCGCCCAACGCCATAAAGCAAATTCCCATAACCGGGACGACGCTTACTGAAAACATGCCCCCCGCGACTACTCCGGTCCCGTATAGCAACAGCCACATTCCGGGGATGGCATTAGTTAACCCGGCTCGAAATAAAACGATCGTCAAGAGGGCGCCGACTAACATCGGCGGTGAGAGACTGAAAAGTACCTTGCGCCCGGGACCCGAGAACAGGGGGACTCCGGTTGCTCTCGCTTTTCGATCCATCAACCACCCGGCAATCAGCAGCGAGATGATGGCTTCTGCTACCCAGGTTCCGAGCCAACCTCTGGCAGTTCGCTGTTGTGCCGCCACGTACGTAGCCGCCAGGGCAGAAATGCCGATGGCGACCTGGCCCCAGCCCGGCACCGCGGTGAATGATGCCGCACGCTCCATCGTCTCGCGGATATAGCGGAGATTGTCCATCGCGCGGTCGTGCAGCGCGGGCGGTGGTTCGGGCGGGGTTTGGGCTAGCCTAATCGTCATCGCCAAACTTTATAACTTAACAGTTCTGCCATGTCAAGTACTTTGTCTAGCAAAGTCAAAGGGCCGAAATGAGGTTCCCTGGATCGAATTATATGGGTTTGCTAAGTGGATTTAGATGGGCGGGCTGTCGCCGGCGTCGATCGTATCGATTAGTTTCTGCCAATCGGACCCGCGGCGGCTCTGCAGAATGCGCACGCAACGATTCCAGCGCAAAATCGCGTCATCGTTTCCGGGCGGGCGAATTTTCTCCGCCTTCTCAAAGTAGGCAAACGCCCGATCGAACAGTGGCGCGACGGCGTGCGGCGCGCGACCAGCCTCGAGTTGGGCTTTCGCTTGCCGTTCGTGAAGCAGGCCCGTGTAATAGAACCTCTCGTATTCATCCCGCAGACTTTGGAAGACACCCTGGGCTTCGCTTTGGCGATCGGCGGGACTGCCGTTGAATTGATCCGTGATCGAAAGCCCAAGCAAACGCAACGCGGTTTGATTGTCAGGATCAGCGGCGAGAATATCGCGGCAAATCGATTCGGCTTCGCCCGGCTCATTGAGATAGCGATAGAGCTCCGCCTTCGAGATGGCCTCGGGAATGCCGTCTTTCGAAATTGGTTTCAATTGCAAATCCACATCAGTCTCCCGGGAACAATCGTCAGACTTCTACTTCGATGTCCGGCCCATCGACTCGAACGCTGTAACGGTTTACGGCTTGCGCGGCGGGTGGCCCCAACACCTCGCCGCTGGCGATATCAAAGACGGCTCCGTGCCAGGGACAAGTAACCTCGGTGCCTTCGATCTCTCCTTCACAAAGCGGCCCGCCTACGTGTGTGCACGTGTTGTCGATAGCGTGGTAAGAACCTGCCACGTTAAAGATCGCAATTTCGATTCCGTTTACCTCGACCATCTTTGCCTGGCCGTTGGGAATCTCGTCAGTCGTGGCAACTTTTACGAACTCTGACATGGTGACTCCGGTACTGGTTTCAACTCGCCACGAGCTTATCAATAGCGTGGCGGGTCGACAAGTTTGGTTGTAGAACGCTCACTTCCGTTTCTTACCCGATAACTTCCGCAAAAACCAACGCACCGGATCGTAAAAGTCATCCACGACCCGTTCTTTCAAAGGAATGATCGCGTTGTCGGTAATGTGAATGTCTTCGGGGCAGACTTCCGTGCAACACTTGGTGATGTTGCAGAGGCCGATGCCGAGTTCGTTTTTGAGCAACTCAGTTCGATTCAAAGAATCGAGCGGATGCATCTCCAGGCCCGCGATGCGCACAAAGAAGCGGGGACCGCCAAACTGCTCTTGTTTATCGTGATCGCGCAGCACGTGACAAACGTTCTGGCACAGAAAACACTCGATGCATTTGCGAAACTCCTGCACGCGATCGACTTCGCGCTGATCCATCTTCCACTCGACGTTTGGCTTCGGCGTAAACGGAGGGATTTTTCTGTTCACGCGATAGTTCCATGATACGTCAGTCACGAGATCCTTGAGCACTGGGAACGATTTCATCGGCTGTACAGTGATCGGCTCATTTGGCGGGAGCGCATCCATGCGAGTCTTGCAGGTAAGGCGCGGACGTCCGTTAACTTCCGCCGAACACGATCCGCACTTTCCGGCTTTGCAGTTCCAGCGCACGGCAAGATCAGGCGCTTTATGGGCCTGAATGTAATGCAACGCATCGAGCACCACCATGCCCGGCGCGATCGGCACCTGGTATTCGACCAACTCGCCGTTATCGCGATCGCCACGAAAGATTTTGAAAGTTGCGTCAGGCATAAATCAATTCACCACGGAGACACGGAGAACACAGAGCTCCAGTCGGTGTGGTCCTTTGAAGATTACCGTTCTCCAGGTCGAGACGATCCACGAAAACCCACGAACAGAGGTGCTTGTTCGCGCAGCTTTCGTGTGATTTCGTGGATCGCTCTTGCCGATCCGGGAAAGACACGAATTTCAAGTTAGACACTCCCACGCAGTCTACCTACTTGCCTTCAACCAGAATCTCCTTTAGCTCTGGCGGCATCTCGGCGACGGGCTCCTGACTCAAACGCATCGCCTCGCCATCGCGCGAGATGATGTTATTCAGCTTGCTCCATTGCTCATCATAGTTGGGATAATCGATTCGGCTGTGCGCGCCACGGCTTTCTTTGCGTTCCAGGGCGCTTAGTGCCACTGCTTCAGACACCGTCAACATAGCTTTCAGATCGCGCGCCAGGTGCCAACCCGGATTGAATAAGCGCGAGCCGTCAACGTGAACACGGGCTGCGCGCTGTTTCAGTTTCTGAATCTCGTCAAGACCACGTTTCAGATCTTCTTCGCTGCGAAAAATGCCTACGTAGTTCTGCATGTTTTCCTGCAAGTCACGGTGCAGGTCGTAAGGACTGTCGCCGTCACTACGCTCAAACGGCTCGAGCATTTCACGGGTTGCTTCCTCGACCTGCGCGTCGTCAACCGACGGCGGACTGACTTGCTTCGCATGTTCGGCCGCGCTTAACCCGGCCCTTCGTCCGAACACCAGAAGATCTGAAAGCGAATTTCCGCCCAGACGGTTCGCGCCATGCAAACCAGCCGCGGCTTCACCGGCAGCAAACAATCCCGGCACATTCGATTCTGCGGTTTCTGCCTCGACGAGAATGCCGCCCATCATGTAATGGCACGTCGGCCCAACCTCCATTGGTCCTTTGGTGATGTCCACGTCAGCGAGTTCCCGAAACTGGTGATACATGCTCGGCAGTTTCTTCTTCACATATTCAGCCGGCTTATGCGAGATATCGAGGTAGGCACCGCCGTGTTCGGTGCCGCGGCCTTCCTTCGCCTCAGTGTAAATCGCGCGGGCCACGACGTCGCGCGTCGAGAGATCCATTCGTTCCGGGTCGTAGCGCTCCATGAAGCGCTCGCCGTCTTTGTTGCGCAGCACGCCGCCTTCTCCGCGAACCGCCTCGGTGACAAGTATTCCCTGCACTCCCGGCGGCCAGACCATTCCAGTGGGATGGAACTGCACGAATTCCATGTCCATCAATTCAGCGCCGGCGTCGTAGGCCAAAGCCATCCCGTCACCGGTGTATTCCCACGAATTTGAAGTGATCCGCCAGGCTTTGCCGATGCCGCCCGTGGCGACGACAACTGACTTCGCTTTGAAAACAATAAAGCGTCCGTTCTCTCGCCAGTATCCGAACGCGCCCGCGATCCGGTCACCGTCTTTCAACAGGCGAGTGATCGCGCATTCCATATAGACATCGATGCCCAGATTCACACCGCGGTCCTGCAACGTGCGAATCATTTCGAGGCCAGTGCGATCACCGACATGGCAGAGTCTTTTAAAAGTGTGGCCACCAAAAGCTCGCTGCAAGATATTTCCATCCGTCGTCCGGTCAAACAATGCGCCCCACTGTTCCAGTTCCCTAACGCGCTCTGGCGCCTCTTGCGCGTGAATCTGGGCCATACGCCAGTTGTTCAGAAATTTTCCGCCGCGCATTGTGTCGCGAAAGTGCGCGCGCCAATCATCGGTCCGGTCAACGTTGGCCATCGCCGCCGCGATGCCACCCTCTGCCATGACGGTGTGGGCTTTGCCAAGCAGCGACTTGCAGACGACGGCGACGCTTGCGCCCTGAGCCAGCGCTTCAATCGCCGCACGTAACCCCGCGCCACCCGCGCCAATGATCAAAACGTCGTGTTCGTGGGTCTCGTATTTTTCCGTCACAGTAATCTCAAATCCCTGATGACACCGGAAGCCACCAAACGCACGTACAGATCAGCCAGCCCTACCGAGAATAGACTCAGCCAGGCGAACAGCATGTGACGGCCGTTAAGAAATGAAATTCCTCGCCAGGCCGCGTGACGCGGTCCGCCGGCCGCCACGCATGAAAAGCAATCGACGTTGCCGCCAATGATGTGCCTGAGCGAATGACATGACAAAGCGTAGCCAGACAACAGGATGATGTTCGTCAACAAAAGCAGCGAGCCTACACCGACTCCGAAATGTTTACCGGTCGGCGAGTCAAACCAAAAAGCGCTAATCGCGTCGTACCACAGAATGACCAGAAAAATGATTGCGACGTAAAGAAAATAGCGATGCAGATTTTGCAGGATGAAGGGAAAGCGGGTCTCGCCGCTGTAACGATGCGGATGTGATTCGCCGACGGCGCATCCGGGCGGATCGAGAAAAAAGGCCCGATAATAGGCTTTACGGTAGTAGTAACAGGTGGCGCGAAAACCCAGCGGCGCCCACAGAATCAGAATCGCGGGCGAGAGTGGCCACCACTTTGGTTTGATTAGGGGCGAATAGAAAGGCGAGAGATAGGGCCCGAATTCGTAGTAGTTGTTTTCGAACGTGCGCCAGGTTGCGTAAACACTGAACGCGCCCAGCACTACGACGACCGGAATCAGCTCAACCCACCACGCATCGCGGCGTGCTGTAGCGCCAAAACCGCTGCGTGCCAATGTGCTTCTCGATTGAGCCATGGACTCGGCGGGACTGAAGCTCCTCTAAGTGCGGGCGTATTCTAACATTGGCGCTTAATGATGCAACTCTTCAGTTCGTTTGGAATGTTTCGCGCTTTCGCGCTCAATGCGGACGAGACGTCCGCGCTCCCAGCACTAAGGCACCAACACAACCTTGCCGATATTTTTACGCGCCTCCAGATAGCGATGCGCCGCAGCTATCTGGTCGAACGAAAACGTGCGATCCACATGGGGCTGAATCCAGCCTTGCTGGATGCCGCGCATAATCTCGAAGGTCCAGCTCGCAACTTTCTCGCCTTCGCCCCACATATGACCGAGGTTCAAGCCAAACACGCCTTTGTTGCGACTCATCAATCCGAGCGGGTGAAACTTCGGAGTTTGTAGCATGGCTTTGAGCGCGCGCAGTTTTCCCCGAATCCCTGATGCCGATGCCGTCGACATCCCAAAGACGCCCATGCGACCGGTGGTTCGTAAGGCGCGATAGGTCTTCTTCCAGCTCGCGCCTCCCAGTGGATCGATTGCCAGTTCAACACCACGTCCTTTTGTAAGATCCATTAAGACCGGCAGCCAGTCCTGATCGCGATAATCGATTGCGTGATCCAATCCACGATCTTTCAGGAAGGAGTGCTTCCCGGGGCTGGCCGTTCCGTATGTCACCGCGCCGATATGTTTCGCGATGTCCAGGGCCGCCAGTCCGACGCCGCCACCGGCATTGTGAATCAGGACTGCTTCGCCTTTCTTCAAGCCGCCCATGATAACCAAAAGCGCCCAGGCCGTCAGGTAATTCACCGGGATCGCTGCGCCCTGCTCGAAGCTCAACGTCTCGGGCTTTTCAAATGTCTGGGCAAAGGGTACGGCGATCAGTTCGGCCTGACCACCGAAATGCGTCATTGCGATGATCGGTTGGCCCAACAGAGTTTGCTCAACTTCGGCGCCCACCGCTTCGACGATGCCGGAAACTTCGTAACCCACTACGCAAGGCTTGGGCGGCGCGTCGGGATAGAGGCCCTGGCGCGCCAGAATGTCGGCAAAGTTCAATCCCGAGGCTTTCACGCGAATCAGCACCTGGTCCCGCGTTGGAACCGGATCGGGACGTTCTTCAACTTTCATTACGTCGACGTCACCGTTGCGCGTGGTTACAATCGCTCGCATGCTTCTTTACCCTACCGAAATAATGCGAGGGGCACGGCTTACCGTGCCCCTCGTCTAACGCAAATTGATGAGGCCTCCGTGACGTTCGGGCGAGTGCCCCGGACGTAGTCAGCCTTGTTCCGCCGTTTTGGTCTGCGGCTTGTTCGGCTGCGGCACGACGCGCAGGTATGGCTTCACAGTTTTCCAGCCGCCGGGAAATTTTTCCTTGGCTGCTTCGTCGCTGAGCGAAGGCACGATGATCACATCGTCACCGTCTTTCCAATTCACGGGCGTGGCCACGCTGTAGCCCGCCGTCAGCTGCAACGAATCTATCACCCGCAGGATCTCGTCGAAGTTGCGTCCGGTGCTCGCCGGATAAGTGATCATCAGCTTGACCTTCTTGTCAGGGCCGATGAGAAATACCGAACGCACTGTGAATACGTCGCTGATTTCCGGATGGATCATGTCGTAGAGTTCCGCCACTTTGTGATCCGGATCGGCAATCACCGGAAAATTCAAGGCCGTGCCCTGAGTTTCGCGAATATCTTCCGCCCAGCGCTTATGTGAATCGGCTGGGTCAACGCTCAGCCCGATCACCTTAACGTTGCGCCGATCAAATTCCGGTTTGAGCCGCGATGCTTCGCCCAACTCAGTCGTGCAGACGGGCGTGAAATCTTTGGGATGCGAAAACAGACAGCCCCAACTATTACCCAGCCACTCGTGAAAATTAATGGTTCCCTCGGTGGTTTCGGCAGTGAAATCGGGGGCTAGGTCTCCTAAACGTAATGCCATGATTGGTACTCCTTTTTCTTTTAGAGTCAGTTAGACGACGCTGATGCGCAGTGAAGTCGAGCTAGACTGAATTGTTGATTTAACTAAGGCGACTTTTATAACTAAACCGCAGGCAAGTCAAGGTTGGCTGACAAAGAGAAATCGCGCGTAAGCTGACAGCTTGCGCTAAACCGCCACGATCGCGATCTTGTTCTTATTAGCCAGCCCAATCATTTCTTCGCGATCAAACATAAGGGTTTTTTCCGCAGTGAGACAGAGGCAGGTCGCCCGTGATTCAATCATCGACTCAATTGTGGGCACGCCGACTACGGGAACGTCAAAGCGCATGTCCTGATCAGGCTTGGCTATCTTCACGACCGTAAGGCGGCCACGCACCAGTTGGCCGGCGCGCCGAATGACTGCGTCGGTGCCCTCCATGGCTTCGATCGCCACACAGGCGCGATCGCGGACGACGATGGTCTGACCAAGATCGAGCCGGCCAATTTCGTTCGCTATCTCGAGGCCGTATTCGATGTCGCCGCGCTCACCTTCGTCGGGGGCGCGCTTAGTCAACGTGCCGGGTTGCGGCAGCTGGTCCTTTAAAAAGTAAGTCGAATCAATTAACTCGATGCCTTCGGTTGCCAATTCGGAAGCCACCGCGCCGATCAGCGCGTCAGTGTTGCGCCGCGGCAGCCGCAGCAGCATCTTCAGCATGCGCAGGTCGGGAATTGCGCCGCTGAAGATCTGCACGTGCTTGACCTGACCGGCCATGATCGCTTTTTCCACGCCTTCGTTCTTGAAAAAGCGCAGCATCTTGCCGAGTTGGCCAATGCCGATCCAGGTAAGCTTATCGGCCAGGCCTTCAATTTTGGGATCGGTTTCTTCGCGGATGGCCGCCACGGCGACTTCAGCACCGGCCCGTTTAGCGCCTTCAAGCACCAGAAAAGGAAACTTGCCGTTGCCTGCGATTAAACCGAACTTCATAGCTTCCGATCGACCCCGGTGAATCAAGAACGATCTAACGCAGAGGACGCGGAGGTTTTCGCAAAGGACGCAGAGGAAAAACTTCGCGGTCCTCGGCGAGAACCTCTGTGTCCTCTGTGGTTAAATTCTACTTCACGACGCCGCGCTTCGATGTCTCGACAAATCGCACCAACTCGTTCACTTCTTCCGAGTTTTGGATCTCTTCACGGATACGCCCGAGCGCCTGGGTCGTGTTTAGTTTTGAAGATAGCAACAGGTGAAAGGCGTGATGCAGCGCGGCAATAGTTTCGCGCGAATAGCCACGGCGGCGCACGCCAACTTTGTTGAGTCCATAGCACTTCGCGTGATTGCCGACCGTCAGCGCGAACGGCAAAGCATCCTTGACCACCACCGAATAGCCGCCCACATAAGCCTCGCGGCCGACGCGACAAAACTGATGCACGCCGGAATAAGCGCCGATGTTCGCGCCGTCATCGACGATCACATGACCGGCGAGAGTCGCGGCGTTGGCCATGATTACGTCATTCCCGAGCAGGCAATCATGCGCGACGTGAGCTTGCGCCATTAAGAAGCAATCGTTGCCGGTCCTGGTAAGTCCGCCGCCACCGGAGGTGCCGCGATGAATGGTTACGAATTCGCGAATGCGATTGCGCCGGCCGATCTCAGTCTCCGTGGACTCGCCGGCGAACTTCAAGTCCTGCGGCGGCAAGCCAATCGAGACAAAAGGAAAGATGTGCGACTCAGCACCGATGGTGGTACGGCCATCGATGACGCAGTGGCCATCGACGCGCACACCGTCGCCCAGCGTCACTTCATCGCCGATCAGGGCGTACGGACCGATGAAGCAGTCCTTACCGATTTGGGCTTTGGCACTGACGACGGCGGTCGAATGAATCTGCATCGAGGATTCGCGGCTTTGAATGGAAGATGCGTTCATTGGGAAGAGTTGGGACGGTCGGCGATGATGCTCATCAATTCTGCGTCGGCACAAAGCTGCCCATCAACCTTTGCTTCGCCGCGCATACGTTGAATCCGGGGACCAAAGCGCAACGCGGTCACTTCCAAAACCAGGGTGTCCCCGGGAACGACGGGCCGTCGAAAACGCGCTTCCTTGATACCGGTGAAGAGCACGAGTTTCCGGTCGCGGTCTTCTATTTCCCGCAAGGCCAGCAGCGCGCCACATTGAGCCAGGGCCTCAATCACCAGCACGCCCGGCATTACCGGCGCGCCGGGAAAATGCCCTTGAAAGAACGATTCATTAATGCTGACCTGCTTGATCCCGACGATGCGCTGGAGCGGAGTCAATTCGATGATTCGATCGACCAGCAGGAAGGGATAACGATGCGGCAGAAGTTTCTTGATGCCTTCGGAATCGAGAACCGTTTCCATGAGTTTTCCGGAGTCAAAAGCGCGCGTTCAGAGTTCAAGCTCCAGCTTGTAGGATACGAGCGAGCAGCTTGAAGGCTGAACTCTGAACTCCAACACTGAACTCAATTGACCGAGTCACCTGGGCGTCGTCGCTGATGCGGTCGCGGGATTTTTCAAGTTAAAGTCGCTGATAAAAACTTTGGTAATGTCGATAGTTTCCGACGCATAGAGAAGCCCCGGCACCTGGCTGCCGTCGATAATTAATGTAATCGCGTGAGACTTGGCATAAGCATCCAGGGCCTTACTGACATCATTCTGCAGCGGGCCGAACACTTCTACGCGCCGTCTTTGATAAGCCGCCTGCGCATCCTCGCCCTTACGTTGATATTCTTTCTTTAGCTGATCCAGTTGATCGATCTTTTGCTGTGTAACTTTCGGATCGGCTACGTTCTTCGTCTTGTTGAGGTCGTCGTTGAGCTGCGCAATTCTCTGACGGGTCTGATTCAGATCGTCCTGGGTTTTCTGGAACTCGGAATTTAGTTTGGTCAGCAAGACGGCGAACCGCGCGATGCCCGTTTTCGGATCTTGAAACGCTTCGGAAAAAATAACCGCGACTTTGCTCACGGGCACGTTCGTAACTGGCGCCTGCGGCCGGAGTTGAGTCCCCGGCGTCTGAGCGAATACGGGAGCCACGGCGATCGCTGCGACAAATATGAAAGCAATGATTAAGCCAGTTCTCTTCATGGATAATTCTGCCGGCTTCAAGTCGAAGATGCGGAGACGAGCGCTATCGCCCCACCTCCGCATCTTGAGCTGAAAGCATGCTCAAAAAAAGTCGCGATTACTTCGGCGTCAACGACGCTGTCGCCGGGTTCTTGCTATTGAACTCAGTGATAAAAGCCCTGGTAATATCAAGCGATTCAGAAGCGCTCACGATGCCCTGGATCTTTGTCACGTCGAGGATCAGCGTGATGCCATGAGCTTTCGCATAGGCGTCGAGGGCTTTACCAATATCCTCGTAAACCGGGCCCAGGACCTCCTGCAGCCTTTTTTGATACGAAGCCTGGGCGTCCTCGCCCTTTCGCTGGTAATCCTTCTTCATCTGCTCGATCTTATCGTTCTGCTGCGCGGTAACTTTGGGGTCCTGCACCGGAGCTGCCTTATTCAAGTCGGCGGTGGCCTTCTCAATCTGCTGCTGTAGCCCCTGCAGCTCGGTTCGCCGGGGCTGAAACTCGGCATCGACGCGTTTCATAGCCGCCACCAACCGAAGGATGCCGGTTTTTTCGTCGGCAAAATCATCGGTATTCACGAGCGCGATCTTCGCATCGGGCATGTTGCCGGTTACCGTGGCCGGCGTAGGCGCGGGGGTGGTGGTGCGTGGCTGTGCGTGCACCGATCCCACCATGATGACCGCGAAAAAAGCGACCGCGGCTATCGCACGAAATATTTTCATAACTCTCTTGTAGTACTCCTTAAATTTGAGAAGCGGCTTCCGGCTCAAGTGTTAGTTGTGCAGGCCGCAGGTTTGGGTTGCTAAGCGCCCGTAGCTATCGCTCTTAGTCCTATGAGTTCTCAGAATGTGCGGCCTACGCTAAAGCGAAAGACGCTCTTTTTCTCGTTAAAGAAGAATGGAAACCCATCAATGACCTGGTCGCGACGCGCGTTGGGATTATACGCATAAATAAGGCGAAAAGGCACGTTGAGAATAGGTATCTGGAAGCGAACTTCGGCACCCATGCTGCTGCGGATGTCGGTAAACTTTGCGAACAAACTTTGGTTGAGGCGCACGACGGTGTTGGTTTGCGCCTCCCCGCGGAGGAAAACCTGCTGTAATCCAAAGGGCAGCATCGTAAACGGGTCGACCGGGCCCAGGCGGAGGGCCTCGTCAAACTCAGCACGGGTGATGAGGCGATTGTCCCGAGCAACCAGGCCTCCAGAGGAGGTTAAAGCCAGATTTGAGAAGTTATTGCATGCCGCCAGAGTGGTGAGGCTTATTCCCACAGCTGTGCCCAGCCGCGGACACGGGACGAGCCCCACACTTTGCAGGAAGGGCTGGTCGGCCAGAAACTCGCTTGAGTAAGTTTGATCACGTTTTGAGCGCAGATTGAAGGCCGAACCCACATCAACAAACAGCGCGGCGCTGACTGTTCTGCCAAAGATGGGAATCCGATACTCGAAATTTCCCAGCACCTGAGTGTCGGCGCCCGTGGCTGTATAAGCACGCGGCAGTTGCGCAATATTGCTTCCCGTCGCCCCGGTGAAGAGCCCGATGTTACCCAGCGACGACGGCAGACCCGGAACCACCGCCGGGGTGCCGGTGGCATTCGTGGCAATTACGACGTTGCGCGAAGTGATGAAGTTGTCGAGTGGTGTAACCGGACTAATCGACCTCACGTTATAACCGCGGATCGTAAATTCATCGCCCAGAAAGAACCGCTCATAGATGGGCACTCCATCGACGAAGGCCAGCGAGTTCGCGCTTCTCACCTTGCCGCTGGTCGCGAAACTTCCCACCGTGCCGGCCAGAATTCGAAAGCCGAAAACCTCGGGATTCGCCGACCGCTTCTTGCGCATCGCGTAAAACTGCGTGAACTCAAGCGTGGGTTGATAGGTGCGCACGTCACCACCCAGGCCGGCGAAGCCGAGTCCGATAGATAGCGAGCGTCCCGCCGTCGGATCGATACTGGCATTGCGGGTGTCATAGACGAAAGAGGCCGTCGCGCGGCTACTAAGAATGCTCGGCTGACGATAGATCACGGGAATAAATTGAGCAGCACTGCCGGACGCGTTGACGGCCGGATCTTTCACGCTGGATTGAGCAATTTGATAAGACAGGCCGATACGGGAAAACTGTGTGAAGGGCCGCTTCTTGTAAAACTCTGACAGAGGCGCGCTGGCAAAAATCGAAGCCCCAAGCGAGTTGCGCGTAAAGAGGTTTTCCGCGCTGGTATTGAAGAAATCGAGCGTATTGCCAAACAGTCCCTGATTTGCCGCGGTGTTCTGCGAGAGAAAAGTCCCTTCGCCAAAGAACTTCTGCGAATAAGCAAATACTGAAAAGCCGGCGGTGATGGGCCGGTTGTTGATGTAAGGCTCAGTGAAGGAAAACTGAAACGACCGCTGCCGGTTACCCGCGGCCAGATTCAACGAAAGAGTTTCCCCACGCCCGAACAGGTTGTTCGTCGAATATTCGAGGCCGAAGAACGATCCGCCGATACCGGAAATACCGCCATTAAAAGAAATCTGCTGACGGCCTTTCTCTGACACCTTAATCGTCACATCGACCAGGCCTTCTTCCTCGTTAGTGCGATAATCCGCGTCTTTGTCTTTGTCGATCGGATTGAAATAGCCAAGCTGGTTCAGGCGGACGATGGAATACTCGAAGGAATTCTGATTGTAGATGTCGCCTTCGTTGATGAGCACTTCGCGCCGCAGCACGTTATCGCGGGTAAAGGTGTTTCCGGTGAACTCCAACCGGCGCAGCGTGAACTGCTTGCCCTCGTCAATGGTGATTAGAAAATCGGCAATGCCCTCGTTCGGGTTCTGCGGGTTGTCCTTGAAAGTCGGCGTGACCTCAGCCGTGTACTGAATGAAACCCTGCGAACCATAGGCTTTCTTAAGATTCTCGTAAAGCGCCTTGCTCAGTGCTTCGCCGTTGGCGATCTCGCCCTTTTGCAGACCGATCACGTTCTTTATCACCTGCTCAGAGAAGATCGAGTTGCCCTCGATTTTCATATCACCGAGCCGGTAGAGCTTGCCGTCGATAATCGGCACGGTGATACGCAGCGTGTCGTCAACTGAAGAAAGAAACGGCAGCGGTAAGATGGGAAATCCGGTGCGGCGCGGACCCAGTCCTTCGATTTTTGGTTCGCCGTGGCGGGCCTGCAAATAACCCCTGGACTTCATGTAATTGTCGACGCGGTGCAGGTCGTAATCGAGCTTCGCGCGATCCAGGATATCCAACTCACGAAAGCGCGATATCAGGCCGGCCTCTTTGACGTAGTTCATCTGATCGCGGAGCTTGCCGCTTTTGAAAACCTTGCTACCTTCAAAGCGAATCTCGGCGATGCGCACGCGCTTCCCTTCGTTGACCACGAACGTGATCGCGTCCGAAGTCGCCGACACATGCTCAATACTGGGCGTGATCGTTGCGTTGGGATGTCCTTTGGCTGCCAACAATTCTTTCAGGACGCGAGTCGCGTTGCGGACCTTGACCGGATCTTCGATGGCTTCCTTGGAAACGCCGACGCGCCGCTCACGAAACGTCTTGAGCACATCGGATTCCGAAACGCTCTTCAGTCCTTCAAACTGGATATCACGAATGATGGGCAGTTCAACGACGATGAAGGTTATATTAACTCCGCCGCGTGGCCCTACCTCTTCCGTCACGCGGGTGCCGACTTTATCGAAAAAGCCGAGAGACAGGATGGTTTGCAGATCGCGCGCGACCTGATCCGGATTATAATTGTCGCCCGGACGGGTTTGAATGTAATAGATGATGTCGTCTTTGCGCAGGCGGCGATTGCCGATGATATCGACATTCTCGACCACCCGCGGTGTCTGTTGCGCGCGGACAGGCTCCGCGAGGAACAAAGCAGCAGTGCCAATGACGACGCTTAGTATGGCCAGCGAGACAACGCGATAAGAGTGCATAAGTGCCGGTTCCCTTAGAGGTTCCTCTGGGGACGTAACACAAGACTATGAAAAGTTTCAGCGCTTACTTCGGGAAAACCGTAACACAAACCCGGCGCGGTTGCGCAGCCTGGGGAGCACTTGGATTCACCGCGGCCCTTGCTCGTTGCCAGTTTCCAACCTAACAAAGCGGCGCATTATACAGGGAAAATAAAACGAAAGTCCAAAGTGGATAAAATAAGCGAGGTTTAGAGCACCAACTCCAGTCGTGTCTATTTTGTGATATGAGCCCGACTAAAGTCGGTACTCTAGAACCGATCCAAGTTGGTTAGGGAGTCACCAGCAAATCATTGGCCTGTTCGATTCCGGTTTCGTCGATCGAGATCGAGCGAAAGTTCAACTCCTCACCTTCTACAAACATCTCGACCAGAGTAGCATCGCCGAGCTGGCCCTGGATCAGCGCCTCTGACAGCGGATCCTCAACATGTTTCTGCAGCGAGCGCCGTAGAGGACGGGCGCCGTAAGACCGATCGGCGCAGGTCTTGTTGACGATCCAGCGCTTGGCATCGTCCGACAGACGCACAATGAACCCATGGTTGGACATGGTGCTGTTGATCTGATCGATCTGCAACTGGAGGACGTCCAGCAACTCAGCATCACCCAACTCGTCGAATATGATGATCTCGTCGAGCCGGTTGATAAATTCGGGATTGAAAGTCTGGCGCACTGAGCTCATCACCATCTCTTCCATCTTGGTGCGCGAAACATCGTTTGAACCCTGAAATCCCATCGCTCCTTTTTTCTGAATAAAGCGAGCGCCGATATTCGAGGTCATAATAATGATGGCGTTCTTAAAATCTATGGTATTGCCGAGCGCATCGGTAAGTATGCCATCTTCGAAAACCTGGAGCAGAACGTTGTAGATATCGGGATGCGCCTTTTCGATCTCATCGAACAGCAAAACAGCGTACGGAGAACGCTTGACCCGCTCGGTCAACTGCCCTCCTTCTTCGTGTCCCACATAACCGGGTGGAGAGCCGATCAACTTTGAGACCGAATGCTTTTCCATGAACTCAGACATGTCAAACCGAATCATTGAACGCTCGCTGCCGAACAGAAACTGTGCCAGACAACGCGCCACTTCGGTTTTGCCGACGCCGGTAGGTCCCAGAAAAAGAAACGAACCGACCGGCCGGTGCGGGTTCTTCAGACCGGCGCGCGAACGCCGAATGGCCCGCGCCAAAGCTGAGATGGCCGGCCGCTGGGATATCACACGCTTGTGCAACTCAGTTTCAATGCGCAGCAGCTTCTTTGATTCTTCTTCTTTCAGCGAGGTGATCGGAATTCCGGTCCAACGCGCAATGACCTCTTCCACGTCAGCGCGGGTAACTTCAGCCATGACGATCGCGTCTTCTTCATCTTCTATTGGGGCCTGAGCCCTCCCATAGGTGGCGCGCTCCCACTCAGTCAGCGACGCGGTGAGCGCATCCAGATTGCCCTGCTCGGCCCTCACGCGCAGCTTAACGCGCGCTCCAGCTTCGTCGATTACATCGATTGCCTTGTCCGGCAGGAATCGGTCGGGAATATAGCGGGTTGATTGTCGGACGGCGGCCTCGAGCGCATCTTCGGTGTAGCGCACCTGATGAAAACTCTCGTAACGTTCGCGCACGCCTTCGAGGATTTGAACCGCTTCATCTTCCGACGGCGGGGGGACCTTGACAGACTGAAAGCGGCGTTCCAGCGAACGATCCTTCTCGATTGACTTGCGAAACTCCGCGGGTGTTGTGGCCCCGATGCATTGAATTTCTCCGCGCGAGAGCGCCGGCTTCAAGATATTCGCCGCGTCGAGCGATCCTTCCGCCGAACCCGCGCCCACCAGAGTGTGCAACTCATCTACGAAGACAATGTACTGCGGATTCTCGATTAGCTCGCGCATGATTTGCTTCAAGCGCTCTTCGAATTGGCCGCGGTACTTTGTGCCGGCCACAATCAAACTAATGTCGAGCGAAAGGATTCGTTTGTTTTCCAGAAAAGAAGGAACGTCGCCGCGCACGATCCGCTGCGCCAGACCTTCTACGATAGCAGTCTTGCCGACGCCGGGCTCGCCAATGAGCACCGGATTGTTCTTGGTGCGGCGGCAAAGGATCTGCACAACGCGCTCGATCTCAGCATCACGTCCGATCAAAGGATCGAGGCGATCGTTTGACGCGTCTTCCGTTAGATCGCGCGAAAACTCAAGCAGGTGCGGGATGTCTTTGCGGTGACGGGCGTCGGCGCCGCTTTGCCGGGCAATCTCATCGCGAACGGCGGCCAGCCGCAGCCCGCGCTCGAACAGAATCTGTGCAGCCATCGAACGCTCTTCGCGCAAGAGCCCGAGCAGCAAATGCTCGGTGCCGATGTGCCGGTGTTGCAGGCGATCGGATTCTTCGTGCGAGTAATGAAGAACACGCTTGGTCTCAGGAGCCAGCGGCAGTTCGACTGATGTCGGAATCCGCTCACGCAGCAGCGTGCGGCCTTCTATCTCTCTGCGGATTGATTCGATAGTAATTTGCGCGCGTGGGAAGAAGCGGCCGGTGAGAGTCTTGTCTTCGCGCATCAGCCCGAGCAACAGATGCTCAGGTTCAATCGCCGGCGCGCCAAACTGCGAAGCCTCATAGCGGGCGAAGAAAATTACCCGTCGCGCTTTTTCTGTGTAGCGTTCGAACATTCAGTTTACCGGGACGTCTTTATGATTGCAGGCATTCTTACCGCAAAATCCCAGGGCCGCGGGCATTATAGCGCAACGTGCAAGCGGCAAGAAGCTTTGTTTTCTGCAAGGGTTATTTGGTTCCGCGAGACGACGCCGATTCATTCGCGTAAATGGGGCTTCCGGCCTGAATCCCAAATAGCCAAACGGCGACGCGCTATGTTTTTCCGAGTTCGAATCTGATTTGATTCCGTTGCTTGTCCATGCCCTGGCTGCCTGAGTCAAAATTCTGGAAGGCGACAGTGTCTTTAAATGTTGTCCTTACTTAACGGGTAATATCGCTTCGCCACCCATCACAAAGACCACAGTACCTCAATCTGACTGAGGCGCACAGTCAGATTGAATCGGTTGTCTTCGCGAACGGCGCCGGGCTATCTGAACTAACCTTCTGCAAATCAATCATTTGTCTCTGATTGTCGAGGCTGGCACACGCCTCGCACTATCAGCAGCGCCCGTGGAGTCTCTCTACGCGGCGTGCTCTTTTAAAAGTCTGGACGCGAACCGCACCCCGAAGCGATTCTAAAACTCAAGACAACTCGGCCGGGACTCACCGATTCGGCACTCACAGCGAAAAAGTCCGCTGACCAAAATAAAACTCAGGCCGGCGATCATTAAGACGCCGGCAATGGAACAGAGATGATGATGAAAAAGAAAAATGCCCCCGCCGTTATATGGATCACTACCCTGGCTTTGCTGCTGTCGACGTGCGCCAGTTTTACTTTTAATCAGCGCACCGCAGCTCAGTCAGCCAATCGTTTTCCCGCCCAGCGTGAAGTCGTCACCGATAAGAATTTCCCCCTGCTTTCAAGGTATGCAACCGACCTCAGTTTGTTGGCCCTGCGTGGCAAGCTGGAAACGCCTCGGGGCCACGAAGCTGATATTGCCCGCGTCATTGAGAGCCTCTCGACGAGTGGCAAGACTCCTGTAGTGGTCGGCGAATCCGATCTCGATCGTGACGCCATCGCTTGCGGCGTGGCAATGGAAATAGCCTTTGGGGACGTGCCCGCGACCCTGCGCAATCGGCGAGTTTTCCGTCTTAGTCTCGATGCGCTGGCCAAGGCGCGCCAACCAGTGACGAATTCGCAAGCCGAGTGCAGGCGGTCTTTGCCGAAGCCGAACAGGCCGAAGGCAGAATCGTTCTCTTTGTCGATCAACTTAATCAATATGCGGGCGCGCGCGCCACGCTGGTCGCGTCATCTGCGGTGAAGGCTGCAATCGAAAGCAGCCATCTGCAAATCGTCGGCGGCGCAAACCCGGAAGCCTATTCGCAATACATCGCGTCCGATGAAAGCCTCGCCAAACTCTTCGAGCCGATCTCAATTGATCAGTTCAGTAATAACCCGATCGCGACCATAGACCAGGACCAGCGGCAAAGCCCGATAAAGGAAGAGTTCGAAGGCGAAAAGATTTCTTCTGACATGCGCGAGCTGATGAAGAGCGCAGGTCCGAATGGCCGGGTGACCGCCATTCTGCAAGTGAACGATGTTCACAATACCGAAGTCAGCGCGTTGCTCAAACGCTACGGCGTGTCGGTCAGCGAGAGCATGGCACAGCTTGGCGCAATTAAAGTTGACCTGCCTGTCAAGGCCATTGAAGCCCTCGCGGCCAACAATGCGACCAATTATCTCTCTCCGGATGTGACACTGGAATCATTCGGCCATGTCACAGCTACAACTGGAACCGATCAGATTCGGAACGCGCCGGGATTGCTGGCCGGTCTGTTAGGTGCGAACGCGATTGACGGAACGGGTATCGGCATTGCGATTCTCGATTCAGGCTTAGATACCGCGCATGACGCGTTCACGACAGGCGGCACGCGCATCAAGCTGACCATGGATTTTACCGGCGAGAACAACACCACAACCGATCCGTACGGACATGGCAGTCACGTGGCTGCATCCGCGGCGGCGGCGAGCTACTCGAACGGCACTAACTACCAGGGCATCGCCCCGGGCGCGACGATTATCAACCTGCGAGTGCTGAATTCGCAGGGTACTGGCACGACTTCCGCCCTGCTCAACGCGCTGAACTGGATTATCAGTCCTGCCGACACAACCAAACCAGTTAGCTCAACCAATCCGCTCAACAAGGACAAGTACAATATCCGCATCGTGAACATGAGCCTGGGGGCTCCGGCAATTAGTTCTTATAAGAACGATCCTATATGCCGGGCAGCTCGGGCTCTGGTCGACGCGGGAATCGTGGTTGTGGCGGCCGCGGGAAACAACGGCAAGGATGCAAACGGCAAGAAAATCTACGGACAGATTCACGCCCCCGGGAACGAGCCTTCGGTAATTACGGTCGGCGCCACCAACACGTTTGGAACCAACGCGCGCGGCGACGATGGCGTTGCCACCTACAGCTCGCGTGGGCCGACCCGCAGTCACTGGGCTGATGCCAAGGGCGTGGTTCATTACGACAATCTGTTGAAGCCTGATCTAATCGCGCCGGGTAACAAGCTGATCTACGCTGAATCTGATGCAGGCAGCAGCGGCCTTCTCGGCACCGGATTACTCGGAAGTCCCGTCAGCCTCAATGTTATCGTGACCCAGCATCCGGAATTGGACTCTGGGCTCAGTAACACCGACAACTGGCGCCTGATGTATCTCAGCGGCAGCTCGATGGCTACGCCAATAGTGTCGGGCGTGGCAGCCATGATGTTGCAAATCAATCCGAAGCTGACCCCGAACATGGTCAAGATGATCTTAATGTATACGGCGCAGCCTCTGGCCGGTTGGAACATGCTGGAGCAAGGCACCGGTGAAGTGAACGCTGAAGGCGCCACGCGACTGGCTAAGCTCGTTCGCACCAACCTCAGTTCTACCTCGAAACAAGGCGATCCGATGCTGACAACTGTCACGCCGCCGGATCCGCGTACCACGATCGCGGGCCAGACATTCACCTGGTCACGGGGAATCTTCTTCAAGCACCAATACGCCACCGGAACCAGCCTGATCACCAAATATCAGACTTATTACGCCGTGGGAGTGATTCTTGGTGACGGCGTAGTCCTTAACAACGGTGTGATTCTCGGCGATGGAGTCATCCTCGGGGACGGCGTGATTCTTGGCGACGGAGTAATTCTCGGCGACAGCGTTTTCAAGAGCGCCGGAGTCATTTTGGGCGACGGTACGATTTTCTGTAACGGAGTAATCCTCGGTGATGGCGTGATTCTTGGCGACGGAGTGATTCTCGGCGACGGAGTCATCCTCGGGGACAAGGTGTTGACTGGCGATGGCGTCGTTCTCGGCGACAACAATGTGCAGGCTATGAAAGCAATGGTTACCGGCGACAGCGGACCATACATGCTGGCCCTTCGCTACTAAGCGAAGCGGCGGCTCGGGTGCCGACACTCGGAGATCCTATGAAAGATAAATCCAAGGAGCAGGCATGACTGCCACATTGATGGGTCTGGAGTCACCAGCGAGATTCAAACATTTCGCCACGGAGGCCGAAGCTTGCACCGTAGAGGAACTTTGTCAGGAAGAACAAACGGAAGTACTCGATTTTCTGGCTGAGCGTCCAATGCACACTGTCTTCCTGGCTAGCCTGATTCGCGACAACGGGCTGGTTAGCCCGCACAATCGCGGATCTTTCTATGCAGGTCGTGATTCTCAGGGACGGCTTGTCGGCGTGGCCCTGCTTGGTCATGTCACGCTGATTGAAACGCGCACTGATAGCTCGGTTGCCGTTTTCGCCCGTCTGGCGCGTAACTGCCAGAACGCTTTTTTGATCAGGGGCGAGCGCGACACGATCAATAACTTCTGGAAACATTACGCGCGCCCGGGACAGGAACCGCGGCTAATTTGCGTTGAGCAGTTGTTAGAACTACGCCGGCCTTTATCCGGCTACGAAGCGGTCGATCTGCGGACAGCCATGGTTACCGACCTGGAAAAGGTTCTGTCCGTGAATGCTTCAATGGCTTGTGACGAAGGCGGCATCAATCCGCTGCAGCACGATCCCTCAGGCTTTCGTCAGCGAACAGCCCGGCGGATCGACCAGGACCGAATTTGGTTATGGATCCAGGAAGGCCGGCTGATTTTTAAGGCCGACGTTGTCGGCGAGACCCCGCAGGTTGCTTATCTGGAAGGCATTCACGTCCGTGAAGAGGAAAGACGAAGGGGATTCGGGCTTCGTTGTCTAAACCAGTTGTCTTCAATTCTGTTGACCCGTAGTCAGTCGATCTGTCTGACGGTCAACGAGCGAAACCATAAGGCGGCCGCCTTCTACGAAAAGGCCGGCTATCAGTTCCACAGCGATTACGAAACGATCTATTTACGCTGACATCATCTGAGTCCAGGAGAATCGTGGAATCCACAATTAAATCAACCGGCAGGCAGAAATTCACCAACGCCTATAAGTGGACGATCGTGGCCGCGGGTGCGGCGATGCTCGCTTACTCAGCTTATTGGCTGCCAATGCCGCGATTTGATCTCCGGCTTTTGCTTCTTGCTGGAGTGATGGTCCTGGTCAGCTCGAAACTTTCGGTACAGATCCCTCGCGTCAATGTCAACGTCACGGTCTCGGATACTTTCATCTTCCTGGTGCTGCTGCTGTACGGCGGTTACGCGGGTCTGCTGCTGGCTCTTGCTGACGGTCTTTTTGGAGCTCTGCGCATCCGCGGAAAGCTGCTTACAGTTCTCTTCAACTGCGGGATGATGATTTGTGCGACTTTCGTTACCGTGGTGGTGTTGCGCGTTTTCTTTGGACCGATCGCCGACTTGAGATTTCAGGAATGGTCAACTTTCATTGCCGGGGTCGCTACGATGGCATTGGTTCAGTATTTCACGAGTAGCGGCATCTGCGCCGTCGGGCAGGCCTTTCAAACCGGACAATCTATCTGGGAGACGTGGCAGAAGCACTATCTTTGGACATCGATCACTTATTTTGCCGGCGCAGCCGTGGCCGCGGCAGCTTCGAATTCGATCCAGCGAGCGGGTCTGACGATTCTGGCCGTGGGCGTGCCGGTGATCTTCATTCTCTATTTCACTTATCACAAATATTTGAACGAGCTTAAGGCAACGTCGGCCCAGGCTGAACAGGCGGAACGCGAGCGAGCTGAAGCCGAAAGCGCGCGGGCGGAAGCTGAACGCAACCGCGCTGAGCAGGCTGAGCGGCACGTGGAAGAACTCAACCGGCACATTGCCGAGCAGGAACGAATCAGCCTTCAGCTACAGGAGAGCAAGGATCACTTTCGACATGCGGCGTTCCACGATGCGCTGACCAACCTGCCCAATCGGGCGCTGCTGGCCGAGAACTTGAAATTTGTCATGGAACGCGCCAAGCAGCATGAGGATTATCAGTTCGCAGTCCTCTTTCTGGATCTGGATCGTTTCAAGAACGTGAACGACAGTTTGGGACACTCTATCGGCGACCAGTTGCTAATCGCAATGGCCCGTCGCCTGGAAAGCTGCACTCGCGAAGTCGACATGGTAGCTCGCCTGGGTGGCGATGAGTTCGCTATCTTGCTCGACGGCATTCCAAATTCTGCAGAAGCGACCAACATGGCGCGCCGCATTCAGGATAAGCTGCAATCGCACTTCAACCTCAGCGGACACGAGGTCTTCACCACCACCAGTATCGGGATCGCGCTGAGTTCTACCGGATACGACCATGCAGAGGCAATGTTGCGGGACGCCGACACGGCCATGTATCGGGCGAAGGCGCAAGGCAAAGCGTGTTATGAGGTATTCGATAAAGGAATGCACACGCATGCGGTCTATGTGCTGCAAATGGAGAACGACCTGCGCCGGGCGCTCGATCGCGAAGAACTGCGCGTTTACTATCAGCCAATCGTCTCGCTGGATAACGGTCAACTGGCCGGCTTTGAAGCCTTGATTCGCTGGCAACATCCTGAACGCGGATTTATCAATCCTTCGGACTTCATTCCCTTGGCCGAAGATACGGGGCTGATTGTTCCGCTGGGCTTGTGGATTTTGAAAAAGGCATGTCAGCAACTCAGTCGCTGGCAGTGGCAATCACCGGCCAATCGCTCGCTCTTTATGAGCGTTAACCTGTCCGGCAAGCAGGTGTCCCAGCCAGGTTTAGTTAACGAAATCCAGGACATTCTCGAAGAGACTCACGTCGAGGCCCGGCATCTGAAGCTCGAGATTACTGAGAGCGCGGTGATGGACAACGCGGAGACGGCCGTGCAGCTGCTGACGCGCCTGAAAGCGCTCGGCGTGCAATTGAGCATTGACGATTTTGGCACCGGTTATTCGTCGTTGGGTTACCTGCACCGTTTCCCGGTAAACACGCTGAAGATTGATCGCTCGTTCGTAGGGCGCATCGGCGAAGCGGCTGAGAACATCGAGATCGTGCGCACCATCGTTTCGCTGGCTGACAACATGGGCATGGAAGTCGTCGCCGAAGGCGTCGAGACTTTGAGTCAACTGATGCAGCTTCGCAAACTCAAGTGCCAGTACGGCCAGGGTTACTTGTTCTCTCGACCCGCCGACGCGGATTCAGTCACCGCGTGGATTTCCCACCAGCCACACTGGCAAGAAACTTTGTATCCGACCACCAACCAGTTCCCCATACCAATTGAGCCGGCAGTTGTGCAGTTGCGAACGGCGTAAGTGCGTTGGTTAGGCGTCACCTGGAAAAGGAAAAACCCGCAAGCTGCTTCTAAAGAGCCCTGCGGGTTTGATTTTGACGTTCGCCGAGCCTCAGTTTCCGCTCAGCAAAAACACATCCCAAGCCCAACGTCCGACATTTGAATGCTTCGCATCGTCAACTTTTGCTCGATAGGAGAATTTGTTTCCGTATTGATCAGTTCGCTTCGATTCTTTGTAGTCGAGCGAGATCGAATCGACGCCAAGCTCCGGCAATGGGTGCAACTCCGAAGCCTCAGAGATGCCGTTGTGATTGCTGTCCTGCCACAGGCGGAGGGAATTGAAGATGCTATCGTTCTTGTCGATTACACCGTCACCGTTACCGCCATTTGCTGGCTTATCAAACTCTGCTAAAGCAACGAATCCGTTCCCCTGGGTCGATGGTGGCTGTGGGGTGATGTTGCCAAAGAGTTCGTAGCCGGTATCTATAGTCCCGTTACCGTCTCGATCCAGGACCAGGAATGCGTCGTCCGAACCGGCAGCAGTCCAGGAGAGGTGCATCATGCTACCTCCGAAGAAATTGAAATTTACACCATTAGCAGCCTCAGTAAGGGCGAATCCATTGCCAAGCACGTCGATTATGATCGGTGACGGGGGAGGCATCGTACCATCGGCACAGGTGCAACTTTCCTCCGAATAGCCGCCGTGTTCCAAGGAGCATTGCTGCTGGAAAGAAAAAGGTGCCGTGCAAAGACCATTCTGCGCAACGAATCCAGGAATGCATCCGGTCGACGGGTATCTTGAATAGTCCGCGGAACCTCCGCACGTAGCGTCAGATCTGCCGCAGGTGTGTCCTTGTCGGTTGTCCCGCGTTGGTTGGCTTGCAACCTGACATTGCCCGTTTCCATTAATTGAGCCGGCATAAGTTTTTTGATACCAATAGGCGGTTGTCCCGTCGTCCTCAAAGTATGGAGTAGCAAAACCAGGCCAGCAGCTAGGTCCGCATTCTCCCGTGGGATCCCACCAAACGGTTGAACCGAGCTGTCCGAAATCGGTAACGTCAACATCGCGGTCATAGCCGTCCAACCACGAGACCTTCCAGTGGACCGTCTTCGTTATGGTACTAACATGATTTGTGCATGCCCAACTATCAGTCTCGGCTGCCCTCACGTTCTGTGTGTCACCGCAAGTTGCCAAAGCGTTTGTGGCAAGTGCGCTGGAGAAAATAAGAATGAGCAACAAAGGAGTCATGCGTTTCATGGCTTTGTTGCTCCTTTCTGGGCCTCTCGTTCTTTCTTCGCTTTGAGTTCGGCTCTGTCGTGAGCCCGTACCATGTGCATGGCCTTGAGCGAGGCTTCATCCCCTTCTTCCGTTCCGTCGGCATAGGTGACCGCACTCACGACCAGCGGCGCCCCAAAAGTCATCTCGCCAAAATTCATGAACACCGTAGTCGTGTCGTGTGGCTTGATGACGACGATTGGATGTTCCTCGTCAGTTAGGCCGTTCTTAGTTACACCTCCTTCCCCGCAGACAAGATCCACGGCCATAACATCCTTGTCTGAGTTGTTTCTTATCTCAACCACGGCACAAACAGCCGGAGTGCCGGGATCCTCTATCCAGGCGTTGACCACCTCGAGGTTCTTGACCTTTGAGAAGATCTGCGGCATGGACGTCACCCGCGGCTCCTTTGGCCACTGCTTCTTGGGTTGCTGTCTCTTCCTGCTAAGGACACCTGCGCTAATAGCTGATGCAATAATCAGCATTACAGCGAAAAGAAAAATCCATTTCCGCTTAGCGATTCGATTTGTCATTGTGTTCCCCTTCGGCTTATGAGTGGAAGAACCGAGGCTGACTACCGAGACATCCGGTGATGTGGGGGCAGGTAGCCAATTACTGGAGCCACTCTACTCCCTAGTCTGAATTTGTCAACCAACTTTCACTTAGTTGCGTAAATGAGGTGAATACATACGAACGGCTCTATGCAAATATCATTACTACGGGTGAGTCTCGTCGCTTTCAGACTTGAACGTCAGCCCGGATTAAAACACTTCCTGGCGTCCGCGGGCCGTCTCTCTGGCAAGAGATTTTCCAGTTGAGGACGTTCTGTCGCGGACAAATCTTCCACCGGCCGGATCTCAAAGACAGTCGGCGACACGCGCCGAAAATGAAAGCGCGGCTCGATACTTACAAGCTCCCTGACTTCGCTGACATGCCAACCGCAAGGCTGCCACCAGCGCGGATCGGCGTCGAGAAAAACCCGTCGACCTGATTTCAAATAATCAGCGACCGTGGATTCCAGCCGCCCCTGCGGCCAGCCGGCTCCGGGTCCAATCACACCCCATTCGCCCGCGCCGATGCCGCGCCAATAAATGACCGCGACCGTTTGGGCGCCGGAAATCATTACGGCGTCGCGCGGAACTTTCGTTAGTTCCTTATCATATTCTCTCGAAGCTGCCCTTACTTCCCTCGTCGCGCTCCTTATCGGCCACAAATACACTCCAATGGCAACACCAATCAAAGCGATCGCGGCGCTCGCGGTGATGAACGCGCGGCGCTCCGTTCCCAATCGCCTCGATAAATACCGAAAGAGAAAATTCGAACACAGCGGCACGAGCGCCGGGAGTCCGGTTGATAGGTAGCGCCAACCGATGGCCGTGCTGTAATTCATCAGCAGTAGCAGGTTGGCAAACAATCCCACGGCCGCGAGCAGAAGCATCGGAGAGAGCCTGCGCCGGCGCCATTCCCAAACAAAGGCCATCGGCAAAGTAAGCAGTACCAGCGGCGAGGTCGCCAGAAAGAAAAGCAGCCACGGCCAGACATTGCGAAGGGCGGGAGGGTGCAGCGCGGATTCGATGCGCATTGATTCTCGCCAACCATACCAGGCAGCGCGGTAACTCGGATCAGAGAGGAACCAATAAGCAAAGCCTGACCCGGCAAAAACTACAAAGATCAAGCACGAAGAAACGACCAGTAATATTCCCTTGCGGTTCGGCCGCCAGCCGCATACGAACGGTGCGAACACCAACCAGGGCGCATAGAAGGCAACCGTCTCACGCAGATTCACCCCCGCACCCAACAGCGCGGCGCCAACAATAACCAGCCACACTCTTCTTTGTTGCAAGCCGCGAAGATGAACGATCAGCGCCACCGTTGTCAGCAGTAGCGCGGGCACGTCCGTCATCACCTGTCCGCTGTAAAGCACGAACACTGGTGAGAAGGTCAACAACAAAGCTGCAATCGTTGCCGCGTACTTTGAGCCGGAAAGATCGTGAGTCAGGATCCAGCAGGCAATGATCGCCAGCACCCCTTGTGCTGCGACTGCATACTTGAACAGCAGATAAGCGTACTGTGGTTGAAGATGAACAACCGCGTGTGCGATTACATAAAGCTCGTGATTGAAAAAGATGAACAGGCTTCTGCCCAAAGCCATTGACGAAGGATAGCCGCGCAGAGCGGCGAGCGTGTATTCGAGGGCATCCCAATCTCCAATAAATGGATCGATAAAAATCAGTATGAGGATCAGCGCGAGGGCCGCGGGCAGCAACCACCAGCGCCACGCCGAAAGTATGCGGTCACTTGCGGTTCCTGGCGTGAAGAGCGGCGCCATTTTCCTTTTCTCATTTTTCATTTCACATCGGCTATTACCTGCCGGGTTACGCCTCGAATTCTAATGGCCAACCAAAAATGGGAAATCACGAATGGAAAAGCGAAGCATGGGTGCTCATAAGGAGGAGTAGCTAAACCGCGCGATTTAACCCGGCGGCGGCAGTTTTTCAACTCGAACCCGATAGAGACTGTCAAGAGTACTGTCATTGGCCGGCATTACGTCTTCAAAGGCGGGAACTGGTTCTTTGCTCAGATTCGGAAACAACTGCCTGGCCGCCGACTGCTCAGATTCGTACGGTACCACCAGGAACTTTATGCCATTCGTTCGCAAGTATCCGAGGAAGGCTTCCCTGTTTTTGGGAGCGGTCCAGGAGTCATAGAACTGTTTCCGAGGGATACCAGAGCTGACCCGCACTTCGATCTGGTCGCAGAAAATCTTGATCGATGGGTCAGAAAGATATTCCTGCTTTAGATAGCTCGCGATCGCTTGCGATTGGTCAGGCGTCCTGATAAAGCGAGCCACATCGTCAGCCTGAATCTTGAATTGAACGACACCGGCCACCAGCACAATCACCAGAGCTGCCTGCGCCAAAACCCACCGACTGCTGAAAATTCGCTGAGCCGAGTACGCCAGGACAGGCAAACCAAGGGCGAATGGTAGTAAACCGTAGCGATGCCAGATGTCGCTTTGTTCCTTCGTAAAATACGCCGTCGAAGTGAAACCGACGTAGCCAAAAAAGAACAATAGGCAAATCACCAGGTTAGCGGTCTTTGGCGCCTCGCCCTGAGCGAGCCCTTTGATCCATTCACGCCATTGACGCCACTCACGAAAAACCAACCACACCGCCGCGAAGCATCCGGCCAACACGGCCAGGTTCGCGCCGTAAATGAAGCGGCCAGCGTCGTCCCAGGTTCGCGCGAAGGTTATCTGACCAACGCTGGGATGTGCGGCAACTCTCGCGAGCACGTAATCATGATGAGCATGAAAAGACGCCAGCGGATTGCCAGTGACTTTCCAGCAGATGAATAACCAGAAGGCGGGCGCGCTGGCAAGAATCAGGGTGCTCAAGATGGGCAACTTCCTTCGCCGCACAAGCTGAATCGTCGGCACCAGGGCAACCAACAGCCAACTATCCAGCCGGATCAGGCAAGCGGCTGCTCCGGCACAACCCGCCAGCGTCCAGCGTTCGGTAAGCACAAAGTACAGACACGCCAGGACCATCACGGCATGTGGCACGTCCGTCATCGCCGCCGCGGAATACTGAAGGTGAAACGGATTGAGTGCGATCGCCAGGCCGGCAATCAACGCCCAGCGTTGGCTGGAGGTCAGAATGCGGCTGCACAAATAAACCAAAACGCAGACACCGGTTCCGGCCACCACGGACACGAATCTGGCGACATACACGGGCTGGTTTATTACCAACGAGATGATTGAACAAAAGAATTGATAAAGTGGCAGCCAAAACCCGTAAAGATTATTGAGCGAGAAGCTGCCGGCTACCAGATCCGCTCGATTGGCTACTATCGCTTCGATGTAGCTGAAGGCGTCTCCGAACGGTTCCCTGCGCACGAGAAGCGCGGCAACAATTCGCGGAACTCCTGCGGTCAGGGCAACCAGCGCGAGCATGCCCATTGACCACCTTCTGGAAGTTCGAATGTGCCTTGTCTTCAAAGTGGATTTGCGTGCAGGCTAAATTTGCGAGTTCTAACGGTGGTCGATACTTGTTTCGCTGTGGTTAAAACGTCTGCTCTGAACCGGCCTGACTTGTCGCCCCAGCTCCGATTCAGATCGATCCGGTCTGCGGCAACTCTTCCGGACGCTTCTTTACCATCTTCAGGCGTGTGCCGCGTTCGCTGTACTCGACCTCATCCATGATGTTGTAGATCAGCAGCACGCCACGGCCGGAGGACTTGAACAAATTCGCCAGGTCGCGCGGATCGGGGATCTCGCGCACGTCGAAACCATCGCCTTCATCTTCGACGGTAAAGATTGCCTCGCGCGCGGAAAGCTCGGCGGTAACCCGCAACAACTTTCCGGGATCGTTACGATTGCCGTGCTTAACTGCGTTCACAAAAGCTTCGTCCAGCGCCACGAACAAATTCGATTGTTCGACTTGAACCAGACCTAACTTCGCTACTCGATCCAGCAGGTACTCGAGCACGGCATTCATCAGCGTCAAATCGCTGGGTAGTTCGAGATCGATTTTTTCGCGAACGTCCGCACTCTCCTGGGGATTATCGATGCGTTGAAGTTTGAACCAGAGAGTCCTTTCGATGATATCGTGCAGCCCCTGAGTCGTGCGCCGCGTTCGCGAACTGGTCACGCCCAGCTTGAAAGAGCGGACATTCTCAGTATCGTCGGACGGTCCCTGATTGATCAGGTCGCTGACTATGAGATCAAACTCTTCCAGATCCCCTCGGGCCAGGGCTTCGTCTCGCGCGCCGGCGGCTACGACGCTGTGCCCGAGTTTGCTCAACTCGTCAGCCAGCCCGGCCCGAACGTCATCGCTGTTCTCAACGATGAGAATATGGCATCTGTCCTGATTGCTCTGGACCATCAAGTCGCAAGTTCGGCAGAGGAGAGTTTGGCCGAAGGCCTTTCCCTAATTTCAAATACGAAACGGACGCTGATCGCGTTGCAGAATATATCAGAGGAAGGGGTAAAGTGAATGACCAAATCAAAGATCCGGGTTCCTGGTTTTTGATCTTTGGTCTTTGTTCTTTGGACCGACCGGGCGATCCAGGGCGGATTATGGTCAAGACGCGGGGCGTCAAAATCAAAGACCAAAGCTCAAAAATCCGAACCTCTTACTTGTCATTGGTCACCGTTCCTCAGGGTGCGTTACACTCGCCTCTTAATCTCGTCTGCCCATGGCCAAGTCCACGCTGCAAATCAATTTGGAATACATGATTGCCCGTTCGCTGCTCGCGACCTTTGCAGTGCTGCCGTTGCGACTGGCGCTCTCCACCGGATCAACCCTGGGCCGCTTTGGTTACTATTTTTCCGGCCGGTTGCGACGCACCGGCCTCCGCAATCTCGAGCTGGCGTTTCCTGAACTGGACGCGCCCCGGCGCGAAGATTTACTCCGCGGTTGCTTTCAGAATCTGGGCCTACTGCTGGGGGTGTTCAGTCATTTTGGGAAGGCGTCACCCAAAGCTTTGCAGGCAATGATCGAATGCGAAGGACTGGAGCATCTCGGCGCGGCTGAAAAGAGCGGACGCGGGGTCATTCTCTTCACGGGCCATGTCGGCGCCTGGGAGCTTTCCAGTTTCGGGCTTTCGTTGCTCGGCCATCCTTTGAGCTTTCTGGTGCGCCGGATCGATAATCCAAAGATTGAAGCACTGGTCGAACGTTCGCGTACTCGTCTCGGCAATCGCACAATTGATAAGCGCTCAGCCGCGCGAGAGATGCTCCAGCTTCTCCAGGGCGGCGGGACGCTGGGGATTCTGGTGGATCTGAACACGCTCGATCGCGAAGGAATCTTTGTCGATTTTTTTGGCGTGCCGGCTGCGACCACGTTCGTTCTGGCGAAGCTGGCCTTGCGCACTGGGGCGTTGGTGCTCCCGGTCTTTGCGCCATGGGACAAGAAACGCGGGCGCTTTCTGCTCAAGATTGAGGAGCCGCTCATTTACAACGCCACGGGTGACGAAGCCGAAGACGTGCGGCGATTGACTCAATTGTTCACCGGCGTCGTGGAAAAGTACGTGCGGCTTTATCCTGATCAGTGGCTTTGGATTCACCGGCGCTGGAAGACACGGCCGCTGGGCGAGCCGGGGATCTATTAAAGACGGAGCTGCGACGGAGCATTAGCCCGACCGTCAGGGAGGGCTCAGTATTCCGGCAATGGAGCCCTCCCTGACGGTCGGGCTAGTGCCCCGGCTCCCAAACCGAATTTGATTTTGGTATCCATGAAGCAATCTGAGGTAACAGAGCAGCGCTCTCGCTCGTCCAGCACCACCCGCGCCTATTCCTTCGCCGATCTTTCAAGCTATTCATTCCAGGATCGCTGGTTGATTCGGGGTGCCGATCTGGCGTTTTTCGTCCTGATCAAATTGATTGGCCGCACGGTAAAGTTTGAAGTCGAAGGATGGGAGCATTGGGAAGCTGCCTCGCGCGATGAAAAGATTCCCATCTATACTTTCTGGCACAACCGCGTGTTTCTCTCCACTTACTTCTGGCGCCGCCGCCGCATCGTGGTGATGACCTCGCAAAGTTTCGACGGCGAATACATTGCGCGCTTTATTCAGCGCTTTGGTTATGGCGCGGCGCGTGGTTCGTCAACCCGCGGCGCTACCGGCGCGGTGGTCGAGATGGTGCGACTGATGCGCGCCGGCTGTCCGACGGCCTTTACGATTGACGGGCCCAAAGGACCACCGTACGTCGCCAAGATGGGCGCCGCATTGCTGGCCAAGAAAACCGGCCATCCTATTTTGCCATTCATGATCACCGCCGAAAAGTTTTGGGAAGTAAAGAAAAGTTGGGACGGATTCCAGACGCCAAAGCCCTTCACCCGCGCGCTCGTCGGCATCGCGCCGCCGATTTTCGTTTCGCCGGACGCCGATGAAGACGAGCTGAAAGCAAAGCGCGACGAACTACAACGCGCCCTGGATGAGATTAATGAACGGGGCGAGCGTTGGCGCTCTTCACAAACGTCCTAAATCCTCTTTGCGTCTTACGATCGTCTTTGCGTCTTTGCGTGAATTGTATTGATTGCGGGCGACAGTTTCACGCAAAGGCGCAGAGAAATACCAAGGCGCAAAGAAAGCTTCGTCTCGATTTCATAGCTTTATCCCAATGTAGTAGGATTGCTCGAACCTGAAACATTGACGGAGGTCCGATGATTAACCAGGAACGTATCAAGAACCTTCTGCTCGAGCTGGTGCAGATCGACAGCCATTCGCGCAAAGAGCGCGACGTCGCCGAGCGCATCAAGAAATATTGTGAAGAGATGGGCGCGCAGGTTGAGATCGATGACGCCGGAGAGAAAGTGGGCGGCAACTCGGGCAACGTCATCGCGCGTTTCCCGGGCACGATTCCGGGCGCCGCCTCGATCATGATGAGCGCGCACATGGACACAGTCGTGCCCGGCGAAGGCGTCAAGCCGATCGTCGAAGGCGATATCATTCGCACTGATGAAACGACCGTGCTCGGCGGCGATGACAAATCCGGCTGTGCCGTGATCATCGAAGTGATTCGCTGCCTCCAGGAACAGAACATTCCCCATGCGCCCATCGAGGCAATTTTTTCGATCTGCGAAGAGGTTGGCCTGCTCGGCGCCAAGAACGTGGACGTTTCTAAAATCAAGGCGAAGTACGGAATTGTGTTTGACTCAGACGATCCGGGTTTTCTTTTTACTAAAGGGCCATCGGCTAATCATATGGAATACCGGGTTCGTGGACTCGAGTCGCATGCGGGTGTCGCTCCTGAAGAAGGGATTTCGGCAATCAAGATTGCCGCCGAAGCGATCGCGGCGATGAAGCTCGGCCGCATCGATCATGAGACAACCGCCAATATCGGTCAGATCGAGGGCGGCATGGCTACTAACATCATTCCCAATCTGGTCGTGTTGAAAGGCGAGGCCCGGTCGCACAGTGAAGAGAAGCTCGACGCGCAAACACAGCACATGACCAAATGCCTCGAGAACGCAGCCTCGCGGTACGAGGTGACGGTAGCCGGCAAGACCACAAAGGGATCGATTGAAGCTCATATCGAACGCGAATACTCGTCCATGGACGTGGCTGACAGCTCTCATGTCGTGCAACTTGTAATTCAAGCGGCGAAGCGAATGGGCCTGGATGTGAAGACGATGGCCTCGGGTGGCGGCTGTGACGCGAATGTTTTCAACCGGAGAGGCATCGAGTGCGCCAACCTCGGCACCGGGATGCGCGCGATTCACACTGTCAAGGAATGGCTGGACGTGAAAGACATGTACGCGGCCGCCGAGATGACCCTGGAGATCATGAAGCTGAACGGCGAGTTGGCGAAGAAGTAGTAAATGGAGCGCAGGCATCCCTGCCTGCGGTTCACCGGCATCTTGCCGGGGCTTTAATTCAGCCATGAGACGACGCGAGCAGGATGCTCGCGAACCGCCGACAAGATGTCGGCGCTCCCCCTGAAACAGTTGGCAGCTCAATAGTCGGTTAACAAGTCGAGCGCGTTGCCGTAAGATTGGCAGCGCGTTTTAATTTGACCCGACGAGAGACCACGATGCCGACACACTGGACGCACATCACGATCAATTGCAGCGACATCGATGCCTCCGTCGAGTTCTACACTTCACTCTGCAGTCTTTCAATTGTGCGCGACCGTCGGCTCGAGGGGCGACATAACGTCTGGCTGGGACCGCAAACCAAACCCGAAGAAGATCCGATCTTCGTTCTGGTTCTAGTGCAGGATGAAGTGAAAGCGCGCCTTGATCACTTCGGTTTTCAGTGCGACTCGCGCGCAGAAGTCGATCGGATCGCGGAACTCGCCCGTCAACAAAACATTCTGGTTGAGCCGCCGGTAGATGTGGGCGGCGTGGTTGGCTATTTCACAATGGTGCGCGATCCTGATGGACACATCGTCGAATTTACTTTCGGCCAGCCGCTGCGAGGTTTGTAAGATCAATGGACGAGACCGCGCCTCAGGTTATAGTCATCGCCGGCCCGAATGGCGCGGGTAAAACCACACTGGCGCCATTTCTCCTTCGCGATAAACTGGGAGTCCTGGAATACGTCAACGCTGATCCAATTGCGCTGGGATTGTCCGGTTTCGACCCCGGGAGCGTTGCGTTCCAGGCGGGACGCGTAATGCTTCACCGATTACACGAACTTGCGAGTCAACAACGAACCTTTGCTTTCGAAAGTACGCTCGCGGCGAAGTCGTATTCCGGCTGGATTAAGAAGCTGCGCGACGACGGCTATAAATTTCAACTAATGTTTCTGTGGTTACAAAGTGCCGACCTTGCGGTGCAGCGAGTCCGGGAGCGCGTTCGTGCTGGAGGTCATTATGTACCTGAAGACGTCGTTCGGAGAAGATACGCTGCAGGACTGAAAAACTTTTCGCGCCTTTACCAGCCATTGGCCGATACATGGGCCGTGTACGATAATTCTAACTTGCCCGATCCAATGATCATTGCTCAGGGTGGTCAGGGCGAAGAACAGAGCATCTTCCACGGCGGCTTGTGGAATCGTTTTCGAGAGATGTCGCAATGAGCACCAAGATTAAACTGACCAAACGACTCTTTATCGATCACGGCAAAGACATCGAGAGAGTCTTACAGCGCGCTGTGCATGACGCTCTCCGGATGCACAAGCGTATCGGCAACCCCATCGCCATCTGGAAAGACGGTCGCGTTGTTATTATCCCGCCTGAAGAGATTGTCATTCCGCCTGATGACTTCGAAACCAAAGATTAATCAGTCAGAAATGTTCCGTGCCGGTCACGTCGCGCTCATCGGCCGACCGAACGCCGGCAAGTCGACGCTGCTGAATCGGCTGGTGGGCGAAAAAATCGCGGCCGTCTCAAACAAGCCACAAACGACTCGCTTCAAAATTCTCGGCATCGTCACTCGTCGCGAAGGCCAAATCGTCCTCGTCGATACGCCCGGCGTGCACAAGCCGGGGTATGAACTCAATCGCCGGATGATGGTCACGGTGCACGAGGCCCTGCTCAGCGTCGATCTTGTTTGCTTGATACGTGACGCGTCTGCGCCTACCGGGAATGGCGATCGCTTCGTGCTCGATCTAATCAAACAATCCGACAAGCCGGCGCTGCTGCTGCTTAACAAGACCGACAAGCTGAAAGATAAATCAAAGTTGCTGCCGTTGATCGAATGGTACCAGGACGAGTATGAGTGGCAGTCAGTCGTGCCTATCTCCGCATTGAGGGGCGATCAGATCGATCAGTTGCTCGCGGAGATGGTCAAACATCTCCCGGAAGGTGAACCACTTTTCGCGGAAGACGAACTGACCGATCAGCCCATTCGGGTGCTGGCTTCCGAAATTGTTCGGGAGAAGATTCTTGAGCAGACCGGCGAAGAAATTCCTTACGTGACCGCCGTCGTGACCGAAAAGTGGGAAGAGGTGCGGGAGGATTTCGTCCGGATCTACTGCGCGATTTTTGTCGAAAGAGATTCGCAGAAAAAAATCATCATCGGCCACGGCGCCCAGCGCCTGAAACAGATTGGCATTCGCGCGCGTCACGACATTGAAAAGCTCCTCGGCCATCGTTGTCATCTCGAATTGTTCGTTAAGGTCGAACAGGATTGGCGCGAGCGCGGTCACATGCTGGACGATCTGGGAATCAGACAGTGAGCCGCGAGCCGTGGCATTCGATCGAGGCAACTTGTCTTCGCGAAGCCGGCGAAGCGATCGAGTACGGCCTGATGGAAGCCGGCGCCCTGGGAACGGAGAGTCGCGACGCTGGCGATGGCGCGCACATCATTGGCTACTACGACGCCCCGGTTGAAGAGTCTGAGATTCGCACGGCTCTGCTGGATGCGCTGCGCATCTACAATTTCGCTCCTTCATCACTAATCGATCTGAAAGTCAGCGAAGTTGCCGATCGCGACTGGCTGGCCGAATGGAAGAAAGATTGGCAGCCGGTTGCGGTCGGCCGTTTTATTGTCGCACCGCCCTGGAGCGACGTTACTGCCGCGCAGAATCGCATCGTCATTCGCATCGAACCCGGCATGGCCTTTGGCACCGGCACGCATGAAACTACGCGGCTCTGTTTGAAAGCCATCGAGAAGTATTATCGGGGTGGCAGCTTTCTGGATGTCGGCACGGGTACCGGAATCCTGGCAATCGCGGCGGCGAAGATGTTTCCGGATGCGCGCGTGGAGGCCGTCGACACGGACGCCGACGCGGTCGAGATCGCGCGCGACAATGCGCGGCTGAATGACATCGGCGACAAGATCATTTTTCGTGTCGGCGCTATTGACGAACAGACCGCGTCGGCGGATCTGGTTTGCGCGAACCTGACCGCGCCGGTAATCATCGACTTACTACCTTTGCTGTTGGGGGCAACCTGCGGACGACTGGTCTTGTCGGGAATTCTCGACTCGCAGATTCAGCTGGTTGAGGCAAGTTTGCGGGAACTCGGGGCCGCCATTCTGGAATCGGAACAAGATGGAGAGTGGATCGCCCTGGTGGTGTGAAACATTCTTGGTTTGACTTTGCGTCTTAGCGCCTTGGCGTGAACAATTGCTCTCACGCAAAGGCGCAAAGGCGCCAATGAGTAAGGTGACTCGACGAAGATTCTATGCACCGCCGTCCGCTTTCTCGGCGGACGCAGAATCCGCGACGCTGAGTCCGGAAGAGACACGACACCTGCGCGATGTCTTGCGCCTGCATCCGGGCGACGAGATTTACGTGTTTGATGGCACCGGCCGGGAATTTCATTGCGCCGTCGAGATCATCGCCAAAGACTCGACCGAACTGCGGGTGATCTCAGAAGTCAAACCCACTCGTCCCGAATCGCCACTGCACCTAACCTTGGCTATTGCTTTACTCAAAAGTGAGAAATTTGACCTGGTGATCCAGAAAGCTACCGAGCTGGGTGCTAAACGGATAGTGCCGCTGGAAACAGAACGCGCGGATGTGCGGCTCAAAGATAGTGAAGACGCGCAGAAACGAGTAACTCGCTGGCGGCGAATTGCTTTAGAAGCGGCCAAGCAGACGGGCCGGGCGTTTGTGCCTGAGATTACCGCGCCGCTTACTTTGAGTTCAGTGGTGATGTCAGCAGGAAAAGAAAGGAAACCCTCAACTGAAAGTACGCACCTGATGTTCGCCGAACGCTCGGGCACTTCATTAGCGGAAGCGACGAAGAGCTTTGCTGAGCAGCCGGCGGAGATTTTCGCGCTGGTGGGCCCGGAAGGCGGCTGGACCGACGAAGAGATTGAACTCGCGCGTGAGAGCGGGTGGAAGAGCGTGACCTTGGGCGGGCGTACTCTTCGGGCGGAAACGGCCGCGATTGTGGTGCTGGCGCTGTTACAGCATCGCTTTGGAGATCTTGTTTGAGCATAGGCGCTTACGAACCCGGCGCCTTCCGGGGAACAAGAATCGACTTCTTGTCGTTTACTCTACCGGCGACTCTTTCTAATTTCTATGTCAACAAGTCAACAAGATATGACCGAACGCGCGCGTCGCGACCTGGCGCAACGGCTGGGCCTAAACGAAAGCGACATCGGCGTGAGGTCTGTTGAGCAAAACGAGTTTCCCGACGCCGCCCTGGGCGCCCCCGTCGAAGATGAGATGAGCGCCCAGGTGATCACGCCCGGTTGGCGCATTCGCCTAACAGCGGAAGGTCAGACTTATGAGTATCGCGCCACCCAAAAGCAGTTGAGGCTTTTCAATTTCAACGGAGAGAACTATAGGATTCGAGCTTAGGGTTTAGAGCTTGGATCCTTGACCTTAGCACTAAGCTCTAAGAACGCTTTGCTTTTATGCGACGCAATAACATCTGGATCCATCTGACCATCGCGCTGGTGCTCGTCCTGGTCGCCGCGTTCGCGGGCGCAGTGCGCAAGTGGCAGAAAAACTGGAAGCCTGCACCGCAGTCTTTGTCGTCTTCGCAGGACCGCAAAGACGGCTCAGATGACGGTGACGAAACGGATCAGCAGAACAACAAAGCCGAAATACTGGTTCGCTTTCGCGCAGGTGTAACCCAGAACACAATCGAGAATATTACTCAGCGGCTGAACGATCAGGTTGAAGACCAGATCGAGTCAGTTACCAACCTCGAAGTAATCGAAGATGAAGACGGCAAAGACGCCGAGTCGCTGCTAGCGCAATATCGAAACCTGCCTGAAGTTGAATACGCCGAACTCAACAGCGAACTAAAGCTCGATCACGAAGACGGCGGCCATCGGCACGTGCACGCCGACGATGAAATGTTCTCTCGCCAGTGGGGGCTTTTTAATAGCGGTCAGAATGGCGGGACCGCGGGCGCTGACATCAGCGCGATGCGCGCCTGGGCAGTGACCAAAGGAAGCGATCAGGTTGTCGTCGCGGTGCTCGACAGCGGCGTGGATTATTCACATCCTGATCTGGCGAATAACATCTGGTCGCGTCCGCCAATCGTCATGGCGTATCGCGACGACGATCTGACACCCGATGGTCCGGTCGACGATGTCCACGGCTTCAATGTCGTCGAAGACAACGGTGACCCGATGGACGACAACGGTCACGGCACGCATTGCGCCGGCATCATCGGCGCGGAGGGCGGGAACGGCATAGGGATCGCGGGCGTTAACTGGAACGTGAAAATTATGCCGCTCAAGTTCATGGACGCGGAAGGGACGGGTACTACGAAAGATGCCATTGAAGCGATCAACTACGTCATCGATCGCAAACGCGCCGGAGTAAACGTGCGAGTTATCTCGGCTAGTTGGGGCTCGACCGCAAAGTCACGCGCGCTGGAAGACGTGATTCGCAAAGCTTACGAAGAAGGAATTCTGTTTGTGGCAGCCGCCGGAAATTCCAGCTCAGACAATGATCAGACGCCGCATTATCCGTCCAGCTACAACCTCGGCAACGTGGTGAGCGTCGCCGCCCTTAATCGCCACGACGAGCTGGCATCGTTCTCCAACTATGGCGCGAAGAGCGTTCACATCGCCGCGCCGGGCGAAGAAATTCTCAGCACCTGGCTGAAAAACGGATTCGAGGAAAAGAAAGGCACGTCAATGGCTACGCCGTTTGTGGCCGGAGTAGCCGCGTTGGTGCTGGCTCAGAATCCCAAAATGTCGGTCGACGATCTGCGCGCGCTGTTATTGAAGTCCGTCGATCCTATCCCTTCTTTGAAAGGTAAAGTGTCCAGCGGCGGGCGTATCAACGCTGCGAAAGCCGTGGGGGCTCAATAGCCCTTAGCCTGTTGGGTCGAGCGAAGACACCGCCTGGGAAGTGTCAGAGTCCGACCATAAGGGAGGGCCAGAATCGTGTGCACTGTCCGTGAAGAAAAAGCCGCCCGCCTAAGTGGTTTACGCCGGCAACTGACCGATATGGAAATGGGCCCTTGCTGGCGCGCGGGCTTCTGACACGCAAACCCGAACGGCCGGTGGCTTGCACGTGAAGCGCTGCCTGTGTGATTATTGGTTCATGAATGCCATCGTTCACAAACCCAATATTGCGAGGAGCCGATAAAGAGTGAAAGCGGAGTTAGCGCAGTTAATCGCTTTGCAGAACGCTGATACTAATATAAGAAGACTACAGGCCGAGATTGAAAGCATCCCTGAGAGGCGCGCGGAGATCGAAAAAGAGTTCGATCAGCGCGCCTTTGAAATTCGGGCGCTGGAAGAGCGCCGCGACAACTCCCGCCACGAACGCACCCGCCTGGAAGCCGAAACTTTCGAACAGAAACAACGTGCCGAGCGCGCCGACCGAAATTTGATGTCGGCCAAAAAGACGGATGAGTACACCGCCGCGATTCGCGAAGCGGATGCGGCGCGCAAACAAATCTCGACGTTCGAGACGCAGATTCTCGAACAAATGGAAATTGCTGATCAGGCTGAAAAAGAGTTGCAAGAGCGCGCTCCGGAAGTTGAGAAGCTGGGCGCTGACATGGCGGAGCGCTTCAAAGGTTTCGACGAACAGGCGCGCGTCCAGCAACAGGAGTTGGACAGTGCCCACGCTGAACGTGAACGCCTTTTGAATGAACTTCCAAAGCCGATGAGCGCTCTTTATAAGCGCATCAGCAGCCGCATCCGCGACGGGGTGGCCATGGCCGAAGCGCGCAACGGCGCCTGCACTGCGTGTTACATGGCCCTGCGTCCGCAGATAATGGCCGACGTGCGCCGCGGCACGGAAGTAATCACCTGCGATAACTGCAATCGGATTCTCTACTACGTGCCGGCGAACGCCGCGCATCCGGTTGGGGTGTAGTACTAAAGTTCAGGGCTCAAGCTTCAGCGCTTATCTCAAAAATCAACTCCGCGAGAGCGAGACGTGATCTCGCTCTCGCGGAGAATCTTTTTTGAATGAGCTTTTTCGCGCTGGCGCGCCCAGGCGAACAGGGGTATTTCGCGCTCCGGCTGTTACTTCTTCTTCCCGATTGTTACTTCTTCTTCAATGTCACGCGCACGGGATTTCCCAAATCCTCGGCCGGCACTTCCAGTTCCTGCGTCTTAAAACCCTTAGCTTTCACCTTCAGCTTCAGCGTGCCCATATGAAGCGGCGGCAGAGACGCAAGGCCACGCTCGTCTGTGTTATTCCAGCTTTCGCAGAAAAACCCGTCTGTGCGCGTAGATTCTAGTTTGACGTAGGCGTTTCTGATAGGATTGCCGCTCTCGTCAAAAACACGGACGTCGGCGCGGCCGATACCGTTTGCGACTTTGGGCGCGACACCTTGACTGGGGGGATCATTCTGGCTTTGCGATGGCTCCTGAGACAGTGCGATGGCGAACGTTGCCGCGATGATAAGCAGCGCTGAGAGAACTTTTGACATACTTTTGAACTCCTAAGTTGAAATAGTGGCGCCGAAGTCTTTTTGCGATGTCGAGGTTTCGGATTCGGCTCGGCTTAATCGATGGGCAAGACCGTTGACTAGCTATCAAAGGGTCGCAGGGGAAAGGTCCCACGTCCAACTGACTAAGCGAAGTATACGACATTCGCGCGCCAATTTGGAAGGCTTTTGATGGAAGAGATCCCTAGTTGGTTGTGCGGACGGTTTTCGGCGCTGGACGCGTCAGGCAATTCTTTTCGCCGTCCTTAACGGCGAAAGAAGCGAAGTTGCTCAAAGCGGAGGTAATTCCATGCTCGTTCCATTCTTAATACTACTCCTGATCGCGGGTGTTTGCGGCGCCATTGGCCAGGCGATTGGCGGCTATTCGCACGGCGGTTGTTTGGTTTCGATTGCGCTCGGCTTTATCGGCGCGTTGCTGGGGAGGTGGCTGGCCGGCGTGCTTGGGCTTCCGGAACTCATAGCTTTTCCGGTGGGAGGAATGAATTTTCCGATTATCTGGTCGATTATTGGCGCGGCGCTATTCGTGGCGTTGATCAATCTGATTAGCCGCCGGCGCGTATAGCTTTCTTGACGGGCACTTCCCGGGCGAATGTGCGCGTTTCGCGATGCCGGTCGAACCACCACGCCCAGGGAATGAAAAGCCAGGTCAAGAGAGTCACGAGCGCGAGCTTCTTAACGCTCGGCGGTGGCGGACCAAACGCGGCCCCGCCATAGGCCGCCAGCAGAAAAATAATGAAGGCCCAAAAGACATATTTTCCGATCCAGTCCTTCGCTCTCGTCTGCCGCAGATAAAGAAAGATTCCCAACGCCAGCAGCGCCAGCTCAATCGCGATTGTCACTGCTCGATAATTCCACAGTCCGAGGCCATACAGACGACTACCCGAATAGAGCGGCAGATCGGGACGGTGCACAATGAGATCCAGAAACCAATGGGTGATAACACCGAGCCAGATGGTGATGGCGCCCAGGGCGTAACGCGTAAAGCCGAAATACAGCGAAGCGAAGAGCGTCGCCCAACCCACAACAGCAATCAACCCGTGCGAAATCGGATAAAAGTCGAAAGCCAATCTCAGGAAAGGATTCCGGTTCGGCTCGATAGTGACATGCTCCCAACCAAGCAGCAGAAATATCGGCCAGAGAAGGTCAAGCAAAATTGGCGCAGCGATCAATGCTCCGAGCGACGCTTGCGGCGCAATCTTTTTCGCTGCCAAACCAACTGCATAGTGTCCAAGAAACATTCTTTGTTACCGCTCATGCTATCACCTATTCGATGATAGTTTGAAAAAATCTTCTCATCTCGTTAAAGTACTCTCACCAGAATTACGTTTACAGGAAGTTTTAAGAGCGAGAGATTCGCGAGTTAGTGTGCCCCTCGTGGCTGGTAACCGAATCTTGCGGCGATGCCACAGATCTTCCGTCATAGCACAAACTATCTGGCGCGGGCCACGATTTATGGCGCGGTCTTTATTCTGTTCGCAGCACTGTGGGTCACGGCCGAGATCACTCGGTCAGGCTGGAACACCGGCCAGTGGATAGAAACCCAGCAACCAATACAATTCAGCCACAAGCACCACGTCGGTGATGACGGCATCGATTGCCGTTACTGCCATACGTCGGTTGAGACAGCGGCGTCGGCCGGCATGCCTTCGACCGCGGTCTGCATGAACTGCCATAAACAGATCTGGGCGGATAGTCCTTACCTCGAACCAGTGCGCGCAAGTTTCAAGAGCGGCAAGCCGCTGGAATGGATTCGCGTCCATGACTTGCCCGATTTCGCTTACTTCAATCACTCGATTCATGTGAACAAAGGCGTCGGTTGCTCGACTTGTCATGGTCGCATCGATCAAATGCCGGTCGTGTCGCAAGCCGCGTCGTTGCAGATGGAATGGTGTCTGCAGTGTCATCGGCGTCCGGAAGATTTTGTGCGACCGCAAGAGAGAGTTTTCGACATGGAGTGGCGATCGCGAAATAGCACTAAGAATGAAATCGCCGAAGGTCTGAACTTGAAGCAGCAGTACCACATTCAGGGAGCGAACGTTTTGACAAGCTGTTCCACCTGTCATCGATAGGGAGCGCAGGCATCTTGCCTGCGGAACGCGGACATCCTGTCCGCCAGCGAGGCGGAGCCTCGCTACTGGTACAGAACCGGGAGCGGTAGCGACCGGGTCCAAGCGAGTTTTTAAGGGGAATTGAATTTGTACCCGCTACCGCAAGCGGTTCCGTACCGAGTTGTTAAATGGACAACGACCGTCACATAAATTTCAAGCTACTGCGCGACCGCATCCTGAATGCTGGGAGCGCGGACGGGCGGGCGGGCAGCCCGCGTGGGGTGGTCGACTCGTCCGCATCGTCAGGCAAACAATATTGGCGCAGTCTTGAAGAACTCGCCGACTCGCCCGTCTTCGAAGAATTCGTGCAGCGCGAATTCCCACAGGCGGCGGAAGAGTGGAACGATCCGTTTGAGCGACGCACGTTTCTGAAATTGATGGGCGCTTCGCTGGCGCTCGCCGGCTTAAGCGGCTGCGTGATTCAACCGCCGGAAAAGATCGTCCCCTACGCCAAGCAACCGGAAGAGGAAATTCCCGGGAAAGGTCTCTACTTCGCGACAGCGTTCTCGTTAAGCGGGATAGCAACGCCTTTGCTGGCGCGCAGCAACGAAGGCCGGCCAACAAAACTCGAGGGCAACCCCGATCATCCGAACAATCGCAGAAGCGATCCCAACGACAAAGGCTCCAGCGCGACGGACATCTTTTCGCAGGCTTCGATTCTGACTCTTTATGATCCCGATCGTTCGCAGACTCCGCTCTATCGCGGCGAGACGCGACCCTGGACGCAGTTCGTCGCCGAAATTCGCGGACTGATCGAAAGAGAAAACGACGGACTGAAAGCGAGGAAGGGAGCCGGCCTGCGCTTTCTGACTGAGACGATCACGTCGCCATCGCTGGCCGCGCAACTGAAACAGATCCTCACCGACTTTCCTGAAGCCAAGTGGCATCAATACGAACCCGCCAATCGCGACAACGCGCGCGCCGGCGCGATGATGGCTTTCGGTCAGCCGGTCAACACGATCTATGACTTTAGCAAAGCTGATCGGGTTCTTTCGCTTGGTTCAGATTTTCTTGCGGCGATGCCCGGCACGCTTCGCTACGCGCGCGACTACGCGGCTAAGCGGCGCATCAACGGCGAGAAGACAGAGATGAATCGGTTGTACGTGATCGAGAGCACGCCGACGATAACGGGAGCTAATGCGGATCATCGGTTTTCTGTGAAGCCGAGCGAGATGACCGGTACAGCAAGCATGATGCTGGACAGAATGGTCCGAGCAAGTGAATCAGGAGATTGGATCCGCGAGATTTTTAGTGACCTGCGAACACATCCAAGCGCTTCCATCGTCATCGTCGGCGATGATCATCCACCAATCGTTCACGCGCTCGCTCACGAAATGAACGCCGCACTCGCCAACGTTGGCAAGACTGTTTTTTACACCGATCCAATTGAAGCCAACTCAGTCGATCAGACTCAGTCTCTGCGCGAACTGGTCAATGACATCGATGCCAACAAAGTCGATACGCTGATAATCATCGGTGGCAATCCGGCTTACAACACGCCGATTGATCTCAGACTGGATCTAAACCGGCTGAACAAGGTTAAGCTGCGCGCCCATCTCAATCTCTACAACAACGAAACTTCGGAGATTTGTCACTGGCACATTCCGGCGACGCATTACCTGGAGTCGTGGGGAGACGCGCGTTCGTACGACGGCACCGTGACAATTGTGCAGCCGTTGATTGCTCCGCTGTATGAAGGAAGAACTAATCACGAAGTGCTCGCGCTGTTCAGTGATAACTACGATCGCCGGCCCTACGACATTGTGAAGGAATACTGGCGCACGCAAGCAGGGAATAGGGTGCAGGGTGTTGGGGGTAGCCAAAACGAATCAACTAAGCCATCGGCTTCGCCGGTTGCGGAGGTGACGGGTGATTTCGAATCGTGGTGGCGCAAGTGTCTGCATGACGGCTTCATTCCCAACTCGGCGGCGCCGGTGAAGACTGTATCTCTCAAATCAGAGTGGGCGTCCGGATTGAATTCCTCCAACACCCAATCCCCTTCACCCAACACCCTTGAATTGGTTTTCCGCCCCGACCCAACGATCTACGACGGTCGCTTCGCGAACAACGGCTGGTTGCAGGAATTGCCAAAGCCTTTGACGAAAATTACCTGGGACAACGTCGCTCTGATCAGTCCAAACACGGCGAAGAAGCTGGGCTTGTCGGCTCAGAATTACGAGCAGGGCAAGAAAGGCCGCGAAGCTTATGTCGATCAGATCGAACTGAAACTCAACGGCCGCGCCATCAGTAAGCCTTTGCCCGCATGGATCATGCCCGGCCAGCCCGACGATGTAATCACGATTCATCTGGGCTATGGCCGCACCAGCGCTGGACGCGTTGGCAGCGTCACAATTGTCGAACCCGATTCGCGTCTCCCGAGTGGCGGCTTCAATGCTTACGAAATTCGCACTTCGGATGCGCCCTGGTTCGCGACGGGCGCGCAAGTGAGCAAGGTCGCCGGACAATTTCAGCTTGCTACAACGCAGGCGCACTTCTCAATGGAAGGCCGGGACCTCTTGCGCGAGAATTCCCTGGAAGAGTACTCAAAAGAAAAAGATCACCTGCGCGAAGAGGCCGAGAAGCAAAAGAAAGAGTTGCACGACCTCTCGCTTTATCCGGACTTTGATTATAAAAACCAGGGCAACAATTTGAACTATGCCTGGGGCATGTCGATCGACTTGAACAGTTGCGTCGGCTGCAACGCCTGCGTGATTGCCTGCCAGTCGGAAAACAATATTCCCATCGTCGGCAAGGAACAGGTAGTGCGCAGCCGAGAGATGCACTGGATTCGCGTCGATGCCTACTTCAAAGGCGACGACCCGAGCAAACCTGAAGGGCCGTTCTTCCAACCCGTGCCCTGCATGCATTGCGAGAACGCGCCCTGCGAACCCGTCTGTCCGGTGCACGCGACCGTGCACAGCAGCGAAGGCCTCAACGACATGGTTTACAACCGTTGCGTGGGCACCAAGTACTGTTCGAACAACTGTCCATACAAGGTGCGACGCTTTAACTTTTTCCTGTATCAGGACTGGGAAACGCCGACTTATCAGTTGATGCGCAACCCGGATGTTTCAGTGCGCAGCCGCGGCGTGATGGAAAAATGCACTTACTGTGTACAGCGAATTCAGGCGGCCAAGATTCAATCCGAGATCGAAGGACGAACCGTGCACGACGGCGAGATCGTTACGGCCTGTCAGTCGGTCTGTCCGACTGAAGCGATTGTGTTCGGCAACATCAACGATCCGAACAGCAAGGTTTCGAAATTGAAAGCGCTGGATCGAGATTATTCACTGCTGGGAGAGCTGAACACTCGGCCGCGCACGACGTATCTGTCGGCATTGAGAAATCCGAATCCGGAAATTAAGTCATGAGATCAAACCACAAAGTCACAAAGACACGAAGAAGTAACCCAGCCGTTCAGAACCGGGTATCCGTCTTTGTGTCTTCGTGGCTTTGTGGTTGAACAGTTGTTACCAATGGACGAAGAACGAGACGATCGCCACACTTCATTTCACGCGACGCATGCGGTCGTGGGATCAGAGCTGACCTTTGGCTCGGTCACCGACAAGATCAGCGCGATCGTGCTGAAGCGCAAGACGCCGATTGGCTGGTTCGTTGGCTTTGCCATCTCGTTCGCGTTGTTCCAATTGATGCTGCTGGCAATCACGAATCTCCTCTTCAAGGGGATCGGGTTGTGGGGCGTCAACATTCCCGTCGGCTGGGGCATGGACATTCTGAACTTCGTCTGGTGGATCGGCATCGGCCACGCAGGAACCCTGATCTCAGCAATCCTGCTGCTGCTGCGGCAGAAGTGGCGAACTTCAATCAATCGCTTTGCCGAAGCGATGACGTTATTCGCCGTGGCCCAGGCGGGCATGTATCCGGTCATGCACCTCGGCCGGCCGTGGCTCGCCTACTGGCTGTTTCCTTACCCAAACACGATGGGTATTTGGCCGCAGTTCCGCAGCCCGCTGATGTGGGACGTGTTCGCCGTCTCAACCTACGCGACGGTTTCGGCGATGTTTTGGTTTGTCGGTTTGATTCCCGATTTCGCCACGTTGCGCGATCGCGCCAACAGTAAACCGTTTCGCTTGATTTACGGGATGCTGGCTATGGGCTGGCGCGGCTCTGCGCGGCACTGGCATCGCTATGAGATGGCCTATCTGTTATTGGCCGGACTGGCGACGCCACTGGTGCTTTCGGTGCACACCATCGTCAGTTTCGATTTCGCGGTCGGCATCATTCCGGGGTGGCACGCCACGATCTTTCCGCCTTACTTCGTCGCCGGGGCAATCTATGCGGGCTTTGCGATGGTGCTGCTATTGACGATTCCGCTGCGAAAGATTTATGGCCTCGAAAGTTTCATCACGATGCGCCACATGCACAACATGGCCAAGGTGATGTTGGCGACGGGATTGATCGTGGCGTACGGCTACATGATCGAAGCGTTCTTCGGCTGGTACAGCGGCAATCCATACGAGAAGTTCATGATCTGGAATCGCATGCACGGACCTTACGCGCCGTATTACTGGGCGCTGATCCTGTGCAACGGTCTGACACCGCAGTTGCTGTGGTTCAAGAAGATTCGCTCGAAGCTGTTGCTGCTCTGGTTGATTTCAATCGTCGTGAGTATTGGGATGTGGCTCGAGCGATTTGTGATCGTGGTGACCAGTTTGCACCGCGACTTTCTGCCATCGTCGTGGGGCTTTTACCGGCCGTCGCAATGGGATTGGGCAATGTTCATCGGCACCATTGGGTTTTTCCTGGCGCTGCTGTTTCTGTTTATCCGCTTCCTGCCAATGATTTCAATCTTCGAGATGCGCACGATTCTGCCGGAAGCGGAAGTAGAAGAAGGATAAGTCAGATAGGTCCGATAAGTCCTATATGGTCAGAACCAAGGCACCAAGACTCTACGGCGTAATGGCCCAGTTCGATAACCCGAGCGCGCTGGTCGCGGCGGCGCGCGAGACCTATGAAGCCGGCTATCGAAGAATTAATGGCTACTCGCCGTTTCCGATCGAAGAACTCTCAGAAGCGATCGGATTCGAGCGCACACTCCTGCCCTTGATTGTTTTGATTGGGGGAATCCTCGGCGGTGTGGGTGGATTCTTTATGCAGTATTGGATGGAAGTTGTCGACTATCCCATCAACGTTGGCGGCAAGCCCTTCAACAGTTGGCCGGCATTCATTCCGATCACTTTCGAATGCACGGTGCTGGTGGCGGCCTTCGCGGCGGTGCTGGGGATGCTGGCGCTGAACAAGCTGCCGCAGCCTTACCATCCGGTTTTCAACGCGCCCAACTTTGCGCTGGCGACGCGCGATAGTTTCTTTCTGGTAATCGAATCAAAGGATCCAAAGTTTCAGCACGATGAGGTGATGCGGTTCCTGCAGAGCCTGGAAGCAAGAGATGTCTGTGATGTGGAAATCTGAATACAAGGAAAAAGGGGAAAGGAAAGAGGAAAAAGTGGGAACGCCTCGCGGGCTCCGCAGACGCGCGTTGCTCGCTTTTTGCCTTTTGCCTTTTGCCTTTTTACTTTCCGGCTGCCGGCGCGACATGCAGGACCAGCCCAAGGCCATCGCCTATCGCGAAAGCAAGTTCTACAAAGATGGAAATGCTTCGCGGCAGCTGGTTGAAGGCACCGTGCCCCGTGGATTCCTGCGACAAGATCGCGCCTTCTATTTTGGAAAGAAATCGGCGCCGCCTGCTCAGCCGAGTCCGGCACTGACTCAAACCGGCGGGCCGCAAGTTTCATCAACAAACCCGGCGGCCCTCTATCCCGACGACGTCGAGACGTTTCCGATTCCGATCACGAAAACAGATATCGATCGCGGCCAGGAGCGCTACAACATTTACTGTTCGGTCTGTCACGGAATGACTGGTTACGGCGACGGCATGGTCGCCCGGCGCGGTTTTAATAAGCCGGCGCCCGCGTCTTACCACCAGGATCGGCTCAGGCAGGCGCCGGTGGGTCATTTCTTTGACGTGATGACCAACGGCTGGGGGGCGATGCCTGCGTATGCTGCGCAGATCCCGGTCGAAGATCGCTGGCGGATCATCGCATACATTCGCGCGTTGCAGTTGAGTCAGATGCCAAAGCAGGGCGGCAGCGATGGCGCACGGGAAAGCATGCGGGACAATAGCCCGACCGTTAGGGAGGGCTCACGACCTAAATGATTCAAACAGGATATGCACCACCGGCAGAACTGACCCGCGTTCGTAATCTGGCGCTGGGCGTCGGGGCTTTGCTTTTCACGCTGTTTGTCGCCGGCGTGCTCATTGACCGCGCGCAGTTCTTTCATGCTTACCTGGTGGGCTTCATTTTTTGGACCGGAATCACAATCGGCAGTCTGGCACTTTTGATGTTACAACATCTGACTGGCGGCGCCTGGGGACTGATCATCCGGCGCGTGCTGGAAGCGTCGACGCGTACGCTGCCTTTGATCTTGCTGCTGTTCGTTCCGGTGGTCGTTGGTTTGAATCAGATTTATCCGTGGACGAACCGGGCGGAAATGAATCAGGTGCCGGCACTGCGCGAGAAAGCCGCGCATTACTTGAATCCGCCATTCTTTATCGGCCGTGCTCTCGTCTATTTCGCAATCTGGTCGCTGCTCGCGGTGCTGTTGAACTGGCTCTCGCTGCAACAGGATCGAACGAACGACTCTAAATTGAAAAAGCGACTGCAAGTAGTCAGCGGCCCCGGGCTGGGCCTGCTGATACTGACCATAACTTTTGCCGCGATTGACTGGGTAATGTCGCTTGATCCGGCGTGGTCTTCCACGATCTTCGGCCTGATCTTTGTCGCCTCGTGGAGTTTGAGCGCGCTGGCCTTTGGAATTCTATCGATGTCCTGGCTCTCAAAACGTGAACCGATGAACGCGGTGGTGCGCACTTCGCATTTCCACGATTGGGGCAACTTGCTATTAGCGCTGGTAATGCTGTGGACCTATTTCGCGTTCTCGCAATACCTGATTATCTGGTCCGCCAATCTGCCCGAGGAAACCGTCTGGTATGTCGCGCGCAAACATGGCGGCTGGGGTGTGATCGCCCTCGGAACCGTCATTCTGCAATTCGTGTTTCCGTTTATGACGCTGTTGTCGCGCGCCGCCAAGAAGAGTCCGCAGAAACTCGCGATGCTGGCCATTTTGATTCTGGCCATGCGCGTCGTGGACGTAATCTGGCTGATTGAACCGTCGTACAACCGCGAACATTTTCACTTGAGCTGGATGGACTTTGTCGCCCCGTTAGGGATGGGCGGATTGTGGCTGGCGACTTTCGCCTGGCAGTTGCAGAAGCGATCTCTGGTGCCGATTAACGATCCGGAGCTTGAACAGGCATTGGAAGCACATGCGGGACACTGAGTGAGGTTTGATTCATTTTGAACTTGGAAGAAAACATTTTCCATTTGTTATGTGACATTTTTCATTTGTCATTTCATGGCCTGCGAATCGTGCAAACGTGGCGCAGTGCTGACGATGAAAGCGGCGGACAGCTTTGAACAGTTAATGGCAAATGAAAAATGTCAAATGACGAATGGAAAATAATCCTTTGTCGGCCTGAGTATTAACGTGAACGATTCGAACAACAAAACCGGACACGTGACCGAAACACCTGATGTCTCTTACATCAAGAACGTTGACGTCACGCACGAGGCCAGTGACGTTTACATCGGCGGCATAGCCAAGTTCGTCGCCGGACTCTCAGTCCTGACGATTGCCGTTTTCCTTTTGATGTGGGGAATGTTCCGAATGTTCGAGAAGCGCACGAAGGAACCACCTCGTTCACCGATGGCGTTCACCGATCAGGAGCGCCTGCCGCCCGAGCCGCGCTTGCAAGGCGCACCTGGTTTTGCGGAGGAGTTGGAGAAGCAGAGTAAGCCGGCCAAAGCAGAGCCGGCCGCAAATCACGTTAGGGAGCCAGGCGGGCCAAAGGATCCCCTGTGGGAGATCAAGGTGCTGCGCCAGCACTGGAACGAGGTGCTGGAACAAGGCCCCGTAGATCAGAACGGCCAGCGATACGGCATGCCGATTGAGAAAGCCAAGGAAGAAATTTTGAAGCAGGGATTGCCGGTGAGGAAGACAGTGGTCGGTGGGCAGTGAGCAGTGGGCAGAAGATGACAAGGAAAGTAGTTTCAAAAAGTGACTTTTGATTATCAACGAGGCTACGCCTCGACGTCGGCAAGGCGCAGCCTTGCCGAGAGATTCATTCTGACTCAGGCGGAAAGGCGGAGCCTTTCCGCAATGTGCTGCGGCAAAGCCGCTCTTTATGTCTTGCTCGTGTTGCTCACTGCTCACTGCTCACTGCTCACTGCCGTCGCTCAGCCCGGCATGCCGCAACCAAACTCGCCGCTATACGGCGCGCGATCAGGATCCGGATCCGTAGCGACCGGCTTACCAAACGCCCTGAAGAACGTCGGTATCGATCAGAAGTTGAACGAGCAGATTCCGCTCGATGCGGTATTCAAAGACGAGCAGGGCCAAGACGTTCGTCTCGGTCAGTTCTTCAAGGGCAAACCAGTAGTGCTGTCACTCGTCTATTACGCGTGTCCGATGCTCTGTAACCAGGTCTTGAATGGAATGTTGGGCTCGTTCAGGCAGGTGTCCTTCAATATCGGCGAACAGTTTGAAGTGGTCACTGTTAGTTTTGATCCACGCGAGACACCCAGCCTGGCCGCCGCCAAAAAGAGCACTTACATCAAGGCCTATAACCGTTCCGGAGCCGAAGCGAGTTGGCATTTTCTGACTGGGGATGAAGCGAATATCAAACGCCTGACTGAGTCGGTCGGCTTCCGTTATCACTGGGACGAGCAGACGAAGCAGTTCGCGCACGCCAGCGGCATCATGGTGCTGACGCCCGAAGGAAAGATCGCGCGATATTTTTATGGCATCGACTATCCGCCGAAAGACATGCGCCTCGGCCTGGTTGAAGCTTCCCAAAATAAAATCGGGACGCCGGTCGATGTGCTGATGCTGTACTGCTATCACTACGATCCGGCCACGGGAAAGTATGGCGCCGTGGTAATGAACATCATGCGGCTGGCCGGCGGCGTGACCTTGTTCTTGATCGTCGGGCTGCTGCTGGTTTTACGAAAGCGCGGCGGGCGGGACCGGAGCCCGACCGTTTCAGAAGCCCGACCGTAAGGAAGGGCCTCAAACGCGCGAAGAGAATTTCAGATTCCAAATTCCACATTTGAAACTATGCAATCGTCGGTTCCATTACTTCCGGAGAGCGCATCAACCCTTTCGGGCGACGTAGACGCCTTATATTTTTATCTCTGCGGAGTCACAATCTTTTTTACGCTGCTGATTGGCGGTGCCATTATTTTCTTCGTCATACGCTATCGCCGGCGCAACCTCTTCGAAATTCCGCGGCCGATCGAAGGCTCAACTAGGCTGGAAACTCTTTGGTCGGTAATTCCTTTGTTAATTGCGATGAGCTTCTTCTTTTGGGGCGCCAGCCTTTTCTATCGGCAATATCGCCCGCCGACAAATGCACTCGAAGTTTACGTGGTCGGCAAACAATGGATGTGGAAGTTTCAGCACAGCACCGGCCAGCGCGAGATCAACGAGCTGCACGTGCCGGTCCGACGCAAGATCAAACTGATCATGACGACCGAAGATGTAATTCACGATGTGTTCGTGCCCGCCTTTCGGATCAAGGCCGACGTGGTGCCCGGAAGGTACACGACTGAATGGTTCGAAGCGACCAAGCCCGGACGTTATCACTTCTTCTGCGCCGAATACTGCGGCATGAACCATTCAGGGATGGGCGGCTGGGTGGTGGTAATGGAGCCAACCGACTATGAAAATTGGTTGAGCGGCAATGCCGGGCAGGGTTCGCCGGCGGCGGCCGGCCGCGCGTTATTCGAGTCCCTGGGTTGCGTTTCATGTCATGGAGCCAATGGCGAAGGTGGGCGCGGCCCGGCCCTGATTGGGCTGTTCGGCAGCAAAGTAGTGCTGAACAACGGGCAAACCCTGACCGCCGATGAAGGCTACCTCCGCGAATCGATTCTGAATCCGCAGGCAAAGATCGTCACGGGTTTTGGACCGATCATGCCTTCGTTTCAGGGGCAGGTGAATGAAGAACAACTCTTGCAGTTGGTGGCTTTTGTTAAATCTTTGTCGACGTCAAAGCCTGAAACAGTGACAGCGAAACCGCCACCGCCGACCGCGAAGCCCAACGCAACGCCACCGGCGAAGAAGAAATAGGACAGATCAGTCCTATTCGACCGATTGGCTCAGTAAAACAAGATGGAAGAATTCGAAGTACCAAAACCGCCACGAACGAATTATCTCAATGCTGAATACGGCCTGAAGTCGTGGCTGCTAACGAAGGATCACAAGCGCATCGCGCTGCTCTATCTCGGCGCAATTAGTTTCTTCTTTTTCATCGGCAGCCTTTATGCGATGGTCATTCGCCTGGAGCTGCTGACGCCACAAGGCGATCTGGTCCAATCGAGCACCTACAACAAGGTGTTCACTCAGCACGGAATCATCATGGTCTTTTTCTTTTTGATTCCGTCGATTCCCGCGACCCTGGGAAACTTTTTGATTCCCATGATGATCGGCGCGAAGGACCTCGCCTTTCCGCGCATTAATCTGCTGAGCTGGTACATTTACATCCTCGGCGGAATCGTCACCATCTACGCGTTGCTGGCCGGCGGTGTAGATACGGGCTGGACGTTCTACGTTCCGTATAGCACTACTTTTTCCAACACCTACGTGATCGCCGCAGGCCTGGGGATTTTCATCAACGGATTCTCGTCGATCCTGACGGGTTTGAATTTCATCGTGACGATTCACACGATGCGGGCGCCGGGAATGACCTGGTATCGTCTGCCGCTTTTCGTCTGGTCGCATTACGCTACCAGCCTGATCATGATTCTGGGCACGCCGGTGATCGCGATCACGATTCTGCTGGTCGCCCTCGAGCGGTTGGCGCACATCGGCATCTTTGATCCAGCCGCCGGCGGTGATCCGATCCTGTTCCAGCACCTGTTCTGGTTTTACTCGCATCCAGCCGTTTACATCATGGTGCTACCAGCCATGGGTGTGGTAAGCGAGTTAATCGCCAACTTTTCACGCAAGAATATTTTTGGGTACAAGTTTGTCGCGTTTTCCAGTCTGGCGATCGCCGTGTTCGGATTTCTGGTTTGGGGTCATCACCTGTTTGTCGCCGGCCAGTCGGTTTACGCGGGCCTGATCTTTTCCTTCCTGAGTTTCGCGGTAGCGATCCCCTCGGCTATTAAAGTCTTTAACTGGACGGCGACTCTCTATAAGGCATCGATTTCTTATGACACGCCGATGCTCTACGCGCTCGGCTTCATCGGCCTGTTCACAGTCGGTGGTATGACCGGACTGTTTCTGGCTTCGCTGGCGGTGGACGTTCATGTGAGTGACACCTATTTTGTAGTGGCGCACTTCCACTACATCATGGTGGGCGGAACTCTGTTCGGCTATCTCGGCGGCTTGCACTACTGGTGGCCCAAGATCAGCGGGCGCCTGTACCCGGAGGGCTGGGGAAGATTCTCCGCGTTAGTGATCTACGTAGGCTTCAACCTGACATTCCTACCCCAATTCGTGCTGGGTTACATGGGCATGCCCCGCCGCTATCACACTTATCCCGCTGATTTGGTTTCGTGGCAGGTGCTGCACGTGCTGTCGACCGCGGGCGCGTCAATCCTCGGAGTCGGCTTGTTGATTCCGCTTTTCTATCTCATCTGGTCGATGCGTTACGGCCCGATCGCCGCAGCGAATCCCTGGAATCTGCCGGGACTGGAATGGCAAACCGCGTCGCCGCCGCCGACTGAAAATTTCTTAACTACGCCCGTGGTGACTCATGAAGCGTACGAGTTTGCGCTACCGGAACACAAACAGATAATCGGAAAGTTCGAACGGCAAAAGTCTGTGGAGACATAGTTAGGGTCTCGAGCGGTAGCGAAGAGTAGAAACAGATGAAATAGCCACCAGGACACAAAGCGCACAAAGATAGCCGTGAAAATCAGTTTGTGTCTTTGTGACTTGGTGATTGGATCTCTAAGGAACACATGCCGGACGCAATAGCCACAACTCACGAAGCCGGCGCGCACAGCGCGTTGCAGCATCACTTTGAGAACATGGAGCAACAGCGCGAAGCTGGCACGCTCGGCATGTGGGTGTTTCTCGTTACTGAGATCATGTTCTTCGGCGCGCTGTTTTTGGCTTATACACTCTATCGATATAAATACCCGGAAGCATTCGCGGCGGCAAGTAATCACCTGGATCTACGACTCGGCGCCATCAACACGGTCGTTTTGATCTTCAGCAGCTTCACTATGGCGATGGCCGTGTACAGCACGCAGGTTGGGAAGCGTCGTAATTCAATCATCTGTCTGTTGCTGACGCTAGTTTTGGGGCTCACGTTTTTGGGAATCAAAGCAGTCGAGTATCACGATAAATATCGCGACAGCCTGATTCCGGGCCAGCTTGTTCCGGGGCGTCCCTTTAATCCGGCAGTGGCCAAGCCCGGCGAGACCGACGAACATAAGCTGCATCTGCCGCCGGGCGCCACAGTAAAGAACGTCGAGATGTTCTACTGGATTTATTTCGCCATGACCGGGATGCACGCGCTGCACATGATCATCGGCGTTGGCTTGCTGACGGTGCTGACCATTATGGCCTGGCGAGGCAGGTTCAGCCCTGAGTATTATGCGCCGGTCGAGATCTCCGGCCTTTATTGGCACTTTGTGGATATCGTCTGGATCTTTCTGTTCCCGCTGCTTTACCTGCTGGGCCGGCACTTGGAAGGACACGGGGGATAGGGAGAATTTTGAATTGCCGAGCGCAGACATCCTGCTGCTCTTTTTGAATTGCGAAGGTTTTGCAACTGACAACTAACTACTGACAACTGACCAGCACCATGAGCGAGCACGTAGTCTATCCGCGAGTTTATGTCACCATCTTTCTCGTCTTGCTGGTAGGTACCAGCCTGACGGTGCTGGCGGCCTTTCAGGATTTTCCCGGCCCGTTAAATGCCGTGGTGGCCCTCACGATCGCAGTCGTCAAAGGTACCCTTGTGGTGCTCTACTTTATGCACGTGCGTTATAGCTCGCGTCTGATTTGGTTGGTTATCGCGGCGGCGCTTTTCTGGTTGGCGATTATGTTTGCGCTGACGATTAGCGACTATTCGACGCGGTCGTGGCTGCCGGTGATGTGAGCCGGCGGGCATCAACGTCATTCAGGAAACAACTTTCCTTCACGCACATTAATCACTCGCTGACAACTCTGACACCTGAGCTGTAACGTGGCGTCTGAGGTTCGGATGGTCGCTCCACAGTTGGGACACGGCTCTTTGATCTCGTTGGTCTTAAACAGATCGCGCATCATAAAGACAGGAATCACCAGACCCGCGACCAGCAAAGGAATTCCGAAGATCAAACCAATGCTGGTTCCCTCGCCCAAAGTCAGACTGATTACCAGACCGGCAATGAACAAAGCCAGGCCCACGGCGATGCTGAAAGAAAAACCGTACGCGCTATCAAAAGTTTTGCCGGTCTTGGTCTTCCCAGTTGTTTCTTCCGCCATGAAGTGCTCTCCCTTGAATTTGAAACGACTTTTACTCGACCCACTATTACTTGTCAATGCACCGTTCAACCAGCCTGCGGAGCAGGCGACATATTAGTAGCCACGGGTGGAGCGCAGCGGAACCCGTGGATCGCCGCAACCACCGGTCATTAGAGCCCGCTTCAGCGGGCGACAGATGTAAAGTCCAGGATTGCCGTTCTTGTCGCTCGCTAAAGCGGGCTTGTCATATCTCACGCCGCACAACCCCAGGGGCTATTAATCTGGCCGCCGGTTACGCCGGCTCGTTGAATCCGAACACACCACCGCCTCTCGGTTAACAAATGGCGTTTTTGAGACTTGCGAATGAACCTGCTAGAGTAAGCGATTCGATTACACTAGGATTTTCCGTCTTACAAGCTATGAATACTGAAACACCCTTTGAAACGTTCCTGAATCAACACGATGACGAAAGCTGGTCGGCCACCCTGGTTACGTTGCTTCGCTCAATTCACGAAGTCGACCGCAACGCCACGCAAATCTGGTTTGCCTTCTATCCGTTGCCGCTGTTTCGCGCGCTCGAGCAGTCAACCGACCGGGACAAGTTGACGCAGCAGTTACTTTTGCAGGGCGATTACGAATTGAAAGATCAGATTGATAGTTCCCACGCATTTCTGTATGGCCATCGATTTTGGCCACAGGTAAAGCAAGCAGTCGAACAACATGCCGAGGCCTTTAATCAAACGTTGCGCGCGTCTTTGGCAGATCAGATTCTGGCTGTCGCCAACAGTATTGCCCGGCAGTTGAAGAAAGATGATTCGCTGCTGGTGGGGATTACGGCGGTGGCTTTCATGACCATGCAGCAAACTGGACTGCCGGCCTTTAAAGAGGCGCCCGGCACGATTAGCATCGACAGCAAGCATGCGAAGAAATCGCCCGAACAAATTCTCCGCGCCCGCGCCAAGGATGACAGCCAGGGGCTGTTCGGCTTTCTGAAAACGGTCGACAGGAAATTCACCGTCACGCACGACGAAAACGACAACAAGGCAAAGTACAAACTGAACGACGGTCAGGATCTGGCGTGGGGTGCGGCCAATGATCGTTCGCGTGATTGGATAGCCTTGGATCCGCGACGCATGGAAGGCCCGATTCCCGTCGAATGCCGCTCGGCATCATGCGGTACCTGCTGGGTCGGCGTGCTCGGCGGCGCCGAGAAACTCGCCGACGTGGGTGCGCGCGAAGGAAAGAAGATTAAAGAGTTCGGCTACATCGACACCGCCGAGCCGAGACCTCTGATTCGTCTGGCTTGTCAGGCCCAGGCGCATGGCGCGGTCTCCGTGGTGATTCCGCCGTGGAATGGACAGTTCGGCAAACACCTGAAGGCGTTGAGAGATGAAAGAGACACGCCGGTTGTCCAGCCTGACGACCCAACACAATCTGATCGCCCAACCAACGACGCGGTAAATTAATTTCCCGAAGAGGCGTGGCCGATTATCGCGATTCAGTGATTAGACAAGCGGGCTTCTCGCCCCTCCTGCTGGTGCTGGGCGCGGCCGTCCTCTGGAGCACCGGAGGGCTTTTCATCAAGGCCACCTCACTCTCGGCCGTAGAACTTTCATTCGGACGTTCGCTGCTGGCGGTGATCACCGTTGCGATTGTCACGCGTCGCGAGGGCTTCGGTCTTAACCGGGTGACGGCAATCACGTCAGTGCTCTACGCGGCGCTGCTGCTCCTCTTCGTCCTGGCAACCAAGCTGACCACGGCGGCCAACGCCATCTTTCTGCAGTACACGGCGCCGGTTTACGTGCTGATTCTGGAGCCGCTTTTCTACAAAGAAAAATTTCGGCTGCGCGATCTGATAACCGTAGCGGTCTGCGCCGGCGGCATGTCGTTGTTCTTTGTAGGAAAATTGCGGCCACAGGACGTGGATGGAAATTTGTTGGCGCTGGCATCGGGCGTTTGCTTCGCGCTCTATTTCCTGCTGCTGCGGCATGCAAAGGCGCGCGAGGTCAATCGGGCGTCGGCGGCAATCTATGGCAACTTAATCGTCGTGGCGATCGCCGCTCCCGCATTCTTCGCGGCTGCGCGCCGCGGCATCGGCGCGCGCGATTTTGCCAGCATGGCTTATCTCGGCATCATCCAGATCGGAGTGGCTTATGCGCTGTTCACGGCTGCCATGGCGCGCGGCCTGCGCTCTTTGGATGCCAGCATCGTCGGGTATATCGAACCGGTGCTGAATCCTGTCTGGGTGTTTCTCTTTATCGGCGAGCGCCCGTCAGGGTGGGCGATGGTCGGCGGTGCCATCATCATTACGTCAGTGGTGGCGCACATGTTGATGACGGCGAAAGAGAAACGCTGGAAGGCCGGCGGAGTCGAGATGACGTCACATGAGTGACTTCTCCTCACAACATCCATTGAGTCCGACGGCCATAGTAGACCGGCGACTTGTCGGGATAGCGCTGCTTGAATTTTTTATACCGCTCGTGCCAGTACTGGTAACGACGATCCGACGAGCGTAGCTTCTTATGTGGAATCGCGCGCAGGTGATCTTCGATCTTGTGCATGTTCTTTTTTGAGAAGCGCCAATCATAATTTTCCAGTTCGTAGAGACTCGTGAGTCCGTAGCCTTTAATGCGGCCGGTCATGTCGATGTACGGTTCGAAGTAACTCCAGATCAACTGCCGCAGATTCCGAAACACCGGCTTTCTACCATGCAAGCCAATATCACGCGAGCGGGCGATCGAACCCCAGCGTCCGTCTTGCTGAAACACAAAGACGACATGGTCGAGCAAGTCTACCGACTCAACATCCAGTAGCAGCGGTGGATAGCCGTGCTGTTCCAGGATCACGGCCGCAGCGACGGCGGCTTCCAGACAATGGGCCTCGTTTCGCTTCACCACTTCGCGAAATGAGCGCATCGTTTCGCCCTGCCGTTCCCAGTTGTAAGGCATTAGAGTCAGCCAACGCTGCACTTGTTGTGGGTTACGCAAACGCTGGATCAGTTTCCATTCCGTGTTTGTGAAGGCCTCGCGCGACGGCGGTTGATCCATAGGAAAGCAATAACAGAAGCCGGCGGTTTTGTCAGTACCACGGCGGCAACTCACGACTCGGGATTAGTGAGGTGCGGCTACGCCGCAGCACACGGCGGTAAGCCTCCGGCTTACCGTCACCGGTCTCCAAAGAATTCAGGAGGCTACGCCTCCGCTTCTCCACCTGATCCGATCAATATTCATCAGCAGTGGTTCATCATCCAAAATGTTCCCCGCCCAACATCTGATACTCGACCAACGATATTCTTCAGCCTGTTTGGCCAAATCGGCACGCACCGGATTCTGATGAGTGTAATGAACTCTTTGCATCAGCATGTTTTCTGTAAGCAGCAGTCGCGCATCCGGATGGTGATCCCACAAGGAATGACTATAGCGCCGCGGTCTTATCTCGTGCCGCAGTTTCTGCAACGAGACTTCGTAGTTGTGCTCTTTCAGATAGCCGATTATGCGGCGGCTGGTTATGCCGTTGATGAACTGAAGCGTTCGAGAGGGCGTCAGACTATGATCCGTGATTAGGTGCAGGTGATTGGGCATGATCACGTAAGCGTACAAGGCAAATCCGCCCGACCGGCGCGCTTCATCCAGTGCCGCACAGGTAATGAGCTTGAGCTCATCGCTGCGAAAAACCGGCAAGCGAGCCCTGGTGACCGAGGTCAAGTAATAACAGGGCGAGTCGCGAGAGATGATATGCATAACTCATAAAGATTGTAGATGAGCATGCAATGAAATGATTTTTGCAAGGGGCTGAGGCATAGCCTCGGCAGAAAGAGAGGGGACTTGACCGGTAAGCCGGAGGCTTACCGCCATGTGCTGCGGCATAGCCGCCATGTTCATGCCGCAAAGATGAACTCAGGCGACCGGAGACTTACCGCACTGTGCGGCGGCTTCGCCACATCAGATTCAACCCACGAACAAGCTTTGCTGACACGATTCAGCAACTTGCTTCTCTCCGCGCTCTGATGTAAGAAATTAGATACAAATAGCCAAATCTAACAGCAATCAATTATCACGGATCGGAGCGCGCAAATGAGTTCTCCCAGCACACAGAAAACGATTAATCGAGACCCAGTTATTCCTTTGAGCCAGAACATCCATTTGCTTAATTGGGTCGATAAGATGGCCAACCTGACCAAGCCCGAGGCGATTCACTGGGTGGATGGATCCGTGGAAGAGGACGAGACGCTGAAGGCTGAAATGGTCGCGACCGGTACCTTCATCAAGCTCAACGAAGCACTGTGGCCGGGCTGTTACTACGCGCGTTCGGACGCCAGCGATGTCGCCCGCGTCGAAGATCGTACCTTCATCTGCTCGCTCTCTAAAGACGCCGCCGGTCCCACCAACAACTGGGAAGAGCCTTACCAAATGCGGCGGAAATTAAAGGACCTTTTCGATGGTTCAATGCGGGGTCGGACGATGTACGTGTTGCCTTTCAGCATGGGACCCATCGGTTCGCCCATGTCGCAGATTGGCGTCCAGCTCACCGACTCGCCCTACGTCGTAGTTAACATGCGCATCATGGCCCGCATCGGCCTGCCGGTGTATGCAGAGATTGATAAGGACTATAAGCGCGTGGTGCCGTGCATGCACTCGCTGGGCGCACCGCTCGCAGCCGGCCAGAAGGATGTACCCTGGCCCTGCAACAAAGAAAAGTACATTGTCCATTTTCCCGAGACTCGCGAGATCTGGTCGTACGGCTCCGGCTACGGCGGCAACGCTTTGCTTGGCAAGAAATGTTTCGCGCTGCGCATCGCTTCCAACATTGCGCGCGATGAAGGCTGGATGGCCGAGCACATGCTGATCGTGGGTGTCGAGAATCCCCAGGGTGAAAAGACTTACGTGACCGCCGCGTTTCCCAGCTCCTGCGGCAAGACAAATTTCGCCATGCTGATTCCGCCGGCGGGTTTTGAAGGGTGGAAGGTTTGGACCGTCGGCGACGATATTGCCTGGATCAAACCGGACGCAAACGGCCGTTTGCACGCTATCAATCCTGAGGCCGGCTTTTTCGGCGTCGCGCCTGGTACTTCGGTCAAGACGAATCCAAACGCCATGGCGACGCTGGCCACGAATTCGATCTTCACTAACGTCGCGCTCACACCGGAAGGTGGTGTCTGGTGGGAAGGCATGACCGACGAGCCGCCCGCCGAATGTCTGGACTGGAAGGGGAATAAATGGACACCGGAAATCGCGAAAGAGACCGGAGCGAAAGCCGCGCATCCGAATGCTCGCTTTACCGCGCCGGCTTCTCAGTGTCCGACGATCGATCCGGATTGGGAGAATCCGAACGGCGTGCCCATCAGCGCGATCATCTTTGGTGGACGCCGCGCCACCACGATGCCGCTGGTCTATCAATCATTCAACTGGAGCTCTGGTGTCTACATCGGCGCCACGATGGGCTCAGAGATGACGGCGGCGGCCGCCGGCACCATCGGCAAGGTTCGCCGCGACCCAATGGCCATGCTGCCATTCTGCGGCTATCACATGGGCGATTATTTTCGCCACTGGATCCGCATGCAGCGGTCGCTCAGCGAGACCCCGCGCATCTTTCATGTGAACTGGTTCCGCAAGGATGCTGAAGGAAATTTCTTGTGGCCGGGATTCAGTGAAAACATGCGCGTCTTGAAGTGGATAGTTGACCGCGTTCATGGCCGCGCGCTCGCGAAGGAGACTCCAATCGGCTGGGTGCCGCACTATGAAGACATCGAGTGGCAAGGGCTGAACTTTACGAAAGAGAAATTTGACGAGCTGCAAGCGTTCGACGCAGCCGCGTGGCGTGACGAAGTGCTTGGGCATGAAGAGCTTTTTCTGGATCTACACGATCGCCTGCCGCCGGAGATGATTTATGAGCGAGAACTGCTGATCTGCCGGATCTGATTGTAAGCGAGATGCCGAGTTAATGGTTTGCGGCTCTGCCTTACCGCGGTAGTGAGTTTAGTAAGTCTGCGGTGAGGCTAAGCCTCGCTGCATTTTTCATTGGAAGAGCGGAACGGAAAGCCAGAGGCTTTCCGCACTGTGCGGCGGCAAAGCCGCGGTTCAACGAGCTTCGTAGACTTTAGTTGCTCGATCCTTGCCCACTAATCCGAAAAAAGTTAATCTTGCTTTATCAAGTACGACAACAAGTTCTGATTTTGATCTTCCTGGAGGAGGAATTTATCTAGCATGCCTGAAGTTGGAGAGATGGCCCCGGATTTCGAGCTGCCGAGCAATTTGGAAAAAGGCAAGAAGGTGAAGCTTTCGGATTTCCGCGGCAAGAATAATGTAGTGATTGCTTTTTATCCGCTGGCCTGGACGCCCGTTTGAACGGCGCAGATGCCCGCGTACGAGGCCGACCTCGAACGCTTTCAGGGCTATGATGCTCAGGTGCTGGGCATTTCAGTTGACAGCGTGCCGTGCAACACCGCGTGGGCCAAGAGCCTGGGCGGACTCTCGTATGATCTGTTGAGTGATTTCGAACCAAAAGGCGAAGTGGCGCGCAAGTTCGGCGCGTATCGCAGCAAGGACGGAATCTCAGAGCGCGCAATTTTCATCGTGGACAAGGAAGGCAAACTCGCCTTTGTAGACATCCACGACATTTCGGACCAGCCGGACAACGAAGAGCTTTTTGAAGTGTTGAGAAAGCTGTAAGCGACAGGTCAGGAAACAGGTGCCAGATGTCGGAGACAGCTGATCCGGCATCTGGCATTTTTCTTTGCGCCTTGGCGGCTTTGCGTGAGCTGCAACAATGGCCAGAGAACTCGCACGCAAAGGCGCAAAGACGCAAAGTCTTGCCAGGCGCCGACCACTCAGACCCAGGTTTGTAACCAGGCTTGGATTTGCTAACCTAGTATTTGAAAACCTGATATCTCTTTTATGACTATCTCGAGAAAATGCGTTCCCTTCACGCCGTTCGAGCGTGAACTGTCAAAGAGTACGATTGCGCTCATCACTGCCGGCGGAGTTCACTTAAGGAATCAAGAGCCTTTCAACATCGCCGATGAGCTGGGCGACCTCGGCTATCGCGAGATTCCTCCTGACGTTGACTCTTCACAGTTGATAGTGACGCATCACCACTACGATCATACCGACGCAGACCAGGACATCAATGTCGTGTTTCCGATAGATGTGCTCCGCGATCTGGAGACAGAAGGTTTCATCGGCGGAATCGCAAAGAAGCACATTGGGTATATGGGCTACACGATGCAACTGAAAGCGATGTACGAAGGCACGGCGCGCGAAATTGCCAACGACATCGATAAAGGCTCGCGCGCCGACGCGGTCGTGCTTACCGGTGGTTGACCGAGCGTCTGTCACCGGACGGTCGTCGCGGTCCAACGTGAGATTGAGATGAAGGGCATTCCCACGGTTCTGATTACTGTTAGTCCGGAAGTTTCGGCGCAGATGAGGCCACCGCGCGCGCTCTATCCGAAAGGATTTAAGATCGGAAACAGTCTGGGCCAGCCCGGCATGCGCGATTTGCAAAAGAAAGTGCTCCGCGACGCACTGGTGTTGTTAACTCAAAATACGCGACCTGGCGAGACGATAACGATTGAATATCCCGAATACGGCGAGCAATACGAACCGCCACGGGTCAAAAAACTGGGGACTTAGGCCCCTAAAGCTGTGGAATTTCAATCATGCTTTTTGACGCAAAATCCACTCGACAAATTCAGTAGCCTGGGGCTACAATCCGCAGCAGTGTACCCAGACCGCAAAACCATTTCGAAACTTCGCTCAGCCCTGGCATTCGTCCTGACGCTTTGGTGCGCGGGCGCCGGTTGCATGATCGTGAGTTATGCGCGCCCCGCCGCAATGACTTCTTCGCAGAGTCTTGGCGACGCGCCATCGTCGATGGGATCACACTCTTGTTGTAAGGCCCGGCATTCATCGTCAAGACGAAATCCCGGCTCAACAATCAGTCGAAACGAATCGCCCTCGACGTCAGGTTTTCAGCAGGTGGCCTTACCCGTGGAACCAGCTTCCTCAGGTGCGACCAGTTGTTGTCCGCTGACGAGCGGATCTTTCGTGACCCAGTCCCGCTCGCAATCAGACGACGACAAAGTTTTGGCGTTGAACCAAATCGATTCGCTTTCTTTCGCGCTAACGAATTCACAGACAACATTTCGCGCCATCCCACTGCGCTTGCTCAGTCAGGAACAGGCCTACCTCACCGGTTGTGCTTTTCTAATCTAGAAGTCTGCCTGCTCGGCGGATGCGTTGACAGTCCAGTGGCTGTCACTCTGGAACTTTCCGAATTGCGAAAAGCAATTCTTCGACCAGGAGACATAGAGATGAAGAAATTCAAAGCACTTGTAATCGCCCTCGCATGCGGAGCGGCCCTGTCTGTTTCGGCCGCAGCCCTTACCCTGGAATCCCCGCAGAATGACAATAAGTCTGCCGCTTGCTGCGACATGAAGGACTGCTGCAAAGCAGATATGTCCTGCTGCAAGAAGAAGCGAAGGGGTAAGAACGCTCACGCCTGTTGCAAAGGCATGGACAAGAAAGAGGCATGCTGCTGTGGTAAAGGTACTTGTCCGATGCCCAACAAGAAGAAGACCACCTAACTTATTTTAGTCACCGGTTAGACGGCTGGCGTGGCGCCTTTCGCGGCCGCGCCCGCCGCATTCCCGTGGTTATTCATGCGGGAACTCTCGGGGATGTCGTCCCGCGAGCTTCATGATGGTGCTTGCCTTGACAGCGCTAAAAGCAAATACTTATAGTTCGACACAGCAATGCGGAAGTGGTTTACAGCTTTAACTCTCGTCGCAGCCATGCTTGGTGGCTCGGTGGGCGTTGGTGCGCATCAGGGCGAAAGTCAGATGGCCAACATGCCGGATTGCTGCAAGAAGGCGCAATCGGCAAGCAACACTCCACAAGTTTCGATGGCGCGGCTCTGTTGCAACCTCAACTGTTCCGAACCGGGCAGCGGCACAAGTACTTCTTCGAACTTGTCACCCCCGCAAAGCACGACTCCGAACACAGCGATTGTCCCAAGCGCAACATCCTTCAATGGCGTTACGCTCTTAGGTCGCTATGCGCAAACATCTAGTCCTCACGACTCAAGTCCCAAATACATTCAACATCTCGCACTCCTGATCTAGTTCCAAAAAGCCCGAAGTGTGTCTTCTTGCGGGTCTATTGATCTGCAAGGTGGATTCGCGCATTCGTGTGTCTGACACGCGTTTGCTCGAAACCAATCTCTTTGGCTTACGGAGGATCTGGAGATGAAGAAGTCTGTATTGGCAGTCGCTTTCTTATCAATCGTTGCGCTGATCATCGCTGCAGCGTGCAGCTCAAAGAAGGCGAGTAACGTCAGCATTCCGTCAGGTAAGACTATTAAGTCCGTCACGGTCGGTAATCTCACGGCTACGCTCTCAAATAGCACCGGCCAACTAAAGCCGGGCGATCAGGAGGTCATGCTTGTATTCACGGACCCGTCCGGCAAGCCCGTCGACATTAGCGCCATGTCGCTGAATTTTCACATGGACCAAATGGGCACCATGGCCGCGATGAACGACTCTGTTGCGTTCACGACGACAAGCAGTCCGGGCGTCTGCCGAGGCAAGGTCAATATCGAGGTAGCCGGCGAGTGGCAGGGACAACTTGCTTTTGAGGGACCAGCGGGAAGCGGCAAGACGACCTTTACCGTGACAGCGCAATGATTCAACGCCTAATCGAACTCAGTCTGCGCAATCGCGGTCTCGTGATCGCGATCTATTTGGGCCTGGCCGCTTGGGGCTATTGGGCCTTGCTGCGCACGCCCATAGATGCGATTCCCGATCTCTCCGACAACCAGGTGATCGTATTTACTGATTGGACTGGTCGATCGCCACAGGAAGTCGAGGATCAAGTCACCTATCCGCTAGTCACAAACCTGCAAGGGCTGCCGGGTGTGCGTGTAGTCCGTGCAAGTTCGGCGTTTAGCTTCTCGATGATCAATATCATCTTCGAAGACAACGTCGACCTCTATTGGGCGCGTACGCGCGTGTTGGAAAGGCTGAACCTGGTTGCCAAGCAACTGCCGGAGGGCGTCACACCTACACTCGGTCCCGACGCAACCGGAGTGGGTCAGGTCTTCTGGTACACGTTGGAGAGCGCTCAGACGAACCTCCGCGACTTGCGAACGCTGCAAGACTGGTTCGTGCGTTATCAGTTGAACTCAGTCCCAGGTGTTGCTGAAGTCGCCAGCGTCGGTGGTTACGTGCAGCAGTACCAGGTCGATGTCGATCCAAACAAACTGCGCGGATATTCGCTGCCGTTGTCCGTGGTCGTCGAAGCGGTGCAGCGTTCCAACAATAATGTGGGCGGCAATGTGGTCGAACAGTCGGGTCAATGGTCGGTCGTGCGGGGTATCGGTCTGATTCAGTCTTCGGTTGATATTGAGAATATCGTGCTGGGCGCGCCGAACGGGATTCCGATTTACGTTAAGAACGTCGCCAATGTGAAGCTCGGCAACGCCTTTCGCACGGGTGTGTTGGATAAGAATGGCAAGGAGGCGGTCGGGGGCGTCGTGATCGCGCGCTATGGTGTGAACACGCTTGAAGTGATCGACGCAGTTAAGAAGAAGATCACAGCCTTGCAGGCCGGCTTGCCTGCGGATGTTCACGTTGTTCCGTTCTACGATCGCACGCAACTGATTCAACGCGCGACGCACACACTCAAACGCGCGCTTATCGAAGAACTTATCCTCGTCACGTTGGCTCACATCCTCTTTCTTGCTCACTTCCGTTCAATCCTGATCGTTACGATTCCGCTGCCACTCGCTGTGCTATTGGCTTTTGGTTTCATGTACTACGCCGGGATCAGCTCGAACCTGATGTCGCTCTCGGGAATCGCCATCGCTATCGGTGTACTGGTCGATGCCGGAATAGTCGTCACGGAGAATGCCTTTCGTTTTGTCGAGCAGCGCAAGGTTGATCCGAAAGATCGGCCCCTCGTCTGGCGAACAGTGCTCGAATCGACGCGGCTGGTCGGACGTCCGATCTTCTTCTCGATGGCCATCATCATCCTGGCCTTTATCCCCGTGTTCTCGCTCACTGGCGAAGAAGGAAAGCTGTTTCATCCACTCGCCTTTACCAAGACTTTCGCGATGGCGGGAGCAACGATCATCGCGGTCACTCTTGTACCGGTTCTGTGCACGTTTCTGCTGCGCGGGAAGTTTCATCCCGAGCAGACAAATCCAGTGATGCGTGCGCTGCACTTTATCTATCGTCCGGTTTTGCGCTTCGCGCTAAATCACCGGCTGCTCACGGTGTTGTTCGCGGCACTGTTGTTTGTGGGCTCGATCTTTCTGGCTACGGGAATTGGCAAGGAGTTCATGCCGCCTCTGAACGAAGGCGACTTGATGTACATGCCGGTGACTGATCCGGCGATCTCGGTCGATGAAGCTCGGAACATCCTGAGCAAGCAGGATGACGTGCTTAAGAACTTCCCCGAAGTGGAGTACGCGGTCGGCAAAGCAGGCCGCGCGGACACTTCAACCGATCCGGCCCCGGTAAACATGAACGAGACGATTGTTCATTTGAAACCACCGGAGCAATGGCCGTCAGGAATGACCCGCGAATCGTTAATCTCAGAGATGGACGAGAAACTGCGCTTTCCAGGAGTGACCAACATCTGGACGCAGCCGATCAAGAACCGCATCGACATGCTCTCTACGGGCATACGCGCGCAGGTTGGTATCAAGATATTTGGAAATGATCTGAAAACCCTGGAAGAGGTTTCGCGGCGGATTGCGGAGATTCTATTGAAAGTGCCGGGTGCGAAAGACGTGTATGCCGAACAGATCAGTGGCGCACCTTACATCGACATCAAGATCAATCGAACCGCAGCAGCGCGGTATGGAATTGACACTAAGGCGATTGAAGACGGCATCGAGAAGGGCATTGGTGAAACGAATCTTTCCGTGACGATAGAAGGACGCCGTCGCTTCCCGGTGCGCGTGCGCTATGCGCCCGAGTTTCGCGGAAGTCCCGAGGCGCTGGGACAGATTCCAATCTCATCACCTGCCGGCGCGCCGATTCCTTTGTCGCAATTGGCGGACATTACCCAGGTCCAAGGCCCCACGATGATCTCCAGCGAGAACGGATTGCTGCGCGGCACGGTACTGCTGAACGTTCGTGGGCGCGATGTGGGCAGCTTCGTCGATGAAGCGAAAAATGCAATTGCGCGACAACTCCAACTGCCCGCCGGTTATTACATCGACTGGAGCGGCGAATACGAGAACCAACAGCGCGCGCGCAGCCGTTTGCTGATCGTCGTGCCGATCGTACTCATCATCATCTTCGCCCTGCTTTACATAACCTATCACTCGGTACTGGAAGCAGCGCACGTTCTGATGGCCGTACCCTTCGCGCTGACTGGCGGCATCTACTTGCTGTGGCTGTTGGGATACAACTTTTCCGTGGCCGTTTGGGTTGGGTTCATTGCTCTTTTTGGAACTGCGGTCCAAACGGCTGTCGTGATGGTGATCTATCTGAACGAAGCGGTAGAGCGGAAGCAGAGCGAGGTGGGCCATCTGGATCGCCGGTCCCTAATCGAAGCCGTGACAGAGGGTGCGTTGCTGCGCTTGCGACCCAAAGTGATGACAGTTTCAACGGTGGTAGCGTCGTTGCTGCCGATCATGTGGAGCACGAGCGCCGGCGCAGAAGTGATGAAGCCTTTGGCAACCCCTGTTCTCGGCGGCATGGTATCGAGTCTGCTGCATGTGCTGATAGTGACGCCGGTGATTTTCTTTTGGCTGCACGAGCGGCAACTCAAGAGACAAGAGAACAACGTAGCGGCACCTGTGCAATAACGAAATGTTTTTCGGACGTAACAAGAAGTCTGTTTTACTGACTGGCGCGATGGCGCTGGTACTTCCGCAGTTCGTAACACCTGCGCATGCGCAAAAGCCACCGAGCGATAAGGACAAGTCGGTCCCGGTAGGGCGCTATATTGATCAGACCTCCGGCCTCACGGCTGACGAGGTAGTCGCTTACGCAATTTCCCATAATCTGGAACTCCAGGCAGCGCATAAGGAGATCGACGCGGCCAAAGCAATGGTCAAGCAGGCGAGACTGCGGGCAAATCCAAAGCTTGATATTGGGGTTTCGCAAAATATCACCGGCACCGATCACACCATCGATGCCGGAGGAAGTCTGCCTTTGGAACTCGGCGGTCGCCGGTCGGCTCGCATCACGGTCGCGGAAAGGGAAGTTGAGGTTCGTGAGCGCGAATTCGCGAATAACGAACGGACGCTTGCCGCTGAAGTGCGCATGAAATTCGGCGAGGCACTGGCGCAATCCCTAAAGCTTTCATTGACTGACGAACGCATTGAGTCAAATCAACAAAGCTTTAACCTGGTTGCTGCGCGAGTAACTGAAGGGGCCACAGCACCACTCGAACAGAACATGGTGCTCGTCGAATTGAATCGGCTCCGCTCACAGCGCGAGAGTGCTGAAGGCAAACTGGAGATGTTGATCCTGGACTTAAAGAACCTCATCGGCATGCAACCTCAAGAGCCGCTGCGATTGCGGGGCGACTTCGACCACTTGGTCGATCAACTTCCAAGTGTGGTTGAAGCTACTGACCGCGCGTTGCATGACCGACCAGATCTGATGGCTGCTCGTGCGGTTGAGACTTGGTCGGACGCCCGCATCGAAAAAGCGCGTGCTGAAGGTCGGCTTGATGCGAGTCTCTCGGCGGGATACGAACATATGACGTTTGGTTTTCCTGTACGCGGCGTTGACGATGCTGGCAGATTGCAGCCGGTTTCGGGCGGTTTCCACTACCTAAAGTTTGGCGTCTCACTCGATCTACCAGTGCGAAACAAGAATCAGGGAGCAATCGAAGCTGCCGTCGCCCAGGCTGAGGCGGCTAAGAGGCGGCGCGAATTCGCCGAGCTTGCCGTGAGGCACGAAGTGGCGTCTGCGTACACGCAGTACGAACGATCAGTGCGGGCCATGGAAATCTTCCGCGTCGGCGTGAATGAGCAGGCCAGGGCAAATCTCGACGTGGTGCGACAAACTTATGAACTGGGCTCGAAAACCCTGATCGATTATCTCGTCGAGCAGCGTCATTTCATCGATCTCGAAAATGATTTCATTGACGCGCAGCTTGCTGCCTACAACGCTCGTGTTCAAATCGCGCGGGCGACAGCTTCACCGGAGTTGATAAAGCGATGAATGATAACAACCAAAAAGAGACTATTGAGACAGACGAGTCACTAGCTTCTCGCAGCCAGGGCAGCGGAGCGCAGACTCATCAACGAACTGCCATCGTTGTATTGGTAACCATAGCGGCAATCGCTGCGGTCGGTATCGCGGCTTGGGCGCTGTGGCCGAGTAAAACCGGCAAACCGATCCCTGCCCCTCGTTCTGTTTCTTTCGGAGAATCACCTAATGCGCCAACGTCGACCTCCGGCGACCAGATACTGACGCTCACGCCCGAACAATTACTGCGTGCGGGCTTGAAGATCGAAACCGTTGGCGAAAAGCCGTCGAATGACGCCGTGGGTCAGATGACGACAGGCGTGGTCCAAGCCAACACTTACAAAGAGACTCCAGTGGTGTCTCTGGTGGGTGGAATCGTGCGCACCGTTAAGCCTGAGCTAGGTCAACCCGTGAAGCGCGGACAAACGGTGGCAATTGTCTCCAGCAACGAATTGGCTGACGCTCAGTCACGCTACCTCACAGCGATGGCCGCGCTCGATGAGCATCATCGCCACCACACACGCACGATGAAGCTTGTGGAGATCGGGGCGGCCAGCCGGGAAGAGCTGGAAATGGCTAACACCAAGCTAAAAGACGCTGAATCAGAAGTGGCGAGTCTACGCCAGAAACTAATGCTGCTCGGACTTTCATCACAAAGGATCGCTTCGCTCCACTCGAGTTCTCAAATCAGTTCTGAAGTAAGCGTGCCCGCGCCGTCGTCAGGCACTTTGACAAGCCGCTCAGTGAATCCCGGCGAAGTAATCGAAGCGAACAAAGAGCTGATGCGCGTTACCGACTTGTCCAGTGTTTGGGTTGTGGGTCAGGTTTACGAAAAGGATCTAGCAACGATTCGCGTCGGCAGTGGAGCAAACATCACTTCCGATGCTTATCCAGGGCGCGTCTTTCGCGGTCGCATCTCATATGTCGACCCTAAAATCGATCCGGCGAGCCGCACAGCGCAAGTGCGTGTTGAACTCGCAAATCCTGGGCAAGTGTTTAAGATTGGGATGTACGTGAATGTTGCCTTCGCCGCACTCGGCGCCAGCGAAAAGACGATGCCCGTCGTTCCCAAAGATGCCGTGCAGAACATTGGCAATCAGCAAATCGTTTTTGTCGCGAGCGAGAAGGCAAATGAATTCGCTCTGCGAGCGGTCCGTCTTGGACCGGAAAGCAATAGTTTCTATCCAGTGCTAGAAGGTCTAAGCGCCGGCGAGAGAGTCGTTACCGGAGGAAGCTTCATGCTGCGCGCCGAGTGGTTGAAGTCTAATCCGAACCGATAGCGAGATCGAAGGAATAATGTATTCGGATGAGTTCGATCAGAAGGTCAAACCGTTGCTCAACTTTCCACGATAGCCAAACCTCACTTATTGAAGGGCGCAGGCTCGTATGTCATAATGAGTCCGAATCAAATAGACATGAAGCGACTCTCATTATCCAGCCTTGCACTGATGCTCGTCTTGAGCACCTCGGGGCAGGTGTTTGCGGCGGCGTTCTGTCCTCGCGCTTCGGGACATGAATGTTGTTTCGCCCAGACCGTCAGCCACACCCACAGTTCATCCTCCAGTCATGAAAGCATGGCTATGCATGACAGGCACATGAATGGCATGTCGATGGACAACATGAACATGGACAATATGGCTATGGCCGATACGTCGATGGATCACATGGCCATGAGTGACTCGATGATCGGTGCGGCAACCTTTGACATGTTCACCCCCATGTCGCCGCCCGCTTTTAGTGATCAAGTTGTAGCGAGCAAGTTTAACCAACCAGTTGAGCCGTGCGCGCATTGTATGGGCCATTCAGGTGTAGCCAACGCGCCTGTCTCGTTCGTTACCGTACCAGGTCAGTCCGGAAAAGATGTTGGTTCGGTTCTATTGCCAGTATCAAGATTTCTTGTTCGTCCTAACGTAACACTTGTGCAGATCGGACTGCCAAGGGAACATGCGCCACCCGGCACAAGTGCGCCCAGACATATTCTCATTAGTGTTTTTCTGATCTAAGTCCCCTCTTAGGCGTTTCAGATCTTATAACTGAACCGCGTCCGCTCGTTTTCTACCAAACAACCAAATCTATTGTTTCCGATGAAGAGGTATTTTTGTCGAAAGACTTCTTTGGTGCGGAAGAGTTTTCGAAGGGGAATTATGAAGAGCGTTAATGCGAACAATTTTCGTTTGAGTATCAAGGTCTGGTCACTTGTTTTTGCGAGTATTTTATTACTTGCCGACTTACCTGTCCTGGCACAACACAATATGTCCAATATGCCGGGGATGAGCAAGTCTAAGTCGAAACCTAAGTCAAAGACGAAGAAAAACATAGCTCGAAAGAAACAGCCCGGAAAGAAACATGACATGGGCAACATGCCGGGAATGAACATGACTGGGACGCATCGACGCAAGCCACGGGCCCGCAGGCAGAAAACGCCGGCACAAAAGAACTCGGCAAACAAAACCGACATGAGCAATATGCCCGGTATGAAGATGCCCGCTAAGCCATCATCGTCGCCAACACAGGCACCCAAGCCTTCGCCTCAGCAAATGCCGATGAACATGCCGGGCATGCAAATGCCACAGGCGTCGCCTTCGGCCTCGCCGCAGACCCAGATGAATATGCCCGGCATGCAGATGCCGGCGGCCTCTTCGAATCCGCAGGCTTCTCCGGAGCAAAAGATGAAGATGCCCGGCATGCAAATGCCGACGGCCAGTCCTTCCCCGGGTGAAATGAGCGGAATGAAAGGCATGGAGAACATGCCTGGAAATTCAATGAACACGGGTCCGCTCCTGGTGATGTCTGGAAACAGCATGGGTGTTCGAATTGGAACCAGTGAATCGAACGTCATGAATCTCGGACAGATGGGCTCTGGAACCTCCTGGCAGCCAACTACGTCGCCCATGCACATGATGGACAAGATCATGGGCAAATGGTTATTGATGGCCCACTTCAACTTAGTCGCCGGCCTCAACTCGCAAGGTGGACCCCGCGGGACCACCAAGTTCGAATCTGCTAACTGGTTCATGCCGATTGCATTCCGGCGCGTGGGACCCGGCACTCTGCAACTTCGCGGTATGTTCAGTCTGGAGCCTTTTACATTTGCCCGCGGCGGTTCTCCTTTGCTTTTTCAAACTGGGGAGACGTATAAGGGCCAGGCCATCATCGATAGACAACATCCCCACGATCTCTTTATGGAATTGTCTGCGCAATACACCTTGGCTCTCGGAGAGCGCGGCACGTGGTTTACCTACTTTGGCTATCCCGGTGAACCAGCGCTCGGGCCGCCTGCATTCATGCATCGAGCTTCGGCGTCTGAGAATCCCTCCGCGGCCCTCTCGCATCATTTGCAGGACTCGACGCACATCAGTTTTGGTGTCTTCACTACGGGTTTCACGTATCGTGGCTTCAAGCTGGAGGGAAGTGTATTTAATGGGCACGAACCGGATGAAAACCGCTACAACTTTGACGCTAAGCGCTGGAATTCGCGGTCCGCACGTTTGAGTTATGAGCCAAACGACAACTGGTCAATGCAGGTATCCTATGGTTTTCTGCGCAGTCCCGAAGCATCTGAGCCTACGACTGACATTCGCCGTGTAACCGCTTCAGTGCAGTACAACAAGCCGTTGAAACGAGGCAATTGGGCGTCGGCTTTTATCTGGGGACGTAATCACACAACCAGTCCGGGCGAGGTGCATAATCTGAACGGCTACACCCTGGAATCTACGGTAAACTTCCAGGACAAGAACTATCTATACACACGGCTAGAATTGGTTGACAAGAATGAACTGCTACGGGCGACCGATAGAGCGCTTCTGGGGATCAAGGATGACCATCCTTCATTTCGCATCGGCGCTTACACGTTTGGCGGGACCCGTGACGTCTGGAATACGAAGAAGTTCTCAATGGCAATCGGTAGTGATTTGACTTTCTATTCAAAGCCTGCGGTGCTGGATCGACTTTACGGCAACAATCCCGTTTCGTGGCGGCTCTTCCTGCGCCTGCGACCTGCCAAGATGGACATGAACGCCCACGCAATGCACGGGAATACGAGCGCAGAAACCAAGCCCAAACCCTGAAGCTAATCGAAAGGAAGGGCCTATGGGATCTTATTCTGCATTTGGTTTTTTATTGGCCTTGCCCATGTTCATGTTTTTCATGTTCATGTTTCCGTGCGCGTTCGCGTTGTTCGTATTCGCTTTGCCTGTGTTGGAGTTGGCCGGAGTCGCAGACATGTTCGCGTTGCCCGTATTTGAGTTGTTAGACGTCGCGCAACCGGCCCAAAGAACTGTTACGATAAGCAAGAGCACAAAAGCTATGGTTCGTCGCATTGAAGTTCCTCCCGTGTGTATAAGTTACCACGGAGACCAAAATGTCCAAGGAGGTAGCCGTGGCGCCAGTGGCCCCGTGAATCTGATTCAGGATGGGAACTATATAGTCGACCGCGTTGCTTGTCACGCGAGTTAGCGCGCGCTGTAGGGCGAATTGAAACAGCAAACAGGTTCCGGTTATCTAGCATGAGCCAGCAACATCTCTTTCAACGACGCTATTGTTTTCATTCCGTTGTATCGCCGGTCTCGTAGGCGCGTTGGTGCACGCGAAGAAGTTGTAGATTCGCGGTTGACGCGGATGCACCAGTCGAGAGGAACACGGGCCAGATTGGAGTCAATGATTAGAAGGAGAAGCTCTGATGAAAAATCCTAAAAGCAAACTTGTTTTGAGCCTCGCACTGGTGAGCTTGATAGTCTTAGTCGGACTGTTCGGTTTCGTTGCGAGCTCCAAGTCAACAGCAACAGCGGGCGCTGATGACGAAGCGGCAGTACGCGATGTGTTAATGAAGAGCGCGCTTAGCTTCGAAAAAAACGACGTGGCAATGGCCACTAAGGTCTGGGTAAATGATGAGTCTCTGACGGTTTTTGAGAGCGGTCACGCTAATTATGGCTGGGCTGATTACCGCGACCATCATTTGGTTCCGGAAATGGGCGAGATGAAAAACACCAAGTATGGCTTCAGTGACATCAGGATTCACTTAGCGGGCGAGACCGCGTGGGCGACTTTCAAATATACGATCTCAGCGGATGTCGGCGAGACGGGAAAGATGCGTCACGTCGACGGTGGCGGACTAGGCACTGCGGTGCTTGGACAGCGGAATGGTCGCTGGCAGATTGTGCACTGGCATTCGAGCGCGCCCCGCCGCACGCCTGCTGCTGCGGTCCCTCAATGATGTAGCTCGTTGAGGCCACTCTTATCTTTGCTGCTCAACGCCTGCACGAGGGCCTGCCACTCATGATGACCGCGGGAAAGTTTGTAGAAGTCCCCATCCTTGTCGGCCATCAAGCTATCCAGCATCTCCTGACTCTTGCCGTTTTCGATCGCTTTGTCTGCGGCCGCAGACAGCGCGCCGAAGGCTTCGTGATGAGAAGTGATCCCTTTGATCGATAGTTTTGCCCGCTCATACGGGAACCGATAATCCCTGGGGTATTTGGTTTCCGCGTCTTCGAACGCAGCGATGATCTCTTTCGTCTCAGAAGGCTTGGCGCCGACCCGTCTTTCGCGAAGGCGTTTCCATTCTTCTTCGGCGCCGCCGTTTGAGGTTATTCGCTCGACTGTCTTCGGGGCTGACGTAGTCAAAGATGCCGAAGACGAAGAGTCCGCCGCCGCAGGAGCGCTACTCGAATCCGCTTGCGACGGAGGTTGCGCAACTGGAGCACGATGCGTCCACCAGTACCAACCCCCAAACCCTATTAGCCCAAAGAAGACTAGCAACAACAACCCGACAAGCAGTCGCTGCGGCCGCGCCCCTTCTGGCGGAACGCTCGACCTGGGTTCGCCGTAAGCCGACAGCATTGTGAGCGTCGGAGGTGATTTGCCATTCCCGGATTGCGACTGGGCAGTTGAAACTGCGGCCGTTCTGGGAACGAGATCATTGCGCGGAATCGGGATCGTGGTTTCGTCGCTTTCATCAAATAACTCCGGAGCTGCATACCATTCCTGACCCGTTACCTCTTCAACCCGCTGCCGAGTATTGGCCGTAGTTCGCTCAGCAGAGGGCAAGGGCAACGTTGGAGGCGGTGGCGTGCGAGGAGTCGATGAACGAGGCACAGGCGCGGCGGCTATGTCGGTCGGCGTGGGAGCCTTGGATGGAGTGACTCGATCACCCGGGCTTTTTGACGACAAAGATTTCCCGCAATTGGTGCAGAACGTCCACTTCGCTTCAACCAACTCCCCACAACCCTGGCAACTTAGTGAATTAGACAGCGCTCCTCCACAGGATCCACAGAACCGAAACGAATCCGGAAAATCCAAATTGCATTGTTGGCAGTGTTTCATGACAGTTCCTTTCATGCCGGCCCCGCGGAGGTCGACGGCTATCCCATATCGCTGAGTCGCCGCACCAAATCAGCGCAACATTTCGCAACTCCAAACCCTGGTTCGACGTCTGGCCCTTTTCCGATGACTAAATCTGAACTGACCACACGATGGTGGCGGTAATTATTGGGCCAAAAGGAAACTGACCAACCCTCAGCAATCTGCACGCCAGGGACATTACTCAGAGCAGTCAATGTGAGAGATTCTCTTTAAGGTTGCTGATGCTGACTGGCTCGAAGACCGCGCGACCAGCGGTCGGATGTCCTAATCCCAAGTCGGTGGCTGGTTCGGGCTTGCCTAAGCAAGTGCAGAGCGCCTGTTATATCATCCAGAGTTGAGCCACAACGAAAGTTCAGCGCAGGTAGGGAAGGTGCCATTGGAAGACGCCAAATCAGGTGCGGCCATAGATCCAGTTTGCGGCATGATTGTCCGACCCGGGTCGGCTGCCGGATCGTTTGAGTACAAAGGAGAGACCTACTACTTCTGCAGCACTCACTGTCTGGAGAAGTTTCGCAAAGACCCTGCCCGCTTCCTCAATCAACCTTCCGAATCCATGCCGGCGCAGCCGGTCGGTATTCAGCGTGTGAAGAGTGGGCCTGATTCAACGGAGGCTACAGGACATACCTGTCCCATGCATCCCGAAGTGCGCGCGCCGAAGCCCGGTTCGTGTCCGAAATGCGGGATGTCACTCGAGCCATTGACCGTAACGGCGCCGAAGGAAACGATCGAATACACCTGCCCCATGCATCCGGAGATTATTCGTGATGCGCCCGGGTCTTGTCCGATTTGCGGCATGGCGCTCGAGCCGCGCACAGTTTCTCTCGACGAAGAAGAAAATCACGAACTTGTCGATATGCGGCGACGCTTCTGGGTAAGCGCCGTCTTGTCGATCCCTGTATTCGCGATTGGAATGGGCGACTTCATTCCCGGGACGCCTTTGGAACGCCTGGCATCAATGACGGCGTGGACGTGGATTCAGCTGGCTCTGGCCTCTCCGGTAGTGCTTTGGGGAGGCTGGCCGTTTTTTGTTCGAGGCTGGCAATCAATCGTAAATCGCAGTCCGAACATGTTCACCCTGATCGGCCTGGGTGTGACCGTGGCATATGTTTACAGCGTAGTTGCCACCGTCTTCCCGGGCATATTCCCCAATTCGTTTCGCGAACACAGCGGCACGGTTCCCGTCTACTTTGAAGCGGCGGTAGTAATCACGACTCTCGTTCTGGTGGGCCAGGTGCTGGAACTGAAGGCTCGCAGTCAAACCAGTGGAGCGATCAAAGCGCTCCTGGGTCTCGCTCCGAAGACTGCGCGACGCCTGCGCGAGGATGGCCGCGAGGAAGACGTTCCGTTGGATCAGGTGCAAGTCGGAGATCGTTTGCGCGTGCGCCCCGGTGAAAGGGTGCCGGTAGACGGTGTGATCATAGAAGGATCGAGTGCGATAGACGAATCGATGGTCACCGGCGAGCCAATTCCGGTCGAGAAACACTCAGGCGACCGCGTGATCGGCGCGACAGTTAACGGCACGGGTTCGTTTGTGATGCAAGCCGAGCGCGTCGGGGCCGAAACACTACTGGCGCAGATTGTCCGGATGGTTGGGGAAGCGCAGCGCAGCCGCGCCCCGATTCAGAAGCTCGCGGATCTTGTTTCCGCCTGGTTTGTGCCGTTGGTGATTCTAATCGCAGTTGCGACTTTCATCGTCTGGGCCACACTCGGACCGGAGCCACGCCTGGCTTACGGTCTGATCAATGCGGTCGCGGTGCTGATCATCGCTTGTCCCTGCGCCCTGGGTCTCGCTACGCCGATGTCAATTATGGTCGCTATGGGCAGAGGCGCCCAGATCGGCGTGCTGTTCAAAAACGCCGAAGCGATTGAGATCATGCGTAAAGTGGACACGCTGGTCGTTGACAAAACCGGTACGCTGACAGAGGGGAAACCCAAACTGGTTAGCATTGTTGCCGCGTCAGGGGTCGTCGATGAACCTACGTTATTAAGATTAGCCGCCAGTTTGGAGCGAGGCAGTGAACATCCGCTGGCGGCGGCAATTGAGGCAGGCGCCGATGAACGTGGAATCGAACTCGGGAAAACGGAATCGTTTGAGTCCATCACCGGCAAAGGCGTGACAGGCTTAATCGATGGACATGCCGTGAGTTTGGGTAATCGTGCTTTGTTCGAGCAACTCGGAATTGATCCAGGCACGCTCGCAAGTCAGGCTGAAGAGTTTCGCGCTGACGGCCAAACCGCGATGTTCGTCAGCGTGGATGGCCAGGTCGCCGGATTACTCGGCATAGCTGATCCGATCAAAGAGACGACGCCCGAAGCAATCAAACAACTGCATGAGCTGGGAATCAGAATCGTAATGCTCACCGGCGATAGCCGCACCACCGCGGAAGCCGTCGCCAGCAAGCTCAACCTCGACGAAGTAGTCGCCGAAGTCTTGCCCCACCAGAAAGTTGAAATCGTGAAGCGGTTTCAGAGTGAAGGCCGCAAGGTGGCAATGGCCGGTGACGGCATCAATGACGCCCCCGCGCTCGCGCAGGCCCAGGTCGGTATTGCCATGGGCACCGGCACCGATGTGGCGATACAAAGTGCCGGCGTCACGTTGGTGAAGGGAGACTTGCGCGGGATTGTCCGCGCGATTCGCTTGAGCCAGGCAACCATGCGCAACATCAAACAGAATCTCTTCTTCGCTTTTGTCTACAACTCGATCGGTGTGCCGATCGCGGCGGGGGTGCTCTATCCCTTCTTTGGAATTCTGCTCAGCCCGATGATCGCCGCCGCCGCGATGAGCTTTAGTTCAGTTTCGGTGATCGGTAATGCTTTGCGGTTGCGACGTGCATCACTGTAATTAAGGATGGGTAAACGCTCCGTTACAGTGTGCGCGATTATTGCTATGAATAATAATCTCAAGTTAGTCATCCTATTAGGCCGAAGGCCTCAAATAATTCAGCCCAGGGTAACACCCTGGGATAGAATTGCCGCTTTCAATCCTACCCTGAAAGGGTAAAACAAATCACGAGGTACCATGTCGCAATCTCTTTCAAAGATATGGACCCACCTGATCTTTTCTACAAAGGATCGTTATCCGTTCCTCTCGGACCAACGTACGCGCGAAGAGTTTCATGCCTACTTAGCAGGCATTCTTCGCAAACATGACTGTCCGACTCTGCAAGTCGGTGGCGTCATCGATCACATTCACGCGTTGTTCGTGCTGTCGAAGAATTGCTCGATCGCCCAAGTCGTTTATGAGGTCAAGCGGAGTTCGTCCAAATGGATCAAGACGAAGGGGCAGATCTATAAGAAGTTTTACTGGCAGAGCGGCTACGGAGCTTTTTCTGTTAGCCAGTCAGATGTCGAGCAGGTGCGCCGTTACATCCTTAAGCAGGAACAGCATCACCACAGGGTCACGTTTCAGGATGAGTTTCGTGAATTCTTGCGCCGATACGACGTGGAATATGACGAGCGATACGTTTGGGATTGATCGCTGACTTGGGTTTGTTCGACCCTTTCAGGGTACAGGTTCTTGGCGGCCGAATTACCCAGGGTGTTTACCCTGGGCTGAATTGTGACACGCCTTCGGCGTATACCAATCCCTTGGGACCGTAGCCGTCAGCAGACCATTAACCATCAAACGTCCCTGTTCGTCCGGCGTGACGTGATGCACGCCCTGGTCGCCTGAAACTTTATTGAAGAGCCGAATATCGTCCGCGCTGAACGTTCGCTCCCAGGAAATAATGTCACCAACTTTCATTGTGGCGCCGATCACGACCTCAATCTAGAGGTGCAGAACAATCCTGGCGATCGAGAAATAAATGATCAAACCGGTGGCGTCCACCAGGGTGGTAATCAACGGGGCCGAAAGCACGGCCGGATCGACACCAAAACGTTCGGCCACAATTGGGATCAAAGAGCCAACCGTGGTTGACCAGGTGCAAATTACCAGTACCGTAATCGCGACGGTAAAAGCCATTGGAACGTGCTGGCCCCAGAGAAGAGTTCGGAAAAACGCCACTGTTCCGACGAGCACGCCGATCATCACGCCGATGCTCATCTCTCGTGCCAGGACCCGCCCGAACTGTCTCAAGCGAATCTCGCCCAGCGCGATGCTGCGAATGATCGTCGTCACGGTTTGCGACCCGGCATTTCCACCCGTGCCGATCAAGAGCGGAATGAAGAAAGAAAGCGCAACCACCGCCGCCAGTTCGCTTTCGTAATGACGGAGCACCGTGCCGGTGAACATTTCGGCGACAAACAAAAGCAGCAACCAGCCGATGCGCTTGCGCACGACGCGCAGGATCGGATTATCAAAGTAAGGCTTGTCCAGGGCGCCGGGTTCCACGGCTGCCATTCGCAGCAGGTCTTCGGTCTGTTCCTCAACCAGCACGTCGATCACATCGTCAACTGTGACAAAACCAACCAGACTTTCGTCCTTCTCGAGCACCGGCACGGCCAGCAGGTTGTACTTGGCGATTTTCTTGGCCACCAGTTCCTGATCGTCGAGCGCGTTTACGGTCACCGGTTTGCGGCGCATTACGTCGGTGACTGCCTTGTCCAACTCAGCCATTACCAAATCGCGCAACGAAACGGCGCCTATCAAATGATCTGTCTTCGGCTCCATCACATAACAGGCATAGATCGATTCCTTCTCGCGCGCGACTGAACGAATGTGTTTCAGCGCCTCGCCCGCCGTCATCTTGGGATCGAGCCGCACAAACTCGGTGGTCATGATGCCGCCCGCCGTGTGCGCGGGATATTGCAGCAGACCCTCGAGTTCCTTCCGTATTTCCGGTGTAAGTTTAGGCAAGATGCGGTGCCGCTCGTGCAGTCCCATTCGTTGAATGATGTCGGTGCGCTCGTCGGCAGATAAGCCTTCCAGAATTTGCGCCACTCGCTGGGGATCCAACCGTTCGAGGATTGCGGCGCGACGGCGCATCGTTGGCTGATCGCAGATCTCAATCGCTCGCGGCACCGGCAATAACGAAACCACCGCCGCGGCTTCAGCCAGAGTTAGCTGGTTAATCAGCTCTGCGAGATCAGCAGCATCGAGGTCGGCCAACTGCTCGGCTATGCCCACCATGCTTTCGTCCAGCCGAAGATGAATGCGTTCCAACAACTTGAACAGATCTTTTTGTGGCAAGGGTCACCTCCACTGAAGATGAAATATGCGATCGGAGACTAGCGAAATGGCGCTTTAAGAAGAGTGCATCATACTCGCGGCGGGTTTATCGGCAAACAACTAATTGGGAGGTGAAGAACGATCCACAATACTGCGGGCGAGCCTGGCGTCCCGAAGCTCACCCTTAGAAAGATCCGGAAATTAGAAAGGTCGAACGATTATAAAGTCGTGTCGGCCAAATTCGATTTGTACTTGGTGTTGGTCTGGCGATCAGTCATCTCGATATAGACGTAGCTCGGCGGGATCACGCCTTCTTCGAGCGCAAACCATATCTTTCCGAGATCCTCAGGTTTGCCCAGGGCGCAAAAACCGTAAAGGCGCTTTCCGCGCGAATCGAAAAAGTCCACCCAGGTGCGGGATGAGTTGGCATTTTTGCCGCAGGGTGGCAGCGCCGGCGCCGCGGCGAACATGGCTGCCGGGTAATCAGTCTTATTGAGCACGTCGTATTTGTATCGAGTCCATTGCTTGCCGCCGGTTTGGTAGGACTCCGTCCCGGTCATGTACAGGATTGGATTCGGCGGAGGCGGCGCAAACGCAACGCCGGTAGTTGCCAGCACGACCAAAAGCAGGACAGGGAAAAGCAGAAGCGATCTTTTCAAGGATCTGAAAGTCATTGGGGGAACTCCTTCCTGAGTTATCTCGCGGATCCTACAGACTTGTTTGCGCTCGCAATTCTATGCGCATCCCTCGCAATGTCAACCTCCGAGTAATGTCGGCCGAAAGAGGCGAGGTGCGCAATCTCACCAACTCCAGCAGTTCAGCTGAGCGTGATCCAGCCTGGCCGCCGGACGGAAAATTCAAAGTTGGCAAAAAAGTCAGTACCACCCGCGTGAGCGGACGGATCAATGAGCCATCGCGATGAGTTGAGTGTTTGACCCACCCGCTAACGCGGGCGGTACCGACCTCAGCTGGTCTCACTCCCGCAACTGCACCATTACCGCCAGCGAATCAGTCTGACTGACAACTTCCGAGGTATGCCCTTTACCGGTGGTGTCATCTACAAGCAGCACGCTACCGCGTGAAAAGCGTCTCGCCTCGCCATCGCTGGCGGTTACCTCCCATTCGCCGGTCAGGACAAAGAAGATATTGCGTGCTGCTGATGGATGCCAGCCGCTCACCCAGCCGGCCGGCGCATTCATGAAACCAAACTGCTCTGCCGGCGTAATTGAGGAAAGTTCCAGCGGTGGCGCGGGCGGCGCGTATTCTGTCAGCGTCAGATCGATTTCGACGTCTTCGAAATGCGATTCGCCATGCTCGTCAGAGAAAAGGCGTGCGTAGGTGGCCATGGTGCTTTCCTCAATTTGTGCTCGATCAGACACGCTGTATAATTCAACCACGTTTCAATTTCAACCCTGAGTCATAACTAACGAATTTGATTCGCTAATTCTTCGGAGGTCCGCTGATGCCAGAACCAACCCAGATCAATGCCCAGGCCGGAGACACCTTACTCCTTGTCGGCACGATGAAAGGCGCTTTTATTTTCCGCTCAGCCGGCGCGCGCGAGAAATGGGACGTAGCCGGTCCGTACTTTCCCGGACGCAGCGTCTATGCGATGAATTTCGATGGACGTAACGGGCGGCAACGCCTCTGGGCCGCGGTCAACAGCTCGTTCTGGGGTTCATTTCTGAGTTCTTCAAATGATTTCGGTAAGACCTGGAGTGATCCCGAAGCCTACAACATCAAGTTTCCCGAAGGCTCGGAGGTTTCACTAAAACAAATCTGGCAAATCGTGCCGGGGCATCCGAGCGAGCCGGACACACTTTACTGTGGCGTCGAGCCGGCGGCCCTCTTTAAATCCACCGACGCGGGAGAGACCTGGTCGCTCGAGCGCGGCTTGTTCGACCATCCGCACCGCATGCAATGGATGCCGGGCGGCGGCGGGCTCTGCCTGCACACGATTCTTCCTGACCCCTCAAACAATCAGCGACTGTTCGTGGCCATTTCCACCGGCGGCGTTTATCGGACAGATGATGGCGGCCAGAACTGGCAACCGCGAAACAAAGGCATTTTCGTGAAGTTTCTGCCTCCGGGCCAGCAATATCCCGAGTGGGGCCAGTGCGTGCACAAGGTTGTGCGTCATGCTTCGAATCCGGATCGAATGTTTTTGCAGCATCACTGGGGAGTCTATCGCAGCGATGATGCCGGCGATTCGTGGACTGATATCGGAAAGGGCCTGCCGTCGGATTTTGGTTTCGCGTTGGAGATCGATCCGCATGACGCGAACACCGTCTACATCATTCCCATCGAGTCGGACGAGTTTCGTTGTACGCCGGAAGCGAAACTGCGGGTCTATCGCACAAAGAACGCCGGCGAATCGTGGGAGGCCTTGACAGAGGGCCTGCCACAGGAAGATGCGTTCGAAACCATTCTCCGCGACAGCATGAAAGCGGACGCGAATGATCCGACCGGCCTTTATTTCGGTACGCGGAATGGAAAACTCTTCGGCTCGAACAACGGCGGCGATTCATGGACGGCGATCAGCGAAGGCCTGCCAGCCATTACCTGCGTGAAGACAGCCACGATTAACTAGTTATTCTTTGCGCCTTTGCGGCTTCGCGTGATTATCAATGGCGAACGCTTCACATGTCTCACGCAAAGACGCCAAGGCGCAAAGCAAGAAGAGTTCGTGCAAAGGTAGATCGATGAAAACTAAAGTCCTGACCTTCCTTATTCCCTGCATCTTGATGGCGCACCTTGCACTTGCTCAGCAGAAGAAAGAGCCGCAGTCCAAGCTGGTCCAGTTTCAGATGGCGATATTGAAGAAAGGGCCGAAGTGGACAGGCCCTCAGGCGCCGGAAACTCAGAAGATTCTCCATCAACACCTGATTAATGTGCTGGCGCTGCTGGATTCGGGCAAGGCCGTGATTGCCGGTCCATTCGGTGATGACACTGAGCTCGCCGGCATATTCATTCTGCGAGCGTCCTCGTCAGATGAAGCAAAGACCTGGGTTGACAGCGATCCGGCGGTCAAGGCGGGGCTGTTCATAGCCGAGGTGCATGCGTGGTGGTCAGAAGACATTTTCAAGAAGCGAAACTCGCCGCTCGACATGAAGACCGTCTATATTGGTTTCTTGAAGAAGGGTCCAAATCGCAAAGCCGGAGACGACAAAGCTCCGGAAGTTCAGGAGCTGCAAAAGGCGCATCTCGCAAATATCAATCGTCTGGCGGCGACGAAGAAGCTGGTGATGGCCGGACCGTTCGGCGACGATGGTGAACTGCGCGGGATTTTTGTCTTTCGCGTAGATTTCTTAAAAGAAGCCGAGGACCTTTGCGCCACCGATCCGATGATTAAGATCGGTAGACTCACCGTTGAATTGCATCCGTGGCAGGTGCCGGAAGGTGTGATTCCTTAATTCCCGTCTTTCAACGCGACTCCCATGCATGTAATCACGCGCAAACGTTTGAATGAATTTGCTGAACAGCACCCTGAAGCTGAAACAGCCCTCTCAAGATGGTACCGTTTGGTTAAGAAGACTGATTTCACCTCGTTTGATGAACTACGCCAAGCCTTTCGATCCGCCGATCAAGTCGGTAAACTTACTGTATTCAACATAGGCGGCAATAGGTCCGCCTGATTGCCGCGATTCATTACAATCGCAAGAGGCTCTATATCAGAGGCGTGCTGACGCACGAGGAATACGACCAATCCAAGTGGAAGGAGTGATGATGCAGAACCTGGACGTCCAAAGAGAGGAAACCGCTTGGTCTTCCTTATCGGGAGACGTATTCGTTCCTCATAACGAAGCCGAGTACGACCGCATCGTCGCCGTGCTGGATCACCTCATTGACGAGGTAGGCGAGGACGAGACTCATCCATTGGCTTCTTTGATGGAAGTGCTCAGTGTTTTGATCGAAAGATACGAAGCTGAGCATGTGCCGGAGTTGATGGCTAGTTAAGCAGTTAGATTGATCGAGTTTTGTTCGGGTCTAGCGACCAAATCTCCCCATCAACTGTCCCTGCGCCACGACGTGACCTGCCATCGCTTTCTCAACTTCGGTTTTCGTAGCGCCGGCCTTCAACGGCAGTTCTCCATCCAGCGCAAGTATCTTAAAGAAGTAGCGATGCGTTCCCGATGGTGGACAGGGCCCACCGTATCCGATCTTCCCAAAATCATTCTTGCCCTGAAATCCACCCGCCTTGAGGCTCTCAGTCGGCGGCAGGTTTTCGACTATTCCAATATTGTCGGCCGGAAGATTGTAGAGCACCCAGTGGACCCATGTGCCTGAGGGCGCGTCCGGATCGTCAGCGATAATCGCGATCGTCCTGGCGGTCTTCGGCACCCCGCTCCATTCCAATGGCGGCGAGATATTCACGCCCTTGCAGGTATAGGTCGCGGGAATCGGCTGACCTTCTTTGAAAGCTGAGCTCGTCAACTTGATTCCGCCACTGTTGTCGTTCGGTTTGTCCTCGGCGGGCTGTTGGGCAACGGGCTGAGGCCGGCTGGTGCAGCAAACCAAGAGAAGAGTAATGACCGCAACGCTCAGGATGGTGGAACTCTTTCGCATCTCATTTCCTCCTGGGCCAAGTGACAAGGAGTAGCGCCTGATTTGAAATCCTCTGCGCCTTCTCTGCGCGCTCGGCGTCTCCGCGGCGATTGTATTTGAACCGTTATGTTGACCGCAGACACGCAGAGGTCGCGGAGACTCCGCAGACAGAGAGTTAAGCTTACGATCGAAACCTTACGCAAACCAATTACGCAAACCAGTCCCGATCCTATTTCTCGCTGGTATATTTCGACAGCAACGTACCCATCTCGGTGCGCGACATGGAAAATTTCACGCTGACTTCCTTGTCCTTCGACGACACCTGGGTGTGATTGTAGTAAATCTCTTCGTCCTTGCCACGTTTGGCGATCCGGCCTCCGACAATCAACAGGCTGAAGCCTTTTTCCATCTGCCGCGCGCGTTGTTCCGATTCGACTTCGGTTGACGCGACTACTTCGACATTCTGTTCATCAACCCTGGCTACTAGCCGTATATGTTTTGTCCCTTCGAGAAAATCCAACACTCCGCTGTCACTTAACGCGGCCACAAAGTCGAGCGCCACCGCCTCGAGTTTCTTATCACCCCGTTTGTCCTTGACCACGGCATTGATGAGCTTGCCGTCCTGACCACGATCGGCTTCGATCGTCAACTCGATTTGTCCGTTTAGATTCAGCTCGCCGCGATCCTTTTTTCTTTTCGCGTCGGCCAAAAGATCTTTGAACGGTCGCGTATTGATCTCTTTGGGGCGCTTGACGCCGTTTTCCAGCGCTGCCCGATCCAGTTCTGCTTCAATCTTCTGTTTCTCTTTCTCGTCGTCGGCGTTCGGGCTTGGGGCAGGCGACGCCTTTGCGGCGAGGGCCGGTGATGGAGTAGCGACCGGCGCCGGGGTTGGCGACGGACTCAAAAGCTGAGACGGCGGAATGGTCGTCGGCGTGAAACCCGGATCTATCGGAAACGCCGGACTGGGGCTCGGGAGAGCCTGGGCGTCCAACGCAAAGTAGCCTTCGGGATAATGAAACTTTTCCGTCGTAATCTCAACGATGTCGCCTTCGTTCTCGATTTTTGTCTTGTGGTAGGCGCGATCGACAAATCCTGCGCCTGAGAACATGGCGGCGATGCTAAGCGCGTCGCGCACCGGCGGAATGAAAACCACGCACGCGATCAGCACCAGATGCAAAGCTACTGAACCGCCCAGCAGCCGCACAATGCGAGGCCAAAACGGCTCAGGGTTAACCTCGAAATTCTCAAACAGCCCGCTTGTTTTATATAAGTCCAGCATATTTTCCCGAATGTAATCCAGTTAGACGCTAAGTTAGTCCACTAAGTTGTGATCGATTGTTTAGTAAATAAGAGTGTAGAACACGCGTCCGCTGGCTGCAATTTGAGGCCCTGATTGTATGGCGCAGATTACCGAATTAGACGACAAAGGAAACAGGACTCCGCAGGTACATTCGCGTTTACCAGTTTCTGGCGGCGTGATCTGCGGATCAGCGACACCTGGACTACAATGCTTTTCGTGAAAGGCGGACGAAGCAATGATCCTGGCAGGAAAAGAAGCCGGGACGGATCACGAGGCGCGAGGAATCGTCAAACACACACTCGTGACCCCACGCGCCGCCCGCAAGACACTGACACACCGGCGCCGTCGGGAAATTACGGTCGCGAGTTGCGTGAGTTGCTCGGGGGGATTGGCGCTCCCAAGCCGACTGCCTTCAAACCAGATCCGTTTCAACTCGAAGCCCTCACGGCACTCGAGTTTGAAGACGTACTGGTAACTGCGCCGACCGGCAGCGGCAAAACCTGGATTGCCCGCGAAGAAATTCGCCGCTTGCTCGGCGCAGGCAAGAGCGCCTGGTATACGACGCCGCTGAAGGCGCTGACAAACTCAAAGTATCAGGAGTTCATCGATGAGTTCGGCGCCGGAAACGTGGGCATCCTGACCGGCGATCGTAAAGAGAATCCAAACGCACCGCTGATCGTGGGTACGACGGAAATCTTTCGCAACCAATTATTCGATGCGTTGCGCGGTGGCGAAGACGTGCGCGCCGATTTGGCGGTGATGGATGAAGCGCACTATCTGGCCGACGAAGAACGCGGCCACGTTTGGGAAGAAGCGATTATTTTGACGCCGCCGCGCATCCGCCTGTTGTTACTGTCGGCAACGATTGGAAACGCGGAAGAGTTTGCCGCGTGGATCGCCGAAGTGCGCGGCGTGCGCTGTGGGGTGGTCACACGTCCGGGCGCGCGGCCGGTACCTCTGCGCGCGGCGTTCCTGATGCCTGATAAGCGGCTGGTGCCGTTGTTAAGTGACAAAGGTAAGCTGAATCCCGAAATCATGAAATTGACTGAGCAAGACCAGCAAGATCGTTACCACGGACAAGGGAGAGGAAGACGACGGAGATGGTGAGACGGAGCGCCGACATCTCTGTCGGCGGTTCGCGAGCATCCTGCTCGCATCTTTTCCCGCCCGAATAAAGCCCGGCAGGATGCCGGCGAACCGCAGGCAAGGATGCCTGCGCTCCAATATGAAACTCCGCATGCCAGAAATGCCGCCGGCTACGCTGCTCGCGGCGCTAGGTTCATACAATTTATTGCCGGCCATTATTTTCCTGCCGACGCGTCGCCGTTGCGACGAAGCTGCTTCAGAAGCTGCGCTGAGCCGTCGCGGCAGCAACGATCAGCGACGCGAAGCGCGGCTTGATTTCATGCGCGAATTTGTAGAGCAACAGCCCGAGATTCGCACCCATCGCCACTGGGACGCAATCGTGCGCAGCGGGATCGCCGCGCACCATGCCGGCCATCTGCCCGCCTGGAAGCTGGTGATCGAAAGGATGATGAGCGCCGGTTTGCTCGACGCCATCTTCGCCACCGCCACAGTGGCCGCGGGCGTTGACTTTCCTGCACGCACGGTCGTGATCACCGTCGCCGACCGGCGCAGCGCCAACGGCTGGCAGTCCCTCACTGCTTCCGAGGTGCAGCAAATGACCGGGCGCGCCGGGCGGCGTGGGAAAGATCGCGTTGGCTTCATCATCGCCGCTCCAGGGCCTCATCAAAATCCGCAACGTATTGCCGAACTACTAAGCGCGCCGCCCGACAACCTGGAAAGTCAGTTCCGCGCAACCTATACCTCGCTGCTTAATCTGCTGGATGCTTTCGGAAATTTTGCGCAGGTGCGGGCCATCGCCGAAAAGAGTTATGCCTATCGAAACCTTTTGCCGCGCATTCATGAGCTGGAAAGAACCCGCGACGGAAACGAGCAGCGTATCCGCGAGGCTTTGGAACTCGCACCGGTCCGCCTGGCAGCCGGAGCGGCGCGCGGATTAGAGCGACTGGCGAGCGCGCGTTCGCGCCTGCTGGAACAGGCGCCGCACACGCACCGGGAAGCGCTAATGCGCTGGTTGCACCAGGTAGTTCAGCCCGGCCGGATCGTGGCTATCGGCCGCAGCGGTAAGCGTCTGGTGCTAGTGACCGCGCGCAGCCGTGACGGCGTGACCGGCGTACGTGAAGACGGCCGCACTGCGTCATTTCCGCTTGCACGCATCGGTAGAGTTTTTGCTCCGGTCTTTTCGACGAAGCCGGATAAAACCGAAGAAGCTTTTGATGAGATTCACGACCGCGGTAATCAGCTCGGTTTGCCGGAACCCCGGCTGCGCGACGCGCGCAACGAAGAGGCAGATTCGATCAAGCTGGTTAACGACCTGATCGATTCGCTAATGCCTTCCGCTTTGAACGGCGCAGAACGCACGTCTGCCAGTGAACTTTTGTGGTCGCTACAACCGGAAGCCGTCGCGATCGAACGGGCCGAGCGGCAGATTGAACGTCTGCGCGCCGAGGTCTGGGAGCCCTTTGAGCGCTGTGCGCGAGTACTCGATCGCTTCGGCTATCTTGATATTACCAGCGAACGGGTAACCGATCGCGGCCGCTGGCTGGCGGATCTGCGCGTCGATCGGCCCTTGCTTGTGGGCGAGGCTTTGCAACGCGGATTGTTTGTTGAGCTCGACGCACCGCGGGCCGCGGCCTTAATCGCGGCCCTGGTCGCCGACGAAGATCGAGACTACGGCGAACTCGAACTGGACGATGCGATCGTCAGTTTGCTGATCAAGTTCGAAGAAATTGCCTTTGAAGTATCAACCGAGGAATGGAAGCAGGGAATCTCAGCCGCGCCGGAAATAAATTTCTCGGCGGCGGCGGCGGCAGCGCATTGGGTCGGGGGCTCCGATTGGCCCTCGCTGGTTCGGGAAACTCGCGCCGAGGAGGGCGACCTGGTGCGTTTGCTGTCGCGCACCGGCGAGGCTCTTTTGCAAATTGCCGGACTGAAGCAGACACATGCCGAGGCGGCCCGGACCGCAGCAAAAGCGGCAGAGATCATCTTGCGCGAGCCGGTGAGGTGAGACCTCTTCGTTTTGCTGAAGAGCGCGGACGTCCCGTCCGCACAGCGCCGCGTGGCGCTCGATTGTCTCCTCTCCCTGACATTCGCGCTTCGCGCTCAATGCGGACGGGACGTCCGCGCTGCCAGCGGATGCTGTCTCGCAATTCCTGTGTTAACATTATGCGAGGTTCTGAGAGACTCAGATTATGGAAGTTTTATTAGCTGACGAATTCGGATTTTGTTTTGGCGTCGAGCGCGCCGTCGAGATGGTTGAGGACGCGCTGGAAGTTGGCGCGCCGGTGCGCACGCTGGGACCGCTGATTCATAACACGCAGGAAATGAAGCGTCTGGAAGGTGAAGGCGTGGCCACCATCGAAGCACCCTCCGAAGTCGGTGAAGACGAAATCGCCGTCATTCGCGCGCACGGCGTGACGCCGCTGGTGCAGATTCAACTCGAGCAACGCGCAGCTCTGGTAGTTGACGCTACCTGCCCTTTTGTTACCAGGGTCCAGCGTCTCGCTGAACGCGCTGCCAAGGAAGGCCGGCACGTCGTAGTCGCCGGCAGTCCGGATCATCCTGAGATGATTGGCGTCGTCGGTTACGCGCCCTCCAACACGTTCGTCGTCAGCGACGCCGGCGAAGTTGCGAAACTGCCGCCACTGCACGCGCCGCTGGTCGTGTCGCAAACCACACTCAAGCTGCAGACCTTCCTCGAAGTTGCCGAGGCCGTGCGCGCCAAGGCCGATGCTGAGCCGCAAGTCGTCAACACCATTTGTTCAGCCACGCGCGATCGTCAGGACGCTGCGCGAGCACTCGCCGGCCTGGTTGATGTCTTCTACATTATCGGCGGCAAGCATTCCTCGAACAGCATCAAACTGCTGGCCGTCTGCAAGGAGCAATGTGAGCGAAGCTTTCTGATCGAAACTGAAGGCGAGATCAATCCCGAAGATCTGGCAGGTGTGGATCGCGTCGGTGTCACTGCCGGAGCCTCGACTCCGAACTGGCTAATCGACCAGGTAGTGAAACGTTTGCGTGAGATCGGCAAACGGACGCCTCAACTGACCGCTCAGTAATTTTTGGCCCGAGCATCCCGCGCGAGAGCCACCGCAAGACCGTGCTACTTCTTTTCCCCGCATAACAACCTACCGCTCGTGACTACCTCCTTTAAAATGCGCCCCATCAGCCAGGATGAATTCCGGCCCGTCGAGGCATATCTGATATTATGCGCTGAAAGGAGACGACAGAGGTGCAATCAAAAGTTTTTCGTTGGTTTCTGATCGGAATATTCGTCATTGCGCTGACGCCGGCGACTATCGCCGCCAGGCCACGCACGCTGCATGAAGTGGTCGATGCTTACTTTGAGGACTATTTCAAAGCGAATCCTTCTCAGGCTACCGGTGTCGGTTTTCACCAATACGATGGTCAACTGGAAGACTTCTCGGCCGCTGCACATCAGGACAATCGCCGCAAGCTGGTGACTTATCTGGCAGAGTTCGATGCGTTAGATACACGGACACTCCCTCAAAACGATCGCGACGATCGCGAGATCATGATCGCTTCGATTCATAGCCTGCTGCTGGAAGAAGAGCGCGTGCAGATGTGGCGCAGGAATCCCGACGCCTACTCGGGCGCCGTCACGGGAAGCATATTCGCCTTAATAAAACGCGACTTCGCTCCGCTCGATGAACGTCTGCGCTCAGTCATCGCCCGCGAGAAACAAATTCCGCGCGCATTGCAGCAGGCGCGCCAGGTACTGAGCAATCCGCCGAAGATTTACACTGACATCGCCATCGAACAACTGCCCGGCAATATCGATTTCTTCCAAAACACTGTCACCGACGCCTTCAAGGAAGTAAAGAACATTGCACTCCTGACTGAGTTCAAACGCGCCAATGACGGCGCGATCGCGGCCCTGAAAGAATATCAAGCGTTTCTGCAGAAGGATTTGCTCCCGCAATCGCGTGGGACTTTTGCCATTGGCAGCGAGAACTACCGGCTCAAGCTTTTATATGACGAGATGGTGAATGTGCCTCTGCCGCGTCTCTTGAAGATTGGCTACGCCCAATTGCGCAAGGACCAGCGCGCGTTTGTCGAGACGGCCCACCGGATCGATCCAAACAAGTCTCCGGAGGAAGTTCTCAAGCAAGTCGAAAGCGATCACCCGGGCGCCGGCAACCTGCTTTCATCAGCGCAGCAGCAACTCGACGGCCTGCGCCAATTCCTGATCGATAGGAAGATCATCACAGTGCCCGCAGGCGCACAGGCGAAAGTAGTCGAAACGCCCCCGTTTGCCCGCGCCACCACATTCGCATCGATGGACACGCCCGGTCCGTACGAAACGAAAGCGACTGAAGCTTTCTATAACATCACGCTGCCGGATCCTTCCTGGCCGAAAGAGAAGCAGGAAGAATATCTGCAAGGCTACAACTATCCGCTGCTGAGCAACGTTTCAGTTCATGAGGTCTGGCCCGGTCATTACACACAATTCCTCTGGGTAAAGAACAATCCGGAATTGTCGAAAGTGCGAAAGCTGACCGCTGCCGGGTCAAACGCCGAAGGCTGGGCGCACTACGGCGAAGAGATGGTGCTCGACGAAGGCTTGTACAATGGCGACCCGAAATATCGTCTTGCCCAACTGGTCGATGCGCTGCTGCGTGATTGCCGTTACATCGTCGGCGTCAGGATGCACACGCAGGGCATGACGATGGAGCAAGCCAGGGAGTTCTTTGTTAAGGAAGGCCGGCAGCAACCGGTCGTGGGCGAGATGGAAACCAAACGTGGTACCGGCGACCCTACTTACCTGATGTACACGTTGGGCAAGCTGGAGATTCTTAAGCTGCGTGAAGACTACCGTCGCAAAATGGGCAACAACTTTTCCCTGCAGGACTTTCACGATCGTTTCATCAAAGCGGGCAGTCCACCGGTAAAGATCGTGCGGCGCGAGTTGATGGGACGCGACGGCCCGCTGCTGTAACATTTGCTTATTGGCTCATTGATTCATCGGTTCATTACCTGAATCTTTGCTTCGGTAATGGATCAATGAGTCAATGAATCAATGGATCAATAAACCCCATGGACATCGAACAAGTTCGCGCTCACTGCCTCTCGTTCCCGCACGTCACTGAAGTCGTGCTGTGGGGAAATGACCTGGTCTTCAAGATCGGCGGCAAGATGTTCGCGGTCATCGTACTGGACCCGGCATCAGATCATTGTATGTCGTTCAAATGCACGTCTGAAAAGTTTGCTGAGCTGATAGAACAGGACGGCATCGTTCCGGCGCCATATGTCGCGCGTTATCACTGGGTGGCGCTGCAACGCTTCAATCTGCTGACAGACAAGGAACTGAAGGCGCTACTGGGCGAGGCTTACGATTTGGTGTTGGCGAAACTGCCGAAGAAAGTGAAGGCTCAACTCAGCTGACCTTCCGGCTCTGGGCGACCTCTGTGTTCCTCTGTGGTGAACTCTTTTGCCTGATGCTCACCACCGAGAGATTCAGTCTGGACAGGCGGCCCCAAGACGCGCCCAGTCCTGAAATCTCTTCGCGAATTCTTCATGAGCCATCGCTGGCAGCGTGCGCCCTTCGCCGGGATTCCAACCCCATAACACCAGTTTGTCGGAAGTTACATGCTCGATGATCTGAGCGAGCGTTTTGCCGTTGTTTTGTTTCGGGTCCTTAATCTGCCGACAAATCTCGCCCGGAGTTTTTCCTTCCCAGATCATCGGCGTCTTCGCCGGCGGCAAATGCCAGCCAGGTGCGCCAGGGGGCATGTTAAGACCGGCGACGTTCTGCTCCTGATGACAAGCGCTGCACTTCTGACCGTACTTGCCAAGCCCGGCGATGCCCCGCTTAACGTTTTGTGTGTGGATATGACTGTCGTCGCCCTGTCGGGGAAAGTCACCGTTGGCATGACAATTCAGACAGCGCGGATGTTTCAGCACTGGAACAATCGAAGTGAAGAGTTCGCGGGCGCGGGCATCATCTTTCTCAAGTCCAGATGGATCGTCCCCGGCCGATGAAGAGATCGGGCGGGCAATCAAGCCAAGTGCGATCACCAAGAGAATAGCGATTAGAATCAGGAGTTGTAATTGTTTCTTCGACATTCTCTATTCACATAGAAGGCTTAAAACGCAAAGGTTGCTGGGGTAATCGCAGAGTAATGCAAACGAAAGCTCTGCGCGCCTCTGCGCTAAAATCTTCAAGATCAGACAACCAATCCAATCGGCAGCTTCCTCACTCGCTTGCCGGTTACCGCGAAAATCGCGTTTGCTACGGCCGGCGCGACCGGCGGAGTTCCCGGCTCGCCTACGCCGCCCATTTTGTCGGTGCTGGGCACGATGTAGACCTCAACGCGAGGCATCTCGTTGATGCGCAGCATTTGATAGTCATGAAAGTTTCGCTGCTTGACGCGTCCACGTTCAATCGTGATGTCGCCCTTCAGCGCGGCCGTCAAACCATAGACGACGCAGCTTTGCATCTGCGCTTCGATCGTGTCCGGATTCACAAACGGTCCGCAATCAATCGCACAGACCACGCGATTCACACGCACGCTGCCGTCGTTGCCGATCGTCACTTCAGCCACCTGCGCTACGAAGCTACCGAAAGATTCCGCGACAGCTATTCCGCGACCCTGGCCTTTGGGCAGAGGTTTGCCCCAGTTCCCTTTGGTGGCCGCGAGTTCCAGCACTCCCTTATGCCGCGGTTCTTTGTCCAGCATCGCACGGCGAAGTTCATAAGGATCTTTTCCGGCCGCCGCGGCCAGCTCATCCAGAAAGCATTCCGTCACAAATGCTGTGTGCGAGTGGCCAACTGAGCGCCAGAAACCGATGGGAATACCCGGCTCCTGCCGCGCCCACTCAACCTGTAAGTTGGGAATTGCATATGGCAGTTCTTTCGCGCCTTCGACTGCGGCGCCGTCCACCGGCGGATTGCCAAACCCGTGCGCGGCATAGATCGATGAGCTCGCGGTCCGATGCAGCCACGCAATAATATTTCCTTTGTCATCCAGCGCCGCGGTGAATTTGTGATAAGCGCCGGGACGATAAAAGTCGTGCTGCATATCGTCTTCGCGGGTCCAGATTACTTTGACCGGCGCCCCCACGGCTTTGGAAATCTGGACCGCCTCAATCACAAAGTCAGATTCCGCGCGGCGGCCAAAGCCACCGCCCAACATCGTCGTATGAATGTTCACTTTTTCCGGCGGCAGGCCGGCGAATTTCGCGGCCGCGCCCTGCGACCATGTCTGCGCCTGAATCCCGCCCCAAACCTCGCAACTGTCGGAGCGCACGTCGGCGGTGCAATTCATCGGCTCCATCGTCGCATGCGCCAGATAAGGGACTTCATAGACGGCTTCCATTTTCTTGGCAGCTTTCGCGAACGCTGCGGCAACGTCACCTTCCTTGCGCGCCACGGCGCCGGGCTTCTCCACCGCGGCGGCGAACATGCGGGTGATTTCTTCGCTGGTCTGATTCGCTCTCGGGCCTTCGTTCCACTTAACTTCCAGTGCCTCGCGCCCTTTCTTCGCTGCCCAGAAATTGTCCGCCACTACCGCCACGCCGGAATCAATTTGGACTATCCGGCGGACGCCACTCACTGCTTTCGCCTTCGAGTCATCAAAGCTCGCGACTTTTCCACCGAACACCGGGCAACGGAGCACGGTAGCAGTCAGCATTCCCGGAACTTTAACGTCGATGCCAAAGACGGCCGAGCCATTCACTTTGCCGGAAGTGTCGAGCCGGTGAGTTGCCTTGCCGATCAATTTGAAATCTTTCGGATCCTTCAGCGGAGCGTTTGCCGGCGGTGTCAGCTTCGCGGCCTTTTCGACCAGCTCGCCATATCGCAGGCGCTTGCCGCCCGCAACGTGAATCACTGAACCGCGCTCGGCTTTACAATCCTTTGCCGGAACATTCCAGGTCTGCGCCGCCGCCTCGATCAGCATTTCGCGCGCTGTCGCCCCGGCCTTTCGCAGCGGCTGGTAGAAAGTCTTTACGCTGGCACTGCCACCGGTAATTTGGCCGCCGAAATTAGGATTGAAAAACGCCTTGTCTGCGGGCCCCTGTTCGAAATGCACAGTCGAGAAATCAACCTCGAGCTCTTCGGCGAGTAGCATCGGTAAGGAAGTCAAGATTCCCTGGCCCATTTCTGACTGGCCGATGATGAGGGTGACTCGATCGTCAGCGCCGATACGCAGGAAGGCGTTCGGAGCAAATGTTGGGAGCGCGCCCTCTATTTCTGACTGTAGTACGCCGGCATCCGTGCCGGCTTTCGCGAACTCGAGAAGATACAGGCTGATCAGCAACCCGCCACCGGCCGCGGCGCCAACGCGCAAAAAATCTCGTCGCTTGAGCTCGTTGGTCATGATTCCGACTCGGTTTAGCGCCGTGTGTCAGAAGCCCGACCGTCACGGAGGGTTCGTCGGGAGAGTTGCCCTTCCGGACGCGCGGGCTTCTGACACGAACAACCTAAGTCCGTCGTCCGCCTCTTTTCATTTCCGCCGCTCGATGGATCGCTTCGCGAATTCTTTGATAGGTGCCACAGCGGCAGATGTTTCCAGTCATCGCGTCGTCGATATCCGCGTCCGTGGGCTGGGAATTCTCAGCGAGCAAAACGGCCGCGCTCATAATCTGCCCCGACTGACAATAGCCACACTGCGGCACATCGATTTCCATCCAGGCTTTTTGTAACGGATGACTTAGGTCAGGCGATAGTCCCTCGATCGTCGTGATCTCTTTGCCGACGGCGTCGGCGACACGCTTGACGCAGGAACGAATCGCTTCGCCGTTCAGGTGCACGGTACACGCGCCGCACTGCGCCATGCCGCATCCGTATTTGGTCCCCGTCAGGCTCAATGTGTCCCGCAGCACCCAGAGCAGAGGCGTGCTCGGATCGACGTCGACGTTCATTGCCTGGCCGTTGACCTTCAGAGTAATCAAAGTGGTCACTCCTTTGAGTTGAGTGGCATGCGCATCTTGCGCATGAATCACGGGTCCAGAGGCCTATGCCGCGGCGCTCTAATTTCGAGGGATGTTGTGTATGCTAAGCTTGCTTTTCGCTTGAGTCAAGAGCACCTAGACTCTCTTGATTTAGAAGTTAAGTGACTCTTATTATCCTTATCCGTCGGATGCCGGCCAGAATCGAAAAGAATACGCAGCGCACATGTCCGCAACACCAAAACCAGAAGAGATCAAGGTTTTCATTTCGAACCGTGATTCAACCTGTGATGAGTGTCGTGAAGATCTCGGTCGGAAAGCCTGGATTACACTCGTCAGAGACGTAGGCGCGCTCTGTCTCTCTTGCGCGGATTTGGATCATCTTATCTTTCTTCCCTCCGGCGATGCGGCGCTGACCCGGCGCGCCCGCAAACATTCCCTACTGTCTGGCGTGGTCTTGAAGTGGAGCCGAGCCCGCAAGCGATACGAGCGGCAAGGGCTGCTGGTCGAAGAGCGTGCGCTCGAGTTGGCGGAAGACGAGTGCCTCGCGGACGCCGATCTGCGAGCGCGTCGCAGAGAGCGCGAGGTTGAACGCCGAGCGGAACTCGACGAAACCTTTGTCGAACGATTCGCCGCCAGGATCCGGGAAGCCTTTCCGCGACTCGTGGCTGGTCGTGAACAAAAGATCGCCGAGCATGCCTGCCTGAAATACAGCGGCCGCATCGGGCGCTCGGCGCTGGGAAAGAAAATGGATGAGCAAGCCGTGCGCCTCGCCGTCATTGCCCACATTCGGCATAACGAAACGAACTATGACGAACTGCTCGGCAGAGGTTGGGAGAGATCAGACGCGAGAAGTGCAGTAGCGGACCGTGTTGATGAAGTATTGGATGAATGGGAAGATTCAGGATCGTAGGCACCAGAGCCGACATTTTGGAGTGCGCTGACTTGTCAGCGCTTTCGTCAGCGGCGACTTGTCGCCGCATTCAAAACATTCGCCGTAGAAGAGGTTCTTGACACTATGCGCGGTCTCTCGACCAACGCGGGTGAGATAGAACAGGTTGTTCGGCAACGCGGCGTGGGCTGCGACAAGTGCAGCGCTGGCGTGTCTCCCAGAAAGTATTGGCCCGAGTCAGGCTCAACAGCAACAAACTCGGCAAGATGCGATGGCTCAAGCATAGACATAAGCCTTTGCCGATAAGTGTACTGCCCGCGCGCGACCAGATCGTCGTGGGAGGTTGCTGGCGTTGACTCTAAGATGGAACTTATAGCTAAACTCCCTCCCGAAATTCTAACATTGGACGGTGCCGAATCCATATTTAGTTGTGGAAACAACTAGGACATGGCAATCGACTAGATAATGTAGACTTTCTTTTGTCATAGTGATTAACTCTCGCGTTCAGCAATACATATGAAGACCAAACTACAACGTAAGACCGCCACCTGGCTCAACAAATATCATCAGGATATTGATCTTGAGCCATTTTTCCAGAGGGGCACCGTTTGGAGTCCTAACAAGCAGCAATACTTCATAGATTCGCTGCTCAAGAAATGGGGAACGCCTAAGCTGTTCCTATGGCAGTCGGGACCCGACGCCTATGCTTGTCTGGACGGGAAACAAAGGCTGACAAGTCTCTTTAGGTTCATGGCAGACGATCTTGCTGTGAATGCCAAATACTCATCGACTTATGGAGGTAAGACTTATTCCGACCTACCGAAAGCGGTTCAGGATTCATTTGATAACTACAAATTTTCGGTTGAACTTGTTACAAACGCCACTCAGGAAGAGCTCGTTGAATTATATCGACGCCTCCAAGGCGGAACGCCATTGAATTTCGGAGAAAAACTGTTCGCGAGTCTTGGTAGTATGAATACGTGGATAAAGGATGAACTTGCTCGCCGAAAATTTTTTCAAAGGATTGTCGCTCTGCCAAACACCCGATATTCCCATTACGCCGTATGTGCTCAGCTCTGTCTTTTGAGCATCGCTGGAGCAAGAGAAGACCTTAAACTTAAGAACCTCGAAAAGTTTTTTGCCGATTATGAAAATTTCAACAAGCGAAGTCCAGAGGCAGCCAAAGTTCGTCAGGTAATAGCGTTTCTCGAAAAGGCCTTCCATTCTCGCAATGAACCTGCTCTGCGAAATCGACCAAGCATCGTTTCGGCCTTTTTCCTTTCTTCAGATCTCTTGGCAAGGCGTAACTTGGACGGCAAAGAGAAAGAAATCGGAAACTTTTTCCGAAAGTTCACTCAACAACTGCAAAAGGAATTTGAAAAGCCCCCCGATAAGCGAGACCCTGAGCTACTAAGTTATCAATCTGCGGTTACCCAGGGAGCCGACAAGATCAAGTCAGTCAAAATACGCCACAATATTCTCTTAAAGCGACTTGCCGAAAAGAATCAGTTCTTCTTTAGGCTTATCTATCCGACGATTACGCCTGAACAGGAATTCAATTCTCTATATGAAGAAATCCGAATTGCGCTCGGGCTGAACAGTCCAAGTGCATTCGATAGTTGGCTCATAACGAAAGGCGAACGCACGAAGTATAAGTGTCGTAGCGCGCGAAACGATGAAACTCTCATAGGCCATATTCGAAACTGTATTCACCACAAGCAGCACGGACACTTCTCTCAGCCACAATTGGCGAACGCCATCCGCTGGTTGAAGAAGAACAGAGTAAGATGGAAAGGCTGAGGTGTTACAAAACGGGAACCTGTTATTAACGGGCCCCGGCCGTACTGTAACGCACGTCCGACGATCCACGGCAGTCCGGCATGGACTCAGCTGAAGTCTACTCTTAGTTGAGGGTGCTACCTCCGCCCTCATCTGGTTTACTCTGTACCATATCGGCGAATATCGATAGAGTTGCGTCTTCCAGTCTGTGAGTGCGGACCGATTCGATCGCACTGTCAACCCTCTGAATTCGCTCCAATAGCGATTTCTCCGCAATGTCTAACCGGTTTTTCGTCTCATAAAGATCGGAGAGTTTTTGCTCAATAGAGACTCTGCGCTGTTTGGATTTTTCGAGATTGCCGAGTTTCTGTCGGACGTTTGCTTCCGCCATGATTTTAGCGATCCGCAATTCTATCGATTTCACATCATCCGGCTCGCTTTGTGAGCGGGTCTGTCTCAAGTCGATATCCTTCAGGATTGTCTCAAGTTCAGCGACTTCTCTTGTCTCGCGTTCGAATGCGCTAAAGAACCGTTCGTTAGCCCTCACAAATTCATCAATTTGTTGAACGATCTCAGTTCGCGCCCGTCGAGTCTCTTGAAGACTGGGTGTCATCTCATCCTTCAGAGCCGCCAGTCGCTCGATGGTATTCCTTGCGTCCTCTTCCACCTTCATCGATCTCCTTCGATTGATATCCTCGGACCGAATCGCCGGATACACATTCACCATTAGGTCTTGAAATCTAAACGGCGTCATCGCTGAAGGTTCAGCGTTGGATTTGTCCACTTTTGTCAGCCAAATATCAAACGCTCCGGCAAGGTATCGTTTCCATTCTTGCTGAAGAGCCTCGCTTAAGTAGATTCTTACACTTCTCGGTTCAAATATCTTGAGGATGAACAACGACAAGAAAAGAAATACCAAGAACGCCCGCACGGCCCATTCTGTCTTTGTATAGGTTGGAATCTGTACGATTTGCGCTAAGATCTTTCCGCGCTCGATGACGGAACTCTCCGGCAGCACGACACCCCATCGACCACTTAGTTGTTCGTAATCTTTATCGCTTACAGCTTTGTCAAATGCTCTAAGTTCCTCTTCTTGCTCCTGACGGACCCTGCGGAGCTCAGACTTCTGGTCGTCGATTCGGTTTTCAATCGACTTCGCCACGGGCCCATTACCATAGAGTCCTGAGCCGAGGCGTAGCCTACCAGCAATTTCGTCGGTCAATTCATTTTGTGCCGTTGTGAACGATCCGGTCAGCGCCTCAATACGTGGCGTATATTTTTCGTCGATCACCGCCCGTGCTGTTGTTATCGTAGTAGCACTCTGTCGCTCCAGTTCCTTTCGAATATCCGTGCCAAAGATTATTTGAGCTAAGAACGGCGCCGTTATTGCGAGCGAGGAAATGATAATGATCCAACGAGCGCCGAAGCCAAGAATTTCCTTTGCGGTTTGAGACCATTTGGTTTTTCGTCTAACCTCTGCGTCTTCGAATAGACGTCCCGATCTATCTAAAGTCATGAGAGTCACATCTATGCCCCAGATCACAGTAAACACAAATCCGCCAGCAATGGCGGTAGATACGTATCTCCCCCACCCTTGCGAGAAAAGGGAACCAACATATCCCCACGAAATAGCTTCGGCGGAGGCCATCAATAAGACAATGATGCGCGCTACAAAAATCCAAGTGGCTGCACCCGAGGTGAGTAGGTTCTCCCCGTACGGCCTTAGCGTTAACGTGCGCCAAGCAAGAGACGGGCGTGGCGTTTTCTTTTTGTTTGACCCAGCGGGATTCATCGATTATAGTCTCCTTCGCGCATGAAAGACTTCGTGCGCATAAAGAAGCCGACAGGCTTCGAACTCGACGGACGAGAAACTGAACTTGGCCTAGGAACCGCTCTGTTTCTCGTCCGTTTACTATACGCGCTTACGCGCGCAAGCTAATAACAAAAAACCGGTCGCTCTCGACCGGCCTCGCACTCTTTCCAAGACTGACAAATTCAAATCCTGGGGAATGTGTTCGCCGGCGTTTGGCGAACTCGTATTGCTTCTAAGCAAGCAATGTTCCGTCACCCGCCTAAACGCCCTAGACTGTAAACTCTGGACTTACTGTGTGGACGTTACGCAACACTCGTAAAGCGAGCGATGAAAAATTGGGTTTTCTTCCAATTTCTCGGATGTGATTTTCTTGACGCCACGACAAACAGTTAGTGGATTTTGAAAAACCTATCAATTACATTTCCCAATTAATCGCATCCGCAAACTCGTCGGTGCTCGCGGTGCCGCCGATGTCGCGGGTGCGGACTTCGCCTTCGGCGAAAACTTTAAGCATAGCGTTCTCGATACGATCGGCAGCGGCGCGCTCGTCGATGTGACGCAGCATCAAGATTGCTGACTGCAAAAGCGCTGTCGGATTGGCGATGCCACGGCCGGCAATGTCGGGCGCGGAGCCGTGGACGGCTTCGAACACTGCGCCTTTCTCGCCGATGTTGGCGCCCGGCACCAAACCCAACCCGCCAATCAATCCTGCGCAAAGGTCCGAAACGATATCACCATAGAGATTCTCACACAGCAGGATGTCGAATTGTTCGGGCCGCATAACCAACTGCATCGAGGCGTTGTCGACGATCATGTCTACAGCTTCGATCTCCGGATGATCTTCTGCGACCTTGTGAAAACATCTCAGGAACAATCCGTCTGAGAGCTTCATTATGTTCGCTTTGTGCACCGCGGTGATCTTCCTGCGGTTTTCGCTCAGCGCATAGTCGAACGCAAAGTGGGCAATCCGCGTCGAAGCCTTCTCAGTAATAATCTTCAGACTCTCGACCACGCCGGGAATGATTTCGTGTTCGAGGCCTGAGTAGAGACTCTCAGTATTCTCGCGCACCACCACCAAATCGAGATTTGGATTTCGACAGGGGATATTCGGCAACGCGCGGATCGGCCGCAGGTTGGCGTAGAGATCCAACGCCTTGCGCAAGCCGACGTTGACGGAAGTGAAGCCTTTGCCGACGGGCGTCGTGATGGGTCCTTTAAGGCCGACTTTGTTGCGTTTGATGGATTCAAGCAGATCCTCGGGCAACGTCGCGCCGAATTTATCCAGCGCTTGCTGGCCGGCAACGTGTTCTTCCCATTCGATCTCTACGCCCGAAGCTTCGATGATGCGCACAACGGCGGAAGCGACTTCGGGGCCGATGCCATCCCCGGGAATCAGTGTGATACGATGCGGCATAAACAGACTGTACTTTGATCTTTGGCCTTTGTACTTTGTCTTCGTACTTTGATGTCGCGGACTCCAAATGTCAAAAGCCTAAGTACAAAGCACCAAGTACCAAGTACTCAGCTGAACCTCAATGTCAGACAAAACACACAAGTCGCGAACGGCTGACGTAGTAATCGTTGGCGGCGGCGTCATCGGGCTGAGTATTGCGCGGGCGCTCGCGCTCCGCGGCGTTTCAGATGTGATGTTGATTGAACGTGGCCAGCCGGGCGCGGAAGCATCCTGGGCGGCTGGGGGAATTCTGGCGCCCCAAGTTGAATCCGACCGAGCAGATGATTTCTTCAGTCTCGCTGCTGCCGGCCGCGATCTTTATCCGGCCTTTGCCGAATCTCTGAAGGACGAAACCGGCATCGATGTCGAGCTTGATTTGACCGGCACGCTCTGTCTCGGTTTTACCGAGAAAGATGAAGCAGAACTCCGATCTCGGTTTGACTGGCAGTCGAAGGCGGGCTTAAGCGTCGAGTGGCTGAGCGGCGATGAAGCGCGCCGGCAGGAGCCATGCATTTCCCACCAGGTACGCTGCGCGTTATGCCTGCCGAATGATTATCAGGTCGACAATCGCCGGCTGATTGAAGCGTTGGTGAAAGCAAATGAAAAACTCGACGTGCGTCTCATCACCGATTGCCATGTGAGTAAGTTGCTGATCGAAAATGAAAAGATCCGCGGAGTGGAAACGTCGAGCGGCTTTGTCGTTGCGCGAGTCGTCGTACTTGCGGCCGGCGCCTGGACTTCACAAATCAATTCATCAGACCTGGCGTTACCCCAACTCGAACCAGTACGCGGCCAAATGCTCTGTTATGAAACGCGACCGCGAATCGCGCGTCATGTCATCTACAGCTCGCGTGGTTATCTTGTGCCGCGCCGAGATGGGCGTCTGCTCGCCGGTTCGACGACCGAGTGGGCGGGTTATGACAAGCGAGTAACGGACGAGGGCGTCCGCGCCATCAAGTCAATGGCCATTGAGATCGCCCCGGCGTTGGCGCGACTAACGCCAGTAGATTCGTGGGCTGGGTTTCGGCCACGCGCCACGGATGATCTGCCGGTGCTTGGTCCCTGCGAAGAAATCGCCGGCCTGTTCTATGCAACCGGCCACTATCGCAACGGGATCCTTTTGGCGCCGATTACGGCGCAGTTGATAGCCCAGGCGATTGTCGATGGGGCGACGTCGCCGATGCCGGCTGCTTTTTCGCCGGATCGCTTCCGCGAAGCTGGACAGACGGTTGGAGCCTTCAGTTAGTTCTTCCTGCCACTACGAAAAACCCGACTAAAGTCGGTACTCCGAACTGATTTTGACAGCGCCATCGTCGTGTCCTACCATGCTTGAGTCTCCCGTCGGTAGCTTCAAGAATCTGGTCGTGCTGCTAGGATTCCAAATGAAACGTTCCCTCTTCTTCTTTCTCGCTCTGATTTGCAGTCTGCTCTGTCACTCGGCGTTTGCCCAGTCCGGACGAGTGAAGGACACCACCACGACCGCCCTGACCAACGACGGCAGCAAGCCAAACGCAGCAAACGTTTCCGACCCAAAAGAGGCGCGCACGGCCCTGCAGCTTTATGAAGACGCGAATACTTACGTCCAAAAGAGATTTGCCGAGTTTGAGAAGCGCAGCATGCCTTACGACGAGCGGCTTGAAGGAAAGATTAAGCAAGAGCAGCGTGACCTCGCCGCGCGGTACGCGACGACGCTGGCGGCTCGCAAGCTGGAAGGCCAGGACGTCTACTATCTCGGATTGCTGTACAACCTGACCGGCAACTACGACGCTGCCCTGGAAGCGATGCGCCGCTTTCTTACCGAAAATCCAAAGGCTACCGGTGAACCTGCACAGGATGCGCGCGCAGTGATCGTGATTCAGGCGGCAAAAAAAGGTTTGTTGCCCGAGGCTGAAAGTCGTCTGACAGAGTATGCAAAGAACGAACCCCAGGTAGCCGACGACCGTTACGTGCTGGAAGATTGGTTGGTGACGGGTTACTTCAAGATCAAAGATTACGAGCATGCACTTCCGCATGCGCAAGAGATGTTGAATGCAGCCAGGCCGGCAGGCGCCAAAAAAAGTTTTAGTCAGCGCGACAAAATGCTGAGCGAAGCAGTGGTGCTGTTGTCGGAAGCCCAACTGAAATTAAAGAAAAATGACGAAGCCATCGCCACGGTGCAGGACCTCCGCAGTTTGTCGTTACAGCTACCGTCCGCCAACCTTTACAAGCTGGCGATGAGACGTCTGTTCGAGGTTGCTCCCAATGTCGACCTTTTCAAGTTCTTTGAAAATCTGCGCCCGGCCACCAACACGCCGCCGGATATCGTCGCCAAAGAATGGATGGATCTGCAACCGACAAAGCTGGCGGATTTGCGCGGGCGCGTGGTGCTGCTGGATTTCTGGGCGCCATGGTGCGGACCGTGTCGCGTGACTTTTCCCCGCCTGCAGAAGTGGCACGACACCTATAAAGATAAAGGGCTGGTCATTCTGGGCATGACGGATTTTTACGGTCATGCGGAAGGCAAACAGTTGACGCCGGCCCAGGAGTTGGATTACCTGCGCAGCTTCAAGAAGAAGTTTCGTCTGCCATACGGATTCGCGATCGCAGATTCAAGAGATAATGATCGAAACTTTGGTATCTCGGGAATTCCGACAACTTTCCTGCTCGATCGGCGTGGCGTAGTGCGATTTATCAGCGTCGGGGCAAGCGATGCAGAAGCTTCCGCGCTCAACAAAATGATCAAGAGGCTGATCGATGAGCCGGCCAATGGAACTGACGCGGCGACGAGGGGAAACGGAGACGCGGAGAAGAAATCCCCCTGAGAAGGTGAGCCGCTCTACTCGAGGACGACCATCCCCGCGTGTCCGTGTCTCCTTTCCCTGCGTCCCTTCTGACTATGCGATCTCTAATTTATCGCCTGCATATCTGGCTGGGCTTGATTGTGGCCGTTCCGGTTTTGGCGTGGGCCTCGAGCGGGCTGCTGTATGCCTGGCCGAGCGCGGTTGAAGGCGGCAAAGTCGAAACCATCGATGCAACGCGAGTTAGCATCCCACCGTCAGAGGCTTTGACCCGGGCGAGTGAGTTTGCCGGGAAAAAGTTGCCGACGACGGCGTTAACGCTGCTGATGCGCGAAGGGCGTCCAGTTTATCAGGCGGTGGGTGGTTTGGGCGCGGACTCCCTCTTGATCGATGCCCAAACTGGAACAGTGATCAAGACGCCTCCGCCCGGGGTGCTGACGCGGTACTTTCGACAGGCACACTTTTATTTTTTTGCCGGTTCGTGGCAGGTTACCTTGTTGTTGGCGCTATCGGCACTCGCTTGCATCTCAGCAGCGTCGGGTCTGTATTTGAATTTGACGATGTGGTTTGGGAAACTAATGAGACGCAGTTAGTTCCATGCAAATTTCTTTATTTAACATCCTGATTGCTTTCGCCGGCGGGCTGCTGTCGTTTCTTTCACCATGTGTTCTGCCATTGGTGCCCGGCTATATCTCTCTGATGTCGGGAGTCAGCATCGATCACTTGAGAGGCGAAGGCGGATCGCGCTCGACTGCACGTCGGGCAGTGATTATTAACTCGATCGCCTTCAACGTCGGCTTGTCAGTCATCTTTCTGGCGCTGGGCGCAACTGCCGGTCTGGTCGGCTCGGCAGTCATCAGTAATCCCTGGGTGCGCATTATCGGCGGCCTGGTGATCATCGTCTTCGGCCTGCACCTGATCGGATTGCTGAAGATCAAATACCTTTACAGAGACACCCGCCAGTTCTCGAGCGAGAAGCCGCGCGGAGTGCTGGGATCGTTGACGCTGGGCATTGCTTTCGCGGCCGGCTGGACGCCATGCATTGGCCCAATTCTGGGCGGCATTATCGGACTGGCAGCCACCAGCGGCGGCTGGAAAGGCGGATTGATACTGGCAATCTTTTACTCCGCCGGGCTGGCGGTTCCTTTTCTGGTGACCGGGCTGGGGATTAACAAGTTTCTGGGATTCTATGCAAAGTTCCGCCAGCACTTGCATAAAGTCGAAGTCGTGTCAGGCATCGTCTTGATCATGATTGGCTTGCTAATCGCCAGCGGGTATTCAAGTTTTCTCGCCAGCTCGAGACTGGCAGGGATGTTGCCGAACCTGGAAGGTCGTTTGAAAGTTAAGCCTCCGGCGACGACAAACGCACCTGCGCCTGGCGCTTCGTTTCCGCCCGCCCCGGAAGTCGAATTCCAGACTCTCGATGGTCAGCCGTTCCGCCTGGCTTCGCTCCGTGGCAAGGTTGTGCTGCTTAATTTCTGGGCCACCTGGTGTATTCCCTGTCGGGCGGAAATTCCGGAATTCAATACCATGCAGCGGGACCTTCAGGCGCGCGGGTTTTCGATTGTGGGCGCATCAATCTCGCCGGTAGACACGGCTGAGGCCATTCGCGGTTTTCAGAAAGACGTGAAGCAGGACTACACCGTAATCCGGGGCGCTGAAGAAATCGGCGCGAAGTTTGGCAACGGGCCAGGTCTGCCGGTGACCTACTTGATTGATCGCGGAGGCCGCATTCGTCAGAAGTTTATCGGCCAGACTTCTCGCGAGAATTTTGAAGCGGCCGTGAAGCCGCTGCTGGATGAAGCGCCGGCGACCGCGCAAAGGAACGACTAATTTATCCGTATTTCTAATTTCGCAATTTGGTTTGGAGTAATACCATGAAAAAGCTAATTCTGATTCTATTCGCGCTGATGATTGCCCCTGCGGCGTTGCGGGCGCAGAGCCATGAATATTCCCCGCTGCAGGAAAAGACGGTTAACTACAAGAGCTGGACACTCAATGATCTTTCCAGCAACAAGCCTGTCAGTCTGCGCTCGCTGATGCAGGGCAAGAAGTTGGTCATGGTGCTTTACTTTGCACCCTGGTGTCCGAACTGGCGCAACGAAGCCCCGGTCGCCGCGGGCCTCTATCAGAAATACAAGGCGCAGGGATTTGAAATCGTCGGGGTCAGTGAATATGGATCGCGCGATGATGTGAAGGCATATTTTGGCCCCTCGGGAGCGCCTTATCCGGTGGTAAGTGAATCAGAGTCGCGCGAAGACCGGGAAAAGACTCCGCACTATGGTTATCGTCAGTTGACCGGCGACACGCGCAAGTGGGGCTCGCCCTGGAATATCTTTCTCGATCCAGCCAAATGTAATTCGAGCGGCGACTTGCTGACGGAAAAGGCGTGGATCGTCAACGGCGAGTTGATTGAAGCAGACGTCGACAAGTTCATCCACGATCGCCTGGCCGCCAATGCAGTGATTACCCCATGCAAGCAGTGACGCCGACGGCCGGCACATCGCGAAACGAAAACAGTTCCCTCACCCTTTCTGTCTCAGGCACCGACGCCGGCCAGCGTCTGGATACTTTTTTGGCGGCCCATATCGAAGGATGGAGTCGCGCGCGGCTGCAGCGTTTGATTGAAGACGCTGACGTGCTGGTGAATGGACTCGTCGCCAAATCGTCCTACAAACTGCACGCGAATGATCAGATAGAAGTTGAGCTCACTCCGCCGCTCTCAACTGCCTTCGCACCCGAAAACATTCCCCTCGACATCGTCTTTGAAGATGACGATTTGATCGTCGTCAATAAGCCGGCCGGCATGGTGGTTCACCCCGCCGCCGGAGCTGACGCGGGGACGCTCGCAAACGCCCTCGCCTTTCATTTCGCACAACTGTCGAACACCGCGGGAGCGGCGCGGCCTGGGATCGTCCATCGTCTGGACAAAGGCACCTCGGGTTTGCTGGTAGCGGCTAAGACCGAAAGCGCTCATGAAAATCTGGCCGATCAGTTTCGTGCGCGCGAAGTCTTTAAATCCTATGTTGCGCTGGTGCATGGACGCGTTGAAAAGAAGACCGACCAGATCGATCAGCCGATTGCTCGTGACCCCCGCAATCGCATTCGCATGGCGGTCGTGCGTGGCGGGCGTCCGGCCCTTTCGATTTACCGCGTTCGCAAGCGGTTTGAGCGATTCACATTGCTCGACATCGAATTGAAGACCGGACGCACTCATCAAATCCGCGTTCATCTCGCCTGGCTAAAGAATCCGGTAGTTGGTGACGAAGTTTACGGCGAAGGGCGTGACAAGACGGTAGGCGATGCGCAGGTTCGCGCTCAGGTCTCGAGACTTGGCCGGCAGTTTCTTCACGCCGAACAACTCGGATTTCGTCACCCGCGCACAGGAGAAGAAGTTCGCTTTACTGCCCAACCGCCTGATGACTTACGACGTTTGCTCGAAGTATTAAAATAGAATGTCGGCGGTGTGGCCTTCGCAGGAAGATCGCGTAAGCTGCATCAAATCCCACCGTTTGACACCAGCGCGTCGCTGCCTCAAGATAGATTCATCCCCCGAAAAGAAGGCAAGAAGGACTCGATGAGTTTTGTCGAGAGTTTCTTCCTTTCTCCCTGTTTTACAAAATTTGACTGTGAGTTGATGCGAGTAAGGAAGGAGCGGAGGTATGTCAAAGATTTTTGTTACCGGACTTTTCAAGACCCGCGCTGCCGCCGAAGCAGCCGTGGATGCGATTATCAAACGCGGCTACACACGTGACGACATCAGCGTGTTGATGTCGGATGCGACGAAAAACAAGGAGTTCGCGGTGCAAACCAGATCGCACGCAGCTGATGGCATGGGCATTGGCGGGGCAATTGGCGGAACGGTCGGCGCCGTATTGGCAACGATCGTCGCCGTGGCGACGGCTATCACGATTCCCGGGGTCGGTTTGGTAGTTGCTGGTCCCATTGCCGCGGCTTTGGCCGGCGCGGGCGCCGGCGCCACCACCGGCGGATTGATCGGCCTGCTGCTCGGCACGGGAGTAACCGAACATCGAGCTAAGGTGTACGACACTGGGGTGCGCGGCGGCGGTATTCTGCTGGGAGTGGAAGCGAAGACCAGCGACGACGTCGATAAGCTGGAAACACTGTTGGAAGACATCGGCGGCGAAAACGTGCGCGCAGAGTAGATTCGGGCGGGTTCGCATTTGGGAATCCCGAACGAGCAAGCCCACTAAAACGTGATCTCGAATTTCAGATCTCAAATTTGAAATCTGAAGGTTGAGTTATTCGGGCTGCAAGGATGTGCCCGTTCTTGCAGCCCGATTCTTTACAACGACTCTCTGGCTCCAGTAGAGCCACCGGGCGTTGCAAAGAGGTAAAACCTCCCACAACTTCACATCGTTTTCTGCCGATCGGTTAGAGCAATCCCCATCTTTTCGAGTGTAAGTTTGTTCAAGGTGCCCGTTACCTTGATGCCCTCTGCTTCCTGATACTTCTTGAGACCTGCACGTGTAGCGGTGTCGAGTTTGCCGGTCTGGTCGCCGGCGTAGAAGCTCCGCTGCTTCAGAATTGCCTGCGCTTGTTTGACTTGATCTGGGGTGGCCCGAAAGACCGGACCTCGTTTCGTATTGCTGGGCTTGTTGCTGTTGGAATTCTTATTCGTGTTCGTCTGTGTAGCCCCAGCCAGTGATAGAGCCAGCAACAGAGAAAGTAAGACTAACGGGAGTTTCTTCATTTCAAGTCTCCTAAGATTCTTTGAGTGGCGGGCCGCGGGGGGCACGCCAAAATTGATAAAGCCAGGACGAAAATCCGCGCAATGAGCCGCCATCATATCGTCGCTGTCAACCATCTTTTTAGAAAATGGGAGCACCCGATAGAGCCGCTAGGACTAGTCTGCCGTTGCTGTAATTATTGCAGGCAAGCGGTTTCGCGGTGAGGCTAAAATGTTTGGCAATTCTTAAACCGGTCTGCTATGATGCTTGCAGTTCCTAGTGAGGAACATGTGACGTCATCGACTCCCGATAGATACCCACCGTTTCGAAATACTTGAAAGACGACTTCAGAAGCTGCTCATGACAAGATTCCCCCTGATCGCGCTAGCCATACTGTTTGCCTGTGCGCCTGCGCTGGCGCAAAACAGTGCTTACTCACTTGATAATTTTGACATGCGTAACGGCGTCCGCGTCCAGGTTGAACCGCCGAAGGCTCCAGTGAAAGTTAGCCGGACCCGGCGACCAACGCGGATTCCGTCAGCGGATAGGATCGCCGACCAAAACAGTCTCACTCCAATCACTCTCGACAGTCAGCGCTCTTTGGTTGCACCTACCGTTCTTACCTACGACGCGCTGGCCGCGCAAAGCAACAGTTCTTCGCTGCGTGGATACACGACTGGGAGTGCGGAAGTCGATGGATATCTGATTAGCGCCGGCACCAGGCACGGCGTCGATCCGCTCTTGCTTTATTCGGTGATGCATCAGGAGTCGAGTTTCAAGTCGCGGGCGATTTCGCCCAAGGGCGCACGTGGCCTGATGCAGTTGATGCCTTTGACGGCGGCGCGTTACGGGGTCACAAACATTTTCGATCCCAAACAGAACATCGAAGGTGGCGCACGTTACCTGCACTTCCTGCTCGATCACTTTGATGGCGACATCAACCTCGCGCTGGCCGGTTACAATGCCGGTGAAGGTGCGGTGGAAAAGTATGGCTGGCGCATTCCTCCTTACTCTGAAACACAGGAATATGTCCGGCGTATTTCTCGACGTTATAGCTTGCTGCGCGATCCGAATGCGGCGCTTTATGCTCCCCGTCTTAACGCCGGGCAGGTTGCCGGGCTACGAGACAAGCAATCCGTACCTTTGAATATGTATGAACGCACGGTGTTGACCGTGAGGTTGCCCGACGGAAGATTACAATTGGTGACCCAGTAACAGTCTAAGGATCAGGTTTATTGAAGCGAGGCGGCGCGCCCTAGAAGCGAGCCGCCTCGTTTTGCGTTTCGGGACCAGCGCTCTTTATGTATGATGTGCCCAGGATCAATGCATCAAAAGTGTTCGGTTCAGCGTATGACCGGAAAGAGGTTAAGAACAACCTATGCAATGCAGTAAATGTGGAGCGTTTCTCGACTCCGACAGCCGATTCTGTAAAAGCTGCGGCGAGCCGGCACACGATCCGGAAGAAACCAGAATCGCGCGACCGCAGTCAGCAGTGCCGGCAGTTCTCGACAATGATGACGACCTGGAAAGGGTCATCTTTACCGTGCGGCCTACTTTGCTCTTTGTGAAGCTTGGTTATGCCGCGGCAGTCATCGGTGCGATCCTGCTGACGATCTTGCTGAATTTGGTGAAGTTCGTTCCCTGGTACATATCTCTACCGATCGCGCTGGCACTGCTGCTGATACCTGCCTATAAACACCTGCGGCGCAACATGATTCGCTATACCCTGACCGATTCAAAGATAGAAACCGACTATGGCTTAATAGCCAGGACGACGCGCAACATTCCCCTGGCGAAGATCCAGGACGTCACGGTTTCAGCCTCGATCTGGCAGCGGCTGCTCGGCTTTGGGGATGTCGTGGTCGACAATGCCAGCGAGCTGGGTGGGACAACGGTTCTTCACAACATCAACAATCCACGTCACTATGCCGACCTGATTTTGCGTGAGATGAGGGACCGGCATTAGACTTAAGCGGTCGCCGTTATTTTCGCAACCTGCTAGAGTTCCGGGAACATCAGATGATCGCCGGGTTCTAACTCCTGGCTATGATCTAAGTCAGCCCGAACTAATCTGCATGCGTCTACTAACTCGTCAGATTTTGACTCTGTCTATGCTATTCGCCGTCACCGCCGTAGTCTCAGCGGAGGTAACGATCGGCGAGGCTGCGAAGCTCCTGCCTGATAAGATTGGATTATTTCAAGCGGTTGGGCCGGCCAAGCTGCCATTACCAACACTGGGCGAGGCCACATCTCCCGTCGATGTCGGCGCAGTCTCAGAAGCGGGGCGAATTTATCGGGATGAAAAGGGTTCGAGTATCGTGCTTCGCCTGCTTCGACTTAGCAGCGAGTCGGGCGCTTACGCATTCTTAACCGCGATTGCAGCCGGGACCAAGGAACCCATTAAGACCGCTGTGGTTGGAACCGCAACCGTTACTGGCTCAGGTTCAATCTCTTTTTATAAAGGAAACAGTTTTGTCCAAGTGTGGGGCGCAGACAAAGCCCCGGCTACGCAGCAGGAGTTGTTGGAAATATCACGAGCTTTTGCCGCCACGCTTCCGAGCGGTGACGATGATATTCCCGTGCTCGTCAAGCATCTGCCCAACTCACCTACTAGCGGATCCTTGTATGCCGTCACACTCAAAGGATTGAAGAGCATCGTGCCGAATCAGCCCGCATTGGACGTGCTGAGTTTCGAAGGCGGAACAGAAGCGGTCGCCGCGCACTACGGCCAGTCACAGCTAGTGATAGTTGAATTCACGACACCACAGTTCTCTATCGATAACGATCAGCGCGTCACGGGAAAGGTTCAGGAATTGAAGGGACAGGGCCAGCCGGTGCCGACGGCCTATCGCCGAGTCGGCAACTATTCAGTTTTCGTTTTCAACGCCCCCGATGAGAAGAGTGCCAACCAGCTAATCGACCAGGTAAAGTACGAACAGGTCGTGCAATGGCTGGGCGACGATCCGCATTTGTACGAAAGGCTCCAGCGCTATTTTGCTCAAACTTCCGCGGGAGTGTTGGTGTCTGTGCTAAAGGGTTCAGGCCTTTCCCTGGTCTTGTGCCTCGGTATCGGAGTCTTGATCGGCACTTTGTTGTTCCGGCATCGTCGCGCCCAGAAAGCGGCAGCCTATTCAGATGCCGGAGGAAGCGTTCGTCTTAATCTCGACGAACTCACCAGCACAGTAGAATCGGAAAGACTGCTGGGATCAGGCACCACAAAATCTGATCCCAACAGGCCGTGAGTAGTTATTTTTGTGGGGTTGTTACGTTGATATCAACCTGAGTCTTCTTCCCGCCAAATAGTCCGCCCCTCCAGGCCAGGATCCCCAGCACTATCACAATCACAAAGATTATTAACACGGCAACGACTCCAACGCTGCTGCCGCCACCACCATTGTCACCCATATCAATCCTCCTTAAAGGAAGTTCTCTAAGTGTGGGCCTAACTGTCAGGGGGTTGAATAAGGGGAAGGCTAAATACGTAGATTCTTAACACACGTCCGAAGAGAACGTCAAACACGCCACAAATAAAAGCAGGTGACAACAAGGGGGCGTTGTCACCTGCTGCTAAGGACCGGTTACCGGTGGCCTGAATGTGAACGGCGAGCTAGTCTTAGCCGCGCCGTGGACGTCTCGGCCGAGCGCGTTCGCGTGAAGGCTTGACGTCGCCTGGCTGCACGGTTGGTGTAGCCTGCGGAGTCTTGGCGCCGGGCGGACAGATCCAGATTTCAATGAAGTCAGTGTCGCGATAGCCACCATTGACGATGGTGATTCGGCGCGCATCAACTCCTCGCTGAGTTACCATATAGTCCATCGTGCGCTTGCTCAGCATATCCGCTTGCCCAACACGGCTGGTCCGGCCGGCATAGATGATGATGTAGGCTTGCGAGTCCGGAGCGTTTTGCAACTCAATCGCCAGGTTGTCAAAGCGAGCCTTGTCGTCGTCAAAGGCCACCGACGGGAATTGGTCGAACGGTTTGCATTCAACCTCGGGTGGTTTCCTTGGCACAACGCTGGTGGACGCCTGCGCGTGCTGTCGGCACATCGCATCGCCCGAGCCATCGTCAACGACCAAAGTAGCGGTTACCTGCTGGCTACCCAGACCGGTTGAATCGACGGTGATCGTGGCCGTGCCCGCACCGCTGACAATTCGAGCTTCCGAAGGCGAGACCGTCCAGGTATAGCTGAGCGGCGCGGTGCCTCCATACGCGACATCAGAAGTGAAGGTGATTAAGTCACCGTCGTTGACGCTTACCGGCGCCGATACATTAACCGGATACGGGCAAGGGTTCTTGGTGACGGTGTACTTCTTCGGATGATAGTTAAGATTGACGCAAAGCTTTCGAGCCTTTTCGATTTCAAAGTCCCGAACCCAGCGACCGCCGTTAGGCAGCATGATCTCGATTGAATGATGACCGGGGGCCAACTCAATTAGGCGGACGGTGGTCGAGGTCGTGCCCTCTGACTTGCCGTCGATACGCAATGGGAAGCCACCGGGATTGGTTGTGATTTCGACCTGGCCATAGTTTACCTTGCGCTTCTTCTTGGCATAGGCCGTTGTTGAAGCGCAAGCCAGGGCGAACGAGAGGGCGATCATAATGGTGACCGCAGCTTTGATCATTGTTGAGTGGCGGCGAGTGGCAACCAAGAGATTTTTTAGGTTCATCGTTACACCTCCGTCGTGGTCGCTGCTTGTTTACTCGCGCGCATCTTCGCGTACTTGCGACGCGCACCCGCGCTCAGGGCTACAATCCCAGAACCGAACAGCAACAGCGACGCGGGCTCGGGCACAGGCGGAGTTTCTTCAGGCGGTGGCTTACAGGTGACGCATTCCTTGTGATGGTGACTACAAATACCAGTCACGCAGATCAGCGGAATCAGCGCCAGGAATGGCCACTTGGGAAAGCCGCCGCCTACGGAAGGAATTTCGCCGCAATCACAAATAGTACCGTCGACGTTGTCCTGTTCGAAGACCTGGACATCGCCCTGCTGTTGCGGAGCGACCTCGGTTCCCGAAGTCAGCGACGGCGCCAATGTATCATTGCCGGCGAGTGACGATGTGTTCGTTGGCGCATCGCCTTCAAGGGCAGGGGCAACGGGAGCGGTTGAGGTTCGCGAAGTATTACCGCCGGCGCCCGAAGTGCTGGGGTCCTGAGCGGCCGCTCGCAGCCGAAGTCGCTGAAACTGACCTCCGTTTTGCAGGTCACCCATAACATTCACGACGTCGACAAATTTGATTGGGCTGGCCTGCACCGGCACGGCCACCAGCAATAGCAAGCTTAGAATTGTCGCAATAGGCCGAAAAAAACGAGTCCTCATCTGGTTAGGAACTCCCTCCTCAAGACTTTGGGGCCGGCACTGTAGCTACTCGTTTCATCGACGCAGCTAACGGCTTCTTCGATTTCAAAGACACATCGAAGACAGCCTGCCGTGGATACAAGCCTTCAAAACCCATATGGGCTTGTTTTACCTGTTAGGGAAACACAATTAATGCGGAGGGTATTCCAGTTTCAGAAAAGGATTTAGCTCGCTTTCCAGGCGGGTTTTTCGAGCGGCGGGCGATGGCTTTCGCCATGCCCGCCAGCCTCAAAGAAGGTCTCAGCTTTGTTCCTGACCGCTGGCCGCGCCAGCCTGCCGGTTTTCATCCTGGAGCACGGCTTTTCGGGACAGCTTGATTTTATTGCCGTCCTTGCCGATGCACTTGACCATAATTTGCTGACCTTCCTTTAACTCGTCACGCACATCACGGATGCGACGATCCGCGATCTCCGAAATGTGCAGCAGGCCATCCGTTCCCGGAAATATTTCGACGAAAGCGCCGAAGTCGACAATGCGGTTCACGGTGCCGACGTAGGTCTGTCCGACTTCAGCTTCGGCGGTAATACCACGAATCCGGGCAACGGCTGCTTCGGCTGCGGCGCCGTCGGCAGTCGCGATTGAGACAGTGCCGTCGTCCTCCACGTCAATCTTCGCACCGGTTTCCTCGACCAGAGCGCGAATCACCTTGCCTCCTGGTCCGATGACGTCGCGAATTTTATCCGGATTGATCTTGATCTTGATAATCCTGGGTGCATACGGCGCAATCTCGGTGCGGGGCTCAGCCAGCGTCTGCTGCATCGCGTTCAGAATATACAAGCGGCCCTTTTTCGCCTGTTCCAAAGCTTCCGCCATTATTTGGGCGTTAACTCCGGCGATCTTAATATCCATCTGCAACGCGGTGATCCCCTCTTGCGTGCCGGAGACCTTGAAATCCATGTCGCCGTAGTGATCTTCGGCGCCGGCGATGTCGGTCAGGATCGCATACTTGTTACCTTCCATTACCAGACCCATGGCGACGCCCCCGACGGGGGCCTTCAAAGGCACGCCGGCATCCATCAGCGCCAACGCTCCGCCGCAGACCGAGGCCATCGAAGACGATCCGTTAGATTCAGTTATGTCGGAAACTATGCGAATCGTGTAGGGAAAAACATCGTCATCGGGCAACACTGCCTCGAGAGCTCGCCGCGCTAAAGCTCCGTGGCCGATCTCACGCCGGCCGGGACTGCCGAATCTTCCGGTCTCGCCAACCGAGTAAGGGGGAAAGTTATAGTTGAGCATGAACTTCCGGCGTACTTCACCTTTTTCCAGATCGTCCATGAACTGTTCGTCGTCTTTCGTGCCCAGCGTCACCGTCACTAACGCCTGCGTCTCACCACGCGTGAATAGCGCCGAGCCGTGTGTGCGCGGCAACCACCCTACCTCACAGGTGATCGGGCGAATCTCAGAAAAGCGCCGGCCGTCAGGACGGCGCCGATGGTTGAGAATATCGTCGCGGAAAATCTTTTCCTTCAGGTGGTCGAACGCCTTCTTGGCGGCCAGCCGTTTTTCCGGCTGATCTTCGGGATAGCTCTCAACTACCTCTTTCTTCAACGCATCGATGGCTGCATAACTCGAGCGTTTTTCCTGGCCCGTGGTGTCGAGCGCCGCCCGCAAGCGCTCAGCATAATTGCGCTCTATTTCACCAATCATCTCTTCGTTCAGCACGGGGGGTTCGACCGCTCGCTTTTCGATGCCGAGGGCCTTGTAGAGTTCTTTCTGCCAGCGACAAAGGCGGTTGATCTCTTTATGGGCGAGCATCAGCGCCTCGACCATTATGGCCTCAGAGACTTCCTGCGCGCCGGCTTCCACCATCACAATCGCTTCTTCAGTGCCGGCGACGATCAGGTTGAGTCGCGATTCGCGAATTTCGTCGTAAGTCGGATTGACGATGTACCGGCCTTCGATCAGCCCGACGCGCACTCCCGCAATCGGATTGGGAAAAGGAATGTCGGAAAGGTAGAGCGCGCAAGAGGCGCCGGTGATTGCTACGACGTCAGGATTGTTGTCGGGATCGGCCGAAACTACGGAAGCCACCACCAGGGTCTCATTACGATATCCTTCAGTGAAAAGCGGCCGGCACGGCCGGTCGATCATCCGGCTGGTCAGGACTTCCTTTTCATTCGGCCGCCCTTCGCGCCGAAAATAGTTTCCGGGAATGCGCCCGGCCGCAAAGAACGCTTCCCGGTATTCCACCGTCATCGGGAAAAAGTCTATGCCCTCGCGGGGCGAGTTGGCTCCAACTGCGGCGCATAAAACCATCGTGTCGCCGTAACGAATAACACACGATCCATCAGCCTGTTTGGCAACACGACCAACTTCCACGGTCAGGTCACGATCACCGACTCGAATTGATTCTTTTAGATACTTCTTGACTGTCATCTTTGTTTGTCTCCTTCTGCCGACCCCGCACTTTTTGAGCGGGCACGCAACGTCTCATCCGCCGCGTTGTTGAATGTTTTGGAGGGCAGCAACTTGTCGCCGCTTTTCTAAAGCGGGCCGGCAAGTCAGCGCACTCCAAAAGAGAAAGCGGCAGAGAGCCTAGCCGTGAAGCTCTTGCCGCCTTCGGATTTTGTAAGGCTGCACGCGTCGCCTGGCTACCTGAATCGCCGTCACGTTCGGCTGGGGCACAAGCTCTTCGATAGACGCGGGCTTTTCTAAAACAGAGATTCGAAGATTCTCTCGTTCGCTTTTGCTTTGGTTCTATCCTTTGTCCAATGTTGGATCGAGAACTTTAACGGCGCAAACCCAATCGTCCCACTACTTCGTGGTAGCGCTGGATATCGGTCTGTTTCAAGTAATCGAGTAAACTCCGGCGCTGCGAGACCATCTTCAACAGTCCGCGGCGGGAATGGTTGTCTTTCTTGTGCGTTTTGAAATGCTCGGTGAGTTCGTTAATTCGCTGGCTTAACAGCGCTATCTGAACGGGAGCCGAACCGGTGTCTGTCTGGTGTGATCGAAAGTCGGTCACAATCTTTTCTTTCGCTTCTCTTGCTAACACTGCTAAAGATGGCCCTCCTGAACCGCAGTAGACCTATGTTTTTCACAACAAGGCAAACCGCAAAGACTTCAAATTACGTCCCAGAAGTTAACACTTCGCTTAAGCCGCTGTCCAGCCGAGACCCATTCGGGACTGGTATCACGAGTTAACCGCCGCGTTTAGCTGTAAAGTCACGGTTTTAGTTTGAGAAAAGCCCATTTAGAAATGGCAATCTAAACCGTCCAATACAGGATCCGAATATTCGTCTTACCTTGCGACTGTCGCCGTGCGCCTCTGGGACTTGTCTGATAAGATTTGCCGCTCGTTTAATTGCTACATTCAAGATAGCTGGTCATGACCCAAAACAAAGCCCAAATTCTGATCATTGGCGGCGGATTTGGCGGCCTGTTCACAGCCCTGGATCTCAAGGGCGCCGGAGAAATCACGCTGGTAAACGATGAAGACCATTTTCTGTTCAAGCCCATGCTCTACGAGTATCTGAGCGGCGAGGTGGAAGCGTGGCACATCGCGCCCGACTGCAAGGAACTGCTGGATGACAGCGTGCGTTTTGTCCGCGGCGTGGTTGAGAAAATCGACCTCGACGCTCGCGCCGTGACGCTTGCCAACCGCGCTGAGCCTCTCTCTTATGACGTCCTGGTGGTCGCGCCGGGGGCCGTCACAAACTATGCCGGAGTTTCCGGCGCGGAACAGTTTTCCCTTCCTTTTCGCACCCTCAACGACGCCAATCGTTTGCGCCGGAGGATGACCGAAGCGCTCGACCATGTGCAACCGGATGCCGCGCCCCAGGACACGCGCGGCGCGCTGACGTTTGCGGTCGTCGGCGGCGGCGCCAGCGGTGTTGAGCTGTCGACCAAGATGGCGGACCTGCTGCGTGACGCGGTAAAGCGCCGGGCACTCAAAGGCGAGCCCCGCGTCCTGATAGTTGAGATGGCTGACCGCCTGGTGCCCGGCATGGGTGAAGAGCTGCGCCGGTTTGTCGAAGCTGCTTTGGAAGAATGCCGCGTCGAGACCCACACCCAGACGCGCGTAGTTTGCGTGAGCGACAAGAGCATCACGCTCGAGCACAACAGTACTCAAACTGAATTGGAGACGGCCGCAGTGGTTTGGGTCGCTGGGGTGCGCATGAATCCGTTGATTGAAAGCCTCAACGTTGAAAAGGACCGGCGGGGACTAATGCTGGTCGAACGAACACTGCAAGTGCGCGGGCACCCAAACGTCTTTGCGCTCGGTGACGTAGCTTTTTATCCCGACGTCGTTCCGACGCTCGCGGGAACTGCGCAACTCGCTCTGCAGGAATCGGGTTTGTGCGCGCGCAACGTCCGCGCCTTTATCGAAGGCCGGGAACTCAAGTCCAAACGCTTCGTGGAATTGGGAGAAGCTGTCAGCCTTGGGACTGAACATGCTGCCGTCCTTTCTGCCGGCCAGGTGATGGGCGGTCCGCTCGCGCGTCAGGCGCGCTTTGCCATGTATACCGCGCGGTTGCCCACCTGGCATCATCGCCTGCGGGTGGGCGCGAGCTGGTTCTTTGAAGGCACTGCGCCGAGGCCTTTGCAGCCACTGGGATTTTAGTTGGCTGACTCAGCGCCGTCGGTCTTTTGGTTGGTTGCCTTAAACTTTGCGTCTTTGCGCCTTTGCCTGAGAACTGACCATCAAACTCCCATGACTGAAAATGAAGTTGCAAAACAAATTGTCGATGTTGCTTTCAAGATTCACACTACATTCGGACCGGTTTGCTTGAGTCAGTTTACGAAACGATCATGGCATATGAACTCCAGAAGCGCGGGCTCAGTGTGCGTCGACAACAGGCGATCCCAGTAGTCTACGAAGACATTAGAATGGATCTTGGTTTCCGCGCCGACTTGATTGTCGAAAACAAAGTGGTGGTCGAAATCAAATCCGTGGAAGCAATCGCCCCAGTCCATAAGAAGCAACTGCTTACTTACCTTAGGCTCACTGATAAGAGACTTGGATTGCTAATCAACTTTAATGTCGAACTTATTAAGAATGGGATTTCGCGAGTCGTGAATGGATTGTCAGAGTGATTCTCACGCAAAGGCGCAAAGACGCAAAGGAAAGCGCAAATCTGTATGGCCGAAGCAGAGAGGAAGCCGAATGAACTCGCACCCCCGACCGGCGACATGTCTGCCGAAGAGTTTCGCCGCTTCGGGCACGAGATCGTCGATTGGATTGCGAACTATTTCGAGCACATCGAAGAACTGCCAGTCCTCGCTCAAATAGAACCCGGCGTTCTGAAAACCCAATTGCCTGCCTCACCGCCTGAGCACGGCGAGTCGATGGCTGCAATTCTTGCGGACGTCGATCGGCTGATCGTTCCTGCGCTTACTCACTGGAGCCATCCCTCGTTCTTCGCTTACTTCGCCACGTCGACTTCGGCGCCGGGAATTTTTGGCGAGTTGTTAAGCGCTGCCTTCGATGTGAAGTCGATGCTTTGGCGCACGTCTCCGGCCTCAACCGAATTGGAAGAAGTCACCCTCGATTGGCTCCGGCAAATGATGGGTCTTGATGCTGGGATGAGCGGCTTTATCTATGACACCGCATCGGTTTCCAGCATGCATGCGATCGCCGCCGCGCGCGAAGGCGTCGAGATGCGCATCCGCGAAGAGGGCATGAGCGGACGAAAGGATCTCCCGTTGCTGCGAGTATATGCTTCCGAGCAGGCGCACTCTTCGATCGAAAAAGGAATCATTACCCTTGGTCTTGGTCAGCGGAGTTTGCGACAAATTCCGACTGACAGCGAATTTCGCATGGACGCGAAGGCACTCTCCGAAGCTATTGATGAAGACAAGCGCAACGGCATTCTTCCTTTCTGTGTAGTCGCCACCGTCGGCACTACTTCGACTTCCAGCATCGATCCAGTCTCGGCCATCGTTCCGATCTGTGAAAAACACACGATGTGGCTGCATGTTGACGCCGCTTATGCAGGCTCGGCGGCAATTGTTCCACAGTTGCGACACGTTCTTGATGGCTGCGAACGGGCTGATTCATTAGTGCTGAACCCGCACAAGTGGCTCTTTACTCCGTTCGATCTTTCGGTGCTTTACTGTCGCCATCTGGATTTGCTGCGGCGCGCTTTCTCTTTGGTGCCTGAATATCTGCGCACGCCGGAGCAGGAAAAGGTGCGCAGCGGATCCGATTACGGAGTGCAGCTCGGCCGCCGTTTTCGGGCGCTGAAATTGTGGATGATTATTCGCTACTTTGGTCACGAAGGCCTGGCGGCGCGCATTCGCGAGCACTGCCGGCTGGCGAAATTGTTTGCGGCCTGGATCGAAGAATCAACGGATTGGGAGCTGATGGCGCCGGTTCCTTTTGGTCTGGTGTGCTTTCGAGCCTGTTCGCCTATTGACACTGAAACGGTAGAAGCCAGGTCTAAAAAGCTGGACGCGCTCAACGAAGCAATCATGCATGGTGTGAACGCAACCGGGAAAGCGTTTCTGTCACACACGAAGCTGAACGGCAAGCTTACTTTGCGGCTTTCGATTGGAAATATTCGGACGACTGAAAAACACGTGCGTCAGGTTTGGGATTTACTTAAGGAGCAACTAAGACTGTTATCATAGCTCTAATCAAAGTGCGGCTTTGCCGCAAAGTTTAGCACCACACTCTCTTGGCTTCGTTGGATTCAAGAAAGAACCTGTCATGAATTCAAAACGAAACTTGCTTGCCACCGTACTACTAATCTCGCTTCTAGCCTTTGGCGCTCGAGCTCGCGCCCAAGCCCGCCGCCCAATGTCGCCGCCCGATATTCTTCGAGTGGCGAATGTTAGCGATGCACAGATTTCGCCCAACGGTGACTGGGTCGTCTATACGCTCTCTATCGTCGAAGGCGACCAGACAGTTAGCATCTTGTGGCTGGTTCGCGCGGGAGAACGCCTGTCCGCGAACCCGACAAGCCGCCAACCTGAGCAGCGCCGGAATTGGGATACGCCCAGGAATCCCGCCAGGCCATTGCTTCCCGCTGGGTGGAGTGCCGCGAACCCGCGCTGGTCGCCGGACGGTAAGAGCATCGCCTTTCTTGCCACCCACGGGGGGCAACACGGGATTTGGGTTTCCGGTCCGGAAGGGCGCATACCGCGATTGGTCGCCCCCGTTCGCGATACGAATTTCTTTATCACCTATGCCGGCGAATCATTCGCGTGGTCACCCGATTCGAAAATGCTGGCTTACATTTCTGCGACTGAAGAAGTAGATCGCGATGCCGTTGGCGAGTCAACTAAGGATGATGACCCGCGAGTAATCGATCGCATCCAGTACAAATCCCGAACTTCATTTTCCGATAGTTTGCGAACTCACGTTTGGCTTGCCGATGTTGACCAGCCTCAACCGCGGCAACTTACGTCAGGTCTGTTTTATGATCATGCGCTCAGTTTCAGTCCGCGCGGCGACGAGATAGCCTTTGTTTCAAATCACGAGCTGGATCCCGACGCCAATAACAACTCAGACATTTTTGTTGTCAATCTGCAGGGACAGGTTCGACAGGTCACCGACACGGCCGGTTGTGAGTACGAGCCGGTGTGGTCACCGGACGGAAAATGGATTGCCTATACGGCCACCAGTCGCGATGTCACCACCATCGACAGCGTCGCCGAAGACGCTCATGTATGGGTGACAACTCCTGGCGGAGACAAGCGCATCGAGTTAACCGAAGAGTTGGATCGACGTGCGCGTGAACCACGCTGGGCTGCGGATGGCAAGTCAATCTTTTTTCTCGCCGGCGAGCATGGCCGAACTCTGGTCTACCGCGTAGCAACCGAGGGCGGTAAGGCGCGGCCACTTTTTGATAATCAGATTGCGGTGCAGGACAAGCGTGATGACTACTTCGCTTTTCCGGATCGTCTTTTCCAAATCACCAGCTTCACTCTGACAGCGCGACCCGTCCCGCTGATTGTGGTCACTCTAACTACGCCTACCCGTCCCGCTGAGGTGTGGGAGGCCGACTATGCCCAGGAAATTTGGCGTCCACTTAGTTACCATAACAACGCCATCGCGCAGGGCGCTACACTCAGCGAACCTGAAGGGATCAACTTTAAGAGTTTCGACGGAACGCCGGTCCAGGGCTGGCTGATGAAGCCAATCGGTTGGCAGCCCGACCGCAAATACCCGCTGATCCTCAGTATTCACGGGGGGCCGCATGGAATGTCTGGCTATGCTTTCAATGCAACATTCCAAGTTTACGCGGCGCGCGGTTACGCCGTACTTTATCTCAACCCGCGCGGCTCAAGCGGATATGGCCAGAAATTCTCGGACGGGACCTTACACGAGTGGGGAGGGGGCGATTACCGGGATTTGATGGCTGGAGTTGATGAAGCGCTGCGGCGCTTTTCCTGGATCGATTCCAATCGACTGGGCGTGACCGGCGGCAGCTACGGCGGCTTTATGACCAATTGGATCATAACCCAAACGCCGCGCTTCAAAGCGGCCGTTTCAGTCGCCAGCGTCAGCAACCTGATCAGCTTTTACTCGACATCGCTTTATCAGGATTTGATTCATGCAGAGTTTGGCGGCTTTCCCTGGGACAATTACGATGTCTTGTGGCAGTGGTCGCCGCTGCGTTATGTCCGACAGGCACAGACGCCTACGCTTTTCATTCATGGAGAGCAAGACAACGACGTGCATATCACCCAAGCCGAAGAAATGTACATGGGCCTCAGACGCCGCGGTGTGGAAACTGTGCTGGTGCGCTACCCTCGTGAGGGCCACGGCCTGCGCGAGCCAAAGCACCGGGTCGATGCCCTTGAGCGCACGCTCGCTTGGTTTGATCGATTTCTGAAATAGCTCGAGGTCAAGGCTATATGTTGACTCATATTGTGGTTTGGAAATACCGTGCAGACACTGCACAGGCATCGCGCGAAGAACATGTGGCACGCTTGCGATCACTAAGTTCCGTGGTTCCGGGAATTGAAAGTTTTTCCGTAGGCTTTGACACACTGTATCTGCCTCGCTCGTACGACACGGGTCTCGTGGCGATCTTTCGCGACCGCACGGCGCTGGATGCGTACACTGTTCATCCCGATCACGTGAAGGTGGCCAAGTTCGGCCGCGGGATCAGCGACTCAGCGGCGTCAGTTGATTTTGAAAGCTGACAGGAGCGCAGGCATCTTGCCTGCGGTTCACCGGCATCTTGCCGGGTCTTATTGTTTGCACCCAAATCGCGAGCAGGAATGCTCGCGAACCGCCGACACGGATGTCGGCGCTCCATCATGAAGCGTAGGATTCTGCTTGTATGCCTGGTGATCATCATCGTTTCCCAGATTCCCTTTGCCTACCGGCGCTACCGCTTAAGCCGGCTTAACAAAACGATCCAACAACTGGCGTCCCAGCGAATTCCTCAACAAACAGAAAACGGCTACGTCGACTACAGAGGTGTCATCCATGTCCACACCGCTCTGGGTGGACACAGCACGGGAAACTTTGCGGAACTGATCTCAGCCGCCAAAGCGAATCAACTTGATTTTGTGATCATGACTGAACATCCGCAGTCAGAGTTCGACACGTCGGCGATGACTTTAAGCGGAACTCACGCAGGTGTCTTGTTCATCAACGGCAACGAAGTCGCAACATCCAACGGTGATCGACTATTACTGATTCCCGGATCCTTATCAGCGGCATCGATGAACACGCAATCCACGCAGGAGATAATCGAAAAGCAGAAAGCCGCGGGAGGTCTCGCCCTGGCGGCGTATCCTGCTGAGTCTCAAAACTGGCAATCGACTTCGATCGACGGCGTCGAAATATACAATCTGTTCACGAACGCACGACGATACAATGCGCTGGTAGGTTTCTTCGACGGCCTTTGGTCGTATGGCAGTTATCCGGATTTGATGTTTGCAAACTTTTTCGCTCGTCCCACCGAGAATCTGACTCGCTGGGACCAGGCGATCACTGAGCGTCGCCGCAAACTAGTCGCAACCGCCGGAAACGACGCACACTCGAACATCGGACTCAACTTGAACGATGGCTCTGGCAAACAGTGGCTCGGTATTAAGCTCGACCCCTACGAAAGAAGTTTTCGCACCGTCCGCACCCACGTGCTCATTCCGAAGGACAAAGAACTATCTCGCGAGTCTTTGCTTGAAGCCATCTCGCAGGGTCACTGCTACGTTTCTTTCGATCTTTTTGGTGACCCGAAGGGGTTCGATTTCGCTGTCGCCGCCTCGCAACTGAAAATCATGGGAGACGAGATCGTGTTTTCCGAGGGCTTGCGTTTGACAGCCAGCGCTCCCCTCGTCAGCCGGTTTGTCCTCATCAAAGACGGGAGCGTGATTGACCAGAAGTTAGGATCGGCTGCGGATTTCTCGCTGAGCACCAGCGGTAATTATCGCCTCGAAGTTTACCTGGATTCGCTGCCCTCACCCGTGAAAGGCCAACCGTGGATCCTGTCCAACCCCATCTATGTAAGGTGATTTCGGCCCACACGGTTCGAACTGCTGATATGCAGGGCCAAAGGCGCATAAAACAAGGCGCTTGAAGCCCTCGACGGCCATGTGTTAATCTCTGTTTGGTTTAGTTTGGCCTTCCCGGCTGCCCCGCCTTTACCTTCATGGCCTTTCACTGATGGAAAGCAAAGTCAGTCACTTCGACCTCGAGTGGTGGGTAGTTCAAAAGCGCGCCATATATGTCGTGGCCTTTATCCTATCTGTATGCGCGATCGCGGGAGGAGCCGCGCTGTACGTCTGGAAGTACGGAAATCCCCTGAAGAACGTCGCCACCCGGTCCGAGTCGTTGGCAGGCGCGCGTTTCATGTCCTTCGAAGGTGATGTGCGAGTCATTCGTGCCAGCACGCGACAGGTGGTCATAGCTAACACTGACATCCAACTCTATCCGGGCGACACCGTGCAGACGCAAACCGATGGACGCGCACGGATCAGCATGGCTGACGGTTCGACGGTAGTGGTCAGACCTAACAGCACAATCATCATTCGCGACAACGCCAAAGCTGCGGATGGTAAGCGTTCGAACGTTCACGTCGTCGTCGATAGTGGTCAGATGCTGGTCCGTACTGAGGAACAAAGCGAAGACAATAAGAACGTGATCGAGACGCCGAAGACTCAGAACCAGATCAGCGGAAAAACCGCCGCCAGTTTTGGTGTCAATCCGGAAGGCACTGAAGAGATTCGGGTCAACAGTGGTGCGGTGGAAAGCGTCAATCGAAGGGGTGAGCGGATGTCACTGAAAGGCGGCGAGTACGTTTCAGTAAATCAGTCGGGAACGTTATCGAAGCCCCAGAAACTTTTGGAAGTGCCGCAACCTCTGCAGCCGCGCGACCTCGAAAAAATTCCGGCCGGCAGCAGCGGCTCGGCGGCCGTCCCTTTGCGCTGGCAAAAGCCGCAACAGGGCACGCCTGCCTACTATCGAGTCGAAGTTGCCACCTCGCCTTTCTTTGTGTCCGAAGGAAAAGTAATTGAACGCGATCAGTTGGTGGTGACGCAGTTTATTGCGAGCGACCTGCGCCCTGGAGCTTACTTCTGGCGTATCCGTGCTACGGCTCCTTCAGGACAAACAAGTGAATGGACTGAGCCGCTCAAGTTTATTGTAGCCACTGAGGGCACCAGCCTGGCGGTCGTTCCGGTTTCGAATCTGTCGGCCGTCCACCTCGGAGGCAATGTTTACCTGATCCGCGGCACAACCTCATCAGGGACCACCGTACTCATCTCAGGCCGCGAAGCGGTGGCGACAGCTGATGGTCACTTCCAGGTTCAAATCATTGCTCCACCAGGCACTCAAGAAGTGTTGATTCAAGCCTCGGATTTACAAGGTAATCGCAGTCAATATCGGGTCACTCTAAACAGGTTAGGTTAGCCGTTTCGCCAGCGACCCCTCAGGACAGGATTGGCCCCGGCAAGCAAGGATCCTTTTGCTGAAAGAGCGCACAGCGCAAAGTGCCGGATGAATAGACTAGTCATATTGCTCACGGACGCAACTACAACGTCCGCCAACGAGCTTTTGGAAAGCCTGAGATCGGCGGGAATTTCAGTTTCGCTGAAAGACCTTGCTGATCTTCCGCCTAAGGTCAGCCCTGCGTCGGGCAATGACCGCGGACCAACTTCTGCGCGTCCCCTGGCGGTACTTTACGAAGTAGGACCGGAAGCGGCCGTGGACCGGTTGCGACTGGTTGTCCGGCGGGCAATGATGTGGCCAAGCGCTCCGATTGTAGCTTTTCGCTGTGACTCGAACTGCTCGGGATCGCGCAAAGAACCGGCGCTGGATAATGAAATGTTGAAGCGCCTCGGTTTTGATCTGGTGGCTGAGAGCGCCGCGCAATTACCCGCTCTCTTAAGACAAGTCGAAGACGCTGTCGGCACCGGTGAACTCAAACTTCCCGAGGGATTCAGAAGCACTCCGGACAGTCATGCCTTTTCTCTTCCCGGCCCGGTTCGTAACCGACAGTTGCGTGGCGCCTTTGCTTTGCTGGCATCGCTTCTTCTCGCGTCAAACCAGAAGGAAGCAGCCCAGGCAGCATTGGCCGGAATTGCGCGCTTGGTTACGGCGGATCGGTGGAACATATTCCTGGGCAGCCAAACAACTAGCGGCCAGGAAGTGAAACTTGAGGCGCTTGCCGGCCGCAGTTTCTCGACTGGCGGGCCGTTAACTTTCGACGAACAGTGGCGCCGCGAACTGCTCGATCTCGTCGAACCGCCAAAGACTGAAGCTTCACGGGTGGGTTACGAGGCCGCAGCCCGGATCACCGCGATCAGAAAGACTGAAGAGGGGCGTCGCGTTGTCGCCGTGCCGCTCGTCAACGGAGACAGAGTTTTGGGTGTGTTGGAAGGCATTCGGTTGAAAGCCGGCGCGCGACCATTCTCGCAAACGGAAGCGGACTTCCTGACAGCATTGACGATTCCGATCGCTGCGTCCCTTTCCAATTCGGTTCGGATCGCTGAAGCTGAGCACTCGTCGCTCACCGACGATCTCACCAAGCTGCATAACGCCCGTTATCTTCGGCAATTTCTGGTAAACGAGATCAAGCGCGCGCGACGGTATGGCGCCAAGGTCGCCGCTTTGTTTCTGGATCTGGACGACTTCAAACGTGTAAACGACGTGCACGGGCATCTCGCCGGCTCGCACGCACTGATGGAAATCGCCGCGGTAATTCTGCCCTCGGTGAGGGATACGGATTGCGTAGTGCGGTATGGCGGCGACGAGTTTGTGGTGATTTTGCCCGACACTGGTGTTGAGGAGGCGGTCCAGGTAGCGGAACGCATCCGCACGAAAATCGAGCGTCATGAGTTTAGCGGCGGTCGGCACCTGAAAGTTGCGCTGACCGCAAGTTTAGGTATCGCGGTTTTCCCGCAACATGCTTTGTCGCCGCGCCAACTTATTGTTTCGGCCGACCGGGCCATGTATCAAGCAAAGGCGGCACACAAAAACTGTGTCCGCATCGTAGTCGAGTCAGATGCCGCCGACCGTAATGGGACTGCTGAAGAGCATCCTGTTCTTCAGCCGGCACAATTTCAAAGAATTCCCGACCAGAAGCTAATTTCCTGATAGCGTTAGCGCAGGAATCGTTGTATCTTTGTAATTCGGTGTTGCTTCGGTGAGTTGTTTGCGGATTTGTCGTCGCGGCTTCCAGGCTGCACTTGATTTAACCGCTCACCTCTTCCCGGCTTATTCAATTTTCAGTCAGGGACATCTTTTCAAATGGCTTTCAAATCGATCTTTAGCCTGTTTTCCAGCGACTTAGCAATTGATCTCGGAACGGCCAACACTTTGGTTTACGCCAAAGGCCGCGGCATCGTCGTTTCCGAACCATCTATTGTCGCCATTAACAAAATAACCAACGCGGTCGAGGCAGTGGGCCGCGATGCGAAAGAGATGTTGGGCCGCACGCCGGGAAACATCGTCGCGATCCGTCCCATGAAGGACGGCGTGATAGCAAATTTCGAAGTGACTGAGAAGATGCTGCAGCACTTCATTCGCAAAGCGCACAACGGCAAGACCTGGGTCAGCCCCCGAGTCGTAATCGGTATTCCTTCCGAGATCACGCAAGTCGAGCGACGCGCGGTGGAAGATTCCGCCTATCGCGCAAAGGCTTCGGAAGTTTACCTGGTTGAAGAAGCGATGGCCGCGGCGATTGGCGCGGGTTTGCCGATCACGGAACCGCACGGAAACATGGTCGTCGATATCGGCGGCGGCACCACTGACATCGCTGTGATCAGTTTGAGCGGCATCGTTTATTCGCGTTCGGTGCGTGTCGCCGGCAACGAGATGGACGAAGCGATCACGCAATACATCAAGCGGAAATACAACCTGCTAATCGGGGAACGTACGGCTGAAGCGATCAAGATCGAACTCGGCTCGGCCTTTCCACTGGACGAAGAGCTTTCTTTTGAGGTGCGCGGCCGCAACCTGATCGAAGGCATCCCCAAAACCATAACCATCTCAGACGAAGAAATCCGTGAAGCACTGGCTGACTCAGTGTCGACAATTATCAATGCGGTGCGTGTGGCACTCGAGCGGACTCCGCCTGAGCTTTCCGCGGACATCGTCGAGCGCGGGATTGTGTTGACGGGCGGCGGCGCCCTCCTGAAAAACCTCGATAAGCGGCTCTCAATCGAAACGGGCTTACCGGTCTCACTGGCGGAAGATCCGTTGGCTTCGGTCGTTTTAGGCACCGGAAAAATGCTCTCTGATTTCGACCTGCTCAAGCGCGTTAAGTGGGATAACAGCTTGACCAGCGGAACATAGGAAGTAAACCGTGAACCGGAAATGGTTCACGCTTTCTTGCTTGAAATAAGAACTCACCGATTTTCGTCAGTATTTTCGATTCCCAGTTAACGGTTCCCGACATACGAACCAATGGCTGCAATTCGCACTCAGAGACAGATTCGACAACGCGCCCCCTGGTGGCTGTTCGGATTGCTGGCGCTGAATTTTGCTCTGATGACTTACGATGCCCGCGACGAGGCCACCAAGCAACGAAAGATTCGGTCGTTGACGCAGAGCGTCACCTCGCCGATTCAGCGTGGCGCCTCGGGTTTCGGAAACTGGATCGGAGGCTTCTTTGGCAATATCGGTGAACTTCGTCGGGCTTCCGCCGAGAATCAACAATTGCGCGAGCAAGTCAAGCAGATGCAAGCCGAGCTGCGCGACACGCGCGAAGGCGCGGCTGAAGCCAAACGGCTGGAGAAGCTCCTCAGCCTGAATGCCAAGAGCGACTACAAAACAGTGGTGGCGTACGTTATCGCGAGAGACCCTTCGATGTGGTTCAATAACGTGACCATCGACAAGGGTCGCTGGGCCGGAGTGGAAGTTAACATGCCGGTGGTCACCGCCGGAGGCGTGGTCGGCCGCGTCGTGTCCACCGGTCCTTACAGCGCGCAGGTGATGCTCCTCACGGACGAGAAATCCGGCGTCGGCGCCATCGTGGGGCAGTTGGGTCAATCCAATGCCCTGGGATCAATCAAGGGCATGGGCGAAAGCGGCTTGCTGGAAATGCGTTACGTATCCGGGTTGGAAAAGGTCCAGGTCGGCGACACCGTGACAACAACTGGTCAGGATTTGATTTATCCTCCGGGCTATAATGTCGGCGAGGTGGTTGAGGTAAAAGCCGGGTCGACTACGCAGACACAAGTTATTCACATTCGGCCCGGCGCGGGGTTGTATAGACTGAAAGAAGTTGCGGTCCTGCTTTACCATCCACCCGAACGAGTAGAACCCGATCAGACGCTCCCCAACGTAGAAAAGAAGAGTAAGCAGTGAGCGGTGAGCCGTGAGCAGTAAGAAAAGATTCGCCAACAGCTACCGCACCATCTTTCGCTCGCACTCTGAGCCTGAGAGATGGAAGGCTATTAACCGGTCACGCCCCGCTGCCAACTGCTCACTGCCAACTGCTCACTGACGAACATGCGTCAACTTACAATCGCGGTCCTGTTAGTGTTAGCCGTCGCCTTGCAGTCCGCTCTGCGCGCGATCTGGCAACCATTCGGTTATGTCGACCTGGCATTGATACTGGTGGTTTATTTCGCGCTGCAGCGCGAACCGCTCCAGGCGCTGGTGGTGGGCGCGGTAGCGGGCTTGGCAACTGACTTTGTCAGCGGGCCGCCGGCCCTTTTGGGCGCCGGTGGGTTTTCCAAAACGCTGACGGCTTACGCAGTCTATTTTGTTGCCCAGCGCGTGATGCTGGACACAACTATCCTGCGCATTCCGGTTCTCGCCGGAGCCACTCTGATTGATAATCTTGTCTACGTAGGTTTGCATCGCTTGCTCGGCCAGAACCCAACGACACCTCTGGTGCAAGCGCTGTCCTACAAACTGATTGCGACCACAACTGCGGGAACGATCTTACTTTATGTGTACGATTCGTATTTTAGCGGTAAAGCGCGGCAGCGCCGACAATTCACGGTGCGGCGACGTGTAGCCCGGGGAACGGGTGGGTTTAGAAGGAAGAGGCGAATTTGATTCCTGAGACTTAGATTTTAGATCTGAGATCTCAGATTCGAAACATCAGGTATAGTTTATGAAGTTCGTTGATGACTCACAAAACCTGCGGGTGCGGCTGCGACTGATCCAGGCGCTAATCCTGGTGTTGCTGGCCGTGCTTTCTATCCGGCTCTACGTGCTGCAGATAGTTAATGGCCCGCACTATGCCGGGATAGCTGAGAACCAGCGCATCCGTCTGCTGCCGATTCCCGCGCCGCGGGGAGTGATTTTCGATCGCAACGGCCGGGTGCTGGTCGACTCGCGACCGATCTACAGCATCATTCTCTCGCGCGAAGACACCAAGAGCATCGACCGCAACACTCTGGTCAAGCCGCTTTCGCAGGGACTTAATCTGGATCCCGGAATGCTGCGCGAGCGCTTTGAGCAGGTAAATAAGCAACCGGCCTTCGAATCAATCCTGATCAAGGAAGGCGCTACCCAGGCTGAAATGGCCTGGGTTGATGCGCACCAATTGGAATTTCCGGCGTTACGTGTCGAGCAAACTCCGCAACGGCGCTACCCGGCGAACGGAATGTTGGCGCACGTGATCGGTTATGTGCAAGAGGTTAGTCCGGAACAACTTGAAGAGCCGCGCTTCAAAGACAAGCATTACAAGCCGGGCGATATCATCGGTCAGAACGGACTTGAGTCGACCTATGACGACTATCTGCGCGGACGGGATGGCTATCGCAAAGTGATTGTCGATAGCCGCGGACACATTCAGAAAGAGATTGAGGTCGTCGCGCCCGAACCCGGCCAGGACCTGGTAACGACAATCGATCTCGACTTGCAGCAGGCTGCAGAAGATCAGTTGCGGAAGTCGGTCACCAAACGCGGTGTAATCGTCGCCATGGATCCCAACAACGGTGAGATCCTGGCGTTGGCCTCGTACCCTACGTTCGATCCCAACCTCTTCTCGCAGCGCATCACGACCAAGGCGGGGCGCGCGGAATACACGGCGTTGCTTAACGATCCCCAAAAGCCGCTGCTCGACCGCGCGATTCAGAGCCGTTACATGCCCGGCTCAACCTGGAAGATCCCGATGTCCGTCGCGGGACTGCAACAGGGCGCGATTACCATTGATCATTCGAACCTGCTGTGTGGCGGCGGTATTCAAGTAGGCAACAAATTTACGCGCTGCATGGGGAATCATGGCACTCCGGATCTGCGGGCAGCCATCACCCACTCATGCGACGGATATTTTTATCGCCTCGGGTTGAAGATGACCATCACCGGAATCATGGCCATGGTTGACGAATTTGACCTCAACCGGCGCTCTGGAATTGATCTGCCTCATGAAACTCTTAACCTGACACCGTCACCGGATTTTAAAGCGCAAATAAACCCGCGCGATCCTGAATGGCGCGACATCGATACCGTCTATTCTTCTTTCGGCCAGGTCTACGACGTCATCACGCCGATTACTTTGCTGCGAACGGTGGCCGGAATCGGGGTCGGTGGAAAACTCTATATTCCGCATTTGCTGAAACAAGTTAAACCAAGCGGACAGGAGGGCGATGCCAGCTATCGACCATCGCGCGCTTTTCAATCACTCGATCCGCAGCGACCAAATCCGAAAATCGTTCCGATTCCCACGGACCAGCACAAAGTTGTCGTTGACGGAATGTGGGGCGTGGTCAACAACGGCGGCACCGGGGCCAGTATCAAGATGGCCGGGTTCGACATAGCGGGCAAGACCGGGACGGCGCAGGTCGTCGGGTTAGGCAAAGACGTTGGCGCCAACAAGGACCATTCATGGTTTGTTTCATACGCGCCGGCTTACAAGCCTGAGATCTCGATCCTTGCTTTGATCGAGAATTCAGGTTTCGGCAGCCTACACGCCGCGCCGGCCGTGCGCGCGCTCTATGACGTTTACTACCAGAAGACCCGGCCGCAACAGGAAGCGCCAAAGAACAACATCGCGTTGAGAATTCGCTGAGAGAATGACGGGATAACTGTGCGGTGGGCTACTGCTTACTGCTTACTGATTCATGGTCGCAATTATCAAAAAACGCAGCCTGAGAGATTTTGATTGGCTGATCGCTGCCCTGGCGATCGTCATTGTCTGCTTTGGCGCCTGGGAGATTCGCAACGCCGTTCCCACCGAAACCTATTGGCAGAAACAACTGGTCGGGTTGGGGATTGCATTGATTGCGATGCTGGCAATTGCTTTCAGTGACTATCGCCGCCTGGTTGAGATTGCTCCCATTCTGTATGTCCTGGGACTGGTCCTGCTGGTAATTGTCCTGGTCCCAGGAATTGGATTGAAAGTTAACGGTCAGCGCTGCTGGATCAAATTGCCGGGCGTAGGCCAGTTCCAACCGTCTGAATTTGTAAAGATTCCCGTCGTCCTGATGCTGGCAAAGTATTTCGGCAAGCATCGCAGCCGCCTGCTGACGTGGAAAGAATTCGCCATCGGCTGCGTCATTCTCGGTCTACCGATGGGATTGATTCTGCTGGAACCCGATATGGGCCAGTCACTCACTTATCTGCCGCTGCTGGCAGTCGTACTTTTTCTCTCATCAGTACGGATGTGGATCGTCGGCGCAGTATTGGCCGCGTTCATCCTGGGCGCACCGCTGTTCTACACCGTAGGCGTAAAGACTGGCGTGCTGCACGGGTATAAGCTGGAGCGCATCAACGTAATTCTCGATCCGGAGAATGCGGACAAGCGTGGCTTTGGTTATCACACCTGGCAGTCGATGGTCACGGTAGGCGAAGGCGGTTTGTTGGGTGCGCGCAGTTCGGAATATTCGCAGAGCAGTCTGAAATTTCTGCCTGAGCCGCACACGGATTTCATCTTTGCCGTCACGGCCGAAACTACCGGCTTTGTCGGGTGCCTGCTGCTGCTGGCATCTTATGCACTGCTGCTGACTCGTCTGATTGCCGATGCCCGGCGTTCGCGCGATCGTACCGGGATGCTAGTGATCATGGCGATCGTTGGCGGGCTCATCTTTCAGATTTTCATCAACGTCGGGATGGCCGTCGGGATGCTGCCGGTGATAGGTGTGCCGCTGCCGTTGATGAGCGCCGGTCTTTCCTCCGTGCTCGCTACTTTTATTGCCATCGGCTTCGCCATCAGCGTGCAACTGCGAAGATTCGTAAACTAACCAAGTAGGTGCCGATACGGTTGCGCTTCAGGCTCGGGGCATTAGCCCGACCGTCAGGGACGGCTCTAATCACTTAGTGGAGACTGACTGATGAGAAAACTTCTCCTTGCGTTAATATCTATTCTCCTTCTAACGTCGCTCTCGACTGCGCAGGAACAGCCTCAACACCCAATCGACAAAGCGCTCGACGCCTGCATAGATAAGAACGGCTCAACCGCCGGGATGGTTGAGTGCACCGACAAAGCTTATGCCGCCTGGGACAAAGAGCTGAACAAGAACTATGGCGAACTGATGCGCGCGTTGAATCCGAAGCAGAAGGAAGCGCTCAGGCTCGCCCAGCTTGAGTGGATCAAGTATCGCGACCTGGAGTTCAAATCGATCGACAGCGTCTATGACACTTTGGAGGGGACGATGTATATCCCCATGCGCATCTCGGCGCACCTGGAAGTGATCAAGAAGCGCGCTTTGGAACTGAAAGACCGCCTCGACCTCATCAAAGACTCGTAACCGTGACAGGCTCGATCGTTTAAGTTATCCTCTCAGGCTTCCCGATCTCTGAGAGCTGTTGTCTTCATGGAAATCCTCGCGCGATAAGCAAAAAAAGAAGTCTCATGTATTACCGTAAGCCGATTTTTTACTTTCTGGCGCTGATCTTTGTCGCCGTTTGGTTCACTGTTGGTCTGGCTCAAGCGTGTAACGCTGTGCGCCCTTGATGATGTTCTTTATACGAGTCTCGAAATCAAAAGAGATTAGCCACGAAACCCGGTAAGAGGAAGAGTTGGAAGTTGGCAAAAAAAAAGAAGGGGGTCAGGGCTTTCTTACCCTTCCCCCCTTCCAGTACGTCTCCCTTTACCTGTTTACTTCCTGCGCCGGTGCGAGGCCGCGCGCAATTTCTGAACTTCTGCTTTCAGGTCGGCGATCTCTTTCTGTTGCTCTTTGATCGCGTTGAGCATGGTCCAGAGGATGGGATCGCTATTGACCATCAGATAGCCGTCACCGTTCTTGGTAACTGCTTCCGGAATGACCTTCTGCAGGCTCTGAGCGCTGAAACCAACGTGTTCGCCTTCTGACTTCAGGCCGAGAGCGTTGTCAGGCTTGTATTCATAACGGATCGGCTGCAACCGCATCACTGCCCTGAGTCCGCTGTTGAAGGTGCCTTTGATGTTCTTCAGGCGTTCGTCAGAAAAGCTCAGCCAGGTGTTACCCCCGGTTTTGCTGGCGTCTCCGTTGACCGACAAGAGCTGGTCCGGTGTGGGCGTCCCAATACCGACGCTGCCGGTGGAGGTGATACGCATGCGCTCAGTTACACCATTGGTGAAGAAAGTCATGGCATTGGCGCTGTGGTCATAAACTATTGAACCGGCGTTGACAGTGGCCCCGCTTGCGAAGAATTTAAGTCCTCCGGATGAAGTAGCGCCGGTCACAATGGCGATGTTGTTATTGGCGTTGTTCTCGAAGACAATATTGTCTTTGGCTCCGAGCGTCGGGAAACCCGCAACCGAGCCATCTGGACCCAGAACATGCAATTTCCTTTGCGGACTTGCCGTGCCGATGCCGACAAAGCCGCTGGCGTTAATGTCGATCGAACTGGTTGGCGCGCCGGGTCGCACACGGAACGGCAAACGAGAGCCACCAGTGACATCGCGGACGAAGAAGTTGGCTTCATTTCCGGCAATGTCCCACGTCTGGGCCGTGAACCCACCGCCACTGTTCTGTTCCAGGCGAATGGCTGGCGTATTGCTGGTATTAGCATGTATATCCAGGACCGGCGTGGCCGTTCTGAGCCCGAGTCTGCCTGAACTATCCACCTTGACCGAGTTGGCCGGCGCACCTGCGGCGACTGAAAACACGATCGTTCCCGTCTCCGAATTGCCGCTAGCTCCCTGATCCACAAATCCCAGAAAGCTCGCGCCGCCACTGGCTGAGTCGTTCGCCCTGATCTGCCAGTTGTTAGTCGGGAAGCCCGCCGCGCTACTGGTGTCGTCGAACTGGATACGGGTGTTGTTCTCCTTCAACCTAATCGTGTCAAAGCCAAAGTTCTCGTTATTGACGCAATCAAGGCCGACGCAGGCGCTGCCCTGCACGATCAAATCGTCGGGGATAACCTGATCCGGCATTGAAAGCAGAGATAGACGATGGTTGCGGAGTCTGGTAACCGTATTGCCGGAAGGGAGAAACGGAGTTCTTTGTTGCTCCGTTAGCTTGCTAGTGGATCGCTGTCCTTCGACCGCTCCCGGTACGACAACCGAGCCATTCAGAATTGAGAAGCTTCCCGATTCGACGAGACCTTGAGACGGCAATGCTCCGCGTTTACGCAGGTCCCGCTCAACCTTTGCGTCATCGCCTTTGCGGCGCGCGGCCGCCAGCTCCTCTTTGACGCCGGCCCCAAGAACAGGGTTCAACCGAATCTCGTACGTGTACTGCCCGTCAGGGAGTCGGTTGCCTTCTTTGTCGGCAAGGATGAATTCGGGCGACGAGCCAGCTGGAAACTCTTTCTGGTATACCTGGCCATCAGGCGCCGAAATAGTTATGGTTAGCCCAGCATGCTGGGCGGCTACTTCCCACTTGACGCTCGCTCCCTTCGAACTGACATTTGCCAGTTTTTGCGCCTGCACTGCAACCGTTTGTAGAGAGACGAGGACGAGCAAGGCGAACACTACGACACCAAAAGTCTTGACGTTTTTCATAGTTCCCTCCTACTTTCGTTTGTGATTAATTACCCTATCAGCAATCGCGGCGAGGGATGCTGTGTCTGGAGCAAGCGGACTTAACAGATAGACTAGAGTCAGTTTACTTAAGTTCGTAACGTTTTTAGCAACAGATCCGATTAATGTCAAGAAAGTTTCGTCAGTGCAGGCTGCCGACAGGTGAGCACCTACAAATCCAAGCTGGCTATTTCAGACACAGATCAGTCGAAATGGCGTCAATCGATGGTTGCGTTAGCGCCGGGTTCGGAGTTAAATACGCGCACCAATGATAGGCCAAAGCCTCGGTAACTATAAGATCACGCATAAGCTGGGCGCCGGCGGACAAGGGACGGTTTACAAAGCCACCGACCAAAAACTCGGGCGCACTGTCGTCGTCAAAGTCCTGCCCGCCGAACTAACCGTCAAGGAAACCAACCTCAAACGTTTTGAGCGCGAAGCGCGTCTGGCTTCATCTTTAGATCATCCGAACATCTGCACGATTTTTGATATGGATGAGAGCGGGGGCTTGCACTTCATCGCCATGCAATACGTCGAAGGCAAGAATGTGCGCCAGTTGGTTAACGGCCGGCCATTGGAATTAGAGAGCGCTCTGCGCATCGCGATTCAGGTAACGGATGCGCTCGCCGCGGCGCATGCGCGCGGCATCATTCATCGCGATGTTAAATCAGGCAACGTGATGGTGACTGACAGTGGCCAGGTAAAGATTTTGGATTTTGGCCTGGCGAAGTTGCTCGACGAAAGCGAAGCCGCCAGCAGCGGGATTCACCAAACTGAATTGACGGAAGTGGGCGTGCCTTACGGGACTGCGACTTATGCAGCGCCGGAACAAGCCCGCGGCGATAAAGTCGATGCCCGGGCGGACATTTTTTCCACCGGCGTGTTGCTCTATGAGATGTTAACGGGCACCTGGCCTTTTCGTGGCAAATCAGCGATCGATGTGCGCCATGCAGTCATCTACGATCAACCAAAGCCGCTCTCTGAAGCTCGGCCGGGACCGTTACCTGCGCGTCTGCAACAGATTCTGGATAAGACGCTGCAGAAAGACCCGCGCGATCGCTATCAGAAGATCGGAGAGCTGCGGGACGATCTGCGCAAGATTCTGATGGACGTGACCACAGGCGCGCCAATGGATGTAGCCGCCGCACCACGGCACCTGGGCGGGTCAACCCCCGTGGGGCGCGCCATGCGCTGGCTGCGAAGATTGAGCGGTGGGAAAGAAGCGCATACCAGCTCGCCGCAATTCAGTTCGCGGCCACTGACCGATCCGCAGGAAGGATCGATGACCACGATCGCGGATCGAGAAAAGAAGAGTCTGGCGGTTCTTCCTTTTAAGAATCTGAATAACGACCCAGCCTCGAGCTTCTATGAATTCGCGTTGGCTGACGCTGTTATAACTGAGCTGGCGCGCATCCGTTCCTTAGTGGTGCGGCCGTCCTCAGTGATGTCCAGGTACCAGGGGCAACCGGTGGACCCGAGCGACGTCGGCAGAGAATTGAATGTCGATGCGGTATTGTCAGCGGGTTTTATACATGTCGGCGAGCGGTTTCGCGTGAACGCGCAACTGCTGGAGGTCAAGACCGGCGAGATAATCTGGAGCGATCGAGTGGACGCTTCGGCCGATGACATCATCGCGGTGCAGGACGAGATCACCAAGCGCATTGTCGATGGCTTGCGACTTGAGTTGAGCCCCGACGAACAAGCAGGTTTGGCTCAACCGAAAACGGTCAATGCCGAAGCTTACGAAGAATACCTGCGCGGCCGTGACCGCTTTGCACGTTTTATCTTTCGCTCGGTAGCAGCGGACGACTGCAACGCAGCGATACAGCATTTTAATCGAGCCATCGAACTGGACGCGGAATTCGGCCTGGCCTATGACGGCCTGGGCGCGTGTCACGTCAATCGGGTCTTCAAAGGACTCGGCGGGGTCGAAGACTTTGAGCGCGCCGAAGCGGCTTTCCGCAAAGCCCTGGAAATCGACGGCACCATCGTGGAAGCGCGCATGCTGATGGTTTTCTGTTACCTCTGGCGCGGGCAGAAACAAAAAGCGCGAGACGAAGTGGCGCGGATGCGCCGCGAAGCGCCCAACGAAGCGGTGGTCTATTTTGTAAAGGCCACGCTGCATCGGCTGGACGGCGAATACGATCGCGCGCTGCGCAGCTATGACCGGCTGGTGCATCTGGATCCGGCGGCCTTCGTAGTTGTCAGCTACAACCGCGCGCTGATCTTTCTCTACAAAGGGAAGCGCGAAGACGCGATGCGCGAGCTGGATCGGGCAGCGTCGGTCGAGCCGAACAATCCTCTGCTGCGAACGATTCGGGCCGTGACAATTTATTACAACGGGCAAGTCGACGCGGCGGCTGATTTGTTGCGCGAAGTTCTGACGGCGAATCCAAATTTGCATGGCGTGCGGCCATTTCTGGCGATGTGTCTGAGCGCGCAGGGAGCGCACGAAGCAGCGCGCGCCGAACTGAACGATGATGTAATCCGAAACGCGTCAGTCGATCCGGATATTGCCTACGCAGTCGCGTCCGTGTACGCGCTGGAAGGTGAGCGCGACGAAGCTTTCGAATGGCTGAATCGTTCGGTCGCGCTGGGAAATGAAAACAAGCCGCTGTTCGAAAACGATCCGAATCTGGCTTCGGTGCGCGAGGATGCGCGGTTTGGCGAATTGATGAGAAGGATTACGCGCTAGAAACGCGCCGTCCGCAGACTTCACGGATTACGCAGAATAGAAATTAGCCAAATGGGCACACGAGGCATGAAACGTTCTCGAAGCTGGTTGGTACCTTTTGTGCTCTTAGTGGCTAGTTCCTCTCCACCTTGTCAGTTATCTGCGCAATCGGCGTAATCTGTGGAGTTGGTTTGAAGTACTCCCTCTGTTATACTGCCTTTGCTCGCCTCGGTTAGGCATCCGGCCTGGTCGCAACGCACCGCAAATAGAATTATTCAAAATGCAGTGACAGAGTGAGCAAAGGATTTTTGAAGCCGTCAACTCGACGGCCTTTGACGAATCGCGAACCAGGTTTCAGAGCGCGTCCTTAAATGGCTACGCTAGGCTCCCTGGCGACCGTTGCTGAATTATTGCGCGGCCGAGCAGTTCAACGGAGTTCTTCTTTGAATCAACCGCGTACCCACCAGCACAGGCGGGTGGTACTGAAAAATCACGCGCGAGATCTCGATCTGTTTGATCGCCATCCAACGCGACCCCATTCCTTAGTCAACTTCCACCCGCTCAGGCAGGTGGGTCTGACAAATTCACTGCCGGCAATCTCTGCCGGCAACTTCCAACAACCAATGAGCGGAAAAGTCACGGGCAAGTATGCCTGCGAATCGCACGCCCGAATGCGTGCTCTCCCGCTTACTCAAAGTGTGCGCAGCGCGCGCCTCGCCACGGGGCTTGCAGAGTGTGCGCTCGCGCGACAGAAAGAAAATCAATGTCAAGAGAACTAATTGTTAGTGTCAACGGAAAAGAAAAGAAAATCGCGATCGTCGAAAACGAGCGCGTCACCGAGTTCTACATCGAACGCGGCGAAGAAAATCAGGGCATCGTCGGAAACATCTACAAAGGCCGCGTAATGCGCGTGCTGCCCGGTATGCAATCCGCCTTCGTGGATATCGGACTGGAACGCGACGCGTTTCTTTACGTTACGGATTTCTTTGACGAGGAGGCCGAGTTTGAGCGCATCGTCGTCGACAAGTCCAAAAAGGTCGATACCGAAACGGCCACTCGCGCCGCCGTCGAACACCTCGAGCAAGCGCGCGTCGAGCGTGAACACCACATCGAAGGGGCCCAGGAACGCGCCGAACCGTTGCGAGAAGTGGAAGGTGAGCTTATGGCTTCACCGGAAACGTCGGAGCCGGCAGAAGCTGAAGAAACGGGGCCGCGCCGTCGCGGACGTCGCGGTGGGCGGGGTCGCGGCCGCACGCCAAAATCAGAGGCACCCGTGCGGGAAGAACGCAGTTTGATTCCGACGCAAGCAGAGCCGATCGACACGCCTTTCGTTTCGCCAGGAGCTTCGTTCGAGCGCGTCAGCGATGACGAAGAGCGCGCGATGAATGGCGAAATGTTCAAAGACGCGCGTCTGCAGGAACGTATCATGGATGAAGTTCATGCCGTCGAATTCGATCTGGAAGACTTGCCCAGCGCTCCGGTTGGCTCGCTGCTGACCGACGGCCTGACTGAGAGCGGCGAGTTTCAGCGCATCGCCGATGACGAAGATGCGATCGATTCAACGCCGCTGGCTCGCACTCCCGAAATTGCCTCTGCGCGCGTGCGCAACTTTGTCGATGAAGTCGTGGACGAGAGTTCGCGCGGATTCTCCTTTGAACGGATCAGCGACGACGAGGCCGCGGAACCTGAAGCTGAAGTAAGCGAGAAACGTCCTGCCCGGCGCAACTCGCCCAGCAAGGAAACGGCAGCGCGCCGCAAAAAGACGGGCGTCATTGGCCGTCTGTTCAAGTCGAAGAAGACCGAGGACGAGCCGATCGAGACCGAAGCCGAAAGCGCGATTGAAGTTGATAACCCGGAAGAGTCTTTCCCGGATGCGGAAGCCGCCATGACCACGGGGCGCGCACATGAAGAGTTTGCCACCCGACGCGGCGGCCGGCGACGCCGGCGGCCATCAAAGCGGCCACAATCTGCCGCAGAGGGCAACGGAGCCAATGGCCAGGATGCCGGCCCGGAAGGCGGCCCTGATGAAGAAGTTGAAACTGCTGAACCGGCTGAGGCCCAGGCGCCGGAACCGTTGGAAGATCGGCCGGTAGAAGCGGCTGAAGCCGAAGAGTCCGCGGAAACCGGCCCGCGCGGCGGCCGTCGCCCAGCCCCGCGTGGACGACGTCATACACCGCGGCATGATCGCAAACAGCCGGCGATTACGGATCTGTTACGCGAAGGCCAGGAAATCCTGGTGCAAATCGCGAAAGAACCTATCGCTAAGAAAGGCGCACGCATTACTTCGCATATCGCCTTGCCCGGACGCTTTCTGGTTTACATGCCCACGGTCGAGCATCTGGGTGTCTCACGAAAAATCGATTCCGACAGTGAGCGCACTCGTCTGCGCAAACTAATTCAAAAAATTCACGCCGAAGAGAAGAGCCCGGCCGGAGGTTTTATCGTGCGCACCGCCGGCGTGGGCGCCAGCGAAGCCGATTTGCATGCCGACGCGGTCTATCTGCTGCGCACCTGGCAGGACATTCGGCGCGATGCCGAAAAAGCGAAAGCTCCGGCCCTGGTACATCGCGACCTCGATCTGGTGCAGAGAATCCTGCGCGATCAGCTCTCTGAAGACTTTTCCGCCATCCGTATCGACTCAGAAGACGAATACCAGAGCGTCGTCGAGTTCGTGAACCGGATGCAGCCGCGAATGGTCAAGCGCGTGAAGCTTTACACGCGCGACGAACCGATCCTGGAAGCTTTTGGCGTGCAGGCTGAGATCGACAAAGCGATCAAGCCGCGCGTCTGGCTGCGTTCGGGTGGTTATCTGGTGATCAATCAGACCGAGGCTCTGGTTTCCATCGATGTGAATACCGGCAAGTTTGTGGGCCGGGGCGCCACTCGTCTGGAAGATACGATCACGCGCACGAACATGGAGGCCGTCGAAGAGATTGCGCGCCAGATTCGCCTGCGCGATCTGGGCGGGATCATCGTGCTTGACTTGATCGACATGGAAGAGCGGCGCAACCGCCAGCGCGTCATGCAAACTCTGCAGGAAGCGCTTCACTATGACAAGTCGCCGACCAAAGTTCTTTCCTTTAACGATTTCGGTTTAGTGATTATGACGCGTAAGCGCGTCAAGCAATCGCTCGAGCGCACCCTGTGTTCGCCCTGTCAGTATTGTCAGGGAGCGGGCCTGGTGAAATCGCCGCAAACAATCTGCTACGAAATTCTGGAGCAGGCCCGGCGTCTCTCGAGAGAAGCGGAAGGAGCCCGTCAGGCGATGCTGCGCGTCAATCCGGAAGTAGCGAAAGCTTTGCGCGGTCCAGAGCGCGATGTGCTCAACGAGATCGAAGATTATCTCGGCAACGTCGACGTCAACAGCGACCCGCTCATCTTTCAGGAACAGTTTGATTTTGCGTTTGTATAGTTTGGTGGCACGGGTTTCCAGCCCGTGATTCACGTGTAAGATGCCTGTGCCACATCCGGCGATGGAGTCCGCCATTAACCGCCTGCGTGCTAATGACTCCTACCAAATCTGCGGGTTAGGAGTCGCCGAACGTGGGCAAATTATTTCTGGCCGGCCTTGGCGGATTCATCGGCTCGAGTTTGCGTTATGCCGTCTCCGGCTACATTCAGCTGTGGAGCAAGAGCATTGCCTTCCCCTACGGCACCTTGGCCGTCAACCTCATCGGCTGCTTTGCTATTGGCTTTCTTTCACAACTCGCCGAGTCGCGAGGCATGTTCACCGCCGAAACCCGCACCCTAATCTTTATCGGGGTGCTCGGCGGGTTCACCACCTTCTCAGCCTTCGGCAACGAAACCATCAACCTTTGGCGCGATGGCCAGAATCTGTTGGCGGCGATAAACGTCGCCGCCCATCTCTTGCTGTGCCTGGGCGCGGTATGGCTAAGTCGCGGGCTGGCTTATCAGGTTTGGAGGTAACGCCATGATGCTTCCGGAAGAAGGCTATCTGCTGCGCATTTTTATCGGCGAGAGCGACCGGCACGACGGCAAACTTCTGTACGAATGGATTGTGCAGAGGGCGCGGGAGGAAGGTTTGGCAGGAGCGACTGTGATGCGCGGCATGATGGGATTCGGTGCGCACAGCCGCATGCACACCTTCAAGATCGAGCGGCTGTCTCAGGACCTGCCGATTGTTATTGAGATCGTAGATACGCGAGAGAAGCTGGAGAAATTTCTGTTGCTCATCGACAATGAAATTGAAGAAGGCATGGCCACTCTAGAGCAAGTGCAGATCCATTTTTATCGCAGTGGGAAGGAGAAAACTTCGCAATGAAATTTACCCAAGGCGTTTGCCTCGTCGCGCTCTGGATCTTGTGCGGCCTTGCCATATCCATCTCCGCGCAGAAAGTAGCGGCGCCGCCCGCGGCGTCGGACGTCTTGCTGACAGTCAGCGGTGAAGTGCCGACGCCACTCAAGTTGACGCGCGCTGATCTCGACAAGTTCGTCAGGCAAAGAGTGCGCGCAAAGGATCACGATGGAAAGGAATACGACTATGAAGGTGTCGCGCTCGGTGACATTCTGCAAAAGGCGGGCGTGAAGTTCGGCGACGCGCTACGGGGAAAGGCGCTGGCCACTTATCTACTGGTCGAAGCAACTGACGGTTATCAGGCTGTCTATGCCCTTCCCGAATTGGATCCACCAACGACAGATCGCCTGATCCTGCTCGCCGATCGCCAGGACGGCGCGGCCTTTCCCGCCAACGTAGGGCCACTAAAGATTATCGCTCGCGGTGACAAGACTCACGCGCGTTGGGTGCGGCAGGTAAAGTCACTGACAATTGTGCAGGCGCCGAAACCGGGGCAGTAGCCCGACCGTGAGGGAGGGCTCGGATCATTTATGCGGCTCAATCGTGTAGTTCTCAGTCTTGAAAGGCTGGAATCCGCGTTTCAGATAATTTGGCATCGCCGCCGGGTCATCAAGCGTGCAGGTATGCAGCCAAACGCGGCTGGCGCAGTGACTCCAGCTCTGTTCCGCCGCGCAAGTCAACAAATGCTTGCCTAGTCCGCGGCCCAGAAATTCAGGCAATAACCCGAAGTAAGCAACCTCTATCGATCCGTCGTCGCACTTTCGCAGCTCGAAATATCCCGCCGGTGCGCCTTCATAGGTCATTAGCCAGATAGAGTTTTCCGGTTGACTCAAGTGCGCCAGGATCTGTTCGTCTGTCCACGGCAGCCGATCGATCCAGCGATAGTTGCGCCCGACCTCAACGTAGAGATAACGAAAGAAGGATGCCGGGCAATTCTGCATCTGCTCGACACGGATACGGGGATCGTCGCTGCGCGCGGCCTGCAACTCTGCCGGGTCGCGCATTTCCAGATAGGTGCGGGTGACTTCGATTGTTGAAGAGGTCTTCATGTGAAGAGAGCATCAATACCATTTTCCAATTGTCATTTTCCATCTTTCATTTGCCATTTAGGTTTCAAGCGGAAGCTGCGCGTAAGGGTAACTCTCATCAAGCAAGCCCTCGCTTACAGTCGGGCTTCTGACACTTGCCGAGCAAGCCACAATCCCAATGTGAAATGTGAAATGGAAAATCCGTACTTTGCCTTTCTATTTCCCGCTCTTTCCACCACCTGCCGCTCTTGCCCGCGGATGAAATCGATCGTAAGCCTTGCGCATGTGCAGGTCGGTGATGTGCGTGTAGATTTCGGTGGTCGAAATGTCCGCGTGGCCCAGTAGCGCCTGCACCGAGCGCGAGTCGGCGCCGTGTTGCATCAGATGAGTGCCAAAGCTGTGACGTAAAGTGTGCGGCGAGATATCAGGAACGCCTGCCTGCGCGGCGTAGGTCTTGATAATCCCCCAAGCCGCCTGCCTGGTCAGCACTCGCCCGCGATTCAAGAACAATTCGGCTTTCGTCTCGCTGCCAGATTGTTTGCGAATTGCAAGGTACCTTTGCAGCCAGTGAACCGCACTCTTACCGATCGGTATGCGCCGCTGCTTGCTCCCTTTGCCATGACAAGTGACGAGACCCGCATCCAGTTCGACGTCGCTCGTCTTGAGCCCACATAATTCTGAAACCCTCAGCCCCGTGGCATACATCACTTCCAGGAGCGCTCGATCACGCACGCCCACGTCGGTCTTGAGGTCGGGCGCAAACAGCAGCCGCTCCATCTCTTCCTCGGTTAGAAACTGTGGCAGGCGCGAGACGAGCTGTGGCGTGTGCAGGTCTTCCGCCGGATGGCGTTTGATGTGGCCGTCGAGCATCAGGAAGCGATAGAAGCCACGCGCCGCGCTCACCGCCCGGCCGACCGATGAAGGCGCCAGTCCTTCGCGTGACATGCTCGCAATCCATTCGCGCAAGTCTTTGCGCTCAAGCCTTTCCACCTGCTTGCCTTGTTTTTGCGCCCAGCCTTGCAGCCTGGCTATGTCGCGCGCGTAGCTTTGCAGCGTGTTTGTCGAGAGACCTTTCTCGACTTGAATATAGTTGAGGAATTCGCGGACCAGATCGCGTTGGTGCAACCGTTCACTCATCGCGACGAGAGTAGCATAAATGCGGGGTGGATCGCGGACATCCTGTCCGCCAGCGGGTGAAGCACGCTCAGATCTGACGACAATCTCTTCTAAGAGATTCGCGCTACGCGCTTAGGCGGACGGGATGTCCGCGCGCTCCACTAAAGGTCTTCCGGTATCAGCGAGAATAACACCGCATCCTGTGACTCGCCGCCGATCAAAAGGCGGTTTCGCAAGACGCCTTCGCGAACTGCACCGGCCTTTTCGGCGACGCGCTGGCTGGCAAGATTTGGAACCGCCGCCAGAATTTCAACGCGGTGCAGACCAACCTCTTCAAAACTGAAACGGGCCATCAAACGCGCAGCTTTGGTGGCGATGCCGCGACCGGCCGAACTGGTTCGCACCCAGTAGCCAAGATTGCCGATCAGATGAACTCGATTAATGAAATTTAATCCCACGCCGCCCAGAAACCTCTCGGTGTCTTCTTCGAAGATTCCAAAGCTGTACCACTCTTCGCTGGCGGCGGCCCGGGCGCGCGAGGAAATGAATTCCCTGCTCTCTTCAATGGAATAGTCCTGGTGACACCAGGACAGCCATGGCGAAACCTCAGCGATCGATTCACGCACCGCTTCATAGAGGCGGCTGACATCGTCATCACGGAAAGGCCGCAGCAGGAGGGAGTCTGTAGTCAGTTGCACTTCCATGTTTCGCGGCAGGTTCTTCGTTACGGCTTCGCAGTCACTTTGTATTTATCGATGAGCTGTTGCATGCCTTCGGTGGAGTTGCTATGGCGATACTTGTAATAAGTCTCGAGGTCCTTCATGGCTTGTTGGCGCGCCTGTTCCAATCGCGCGTTGCCCTCGGATAATGCGACGGCGCGGGCCAAGGTATCGATAACCTTATCGAGCGCTGCCATGACCTTTGGATACTCGTCATTCTTGGCTTTGCCGCTGGGCATATTTTGATAGCGCTTTGCCACGTCCTGATATTCGGCATCAAAGATGTCGATCAGCATCAGATAGTTGAAAGGTTCATTGGGAGCGAGTTCGGTCGCCCTTGTAAACCGAGCTCTCGCCTCAACGCGATCGCCCTTGACCAGACTGAGTATGCCCATTGACTGATACAGCCCTGGCAAATTCGTCTCGAAAAACTTCCAGGTGACGTCATCCATGCCGGGAGGAATTTTCTTCGCTTCAATCAGTTGGATTGCGCGCGTTCCGAATTGCAGGCTCTGTTCGACAAATTTGCCATTCCGCAGTTTAGCCTGATCGGTTCCCAGAACCATCAATCTCACCAAAACACGAATCGAGTCCGGGTTGCTCTTTAGGAACTCAGTGCCGGCCGCAAAGGCTTCGTCAAGTCGGTTCGCGTCCCCATAACCATCGATCAATATGGGAACGATTAGTTCCTGGTCGGATGGTTCTTTGAAAATGCCCTGATATTCCTGCGATAGGCTTATCTTTTGGGTGGCATCCTTGACGGCGGCGATGTCATTTGCCAGGGCCTGGGCCACCCGCGAGCGAAGTGTGCTCTTCGGATATTTCTTGATAAAAGCAGCTCCCGCTTTGAGCTTGGCCGCGGGATCCGGCGCCGCGGTGATCGCCTCGGCGGCTTTTTGTTCGCCGGCCGACACCTTGGGCTGATCGGATTTTTCCTGCGCAACAACCGAGCCGTCTTTGGCGCTTACAAATGACGACCCGCCGGTCAGGAAAAATAATGAAGCGAGCGCAATCCATGCCGCGAATGATCTGATCCTCATCGTTTCACCTTCAAGAGTTTTAGCTTAGGGAACGGCACAATATTGCTTCACCTTCTTGAGTCAGATCAAGTGTGGTAGCGTCCTGAGTGGTTCCGTACTCTCTGTCCCGCTGGCTAAGAACTATCCACGAAATCACACGAACAAGACTTTTCCAGTTTCGTGTATCTTCGTGGATCGTCTTATCTGGCAAGGGAATCTCTTAATGATTTCCCAAATTAAACCTGCTAACACACAAATTATTTTGGCGCACCGCGCCCAATGCTCGAGGGCTTTGCTTGTCTGCGGTAGCGATGAGTTACCGGACGCCGCCGGCCGATGCCGATAGCATTGCGCGAGATGATCAGGGTGGGTGGCAGCTGGCGACGCTTGAATTCGTTCGCCGGCGATTCGACCTGGTTCAGAATGTCGTAAACTAATTGCGCCTCGTGGCCCGCCGCGATGATTTCCTCGGGCGATTGCTTCTGTTCAAAGTACAGCTTCAGGATCGGATCGAGTTTGTCATACGGCGGCAAAGACTGATCGTCAAACTGTTCGGGCGCAAGTTCCGCCGAAGGGCGCTTATCGATAATCGAGCGCGGAATTAATTCGCGCTCGCGATTGTAAAGCCGCGCCAGTTCATAAACTTCAGTTTTCAAGACGTCACCGATTACCGCGAGTCCGCCGTTCGTGTCGCCATAGAGCGTGCAGTAACCCAGGGCCAGCTCTGATTTGTTTCCGGTGGAAAGCAACAGCCGATTTTCAGCATTCGAGATCGTCATCAGGATGTTTCCGCGCAAGCGCGACTGCAGATTCTCGACCGCATGTTCAATGGCCCCGGACTCGCTGCCCACCTTCGGCTCAGGCAAATCCATTTCCCTTCTCAGCACGTGAAACGCTTCGCTGATCGGTTTTTCAATCGTCCTGATTCCCAGGCGCTGCGCCAGTTCGACCGAATCTTCGAGACTGCCACGAGACGAATAGGGTGACGGCATCATCGCCGCGAGGACGTTGTCGGCGCCCAATGCTTCGCTTGCCAGCGCGGCCACCAGCGCGGAATCGATTCCACCCGACAAACCAAAAACTGCTTTCGTGAAGTTATTCTTGCGAGCGTAGTCGCGAATGCCGAGCACCAGCGCCGCGCGCACAGTCTCAATATCGTCACCTGGCAAACAGCGAGAGTCCGCGATACCGCAATCCAGGTCGACCGTCTCGACGAATTCCTCGAACGGCGGCGCTTGCAGAACAATCTTGCCGTGACGATCTGAGATGATGCTGGCGCCGTCAAAAATCACGCCATCGTTTCCGCCGACAAGATTTACAAAAACGATCGGCAGCGCGGCGCTCCGGGCGCGATGGGAAACCATTTCGCAGCGCATTCCCATCTTGCCTTTGTTGAAAGGCGAAGCATTGATCGACACCAGGATTTTCGCGCCCATCTCGATCAATTCCTGGGCCGGGTCGTTTGGATAGAGGCGTTGTTTCCAGAAGGTCTTATCATTCCAAAAGTCTTCACAGACAGCCACGCCCAGATCGCAATCGTCCAGCTTGAACAAGCGACGCTCGCGTCCGGGCTCAAAGTAACGCGGGTCGTCGAACACGTCGTATTCAGGCAGCAGGGTTTTGTCGGCAAAGCCCAGCAACGCTCTATCACGAATGATGGCCGCTGAGTTGTAGAGCCGGCGGCCGTTGGGCTGATCGTTGGGGCGGACGGTGCCGACGATTGCCGTTAAGCCTTCGGTCGCGGCGATGATCTGGTCCAGGGGATCCAACGCCGCACGAATTACATCCGGATCCAGAAACCAGTCGAGCGAGGTGTACCCCTGAATGGTTACTTCCGGAAAAACGATGAGATCGGAACGATCTTTCTTTGCCTGCTCGATGGCGCTGAGGATGCGCGCAACATTGCCTGCATAGTCGCCGTTCGTCGTATTGATCTGTCCGATGGTGACGCGCATCTGAGGAGATTTTAGCATTGATACGGGCGCCAGCTAATACTGCGAGGCTAATGCTGCGAGTTTCTGGCTGTTGATGTGTTCTCCGTGTAATCTGAGTGGCCTTTGTGTCTCTGTGGTGAACATGACGTGAGAACCATTCACCACAGAGACACGGAGGACACTGAGTACGCACAGAGAAAAGCCTTATTCGGAAGAATAGAGTGCTGGATTATAGAAAGGTGCAAAGGCGGCAATCAGAGCGATTTCGAAACTCATCGAACGCGTCAACAGATCGCGCGACAGCACGCCCCAGGCCCCCTGTTTGCTGCGCACGTCGCGTACGCCGGCGACCTCGTCAATTACGATTCCCAACTCTCGCTTGCCCTGGATCACATCTTTGACGATCGCTTCGGGAACGCCGATTGATGGCGACATGCCAAAGCTGTCGCGTTCGCCGTCAGTGACAAACGCCCAGCCACGTAAGAACGTGTGCCACTCGCCTTCAACCGAGATCGAATGGAAGCCGCCTTCAAGTCCGACGTAAAGATCGGCGTCGAGTCTTTGCTCAATGAGAATCTCGCGCACGGCCAGGGCGCGTTGCCGCGCGCCGCTCATCAATTCCCAATCATTCAAGGGCATTGCCGGCGCCTCGGTCTTGACCGCTCGCGCCACTACGCTCGCCTCGCGCCAGCCGGAATCGATCTGGGCCACGCGCGCGATGCTGGCGCGCACGGCCATAATCTTCGCCGCGCGATCCGAACCCAACGCAATGCGCTCGATTCGGGTTTGCCGCACTTGCCTGGTTCGGAAACTTAGAGTTGACATCCCCGCCTGTCGGTTGTTGTAATCGAATCCAGGTAAGAGTACAAGCTTTGCATGGCACAGAGGGAGAGTGCGAAGCGCTTTCAGGAGTGCAGAAATGTCCGTTGCTGAACTCATCTACGATTGGAACAAGGTGGATCCCTTACTTCACAAGCCCGATCGGCACATCGGGTTTGACGACGAGACACTGCGCGACGGTTTGCAATCGCCTTCCGTGTGCGAACCGCCGGTCGAAAAGAAGATCGAACTACTCCACTTGATGGACGCGCTGGGTATCGACACGGCGGACATTGGCCTGCCGGGCGCGGGCGGAACACATGCCGCGGGTGTCGAAATGATGGCCCGCGAAATCGCTGACAAGAAACTGAAGATCCGTCCCAACTGTGCCGCACGCACCCACCGCAATGACATTGTTCCGATCGTGGAAATCTCGCAGCGTGCCGGCATTGCCATCGAAGCCTGCACGTTCATCGGTTCTTCTCCGATCCGGTTCTATGCGGAAGAATGGACCATCGACAAACTTCTGCAAATGACGGAAGAGGCGGTGACCTTTGCCGTAGGTGAAGGCTTGCCGGTCATGTTCGTGACCGAAGATACGACGCGCGCTGATCCGGAAACGATTCGCGCGCTCTACACCACCGCGATTCGCTGCGGCGCCCGGGCCGTCTGCGTCTGCGACACGGTCGGCCACGCCACGCCCGATGGTGCGCGCGAAGTAGTTAAGTTTGTGCGCGGAATAATCGACGAGCAGGGCGAGCAGGTGCGCCTCGACTGGCACGGTCATCAGGATCGCGGCCTGGGTGTGATTAATTCACTGGCGGCGATCGAAGGCGGAGCGGATCAGATTCACGGCTCGGCGTTGGGCATGGGCGAGCGCGTCGGCAACACACCCATGGATCAGTTGCTGGTGAACTTGAAGCTGCTGGGCTGGATTGAAAACGACCTGACCCGCCTGGGCGAGTATTGCGACAAAGCCGCCGAGGCTTGCCGCTGGACTATTCCGCTGAACTATCCGGTGTTCGGTCGCGACGCGTTTCGCACGGCTACCGGCGTCCATGCCGCCGCGGTGATCAAGAGTTACCGGAAAGGCGACACCGAACTCGCCGACTTGATTTATTCAGGCGTGCCCGCGGGACTGTTTGGCTTGAAGCAAGTGATCGAGATTGGTCCGATGAGCGGCAAATCGAATGTCATCTTCTGGCTCGAGAGTCGCGGTCTGGAAGCGAGCGAAGATCGAGTCACGCGCATCTACGAACGCGCCAAGCAAGCGTCGGCTGTGCTGGACGAAGATGAGTTGATGGGGTTGGTGTGAGTGGTATGCGGTGAGGCGCTATAGAGTCATTTTCCATTTGTCATTTGTCAATTGCATTTGGAAAATGGTTTGAAGGAGCTCAGGTCAGGACATGGCCACTAGTTGATTGGAATCGTAACTGTCGCTGAGCCCGCTTTGCCCGCCGGAAAACGTTTCTGCCGCGCTATCCGCAAAGCGGTCGCGTCCCCTCCGGAAGCCTGCGTCACTCGCCCGTTCTCGTCATAAGAAACTTGCACAGTAACCTTCCTGCCGGCGGTTGAGGGTGAAGATTGCGGCTTGACGCTGCTCGGATTAGCTAAGCTTGAGATGTCTTTTGCTTCCCTCTGAGTATTGCCCGTAAAAGCCGTCGTCGTGGTTCCTTGAAGCTTTGCTCGTTCTTTCGCACGAGCCTCGCGCTGTCGTTTGGCAAATTGCTCGGCGTCCGCTGAGTTTACCGCCGGAATCACCGTCTCGTCCGGCGTAGGTGCTGCTGAAGTTTCATTAGCCGGACCTGAAGGCGCAGACGTTTCGGGATTTGTGGCCGGCACGGTCTGGGTCTCTAACGCCAGCTTCGCGGCCTTGCTACGAACATACCTTGCCCACGGTACGCTAATCACCGTCAGCACTAACACCACTGCGAACCCAATGGCGGCTAACGTCCATGGCTTGCCTCGCCAACGCGATTCGTTCTCAGCCTGCGCGAGGAACGCGGGCATCTCTGCGGGCTGGACAGCAGGAACCTCAATCATCGCATCTTTAGATTCATCGTCGTCCCGAGCAAGTTCATCGAGATCACTAACGGCGAGGTCCGGCTCTGTTGTTTTGATTTCCTCGACGGGCGAAGCAGCCTCCTCCTCCGGAAACGCATCCGGTGGCGAAACACCTTCGTCCATTCTCCTCAGTCCTTCCAGAACGACTGAGGTCCACGGTTGGTTGATACTGAGTTCGGGAGGTTCGAATGCCGGACTGAAAGTGAAGGAAGCGTTCGGCAGCGTCAATGCACAGTAGACAGCTTCAATGCCGCGCAAAACGCCAATCCGCGCGTGCACTACTGAGCCGGCTTGCAGATAGAAATAGCCTGGGCCGATTGGGTAGATGACTTTCAGCCGGCCGGTCTTGCGTTGATTACAAAAAAACTCGATTAGCTCGGCAAGAGAAAGATCGCTGAGTTCTCCAGTGAGTGCCATACGTTATTCCTTTTCTGTGCAGGGGATTCTGCGAGGAGCCGGCCTGAAGGAGGTGGAACCCGCCAGGCCGGCTTGAGAAGTTAAGGTAGGGTGAAGTTATAGTTGATCTGGCCGGAGACTTTGACGCTCTGGCCCGAAAGTTTCGTCGGTGAAAACCGCGCGCCCAGAGCGGCCTGCAGTGCCGCGTCTCTCAATACGCCCGGTCCCGACAGGACTTTCGCTGAAATGACTTTTCCATTTTCATCGACAACTACATCGACCTGGACCAAGCCGATGATGCGCAGACGGCGAGCCGCCTCAGGATAGTTTGGCATCGGCAGATTCAATGCCTTTCCATTCAGCACTCCGCGTGAGAGCGGACGCAGCAAGGGCTTTGGCGCCGGTGGCGGGGCATCTACTACGGCAACCGATTTTCGGTCTACATCAATGTGCGCGTTAGTTAAATCGACGCCCATCGGTTGCGCCCCGGACACTTTCAGTTTGTCGAGAGCTGGTGACGGCGGCGGCGTTGCTGTCTTCCTGCTTTCAGTTTCGGCTGGACTCGTCGATGCAGGTTCAAGCATCTTCGCCATAGTCGCGTCGAGGTAATAAAAAATTGTGCGGTACGTGACCTCGGTTGGCTCGAATCCGAGGCGGCCGTTTTCTACTACTGCCAGCGACGTCGTCATCTTCACCCAGTTACCAATAGAGTCAAAGTCGTACTTGTACACTTCTTTGCTGACCAGCGAACCATCGGCATTAACGAGAGTCATCTCGCTGATATTGCCTTTATCGTCATAGCGGTAAACTTCGCGTCCAGTGAGAGTCGAGCCGGTCACGGGAAAGTATTGGTTTTGAGTCTTAACGCCTTTTAGATCGTACTCGGCTGTCTCAAGCAGAGTGCGCTTGCTGTCTTCGATCGATTTCCCGCCCACTGACGACAGTTTGGCGACTTCGGTTCGGACTCGCCGTACGGGACCGATCAATCCATCGCGCGCGCGATCGGTATCGCCGGGCGCCTCGGCAGCCGGCTGAAGGTTGTTTGCCTTGGCTGTCAGGTTTCCCTGACCGCTGGCAATTGCGAACATCATCGTGAGAGACAGGCCCGCGAAGGCAATTCGGATCACTTGCGTCGGCATTTTGTTCTCCTGTTCTTACTTGAAAATGTGAGGGTGCGGGTCGCGTCTTCACCAGGGCAAGTGAGAAGCCTGAACACGGCTTCGACCTTTGGAATCTTACCGTGTTAAAGCAAGTTTGTCCAGAGTCAACAATGGAGAAATCGCCGCAAAAATGGGGGATTCAGCTATTTTTTCGCAGGCGATCGCGGATACGAAATAAGCAGACCCGCGATCTCGTCAATCAAACGGACCGGGTTGTTGCGCACCGTAGAGTCGTTGCAGAAGATTGAAAAGCAGAGGATCTCGCCATTTTCGGCGGCTGCATAACCAGAGAGCGAGTGAACGTACGAGATTGTTCCCGTCTTGGCAGATATCCGTCCGGCTCCCCGCTGGAGGCGCGATCCCAGCGTCCCGTCGCGACCGGCAATAGGAAGCGAATCATGAAAGGTTGTCGCCGAATTTGTTTTGCCGATAGCTACCAGCAAACGCGCCGTTGCTTCCGGTGTGACTAAATCCAGACGTGAAAGGCCTGAGCCATCGCGAATCGCCAGACCATCGTCTGAAATCCCATTGCGTGCCAGCCATGATCTGACGACTGCTGTGCCCGCTTCATCATCGCCACGCTCGCGGTTCTTCCGCGCGTCGGGATCGGGCGCCGAGGCTCCACGCTCTTTCCCCAGCGTGCGCAGAATGAGCTCGGCGAAAAGATTGTTACTCTCTTTGTTTGTCTTTCGCACGATCTCGGCGAGCGTGGCGCTATCCTGAGAAGCGATCTCGAACGCCTTCTGGGGATCGAATTTTTCTTTCTCAGGCAGGCGAAAGTCGCGACTGCGAACTTCGCCGTCCACCTTGATGCCGCGCGCAACCAGGGCCTGCTTGAAAAGAGTCGCCGCCCACAAGGCCGGATTGTGAACCGAAAGAAAAGCTGAGTAGGATCTACCACCAACGGGAAAGTCTCCCCACACACGCAATTCGTTATTGGACAAGCCGCGATTGATGCCGACGGTGTTGGTGGCCTCGCGCTCGCCGGTCATCGTGATGTTCGTCAGGTGCACAAACCCGGCGTCCCGACTCACGGCCACACTGGCGGCGCTGCCAGGCTTGCTTCCGGGCGCAATCGTCAGCTCAAAACTATTCTCGTCAATTGTTAGGGCGCTGGGCTCAGCGCCGAAGTACCATTGCAGATCGTTCCATTGCCAGCCGAGGCCGAATAGTTCGCTGCGAAAATAACTTTCATCACCGATGACATTTCCGCGGACGTGACGCACGCCACTTTGATAAAGCTGATCCGCAAATTGCGCCAGCGATGCTCCGGAGCCTTGCCGGACTGACATCAGATCGGGAGCGCCGCGTCCATAGAGCGTGACATCGCCGGCGATGATGCCATCCGCGTCCGGCTGTTTGTCGACATAGACCGAGGTGCGCCAGCGATAATCCGCGCCCAGCATATCTAGCGCGACCGCCGTCGTGTAGACCTTCATATTCGACGCGGGAGTAAACAGACTGTCGCCATTGCGGGAATACAGCACGCGCCCGTCTTTCGTCGAGATTACAAAAACTCCCCAGCGCGCTCGTGTCAGATCGCTTCCGTCGATCGCTCGATCAATCTCCTGTGACAGGGCCGCGTCGTCCGGCTGTTTCGCAGCGCTCGGCTTAAGCGGGGCGCTTGCAGCCGGAGTCGCGGCCGGGCCCTTTGCTTTCTCTTTTGATTCGAAACCAGATCGGGCAATCAAAAGTGAGGCGAGAAAAAGAGTTGGCAGGACTACCTTCAAGAGAGCTAACTTCGTAATCTTCTGTTTAGCCATTTTCGTGATTCTTAGCTGGCGAAAAGCTTCTCTGTTCGTCCGGCACTGAGCAACTCTCGGGTAGCGGCATACGTCTCTTCGACTTCAATCTGCGCGATGCTCTGGCTGAAGATCAGCCGTTGAGATTCGGCCAGTGGCACGTAAGCGTGCGGCGTCGGCAGATCGATCAGCACTACGATCGGCGTCCCGACCGCCGCGGCGATATGGACGGGGCCCGTATCATTCGAAACAAACACCGCCAGCCGTGCCTGCGCCGCCGCGAGCTGCGGTATCGTCAGCTTGTCCAGAATAACGCACGACGATGGAAACTGCGCGCGCATCTGGGGCACCAAATGTCGCTCCTCCGGCCCCACAAACACTACCGACCGCACCCCGTCGTTGCGCACCAGAAAATCCGCCAACTGCACAAAGCTTTCCAGCGGCCAGCATCTTCCGGGATGGCCGGCGCCGGGAAACAATCCCACCAGCGGGGTGCCGGATTCGGCTTTTGACTTGCGCAGCAAGACATCCACCGCGCGGTCATCTTCGGCCCGGGTCGTCAGCTTCGGCACTCGCGCCGCGTTTTTGATTCCCAGCGGAACCAGCACGTCGAGATAGCGATCCACCAGATGCTGTTCCGGATCGTTTTTATCAACGGGCGGTTTGGGATCAAAGTTAGCGAGAAAGTCGAGCGAGCGTCCGGGTCGCCGCGCAAATAGACGATTGCGGGCTCTGGAAAGAAAGCCCAGCAGATTCGTTTCCGCGAAACTGTGCAGGTCGATCACGAAATCAAATTCGCAGCGGCGAACGTCTTTGACGATTTGCAGGATTCGCAGAACTGAAAGTGGTTGAAATCCGTCGCGTAAGCCGACGCGGTCGATCTCGATGGTCGCATCCGCCAGGCCTGACATTTCGATTATCTCCGCGCCGGGCCGGCCCACAGCCACAGTCAGGCGTGCATGAGGAAAATGATCGTGGATCGCGCGCAACGCCGGCAGACTCATGACCACGTCACCGAGCTGGCCAAAATCGATTACCAGGATGTTGCGAGGGTTGAAAGTCACTTCAGATGCTTGTCGAAAAAATCTGCTGCCGCATGATACGCGCGCAGCCAGTCCTGGTGCCGCAGAAAATCGTGTATCTCGTCCGGATAGATCAACTCTTCGAAGTACACGCCGTTCGCACGCAGCCGCCGCACCAGATTGACCGTCTGCGAAAACTCAACGTTGCGATCGGGGCGAAAGCCCGGGGGATCGAATTGGATTTGAACCAAATGAGCCCGCGAAGCGGGCGGTAGAACTGATACGCCGTCTCCTCAGATGCTTTCTGCCGAAGTTCTCTTTTTTCGCCCATCTGCGCGCACGATTCTAACATCAGCTTGCAGCGGTTAACTAAGATTCACGAAACATCTGCTCGTCTCCGTTTGCGCCACTTACCTGATCTGCTAATCTTGTTTCGAACCAAATGAGCGCAGCAACTTCAAATCATGTCGTTCCCGAAATCCCACGACACGGGCACCGTCACGGGCGCGCGCGCGAAAGCCGCCGGCGGTTGACGATCGTCCTGGTTCTAACCGCCGTGTACATGTTCGCGGAAGCGTTCGGCGGTTGGTGGACAGCGTCGCTGGCGCTGATGGCCGACGCCGGTCACATGCTGGCTGACGTGGCCGCGTTGTCGCTGGCGCTGATGGCCGTCTGGTTTAGCACGCGGCCGGCCACCCCGGGGAAGACGTTCGGCTACTACCGCCTGGAAATCCTGGCCGCTCTGATTAACGGAGTCGGGCTGGTGCTGATCGCGCTCTTCATTTTTTACGAGGCCTACCAGCGCTGGTTTACTGCGCCAAAAGTGCGCAGCATCCCCATGATGTTCGTCGCCACCGGCGGCCTTTTGGTTAATCTGATTTGCGCGCGTTTGTTGCATCGAGATCGCAAAGAAGATCTGAATGTCCGGGGCGCCTGGCTGCACATTATGGGTGACGCATTGGGATCGGGAGCTGCGATCGTGGCCGGCGCGGTGATTACTATTTCGGGCTGGAACGCCGCGGACGCGCTCTTCAGCGTGCTGATTGGCCTGCTGATCGTGTGGAGTTCATGGCATCTGATACGTGAAGCTACCAACGTCCTGCTCGAAGGCACGCCGGCACACATCAATCTGGCAGCAGTAGAAGACACGATCCTGGCAACGGAAGGCGTCACCAACGTCCACGATCTGCACATCTGGACCATTACTTCCGGGCACGAAGCCTTGAGCGCGCACGTCATTCACGCTTACTCAATTTCACAACCAAACCTGCTTAAAGAGTTGCGGACGAAACTGCACGATGGTTTCGGCGTCGATCATTTGACCATCCAGATGGAAACCGGCGATTTTGAAGATGAAGCGTTGCACTTCTGTCAGGCTGGTACGGCGTGCTTTCGATCTGAAAGGGAGTAGGGGTAAGGGGCGAAGCTGCGAGATTGAAATGATTTCTACTTTACTTAAGCCCTCACCCTAACCCTCTCCTTAACCCTCTCCCAGAGGGAGAGGGAACCGAGACAATATGCCAACCATCGAACTCGGTTACGGCCGCTCAGCAATAACCTTCGACTACGACACGGCACGATTTGACGTCCTCGCCCCGGGCGAAGCAGCATCGCATCCTCTTTCAGACGTGGAGATAGGCGCGGCCCTTGACGATCCTATTGATTCACTGCCGCTCGAAGAATTGGTAACAGCGGGCGAGAGTGCGCTGATTGTCGTTTCTGATGCCACGCGGGCTACCGGCAGCGCCCAAATCGTCAACCTGCTGGTGCGCCGTCTAATTGAAAACGGCGTTTCTCCTGGGGACATAGCGATCATCTTTGCAACTGGAATACACCGGGCGGTCCGCGCCGACGAAAAAGCCGAACTGCTCACGCCCTTCATCGCCCAACGCATTCGCACCATCGATCACGACGCCTATGATCCCTCGCAATTGATCCAGCTCGGTTCTACTGAACGTGGCACGCCGGTCCAAGTCAATCGTGCGCTGAAAGAATTCGACAAAGTAATTCTCACCGGCGCGGTTCGCTTTCATTATTTCGCGGGCTTTGCCGGCGGGCGCAAATCGATCTGCCCGGGTCTGGCGGCAGCGCAAACCATCAAAGCCACGCATATGCTGGCGCTGGATTTCGAAGGTGGCGGCCGCCGCGCGGGTGTCGGCGCCGGGCTGTTGGAAGGCAATGCGGTCAGCGAAGAATGCGAACACATCGCCTCAATGATCGATCCCGTCTTTTCAATCAACGCCATCGTCGATGAGCGCGGACGTTGCGAAAAGGTTTTCGCCGGCCACTGGCGCACGGGGCATGCGCGCGCCTGTGAAGATTACGCTGCCGGTCATTCAGTTCGAATTTCTGAAAAGCTCGAGATCGTTGTCGTTAGTTGCGGCGGTTCTCCCTTCGACATCAACCTGATTCAGGCGCACAAGGCCCTGGACATGGCGGCGGCGGCATGTGTCGACGGCGGTACGATTGTCCTTTTGGCTGAATGCGGGGACGGTTTAGGCAGACCGGATTTCCTCAAGTGGTTTGAATCAGACGATTCGCGCGCGTTGGAGCTTCGCTTACGCGAAGCTTATGAAGTCAACGGCCAAACCGCCTGGGCGCTTTTTACTAAAGCCGAGCGCTTTAAGGTTCACATCGTCACGAAATTGCCGGACGATGACGTGCGCCGGATGCGGATGAATCCGGCGCGCTCGCTCGAAGATGCGTTAATGGACCTTTCGTCAGACACGAAGGGTTACATCATGCCGCGCGGCGCGGCGTCGCTGCCAGTACTTGGCTCGCCGTGAGCTCTTCCTCACGGTCGACGCTTCGTGTAGCTTCGTGGATAGTAGTCCAATGTTTTTAGCAGCCCCTACACAACTTTCATCTTCCATTTGCCGCGGCGAAAGAAGAACGCGCTTACAATCGCCAGCGTGGAAAACGCGATCGTGATTGCCAGGAAGACCCCGCGAGGTCCGAAGCCAAATACAATCGAGAGCACATAAGCCAGCGGTAGTTCCCATAGCCAGAATACGAAGAGGTTAAGGATCGTTGGCGTCCAGGTGTCACCCGCGCCATTGAACGACTGGGTCAGGACCATGCCGTAGGCGTAGAACACAAAACCACAGGCAACGATGCGCAAGCAATCCACTCCGTAGGGCACGACCGCCGGATCGTGCGTGAAAAGTCCGATGATCTGTCTGGCGAAGACAACAAATATCAACCCCACCGACCCGAGGAAGATCAAGTTGTAGAAGCCCGCCTTCCACACCGCGCGCTCGGCGCGTTCGGGCTTCCCGGCACCCAATGCCTGGCCCACCATCGTCGCGGCGGCGTTACTCATTCCAAACGACGGCAGCAGCGCGAAAATGATCACGCGTATGCCGACGACATAGCCGGCTAAGGCATCGGTGCCAAAACTCGAAATCGTGCGCACCAGGCCGATCCAACTGGCCATGCCGATGAAAACCTGAAAAGTTCCGGTCGCTGACAGGCGCACCAGACGGCCCATGATGGCCGGCTCGAGCCGGAAGTGCGGGCGTTTAATTTCAAATCGTCCACCTTTACGAACCAGGCGGCTGAACGCATAGAGGGCGCCGCTGCCACGGCCAATGTTGGTCGCGACTGCCGCACCGGCGATGCCCAGCCTGGGAAAGGGACCGAGACCGAATATGAAGCAGGGACCGAGCACGATGTTGATGGCGTTTGCGAACCAGAGGACGCGCATCGCAATCGCCGCATCGCCGGCCCCGCGAAAGATGGCGTTGATCATGAAGAGCATCACGACCGTGACATTGCCCGCGAGCATGATGCGCGTAAACCACACGCCCTGCGCAACGACAGACGGCGACGCGCCCATCAGCGCGAGCAACCTCGGCGCCAGTGGAGCACCCACCAGTGCCAGCACGATTGCCACTATCAAACCCAGCGCAATGGACTGCACTGCCGCGCGCGCGGCCCCGTCCGGATTATGTTCACCGATCCGCCGCGCTACGGTCGCGGTGGCTCCAATACTCAGGCCGATCGCAAGCGCGTAGATCAAAGTCAGCAGCGACTCGGTCAGGCCAACCGTCGCCATAGCGTCGGGGCCAAGATAAGAAACCCACTTGATATCAACGACCGCGAAGATGCTTTCCATGCACATCTCGAGCACCATCGGGATCGCCAGGAGAATGATCGAGCGGCCGATGGGTCCGACCGTGTAGTCCTGTCGGCTGCCGCGCAGTGACTCGCGAATCGCGGACCAAAAACTCATCGACTCGGAAGGAGCGGAAACGTCAGAAGCGATGGTGGTCGAGTCAGTAGCTTGTTCTGTTGATGGATTCTCGGAACCTGACATAATTAATTATTACCCAAGGCGGGATCGCGCGATTTGTGAGAGTCTGTGAATTATTGGCGCCGCACCCTTGAAGTCCGACAAACTTTAGTTGTCGAAGTCCATCGTTCGACCGTTGAGCCGACAAACTGAAGTTTGTCCGAACATCCATCTACGGCACCGGACGTAGAATGATCTTTCTATTCCGATTACCCAGTTTCAGCACGATTGGGCGATCGAGCTGAATCGGGTGCCGCTCGCCGTCAATGCTGATGATGAAGTTAACCGGCGCAGTCTTTTCAACTACCGGAGTTTCAGCGGGAGGAGGAGCTGCTTCTGTCGGTTTGGCGGCGTCGTAAGTGCGAGTCAACAGATTAGTCGCCACGATGCGCCAACTCGCGGGAGTGCAACGCAGACGCAGACCGGGCGTGTCGGTTTCCGCGGATTCATTCGGGGCCAGGGTATCAAGCTTGAACAGTCCTTCACCACAGCGCACGGCGCCTGAGTCGTAGAACGTCGCCCAGCCGGTCACGTAAGTGTAGAAGTTGGGGCTGATGTTTTTTACCGCCAGGCGCACATCGGTCACCGGTGAGTCGTCTGACCCGTTGAGCACGGTGGTCAACAAGCGACCCTCGAGTGCGGCAGCGCCTCTAGCGTCGAACGCGGTGGCCGCTTCGTTCAGTCCCGCCCGCTGTTCGGCAGGTTGTTGCGCGGAAACGGAAAGCGCGCCGGAGCTGACAATCGTTAATGCAAGCAGGAATAGTCTCACGATAGGAATCTCCTTTGATTCATCGAGCCCTCCCTGACGGTCGGGCTTGCGGACACGGGAACCGGCGGGCGGCAGCCCACCACTAAACTCAAACAAAAAGATTTCTTCAGATTCGCTTCAGCACTCGCTGAGCCAGCGTCTTTGACTTTTTCAGCTTGGACTGCTCGTCGCCGGCGCCGCCGACGCTGATGCGAAAGAAGAGATCTTTCTTCAGCACGTATAGGGCGCCTCCCACACGGCTCGCGAGCCAATAAGCATCTTCACCGAGGCCGGCGATCTTCTCTGGCGGAACTGATGCCTCGCTTTCTTCGCCCTTCTTTTCCTTTTCCTTCGCTTCACGATCGCGGTCCTTGCCCTTCTCTTCTTTACGGCCGAAGGTATCTTTCCAAAACGTCCTGGGATTGGCGGCTCCGCCACCTTCGCTGGCGGTCGTGACGTTCAGCACCACTGAGTTCGACGAGGTCGGCAGGGAATAATAGCACTGCGAGACGATGAACCCGCCATCCTGGCGATCCGATCTCTGCGCCTCCTTCACAGCTTCGCCCTGGACTTCCTTGAGGTCGGCACTGGTCAGCAGGTTGCACGTATCGATTTTCGCTTTTACTGCCGCCGGGTTCGGAGTAGCGGGCAATGTCGCCGGGTTGGCCATTGTGGCCGGACTGGCAGACGCGGGCGTGTTGGCGGTGTTCGTGGTGCTGGTATCGTTCGAACTGCAACCGGTCGTAATCACAACGAGACAAAAAATAACTGCGTAACCTTTTGCTGGCATCAGACCCATTTTCCTCCTGAAGCGTCCTGAACCCACCCGCTACCACAGGTGGTACTGACAAGCGCGTGATGAACCCAACTCGCTACCGCGGGTGATACTAACTGACTGCTAGGCTCGTGGCCGCAAGCGCACGACTTCGGTTCCCACGGCCGGTCGATAAGCGCAGACCCGATTGCGCCCGCTGCGCTTGGCCCGATAAAGCGCGGAGTCGGCCATTTCTACCAATTGAATCGGATCGCGCGCGTCTTCCGGATAAGACGCGACCCCGACGCTAATCGTTATGCGGTGCGTACGCGGGGCTTCACTACTACCGCGTCGCACGGCGGGGAACTCGTGCTTCTCAATGGCCGATCGAACGCGTTCAGCCGCGACCAATCCCTGCGCGTAATCAGCATCCAGCAAGAACGCGGCGAACTCTTCACCGCCAAACCGGGCCCCGACGTCGCCGGCGCGCAAAGAACTCTTGATCACTGCGCCGATTTCTTCCAGCGTTTCGCTGCCGACCAGGTGACCGTAGGTGTCGTTAACTTCCTTAAAATGATCGATGTCCATCATCAGGACGCAGAAGGGCATCGACTCAGCTTCGGCGCGCGCGGCTTCCCGCCGCATCTCGGAAAAGAAAGACTTGCTGGTGAGCAGACCGGTCAGTTCGTCATGGACCAGCAGGCGGTGAATCTGTTGCTGAAATTCGCGGTCAATCTCGTCCAGCATCTCAAAGCGAATCAACTGATCGCCTACTTCGAATTTATCGCCGTCCTGCAGGAACTCCTGATCGATGGCTTTGCCGTTGAGCAGCGTGCCGTTGGTCGACTTCAGATCGTTCAGGCGATACCGGGTTTCGCCGGTGGCTTCGTCGCGCTCGGTCGTGATCCGCGCATGAAGGCGCGAAGCGCGCGAGTCGTTAATGCGGATGTCGGCTTCCAGCGCGCGACCCAAAGTTACCTCTTTACGTTCCAGAGGAATCGGGACTGCGAGCAATTCTCCGCGCAGAAAAACCAGCGCCGGTCGCCGTTCGGTCGAATGTTCTCCGGGGCCGCCGCTCTGAGTCGTGCTCAGTCTGGTGCGACCGGACGCGTCTTCTGGATTGCTCGCCATTGACAGCCTGATCGTCGGGCTTGCTTGAAACTACTAATTTGCAGATATCCGCCGTGCCAAGCCGCGTATCTTATCGCGGGGCTTCCCTTCACGGCAACATTTTATGGCCGGTTATATCTCGAGCGTGAACTTGCCGTAGGCCGCCCTGGATCTGGGACCTGCTTGTCGGATGCCGTAGCCTACCTCTATAATTTCCTTCTGTTACCAGCAACCAGACGATCGTTGACGGGGCGGCCGCGAATGAGTTCATTCAACTTGCGAGAGCGAACCCCTCTAAGGAGCTTTTGATGGCCTGTAATCTGACCAAGACCGAGGTAGAGCCTCTTGTTTGTCCTAATTCTCCTCAGGAATTAACAGTCGAGCGCGTGGCGATAGCGAGCCTGCCCACGGAATGGGGCGACTTCAAGATCGCGGGTTATCGTTCGCGTATCAGCGACGAAGAGTTCGTTGTCCTCTATAAAGGCGAGTTGCGCCCGGATGTCCCTACTCTGGTGCGGATTCATTCACAATGCCTGACCGGGGACGTGTTCGGCTCGACGAAGTGCGATTGCGGGGCACAGCTTCATCGCACCATGCAGATGATTCAGAAAGAAGGCCGCGGAGCGATCGTCTATCAGCAACAGGAAGGCCGCGGCATCGGCATCCTCAACAAGATTCGCGCCTACGCGTTGCAGGACGAAGGCGCAGATACGGTCGAAGCCAACGAGCGCCTGGGGCTGGCCGTTGATTCGCGTGAGTACCGCCAGTGCGCCGAAGTTCTTTTTGACCTGGGCTTATGTCAGGTGAAAGTGATTTCCAACAACCCGGGCAAGCTGCACGCGCTGAAGGAAGCGGGACTCGAGATCGTGGAAAGAGTGTCTATTCAGGTCGAGCCGTCCGAAAGAGCGGCGAACTATTTACGAACTAAGAAGGAAAAGCTGGGCCATTTGCTCGAGTTAAGGACGGCGCCTCCTGACGACGAAGCTTGAGACATCCGAGCTTCCTTTCGTCTACTGAATCGAAAAGTTACCCTCGCGCGAGGCAATCGACTTGCTCGTTGAATCCGTAACGATCAGTTTTAGTTTGTACGCCCCTACCGGAAAACCCTCGAGGGGAAACTCTCCAACAACTGGTATACGTCCGACGTCCGTTACTCCTGCCGTGGCCACTGGAGTCGCCGGCGTTTGAATCAGCACTTGACCCTCTCGCCGCAACTCCAGCTGCAAAACGATCCTTGGAGCCGCTGTTGAACGATCTGCGTTGTACACAAATGCCTGGAACCTGAGTTTTCCGGTTTTCGCGAATCTGCGGTCGGGCTTGATAATCCACTTTTGAGACGTACCCTGGCTACCCGGCACGCTTTCACTGAGGAAAAGACTGCTCATTGAAAAATTACCTTGCGCCAAATTCGGAATTTCGATCCATGCTGTGACGCTTCCTACGCGACTTGACTTGCTGTCGCGGGCGGCGATACGCACCTGGTGAAGGCCTGGAGGAATTTTCGGAAACTGAAGCGTAGTAACTAGTGAGCCCTCCTTATTATCAGCGGGAATGGTCACTTGCTGTTTCAGACTGGATAATATTTTGCCGCCATCGTCAATCACAGCACCCATCACATCCAACCCCGTATCCGCCTTGTTTCCTGCTTCTGGAGAACTAATGATCGCTTTCTCGATTTGCGCGGAGGCCGCCACCACGAGACCGTCCTTTTCTGTGTTCAGATAACCCACAGAAACAATTATCGGGATTCCGCGCTTAGGATAGGAGGCCCGGATTGCCGTAAACAGTTGATCATCTACTGAGAGTGGCTTCTCGGGGGCAGTGTTGGCTTTGGCTTCAGGATCTTCGGCGAAGAAACCACCACTAACCCGCACGACCAGGTCAGGTCGATCTTTGATATTCACCTTCAGTTGGCGAAATCCATCTTTCGCTTGCGCTGCATTCTCTGGACGCCAGGCCAGCAGGTAATAAGCTGATGTCTCGCTGATTGCCTGCGCGATCCCGGGATCGAGATTGTTCGAGTTGAGCCAGGAGCGCCCACCCGTTTCATCAGCAAGATTGTGCAGCGGTTCCTGAGAGGCCCTGACTTCCGAGAGGTTGATACGTGCGACGCGACCGGAGGTATCAAACAAGCCGGACTTAGTTGCATCGGTCATGCCGGAAACGAGGCCGCGCGCGTCGACCGTATAGACCACGGTGCCTGTCCGCATTGCCGCATCTGTAATGCGACGCAAGTCATAAGCCTGCGAAGAAGAAATGAAGTTGATGAAGAATCCATCAGACACAAAGATTAAGAGTTTGCGTTCCGGCAAAGGTGCAGCCCTGCGCACCAGGCTCTCGAGAGAAGTAAGTGTGCCCAGGGTAACCTGAGTAGCCTGGCGGGTGATGACACGCGCACGCGACCTTACTATTCTCTCCGCCTGCATCCGTGCTGTGTTTCCCGCGGCGCTAGGGCCGGTACGACCCGAAGTGCTGTTTCCACTACCACCGGAACTACTGCCCTGGCGATCTGAACGCGTATTAACTTCATCGAGCACGGCGTTATTCGTCATCGTAGCGTTAGTGCACGGACGGCTGCCTATCTTAAAGGCGTCCTGACATGTTTTCTCCACGAAGAGTTCTATAACATCTGGTTGATTCTGCTCGATCGCGTAGGCTTGGTACTCGGTCATTGGGGGATCTTGCATATCAGTCACACTGTACTGGCGGGGCTTAAGCCGCTCAATTGCCAGCCCTAACACGGCTTTGTTATTTGTCAGTTGCTGCAGAAAGCCTAACTGGCCGCTCGCAGTTGTGATTGCTACCTGATCTGAATCTCCCATTACCTTATCGACGAACTGCTGCAGCGTCCGGCGAGTCCGTAGAAGGCTATCGGGCGATAAGTGCATGTCGTCGACGAAAAAGAAGACCGTACGACCGCGGGCTGCCGATGTAGTCGAGTCGGTGGTCACATTGTCTTTTTCGGTGGCAGGACCGGCACTATTGCGCGCAGTTATGACGGCTGCTTCTCTGCGACTTCCCGCGGTAACTTGTTCGAAGAAGGAAATGTTTTGAGTCTTTCCCTCAACCAGCAACTCAAACTGCTCAGGTCGCAAGCCCTCAACAAAACGGCCTTGCTTGTCGAGCACGGTGACATCCGTCTGCACCAGGTCTGCGTTTATTCGTATGACGTCATCTTTTTGTTCAGAGGGTCGCTGCTGCGCTCGTCCGGTGGAGATAATCAGCAGGACCGCCAGGGAAAACGAAGAAAAAGCGCGCCTGGTAAAGCTAATTCGAGATGGCATATTCTTTCAATTGGAATCAGAGAAAACACAATTACTTAGAGGCGAGAGACTTCTTAAGCTTATCCACCAGCGCTTGCACCTGGGCAGCAAATTCACCGTTGGGAGACAGTCGCAGATATTCTTGATACTCTATCAGCGCGTTGTCAGGAAATCCCGCGCGAATGAAAATATTGCCGGCAAGCAGACGTGCTAGGGGTAGATTGGGTTGCAGTTGGATCGTTCGCGCGATATATACACTGGATTTCGCGATGTCGTTCAACTCCCAATGGATACGTCCAAGTGTGAAATTACTTTCCCAGGAGTTGTTGTCGAGCTTTAGGGCCTCTTCAAGCAGTTTCTGCCCCTCCCCATACTTCTTCTGCCGCCTATAAACTTCACCCAGCGATGCCATCGCCAGAACCGACTTTGGATCAACTTTCAACGCACTTCGCAGGGCATTCTCCGCTTTCTCCCACTGACTCCCATCCATATACAACTTGCCGAGCAAGAAATGGGCTTCGTAAAAGTTCGGATAAATGCTGATTGCCTTCTGGATATAGGTAATCGCCTCGTCCGGTTTTTTGTCGGCAAGGGCCGCGCGGCCTTTCTCTAAGGCAGCCGCGGCTAGAACCGGCACGTTCGCATCAACTACGCGCGAACGCCCCTCCCCGCGTGGTCGGAAGGTTGCTGTCTCGGGTACAAGCTGAAGCATGACGTAAATGCGCGGATTGAAGCGATTAACATCTACCGCCTGCGGCGGAGCAGAAAGGCCCTGTGCCTTAGCCGATACGCTGTACTGCCCTGGTCGTAATCTGGAAAAGCGAAATCTTCCCATGCTGTCGGCTGCGCCTTGATCCACGAGCGCGCCGCTCGACGATTCGAGCCGTACCACCACGTTCTCTATCACTTTGCTGCCGGCAGACCGCACTTGACCTGATACCTCGTAAGAGGATCCGGGGAGCATCGCGTCATTATCAGTTTGGGCGAGGACGGAAGAAACTAAGAGAAAGAAGAGAAAGACTACGGCCAAGAGATGAACGAATTTCAGCGAAGGCATCGGGCGCTCAGTTTCCTTCCTGGTTGCGGCAAGAGCCCTATGATCCACCCAGAACATGGGCCTTTGGGGCATAAGAGCTGGTGAGAAGAGAAAAGCCGGGAGGCGCGAAACGAATCACGCCCCCCGGTTGAAGAATTAAAGCCAAACCTAGAAGTTTAGCTTCAGCCCAAATTGAATGGTGCGCGGACGATTAGCGGTGGCGAGAATTGAAGAATCGCCAGTACTGACGTCGACGATACCGTAATTGCCGAAAGAACCGCCGGCAGCTTGCGGGCTTTGGAACGCTGGATGATTGAAGACGTTGAAGGCTTCTGCCCGAAATTCTATGTTGACCCTTTCAGTGATGTTCGTCCTCTTAACCAACGACATATCGTGGTTTGTCTGGAATGGACCGCGGAAAACATTCCGCCCAATAGTGCCGAGGGCGGAGTACCCGGTGCAACCAGGATCCGTGCTGGCCACAATCTGGTTCTGGTTGTTCACACACCGACCACCGGAGATGAAAGCACCAAGGTTGACGTAGTTATCAAGCCGGCTGATAACGCTGCCGCTTGTCAAGATCGCCCCGGTTCCGATGGTGGCACGGCTGCCATTAATAAAGTCAGTGTCTTGCAGCGTGTACGCGCCAAAGTCAGCGATCAGGAAGGGCGTGCCCGACTGGAAGGTGCTGACGCCGTTTAGCTCCCAGCCGTGCAAAAACTTGCCGAGGCCATGATTGTCGACACCCAACCACTTGCCGAAGGGTATCGCGTAGTTGTAGCTGACAACCAACCGATGGGTGCGGTCAAAGTCCGACAGCCCCTTGTTGGATTTGGCGTTCAATAAGTCGCCGATGTCCAGCAAACCGTTAAGCTCATCCCCGAAGCTTGAACCCGAGCCGTTGTCAACCGACTTGGCGAAGGTGTACGCCGCCTGGAGATAGAGCCCGCCGGAGAAGTGACGGGTCAGGGAAGCTTGCAGCGACTTGTAATTAGAGAACGACTGCTGCGTCTGAGCAAATAGACGGCTGTTGGCAAGACCAAGATACTGAGATGGGACCCGCGCATTTATGTTCTCCGCAGTGCTCTGCGTGATTGTGATGCTGCCGTCCGAGTTCTTGACTGTGCCAGGTGCAAGCGTACCCGCCGGCGCCGTAACCAGGTTAGCGAGACTTGCCGGGATGACGCACGGCGTTGCGGTGGTACAAAACTGCCCTGGATTGACCGGAGCCCCCGTGCCAATTAACCTCCTGCCGTTTGTGCCCACGTAACCGACTTCGACCACAAACTTCTTGGGAAGCTCATGTTGCACGGTCACGTTCCACTGCTGCGCGTAAGGTGCTCGGAAGTTACGCACCGGAAAGAAGCGGAAGCCGCTATCTGGCCCGCCACCGGGACTATTAAAAATAGGAGTACCATCCGCGGCGAACCCGGTGAGTCGCGGTATTATCGCCACAGTAGCCAGCGGGAAGTCAGAGTTAGGCCGCTGACCCGGGAAGGGGTTTGTAGCAGTAACGCTAAAGGGCGAGGCGCTGAAGTCCTGTGAGAAAGGTGAGCCGCCTGAAGTTTGCAGCAGCGACTGGTTTGAGACCCTCTGGAAATAGACGCCGTACCCACCGCGTAAGACCGTCTTTTGGTTGCCGAACAGGTCGTACGCAAAGCCAAATCGTGGCGCCCAGTAAAACTTGAAGCAATCGAGCATCGTGCAGTTGCTTACGCCAGGCGTGCCGACTTTAGGAGTAGCCGCCGGATTGATGATAGCGAGTGGCGGCGCTGCGCCATCGCCGAGACCGCGGAAGTTGGAAAGGAAGTTGAATTTCTCGTGGGCGATACTCAAACCTTCAAGCCGTACGCCCACGTTCAAGGTAAGCCGCGAATTGAACTTCCAATCATCCTGGACATAGTAAGAGTGATCCAGCGCGCGGAAGTAGAAGGTGGAGAAACCAGCCCTGCCCTGTGTAGTAGTGACGCGACCCAAGAGGAAGTTCTGCAAGCCCACCAGGGCCGGAATGCCGGCGCCTCCGGCGCCTGCGGCTGTGTTTCCGAAGCTGACTGAGCCGCGGGTGGCGAAGTTGTTATAACGGTTCAACTCGTACTTGCTACCTTCACCGCCAAAACGGAATTGATGACTTCCCCACGAGTACGATACGTCGTCGCCGAGGACATAGGTGTTGAAGGTGCCGCCGCGATCGTCATTGACCCCAGCACCGATAGAGAATGACCCGCTCACAATTGCCTGGTAAATACCCGGGAACTGTCCGGAATTACCACGAGTAGCTCCTACATCGGCTAGTGTGATCGTCTCATTGGGTAATATAGAGAAGTTGAAGCGATTAAGCCCTGCGCGAAAATCGTTTACAAGCTTCGACGAGATCACGGTCGTAAGCCCGAGCTTAACAAACTTATTAAAGCCCGGCGCAAACTGCGCATACTTCAGAGTTCCGCCAGCATTGAAAGGCCGTAACGCCTGGTTGTCCGACTGGAAATAGCGGAACGTCAGCTTGTTGTTCTTTGTGAGCTGATGGTCTGTGGAGAGTGTGACCTGATCATCTTTGTAGGTTCCCAAACTTGCCCGGTTGAGTGATGCAAGATTCAGTTTTCCCGAAGCGTTGAAACCGGGTGTCCCCGCTAGAGTGGGAATGCAGAAATTGCCGCCAAAACCCGGACATTTACCGGGCGGAAGATTCAGAAATGCCAACGCCACCGGATCGAGGTGAGTGAACCCAGGAGGTAATCCTCCTGGAAAGAACGTGGCAATCAGGTTGGCCTCGGAGCGGTTTGCGGGCAGAACTGGGATGTTCGTGGCGAAGTTAGTACCTGCGGCCGTCCCTGACGCGGCGCGTGTGCCCTGGAAATTAAAGAAGAAGAAGTGGCGATTCTTGCCGCTAAGGAGCAGCCGACCTCCCTCACCAAAACGGGGCAAATAGATTGGGCCACCAATCGAAAATCCGTACTGGTTCTGGCGATACCTCGGCCGCGGTTGTCCGTTTCGATTACGGAAGAAGTCGTTGGCGTTGAGTTTGTCGTTGCGTAAGAACTCATATCCATCGCCGTGGAACTCATTACTGCCGGACTTCAAAGCCACTTGAATATTCCCGCCTCCGTTACGACCTTGCGAAGCATCGTATAGCGACGTCTGCGTCTTGAATTCCCGCAGCGTTCCTGGGTTCGGCAAGGGTACGTTATCAAGAATCGGCAGGTTGATGTCGTTGGCATTAATGCCTTCGAGCTGGTAGTTATTGTTCACCGGACGTTGACCGTTAACGTTAATTGTGACGGCGCCACGCCCTAGCGCGTCAGACTGGAACAACTCAGTATTCGCACCGGTTGAAAGCGTTAGCAGGGTTAGAAAGTTGCCAGTGGCTAACGGCAATCTGCGAATAGTTTCGTCCGACAGAGTCTGTCCAGTCGTGGCCGAAGTCAATTGGACCTCTGTGGCGGCCCCGGTTACGGTGACTGATTCACTAATCTGCCCCACCTTTAAGGGAACATTTACCGTTGCAGTCTCGCTAACATTAACCTTGACATCCGGCACTTCGGCTTTTGAGAAGCCAGCCGAACTGACGACCAATTTGTAGGTGCCTGGACGCAACGACGTAGCGCCAAAATTGCCATTGCCATCGCTGGTCGCGGTCCGCTCTGTTACTCCGGTAACCGCATTAATGATCTCGATCGTGGCGCCAGGTACGGCAGCCCCCTTTTCGTCTCTAACTGTTCCCGAGATTGCGCCGGTTGATCCGGCCTGGGCAAATGCAACGCCAGCCAAGCCGATCAACATCGTCAAGCCCAAGCACGACGCCAAAACGAACATGGAAGTTTTTCTCATCTTCTGTTTCCTTTCTTGAAGGCGCTTCCCGTGAAGAAAGCCTTATTCACCCGTATTCCAACTAAAAGCCATCAACCCGCAAAGGAAATAATGCTCTGGTGTTGTTGGCTTATTATTGGGCACAGTGGTCATGCGTAATTTATGAAATAGGGGAGATCCAAGACCGATTAGGGTTGGGCACCAGCACTTTTTTTCAGGCAATGACAATGCCATAAGCGGTTGGGCAGATCTGCCCGTCAAACCCCTTGGTTTCGCTGTTTTTTGCAGCCACAAATCCGAACTTTCGGTTTTATTCCGAAATTCCGTAAGTGCAAAGAGCTGCGGGATGGCACTAACAACACTTTTGTGACATAGTCCACAGGAGGTATGCGCATTGAACCAGGGAGCACCCAACTCGCCGGAAATAAAAAGCAGTCAACTGTTTGGCGAATAGATGCTGATCAACGTCTATCGCCTTCCGACAAAGTGTGAATGGCGTCCGATGGGTTCCGGGTGATGCGGCGTAGTTCTTGCGAGGATTTTTGATCCAGATACCCTTACCAAATGCCGAAGTCGTTTTCGGAGGATCCCTGGGCAGGTAAACCGCGAGCTCTTTCGACTTGGTTTCGGTTGTTCCGCCCTGTTGTTCTTGAGCATTGTCTTCGTTGAGCGAGGGGTTTGTGTTGCGGCAATACTAAAGCAAAGAGGCAAATCTTTAATTTCGTTAGCGAAGGGAGTAAAGGTCATGAAATGGTTAACTACCTTATCGCAGATAGCTCTTCTAGGAGTATCTGTCTGCTTCGCAGCTCCTTCAGTTAAGTCAGCGAACTATCGTTCAAATGTGCTCATAAACAGAATCGAAGGGATGGTGTGGGATCCAGGCCGTCGTCCTGTGGCGGACGTTTATGTCGAGCTACAGAATGAGAACTACTCAACCATCAGCAGGACGCGGACGGATTCCACCGGTCGCTTCTCATTCATCGGAATTCAGAGTGGACGCTACAATGTCAAAGTTCTCACTACTGGGACTAATTATATAGAGTATACGGAAAGCGTTGAGCTGGTTAGCGTGCTCCGAGGAGGCAGTGACTCAGTCTATTTGGACATCTATCTGAAAATCGACAAACGCAAATTCAATAGCGGGTTTAATGGCATATCCGAGGTCGTGTTTGTTCAGGAGGTGCCGGAAGAGGCGCGAAGACTTTATAAGAAAGGCCTTAAAGATATCAATGATGGCAGCAAAGGCTTTGATGAAATAGAACAGGCTCTAAGAGTTTTCCCTGAGTACTTTGATGCGCTTAACACGCTAGGATGTGAATACGTTGCACGAAAAGAATATCAAAAATCGCTTGCGTATTTGATCAGGTCGATCGATGTTAATCAAAGAAGTTTTTCCAGCTTTTATGCTCTGGCTTATGCTTGTTATGAGCTAAATCACAGGCCAGAAGCTCTGGAAGCCGCCAGGGCAGCGACAGTTCTTCAACCCACTTCGGTAAATGCTCAATTATTATATGGCACCTTATTGCGCCTCGACGGCAGTTACGAAAAGGCTGAGAAGGTGTTATTAGAGGGTAAGAAATTAAGCAAGGAAAGGTCGGTTCCGGAAATCCACTGGCAGTTGGCTTTGCTTTATAACAAGCTTGGCCGTAACAAGGAGGCTGCGGATGAGTTAGAAGAGTACCTCAAGCTGCAACCTGATGCGCCTAACAAAAAAGAAATTCAAGGTTTGATCGCTAAACTCCGAAGGCCATCCAAATAGAAGCTTAGCATAAGGATTCCTGGCCTTGTCGTTCTGAATTGTGATCGCGCAAGCCGCTGTTCAGTCCTATAACTTCGCCAAACTAAGAAACACCATACTCGTCCAACTCCGCTTCAAACCATTCTTTCTGAGTAGCTTCGAACGCTCGTGTGCAACCCCCACCGAGTTGTTGAAAACCAGGGGGTTTCGGACGTGTATAAATAGCCAGGAGCCCCAAAGCAGACCGTATTTTTCACTCAAGGAATAATTTCAAAATCGGTCCACTGCGTGGCAATCTGGCCTTTCTCTCCCACCAACAAATCCTTTACGATGACTTGCAAAACATAATCGCCCGGCGGCATTTTCTTGCCAAGGTCAAACACCCCAGACGTGTCAATGCTCTGTAAATTCGATTGTTGGCTAGCGTTAAGATCTTTTTCCGGGGAGATAAAAATCTCTTTACCATCTCGATAAACTATGTACTGCATAACTAGATGCGGTTTAGTCGCCTTGTCCGTTTTTGCGTTGTAAGTTGAGAAATCAAATCTAATGGTATCGCCACCGTGGAAATAGCGCCTGGCGTTGTCGCGCTCTTCATCCGACTGGAACTGCTTGGTCGAGGACGTTTCTTCAGGTTTCTTAGCACCATAGCGTTCGATGACAATGCCGGATAATGCCAGGTGGTTTTCCTTCAGATTCGGAACTTCAATGAATTGGTTAGCCGAACCGATACGCGAAGTCGCTGTGTCTCTCATGACGACGCGCAATTGATACCCACCCGGCTTCTTAATTGGAACTGTGATGGTGGCAACAAAGCCTTTTTCGCGGATCTCGCGCAAAATGTCTCCTTTGGCTTTGATCGTTTCCGTACGGCTGACCTCATCAACGACAGTTCCATTGTCGCCGACAATTACTGACACAATATCGAAAGTGGCTTCTTGCCAGCCGTCCGCTTCTTCCGAAAACTTCAACCCACCTCCATCAACGTAAACAAGCGACCGCATAAAAGTGCCCGTCTGCGCATCGCTGGCAAATAGAGAAGTCAGCCGTAAATCAATGTCACCCGAACTGAATGGTGAAGTTAAGGCAGTCAGAATTTGTTGCCGCGGAGTCTTTGGCGCAGAGCTCATATCTTCATCTTTGACTCCGAAGAATCCGCTCCGATAGCGAACATGCAATTCAGGACGCTTCAGTTTAACGGTCAGTTTATGAAAGCGGGCCTTCTTTGGGTCGAAAGTCTCGCTATCGGGCCGGTATCCAAGCAAGTAATAACCTTTCTGGTCATTCAAGACGCGCTCAATGCCTTTGCCTAAATCATTGTTGTTAATAACAGCGAATCCGCCGGTTTGTTCGGCCAGGGCTTTCAATCCTTGTTGCGTTTCATACAATTCTGTCGAACGATCTGCTCCGAACTGGTCCACAACGCGACTACCGGACCTGATAAAATCCTCAAAACTGTCTTGAGCATCAACCATTGGAACTACCATTCCGCGGGCGTCTATTGTGTAAATAATAACGGATGAACGATTAGCTAATTCCGCCAAACGCTGAAAATTATCCATCAGACGAGGATTCGGTTTCTTGATACCGTTATCTAAATCATATAGTCCAAAGCCGTCGGAAAATAACACCACAGCTTTGCGTCCAGGTAAGTCGCGTATTCCTTTCACGACGTAATTCACAGCGCCAAGGGTTCCAACTGCAAAGATATCTTGTCTAAATTCACTGAACTGCTTTTGTGATGCGACCGTTTCAGCGGTCGATCGGTTTTCCATTTCAATGATTTCCGGTGGCGTTCGAGGATTCTGAGCGGCGGTTGCCGAGCCCGCGGCGCCGAAATCGGACGGATCAACTGATTGAAATACACTTATCCCGGCGCGTCCCGCTGGATACCAGCGCAGTTTCTCAATTGCCGCATAAAGCATTCGCTTGTCTGATGTAAATTGCTGTGATACTCCAGATCCCTTGCTGGTGCGGATGATTGCCACGAGATCGCCGGGCTGCATCTGCTCGTCCACAAATTTCTTGAGCGCCGATTTAACCGCACCCATACTTCCAAACGATAAGCCTAAATCATCGACCACCAGCGCAAGAGTTCGATGTACCTGTTCAGGGTGTAACTGGCCTGGCACAGACGGAATCGAAGGTGCATTCTTGTTTGGTTTGACAGTGATTGCGGCGTCGGTTGATCTGTCCGGTTGAAGCTCAACAAATGAGAAATTTGTGATCTGCTGCTTTTTGTTGTTTTCGTAAATCTCGAAATCGTCCGCAGTGAGTCCTGAGACGATTTTGCCGTTCTTGTCCAGGACAGTTGCGTCAACTTGAATTAAGTTAGTCGAGATTTTTACAACATCTTTGTCTTCGACACGCGGAGTCGGTTGTGGATTCTGGCGGGGCGCCACCCTCTGACCAAAGGCTGTTGTAAAAAATAGAGAGCAAATTATTAAGACGCTGACCCGTAAGAATCCCCACATGCTATTTCAATTCCTTTTCAAGTATTCCCTGTCTCGCAAACGCCGAAATAACAACATCCGTCGTCATCATGGGATTTTACGTCTTCGCCTCGCCCTCTTTCAATCCAAGGCCAGAGTCTGCCGAGTGAGCAATAATGCTGGCGTGCAAACGGCAGACAAGGCGCGTGCGCATCTTCTCGCAGGACCTGAATCAACGCTCCTGTGGATCTGTTGGTTCGCCGGGTTTAGCCTTATCGACAGAGACACTGTGTGCAAGACCCGCAACGATTGAGGGGATTGGGTAAAAAAAAAGCCCATCCTAAAAGGACGGGCTTTAAAGTTTCCAGCTAAATTGCTAACTAGAAGATGAATCGCAGACCGAAACGAACGGAGCGCGGCTCTTGCCAGGTAATTGGATTACCGAAAGAGGCACTTCTAGCCACACTGGTTCCACAAATCGTGGCCGAAGCACAAATTAACGGCTCCGTTGCAGCATATTGGCTCAACACGCCGACGCTGGTTAGGATGTTGGTAGCAGCCACTGTATCTCCACTGGCAACAACATCAGTCTGATCGAGTGCCCAGTAACCGCTAGTCTTGTTCTGGGCAAATGCCAGCGGGGTGTTGTGGTTGAAGACATTGATCACGTTGAGATCAAGCGCAAGCGTGTACTTGTTTTCACTACCGAATCTGATTCGGTGCGTCACGTTCACGTCAGTTTGCTTGAACTTTGGTGACCGTCCACGGTCTCCACGCTTCGTTTCGACAATCGGAATGCCAAAGATATTCACGAAAGTCGTCAAAGGCGTTCCGGATTCCAGCGTAGTAAAGAACGAAAGGTCTGTAGTATTCGTTCTGCTGTGCATCCAGTCATAGCTATAGGTTCCCGACGCCTTAAAGACATGCGTACGGTCTAACGGGAGGGTCCCGTTATCCGGCTTGCCGCTGGCGGTGAATCCAACCCAGGGTTCATCAAACTCGCGAGAAACGTTTGGATCGGTACGTCCGCCTCCAGTAGCATTCAACTCATCCGGATTGGCCAGACCTGAGTAATTACCTTTCAAGCGGCTAAGCGTATAGTTTAAGTTCAAACTAAGGTTTTTCACGAAGCGAGTATCCACTTCAACCTGAAGAGCGGTGTACTTACGCTCTGGTACCGCCGCCTTGGCATAACCCAACTGCTTGTAGACTGAAAGGGCCAGGCCCTCCCCCGGGTTGCCAATGACATAAGCTTCACCTGCTGGGGTCGGAATGCCGGCATCTTCAATGGTCTTATCAAGTTTCCGGTGCAAGTACCGAGCGGTAAGAATCGTTGCCCGCGTAACCTCCCGCTGAAACTCGAATGTATATTCAGTTTGGGTGTACGGCTTTACGTTCGGGTCAACTGCACCGTTGGTAAAGACATCTGCGCCCGGTATGTTTGAGGCAATCCGCCAGTCCTGATCGCAAAGATAACTGTTAGGGCCAGCCGGGGTTATCGGACACTGTCCACCATTCGGCCAGGCGAAACTACCGTGCAGGTTCGCCACCGTATAGTAGCTGTACTGATGGTCCGAAGTAATATAGAAATAATCGGTGTGGTAGAAGTTGCCGCCGAACGAGCCTTGCGGCAACGAGAACTTCAACCGATCATAGAACCGGCCATAGAAACCGGAAAGCTTTGTCTTACCATCCTTGGTAAGCGCGTAAGCGGCGCCGAGACGCGGGCCGATCTTGTCTTTCCAACCCCACTTAAGATCTATGTGAGTTGTGTTGAAAGCAGGAATCTGTTCCTGTTCCAGGCGAATTCCCAGATTCAAAGTCAACCGGCTTGTCGGCTGCCATTTATCCTGGAAGAAGACCGTATTCGCCAGGTTGGTCGCCTTACCGCTGGCCGCAAACTGATAATTAAGACCGCTACCAACAACGGTCACACCGGGTGCAAGTCCAGTAGGCAACGGATAAAGACCGCCACCTGCCGGACATGGAATGTTGAATTGGACATAAACGAAATGGCAATCAATACCAGCTGTGCCTATGCCGTAGTACAAATACGAACGGCCCTGACCACCCTGTGGGAAAATGTTACCGCTCAAAACGTCATTAAAGATCTTGCTTCTTTCGTAGCCGCCTTTGAGATCGTGGCGGCCAAGGCCATTAAACGAATACCCGAGGTTGGCATCGATCGTGGTACGGAGAGATACATCCCTGAAGATCTGATCGTTGCTTCCAATGTTTGCGAATCCCTGGCTGCAACCCGCGACAGCAACCAATGCCGCAGGAACTTGCTGGCAGATGATGCGCGGGTCGGTCGCTATGCCATAAGACCCGAGCTTTTGATTCTGAAAGCCGCGGGTATATCGCACATCGGCAACTATCTTGCTTGTCGGTATCCAGACGCCTTCAACTCTAAAGTTAGTCGAGTTCTGCCGCCCGCCCTGCAAATTCGCAAGCACCGCTCCCTGGTAGGTTACTCCGTTTAGGACGGCAGTTCCCGGCGAACCATTCACATACGAACCGCCCAGCAGCGGACGATGGTCAACAATTGGATTCCAGGTAAAGCTGGAATATATGCGAAGTGAGTTAATGGGCGCGGCATCGAGCCTGACTGCCGAGTAGTTGTAGGTAGTCTTTTCGGTCACTGTCTGAACGTTTGACGCACCTGGCAGGGCGGCAACGGTGGCGCTAAGGGTACGCGGAGCGCGAGTTGTGCCAATACCCTGAATGTAGCTGGTGGTTCGCGTAGTATTTATAATCCGAGGACTATGAATAGCAAAGAACCACAGCTTATTCTTGACAACTGGGCCACCCATAGAAGCCGTCGGATACTCATTTACACCCGTGTCTCTTTTCTGCGGGAAATATTCAAGGATTTGACCGCTACTGGATTGCGTCGTCAGTGTATTGCTCAGTATCGGACGGGGACCGGCATTAAGTCTCTGGCTGCTGAATTGATAACCGAACTCACCGTGGAATTCATTTGAACCACTCTTGGTAACGGCATTAACAACGCCGCCTGTGGCGCCACCGAATTCCGCTTCGAATCCGCTGGACTTAACCTGGATTTCCTGCAAAGCCTGATACGGAACATCATTGTTGGTGTTCAAGAGACCATTTTTATAATTCTGCGTCTCTTGCCCGTCAATGAGAAAACTGTTTTCAAGTCCCGTAGAGCCGTTAATTGTATACTGTCCTCCGAGAGGTTCCGGGCGAACTGCAACGGTAGTTTTCAGTAAGCTCGTAAAACCGGTTCCTTTCGGTAGATTATCAATTTGACGAACTGAAATATTGCTCTGTGCCTTAGTTTCAGTCGGGTCGATGGTAACGCCGGCGTCGGTGGTAACGTTCACTGTGGCGCCAACGCCAGCCGTCGTAGCTGCAAAGTCAACAATACTTACGTTACCGATGGTGACCAGGACATTGTCCTTAGTCTGCCCTGCGAACCCGCTGCTGGCAGCAATTGATACTTTATAGGTTCCAGGAGGAACCTGTAGGGCGCTGAAGAAACCATTCGAGTCGGTTTGAGCTGTGCGCTTAAAACCGATGCTCACACCGTCTATTGTGACGGCCACGTTCGGAACAACCGCGCCATTCGGGTCCTTAACGGTTCCTTGAATTTCGCCGGTCGTTTGTTGAGCAAGCGCCGACGCCGCGAAGCAAAGAACAACCGACAGAGCCAGCGCAAAAAATCCAACATTCTTTCTCATTTATTTACTCCTATAATCTTTGGGTGGAGATTTCGAATTCCAATGCAGGCAGGATTCGAGCAATTTACAAGCCACATCTTCGCCAAAGGTTCCTCGCGTGCCGCCAAAACCTTTGCATTCCTAAATTTAGCTTGACCTCAGAGAGCGAGCCGCGGCCCAGCCACTGCCGCTTCGGTAGCATACTTCACCAAAATTTCGGATTTCACTCCGAAGTTTTGTAATTACTCCGATCCAGCCCTGGTGAGTTAAAGGATTACCCTTAACATGAACTGCCTTTTTTCAGCGGTCCTGGCTCGACGCAACCATCTTCGGTTATTCCATTCTGAGCTGCCCGTATTGAGAGACTTGAGCGAGTCTTTCCCACATAGAACAGGTTTTCCCTCTAATACACACAGGTGGTACCTACGGCATGATAAACTTCGCGCGTCTGGAATCATTGAGAGTCAACCCAACTATGACCAGCCGAATCTATCGCGATCCAGTTCACAACATCATTCCTTTGCGCGACGACAGCGCTGAAGGAAAGTTGATGATTCGTCTGATCGACACGCCGGAATTCCAACGGCTGCGACGCATCAAACAACTCGGACTCGGCCTTTATACTTATCAGGGAGCCGAGCACTCACGATTCACGCATAGCCTGGGCGCGCTGCATCTGATGACGCGCATTCTTGATCAACTCAGCGACCGCTATCAGATTTCGGATCGCGATCACGCGGCGGCGCGGGCCGCGGCGCTCTTACACGATGTGGGCCACGGGCCGTTTTCGCATGCAATGGAAAGCGTCCTCGGCGTACATCACGAGCAGTTGACGATGCAAGCCGTTCTTTCGGCGGAAACCGAATTGGGCCAAACGCTGTCGTCGTATTCCAGAGAATTGCCCGGACGCGTTGCTTCGATTATTGAAGGGACCTTCAAGCCGGCGGCGTTGGCGCAGCTGGTTTCTTCGCAACTCGACGTGGATCGAATGGATTATCTGCTGCGCGATTCGTTGATGACCGGCGCGAAGTACGGGCTTTATGATTTGGAATGGATCATTAACGCTCTGCAGATCGACGAGGACGGCGATCGGGTTTACATAGCTGCGCGAGGCATCTATGCGGTCGAGGAATATCTGCAAGCACGCTACTACATGTTTCGCCAGGTTTACTTTCATCGCTCGCTGCGCTCAGCTGAAGCCGTCTTGCGCTCAGCTTTACGCCGAGCACTGCAATTGGTTGAAGAGGGCAAGCACGTCTGGTGGGCGGCAGGCACTTCGTTTGAAAAGATTCTGCACCGCCAAATGCTTACCATCACCGAGCATCTGGAGATGGATGATTCAGACGTCATCTTTCATATGAAACAGTGGCAACGTTCGAGTGATCCGGTGCTGAGCGATCTGAGTCAGCGCTTCGTGGGCCGGCGTCTTTTTAAGGCTATCGATCTCGACATGCCTGAAGCCGAACGGAAAGATTTTCTGGACGCCGCTCGGACTGTAGTCGAGCGCGGGGGGTTCGCGCCCGAATACTATTTCATCGAAGACCGGGCCACCGATGTGCCTTACTACATTTACTATACGGCGGAAGGTGTTGACCCTCGCACGCGTATCTACGTCGAAGACGGCTATGCACATCCGCAGATCCGCGAAATCAGCGAGGTCAGCGAGGCCGTACGCGGCCTGCGACGCGGTTATGCATTGCACCGCGTCTGCTTCCCCGCGGAAGTGAAAGACGAAGTTTACCGGCTTTACCACGGCGCTTCTCCCGAAACCACCGCGGCAACAAGTGTCTGAGGAAATTGTCATTTGTGAACATGTTTCGGGTTCTAGTTCTACTCGCTTTGAGCTTGTGCGTTTTCTCGCCTGATTTCCCGGCGCCCCCCAGCCAACGCCCTTTACGCATAGCCATGCTCGACTTTGGTAAGACTGTCACCGGCCGTCTGGTTGCTGACCAGTTAGCGCACGCGCTCGCTGTGAAGGATCGAAAGTCTCCCGGATTTCAGGTAATGGATCGCGACCAGGCGCGCGCCGCGGCGCTCGGCGCGGGCTATCAAGGCTCGCTAAATATGTCGCTGCAAGAGACGCGCGATCTGGCGTCGGCTATTGGATGTGATTTCTTCTTTACCGGAGATGCGCAGACGCTGCGCCGCTCACCATCTGAGGGGCCCGCCTATTCGGAAGCCTATGCAGCAATCTATTTGGCCAGCGGGCGCACCGGAAAGCTGATTTCGTGGGAGAGAGTGTCGGTCCACCGTCCTGATGCCGACGCGGCAGAGAAAGCATTGCTACAGAAACTCGCCGAGCCCGATGTGTTTCTGCGTTACCAGAAAGTCATCACCCGCACGCAGGAAGACGAAAGCGCCGAGCGAGCAGCTGCGGTTGAAACCACCGCTCCAATTGTTGAAGTCATGTCCGACGATCAGTCCAATGAAGCCATGGATGTGCGGGCGCCGCGGCCTTTCCGTCGCTTGAAACCGCCGTATCCTGAAACCGCGGCTCGCGCTGAAGTGGAAGCGACCGTTGACGTGCTGATTGATATCGATGCTGGAGGTGAAGTCGGACGCGTGGAAATCGCGCGTTGGGCGGGCTACGGATTGGATCAATCCGTTATTGATACCGTGAAGCAACTCCACTTTTTTCCTGCCATGCGTGAAGGGATAGCGATACCGATGCGCGTGCTGCTGCGCTACAATTTTCGCAAACCGCCGAAACAGGATCGTTAGCTTAGAGCCAGCACCGACGTGGTAGAGAGCACTCGCAAAACCGGGGAGCTGTCGCGATGCCTCGTGCTATTATCCCTCGATCACGTGGGAAAGCGTGAATCCAAACCATGCTTTACTTATCGCAAGTGCTGGGTAGGCCGATCCTCGACCTTGAGGGCGAGCGTGTGGCAACTCTCAAAGACGTCATCGTCCGGCTGGGGGAAGATGAACATCCGCCGGTGAGTGGGTTTGTCGCGCGGTATCGCCGGCGCGATTTTTTTCTGCCCCGCTGGCGCATCTCGCATTTTGGTGAAGAGGGCGTGCGTTTGAATTCGGACATCCTCGACCTGCGGCCGTTCCTGCGACGCGAAGGCGAGGTCTTGCTGGCGCGTGACGTACTCGACAAACAACTGATTGACGTTGACGGTAAACGCGTAGTGCGAGTGAACGACGTGCAGATTATCGAAGCCGCCAACGAATGGCGCGTCACCGGAGCGGACGTTAGCCTGTCCGGATTATGGCGCCGCCTGGCGCCGGCGTTTCTGCGCAGCGGCCGGCCTGTCGAAGTCATCGACTGGGCCGACGTCGGTTATCTCGCCACCGACGCCGCGACCGTACAATTAAAATCGTCGCGAGGAAAACTCACGCGCCTGCATCCAGTGGAAATCGCCCGGCTTGCCGAGGCTTTTTCTTACCAGCAGGGCGCGGAAATTGTCGAGTCGCTTGACGACGAAACTGCCGCCGAGACGCTGGAAGAGATGGCCGCCGCGCGCCAGGCGCAAATCATTGGTGACATGGACGAAGAGCGGGCGGCGGACATCCTGGAACACATGTCGCCCGACGAAGCAGCGGACGTGCTGGGCGATCTCCCTGAGGACAAGGCAGAGGACTTGCTCAACCGTATGGACGACGACGAACAACTCGAAGTCGCTGAGCTCCTGCCTTATGAAGATGACAGTGCGGGCGGATTGATGACGACTGAATTTGTAACCCTGCCCCGTGATTTGACGGCTGGAGAAGCGCTCGCGCGGCTGCGCGAAATGGCCCAAACGCCGAACATGATCTACTACCTTTATATCGTGGCGGGCGAAGATTCCTGGAACCTGGTCGGCGTAATCGCGCTGCGTAGTTTGATTCTGTCCGATCCGTCAGCTCCGCTTGAGCGCGTCATGCGGACTGAACTGCAAGTAGCGCATCCGGACGACGCCGCGGTTGAGGTGGCCCAAAAGATCGCCGAGTATAATCTGCTGGCTCTTCCGGTCGTAGACGAGACTGGAGACATTCTCGGCATCGTAACGTTTGACGATGCCATTGAAATCCTTCTGCCAAAGGACTGGCGGAAAAGGGTGCCGCGTTTGTTAGGGTAAAGCAGTTGGCAATGGTCGAATGATTCTTCAAATCGGCAATCAGAATTCAAAAATCGAAAATGAATTCAGAGGACCCTCCAAGTGTCAGAGCAGAAAGCAAACGTGCAGGGCGCGGGACGCCGCCTTTTGCGTCGTGGCGCGCAGGGAGTATCGCGAGTGCGACGCTCTGTGTCGCGGCGGCCTCGAGTGCTTTTCTATCTCGCCATTCTGGGTCCGGGAGTCATTGCCGCCAGCGCCGGAAATGACGCTGGCGGGATTGCTACGTTTGCCTCAGTCGGGGCCGATCACGGCTATAAACTCCTCTGGATTCTGATCCCGCTCACCTTCAGTCTCGGTATCGTTCAGGAGATGTGCGCCCGCATGGGGGCCGTCACGGGCAAAGGTCTGTCTGACCTGATCCGCGAGCGGTTCGGCGTGCGTTGGACGGCGTTCGTGATGATCGCGCTGCTGATAGCAAACGGCGGCGTCACCGTTTCCGAGTTCGTCGGCATCGCCGCCGCCACGGAACTTATGGGAATCGCGCGTTACATCTCAGTACCGATCACGGCGGGAGCCATTTGGTGGCTGGTCGTCAAGGGATCTTATAAGCGGGTCGAACGCGTTTTCCTCATCATGTCTTTGGTGTTTGTCGCGTACGTGGTCTCGGCGTTTCTTGCACATCCGCCATGGGGAACCGTTGCCAGGGAGATTATTCATCCTCATCTTGAACTTACTTCTTCCTACCTCTTTACTCTCGTGGCCGTGATCGGCACGACCATCTCGCCTTACATGCAGGTCTTTATCCAATCGTCAGTGGTCGAGAAGGGCGTCCGCGCCGAGAATTATCGCCTGACGCGCGCGGATGTTTGGATCGGAACCGTATTCGCTATTCTGATTGTTTTCTTCATCGTGGTTTCGACGGCTGCTACTTTGAACGTCCGGGGCGAACACGTTGAGACCGCCGCGCAAGCCGCGGAGGCGCTAAAGCCGCTAGCCGGAGTCTACGCGGAATTGCTGTTCGCGATTGGCCTGTTCGGCGCTTCAATGCTGGCTGCGGGGGTTTTGCCTTTAGCGACAGCCTATTCCATTAGCGAAGCGCTTGGTTTTGAGAAAGGCGTTTCCAGCAGTTTCCGTGAGGCGCCAATCTTTCTCGGAATTTTTACCTTCCTGGTAGCCCTGGGCGCTTTGATTGCAATGATGCCCGGGTTGCCATTGATTCGCGTCCTGCTGGTAACTCAAGTCATCAATGGCGTTCTTTTGCCCGTTGTCCTGATAGCGATTCTACGACTAGTGAATAATCGCGAATTGATGGGCCCACATGTCAATGGACAGCTTTACAACATCGTCGCCTGGTTAACCACGATTGTGGTGTCAGGGCTCTCGCTTCTGCTCATTCTAACCACCGTTTTTCCCCACCTGTTCTCGCGGTAGCTTCTTTTTCGGTCTCGCCAAGCCACGAATTTGGTGGTAAAAGTACGGTTCTCGTGCGAATTGATCGTTCATCAAGCGGAGAATAGATGGCTGCCAGTCGTTCCAGTCAGCGGAATCAATTGTTGGCATTCCTTTTCGCGACCATCGTCGTGGCGCTTGCGCTGTATCTATTCGATCGCTTCTTCGGCGTCCGCATGGAGCAGGGTCCTCACACGAATGTGGCGAAGATTCCTGCAGTCATACTCTGGGCCCTACTCGCCTATCTCGGCGTGCGGCTTTTGAATGCCGCGCTCTTTGACTTTGCGTTTCGCGTGCGGCGCGGCTATGAGGCGCCCACCCTGGTTAGAAATATTTTTACCCTCGTAGCTTTCACCGTGCTCTTCGTCTTAATCTTTAAGTGGTTCTACAGTGAGGTCAATCTCGGGGCCCTCTTCACTACCTCCGCGATCTTTGGCGTTATCATAGGTCTGGCTCTGCAAGACACTCTGGGAAATTTCTTTTCAGGGATCTCCTTACACGCCGACCGCCCATTCCAGGTTGGCGACGTGATCGTGGTCGGCCAGCAAAAACACACCGGCGTTGTCGAAGGGATCACCTGGCGCGCGATCAAGATCCGTACATTTCAGAATCACATCGTCCTGGTCAGCAACAGCAACGCAGCCAAGGAAGCAATCGAAGTTTGTCCACGTGAAAATCTGAATGCCCGGCTGGTTTTCTTTAGCACGCTCTATACCGACTCTCCCGCCAAGACGATCCACGTGGCCAGAGAAGCAGTCCGTGACGCCGATAACGTTTCGCCCAAAATTACTCCGATTGTGCGCATCAGGGATCTCGGCGATTCGTCGATTGATTGGGAGATCAAATACTGGCTGGAAGACTATGCCAAGTATAACGATACCGATGCGCTCGTGCGCCAGAGAGTCTGGTACGCCCTGCGTAGAAGCGGCCTGACATTCGCTTTCCCGACCCGAACCCTGCACCTCGAACGCAAGGTCACAACCAGACCCATCACACTTGAAGAACAGATTGCAGACCGTCTTTCTGCGGTGGATGTCTTTTCACCTCTTTCAACCGAAGAGCTGCGTCAATTGGCAACGGCCACGGTAGGCCACGTATTCGCTCCCGGCGAGACGCTGATTCGAGCGGGCGATGAAGGCTCTTCCATGTTTGTCGTTCACAACGGACGAGTCGAGGTTCAAGTTGCAGAAAACGGCCGGCCCCGAACGGTAGCGGTACTGACCGAAGGAAATTTCTTTGGCGAAATGGGTCTCTTCACCGGCGAACCTCGCACCGCCAGCGTCGTCGCCACAGAAGAAACCGAAGTTCTTGAGATCGGCCACGCGGCCATGAAGCAAATCCTGGAAACCAATCCAGACCTGGCCGAATCGATCAGTTGGACGATCGCCGAACGCAAGGCAAGCCTGGCCGCCGGCTCGAAACAAGCAGCCCAGGCTAGCATTGAAGAATCGGCCGGTTTGCTCAGCTCGATCAAGCGCTTTTTCGGTCTTCGTTGACCTCTCCGACTACCGCAAACTGCCCCTTCTTTTCCTTTACAAAAGCACTTCTGGCTGGCCTGACGCCGGCGCCCTTTTCCAGCTCTAGTCTGACGTCTGAAAGGGCGTCCGCCGGACTTGACAGGCACGCACTCAAGCTTTATTATGCGCTTGCGCTCATGGCTCCCTTGGAAGTGAAATCTGGACGGGAGCACGTTGAGCAAAATCAGTAACCAGTAATCAGGAGGTTTGAATTATGAGTATCGTTCGTTACGACCCGTTTCGCGATCTGCGAACTCTTCAGGAAGAAGTGAATCGTCTTTTTACCGGCAACATGGCCCGCGCCTTCGACGACGAAGGCATTGCGCGTGGTTCGTGGAATCCCAACGTGGACATCTATGAAAACAAAGACCACATCGTGCTCGAGGCCGAGTTACCCGGCATGAAGCGCGAAGACTTTGACCTGTCGGTTGAGAACAACATCATTACTCTGCGCGGAGAGCGTCAGTTTGAAAAGAAAGAGGAAACCGACAACTATCACCGCGTTGAGCGCGCTTACGGCACTTTCACTCGATCATTCACTCTGCCGAACACGGTTTCCGGCGAGGGCGCGATCGCCGATTATCGCAATGGCGTGTTGCGGGTGGTACTGCCGAAGAGAGAAGAAACCAAGGCCCGCCGAATAGAAATCAAAGCCGAGGGCGGCGAGGCGAAGACTATAGAGGCGAAGCCGGAAGCTTCCAAAGCAGCGACCAGCAAGTCCTAGTCAGGAAGTTCCAAAACGATTACCGGGGCGCTGGCGCATGAGTCAGTCGCCCCGCTTGTTTTCTAACCAGGGATTTTGGAGTTAACCTTTCAGAATGCGTTTAGACAAATTCACATTGCGAGGACAAGAAGCGATCCAGGCGGGAATAGAACTCGCCGAGCGCAATCAGAACCAACAGGTGGAACCTGAGCACCTCTTGTGCGCCATGCTCGAGCAGCCCGAGGGCATTGTTCGCCCGCTGCTCGGCAAACTGGGCGCTAATGTGCAGGTTGTGCTAAGTGATTGTCAGGCGGCTGTGGCCCGTTTTCCCCGCGTCCAGGGTGGGCAGCAATATTTCAGCCCTCGGCTAACGCAGATATTTACCGCGGCGCAGAAACAAGCAGAGAAGATGCAGGACGAGTACATCTCGACCGAGCATCTCTTATTGGCAATTACCGAAGAGAAGGACGGCGAGGGTGGAAAGATTCTTCGCCAGCACGGTGTCAAGCGTGACGATCTGTTAAAAGTAATTGAGCAGACACGTGGCGGCGCTCGCATCACCGATCAAAATGCCGAAGCGAACTACCAGGCATTATCAAAATATGCGCGCGATCTAACCGACCTGGCGCGCCAGGGAAAACTTGATCCGGTCATCGGACGTGATGACGAAATCCGCCGGACGATTCAGGTCCTTTCCCGTCGCACCAAAAACAATCCTGTATTAATCGGCGAGCCCGGCGTGGGCAAGACTGCGATTGTCGAAGGTCTGGCCCAGCGAATTGTCTCGGGCGATGTGCCGGAGACTCTGCGAAACAAGCGCCTGGTCGGGCTGGATCTCGGCGCTATGCTTGCCGGCGCCAAGTATCGTGGTGAGTTCGAAGACCGCCTGAAGGCCGTGCTCAAAGAGATTGAGAGCGCGCAGGGACAAATCATTCTATTCATCGACGAGCTGCATACCCTGGTAGGCGCCGGTGCGGCCGAGGGCGCCATTGATGCTTCCAATATGTTGAAGCCGGCGCTGGCGCGCGGCGATCTCCGTTGCGTCGGCGCAACGACCCTCAATGAATATAAGAAGTATATCGAGAAGGACGCGGCGCTCGAGCGACGCTTCCAACAGATTTATGTGGGCGAACCCACGGTTGAGGACACGATCGCAATCCTGCGTGGCTTGAAGGAACGCTACGAAGTTCATCATGGCGTGCGCATTAAGGACTCGGCGATCGTGGCTGCGGCCACGCTGTCCAACCGCTACATCACCGATCGGTTCTTGCCTGATAAGGCCATTGATCTGATTGATGAAGCTGCATCGCGACTACGAATTGAAATCGATTCTCTGCCACAGGACATTGACCAGGTCGAGCGGGAAATCATGCAGCTCGAAATCGAGCGCCAGGCTTTGCAGCGCGAAGAAGACGAACGCTCAAGGGCCCGTCTGCACGAGATAGAACAAAGGATTGCGGACTTGAAGGAAAGGTCCTCGGGCATGAAAGCCAAGTGGCAATCAGAGAAGGAGGCTATTGAGCGGATGCGCACGGCCAAGGCTGAGTTGGAGCAGTTGCGTATGCAACTGGATCAGGCCCGCAACGCCGGCGACCTGGCGCGGGCCTCAGAAATCCAATACGGCACGATTCCCGAGTTGGAGCGGAAGTTCGCGGCTGAGCAGGCCAAACTCGCGCAAATTCAGGTGGACGGCGTAACGCTCAAGGAAGAAGTCGACGAAGAAGATGTCGCTCAAGTGGTCGCCAAATGGACCGGCGTGCCGGTTTCAAAAATGCTCGAAGGCGAAATGCATAAGCTCCTGACTATGGAAGATCGTCTGCGTCAACGCGTCATCGGGCAGGACGAAGCCCTGGAAGTGGTGGCTAACGCGGTGCGACGAGCGCGGGCCGGCTTACAGGATCCGAATCGGCCGGTGGGGTCGTTTATCTTTCTGGGCCCGACCGGCGTGGGCAAAACAGAAACCGCTCGCGCGCTGGCCGAGTTTCTCTTTGATGACGAGCGGGCGATGATTCGGCTGGACATGTCTGAGTACATGGAAAAGCATGCGGTGGCCCGCATGATCGGGGCGCCGCCGGGTTACGTCGGTTATGAAGAAGGCGGACAGTTGACGGAAGCAGTGCGGCGCCGGCCTTACTCCGTAGTCCTGTTTGATGAGATCGAAAAGGCCCACAGCGACGTTTTCAACGTGTTGTTGCAGATTCTCGACGACGGCCGTTTGACGGACTCAAAAGGACGCACCGTAGATTTCAAGAACACTGTTCTGATCATGACTTCAAACCTCGGCTCGCGCGAGATGCAGGAAGTCAGCGATGACGAGAAACAGGTGCGCGAAGCTGTCTTGCAAGTCCTGCGTGAACACTTCAAACCGGAGTTTTTGAATCGTGTCGACGACATCGTTATCTTTCATCGGCTGTCGCGCGAACAGATCACGAAGATCATCGACGTTCAGCTCGAGCGTCTGCGCCGCATGCTGCACGAGCGTAACATCTCGCTGGTATTGGAAGATTCCGCCAGGGAAGTGCTGGCGCGCGAGGGCTATGACCCGAACTTTGGCGCCCGGCCGTTAAAGCGGGCGATTCAGACTTTAATTCAAAATCCGCTGGCGATGAAACTTTTGCGCGGGGAAATTCTCCCCGGACAGACCGTGATCGTCTCAGCTCGCGACGGTGAGATGGAATTTGCTGCCGAAGCTGCGGCCGCGGCGGCTTGAATTTAGCCCCATAACGGGGAGCTTTTCCACAATCCCCAACAGCTGGCAAGGGATTTGCTTGATAGTACCCGGACAGATTCTTGTTGCACTGAAACGCAACGATGAATATGCTCTGAACATCAAAAGGATGCGCTCGACCGAAGACGTCGGGCATTTTGAACTGAACGGCGGTTGAGAAAGAATCGAGGCGATGCAAGAACCCATGGTTGATTTGGGAGCCTACAGGGACAAATTTGGCGACAGCGGACAGCGCGTGCTGGAGAACGCTTTGGGCGAATCCCGTCGGCGCGATCAAAACTACATCACGGTCGAGCACATTATCAGCGCTCTGGCGAAAGAAGAGCCGGACCTCTTCAACTCGACCATCCGCAGCCTCGCTATCGATCCTGAAGTGGTAACGCGGGCGATAGACAAGCGACTGGATAACGCGCGCCAGCACATCGGGAAAGGATTTCGGATTGCACCCGACACCACCGATCTTTTCAAGCGAGCAATGGAACGCGCGCGGTCGCGGGGACGAAAGGTAATCGAAGCGACCGACATCTTTGATGTGCTTTCGAACTCTGACAGCCTGTTGGTTGAAGTGCTGAGGAACCTCGGCGCGCAGCCGGAGGCCGTAGTCGAGCACGTGCGCACCAATGTGAACGAGCGCGAGCAACAGGACGAGCAGTATCGCAAGAAGTTTGAACTACCACCTTATCTCAAACATTTTGGTGTATCGCTGAACCGTATGGCGCGGGCGGACAAGATTCCACCCACCATCGGTCGCGAAAAAGAGATTCAACAGATTATCGAGATTCTTTGCCATCGCGAGCGCGCTAACTCACCAATGCTGGTGGGCGAGCCGGGCGTCGGCAAGACCGCGGTAATTGAGGGTCTGGCGCGGTTGATCGAACTTGAGCCGCAAAAGGTGCCTTCGCGTTTACGAAATTCGCACGTCGTGCAACTGCAAATGGGCGGCATCGTCGCCGGCACGATGTTGCGCGGCATGTTTGAAGAGCGCATCAAGGGCATCATCGATGAAGTAAAAGAGCGCGACAATCTGATTCTATTTATCGACGAAGCGCATACGATAATCGGCGCCGGCGCTGCGCTGGGTACTTCTTCAGACGCGGCCAACATGTTCAAGTCATCGCTGTCCAAAGGCGACCTGCGCATCATCGGCGCCACAACTTTGACCGAGTACAAAGAGTACATCGCTGAAGACGAGGCGTTGGCGCGACGTTTTCGGCTGGTGAAGGTTGACGAGCCATCGATTGTCGAAACGCGAGAAATTCTCCTGGGTGTGCGTCCGCGCCTGGAGCGAAATTATTCCGTGCAAATCTCAGACGAAGCCATCAACACGGCGCTGGAAATGGCGCCGAAGTACATTCGTCATCTGCATCTGCCGGACAAGGCGATCGGCTGGCTGGACACAGCCGCGGTAAAGGTGGAAATCAACGAACCGCACACGATGATTGTCAGGCCTGAGCATGTCATCGATGTCATCTCTCAGGAATCGCGTATTCCGCGTGACATGATCTTTCGCGACACAAGCGATCGATTTGCGATGACTGAAGTGCAACTGTCCCAGCGAGTGATTGGTCAGAAAGAAGCTATTAAGGCGGTCGCGCAACGCCTGCGTCTCAACAAAGGTCCGTTGAAGGAGTCGCACTATAAACCCGACGGCGTGCTGCTGTTCCTTGGTCCGACCGGAGTGGGCAAGACTGAGTTGGCGAAAGCCGTCGCCGAGTTCATGTTCGGCGATGAGCACAAGATGGTGCGCATCGACATGTCGGAATACAGCGAGGGCACCGTCGGCATCGAAAAACTGATCGGCATGCCGCGCGGCATCGTCGGATCAGAGCGCGGCGGAATCCTGACCGAACAGCTCAAAGAGAACCCTTACACGGTGCTGTTGCTCGACGAAGTTGAAAAGGCGTCGCCTTATCTGATGAATCTCTTCCTGCAGGCTTTCGATGAAGGCTGGTTGACCGATGGCCGTGGCCGGCGCGTCTATCTTTCCGATGCGATCGTGATCATGACTTCAAATCTGGGCTCGGAAAGTTTCAAGAAGTACGAGAAGCCACTCGGCTTCGGGACCAAGACACCCGGAGATTTTCGCGCTGTAAACAAGGAAGTCATGAAGGCGGCAGAGACGCGTTTCTCTCCTGAATTTCGCAATCGCATCGACGAAATCGTCGTCTTCTCGCCGTTGACCCTAGACGAAGTGAAACAGATCGCCCGGCTTTATCTCGAAGGGACCCGCCGGCAGATGAAGCGGCAGAACAAGGCTTTCGAGATTACTGACGCGGCCATCGATCTTCTGACTGAAAAGGGTTTCAGCACGAAATACGGCGCGCGGTTCCTGAAGCGCTACATCGATGAGCGGGTAAAGCTGCCGATCACCACGATGTGGAAAAGCGGCTCGCAGTTTATCGTCGATGTCGAAGACGGCGAAGTCGTGGCGAAGGTCGCGGACACCCCTGATGAGAACGTCGCCTGAGTGCGGTTCGCTGTGATCGAGAGCCTCAGCAGTTTCAGCTTGAGCCTCTTTTCTTTCTTGTCCCTGAACTCACAATGAAGCTGTCCCTCGTTAGCCGATTCATCCAGTCAAGTTTCTTGTTAATCCTGCTGGCGGCTTGCGGCCTGGCCCAGGCTGATAAACCCCAGGCCGACAAACCAAAGACCGACACCGACGACAAGGCCGCGCAGATCCTACGACGGGCAATTCAGGCAGTGGGTGGCGATCGCTACCTCGCCGTGCGCACCTTGATTGGGCGAGGGTTTTTCACGGATTACAAGGACGGTGTGCCGGGCATTCCCACCAAATTCGTGGATTACATTGCTTACCCCGACCGCGAACGCACGGAATTCACCGGCGGCGGCGCGCGTCTGATTCAAACCAACGATCGCGACAAGGGCTGGATCTATGATGGCGCAGCGCTGACTCTCAAGGATCAAAACGCCGGCCAGTTGGAAGATTTTCGGATGGCGATGCGCACCAGCGCCGAGAACCTTCTGCGCGGGTGGTGGCGCAAAGACGGCGCGACTTTGAGTTATATCGGCCGGCGAGAGGCGGGGTTGGCGCGAAGAAACGAAACCGTGCGCCTGACTTATCCGGGCGGTCTTTGGATTGAATATGAGTTCGCCGCCACGGACGGCTTGCCCGCGAAAGTTCTCTACCAACGCAAACAGAAAAAGCCCGACAGCGACGAGATGGAAAATATCTCGGAAGAAGATCGCCTTTTCAAACCCGTTACAATCGACGGCGTGGTCGCCCCGTACGTTATCGACCACTATCGCAATGGCACTCAAACCAGCCGGATTAATTACGAGTCAGTCGAATTCAACAAGCCCATCGCCGACTCGCTCTTCGCCAAGCCCGCGAATCTCAAAGCTATTAAGTAGGCGGTTCTCGATGGCCCGAAAGAGCGTATCAAAGGAAAGAGTTCGTAAGTATCAAGAGCTCCGCCCCAAGTATGAACGGATGGGAATCAATCGACGTTTCATGCAGCTCATTTAAACGGATTTCGTTCCGGCGCTTCGTCGTGTGAGACGGTGTGGAGCAGTCCGCGAACCAGCACATTCAGCATCGGTATGCGGTGTCGAACCATTACTCGCATTGGCTGTGGCCGCGCCCCGAGGCGGGCTTTGGGTTCGAGGGCCGTCCGGCCCAGCGAAAGCCTGCGACAGCCAAATTTGATTGCGTGATCCACGACCTCTTGGAGTAACCGGAAATAGATCGGAGCTTCAGCGTTGGCGGCTCTATCGAATCCTATATAATACCCGACCGCGGTCTCGCCATCGCGTACAGTGTTTACAAAACCGAGTAGTTGTTCGCCTCGTCGTACCACCGTCCAACGTATGTCTTCTCCAAGTCGGGCGGCGAGCGTCGGCAGAAAAGTTACTGGCAGCGTTACGAGTCGTAGCCGCGCGTTGTGGTGCGTTTGTAAATAGAGGCTGTGCAGCGTCTCCGCGTGGCGCTCGATTTCGCCGGGATCCCTCAGCTCCTCAACCGTGCAACCGATTGCCGCCACCTCCTTGGCAATCTGTCTGGCAGTTTTCCGATACTTCGAAGTAAGACTGCCCAGATAATCTTCGTAAGTTCGCCACTGGGGCGAAATCTCCAGAACCATGTTGGGATCGGTTTCCAGCGAGCGGTATGAGAATCTGGAGAGCACCGCAGCCGCAGCCTCGTCTTCATTAGTAAAGTCCTTGACCATCACAAGGTCAGTTTCTCCGAAGAGCTTATCGGCGCGCCGCAGGCGATAAATCGCTTCCGCGACGGCCGCCCAGATCGCGACCTGGTCTGTATTCGGCGAAAAGGCAACTCCGTGCATGCCCCACGAAAGCAGATTGCCACAGACAAGCATTCTTTCTTCCAGACGCTCGAGCGGCGCGGTCAGGGCTTTGTGCCGGGAGCCCTTACGCGCTCGGGTGACGGAGATCTTGACGCTTTGAGCAACTACGGCGGCCACCGCTTCGCGTTCGCAAAAGATGAGTGCGTACCGCGGGTGCAGATTCTCGGGTCTCGCAACCTCGAGGACGCGTAGATAGCGGCGTGAAAGAAAAAGGGAATCATGGGCCGTTAGGGCGTCCCAACGCGCCGCGTCCAGATATTCAATGCTGTCGGCCAGGGCGAAGCCGAAACCGGTCGGACGATGACGCTCGCTGTGACTGTCGCGCAGGTCCCGCGCTTTGCTCACCAGTTTTCGGAGAGGCTTGATGCTCGACATGGAAGTTAACAAAATGACGCAACGGAATTATAGATCACATCTCAGCCCGGCCCTTCATGGTGCCGCGACGCGAGCCATAAGTGTTGGCGAAGTTGCGGTGGGGAATTGAAAAACCGCCTAACTCGTTTTCACGCCGAAGCCGATCGGCTTAGTGATTCCTTCTCAGTTTCACCGACCAGAGGTTCGTTGAGGTTGGCGTGATCTAAAGAAGGCAATGGCTGGCCGGCCATCTTTGCAAACAGTCGCTCGTACTGATCGACGACGTAATCCCAATCATAATGCTTCTGCACGCGCGCTTGCGCGCGATTGCGGTACGAATGGACCTGAGAGCCATCGCGCAAGACGCGCTGCAGCTTCTCGGCCAAGTCGTCTTCATCTGTATAAGCAATTCCCGCGTCACCGATGGCTTCTATGTTTTCCGGCGCGGCGAGGGTCAGCACGCAGTTGCCAAAGCCCATCGCTTCCAAAAGCGCCGGATGTGTGCCGCCCACCTCGGTCGCGTGCACATAGCAGTAAGCATTTTGCTGCAGCGCGCGATAGTCGCGGCCAAACACAAAGCCAGTGAAGATAATTCTTCGATCTCTCCGGGCTCGCGCTTTGAGGTCCTTGATGTACTCGCGAGCATAGGGAGCATCGCCGACGATTAAAAGTTTGTGCGCGGTCTTAACGCGCTTGAAGGCTTCGATCACCAGGTGCGCGTTGTTCTCGGGCTCCAGACGCGAGACGTAGAGCACGTACCGGTTAGGCTCTACGCGCCAGCGTCTCACCATTGGATCGGGACGCCGTTCAACTTCAGCGCCGTAGGCGATCATGGTGGACGGAGTCCCGTAGTTTGCCAGGTAGTATTCCTGAATTACGCGCGCATCCGTCACCGTTTCATTCGGCAGGATAGTCGCCAGCCGCTCAGCCATCAGATAGTACTGACGCGCGATCCAACTCCATTTCTTGCGCTTGTGTTCCAGTCCGTCCACGTTGACGGCCACGGGCGTTCCCGCTGCGCGTAACAGCGGCGCGAAGGGAGCGTTCGCGGCGTTGCACACCAGCGCGGCATCATAACGGGCCGTCATGGCATGCAGGGCCGAAAGAAACGTGTGAACTATCGTGTCGAAGTATTTGTGCCGGATGGTGGGGAGGACTTTCAGTCTCACTCCCTGATATTCGATTTGGCGGGGACTGACATAATGGGCTCTACAATAAACAGTGACGTCGTGACCACGAGCCACCAGTCGCGTCGAAAGGTGCTCGGCAAAGGTTTCGAACCCGCCGTAGTTGGCTGGAATGCCCCGTGTTCCGAGAATTGCAATACGCATACGACCGAACTTAAGAGGCAGGCAAGAACGATTCTCATAAAACCACAAAGTTGGTTAACAAGTCGAGCGCCGAAAAACCCCGGCGTAGAAATTCATAATTTTTGCGCCGCTCGTTCATAAACCTGCAAAGTCAGTCGCGCGGTAGTAGTCCAACTGAAAAACTTTGCGCGTTTCAGCCCTTTGACGCACAGCTGCGCGCGATAGTCCGGATTATCGATCACCCGCGCAATCGCTGTCGCCAGTTCGCGTTCATCGAAAGGATCGACCAGCGCTCCGGCGTCGCCCACAACTTCCGGCAAGCTGGTCCGGTTGCCGGCAATGACCGGAACGCCGCACTGCATAGCCTCAAGCACTGGCAATCCAAAGCCCTCAAAGTACGACGGGTAAACAAAACAAATGGCCCCGCTGTAGAGAGCGGGGAGTTCCTGGCCGGGAACATAACCCGTGAATACAATGTCCCGGTCGCCGGAGTTGCGCTCGGCAGCGCGAATGGTTTCGCGATCAAGCCAAGCACGCTTACCCGCCAACACGAGCTGCGGGAACTCGCCGGCCGGACGACCCTGTCGCAGGCTGGTATAGGCTTCGATCAGGCGCACCAGATTCTTGCGTGGCTGAATCGAGCAGAGAGACAGAATGTAATCCTTGGCGATGCCGTAATTCTCTCGCACCCTTTTCAGTTCGTTCCCGTTTGTCACCTGGGCGAAATGCGGCGGCGCTGCTTCGGGCGTAACTGTGATGCGTTCTGGTGCGATTCCATAAGTCCCGACGATGTCATCACGCGAATAGTCTGAAACGGTGATGATCTGGGCAGCGCGGCGGGCCGTCGCGCGCACGGTCAAGCGAAGCTGCATCCAACTGCGCCGTTTGAAGGTCTCGGGCAAATGCTCAAAAGCCAGATCGTGGATAGTCGCGACCAGCGGACAAGGCAGAAACGGTGGCGCGGTATATTGAACGTGAAGCACATCGACGGGGCGTCGACGTAGTTCCCGGGAAAGCGTCAACGGAATGCGCACGAGCGGTGTGTGTGGCGGCGTCCGGGTAACTTTAAAGTTGGGCCACCGATCGACAAATCGATCGACAGCGCCGCGCCTGGTAACGTAGAGGGTGTAAAGGTTTGTCTGATCGATTTGAGCGAGGCCTTCGATCAGGTTGGTGGCGTAACTCTCGTTCCCGCCCAATTCAGCTCCGACGGAATGCGCATCGATTGCGATGTGCAAGATCGCTTCGCTCCAATTCGGTATTCCGGCTGTTCAGAGTACCGACATCAGTCGGGCACTGGTCGATGAGGAAGACCCAACCAAGGTGGGTACACTAAACTTCGTCGGTTGCGGACTCTTCGTTAGCCTCAGCAGTAGAGTCCCGGGCGGCGGCCACGGGAGCTGCGGCTGCTTCTAACTGCCGGGTGTCGCGCTCGCGTATACGAGCGGCTTTTCCGCGCAGCTCGCGTAGATAATAAAGCTTGGCCCGCCGCACATGCCCTCTCTTCACCACGTCGATATGATCAACGATCGTCGCGTGCAGCGGAAAAATCCTTTCCACGCCGATCCCGAAGCTGGTCTTGCGCACGGTAATCGTTTCGCGCGCACCGCCATGCTTTCGGGCAATCACCACGCCCTCGAAAGCCTGCAGACGCTCTTTGGTTTCAGATTCCTTAATACGCACATGGACGCGGACCGTGTCGCCCGGCTGAAAATCAGGAATGTTATTTCGTAATTGCGTCTTCTCGACGCTGTCTAAGCGGTTCATGATCAACTCCAATTCGTTCTTAGTGCCTGGTACTTCGTACTTAGTTTCCCTGTTCCAGCGAGTCGCGTTTCCGGGATTAGAAATCTAAGTACTAAGCTCAAAGTACAGGGCTCATTCTTTCAAAAGATCCGGTCGATTGCGCTTCGTTTTTTCCCTCGCAGCTTCACGACGCCAACGCGCAATTTCGGCATGGTTGCCGGTCAACAAAACTTCCGGGGCGCGCATGCCCTCAAACTCAGGGGGCCGCGTGTATTGCGGGCAATCCAACAAACCGTCGGCAAAAGATTCGTTTATCGCCGATGTCTCGCTGCCCAGCGCTCCGGGTAACAAACGAACTGTGGCGTCGATGACTACCAGCGCGGCGGGCTCGCCGCCTGAGAGCACATAGTCGCCTATCGAGACTTCGTCAGTCACCAGAGCCTCAGCGACCCGCTCGTCAACGCCCTCGTAACGCCCGCAAATCAAAACCAGTTGCTCGCTCTTGGCGAACTCATCGGCGAGCGAAGGGCCGAACGGCTTTCCTTGCGGCGAAAGTAAAACAACGCGCTTGCCGGCGGTGATCCTTTCCCTGCGATTAGCGCCGGCGAGCGACTGAACTGCTGCAAAGATCGGGTCGGGCTTCAGCACCATGCCGTCGCCGCCGCCAAAAGGCCGATCATCCACCACGTGATGCTTATCCGAAGTCCACGAACGTAGATCGTGCGCCCGAATATTTACCAAACCCGCCGCACAGGCCCTACGGATGATCCCGTACTCAAACGTTTCGCGAAAATAGCCGGGAAAGATCGTAATTATATCGACGCGAAGCATTGCGATTGATCCATTGAATCATTTGCCCATTGATTCATTGGATCAATGAGTCAATGAATCAATCTCACAATTCCAGGAGTCCCTCCGGCGGATCGACGCGGATTAGCTTCTTTTCGACGTCGATCTCGATGCAGATGTCCCGGGCCATGGGAACCAGAAACTCGCGTCCGGCGTCATTTGCGACCACCAGAATCTCGACGCCGCCGGTGCGCATCACTTCGCGAACCGTCCCAATCAGGTTGCCATCAATTCCTTCCACTCGACAACCGGCCAACTCCCATTCGTAGAATTGATCCGCGGCTAGCGCAAGGCGCTCGCCGGCGGGGATTGCCAGTTGGTGGCCGGCTAAATCCCTGGCTGTGTCGATCGAGTCATAATCGATGAACTTGAAAATGATTCGATTGCCGTGAAACCAATACTCTTCAATTTGCAAAGATCGGCGACTTCCATCCGGCGCGATCGCGATCACCTGATCGAGGTCTTCAAAGCGTTCGGGAAAATCCGTATAAAGATCCGCAACAACTTCTCCACGCAGCCCCCTGGTCCTGGCTACGCGCGCGACGACAATTAGATCTTCTGTTCCAACATCGCGATTGGATTCCTTCATCCAGCACAGACGCACGCAAGTTAACAACGTGCGCTACATCACTCAACTACGTCGAGGACGAACCGGCGATGCTGCTTCAGTCCGGCCGCGTAAACCAGCGAGCGCAGGGCCCGCACGGTGCGGCCTTGTTTGCCGATTATCTTGCCCATGTCTGTCTGGGCGACGCGCACCTCGATCCGGGTGGTGCCATCGCGCTCAATTTCACGCACGTCGACTGCTTCTGCATCATCAACGAGAGCCTTGACGATCATTTCAACGGTTTCGCGCATATCCAAAGTTCAAAGTCCAAGGTCCAAGGTCTGCGTCGTCATTGTTGACGTTGGACTTTCAGACTGCTTCCGCTGCTGCCGCAGCAGCACTTTCCGTCTTCGCGGCTTGCTTGATCAACTGGCGAACAGTATCGGTCGGCTGCGCGCCTTTTTCGATCCAGTAACGAACTCGGTCGGCCTTGAGCTTGATCTCTGCCGGTTGGCGCGTCGGATTGTACGTTCCCAGGTTCTCAAGGCACGCGCCGTCGCGCTTTGACTGCTTCTCTTTGACTACGATCCGATACGACGGTCGCTTCTTCGCGCCGGTGCGCATTAATCTGATTGCTAACAAGTGTCTTTCCTCCAGGTGCAAGGCGGGCAGTAGCCCGCCTCTAAACATATTGACGAGTCGTCCAAATGAACGATCATCGTCGCTTCTTCTTTTTCTTTTTCTTCTTCCGCGACGAACCAGGTAACCCCGCGGGTAGTCCGGGCATCATCGCCTCACCGCCATCGCCTTCCATTCCCGGAATGCCGGCCGCTCGGCGCATCATCTTCCCGCCTAACCCTCTAAGGCCGCCACCGCTGAACATCCCCTGCATCATGCGCCGCATTTCAGTGTACTGCTTGATCAGCGAGTTCACTTGCGCGACCGTCGTGCCTGAGCCACGCGCGATTCGCCGGCGGCGGTTTGCGTTCAGGATGATGTGATTCGCGCGCTCTTCGCGCGTCATCGAATCAATGATCGCTTCGGTGCGGCGGAGCTCTTTTTCCATCATCTCTGACTGTTCGTCCGTCAAATCCGGCATGCCAACGCCGCCGAGAAGTTGATCCGGCAACAACTTAAGAATTTTCGAGAAAGAGCCGAGTTTCTTTACCTGCCCGAGCTGCGAACGAAAATCATCAAGCGTGAATTGGTTCTTTTGCAGCTTCTTGAGCTGCGCCTCGGCTTCGTCCTGGTCGACTTTGGACTGGACCTCTTCGATCAGCGAAAGTACGTCGCCCATGCCGAGGATGCGTTGGGCCACGCGATCGGGATAAAACGGTTCGAGCGCATCGTATTTCTCGCCGACGCCGACAAACTTAACCGGTTGACCGATGACCTGCTTGATCGAGAGCGCCGCACCGCCGCGGGCATCGCCATCCATCTTTGTCAGCACCACACCGGTGATGCCGATACGCCGATGAAATTCTTCGGCCGATCGCACCGCATCCTGTCCGGTCATCGCATCGGCGACGAAAAGAATTTCAACCGGATGCGTTTCGCTCTTGATCGTGACCAGCTCTTCCATCAACTCGTCATCGATGTGCAAGCGGCCGGCCGTATCTATCAGCAGCGTGTCGTAACCGACATCGCGCGCCTGTTGCAACGCGGCGCGGGTCAGCTCCAGCGGATCGTTCGTCTCAGGCTTTTCAAAGATCGATTGGCCAGTCGCTTTCGCGATGACCTTTAACTGTTCGCGCGCCGCCGGCCGGTAAACGTCGGTCGACAGCAGCAGCGGCTTGCGCTGTTGATTCTGCGCCAGCCAACGCGCAATCTTTCCGGTCGAGGTCGTCTTGCCTGAGCCTTGCAGGCCGACGATCATCACTACGTTCGGGATCGTTTTGGTAAAGACCAGCCGCGAGGATTGCCCGCCCAGCAAGTCGACCAGTTCATCGAAAACGATCTTGACGACTTGCTCTGAAGGCTTCAGCTCGAGCCAAACCTGCTGACCTTCGGCCTTGGCCTTGACCGATGCTATAAAGTCTTTAGCGACTTTGTAATTGACATCGGCTTCGAGCAACGCCAGGCGAATCTCGCGCAGCGCCGCGTCGACATGTTCCTTTGTCAGGACGCCTTCGCCGCGCAGATTCTTCAGGGTCCGCTTCAGTTTGTCGGAAAGAGACTCGAACATACATTAGACGACGATTCCGGTCTGCGCGGAAACAAGCATGATAAGGGGCGGTCTAAGGGGTGTCAAGGAATGGACTGGTGGTGAAACTCGGAGTACTTCCGGATTTTTGGTTGCTCCGTTGGGAGCAAAATGTTTATAGAATGAAGAGCTATCCATGATTTTTGTCCGCTGGGAGCGCGGTGACCCTGCATCGCGTGCTCCCAGCGGAGGAGGGTCCATAACGGAATGCCGTCTATAAATATTGCGCTCCTACGGAGCGCTCACGATCGCCTCAGAGTATTTCGATCAATTCGACAAGTGCGCTGCCATGCGGTCGTTTTGCCTCTATTGCTGGTCGCTGCTTTTGGCCTTCATGCGCAAGAGCCAACCACACAATCAACCTCAAATCAAAAATCCGAATTCATCGCTCCCGGAATCGAGCACATCCAGATCACTCGCGGTTACAAATCAGAGAAGGAAGGAACTGGCCCATGGTTCATCAACATGCTGCGGATAGACCTGGGCCGGGCGCGGCTGCAAATGGTTCACGCACTGGACGAAGCTGTGGGTTTAGAGACTGTGAGTTCAATGGCCGCGCGTTACAGAGCGCTGGCAGCCGTGAATAGTGGCTACTTCCGCACGATTGGAACTTACCGCGGCGATTCTGTAGGGACCGAGGTGCTCCATGGAAAACTCTTGAGCGAGCCGAACAACGTTCGCGCCGCCGCAGGTTTGATTGAAAGAGATGGAAAGCAGGAATTAATTTTTGGCCACTTGAAATTCGATGGCCAGGTCGTTGCGGGTGCGCGATCGACACACACCATCAGTGGCCTTAATCGGCCGCGGGTTGATAATGAACTGATCGTTTTTACTCCTGAGTTTCATCGCACGACCCTCACCGAGCCGAACGGGCTGGAACTGATCGTTCGTCGTGGCGGCGTCGTCGAGCGGCGTGATCTGAAAGGCAGCAGTGTGATTCCCGCCGACGGCTTCGTTATTTCCGCGTCCGGCTCCGCCCGCGATTGGGCTCTTGCGCATTTGCGATCAGGCGCGCGAGTTGAACTGAAACTAAACCTCACTCCGACTGAGACAGAAATGTCGCCGCAATGGAAACAGGCAGCCAGCATCATCGGCGGCGGGCCGCAGTTGATTAAGAACGGGCGCATTGAAATTACCAACGCCGCCGAAAAAATCCTGCCCAGCTTTGTCAGTGACGGACATCCACGCACGGCAATCGCCAAACTCAAGTCAGGACAGATTCTGTTGGTGACGGTCGATGGCCGCCAGCCCGGCGAAAGCATCGGCATGTCGCTCAACATGCTGGCCGATCTGCTGATTGAATTTGGCGCGACCGAGGCAATCAATCTCGATGGCGGCGGCTCAACCACCATGGTCATCAGGAACAAATTGGTTAATAAACCTTCGGACGCCACCGGCGAACGGCCGGTGAGCGACGTCATTCTCATTTATCCGCGATAGACCTGCCTTTCCCGTCAAAAGTCGTGACCAGCCGCCTCTACTGTGGTATTTTCAGGTCGCTTGAGTAAGAACTGACGGGCACTCTCAACCCGTTACTGCCCTGCCCCTGAAACTGCGGCGGTGAAAAGCGCAACTCATTGGGCTTATATTAACTTCTCGGGTATAACAATTATTGCGGCATCAGGCAGTAACCTCTTAACAGGGAACTTGCTCGTTTGAGCGAAAAAAACCAGAAGGCAGATAACGCCGTCATCGATCTTGAGCACGCGCGCGAGCGTCTCCGTTCGCACGCCGGCAAAGCTTCGCCTGAATCTCTGGCCGGCGATCTTGACACCGTGCGCGGCTTGCTCGATCAAGGTCTAACCATCGAGGCCCGCTCCCGGCTCCATTCGCTGCTGGCGCAAGCGCGAAATCATCCGCAACTGCTGGCTCAGGCTCGTTGCGCTTTATCGATCGCCCTGGAGATGCAAGGGCACTATCGCGAGTCGCTCGACGCAATCGCGATGTATGAAGACGCGGAAGCGTGCGCCAAGTTCGACTTAAGTTTGAATACCAAGCTGCGAGTCCAAATCGCGGTGGCCTATAACTACAACGGCGATCATCCCAAGGCCATTGCGCTCCTCAAGTCCACCCTGCGAGATTTGCCCCAGGGAGGTGCGGAGGTCGGCGCGGTTTACACCGCGCTGGCGCGCGTCTATCGAAGCATCACTGAGTATCCGATCGCGCGCGACTATTCGCATCGGGCGTTGGAGAGCTATCGCCAAAGCGGCGATTGGCGCGGACTGGCCGAAGCGTACTTCGGTCTGGCGACCGCCGACGTTCATGAAGGGCGGTATGAAGAATCGTTGGAGAACTTCGACCAAGTGCTCAAACTGGTTGGGGATCATCCTGCCACCTATGTGTTGGGCAAAACCTACGCCAACATGTCCGGATCCTGCTGGTTTTTGAAACGCCCTCAGGACGGTATTCAATACCTCGAAAAGGCGATCAACTACTACGAACGAACCGATCATAAAAATAGCGCCGCAAATGGTTATAACAATCTCGGAGTAAATCTGGTCTTGATGGGTCATTGGGATCGCGCCCAGGAAGCGTTCGAACGCGCCCTGGCACTCGCCGTCGAAGGCGACGATCGAGGCGCAGAAGTTCCGATGATTCTCGACTCTCTTGGTGATTTGCGCATTTTGCGTGGCGATCTAGACGAGGCGCATAGCTATCTGGAGCGCGCGCTGGCTCTCTCCTTAGAAAAAGGAAACAAGTGGTACCAGGGACAGGCTCACCGCACGCTGGGGCGTTGTTATCTGGCGATGAAGCGGAGTGCCGAGGCGCTGGTTACTTTGAAGAAGGCGCTGGAACTCGCCGAACTAATCGGTGATCGACAGGCCATTTGCGAATCGCGGCTACTGCTTGCCGAAGTATCTCTTGAACAGGGCGCCACCGAAGAGTCCGTCGCGAATCTTCAGAGCCTGACCCAACTAATCACAGACTCGCCGGCCGACCTGCTCCTGGCCGGAGAAGCGCAGCGATTGCACGGCATGCTGGAGATGGCCCGGGGCGATGCCTCGACTGCGGCGCAACACTTCGGCCGCAGCGTTTCGATCTTCGATATGCTGGGCGACCGCTATCGCAGCGCCCGCGCGCATTATGAACTGGGACGTGCTTATGCGATCGCCCAGCCCGAGCGCGCGGCAGAACATCTTTCGCGCGCCGTAAATATCTTCCGTGAACTGGGCGCGAAACTGGATCTCAGTCGAGCTGAAGCAGCCGCAGCCGCGCTCGACAAGACGGGTCCGCAGCAGCAACGACAGCGCGAAACGGTTCTGCAACTGCTCACGCTGCGATTGGCTGAGGCCGTTGCCTCACGTGAGCTACTGCTGCGCGAATTGGCCGCAGTGATTCGGCAGGAAACCAACTGTAGCAAGGTCTTGATTATCGAACCCGACGAAGGCGCTCGCCAGCGCGTGGTTATTGCGCATGGTTGCGTCAAGAACGAAGGCACGGCGTTGGCAGACGAGTTTGCGACTCTTGAAAAAGACTCTCAGCGTCAGGCGTTCGCGAAGAAACAGAATCTGGCGGTGATCACATTAAAGTCGACCAACGGAAAGCCGGCTACTTTGATGATCTCGCCGCGTGAGCGGGCTGAACTTCCGGGCGGGCTTTCGCTCGATCCACTGCTGCGGGTGGTTGAACTGGGAATGGACGTTTGCGCGTTGCGGTCGCGCACCCGCAGCGGACCTGATGCCGAGGAAGAAAGCGCTCTTGCTGGTTCCAGTTTAATGCCGGGATTCATCCACTCAAGTCCGGCTATGACTAAACTGGTTGAAGAGGTACATAAGATTCGTTCGTCCGATGTGACTGTGCTGGTCACTGGTGAATCCGGCACGGGGAAAGAACTGGTGGCCCGCGCCATCCACGCGCTCTCTTCACGACGCGACAAGATTTTTGTGCCGTTCAATTGCACGGCGGTGCCGAAAGAACTTTCGGAAGGTTATCTTTTCGGTTATCGCCGGGGCGCTTTTACCGGCGCCGTCAAGGACTCGGACGGCGTTATTCGCACGGCGGCGGGCGGCACTCTCTTTCTCGACGAAATCGGCGATCTTCCGATCGACGTGCAACCGAAGATTCTGCGTTTCCTGCAGGAAGGCGAGATTCAGCCGCTCGGCGAACAGCGACCGGTAAAAGTCGACGTGCGCATCATCGCCGCTACCAACAGCGATCTGGAAGAGATGGTGGCGCACAGTCGCTTTCGCGAGGACCTTTACTATCGTCTTAACGTGATCCGTCTGCGCGTGCCGCCGCTACGCGAGCGCCGCTCAGAGATTCCGACGATCGTTAATTACTATGTTAATCACTACTCGGCAAAGTTTAGCCGCCGCGATATTCAGATCACCCCTCAGGCCATCGACTTGTTGATGGTCGGCGAGTGGCCGGGTAATGTGCGGCAACTCTGCAACGAAGTGCAAAGAGTGATTGCGCGCGCCGAAGACGGAGCGGTCATCACGCCGGAACAACTTTCGCCCGAATTGCGACATATGGCCGCGCCGGTTACGCCACCGGCAACGGTGACGTCGATCGGCTCCGGCGCCGGCTCGTCGGTTACTGTTCCGCTGCAAAACATCACCCTGGCTGACGCGCTGGCAGAAGTCGAGCGCCGCATGATCCGCGAAGCCCTGCGCAAACATAACGGCAATATCTCGCGCGCCGCGCGTGAGCTTGGCCTGACTCGCCGCGGGCTCTATCTGAAGCTCGAACGCCACGAAATGAGTGCCAGCGCTTAGTTTCCGTGTCTTTCTCTCTGATCTGTTTTCGAAACCTCTGCTCAATAGCAACGTGTAAGTCTGAGACGCCAGTCGGAGCGTCTGGTAGTGGTTGCGCCCCTTTACGACGGGCGTGTATGCTTTTTGCAGAAACGCCGGTACCTTGGGCTGGGAACCAGAAAACATAATGACTGCGAAGCTTAATCTCGCCAGTAATCCTTTTCGCAATCGCGCTCTGCCGTGGACTGTGACGACTGTAATTACCGTCGCTTCGATCGTGGCTCTGGTGGTTATTGCCAGGTCAACTGTGCAGACCAACGCGCAGGCGCAAACAACTCAGCGCGACGTGGCGGATTTGCAGAAGCAGGCTGAAGGATTGAACAAGCGTTCCGAAGAGATCAAAACGGCGCTGACGCCTGAGCAGCGCCGCACTCTCAAGTCGGCGCATACACTGGTCGACCGGAAACGATTTTCGTGGTCGCGCTTGTTCGCAGATTTGGAAGCGGCACTGCCAGGTACCGTGCGCGTTGCGCGGATCGTGGTCAAGGAAGTCCGCGCTCAGGACGATCGCACAGTTACAAACCTTGACCTCACCCTGATCAGCAAGGACCCGGCGATTATCACCCAGTTGATTCAAGACATGGAGCGTGAGGGGATTTTTCATGCTGAACTGGTTTCCCAAAACCTGCAACGCGGCAAAGGTGAGAACGGCGCCGAGTACGAAATGAATGTGTACTACGTTCCACGCAATGGAGCGCCGATCGAAACCAGCGAAAGGAACAACCGGCCGGTTGACACCGCCGGCCAGGGAGGCCGGCAATGAGTCAGGATCGTCCCATGCACGCCGTGGCTCCTCGTCGGCAAATTCCCATTCGCTTTGATCAATTGAGGCGGGCACCGGGACTGAACGTACTTGGGCTTCCCGAACTTATCGGGCTGGCCGCCGCTGTGCTAATCGCACTGATCACGGTCTTTGCCTACTTTTATTTTTACGTTCCCGCGCACGCGCGGTTGAGATCGGCGCAGCAGGAACGTGATCGATTGCAAGCCCAACTGCGTTCGTCAGAACTGAACCTCAAGGGGATTACGAATACCCGCGAGGCTGTCGATAAGATTGATGCAAGTCTCCGAGACTTTGAGAGCAATTGGCTCGCCGTGAGCGCGCAAGGTCGCCTGTCGCTTTATAGTGAGCTGAATACTCTTATCCGCAGCAACGGTCTCCGCAATACGTCCGGTCCGACCTATACGGCGCTGGAACCGCTCGGCTCAAAGGCTCAGGTCCAAGCGACGGCCAGTGCCGACAAACAAAGCAGCGCTAAGTGGCAAAGTATCTATCCCGGGATCGCCGTAAGCGTGACGGTTGAGGGCCCGTACCAGAATGTCCGTCATTTCGTTCGCGATATTGAAACCAGCAGGCAGTTTTTGATCATCAACGCTGTAGAGCTGGAAAGCCTGACGCAATCCGGCGCATCACCGGAGTTGCCCGCCGCGCGGACCGCACCCATTCCAGGCCGTACCGGCAAGCCGGCCCCACCAGTGATCGCGCCGCCTGCCGGTGGTCGGGGCACCATGGTAAGCCTGCGACTCGACATGGCAACCTATTTTCAGCGTTCCGCTTCGGATAGTGAGACGGCTCGCTAAAGGCCGGCGAGTAGTCATCGGAACCGAAAGGTCGAAGACTCGTGTAAGAAACAGAAAACGTTTTTGGACTCAAAGCGATGCAACTTACCGATCCGAACAATCCGAATGAAAAGAAGAAGCTGATCGCCGCCGGCGTACTGGGCTTGGCCGCGATCCTCGTGCTCGGCTATGTGTTCTTTGGCGGAAGCTCAAAGACACCTACGCCTGCAAAGCGAGCCGCGGCATCAACCCCGACACCTCTGAAGGGTACGAAGGATCCTTCGCTGGTGGACAATCCTGTCGACGATCCGTCCAGCTATCAGCCGATCAATTACACGGGTGTTGCGCCGCCGATGTCCGAAGCAAACCGAAACATCTTTTCTTATTACGAGCCACCGCCTCCTCCCGTGAAGGTAGTAGTGCCACCCACACCGTCACCAACGCCCGTTCCGCCGTTGACGCTCTCTTCGCTCGCTCCTTCTAACGTCTTTGCGCGCACAGCGGATTTCAGTCTTCAAGTCATGGGCGACAAATTCACTCCGGCTGTCCATGTCGTGATCGACGGCCGAGATCTACCGACTCGGTTCATTAGCGCGCAACAACTGTTCACGACTGTACCGGCGGCGGTTATCGCTACTCCGGGCCAGCGTCAGTTGATGGTAAGAAACAACGACGGAAAGCTTTACTCGAACACAACCATCCTGAATGTCGCGGCGCCGCCACTTCCTAACTACGCCTACATCGGCATCATCGGTAAGCCACGTTTCAATGACACCGCAGTGCTGCAAGACAAAAGTAGCAAGGACCTACTGAACGTCCAACGTGGCGACGTGTTGGGCGGCCGCTTTCGGGTGAACAGTATCTCTGAGCGCGAGGTGGTGTTGGTCGATACGAATCTCAAGATTCGACACACCATTCCCTTCACCGTCGAAAATAATCCGAACCAACCTTATCGGCCACCAGTGCGCACGAGTGACGATGAACCATGATTAAGCGCCGTTTGATTAGACATACGTGCTTGAGCGACGAGAGTGGTTACGCACTGGTCGCGTTACTCGTCGTGATGAGCCTGATGGCTTTGTTTGCGCTGACTGCCGCGCCACAGGTGCGACAGCAGGCTCAACGCGAGCGTGAAAAGGAGGCGATCTTCAGAGGCGAACAGGTGGCCGAAGCTATTCGCTCTTACTATCGTTATCGCGGTGCGGAAGGGGTTAATTCCTTACCCACCTCGATGGATCAATTATTGGAAGGAATTCCCCGTGGCACAAAGAAACTGCAGATTCTAAGATCCGAAGCCGCGCGCGATCCGCTTTCCAGTTCGGGAGAATGGCGACTGGTCGGCCCAACCTCGCCGGAAATTGGCAAATTTGTCCGTTCCGTAACGGTTTATGCCGGAGGCGTGCCGCCAGCTCCGCGCCTGCCGGGCCTGGCAGGCCTCATCCCACAAATGACCAACATTCTCGATACCGGTTCAACTGAGACGGCACCCGGAGGCGAAGATACATCCGCCAATTCTTCCGGACCGTTTCTCGGAGTCACGAGTCGCAGCCAACGCAATTCCGTGATGACCTATTACGGTATAGAGCGTCACGACGAATGGATCTTCACACCACTCTTCAGATGAAATTCGTTGTTCGTGCTTAACCTATTTCGCTCAACTGAAAGCATCTTCCATCTTAGAGATCGGAATTGAAACCGATCGTGAATGTGATTTTGGATCGATGAGTTTTGTCGACCGATCTACGACTCTCAACCACGCGTTTGTGATCGCGCGCACCGATTGCGTGGCCGACGAGCTCTGAAAATATTTCCTCGCTTGAGTAATAAATTGTTGACATTGATGCAATTTAAGTTTATATAGCAAGATGTTGTGCGCCGTTTTCTCTAGACCACAAGAGTTACGAGAACACAGTATCTTGTGGTCATAACCACCATGAAAGAAGGAGAACGATATGGCAACTAAGAAGAAGGCAGCCAAGAAGAAGGCTGGCAAAAAGAAGGCAGCGAAGAAAAAGAGATAGCTCGTTCACCAAGGGGGCAACTCCAACAACCAACCACTGGCGTACACGATCTAAGGCCTTAGTGGCCAACTTAAAAAGGAACGGCGAATGCTTAACAAGCGCGCCGTTCCTATTCTTTTTGGATCACAACACGGTACGATTCATCATTGCGCTAGTACCGGCGGTTAATTATTCTCATCTTCAAGTGCTTGCCACGTTCAGCAGCGGAGGAAATCTTGGTGCGGGAATTCGATGAAAGGCCGTGGGGTCGCTACGAAGTTCTGGAAGAACGGCCGGGTTTTAAGGTGAAAGTGCTCGAAGTAAACCCAGGAGCACGGTTGAGTCTGCAACGGCATGCCCAACGAGGTGAACACTGGGTAATAGTCCAGGGCGTCGCCGATGTTGTTTGTGGTGACCAGGAACTGCAGCTCGGCAGGGGTGAGCACATCCACATTCCCCCACAAACCAAACATCGGTTGGGAAACAGCGGGTCGGAGCCGTTGGCAATTATTGAAGTACAGCTCGGCGACTATCTAGGCGAAGACGATATTGTTCGTCTGGAAGATGATTATAAGAGAGCCCGGTGACCACCGGCCGACAATAGTAAACTTCCATGATCAGCGTGGCCCTGGTTGAGCCTGAAATCCCGCAGAACACCGGCAACATAGCGCGGCTTTGCGCCGCCACCCAAACACAATTGTTCATTGTCGGGGTTGCGGGATTTCGCCTGGATCAACGAGAGGTCCGTCGGGCGGGGCTGGATTATTGGGACGAAGTGTCGCTTCATCGCCGGCGTGATATCGAAGAGCTCTACAGACTCCTGCCAGAGGCGCGGTTTCTTTACTTCACTACCAAGGCAAAACAATCATTCCTGAATTGGAGTTTTGATCAGAATGATTGTCTGGTGTTCGGTCGAGAGACACACGGCTTGCCGGAAGATCTCTTGCACGAAAATTGGGACCGGTGCCTGACGATTCCGATGCTCAATTCAAAGGTCCGTAGCCTGAATCTGGCAAACTCAGTAGCGATTGCTCTGTATGAAGCACTGCGCCAAACACATGCATTTCGGATTGCGAAATAAGCACAGCAAGAAACCCTGGTTGCGCGACTTAATTCGGCCTTGATTTCTCGTCGGCGCACTCCTCATCATCTTCTTCTTCATTCTCGCTCTCTTCCTGATAGATCTCGTAGCCGGTGGCGTCGTCATAATAATAGCTGTTCTGTGAAGGCTGGTTCTTCTCGCGAGAAGGCCCATCGTTTTGAGCTGGCGACGGCTGCTCGTTCGGGATGGCTGAGTTTTGTGGATCACGCATGATGATCAATCATAGATCAAAGTGAGTTTCAATCTTCCAAAAGTATATCCGATTACCGACACTCGGCTTTCCGGATTGTCCCATGGCGAACAGGTGATGCGGCTGATACGTGGTGGGGCCACTATGATTCAACTCCGGGACAAGCACGCATCCCCGCGCGAGTTTTATCACCAGGCGGCCGCTGCTCTACAGATCGCGCGCAATCATAGCGCAAAGCTGATCATCAATGATCGGGTGGATCTTGCCCTGGCATTGAAGGCCGATGGTGTCCATCTGGGCCAGTCGGATCTGCCTGTTGAAGCCGCCCGTAGCTTGCTCGGCGAAGAGGCGATCATTGGATTCTCTACGCACGATATCACCCAAGCCAGGCTGGCGGCGACGATGCCCCTGGACTACATCGCCTTCGGCCCAATCTTTCAGACCCTAACCAAGGAAAATCCGGACCCGGTTGCAGGCTTGGGCGCGTTACGAGAAGTTCGTTCGATCACAGGATCACTGCCGCTCGTAGCCATCGGTGGTGTCAATCTCATTAATGCGGCCGAGGTGTTTGGCGCAGGTGCTGATGCCGTGGCGATGATTTCTGAACTCATCGCTGGCCCCGCCGGGATCGAGGAAAATATGCGTAAGAGTATGGCTTTGGCCTGATTCTGCGATTTGCGTCAACCATGGTTGAACATTTTTTTCTTGCGTTTAGCGCTGCTATCAGCGAAAATGGACAAGTCGCGACCCGTCCGCGGCAATGACAGCCACCTCATTTTAACCGCAGATTCGAATTCCCCAACCAGAATGGAGCGCCCCCGGGCATGAGTTTCTTCGATCTACCGCCTATTATCGAACGGATGCTGATGGTTTCAGATAAGATCAGCGATCTCAATTTCTCAGTCGGTCAACTGCCCCAGGTCGAAATCAATGGAAAGTTGACGCCGGTTCAGCCGCTGGGTTTGCAGAAACTCACTCCTTATCAGACTGAGGTAATCGCCATGACGCTGCTCCAGGAAAACGCGGAAGCAGCCGAGCGTCTGGTGCACACCGGCACGGCCGATCTTAGCTACTCGCTGCCCTCGCGAGCGCGTTTCCGCTGCAACATTTTTCAACAGCGCGGTGTTTACTCCATCGTGATGCGCGTAATTCCGACTGACATCCCCACACTTGCCTCGCTGAGTTTGCCACCACAGCTTGCCGAGGTAGCCGAACTACGAAATGGGTTAGTGCTGATCACGGGACCTACCGGCTCAGGCAAGAGTTCAACCCTGGCAGCGATCATCGACATCATCAATGAAGCCAAGCACTATCACGTCGTGGCTATCGAAGATCCGATCGAATATCTTCACACCCATAAGAACTCCACGATAAACCAACGCGAAGTGGGACACGACACCAAAGACTTTCCCTCGGCTTTGCGTGCCGCGTTGCGTCAAGCGCCAAAGGTAATTCTGATCGGCGAAATGCGAGACTATGAAACGACCGAGATTGCGCTGGAAGCGGCCGAGACCGGACACCTCGTGCTTTCGACACTCCACACAATCGACGCTTCGAAAACTATTGACCGCATTATCGGCCTCTACCCGAAGAATGAAGAGCCGGTAATTCGCACGCGACTGTCGCAAACTTTTCGCTACATCATTTCGCAGCGTTTGATTCCCCGGTCTGATTTTGGGGGACGCGTAGCCGCGGTAGAGATTTTGAGGTCTACCCCTCGCACCCGTGAATACATCGAAAACGGTGAAGCGGAAGGCAAATCCCTGCTGGACGCCATGCATGACGGAAAGCTTGAAGGCATGCAAGATTTTGACACGGTCATTAAGGACTTCATTGAACGAAACGTCATCACCGTTGAAGATGGCCTCGGGTTCGCTACCAACCAGAACAACTTGTTGCTTTCGCTCAAGGGCCTGACCTCAGGAGAAGACTTTCTTCGGTCGCAGTCCGAAGAAGTTCTGGCGCATCAGTCATTGCGCCGTCCCAATCAATTCACTCTTTCCGAATAGAACTCAACTCAAGATAAGCGACATAAACCATGGTTCTAATTTGCCCAAAATGCGAAGCCCGCATGCAACTGGACGAAGCCAAAGCTCCGTCTCACCCGTTCTCCATCCGTTGTCCCAAATGCCAGACCAGTGTCAACGTTCAAGAGCCGCCGGTATCGAACATGACCGCGGCGCCTGACGACATCGTGGAGATGCCGGCGACGCCAACTCAAACATTTCCGTTTGAACGTCCGATTACAGCACCTCCGTTCAAAGCTGACGGGGATAAGTCAGACCCGGCTGTGAGGACTGAGAGCACGCCGCCAGGACTGGATGGGATCGCGAAAATTCTGGCTGAGGCTCTGCGTCACGCCGACAGCGGATCTACTGCTAATCGCGGCCGCAAGCGGCCCGCCTGGGATCGCCGTAGGGCTTTAGTGTGCGCTAGTCCCGCCTATCGGGAAACGATTGCGCGCTCGCTCTCAAGCAACGAGTATGAAGTATTTGTCGCGGAGAACATGGCCCAGGCATTGGGGCGCATGCGCGAAGAGCGCATGGACGTCGTCATTCTTGACGCAAGCTTCGACCCCCTCGAGCAAGGTGTGGCCTTCGTCACGCGCGAAGTGAAATTATTGCGACCCTCTGAACGACGCCGGCTGTTCTTTGTGTACGTGACGAGGGGTGTACGCACAATGGATCTGCACTCTGCGTTCCTGCACAACGTCAACCTGGTTGTGAATTCCTCGGATGTTGAGCAACTGCCGGAAGCGCTGGAAATTTCCCTTCGCAACTATAACGAACTCTATCGCGACTTTACTCGAGCGCTGGATGTAGCGCCGATATAAACCGTCCCAGCCTACGAACCCAAACTGATTACTCCTGCGCGCAGACGCTCGTGCTTTTGCATTAGCTTGAGGTAAAGAGCTTCCTCGCGGCTGGCCTTTGCCTGGATAATCCGTGCGGCGAGTTGTTTTTCGTCTGGACTCCATTGCTCTATGCCGGGAACTATCGCCAGCACCAGAGCAAGCTTGTTGAGGGCGCCTATCTCAGCTTCGCGCCATTGATTCGTTCGTAACTTCAGGCCCTTCTTCACGAACTCAACCGACCGGATCCGAATCTCCTGCGAGTCGCTTTTGAATTCGCGGGCCATGCTACGCTGCACTGCGATTCCGACGTTGCGGACTTCAAAGCGATCCCACTGGCCGGATTGAGCAGGCTGAGCACGGTTCGGCGTTTCGAACAACATGTGACCGGCGGCGAGCTTGCGCAGCGTCCGCGCTGAGGTGCGCCGGCGCGGGTCAGTCGCCAGCTTGCGTTCTTCCGACCGCGTCAACTTCATCAACTCGGGCCGAACCGGTCTAAATCCGAGCTTGCGATAAAACCAGAACGCGCCGGATTCGATTCCCTCCTCGTTTTCGTGCCCTACCTGATAAGGGTCGATCGAGAAAACAGTGACGCCCAGAAGTTGCCGCATCAGACGCAGGATACGGGCGTACAACCACGCCGTCTCGCCGTCGCGAAATGTGTAGTAAAGATTAAAGCCGCTCTCCATGCGTTCAAACAGTGAAAGTCCCTCAAAGTAAGCGACCGGCACGCCGTTCTTGAAAATCAAAGCTGCGTGATAAGCCCGCAGCGGAAGCCTGCGTTCGGGCGGCACGCCCATCACGAATGCTTCCGTGCCACGTCCAAAATCAACCTTCAACACTCGCTTTGGGTCTCCATAGGTGAAGCCATGCAGCTCGCGATAGCGAACGGCGGAAGTTTCCCGGGCCATGTCTAAGATTTTTTCGCCGGCCGATGGCGAGATTCTGTGCACCGGAAGTGGTGGCAAAGCAAGCTCGGCCGCCAGCGAGACGTCCCGGCGCTGTATCAGCGGCCGCTCATGATAAAAATCCGTTCGCCCCGAAAGTTTCATTCCAGTCCGGGACGCGCGCACTCCGAACTTCCAGGTCACGTGCAGCTTCAGCGAATCGTAGAGCTCGGCCTTCGCCGTGTTCGGAATATCAAGCGACTCAAACCGTTTCATCAGCCAGACAAGTTCTTTTGCCCGGCCAACCGCAGCGCGCAACCAGTCGCGATAGGGCACGTGCGCCTCAACCATCGCGTCCTCTTCCAAAAGTGGCAGAATCCGAGGCATAGTCGCGCCAAATCTTTCTTCCTCCTCGAACCAATCCCAATCAATTGAAACTTGCGCCGGATATTTCGCGACCAGCCAGCGAACCAGGTCGTAGCTGAAGTTGCTGGTTACGCTGGTCCCAGCGATGCCCGACACTTCCGGATCGTCGAGCGGCGAAAGATCAACGTCCGCCTCGCGCAGCTGTGAGACTCGTTGCGCGAATGTCTTGAGGATCGATTCGACTTTTTTCAGGACTTCCACGCCCGGTGGATAGGCGCGGAGAAAAAGCAGGCTCTCGTGAAAGCGAATCAGTGAATCGGCGTCTCTAATTTTGCGACGCGCCAAGGTGGACAGAGTACGTGAGAGAGCCCTCGTTTGAAGAGAGCCGTACGAGCGCTTTGCGCTCTCCAACTTTTCAAGCAGTTGGTTGATTGTAGACACGAATTCTGGGGAACAAACTAATTCAATCAGAGTCTAACGCTGTGAACCAGACCTCAGGAAATTCGAAGATGAAGAGCCGGATTAAACTCTGCCTCAAAACAGCCTGGCTAACGACGGCGATCGTACTTCTTTTCATGGGAACCAATCTGTGCGTCTTGACTGATTCAAGTTGTTTCGATGCCGGTGAAACAATGCTCTTATTTATAGTCATACTTTCGTTTCCCACCGGTGTGTTCTTGTTGTCGCCTCGATATTTTTTCTCGGAACTGAAAGTGTCCACTTTTCGTCTGATTACATTACGGTGTGGTTGATAATGGCCTGTGGCGGTTTCTTGCAGTGGTTCATCGTCATACCACGTTTGTTTACGAAACGGGAATTCACCATACTTAATCTCGGACAAGAGGATTTGCCTCTGAAAGCGCCTGTTGCCGGTGCTCAGCCAACCTCAGCTCGACGACCGAAACGAATCAAACCGATCTCGGCTTTCGATAATCGGGGCCGCACTCCTCTAGAGAGAGTGATGGCGCGGCTCTCATAAATGCTTCCGAAAGAACGTCGCGATCTTCCAGGCGTCGATTGCTTTCCAGGGCATTTCGGCGGTGGTGTAATGGCCGCATGGCAGCCAGACGACGTCGAGGTCGATTCCCAACGTTTTCACTTTGGCGATTACTTCGCGCGATAGGTCAACCGGAAAAGTCAGGTCGTAACGCGCGGCGATGAAGCGCATCGGGCGCGGCTTCATCTCGAGTAGTCGCGGAATGAAGGGTACGGGACTAATTGGCGTCCAGAATTCGCGCAACTCGTCCACCGTCAAGTCCGTCTCGATTCCCTGCCGCACGTGTTGGGTCGAGATTCCCTGCCAGACGACATCGGCAACGTATCCCGAGACATGATTGAAAACGCCGACGTCGATCGCGGGGTCATGCGCGAAGGCGAGAAATCCGATGCACGAGCCGATGCTGGTTCCCAGCACGCCGATGCGTTCAAATCCTTGCTGCTGCAGCCAGCGCACGGCTGCGCGCGTATCCAGCACTGCCTGACGCATGGATTGAATCGTACGACCAATGTTCGAGCCCACCAGGTAATCGGCGCGTTCGAGATCAGGAGGCCGCCGCTCTTCGTGATAGGGCACAGTCAGCCGCAGAGCAGTGATTCCCAGTCCGTTAAAAATGCGGCAGGCTTCAACGTGACTATCGGGCTGGGCATTCCATTGCGGCACCACGACGATCGCCGCGCGCGGTTTGTTCCGGCGCTCTCGACGAGGTGTGAAAAGGCGGGCCCGCGCAGTGTTGTTTTCTATCGACGGGGTATGGACAGCGCTCGTCCAGGTCAACAGATCGCCGGCACGTTTCCAATCTTTGATTTCCGGTAGCGCGTAGAAATCGATGCTCCGAGCCATCACCTGTTCAGTGTGTTCGGTGAAGATCGCGCGGGGATCGTCGCCGTTGACATGCTCGCGCACGAACTCAACGCCCCACTCGAAAGGGCGCACTATCCGATTATCTTCACGCTTTATATGCGCGATCTCGCGAGCGCGCATCCATCTTCCGAACAAAATTTGCCTCCGTAATGCCGAAACCTCGAACAACTGTCCGGCAAATCCCGAAGCAGTCATCCTAAGGTGAGCGAACCCCTAAATCAAGGCCACATGCTGTAACCATACCATTGTCGTCTGACGATGGCATTGTTGTGACAAAACATTTCCGGGCCATTGCTAAAACACCCGCAAACGCTGATCTATTTCGCAAATTCGAGAAATATGTTATAGAGGCAATAGCTAACTCTGGCCCTTAAAGAACGATTGATCGGTGAGCTGCGTTTTGCCAGCTCAACGAGGAGCTGTTTCCGCATGATGGGAACGATATCATCCACCGCGATCAGGGCAACAGTGCTATTGGTGGCGCTGTTGGGACTAATTGCGGGCAGCAGTTGCCTACCCAAGGCACCCTCGGAAACCGGCGGTTCCGTCAACATAACGCTCTATGGTTTCTCAATCATGAAAGAGTCGCTTGAGAAAGAAATCTTTCCGGCGTTCATCGCCAAAGTGAAAAGAGAACATGGCCTGGATGTTCGCTTTACCTCTTCGTTTGCCGGATCGGAAACCATTACCAATCAGATTCTCTCGGGCGTGAAAGCACAAATTGCCATCCTTTCAATTGAGCGCGATGCACAGCGGCTTAGGGATCACAAAGACATCTCTTCCGACTGGCACACTCTGCCGCAGAAAGGCATCGTCAACAAGACTCCTTTCGTAATTTTGGTGCGGAAGGGCAATCCAAAAGGCATTCACGACTTTCCCGATCTGGCAAAACCTGGAATCAAAGTGATTCATCCAGATCCGAATAGTTCCGGAGGGGCGCAATGGTCAATCCTGGCGATTTACGGATCGGAACTAGTAAAGTCAGAAAAGCAATCAGGCGAGCCTGATCGCGCGCGGGCGCTGGAAACGCTGCAGGCGATCTGGCGCAACGTGATCTCAACTGGCGTGACGCCGGGCTCAGCGCGCGAGGCGCGCTCGACATTCGAAAGCGGCTATGGTGACGCGCTCGTCACTTATGAACTAGAAGGCCTTTTGCTGAAGCAAACCGGTGCGCCGATTGAGATCGTCGTCCCAGAAGCAACGATATTCAGTGAGCATCCCGCAGTCATAATTGACCGCAGCGTGTCGCCCTCAGACCGGCCGGTGATAAATGGCTTCATGCAATTCCTCTGGAGCGAGGAAGCGCAACGCGCGTTCGTCAAATTTCATTTTCGCTCCAGCACAAATGAAGCGCTGAACCAGGAAAACAAGGAACTCGCAACCATCAAGTACCCCTTCACAGTGGACTATTTTGGCGGATGGGGGAGAGCTTATCCTGAGGTGATCGAAGGCGTATTTCGCGAGCAAGTGCAAAAGAGAAAGTAGGCAGGCGATTGTGAAGATTAGTTCGCTCAGGCATGTTCGCGGTTTCGATGTGGCGCGGCCCGTCAGTATTGGCTTGATGCTCGGCATCATGCTGCCGCTCGTAATCCTGCCTTTGCTTTCGATCTTCGTTGTTGGAACCAGGAAGGGCCCTGGTTTCTTTTGGGCGTCGTTAGTGGCACCCGAAGCGGTTTATGCTCTGAAGCTGTCCATGGTGACAAGTTTTTGGGCGACGGTATTCAATGTGATCTTCGGACTTCTCGCCGCATATGTCCTTTCGCGTTACGACTTCTGGGGACGAAATGCCGTCATTGTGACTATTTCTTTACCGACTGCGATACCTACTGCCGTAGCCGGTTTCGCCTTGCTCGCTCTTTGGGGACCTTACGGAACTCTGGGGCGGTTTCTATTCCCTCCAGAAGGTAAGCATCAGTTGATGTTCACAGCTTACGCGATCATTCTGGCGAACATCTTTGTCACATTCCCGCTGGCGTTCGGCGTGATCAAGCCGGTGTTCGACACGATGAGCCGTTCATTGGAAGAAGCTTCGGCAACGATCGGCGCCACGCGCTGGCAGACCTTCTGGTATGTGACGCTGCCGAGTCTGCGCGGCGCGATCGTCGGCGGCGCGCTGCTAACCTTCGCCCGAGCAGTCGGCGAGTTCGGTTCGACGATTCTGGTTTCCGGCAATGTCGCGGGGCACACACAGACCGCACCGCTTTACATCTTTGCAAAGTACAACTCGGGAGAGATAGGAAGCCTGGAAGCCGCCAACGCGATTGCAATCGTGCTGGCGCTGTTGTCTTTTGTCATCTTCAGCGTGCTCTTTTTCGCGCGTGACTGGTTGGAATTTGAAACCCAAGAAGTATGATTCCAAAAATGGCATTGGCTCCCGACACAGATCAACACGTGTCCTGGGCTCCGGACCGCGAACAGCGTACCGGAGTGGCCGCCAGCGTGCGGGGACTCGGCAAGCGGTTTCGCAAGTCTCGGGTGCTCGAAGACGTTAGTTTCGACGTGGCCGAAGGCGAGTCGCTGGTTCTGCTGGGTGCATCGGGCAGCGGCAAGACTACTATTCTGCGAATCATGGCCGGTCTGGAGCAGCCTGACAAAGGGCGCGTGATTTTGCATGGCAAGGACGTTACTGATCTGCCGGCACGCGAACGCGGCGTCGGTGTAATCTTCCAGGCGTATGCCCTGTTTCCGCGGATGACAGTCGAGAAAAATATCGGCTTTGGCTTGAAGATTCGCCGGCGTCCCCGTAAAGAGCGGCGGCAGACAGTGGATCGCCTGCTCAAGCTGGTGCAACTGGAAGAGCACCGCAACAAATATCCCTGGCAGCTCTCCGGTGGCCAACAACAGCGCGTCGCGATCGCGCGCACGCTCGCATATAAACCGCAGGTTCTTCTCTTTGACGAACCCTTTGGCGCGCTCGATGCGCAGACGCGCGTGCACCTGCGTCGTGAGATTCGCGCGCTTCTAAGGCAGGTCAAGGTCCCATCCGTTTTTATTACACACGATCAGGAAGAGGCCCTCGAATTGGGCGACCGCATCGCTGTTCTTAACGACGGCCATCTGGAACAGGTGGGCACGCCGGATGAGGTTTACAACCATCCGGCGACGGAATATGTAGCGACTTTTTTGGGGGCCGCCAATCTACTCCTGGGAGTCATAACTAACCAGGCGGTCGAGATCGGCAGTGCCAGTTTGCCGGCCGCCAGGGAGACGAGGCGGTTTCGTGAAGGCCAATCGGTCAAACTCGTGTTTCGTCCGGAGGATGTCTGTTTGAGCCAGGACGCTAACCTACCCGAAGGATGCCGGAGACTGGCCAACGGCGTGATCGAGGAAGTTAGTTTTGTGGGAGCTTATGAGCGCCTGAACATTCGACTCGATCTCACGCATCGTCACCAGGCGCAAAACGAGGCCCCGCTCTATCAAGTTACCATCAACACTCCAGAGAAAATGACGGGCGTCCCGATCATAGTTACCAGGCCCAAGCCTGATACTAATGCTCCCAGATACAAAGCCGGCGATCGCGTGGCGGTGGGACTCACTTCTTTTAGCGTGCTGCCAAACTACACTCTCGCGAGGCGCTAGTGAAAAAATCCAAATCAGCGTTTCTGTTGCTTATGGGGATATTGCTGTGCGCATCCAGTCGTGCTCGGGGGCAAACGCCGGTTCCCAAGTCCGATACGCAAAGCTGGAATGAGGTTCAACTGACAATCCCGCTGAGCAAGAAAGTTGATTTCCTCGTCCAGGGAACTCTGCGCATTGGCGGCAACCTGAGCAAGGCGGTGGACGAGCGCTGGGGCTTTGGCTTTAATTACAAACTGATTAAGTATGTCACGCTCAATGAACTATATTTCCATCGTGAGGCGCGGCCTCCTAACGGAAAGCATGAGGTGGAAGAGCGTCTCACCCTCGGAGTTACCTTGCGCAAGCCGATTGGAAAATTCTCGCTGATCGATCGCAACTGGTTTGAGCGTCGCTGGCGGGAACCGCAGGTCGATGCCTGGCGCTATCGCAACCGGATCCAACTCGAACACCCATTCAAGATCCAGAAAGCGAAATTCACCTGGTTCGTTTCCGACGAGGTGTTCTATGACTGGAGTTTGCATGACTGGGTACGCAATCGGTTTGCCGTCGGCGCCAGCCATGTCTTCAATAAGCACTTCACTGGCGATCTCTACATCATGCGACAGAACGATGGTCGTACACGACCGGGCGACGTTAATGTCATAGGCACCGTGATGAGGTTCCGGCTGTGATCGGGCCGCGTTCTTATCAGGATCACGACTAGAAACGATATGTGCCTGTCTTTCAGAAATCACGCTAACGTTACCGGCATTTCCTGAGTTTGGGATCACTGCCATAAACCAGCGTGAAAACTCCGACCAGTTCTTTTGTGGCACTGTTTCGAACGCTTAACTTCATTGTCTTGCCGTTGATTTGACCCGCGAAGCGGACAGGATAGCTGGTAGATTGCTCGTTTTGACGGACCGGTCCACCGTGTTCCGGGATCTGCATTCCGGAAACATCGAACCGGCCACGTCGATCAAGGGCGATTCTTTGGTCTATCGTTGCATGAGCGCAGTCGTATTCGACCGTGGTGCGTCGCTCGGTAACCTGCATGCCGATGTGCTCTCCGCCCCAGAGACCAAGCGGCAATCCCTTAGTTCGGGCTTCGCCATTCATCGGTAAACCCACCATCCCACGCTCGGATTCAGTCCATATCTTCTTCGGATGATCGTTGGTCCGGGCTACCAGGCCGGCCAGGTTATCGCCCCGGTGGGCGGGGCTGCCGGGAAGAAGTGGAGTGCCGACAAGAAACAACGAGCCAATGATCACGCTTTGCAAAAGACGGTTCATATCGGACCTGACCAATCTCATTTTGTCCTATCCTTTCTCGATACTCAAACGTCCGACTCCTTTTGTGCGCACTAATGAAAAACGGCCCGCCGAAATAACCGGCAGGCCGTCATCCAAATCGTGGCGTTCTTCAACCCCGAAATTAACTACCTCGGTGTCCGGTCGACGGCAATGTTCGAGTACCCCGAGTTCCCTGCCGAATTGAACGCCCGCACGCGATAGCGATACCAGGTCTTGCCGGTAAGCCCAGTGTCGGAGAAACTCGTCGTGTTTATGCCCACTTGGGCAATCTCCACAAAGTTCGTGCAGTTATTACCCTGGCAGCGCTCGATCCTAAAGCCGTCCTCGTTTCCGGAGTTATCCGTCCACGACAAATTGATTTGACTCCCGGAAACTGCCGTCGCCGTTAGGTTGCTTGGAGCATTCGGGACCGGCGTTGGCGTCGGCGTCGGTGTCGGCGTTGGCGTCGGTGTTGGAGTCGGTGTCGGCGTTGGCGTCGGCGTTGGCGTCGGAGTTCCTGTTGGTGTTGGAGTCGGCGTGGGTGTCGGCGATCCGCCACAACCCGGGAACTTGAACGAGCCGATGCGCGTGCGCCAATTGAAGCTGCCGTTCGCCGGAATGTATTCCTGTGTGTACCAGAAGGTGCAATCGTCCACGGGGTCTACGGTCAGATCGCTGTAATCTCCCCAACGATTGGCCGTGCCTGTTTGGCTGCCCGCGCCGGCAAAGAGCGTTGTTTCACCCTGGGTCAGCATATTGAGCGGATCGTTAAAGAGCCGTCCAGCGTAGCGGATCTGCGGGTGGATCGATCCACTTGAAGCGCTGTAACCGACGGCGAGATTTCCCTGCTGGTCCATCGCGGCACTCCCCATCCAACGCCAGGTCGTGTCCGGTTGGTAGGTGCTCTCCTGGAAAACCGTCACTGGGCCGGCAGTCACATTGCGCAGCTCGAACCAGCGTACGCCGGCCACCCCTCCCGAACTCACGGTGTAGTTCCCCACCAGTGCTTCGTGGTCGCCGAAATTGCGATAGGCCAGACGGAACATTAACCGGTCGCCAATGCCGTCCACCCTGTCAGTCACGCCGAGCTGCGGTACGCAACTGCGCGTAGTGGCACACAGCAGGGAAAAGCCAGCCGCAGCCGGGCTGGAGAAAAGCGTGAACGTCGAGTTTGCCGGCGTGGCGAAGTCGACGTGGAAATGAAAGACCCTGTAGGCGCCGGTGCTCGGAAATTCAACGAACGATGCCGGCGCGCCCGCCGGTGGAAGCACGGAGCCATCCAGATCAGAGGGAAGATAGACATCCTCGTTGGATCCACCAGTGATTCCGGTCGTGATGAAGGTGGCCGGGAGACCGGCGAGCATCTTCGCTCGATCGAACGCGAAAGGCTGCGGGCCGAGGAAGGCCGTGCCCGACGAGTTGAATACGTTCATGCTCATGTAGTAAGCATCGGGCCATACACTCAGATGGGGATAGTCGAAGAAGTTGGAACCCAGGTGAAAGTCATAACGGTTAAAGCTGCCGGTGGCATCGCTCGTGGTTGACACTGCGATGCATTCGTCCGTGGGGACGCTTACGCCTGCGAACTGGGTAATGACCCAGCGGTTGGCGATTTGATCGTACAGCACGACCGGGTCGCCATGACCATTGTTTTGGCAAACGCCGCCAAAGCCGCTCCAGAGCGTGGTGATGCCTGAAGGACCCAACACAGACGCCCCTGTGGTTTTGTTAAAAACCTGAAAGCCTTCGTTAACTATTTGGACGTACTGTGTCGCGCCCACTTCGCCGTTCGTGTCGGGCGGTGCGCAGTTACACGCAACACCAGGGAAGGCGACGCCGTCAAAGTTTAGGAGCGGGCTGGGCATATTGGGCGCGAACAGACTCAACAGGAGGCTGAATTCCTGGACGGCTGTGTCGGGGCTGTCTATATGTTTTAGTGAGGCGGGCACCTTAGGATTTTCGTTAGCTTCGCGCTCAACCTTCCTGCCCACTTTCTCTGGCTTGATATCGCGCAGCGGCGGCGAGGTGTCGTTGTGAACCGAGGCACCTACAGTGACATTGCTCTTTTGACCCTGACTAGAGCTGCTTGTGAGCACAGGTAATGACAGGCTCTTCTCGGCGGGCAACTCTGTGGACCGCTTGGCCCAAATAATTTGGGGAAGCACTATTACGGTAGTGGTGAGCAGCAAAGCTGCCGCGATTACTAACATCCATCGTTGTCGCGTTTTCATTTCTTATTCTCCAAATTCGGTTGAGTATCGGTTAAAGGCTCCAGAGCAAAAGTTAGAATGTCGACAATCCTTTCGTGGAAGGTCCCTTCTCGAACATCAATCTAGAAGTTTCGCGAAACTTGGTAGGGGCGCCAAGTCTAGTAGTGGGCGGCGGGGAGTATAGCACCGCCAATATTTTTGGCAAGCAAATTCTTTATCAACGCCGACGTTCCATTAGGCGCCGAATCATTTGCGGCCGCACACGACCGGGCGACGTTAACGTCATAGGCACGGTGATTAGCTTAACGGCTTTAAATTTTGAAACCTCGAACTGCTAAACAAAACCACCGGCAGACTCAATAAGTTGCCGGTGGTTTCTTTATTACGCTGAAGCGGTTCTCATGGATAGGCCTTCGCGCAATAGCCGCCCGAAGCATTCACCCAGTTCTGCTGAATCAGATAGTTCCGGCCACCGAGAGTCATGTTATAAGCCGAGCCATTCCCCGCCGTCGAAGTGCTGCCAAATGTCCACGCGCATTTATCGGCGTTCTCAGCACCGCGGCTGTCGTACCAGGCGTTCAAGTTCGGATCGGTGACGGTTTCTTCAAGCTCGTGCGCAATGATCGAAGCCATGCCATCCGCGCCGGCGTTGCCGTTCGGACCGGTCGTTTGCGCCTCACAAGCTGCTGGGCAGCGATCGGGATTACCCACGAAGGAGTATTTGATATTGAACCCGTTAATCGTTCCGTAGGTATGCCAGCCGCAATACTGAGTACAGAAACCGCTGGACGCAGTTACGTCGGCGGAGGTCAGCACAAAGTAGATACCACTGGTGTCATAAGGCAGGTGCCCACTTGTGAGAGCGCCTGTGACCACCGCCTGAATAGCCGAGTCACTCAGTGAGGTGCCATGCGAGTAACTATCAGTAGTGCTGCCACCGAAAGTCACGGAGTTGCTCACGTGCACGTTACTGCCGTTGTAGTACGTCGTGTTGATGTTGAAGTACGGTGAGCCGCCGATGCTGTTCGCAAAGTCCGTCAAGATGGTAGTAGCCGTATTGCCGGTCCAGGTACCATACCAGATGTAATACATGTGACTGGTGCCGAGAATCAACGGACCACCGTGATAAGTGATTCCGTTGCCGCGCTGAGGCTTGGCCTTGCCGGCTTCGGGTGGATGCGCATCCTTGTTCTTGTCTTCATCTTTGTCGTTGCGCAACCGATGCATGATCTTGTGTTGATTAGCGAGCTCTGACGGGCCCTGCCCAGACGCTATGCCGAGGAAAGAGATCAGGGCAAGCGAACTAAGCACAACCAGAATACCAATGAACCTTTTCATGGACTGTCCTCCTAAAAAGAAGCAAAACAAATTTAGCGAAAACCCGGCTGGGGCGACGAGTCAGTATCAGTGGGCGACGGAGTATAGCACCACCCGGCTTTGATGGAAAAGCAAAAATCTTTATCTGTGGCGTCGTTCCATTAGGCGCCTAACCATTTGCGGCAACAAGAGCATGGTCTGAAACACAGACCCGGAGGCAAATCTGCGGGCAAAGCCGCGAAATAGTCGGCCAGCCTCAGGCGAATAGTTGAACCACCACAGATCGGGAATGAACCCAAAGCGATTGACGTGAATGTGCCGCGCACTAACCAATTCCAGCAACCCGGCCCGGCCATGTGTGCGGCCAAGGCCGCTTTGCTTTAGACCACCCCATGGTGTTTGAGCGATTCCATGCGTATAGAGCACTTCGTTGACCATGATGGTGCCGGCATCGATGCGTTCCGCCAGGCGCTGACCGCGTGCGATACTCCCGGACCAGACACTGGCCGTCAGCCCGTAACCTGTATCGTTGGCCAACCGAACCACTTCGTCATCCGTCTTGAAGGTCATGATGGGCAGAACCGGGCCGAAGGTTTCCTCGCGCATCACATCCATGTCATGGTTTACATCGATTAGGACGGTCGGTTCGAAGAACGCCCCGGAGGAACCGGGCATTCGTCGACCGCCTGTCAGCGCCGTCGCGCCCTTGTCGATCGCTTCGTCAACGTGCCTTTCCACCACACGCAGTTGGTGCTCGCTGGCCATCGATCCCACGTCGCTATTCTTGTCCGTACCGATGCTCTGCCGCAGACGTTTTGCTTCCTGCACCGCCGCGGCGACAAATTGCTCCGCGATGCTTTCATGCACATAACAACGCTCGACTGAGGAACATGACTGACCCGAGTTTGCGAACGCTCCCCACACTGCACCGCGCGCGGCGTTTTGAATGTTCGCATCGTCCAAAACGATCATCGGATCTTTGCCTCCGAGTTCCAGCACGACCGGCGTCAGATATTTCGCGGCTGCTTCGGCAACGCGCTTACCGGTCGCCACACTGCCGGTGAACATAATCTTGTCCACCCCTGAGGCGACCAGGGCCGCTCCTGTCGAGCCGTCCCCGGTGACTACCTGCAAAGTTCCGTCACCTAGCCCGGCACGAACTAACACCTCCCTGATCTTCAAACCAGTCAATGGTGTCAATTCGCTCGGTTTCAGCACAACCGCATTGCCGGCCATTAGCGCCATTGCTACTTCATCGAGGGGCGTGGCCCAGGGAAAGTTCCACGGAGAGATGATACCCACCACTCCCAAAGGTTTGTAAATTTCGTACGACGATCGACCCATCAAGGCGTATTGACCAACGCTGATTCGCCGCGGACTGAGCAGGCTCGCGGTCTTCCGCGCGAAGTACTGCATCAGATCGAGCGTCGGGGTCAGTTCCATTGCGATCGCTTCAGAGACAGGCTTGCCGGTTTCACGAGAGATCAGCAGGGCAATCTCTTCCAGCTCTTTAAGGATTATCCGGCGGGCTTTCATGACGACGCGGCCACGTTCGCGAATAGACCGCGCGGCCCAGGCTGGTTGCGCTTCTCTGGCTCTACCCACAGCGCGCGCAACTTCTTCGGGTATCGTCAAGGGTGCCCGGCCGATTTCTCCGCCGGTGGCGGGATCGCGCACAATTATTTCCGGTCTTTCCGATTTAGCTGGAATGCTCTGGGCCATCGCCGACGATTATCGCGCAGAAGCGAGAGCAAAGGAAGACAAAAGCATTCCTCTGCGTTTCTCGGCGATTTACTTTGCGCCCTCTGCGTCAAAGAGTTGTCGCGGCAGCGAATCACGATAGGGCAACGTATCGCGGAGGCATTCGCTGAGGACACAGAGGCGAAACCGCTTTTTCTGCGGTGCATTTCCGCCGCACACCAGGTCTCAGCTACAATACGACTCCCAAATTGGAAAGCCATCGAGGAGAGACAATGCTGAAACCGCAACTCGTTGAGTTCATACGCCGCATCGATAAGAATTCCATCGCTATCGTTCCCGCTGCCCGCGAGGCCGTGCGTTCGCACGACACCAATTATCGTTATCGTCAGAACTCGGACTTTTTTTACTTGACCGGGTTTGAAGAGCCGGATGCGATTGCCGTGATCGCTCCTTCACGAGAGAAGAAGTTCACGCTATTCGTGCGACCACGTGATCCGGAACGCGAAATTTGGGATGGCTATCGCGCCGGGGTTGATGGCGCAGTGCGCGACTACAGCGCCGACGAGGCGTTTCCGGTTAGCGAGTTTGACGAAAAACTCCCCGAACTGCTGGATGGGCCGGCAATCCTCTACTACGCCTTCGGGCACAGCACTCCAGAGATGGACCAGAAAATCATTCGCCAGTTGACGCTGATGCGCGAGACGAATCGCAAGCCGCTGGAACCGCCGCGAACGATTATCGACCCTACTTCGATCATTCATGAGATGCGCGTGCTCAAGAGTGACAAAGAGGTAGAGATCATGCAGCGCGCCGCAGATATCGCCGCCGAAGCCCACGTCGAGGCCATGAAGGCCGTGCGCCCGGGCATGAAAGAGTACGAAGTCGAGGCGCTGATCGAGTCGATCTTTCGTCGTCACGGCTCGGCCGGCCCGTCGTACACTTCGATTATTGGCTCCGGCGCGAACGCCACTGTGCTGCATTACATTACTAATATGGACACGTTGCGCGAGGGCGATCTTCTTCTGGTCGATGCGGGGGCGGAATACAAGGGCTACGCTTCGGACATTACTCGCACCTTTCCGATCAACGGGCATTTCACACAAGCGCAACGCGACATTTACGATCTGGTGCTGGAAACACAAATGTCCTGCATCGACATGGTTCGCCCGGGAGTAAGGCTTGAAGACCTGAAAACTCACTCAGTTGAAATGCTCACCGAAGGAATGGTGAGACTTGGTTTGCTGAAAGGCGATCCGAGAAAGTTGATCGAAGAGAAGAAGTTCATGCAGTTCTACATGCACAATCTTGGCCACTTCCTCGGTATCGATGTTCATGATGCCGGCCGCTATTACTTCAACGGCGAATCAAGGCCCGCGGAACCCGGCATGGTAATGACAATCGAGCCGGGACTCTACATCTCTCCGGATACAACGAACATTCCCGAAGGCTTCAACAAAGAAGTTCCCGAAAAATATCTTGGCATTGGCGTGCGTATTGAAGACGACGTGCTGGTAACAGAGAACGGCGCGCGCGTTTTGACTAACAAAGTGCCGAAGGATCCGGCAGAGATTGAAGCGCTGATGGCGAAGTAGTCTTATGTAATGAACTCAAGGGGCTTGGTCTGTTCGATAAGTTTATGCTTTTGCGCCAAGTCGAAATAAAGTTCCAACCCTCGTTTCATCTCTTCATTCATTTGGAAAGCAATGTTTCGAGTCAGATAATCCTTTATCTCTTCCGCCGACAGCGAAAGCCGCTCTCGATATTCCACCGCGATCGCGTCCAGATGAGCCAACCCTTCATCTCGGGCGGAGGTAAAGCCGATCGCGCGCACTACGGCTGCATTGGCCCCGCGCGCCATCCACATCGCAAAGACAAATCCGAAGCCGGTGTATTCGTGCCACAGAGTCGCCAGGTCAAAAACGCGAAATTGATCGCGGGAAATCTTCATCGCCGGATCGCCGATGATCAAGGCAGCGTCCGCGCGCGTGAGCATCGACTTGAGATTAGGTTGCGATGTTTCCCATTCCGGCTCGAAGCCCAGGAATTCGCGAAAAAGGATCTTGACCAGAACGACCGAGGTGCGCGACGACTCGTCGAGTGCCACGCGCTTAACCTTCTTCAGGTTGTTGAGCTTACTAGCGACCACTACGCTGCGCACGGCGGACCGTGAGCCGACGCAAACGTCCGGAACGATGGCCACTCCGGGAATACGCTGATATTCAATGACCGGAACCAGGGCGGCATCGACTTCGTCGCGGGCGAGCATTTCCGCGCAGCGCGCTGGCGAAGTGTCGGTGAACAGTTGAACCGATTCACGTTGAGAGCCGTTAACAAAACTCCAGATCAAAGGCGCGGTGTTCAGGTAGCTCGACGCCGCGATTCGCGGTTGCCGCTTAGTAGAAGGGTTGGCCATCAGGTTTGAACGAATCCTAGCGCAGTCTGGCGCAAGCTGTCAGCTTGCGCGCGAACCACCTACTCGCGATGCGGCGATGATCTGCGCGCTGCCTTTGCCCGTTGGCTGTTTCCGTTTATATTGTCACCGCGCCGAAAAAACACTATGCCGATTTACGATGTCACAGTTCCGATCCGGGCCGGGATGCCGATTTACGAAGGCGACCCAAGCGTCGACATCGCGCCGTGGTCCGCACTGGCGAAAGGAAACTCGGCGAATGTTTCCTTTCTGCACTTTGGGGCACACACCGGAACCCACGTGGACGCGCCGGCGCACTTTCTTGAGGGCGCCCGCAAGATCGATTCCTTGTCACTTGAAGCTTTGATTGGCCCGGCGCGAGTAATACGAGTGCCGGACGAGGTCAACGAAATCGATTCGAACTTTCTTGCCGGGTGTGATCTGAACAACGCTGAACGCATCTTATTTCATACGCGCAATTCAAGTTTCTGGAATCAAGGATTCCGCAAAGACTTCACACATCTCTTACCTGAGGCCGCGGAAAAGCTGGTTGAACTCGGTGTGATACTGGTAGGCACTGATTATCTTTCAATTGAAAAGTTTCATTCCGGTCATCATCGCACGCATTTAACTCTGCTTTCGCAGGGCATCATAATCGTTGAAGGGCTGAACCTCAGTGAAGTGCCGGCCGGCGACTACGAATTGATCTGCCTGCCGCTGCGGATCGCCGACGGCGCCGGTGATGGCGCACCGGCCAGAGTGGTACTGCGAACCTTATAGGACCTATGCGACCTATTGGTCATTGAAATGAAGGAAGCAGCAAAGCCAGATCGTTTATATCGCGAACGCGTCTACAAAATTGTGCGGCAAATTCCGCGGGGGCGGGTAATGACGTACGGTCAGATCGCGTACATCCTTGGGAAAGGCTATACGCCGCGGACAGTCGGCTTTGTTATGCACGGCGCCGACGAAAGCAATACACCGTGGCAGCGCGTGATCAATTCGCAGGGACGCTGTTCGACCGGCCGCATTGTTTTGCCATCGGACATGCAGCAGCGATTATTGGAACAAGAGGACGTGAAATTTGACGACAGGGGACGCTGCGACCTGGAAGTGTTTCTCTGGCATCCCGATCAGGAAAAGGTCGTAAAAGCCAAAGCCGCTAAAGCCCGAACGGTTCTGTATCGACGTTAGTTGTTTCGCGTTTAGGCGGCCGCCTGAAGACCGGCCTTCTAAAGGTAAATGAAACCGAAGGAACGAAAAGATGAACAATGATCCCCTTTCCCAACGCGCGCCCTACCAGGTCAGTCCGCCGCGCTATTCGGTGTCACATCAAATGGCGACGACGGCCTTCGAGTTGCCGAACTTTCGCGTCATGCAGACTCTGGGCGTGGTCCGCGGTATCGTAGTGCGATCGCGCAATGTGTTTGCCACACTCGGCGCGACGTTCCAACAATTGGCTGGTGGGAATATCACGATCTGGACAAAGATGTGCGAAGAAACCCGATCTGACGCGTTCGAGATCATGATCCAACACGCCTCGGAAATCGGCGCCAATGCGATCATCGGCATGCGCTATGACACGACTGAGATCTCAACCGGAGTTACGGAAGTCCTCGCCTATGGCACGGCCGTGATCGTCGAGCCGACTGACACTGGATACCGCGGATGAACGAAGACAAGTTGGACGAAGTTCGTTTGAACCGAATCCGCGAGGCCTTTGCGTCAGTTCCGTATGCAAAACTGATCGGCCTCGAGCTGGGTGAGATGAAACCCGGCGAGGCCAATCTTCATCTCGACATTCGCGACGAGCTGAAGCAGAACCAGGGTGTAGTTCATGGTGGCGCCGTCGCGTCCCTGATCGATACTGCCGCCGCCTTTGCAGTAGTCACGCGGCTTGAACCCGGCGAACGCGTAACCACGACCGACCTGACCATTCATTACCTGCGGCCGATTACGTCAGGCCGCCTCACGGCCACAGCGCGCATCGTTCGGGGCGGGCGTCGCCTGTTCGTCCTTTCGGTCCAGGTCACCAACGATCACCAGGTGCTGGTAGCAACGGCGGTCACAGGCTATATTAAGCTCCAAAACAGCCAGAAGACTCAGTAAATTAGCGGAAAACTTCTATAGACAAGGCTCGCTCGAAAATGCCAAAATAGGTTTGGCTCGTTTCTCAGGCGAGTTCCCATCTCATACCGGTTCCCGTTTTTCCTATGCATTCACTCTACGACGTTCTGCTGACTCAACATGCTCGCCAGCTGACGCCGGTTCGCTGTGCAGTTTCGACGATCGTTCAACTACATCGTTACTTTGAAGACGTCGTGCTCGAAAACAATTTGGGCGCGCTGATAGTTGAATCGTTGCCGCTGGCGGCGAAACGTCCAGCGCGAGAAAAGGCGCGCGTGCGAGAGCTGGCCCGTGGAGGACGCCGCGCCTTCTTCTTTGTCCGTCAAGCTGATGCCCTCAGCGAGTTAGTTACCGGAGTAGGAGCAAACTCGGTGTTGGCTCCGGCAATCCTGCAACAGGCCGAGCGCAACCAGGTCGACGAGCACTTTGTGGTCATTGCCGATGCGCGATTTTCCGCCTTGCTGGCCACCGTACGCGGCCGAGCCGGTGATGCGGCGGGCGGCGATGAAGTGATCTGGACGTTCGAACCGGACATCGTTTACTCAGCGCTCGAATATTTGATGGCCCGCGTCGGAGCCGAACATCCTTACCACGCGGTGGCATTTGGGTCAGCCGTACGCACTTCGATGCCCAAGGCCACTTCGCTGCAACTCACGTTGAGCGTAACTACGAAGCTGGCGCACTTACTTCAGGAGCAAGCCGGGCGCGAGATCGCAGTCAACCGAATTGCCACGGCAATCCGCGAATCGCTCGAGCTGGGTGTGATCCTGCAAAAGACGGTGGATGAGGTCGGCACCGCACTAAATGTCGCGAGCTGCGCTTTGCGCGTCGAAGGTCAGACCTCAGAACAGGCTTTGACTTACTTCCATTTTGCCCCCAACACCGAAGTCACCACGCCCAAAGAAAAGATAGTCGGCGATCTCGATGCTCACTGTGCGCGCTTTGCCGAACATCCGGACGTAATCACCCAAAATGGCGGCGACGATCCAGAGTCGAGCGTTGAAACCTTGCCGCTGGCGGTGGTGCCGCTAATCTTTCACGAACGTTTGATAGGTGCGCTACAAGTAATCTCTGCCGACCCGGGGCGCGTATGGCAGGAGAACGAAATTCTTTTGGTTAGCACTGTTGCCAATCAGGTGGCCGTGGCGGTTAACCACGCGAACCTGTTCGCGCAGATTCAACAACAGGCGCTGACCGACGCGTTGACCGGTTGCTATAACCGCCGCTCGTTCGAGATGCAACTTGATAAGGACCTGATGATGGCCCGACGGACGCATCAGCCGGTGTCGCTGGTGATGTTGGACCTGGACCGATTCAAGCAGTTGAACGACACGGCCGGCCACGACGCCGGCGACGCAGCTCTGCGCAAGTTGGCTGACTGTTTTCGCCAGGAAGTCCGAGGCGTCGATTCGGCTGCCCGCTTTGGCGGCGACGAATTTGCCCTGATTCTGCCGCGGGCTTATTCCGAAGGCGCGTTGCTTGTCGCCGAACGCCTGCGGGCGCGGATCGAACAAATCGAGATTCCAGGCTTCGGAAGTTTGACTGCCTCGATGGGTATCGCGACGTTTCCCACGCACGCGCGTTCGCGCGAGGCGTTGACGTCGGCGTCCGACGCGGCCCTCTACAGCGCCAAGCGCAGCGGGCGCAACCGCGTCTGCATTTTCGAAGCCATGGACGGAAAATCCGAAGAGGTTACGCCCGGCGAATTGTTGCCGCCTGAAACCGTTGAGCAAACGAAGTTGCCTGTTAACGAGCCATTTTAGTCTGGAGTTCAAACTCATTCATCCTTAAGACAGCAGATCTGAGATCTCAAATTTGAAATCTGAGATCTCCCAGACAAGGTCTGCCCCTTTGCCAGCCCGATTGATCTCACTTAGACTTTCAAGATTCAGAAGCTTAGTATCGATTTCTGCCAAATTCCGCAAGCCGCCTGGTCGGGCATGCTGATTTTAAGGGCAAGAGTCTTTCGGTTTCTTTCATGAATGATCTAAGAAAATTAGTCCGCTATTTTCGGCCCTATAAGGTCTCGCTAATCATCGGCATCGCCTGCATCATGGCGGGCGTCATCTTCAATCTCAGTATTCCCTTGATTGTCGGCGGCGCTATCGACGCCAAATGGGCTGAGGTAACGTGGACAAAACTCACCATCGCGGCACTGAAAGTTCTCGGTGCCAGCGCAATGAGCGGCCTGTTTCTCTTTTTGCAACGCCGCATTCTGATCGGAATGTCGCGGCACGTCGAATACGACCTGCGCAACGACTTTTATGCTCATCTGGTCGATCAGCCGCTCTCTTTTTTTCAGGAACATCGCACGGGCGACTTAATGGCCCGGGCTACCAACGATCTCGCGGCGGTGCGGCAATTGGCCGGGCCAATGATCATGTATAGCTTGCAGACCGTATTCGTCGTGATCGTGGTACTGCCGCTGATGTTCCTCATCAACTGGAAACTGACGCTGCTGCTGTTCGTCAGCATGCCGCTGGTCTCGCTGACGGTGAAATTCTTTGGCCAGCAGGTTCACATCAGGTTCGAGAAGATCCAGGACTTTTTCGCGCAGATTACCGCTCGGGCTCAGGAAAACTTTACCGGCGTGCGCGTAGTACGGGCCTACGCTCAGGAAAACGCCGAGATTACCGCCTTTAACCAACTCAACTGGGATTATGCCCAAAAGAATCTGAGTCTGGTGCGAATCGACGCGGTGATGCGACCTCTGATGGCTTTTCTGATCGGGTTCGGGTTCGTGCTGATTGTTTGGGCCGGCGTGCCCCTGGCCGCGCGCGGAGAAATCACGGTCGGCCAGTTCACTGAATTCAACATGTACTTGTTCCGCTTGATCTGGCCGCTGATCGCCATTGGTTACGTGGTCAATCTCTATCAGCGCGGGTTGGCCAGTTGGAAACGCATGCTGGCGATCATGACGATCAAGCCGCTGATTGCGGACGCGCCAAACATAAAAGAACAGCCGGCGATTGCCGGCCGCATAGAGTTTCGCGATCTGACTTTCCGTTACCATCCCACCAGCGAGCCCGAACTGCGGAATATCAACTTGACGATCGAAGCCGGTCAGACGATCGCGTTCGTCGGCCGCACCGGCAGCGGCAAATCCACCCTCGTAAATTTGATTCCGCGCGTATTGGAGGCTCCGGATAACAGCGTCTTCATTGACGGCGTTGCCGTCGCCGAATACCCGCTGTCTCAGCTACGATCGGCAATCGGTTACGTTCCGCAGGAGACATTTCTCTTCAGCAACACATTGTCGAAAAACATCGCCTTTGGCGCCGACCAGGCCGGACGCGCTGAAATAGAACGAGCTGCCGAGGTCGCTGGCCTGGACGACGATGTGCGCGATTTTCCGGACGGCTTTGACACGCTGGTCGGCGAGCGCGGCATCACGCTCTCAGGTGGGCAGAAACAACGTACGGCGATCGCCCGCGCAGTGGTGCGCCAGCCTAAGATCCTGATTCTGGATGATGCGTTATCGTCCGTTGATACCTACACGGAAGAAAAGATTCTGTCGCAACTGCGCGGCGTGATGCGGAAACGAACCAGCATCATCGTTTCGCATCGCATCTCAACCGTGCGTGATGCCGATCTGATTTGCGTCCTTGATGAAGGCCAAATAATCGAGCGGGGCTCGCACGCAGAGTTGCTGGAGTTGCGCGGAGAGTATGCGGATCTTTACGAACGGCAGTTGCTGGAAGAGGAGCTGGCGGCTACTTGAACCATCGCCAGATTCCGATTGCCAATTGCCGATTGGTAAGACCGAAACCAGAGGCTAGAGTGAATTTTACGCAAGAGATCCGTAGATCCAGGGATGAATTCAAAATCGGCAATCGGCAATCGCAAATCAAAAATGATCTGATGTCCACCGCAGTCAAACAATTTCACGAAGAAGAAGCCATCGGCAAAACTTACGACTTGCAGGTGGCGCGTCGGTTGTTGCGCTATCTGAAGCCCTATGTCCGGCTTTTGATTCCGGCATTGATTCTGACGTTGCTGCTGAATCTGCTCGGCATTTTGCAGCCGAAGTTCACTCAATACGCCATCGACTGGTTCATCATTCCGCGCGTCACTAAGGGAATCACGCTGTTTGCGCTCGCCTTTGTCGGCGTGCAACTGGTCCGCTTTGTCTTCTCATACTTCCAGGCCGTGCTCTTAAACAGCGTCGGCCAGTACGTAATGTTCGATCTGCGCCGCGAGATCTATCACAAGTTGCAGCACCAGGAGGTGGCTTACTACGATCGCAATCCCGTCGGCCGGATCATGACGCGATTGACCGCCGACGTGGACGCCTTGAACGAGTTGTTCACCTCCGGAGTCACCGACGTGCTCGGCGACCTGGTAATGATCATAGCCATCATTGGGGTAATGGTCTGGATGGACGTGCGTCTGACGCTGGTCACGTTATTAACAGTGCCGTTGCTCTTAATCGCGACCACCTGGTTTCGCAAAGGCGCGCGCCTTGGCTATGACCTGGTGCGCACGCGCATTGCGCGCATCTACTCGTTTCTGCAGGAGCATTTTTCCGGGGCGCAGACCGTGCAGATTTTCAACGCGGAAGCGAAATCGCTGCGCCGCTTTGCCGAGATCAACGACCAGCATCGCAAAGCGAACATCGATACGATCTACTACTACGCGGTTTTCTTTCCCCTGGTTGATTTCATCGGCGCCATAGGTATTGCGCTGATTATCTGGTACGGCGGCTATCGTGTGATGAACCACGCGCTAACGTTGGGCGCGCTGGTGGCCTTCATCCAGTATTCGGGATTTCTGTTTCAGCCAATCCGGGATATCTCGGATAAATACAACGTGCTCCAGGGCGCCGTGGTGGCTTCACATCGCATCTTTAAGGCGCTCGATCTGCCGATCCTGATCACGACACCGGCCACGCCGCTTAAGAAAGGTCGGGCCGAAGGTCGCATCGAATTCGAAAACGTCTGGTTCGCTTATAAGGACGACGACTGGGTTTTGAAAGATGTTTCGTTCACGGTTTCGCCGGGACAATCCGTAGCGCTGGTTGGCCACACCGGGTCAGGCAAGACGACGATTACGAATCTGCTGATGCGCTTTTATGACGTGCAGAAAGGCCGGATTCTGCTGGATGGCGTGGACGTGCGCGAGTGGGACTTGCAGTCTTTGCGAGAAAACTTCGCTGTCGTTTTGCAGGACATCTTTCTCTTCACCGGTACCGTTGAGAGTAATATCCGCCTGGGCCGTGAAGAGATTTCCGACGAGCGCATTCGCTGGGCAGCCACCGAAGTATGCGCAGACAATTTCATCCGGCGCCTGCCCCATGATTACAAATCGGAGGTGCGAGAGCGCGGCGCCGGGCTATCGGTTGGTCAGAAGCAGTTAATTTCGTTCGCGCGCGCGTTGGCTTTCGATCCGGCATTGTTGATTCTGGATGAAGCGACCAGCTCAATCGACACCGAAACCGAGCAATACATTCAGCAGGCCATTGCGCGGGTGATGCAGAATCGCACGTCCGTCATCGTCGCGCACCGTCTGTCAACCATTCAGCGAGCCGATAACATTATCGTGCTGCATCACGGTGAGATTCGCGAGCAGGGGTCGCACCAGGACTTGCTGGCTGTGCAGGGCTTGTACTGGAAGCTTTACAAGTTGCAGTATTCAGATCCTTCACGAACGACTCCTGAGAAGGAAGACGAAGAAGAGCAGCCGGCATATCGAGTGCCCGCGCGACGCATGCAGTTCAGCGAGTGAGAGCATTGCCCAACTATGGAATTATGGCAGACCAACAAAACACCATCGAGGCCCGTCACATAGCAACCGATCTGAAGGTCGGCGACCTGAAAAGCACTGAATGGAACAAAGCCCAGCCGGTACAGATTGTTCGCTACTGGTCCGGCGAGCCCGCCCTCAAAGTGCGCCACGCCGAAGCGCGCCTGCTCTGGTCGAGCAAAGCGCTGCATCTGCGCTTTGTTTGCCATCAGGCTGAGCCGCTGATTGTCAGTTCGAATCCGCAAACTGAAAAGAAGACGATGGGCCTTTGGGATCGTGACGTGTGCGAAATCTTTATCGCCCCCGACCCGGCAGTGGTCGAACGTTATCTGGAATTCGAAGCCGCGCCGACCGGCGAGTGGCTGGACGTGGCCATCCACTGGATGCAGGACAAGCGGGAATCAGATTGGGACTTCAACTCGCACATGACCACGGCCGCGCGGATTGAAAGGGATCGCGTGACAATCGCGATGCGCATTCCCTGGAATCATTGGATTCACGAGCCGCAGACGGGCGAGCGCTGGCGCGTCAATCTGTTTCGTTGTGTGGGATCAGATCCTGATCGCGGCTATCTTGCCTGGCAACCTACGCGGACGCCGCAGCCGAACTTTCACCTGCCGCGGGTTTTTGGCTGGCTGATTTTCAAGTAGGACCATTGCCCGCGTATGAGCTCTTGCTCATATCGAGCTAGCGCCGCTCCAAACCTTCATTGATAAAGCTCACATAACGTTGCCGGTCTTCATCATCGATCTGCACGATGCGCGCGCCCATTAAGTAATTACATCCGAGCTCGGCGTCCTCCAACTGTTCATATCTCCGCGACACAACCAGCATCGTAATCGGGCCACCAGGCAACTCGAGTGTCAGTTCAAGTTCGCGTCCTTCGGCCGCGAGATGATGACCGTCCAGATGGACCTGCGGCACGTTAAGAGCGAGTCCATTGATGCTGATATCTCGGGTGTGCCCTTTCATTATTCTTTCTCGCCGCCCCGAGCCATTACCGTTTGCTTGGCGCTTCATCGAAACCGTGAACAACAGGCGCACCCGCAGACGAGGCGATTGCCGCCGGTCTTTAACATAGATCCGCACGCGGGAAACTACTGAGCGAAGTAATTCTGGCATTGGTTGACCTCTTTCGAGCGGGAGTAGTGAAACCGAAAATCGATTGAGGGGGAAAGGCAAGAAGGAACGCCACAGCGTCCGGTTGTCATTCTAGCGGTTCGAAAGCTACTAGGGCAAGACTATTTTGGCGGCGTGAGGGGTTTGCCCCAAAATCGGTCCGGATGACGCCCTTCGCGGGAATTCACCGTCCTCATTTGGGCCCACTTATGGGCTTACCCCCGTTGTCCAGGCTCTTAATCGCCCCCGTCTGATCCATCCAGAACGAGAGCTTGCCGGTGCGGCCGTAGCGCGTGGGTTCGGCGCCCGCCACGTAAGTTTTCCCATCAGCGGCGACGGCAATATGAAAGTTATAGCCAATCACATTGGGATCGCCCGCCTCTTTAGAAATCAAACCGGCGGCAATCAAAGAAGGGAGGTCGCCAAAGGCTCCTTTGTTCTGGGTGCTATAGACAATCTGGATGGCGATCAACCGCTTCAGAAAGTCTTCGACGTCGCTTTCATGCTCGCTAATCAGCGCGTCCAGAAAGAACCGCCGGCCGGCTTTCTTGACGACGGCCTGGTTGGTTTCATCGCCGATGATCCAAACGCCGCCGGAGTTGATCAACGTCACCGGCTGCGAGGTAATTTGCGGAGTGCTTTCAGTCGCGGGCACGACTACAAACACGGTGGCATTATTTCCGTTTATCTGCTCGCTGGTAACTTGAATCTGTTCGGGAATCTGCGCTGCTTTTTCTTCAAAGTCCGAACGCAGGTCTTCCATCTCTTCGGCGGTCAGGTCGACGACGGCAGGCTTGTAGATTGTCAGCGACCAGGCATCTTTGAACCGATGCTGCCGCATGGCCTTATAGAATTCGCGCACCACATCGGAAGGCCCGGATTGAGTGTTGGATTGTTGCCCGCCAATCGCAAACGAAATGCAGAATGTTGATAAGGCTATCGCACCCAGAATCATCCGAACGCGAAGCATTGATGATGAAAACAGTGAACCAGACATAATTGCCAACCTCTCAATTTTGATAAGCGCAAAGGTGAAGCGCGCCCATCACCGCGAGCGCGCCTTCACTTTATCTGAATTCATCTCAAGTTTCACCGGTTGGCGTTGCCGCTGCGCGCCTTGAGCAGCACGTCGCGACCAACCAGATAAAGCACTACCACCAACAACACGAACGGAATCAACGACAAGAGGTTCGAGTTGGGACCATTAAAGAATGGGTTATGAGCTTTCGACCAGTCGGTAATCGCGTCGGTCATAGGCTTAAGCGCGCCCGCCATAAAGGCGATCACGATTCCCGCAAGGGCGCCACCCGCGATGTAGCCCGACGCTAACAACACGCCCGGACTCTTGTCTCCCTCGGCGGTCAACTGCTCTTCACTCAAATTCTTGCCTGCGTGCTTCCTGCGCAGATAGCGATCCACCGCCAGGCGAATCATACCGCCGATAAAAATTGGACTCGACGATGCGAGCGGTAAGTAAACTCCGACCGCGAACGCCAACGAGGGGATGCCGCTCATTTCCAGCACGATAGCAATCATGACCCCGAGGAGCACCAATCCCCACGGTAATTTGTGGCTCAGAACTCCTTTAATAATGTAAGACATCAGCGTCGCTTTCGGCGCGCTGAACTTATTGATCTTTGTTTCGTCGGGGCGGTACTTGTGGCTGCCGTTGATGCCGGGGTCGACCAGGTAGTGCGGAACGCCCTGCGCATCGACCAGATACCGTTCCGCATCATGCTCACCGGTTGGATCCGTCTTGATCCAGGCGCGATAGGTATTGCCGTCCTGGGCCGCCTGCGGACCGGTCAGCTTTTCTTCCTTTCCCAGTTGGGACATATCAGCTCGCAAATCCTTCGGAAAATTATGCCGCACTTTGCGCACTACCTTTCCCGAGGCGTCGACCAGATATTCGCCGTCACCCAAATCCTTCAATTCCGGAGCCTGCTTTTCCAGCGCTTCACGATCTTCCTTCTTAGAGATTTTCAGATCGCGATAATCTCCGGGCGTCTTTGGCTTGTCTTCGTCCGTATAAGCCGGCAGAGCTGTCACCAGCGTGGGCGGCAGTTGGACAGCGATATCGTTTCCATCCTTACTGGTTACCGGCTCGAACGTTGTGCGCGGCGCATAGACTGTTCCGGCGTCATTCAACTTCAGCAGGATCGGACCAAGCACCAGGGCCGAGGCTAAGGCGCCGGCGAGTATCGCTATCTGCTGGTACTTGGGTGTGGAGCCCACGAGAAAGCCGGTTTTCAGATCCTGAGAAGTCGTGCCGCCGTTTGATGCCGCGATACAAACAATCGCGCCCACCGACAACGCCGTCACGTAATAGAGCGGAGAAGTCCAACCGACGACCAGGAAGATCAAGCAAGTCAGCAACAAAGTGGCGACGGTCATTCCGGAAATTGGATTCGACGATGAACCGATTTCACCGGTTAGTCGCGAAGACACGGTTACGAACAAAAATCCAAAAATCACGATCAGGATCGCGCCCAGCAGATTCATTTGCAGCGTGCGAAAGGCAACGATGGCAATGACCAGCAGCACGATGCCGCCAATCACCCACTTCATGGAGAGATCCTGCTCAGTACGTGGTGCGCCCTCGGCCTGGGCCTTTGAGCCTCGCAGGTCTTGCAGGCCCGCCTTCAATCCATGCCAAATAGTCGGCAGACTGCGTCCCAAACTAATAATGCCGCCGGCCGCCACCGCGCCCGCTCCGATGTACAGCACATACGCGTTGCGAATGTCGTCGGGGGCCATGCCGCTAATCAAGTCGTCACCCCTGACCGGGGCCAGCGGATCGGCCAGACCGCCACCGAAATACTTGATCATCGGAATCAGCACGAGGTAAGAGAGCACACCGCCGGCGCACATGATCGAAGCAATGCGCGGCCCAATGATGTAACCGACGCCCAAAAGCGTCGGTGAGATTTCGGTCGATATTGAACCAGCCTCGAATGGCTTGCCGAAGATTTTTTCGGGCGTGTCCTTCCACCCCTTGAAGGCCGCCATCGCTAGTTGGTACAGAAAGCCGATGCCGAAGCCGGCAAAGATTGTTTTCGCGCCAATCGCAGGGCCTCCGAGCTTCTCCAGTTCGGCCTTGGCCTCGGGGGAAGCGTTGGCTTTCGATTCTTCGTCAGCGCCGGCCTTCAGCACCTCCGCGCAGGCAGTGCCCTCGGGATATTTTAGATAGCCATGCTGCGCGACGATCAACGCCCGGCGCAGCGGAATCATCATCAGGATGCCCAACAGGCCGCCCAAAATGGCAACCAGCATGACCCGGGTGATCTCAAGATCGAAGCCCAGGATCATGATCGCCGGCATCGTCACACCCAAACCGAAAGCAATCGACTCGCCCGCTGAGCCGGCGGTCTGCACGATGTTATTCTCGAGAATGTTTGCGCCCCGCAGGCCAAACTTTGAAAGCAGACGAAACAGGGTGATGGAAATCACCGCCACGGGAATCGAAGCGCTGACGGTCAGACCCACTTTGAGTACCAGATAAAGTGACGAAGCGCCAAAGATGATCCCCAAAAACGTGCCCATGATCAGGGGCAGCAACGTCAGTTCCGGCAGGTTTACTTCGGGCGGGATATACGGCTTAAAGTTCACCAGGAAAGGATTATCTGGTTTGAATCCGACGCGATCAGGAAATTCTTGCGCGGCCGCGGCTTCGTTAGCGCTGATGCTTTCACTGGACATCAGTTCTTAACCTCCGACGAGTTTGGCAAAACGGGGAGAATGCAGGGGTATGACGATGGTTACTTTACACGCCGCGACTGTGCCAGGGCAAGCAAGAGCCTCGACCGACGCCAGACAAAAAGCGGAGAACCGATAACTCGGTCTCCGCTTTGATTTTCTGCGCTGCTGCCTGGTTTCTACGGACTTCTTCTACTGCTTGCTTCCCGACTTGCCGTTGCCGGATGTTTCCGGCTTTGGCGCGTTGTAAACCTCGCGGGCCTTCACCACATAGGCCTTTTCATCAGTCACGCCGTCGCCGTCCACGTCCACCTTGACCACTATCTTGTGTGACTTACCGTCGCGAACGTCATCAGGCTTGAATGCCAGGCTGTACTGGCTACGTAGCAGAGCGTTGATTGAACCGAGCACTGTCGGCAACTCTCCCTCAAAGGTCACGGGATAGTAGGCGCCGCCGGTATCTTTCGCATACGTACTGAGAGTGTTCGCTGCTTGCAGGAAGGTCATACGATCTATCGGGACTCCTCGGATCTGAGTGCCCTGACCCGGGTCGAGAGCCTGGTCGAACTTCTTTATGAAAAGATTCCCCGTGCCGACGATGTAGATGGGAATGCCGGCATTCTGCACGATCTTTCGCGCCTGATCGGGATTGATCTTGCTAAAAGTATCGATCCCTGAAGCGATCAGGATTACCGCCTTCCGCCGCCCCCCGGGCACAGCCACCATTCCGGCATACTCAGACGTGGCCGATTTTGAGTCCTCCAAAACCACTGAGTCAGCTTTGCCGCCGACGAGGGTCAACTTCAACGCGTCGAACATATTCGTTTCGGTAAACGCCGGCTGATTGCGCAGCAGCAAACTGATGACTTGCTGAATGCGCGCTGGATCATTGGTAAAGTCGGTGAGCGGTGTTGGCCGCATGTCGTATGCGATTACTGAGACGTAATCTTGCGGCGTAATGAACCGCGACAGAAAGATCGCTGTCGGACGAATGACTTCAAGCTGGCCCGCCTCCATGCCTCCGTTTCCGTAATATCCGAAGACTTGGCTGAGCTTGCTGTATTCGACCACCAGCGTAACCGTGATGGGCGCCTCTGGCGTGGCAAAGTTGCTGATGTCCTTCTTCACACCATCGACAAAGATCGAGAAGTTCTCTTTCTTAAGGTTAAGAATCGGTTGTCCGGTCTTCTTGTTATAGACGACCGCATCGACGTTGACGATGTTCGTGGTCACGCTGACCTTTTCGGCTTCCTGAGGTTTGCCGGTCAGGTCGGGCGGCAGCGGCTCTTCCTTCTTCTCTTCAGGTTGCTGGCCACCTTCAGGTGGGCGCTTATTTTTCTTTTGATCCGAAACGGGCGGTTGGCGGCGCGACTGGGCGAATACGTGAAACCCTGGAAAGGTGCTGACTAAAAATGAGATTCCGATGATCAGAACAAAGAGCCGGCGGCAAAGACAATTGCACATGATAACGATCCTTACTGAGCTTAAGAGTTCAGCTTTAGCTTGTTTTCCTGTAGCGGGCAATCTGAAGGTTGAACTCTTTAACCCTCTTTCATGATTCTGAGGCAGGCCGATTTTCAGCTTGAGCGAACTATAGGGCGCTCACGTAAGCGCGGTCAAGCCTGGTTCCGGCGGCGGCCAGTTGTTCTGATGCGGGAGCAGTGGCCCAAGTTGGCAACCTGCGCGACTTCGTCGGAGCCCTATCGCGAATTGGAGGTTTCCGCCTCGATGACCACCTCGAAAAGCCCCGAGTTGTCGCTCAGGTTGCCTTCGTTAACGCCCAAAAACAGGACGCCGTCGCGCTGGGCGACGAAATCGCGGCTGCGACCGACGAAGATAAAATCGTCGTTGTCATCGCCAATGACGGCGATCAGCCCGCCGGTGGGCTGATTGCGCATCAGCTTGTCGCGATCAGGAATGTTTGCCAGACCGTCCGGGGTCGCAAAGCGGTTGTTGCCGAGTGAAACCCGCCCCGAAGCCGTGATGCGCAGACGCTGACCTCGTCTTACGACCAGGCCGCTGTTGGTCCAGCCGTTGCTCGCATTGTCGGCCCGGACGCGAATATTGATTTGAAAAAAGGTCGGCGGCGCCGCCGTGCTGGTGGTCGTAGTCGTCGTCGGCCCCGGTGGAGTGTAACTTGGCTGATTACTTGTCGGCTGGGTGTTGGCCGGCGGTTGATAGCTGGGCTGGGTGCTGGTGTTAACGGTGTCGTCGTTTGGTCCGGTCGAGCTGGTGTTGCCAACGGAGTCAAACTCAATCGAGTCGACGTCTTCCATGTAAACCGTGATGCGGCTCTTGCGGCCACGCGCGCCGCTGCCGACGACTATGGTGAACTGCTCGTTCTTGAAACCCACAATTTGACCGCGAATGACGCTGCCGTCCTTGAGCCGAATCGTGTCCGCGAAGGCGGGGAGGCTCGCACTAATGATCAACGCAAACATTAGCAGTGAACGAAACAAAAACTTCTTCATGACAACCTCCAAAAAAGAACGCGATAATTTTGTCGACTATTTGGTAAGCCCGCGTGTGCGTGGCGTTTGGGAGAGCAGTGTGAGCTGTAACTCTTGCCCATTACTTCAGACGGGCAGTTTATCACAATCACCCAGCATCTGTGACGCAAGGTGATGTGGTCAGTTCAGAGTTCTGGCTTTAGGTGGCCAATGGGATCAGCTACCTGAAGTTGAGCTCTAAACGCAAAACTCTTTAAGGTTTGCGCGGATTTAGTTCGAGGTCGCGCCCGTAGGATTGAGGGCCGCGGCGACCAGCGCGCGAAACGCGATCCGGGTGGCCGTGTTCCGATCGGCTTCGTAAGGTACGACCACGTAATGGAGTTTCATCCCGCCGGCGTTGAAGAAATTGTGATAAGCGGCATAGTGCTTTCCGGCGAACATCGAGCCCAGAGTAGAACGCATTTCAGGATCGAGAAAGACGACGTAAATCGTGTTGGCACCCGACTGCGGCAGACTACCGTCCTTAATCATGGCGCCCAAAATATTTTGAATCTCCAAATCAGAGATGTTGCCCGCCGGATGGTCGAACTGCTCGCGGCTTGAGGTAGGCCCGTAAAGGTTCTGCACTCCCGAATCATTCAGCGCCTTCAAGGTCGCATGGTCGCGGACGTTGACAAGCAAATTGCCCAGCTCCGCTTCGCGCGCGCGCAAAGCCGGGGTCGCCCAACCGCTGCCCAAAAAGATGCTGTATTGCTGCGGCTCTGAAATTACGGATCGGCCGGGATTGTTCAAACCCGACAACGGCGCCGAGTCGCGTTCAATGACAAAAGCGCGCCCGCGGTCGTCATTCGCAACGCTCTGTTGTTCGTTGGACGCTTCCCGAGTTCTGGGTTGAGCCTGCGTACCCGCGGCAAGCGCCATGACGGCCAGAAGAATTAATGTGATTTTCATAAACTTATCCTGCTCAGCATCTGCTACCGCTGGCTATCGCCAGCGGTCCCGTACTCGCAAAGCCTAAGGGGTCGTTACATTCAGCACGAAGTCGTCCACTACAAATGAAGTCTTCAAACTGGCGTCCTCAACGCCTATCAGATAAATCTGAATCGTCTGTCCTTTGTAAGCAGTGAGATCAAAGGACACCTGCGCATATCCAGCCTTCGCACTCAGATTTGAATAGGTCGCCAGTGTGCTGAGCACCGTTCCGGACGAATTGCGAATTTGGATCTTCAGCGTGTCGTATGCCGTGCTGGTAGAAGTTTCAGCCGTGTCGATGTGCAGCCAGAATGAAAGGTTGACTGCTGTCGCAGTCGATGAAATGGTGGCGCTCTGCAAGAGCGTGTCGGTATGAGCTGAGCCATAGCCGTTCAGCCACGCTTTCCATGTGCCGGTGTGCGGTGGCTCGGAAGTTGAATTGCTGTCAATGACGCCTGCGGTAACGATCCAGGGTGTTGTATTCGTTGCGCCGTTCTCAAATCCGGGATTGCCCAGCAACTGCTGTGTCGTCCCGCCGCCGCCGCTGCTGTTAACGGTCACGCTAATCACCGTGGTTTGTGTCTTTCCCCCGCCAGTGCCGGTGACGGTGACGTTGTAGGTTCCCACCGCCGTTGCCGAGTCGACTGAGATTGTAACGGTGGATGAGCCAACACCCGGCGCGGCAATAGATGACGGGTTAAACGTCGCCGTCGTACTGGCAGGCAGGCCCGACGCGGAAAGCGCGACCGCGGAATTGAAATTCCCCGTCACCGTGGTTGTGACGCTCGCTGTGCCCGAACTCCCGCGAGTGATTGCCAGCGCCGACGGCGAAGATGAAATCGCGAAGTCGCCGGCCGGCGTGCCGGCAGTCGTCGCATTCAGCGCAAAGTCGTCAACCACAAAAGAAGTCTTCAGCTTCGAATTCTCAACTCCGATCAGATAGATCTGGATCGTCTGCCCCTTGTACGAAGTCAGATCGAAAGATACCTGCCGGTATCCCGTGTTGGCGTCGCGATTCGAATAGGTAGCCAGCGTTGTCAGCACCGTGCCGGACGAGTTACGGATCTGGACTTTCAACGTGTCATTCGTGGAGTTCGCCGTTTCCGCGGTGTCGATGTGCAACCAGAACGAGAGTGCGGCATTGGTGACCGTTGACGGTATGCTCACTGACTGTAGCAGCGTGTCCGTATGAGCTGAGCCGTAACCGTTCAGCCAGGCTTTCCACGATCCGGTGTGCGGCGCCTGGAAACTCGAGTTGTCGATTACGCCTGAAGTAACTGTCCAGGGCGCGGGATTCGAAGATCCATTTTCGAATCCGGTATTGCCGAGCAATTGTTGGACTGTGCTGCCGCCGGTAGTTACCGTCAAATTAAATGATGTGGAATGCGTCTGTCCTCCGCCCGTGCCGGTGACGATCACTCCATAGGTGCCAACCGGAGTCGAAGCGTCCACGGAGATCGTCAGCGTAGACGAACCGAATCCGGGCGCGGCGATCGATGACGGGTTAAAGGCCGCCGTCGTTCCCGCCGGCAGGCCCGAGGCTGATAGCGCGATCGGAGAATTGAAACTTCCGGAAAGCGTCGAAGTGATCGTTGAAGATCCCGTTCCGCCCTGGCCCACGGTCATAGATGAAACCGACGACGAGAGCGAAAAATAAGGATTGAAAATGATATCGATGATCGGATGGAGTTCAATGCCATTTGGGGCCAGGCCTTCCTGTCCCTCCAGATAATCAAAAAAGCCGACGCCGGTAATCTGCACCGGTATGCTGACGGTCTGAAAAGCTGTTGTGGCTGTAAACATGGCGTCGAACTGTGCGCGTGCGTGCGCAATACCGGCGGCCAAAGGACTGCCGGGCCCGACGCAGTTCGGCGATGGAATCTCTGCAATCATGGTCCGACCAGCAGCGTCGGTCAGCACCATGTGATAGTCGGAATCATAGGCGAGCACGAATTTCGTCAGCGTAGCATTCAAAACCCAGACGGTAGTTTCCGCCGGTTGCACGCGTTGGTTGTCGGGAAGCAAAGTTGGCGTGGAGATAGCCGACAGGTTCGCAATGGTCGTGCTGGTCGGGGAATTGAGATTTATGAGCCCGGCGTCCGGATCAGTGCCTGTCTTTACTGACCAACGTTCGACGCCGCATTGGGCCAATGCACGAACAGGAAGAAAGAGGAACAGCAGCGCCAGAAAGAGTGAACTGCACCAGAATCGTTTCATCGCGTTATTTATCCGTTAACCCGGGCCCAGAGTTCAGCGAGCGAAGACCACAGACACACATCAACTTGATACAATCTGAGTAAAGGAATATTGCCCGGAATTCTCCTTTTTTCGCGGCGAGGACACTCGATCCTGTTCGGCGAACCAATGCCTCATCAAGCTATGAAGATCGGCCCAAAGTAGCCTGAGCGGCGTTCTGTTCGGCTTTATCCAGACAGGTCTTTAGTTTTTCCGCCAGGGGACGGACGTGTGGCTCTTTGATGATGTTGATGTGGTTGCCGGGAATCTCATGAGTTTCGATGTCGCCCTGCACCAGTTCGCGCCAGCCGTCATGCAGGTCATAGTCAGCGGTGAGATCGCTGGCCAGGAAAAGCGTGATGTTGCCGAAATAGGTCCGCGGCTCATAGTCCTTAACGGCGGCGAAGTTAATCTCCTCGATGTTCTTCAGAGCCGGCGGCAGCGGCCGGCCGTAGCGCCGGTAGATTTTGTAGACCCGCCGATAGAGCTTGTGTTTGGTTTTCGCGGGCGCGTATTTCAATTTGCGAAAGACATAAGCAATCTTCTCGGGCCCGTTCAATTGCCGCAGGTTTGCGGCGTGTGATTGAAGCTTACGCCCGTAGCGATGGACTCGCTGACGCCACGACATCGATCCCGGCAAAAGCTTGAAGTAACCAGCCGGATAGGTGTCGAGCAGCGCCAGCAGCGCAACTTCCTGTCCTTCGGCGGCGAGCCGGCAAGCCATTTCAAACGCGATCGTGCCGCCGGAAGACCGGCCACCGATCAGGTAGGGACCTTCGGGCTGCACTTCGCGCATTTCTTTCAGATAGTGGTCGGCCATCTCTTTGACGGTGGTATGCGGCTCCTCTTTTCCATCCAGTCCCTTCGCCTGCAATCCATAAAACGGTTGATCGGATCCCAGCAACCGCGCGAGATCACGATACTCAAGCACGTTGCCGCCGGCTGCGTGCACACAGAAAAAAGGCGTTCGCTGACCGCCGCCCTGAATCATCACCAATGACGACCAGGCAGCGAGCCAGCCTTCCTGGCGCAGGACGCGCGCAAGCCGCCGGACAGTGGGCGCCTGGAAGAGCGTCGCGAGCGGCAGATTTTTCCCGAATGATTTTTCCATCTGCGCGAACAACCGCACCGCGAGCAACGAGTGCCCGCCCAACTCAAAGAAGTTGTCATCCATTCCCACTGGCCGCACGTTCAGAACCTGTTCCCAGATTCGGGCCAGCTTCACTTCCAGTTCGTCGCTGCCGGTTGAAAGCTCTTGCGTTGCCCTCGACTTGAATCCGTTTGTTGGCGGTAACGCGTGCCGATCGACCTTTCCCATCGGAGTCAGCGGCAACGATTCAAGCACTACGAAATGTGAAGGCACCATGTGGTCGGGTAGCTTCTGCTGCAAGAAATCGCGCAGCTCGTCTGTGGTTACCGCGTTTCCTTCGCGCGCGGTCAGATAGGCCACCAGATGTTTGTCGCCTTCATCCTTTCGGGCCACGACCACCGCTTCCCGCACCGACGAATGCTCAGCCAAAGCTGCTTCAATCTCACCCAACTCAATGCGGAACCCACGCACCTTGACCTGATTATCGATGCGCCCGATGAATTCCAATTCGCCGGTCGCCCGATAGCGAACCAGGTCTCCGGTGCGATACAGCCGTGCGCCGGGCCGATCAGCGAAGGGATCGTGCACGAACCGCTCAGCATTCAGCTCCGGTTGATCGAGATAGCCGCGCGCCAATCCATCGCCGCCAATATAGAGTTCGCCCGGCACGCCTATAGGCGTGGGACTCAGATAGCGATCCAGCACATAGACGGTCGTGTTCGAGATCGGAAACCCGATTGGTACCGAGCCGTTAACGCGGCTCAGGTCCATTACCGGATAACAACAGGTAAACGTCGTGTTCTCAGTCGGCCCGTAACCATTGATCAGCCGGCAGTCACTCAATTCGGTAAGCACTTTTCGCACGTGCGGCACCGACAACACGTCACCGCCCGCCAGCAATTGCCGGACGCTGCACAAGTCATCGAGATGATTGTCGACCATCAAATGAAACAGACCCGCGGTCAGCCACAGCGTAGTCACCTGGTAACGCTTCAGGGCCTGGCCCAACTCAGTCAGTGAAGGCGGGCCTGGCGGCAGCAGCGCCAGGCGCGCACCGTTCAGCAGACTGCCCCAGATTTCAAATGTCGACGCGTCGAATGAAATGGTCGAGCTCTGCAAAAAGACCTCGTCGGCAGAAAAGGACGCGTAGTTTGTGTTCTTAACCAGCCGCACGACGTTGCGATGCGTGACGGCGACGCCCTTTGGCTTGCCCGTCGATCCCGACGTGTACATTACATAAGCAAGATTGTCGGCAGTGGTTTCAATGGCCGGATTGTCTGTGCTCTCGCGCCCAGTTTCTTCCGCGAGTTCGTCGAGGCAAATCACTTCGGCCGCATTTTGCGGCAAGCTTTCCCGCAGGGCTCTCTGTGTAAGTAAGACCGGCGCCTGCGCATCCTCCAGCATGAATTGCAAGCGCGCGCGTGGGTAAGCCGGGTCAAGCGGCACATATGCGCCGCCGGCCTTCAAAATAGCCAGAAGCGTGACGATCATCTCGGCCGATCGGTCCAGACAAATTGCCACCCGCCTGTCCGGGGTAATCGCACGCCGGCGCAGGTAATGGGCCAACTGGTTCGCTCGTGAATTCAGCTCGCGATAAGTCATCTGCCGATCTTCATAGACGAGCGCAACCGCGTCGGGCCGTTCGCTAACCTGCTGCTCGAATAGTTCCTGAATGCATTTGTGCGCTGGATATTCGTTGTGCGTGTCGTTCCATTCAACCAACAACTGCTGGCGCTCGGTCTCGCTCAGTAGCGGCAATTGGGAAATTGACTGTTCGGGATTTGCGACGGCGCCTTCCAGCAGGATCCGGAAATGATCCGTCATGCGCGCGATCGTGTCTGAGTCGAAGAGATCGGCGTTTGTCTCGAATAAGCAAACCAGTTGTCCGTCACGTTCGACAATGTCCAGCGTCAGATCGAAATTCGCCATCACATGATCGATACGGAAGTGCTCGGCCATCAGACCCGAAAGCTGCAGCGGCAGGATCTCTTCGCTCTGGAGCACGAACATCACCTGGAACAGCGGGTTATGAGCCAGCGTGCGCTCAGGTTGAAGCTCCTTAACCAGTCGCTCGAACGGCAGGTCCTGATGGGCATAAGCTTCCAGGGCAACTTGCTTTACTCGTTCCAGCAACTCGCGGAACGAGAGGTCGCCGGAAACTTCCGTGCGCAACGCGAGGGTGTTGATGAACAAGCCGATCAGTTCTTCCGTCTCAGGCATTTGACGGCCGGCCATGGGCGTTCCCACCACGAGGTCTCCTTCACCCGTATAGCGATGAAGCAGGACCTGATAAGCAGCCAGCAGTGCCATGAACAACGTGACGTTTTCTTTTTGGCAGAGCAGCTTCAGATCTTTTGTGAGTTGCTTTGACAGGCGGATCGTGTGACGTGCACCGCGAAAAGCTTTATAAGCTTGTACATTCGGACGAGGATGGTCGGTTGGCAATTCCAGCGCCGCGGGCAAAGTCGCAAACTTTTCCTTCCAATACGCCAGTTGCGATCGATAAACCTCGCCGTCAAACCAACGCCGCTGCCAGTCGGCATAGTCCAGATACTGAATCGGCAGCTCAGCGAGGGGTGATGGCTGTTCGTTGTGAAAAGATTCATACAGCGCTGACAACTCGCGATTAAAGATTCCCATCGACCAACCGTCAGTGACGATGTGGTGGATAGTGACCAGCAGGATGTGTTCTTCGTCTTTGAGCTTCAACAGGAGGGCGCGGATCATCGGCCCCTCCGACAGATTAAATGGCTTTCGAACTTCGTGCCGCAGCAACCGTTGCGCTTGCTCTTCACGTTCGGTTTCCGCCAGCTCGGTAAGATCAATCAGAGGCATTTCGAGCGAGATATTTTTCGCCACTACCTGCCTCGGCGTTCCTTCCACGGTGACGAACGTGGTCCGCAGCGCGTCATGACGCGCGACAATCGCATTCAGCGCCTTACGCAGCGCCATTGCGTCCAAATTGCCCTTGAGACGCACGGCAGTCGGCGTGTGATACAGCGACTCGCCCGGCATTAGTTGATTCAGCACCCAAAGGCCCTGTTGACTGTTCGAGAGCGGCGCCGACTCGCGCTCCGACATTCGCGCAATGGCCGGGCTCGCGGTTTGACCGCGCCGCTTTTTCTGCATCATGCGCAATTCCAGCAGCGAACGCTTAGCCGGCGAAAGCGCGGCCAGTTGTTGCGTGATGCTTTGATTATCCGAGACGATCGTTTCCATTAGTCTTCTAAAAACTCAGGCGACTGCGGCTCCGCTCGTTTGCGATTCATGATCGAAGCGGCGCTGAGCCTCCTCGTCCGAAAGGCCTTCCAGTTCCGCGAGCAATATTGCCAGCTCGTCGGCCGGCTCTTGCTGCATAGCGCGCGGATACAACAGCTCCGCGAGGCTCGCGATCGTGGGAGCCTGGAACACATCCACCATTCCGAACTCGACATCCAGCATGATGCGCACGTTCGAAACTACTTTGGCGGCGAGCAGCGAATGCCCGCCCAGATCAAAGAAATTGTCGTGAATGCCAATCTGTTCGAGCTTTAAGACCTCGCGCCAGGTGGCGGCCAGGAGTTCCTCGATCGGAGTACGCGGCGCAGCAAAACTCTCATCCATCTCGGTGGGCGTTTGCGGCTCAGGCAGCGCGCGGCGATCGATTTTGCCGTTGGGCATTACCGGCAACGCGCCGATCATTTCGAAAGCCGCGGGCACCATGTACGACGGCAGCTTTGCTTTCAAAAAGTTGCGTAGTTCGCTGACCACCGATCGTGATTCCTCGCGGGCAACAACGTACGCCACTAAACGCTGGTCGTGGTCGTGGTCTTCACGCAAGACCATTACACAGTCGCTGACGCCAACGTGTTGGCGCAAAGCCTGTTCGATCTCCTCGAGTTCGACGCGGAAACCGCGAATCTTGACTTGATTGTCGAGGCGGCCCAGGAATTCGATATTTCCATCGGCCCTATAGCGAACCAAATCCCCCGTCTTATATAACCGCGCGTTCGGTCGATTGCTGAACGGATTGGTAATAAATTTCTGCGCCGTCAAATCAGGCCGGTTTATATAGCCGCGCGCCATGCCCGCGCCGCCGATATGTAATTCACCGGCAACTCCAATCGGCACCGGACGTAGAAATTCATCCAGGATGTAGGCAGTTGTGTTCGCGATGGGCCGGCCAATGGAGACGTTCTGGCAACGGCCGATTTCATTTTCTGATTTGACGTCGTACATCGTGGAAGCGACGGTGGTTTCAGTGGGTCCATAAGTATTCACTAAACGCAGGCGCTCGCCAACCATCTTCTTCCACGCGATCATGCGCTCAGGCAGAGCTTTCTCGCCGCCGATGATGACCAGCCGCACCGACGCCGGAATACTCAAGTTCAAAAGGGCCACTGCGTCCACCAGTTCATGCCAGTACGCAGTGGGCAAATCGAGCACAGACACTTTCCATTCTTCACAGCAATGCAAAAAGTCTCGCGCGGAACTAATCATCGCTTCAGTGCGCAGGACTACCGTCGCGCCCTGCGTCAGGGCTGGATAGATTTCTTCGACACTCAGATCGAATGAAAGCGATGCAAACTGGAGGACGCGATCGCCGCGCTTGATGGAGTATTCCGCTGCCGCCACCCTGGTAAAATTCGCCAGTGAGCCATGTTCGATCATTACACCTTTGGGATTCCCCGTTGAGCCCGACGTGTAGATCAGATAAGCCAGGTTATTGGGCGCGACTTCGGTAGCTGGATTCTCAATGCTTTCCTGAGCAAACCTCACTTCAGCCTGATCGATGCATAGCAGTCGGGCTTTGCCGGCGGGAATGTCGTTGCTCAAACTCTGATCAGTCAGCACGAGAGAAAGCCCGGCATCCTCGATCATGAAAGCGGTCCGCTCGCGTGGGTATTTCGGATCCAGCGGAACATATCCTCCGCCGGCTTTGAGCACGCCGAGCATGCTGACCAGCATTTCCAAACGTCGCTCGACGCAAATGCCTACCAGAACTTCCGGCCCTACGCCCTGCTTTTGCAAATAGTGAGCAAGCTGGTTCGCGCGGCGATTCAACTCGCGATAGGTCAACTGCGCGCCTTGAAACTCTGCGGCTATAGCCTCAGGCGTTCTGACAACCTGCGCTTCAAACAGCTGATGAACGCACTTGTCGAGCGGAAAGTCAGCGCTGGTTTCGTTCCATCCAATCAACTGCTGGTCGCGCTCGGCCCGGCTAAGCAAAGTAAGATCTGCGACCCTCTGCATGGGATCCGCAACCACCTGCCTAAGCAAGGTCTGAAAATGTGCGAGCAGGCGCTCGATCGTCTCGGGCGCAAACAAATCCGGGCTGTACTCGAAGGTGACGCGCAGGCCTTCCGTCTGCTCCTGAACTTCCAAAGTCAGATCGAACTTAGCGGTGGCGCTCTTGCTCTTGAGCGGCGTTAGCTTTAGTTCCGACATCGCCGTGTCCGGCTCGGGAGTATTCTGGAACGCGAACATCACCTGGAACAGCGGGGAGCGATTGATGCCCCGCTCGGGGTTCAGCTCTTCCACCAATTTCTCGAACGGCAGGTCTTGATGCGAAAAGGCGCCCAAGACTGTTTCCCGCACTCGGCCAAGAAATTCGCAAAAGCTCGGATTGCCGGCTACGTCGGCTCTAAGCGCCAGTGTGTTCACAAAAGCGCCGACCAGGTTTTCCGTCTCAAGCATGGTGCGGCCGGCAACGGGCGAGCCGACAATGATGTCTTCCTGGCCGCTGTAGCGAAACAGCAGCGTCTGAAACGCCGCCAGTAACGTCATGAACAAGGTCGCATTTTCGTTCCGGCTCAGGGTCTGCAACGACGCACAGAGACTATGCGGCAGTAATACCGACTGTCGGGCTCCTTTGAAGCTTCGCTCCGCCGGTCGAGCATAGTCCGCGGGCAAATCGAGCGTTGACCGGGCGTTCGCGAGCTGGCGCTTCCAGTAATCAAGCTGTCGTTCGAGCGTCGCTCCCTGTAGCCATTGTCGCTGCCACCTGGCAAAGTCCGCGTACTGAATCGACAACTGAGGCAAGTTGGACACTGCATCGCCGCCTGAACTTTCATAAAGCGCCGCGAGTTCCCGCAGCAGCAGGCCCTCGGACCATCCGTCGTAGACGATGTGGTGAAATGTGAGAAGCAAAACGTGCTCGTCATCGTTCAAATTCAGCAGATGAGTTCTGAACAACGGACCCTGGGAGAGATCGAAAGGCGTGCCGGCTTCAGCAGCGAGCGCGCGATTCATTTCCGCTTCCCTTTTACTTTCGGGGAAGTCCTTAAGATCTGAAATGCGAAGCGCGATGGGTGTGGCCGTCGAAATTTTTTGTACCGGCGTGCCCTGCTCCACGACGATGCTGGTGCGCAGGACTTCATGACGAGCGACGATCTGTTGCAGCGCCTCGCGCAATCTTTGCGTATCGACCGTGCCGGTAATTTGTACTGCGGTGCAAACGTTGTAAGCCACGCGGTGCGGTCCCGTCTGATCAAGCAACCAGAACTGTTGTTGAGTAAATGAGAGCGGCGCCGTTTGGTTTCGCTTGGCGGGCTTAATGGATTGATCTACGTGCTGCGCGCCGGGGGTGACCAGACCGTGCGCCAACTGAGCCACGGTCGGACTCTCGAACATCGCGCGCAGCGGAATCTCAACGCCGAACTCGCGGCGGACGCGTGAAACAATCTGAGCCGCCAACAGAGAATGTCCGCCCAGTTCAAAAAAGTTATCCTTTACACCGATCCGCGGCAGTCGCAAAACCTCACTCCAGATCGCTGCGAGCCGTTCCTCGATCTCATTCCGAGGCGAGACGAAATCGGCCGACAGTTGCGGCCGCTCGACCATCGCGTCGGGCAATGCGAGCCGGTTCACTTTGCCGTTGGCTGAAAGCGGCAGTGCCGCCAACTGCACGAACGCTGAAGGGACCGCATATTCCGGCAACTGCACGCTGAGGAAGTGTCGCAACTCACCGACGGTCGGCGGGGCACCGAATGGCACAAAGTAGGCGACTAATTTTTTCTCTTCAGTGGTTTCACCGCGAGCCACGACGACGCTTTCGCGCACGGCCGGGTGTTTGGCCAGCGCGGTTTCCACTTCGCCCAGCTCAATCCGAAACCCGCGCAACTTAACTTGCTGATCCCGGCGACCGGCAAACTCGATTTGGCCATCATCGGTGAGCCGGGCCCAATCGCCGGTCCGATACAGCCGTGCGCCTTTCTGTTCGCTGAATGGATGCGGAATGAATTTCTCGGCGGTCAACTCCGGGCGGTTCAGGTAACCACGACCTACTCCCGCGCCTCCGATGTAGAGTTCGCCGGCCTCACCAACTGCACACGGGCGCTGCAGTTCATCGAGGATATAAATTTCCGTGTTGGCAATCGGCTTGCCGATCGGCACCACCCGAACTTCAACATCCACGTTGTCCGCAACTCGATACAAACAGACGATGCCGGCGGTTTCTGTCTGGCCAAACATGTGAACGTGCTGAGCGGGATGGCCGAACTGCTTCATCCATGTTTGCGGAATGTCGGACAGCATGGGCTCGCTGGCGGAAAGCATCAGGCGCAGTCGATTGTCGAGCAATTGCTCTCGCTCGTCATCAGAAAGGCCTGACAGAATGGTGGTGCAGTTGCGCCAGAACGATGGCACCGCGTCCAATACTGTAACGCCGCGCTGCTTGACCAATGCGAACAAAGCCAACGGATCCTTGCGGTCGTCGGAACTCGCGATCACAACCGTGGCGCCCCGTGACAGCGGCAACATCAGTTGTCTCCGGGATGACGAGAAGGCAATCGATGCCGTATGCAGATATCGATCGTCGGTAGAGATTTGCAGTTCGCGGTTAAGCCCGCCCAGATAGTTCGCCAGATTGCCGTGCGTGATCATCACGCCCTTGGGCTTTCCAGTCGAGCCGGAGGTGTAAATTACATAAGCGAGATCGTCCGACTCGGGGTCGTCAGCCAGATCCGTATTCGCATTCCGGGAAATCGCGGGCCAGTCATGATCGAGAAGGACAAGTTGGTCCGCGGCATGGGAAAGCTCGCGCGCGAGACTTGATTTCGTCACCACCAGCTTCGGCCGCGCGTCTTCAATCATGAAGACCAGGCGTTCCGTCGGGTACTCAGGATCCAGCGGCAGGTAAGCGCCGCCGGACTTAAGGATCCCGAGGATGGCAACGGCCATCTCCAGCGAGCGGTCGATGCAGATTCCCACCAACGAGTCGCGTCCAACTCCCAGCGCTCGCAGATGCCGCGCCAGTTGATTGGCGCGCGCGTTCAACTCTCTATAAGTCAGGCTCTTTTCTTCACACGCCACCGCTGTCTTGGTCGGATGGCGCGCAACCTGGTCCTGAAACAAACGGGGGAACGGACGCTCAGAGAAGTGCTCGATCCGCGCACCTGTAAGTTGGGCCAACGCGGGCTGAGTTGCGTCGGGAAAGTTTAGGGATTCGAGATCAGAGCTCTCGATGATCGATGGGGACATGTGGCGCACTCTGGTTGTTAATTCGCCCGGGCAGGCGATTTATTTTTTTGCTACGACAGGATTGTCCTTGCTGATTTCGATAATCTCTCCGACATTTCGCTTCAGATCGCTCTGCACCGAAAGATAGATATTTCCCTGCTCGTCAACGGTCACGCCCTGGACATTCTTGAGCTGACCGCCAAAGGCGGCGATGGTTCTTAGTTCTTCGTTCGGGTTATAGACATAAAGCTTTCCATTGTGACTGTCGGTGATGTAAAGCGAGCCTTTCGAGAAAAAGATCGTTTCCGGCGAAAACGAATCCTTGCGATCGACGACGCGATGAAGCTGGTGATTTGCATCGACAAGATAGAGAACATTGTCTTCGTTGTCCGCGATGTAAAGGTTGCCCTTATCGTCAAAGACCATGCTCTCGGGCTTGGTAATTCCACTTGTCTTTCCCAGGAACTCAGTTACCTTGCCGTCGCGGGTGACGCGGAACACCACGTGTTGCTCGCCGTCACCGACCAGGAGCGAACCGTCGGGAGCCAGCGCTATGCCTTCGGTTGAAATCAGTCCCTTGTCTTTGCCGGCCACCAGACGCGCATTACCTTTTGCGTCCACTTCCCACAGTCCGCCAGCGTCATCATCGGTAAAGAAGATGTTACCGTCGGCGTCGATGACCAGGTCTTCAGGCGATAGGACACCGAGGCTCGAATCAGCCAGCCGTTTCAGTCCGTCTGCCTTGGTCCAGACCTCGAGTGCATCGCTCCCCTCATTAGCGAGGTAAAGCTTGCCATTTCGCCACAACAACCCATCGGGCGCTCCAAAGCCGGTCTTGCTCGTGGCAAAGACGCTCGCTTTGTACGAGTTGTCGGTCATCACGACCAGCCCTTCCTTCTGCAGCTTGCAGGAGGTGAGAAAAGCAAGTCCAAACAAAATGAATGCAATGCTAATTCGCTTCATGGATTTATTTACTTATCCGTTTATTTATCCGTCCCTCACGGTCGGGCCACTGTGACGTAGGCTTCAGCCCATTCCCAAAAGCACGTGATGTCTCATTGCCGCCAGCAGCCCGAGAAAAGCTCGAACGTGTACTAACGTACTGGATACTTCAAAGACGACCGCAAAAATGATCGCGCTCGAGAGGGCGCTGTAACGCAGGGTCAGGCCCGTCAGTTTGTCGAGCCACCCGCTCAACCTTTTCCGCAGTGCGTACTGGATAATGGCCAGTTCGGCAATCGCTACTGCCGCGCCGGCCGCGATATCCAAAGGCGTGTGTTGAGCGCCGATCATCTTTCCCGCCAGGATGACAAAGAGTGTCCAGCCGAGAGCGATCAATCCCAGCCGGCGTGAAGCGAGCCAGATACCCAGAGAAATCGCCAGAAAGAAGCCCGCGTGATCGCTGGGAAATGATCCGAGGTCGTTGGTTTCCACGTCGCCGTTCAGCAGCGCGCGATAATCCTTCTGGCTGGTTTCATCCAGAGGGATGCGCACCGGGATGCGTTTCATCTCGACCAGTTGATCGCCTTCCAGACGGAAAATTTTCTGCGATTGAATCTCAGGCCGCGGCAGAAAAATCGTGTGCGACAGGACCTTGGTCGTGCCGATGACAAAAACTGCGGCGATCAGGGTGACGATCAGAATCTTCCGGCGCGCGTTGGTTCCGTTGCTGGTCTTGCCCCCGTACCATGCGGCCAGGAAGCAGCAACCAATCACGCCGGCCTTGGCCAAATCGTTGTCCTGGAAAAAGGCGACGACACTGTCGAACAGCCACGACCGTCCGGCCAGACTATTTATGCCCAGCAAGAGCTGGTCGTTGAGGTCCGTCAAGCGGCCCGCAAGCGAAATCAGAATGGATGAAAAAACCACTGCACCAGTCAAATCAATTTCCTCCCGACCCGCATCGAGTCTTCAGGAAAAGAAAAGCTCAAAACCAACTTCCTGCCAGAAAATAGGGGTCAGAGTGTCCGACTCTATCCAGGTTTGGCTTTGAAACGAGACCGGGGAGCAACCGATACGTGCCCAAGCGGAATTTTGACCCGACATAACACAGGGAAATGGCTTGCTATTAATCATTTAACTATCCGAGGAGAGGATTCCCCCCGTTCTTCGACGGACTTGACTGCCATGGTTGCTTCCTTTGCTTCTTTTAGCCCGCCAAAAAATCATCAGACGTTGCGCTCCAAGCCGCTGTTCTCGCCGGTACGTGCCGTCACGCCGGACCTCCATTTGAGCGTCCCCGATCTCGTGGCTGCCCAAGCCGCTTTGCGGCCGAACTGTCAGGCAATAGCGTCAGCCAGCGAGGCTTTGAGTTATGCCGATCTTGATCGCCAGGCCAATCGCCTGGCGAATTATCTGATCGCGCTCGGAGTTGGACCTGAAACGATTGTGGGGCTCTGCCTGAATCGTTCGACGGAATCGGTGGTATGCGCGCTGGCGATCCTCAGAGCCGGCGGCGCTTATCTGCCGATGGACCCTGCTTATCCGGTTGAGCGATTACGTTTTATGCTGGATGATGCGAGGCCGCGGGTTTTGATTACTCGCGCAGACCTGTCGGAAGAGTTATCGTGCGGCCAATGGAAAGTCGTAAGCATTAATTCCGATCAAAAGATCGAAGCTTATTCCAGTGATGCCCCGAAAATGACCGTCTCGGCAGATCAACTTGCCTATGTCATCTACACTTCCGGGTCGACTGGTCAGCCCAAGGGAGTCGAGGTTACACATGAGAGTTTGTTGAATCTCGTGAACTGGCATACGCATGAGTTTGCCGTTACGTCGCAGGACAAAGCGAGCCATCTCGCCGGCGTCGGGTTCGACGCAGCCGTCTGGGAAGTCTGGCCCTATCTAACAGCGGGCGCGAGTTTGCATTTGCCCGACGAAACCACGCGCGTCTCGCCTGAGCTGCTGCGCGATTGGTTGGTTGCGAGGCAAATCACTATTAGTTTTCTGCCTACCGCGCTGGCTGAGCCGGTGATGATTTTGGACTGGCCCCAGACGGCCTCGCTCCGCTATCTCCTCACTGGCGCCGATACTCTGCATCGTTATCCAACCGACAATCTTCCTTTCGAGTTGGTAAATAACTACGGCCCGACTGAGTGCACAGTAGTGGCCACGTCAGGCCGCGTTCATGCCGAAACCACATCTGGCGCCTTACCAACCATTGGTCGGCCGATTGCGAACACGCACGTTTATATCCTCGACGAAAATCGTCAGCCGGCCCCGCTCGGCGCGCCCGGCGAGTTATACATCGGCGGTGTAGGCGTCGCCCGCGGCTATCTGAATCGTCCCGATCTGACAGCGGAACGGTTCGTGCGCCACCCGTTCAGCGACCAACCGAACGCGAGACTCTACAAGACCGGTGACATGGCCCGCTATCTGGACGACGGTCAGATTGCCTATCTCGGCCGCGTCGACGAACAGATCAAAATTCTCGGATACCGGATTGAGCCGGTTGAAATCGAGGCCGCTATCGATCGCCATTCGGCGATTGAATCCAGCGTCGTAACTGCCTGTGGTTCGACTTGTGAAGAAAAACGGCTCACCGCTTATCTCGTGATGAGGAAGGGTACTGCTCAAACGGCCGCGGACCTGCGCGCGTTTCTGCAGAACTCTCTGCCCGACTATATGGTGCCGACGGTTTTCGTGAAAATGCCGGCGTTACCGTTGACCCTTAACGGCAAAATTGATCGCGCGTCGCTCCCTGAACCAAATGCCGAAAATACTCTGCGCGACGAACTGTTCACCGCGCCGCGCACACCGATTGAGGAAAAGCTGGCGAAGATTGTGTGTTCATTGCTGAATCTGAATGAAGTCAGCGTCAACGACAATTTCTTTCTGCTTGGCGGACACTCTCTGCTGGGCACGCAACTGATCGTTAAAATTCGCGATGCGTTCGGTGTCGATTTGGCGCTGCGCACACTGTTCGACGCGCCGACGATCTCAGAATTGTCCTCTGAGATTGAACGGCTGTTTCTCGCGCGAGTAGAAAGCATGAGTGAAGACGAAGCCATGCGCTTGCTCGCCTAAGAGTCATACCTGAGTTTAGCGGCGAGCTACTGCTCGCCCGAAAGTAAGGAAGACCGTATGAGTGCCTATCCGTCCAAGAACTCAACCAACAAATCCGCTCCGCTCAGCCTGTATCACCTGCTAGATCCTGAGGTGCTGGCCAATCCGTACCCGCTCTACGAACGTTTGCGCACCGAAGCTCCGGTCCACTGGGATCCTTATCTACATGCCTGGGTAGTGACGCGATATGACGACGTGGTCACGGTGCTGCATCACTTTTCGGCCAATCGTACGCCCACGCCGGAACATTTCGCGGCCATAGGACTGGCGGAGTTGGGACCAATCGCGCAGTTGATGACGCGCCAGATGTTGTTCATGGACGGAGCGGCGCACGCGCGCCTGCGGGGTTTGGCGTCGATGGCGTTTACTCCGGCCCGCGTGGAAGTTTTGCGTTCTCACATTCGTGAGATCGTCGACGACTTGATGCGGCCTTTGCTGCGCGCGGGGCACATGGACGTGATAAACGACCTGGCTGCGCCGCTGCCGGCCATTGTTACGGCTGAGATGCTGGGCGTGCCGACTTCTGATTGCGATCAATTGAAAGCATGGTCCGCGGACTTTGCCGAAGTACTGGGCAACTTTCAACACAATCCCGATCGCGCCGCGCAGACTTTGAAGTGCGTCGAAGAGATGACGGCCTATTTTCGCGACGCGATTCGTCGCATGAAAACTGAGCCCCGCGAAGGTCTGATCAATTCTTTCATGACCGCAGAGATCGACGGCGATCGTCTGAGCGAAGACGAAATTGTCGCCAACTGTATCGTCACTATGGTGGGAGGACAGGAGACCACAACCAACTTGATCGGCAACGGCATTCTGAGCCTGCTGCGTAATCCCGATCAACTGCGACGTCTGAAAAATGATCTAACGCTGATTCCTTCCGCCGTCGAAGAACTGCTGCGCTATGAGAGTCCCAGCCAGCACACGGCACGCATTTGCCCCGAGGACACCGAACTCGGCGGCAAGCAAATTCGCAAGGGCCAGGCGGTCATCGCCGTGATGGGCGCCGGCAATCGCGATCCTGAAAGATTTCCCGAACCTGACCGGCTTGATCTTGGGCGCGCCGACAACCGCCACCTGGCCTTTGGTTGGGCCAGCCACTTCTGCTTCGGGGCCGCGTTGGCGCGCATCGAGGGCCAACTGGTTTTCCAAGCCATCGCGTCGCGAACGAACAATCTGACCTTGCAGCCCGGCCCGATCGTCTGGCGCGAGAATCTTGGTCTCCGCGGGCTGACTTCTTTGCCCGTAACATTCAACGAAGAGCTCTTGCCAACTCAGGTCGTTCCAACCCTCGAGCGCCCGGAAAGCACTTGTCCGTTTCACCGATCGGCCTAATTGAATTCTCGGTATTTATTTCTTGCAGGAACAACTTTCAAATCTACAGCCAGAACCTGGTTTGGCGAACATCTCAGACGTCAAGCGCAACCTGCTGGAGAAGTATCTGCGCGGAGAGATCGATCAGGCGCTGACTTCATCGCGCGCGATCCCGCAACGCGCGCCAGGGACCTCGCCGCAGCTTTCGTTCGCCCAGGAGAGGCTCTGGTTTCTCGATCAGTTAATGCCCGGCTCGGCGGTGTTCAATGTTCCCATCGCCATGCGACTTTCAAGCGCGATTGATTTCAATGCTTTGCAAAACAGCGTTAATGAGATTGTTCGCCGTCATGAAGTGTTTCGCACGACCTTTATTACCGTTGACGGCCGGCCGGCGCCGTTGATTTCTGCGGACGCCGAAGCAAAATTACAGGTAGTTGATCTCACTTCATTGCGAGCGTCTGAGCGCGAAGCGGAAAGTCATCGACTCACAAACGACGAAGCTTTGCGACCATTCGATCTTGCGCGCGGTCCGCTTATTAGAACGAGTCTGCTGAAACTCAGCGAGCAGGACTCGATATTTCTGCTCACGATGCATCACATCGTCAGTGATGGCTGGTCGATCGTGCTCTTCTTCCAGGAACTATCGGCGCTCTATCAGGCTTTCTTGAATGGCAACGCGTCGTCGCTCGGCGAACTATCGGTTCAATACGCCGACTATGCCGTCTGGCAGAGAGATTGGTTGTGCGGAGATTTGCTGGAGCAGCAACTTTCCTACTGGAGGAATCAGTTAGGCGGGGAATTGCCGGTGCTGGAACTGCCCGCCGATCGGCCGCGTCCAGCGGTGCAAACGCATCCTGGTGGGCGCGTAACCCTGACCTTGCCCCCGGAACTGACACAGGCTGTGACCGCGCTTAGTCAACGCGAAAACGCGACGCTGTTCATGACTTTGCTCGCGGCCTTCAAGGTCTTGCTGCAACGTTACACGGGACAGCAAGACATCATAGTCGGCTCGCCAATAGCCAACCGCCCGCGTGCCGAGACGGAAAAGTTGATCGGATTTTTTCTGAACAATCTGGCGCTGCGTACTGACTTGTCAGGCGATCCGAGTTTCCGCGAACTTCTTTCGCGCGTGCGGGACACGGCCCTGGACGCTTATGCGCATCAGGATGTCCCTTTCGAAAAACTGATCGAAGAGCTGAAACCGGAACGCGATCTGAGCCGCACGTCGATCTTCCAGGTTTACTTCAATCTCTTCAGCTTCTCGGATGATATCGAACTGCCCGACGGCACAACGATTAGTTTCGTCGATGCCTGGCTACAGTCCGACGAGAATCTGTCCAAGTTCGATTTAACGTTGTATGCGGGAGAGGACGACAAAGAGATTAAGCTGGCGCTGGTTTACAACTCCGATCTCTTTGAGCATCACCGGATCGCAGAGATGCTCAACCAATTCAAGCACCTGCTGTCGCAGATTGTTGCGCAGCCAGATAGAGAGATCAGTCGCCTCTCGCTCGTAACGTCAGACGCTCAAAAGCTCCTGCCTGATCCAACGCAACCGTTCCCGGCCCGAAGAAGAGAAGCGATCCAGACGCTGTTTTCTGAGCAAGCTCGCCGTCGTCCCGATCAACCGGCAATTGTGGATCCGCGCGAGACCTGGAGCTATCAGGATTTGGATTCTCGTAGCAACCAGCTTGCCAATTACCTGCGCCAAAGCGGCATCGTCGCGCAGGACATCGTGGCAATCTATAGCCATCGCAGCGCGCCATTAGTTTGGGCCATACTCGGAGTGCTCAAAGCAGGTGCTGCGTTCGTCGTTCTTGACCCGGCGTATCCCAGCTCGAGGTTGATCAAATGTTTAGAGATTACGAGGCCCCGCGGCTGGCTCCAGATTGAAGCGGCAGGACCATTGCCGGAGCCTCTGGATCAGTTTGTGGACGCATTGGGCTGCTGTTGCCGGCTTCAGTTGACGGCGCGTCACAAGGCAGACAATCGTGATCCGCTGGCGAGTTATTCGATTGAGAATCCGGCCGTGAATGTTGATGCGGATGATTTGGCTTACGTAGCTTTTACGTCAGGCTCAACCGGCAATCCCAAAGGAATTCTCGGCCGCCATGGCCCGCTCACGCTTTTCACGTCGTGGGCTGCAGAGATGTTTGGTCTGAACGAGTCCGATCGCTTTTGCATGCTTTCCGGCCTGGCGCACGATCCACTTCATCGTGACATCTTCACACCACTCCAACTCGGTGGCACCATTTGCATCCCCGAGCCGGAGGATCTGGAGGCGCCCGATCGATTGACAGCGTGGATGAAGCAGCAAAGTATCACGGTCGCAAATTTGACCCCGGCCATGAGCCAACTGCTGAGCGACGCGGACCCGGCAACCACTGTCGAGCAGATCGAGTCTCTCCGCTACTCGTTTCTCGTGGGAGATGTATTGACCAAACGCGATGTCTCGCGGCTAAAGAGACTGGCTCCCTCAATAAACTGCGTGAACTTGTACGGCGCTACGGAAACACAGAGAGCTGTGGGTTATTACATCGTTCCCAACGCGGACGAATCATCCTGCGAAGCTGACAATGGTGCGGCTTGGAACAGTGGCACGGGCGCCCCGACCGTGAACCACGCGCCAGATGCGCGTGTTAGCAAAGAGGTCTTGCCGTTAGGCAAAGGTATCAAGGACGTTCAGTTACTGGTTCTAAACGGCTCTCGGGAGTTATGTGGGGTCGGCGAAGCAGGAGAGATCTATTTTCGTAGTCCTCACCTGGCGCAAGGATATCTCGGTGACGAGACGCTTACGCGTGAGCGATTCATCTTAAATCCGTTTACCAACGCGGACGGCGATCGACTGTATCGCACTGGTGATCTGGGGCGCTATTTGCCCGATGGAAATGTCGAACACCTCGGTCGCCTCGATCGTCAGGTAAAAATCCGAGGCTTTCGAATCGAACCCGGTGAGATTGAAGCGGCGCTGGCGCAGCATCCAGCCGTGCGCGAGACTGCGGTTATTGCCCTACAGAATACGTCTGGCGAGACTAGCCTGGTGGCTTATGTCGTTCCACTTCAGGCCGCCGGAATTACCACGACTGAGCTGCGACGATACCTGGGCGAAAAACTTCCTGCCTACATGATGCCAGCGGCCTTTGTGATGATGGATGCGTTGCCCTTGACGCCCAACCGCAAACTCGATCGGACCGCTTTGCCGTCGCCCGATGAAGATCTCCGAGAGCGAACGGCTGAATACACAGCTCCACGTTCGGAGGTCGAGGAGGCCCTGGCGGACATCTGGAAAGAAGTGCTGGCCGTCGAGCGGGTGAATGTGCACGATAACTTCTTCGAGTTAGGCGGACACTCTCTAATGGCCGTGCGGCTGTTCGCAATTATGGAGAAGAAGTTCGGGCGACGTCTGCCGCTTGCGACGCTGTTTCAGGCGCCCACCGTCGCACAACTCGCCCCTATTCTGCAAAAAGACGTGGCCCCTTCGTGGTCTTCGCTGGTCCCGATCCAACCACTCGGCTCCAGACAACCTTTCTTCTGTGTTCACGCAGTTGGCGGCAACGTGCTTGAGTATTACGATCTAGCACGCCATCTGGGTCCCGACCAGCCCTTCTATGGCTTGCAGTCTCGAGGTTTGGATGGCAGACAGCCACCCCATACGCGCATCACAGAAATGGCCACTCACTACATCAAAGAGATACGCGAGCTTCAACCTGCGGGTCCTTACCTTATCGGCGGCCGATCTTTAGGGGGCATCATTGCTTTCGAGATGGCCTGTCAGCTCCGGACCCAGGGCCAGGAGGTAGGGCTGCTGGCGTTATTGGATTCCTATCCGGTGGGTTACCAGAAACGATCGCGAGATGCCGGTGCGCTAAGAAGCAAAGTCGGACGAATCGTCAGAAGGATGGGCTCTCACCTCTCAAACCTGCGTGGCTTTTCTCTTCAGGAAAAACTTTTTTACGTCGTAGACAAATCGAGGTACGGCGCGCTCAAGCTCAAGAGCAAGTTATGGCGGACGATTTATCGTTCCTATGAAAATCTGGGCCGCAGCCTGCCACGCGCGTTACGTAATGTGCAGGAGTTCAACTGGCTGGCGGCGCACAACTATGTTCCGCAGTTATACGATGGGCGAGTCACGCTCTTCTGGGCCAGCAGGGACCTGCGCGCCTCGTTTGATCTGGTCGAAGGCTGGCGCGTCCTGGCGCCACGCGGGGTCGAAGTGCAGGAAATCCTCGGGTCTCACCTGAACATCATCAAAGAACCTCACGTGGCTGAGTTGGCCTTAAAGCTGGACGAGTCACTTGCCGGCGCCCAGGGACGACATCTGCGTGTCACCGAATCTGCGACTGCCGCCGCTTTCTCTCAAACCGCGCCACTCTTTCGCTCATCATCCGAACAGATTAGAAAGTCGTCGTAACGACGCCGAATTCCGAGCTGCATGAGTCAGTGGGCGCTAGCCCGATGTCGATGGATACTTGCCGTTGAAACAGTTTGGTCTGAAAACCGATGGCATTCGTCGCTTGAGTTTGGTTCAGCTTGAGCGAATGCCGGATCGGTTATAGGTGACTCTAACGACGCCGGCTCAGAAACCCGCCCAGGAATCCAAGGCTCAGTCCCACACCCAAAGCGACGCCGACCGATCGCCATGGATTATGTTTGATGTAGTGCGTCGATTCATCCAGATAGTCTTCTCCGGCTTCATAGCCCCGCCGGATCATCCGCTGCGCTTTCCGCTTGCCAATCTCCACTAAATCTTCTGCCAGCATTTTGCCTTCAGCTGCTTTGGCGGTTAGATGAGCGAGTTTGAATCCGGTGCTTTTGCCATTCTGGACAGTTGCTGTCTGCATAACTTCTTTCTCCTCCTGTTCGATAATTGCTTTGACGATTTGACAGTATAAAGCTCTGAATACGTTGCCACGGTTTCGAATCTGCAACGTTCTTGTTGCCAAAAAGGTCTATTCCACATTCATAGGCTAGCCCCGATCTGGACGGCGCGCAACGAGTAGTATATGCAGATCGGTGCCGCAGATCGTGCTTAAGGTGATCCGGATAACAGCCTCGCCTACGCCCGCGCTTGGGCGTTCGACTTCTTCCACCCGAATGTCATCTTTTCCGTAAAAGACATTTGCTTTCATCTTTTCCATTTCAGTCCTTGAACTCAAATTGATGTTTGATCGTCGGCGATTGACGCTCGCTCCTTCTTCTTACGTAGGTCTTTGCGGGCGATCGTCGCGCGGGCTCTCTCTAGCAATCGTTTGGCCCAGACAAATTCGGTCGCCAGAATTGCCAGCCCCAACGGGATTACGATCACGGCCGGGCCGGGTAAGACCACCATTGCCACTCCAATGAGCAGCACCGTAAAGCCGATCACGGCAACCACCGCGCGCCTAAGCCAGGCGAAACTCATCACGCTGTTCCTCGATAGCCGAAATAATTTAAGTCCATTCTGATCTTAGCAGATCGTCCAGCCGAGTTCGCAGCCGGCTCTTTAGGGCCACGACGTGCCGTCGATTGCAGACAAAAAGCCAGCCGTCGTAAGGGTAGGGGCTTTAGCCAACTATGCGTCCGAGAGCACCGGTGGCAGAACAAGAATCTGGCGCGAGTAGAATAAGAGTTGCTACTCGCGTCTTGAGTGAGTGAGGCGATCACACTGCACCGCGAGCACCGCCATTCAGGATAGATAGCAAAGACTCATCGTCCTGCGTTCAAGCGGGCGGTCGAAGCGCGACGCCGCTTCGCGTTTAATTCAGCTACGCGGGCAACTCACCTGTCGTTAGAATAATCGAAGCCACCGCGAGCCGATGGTTCGCAGATCGTTTTTTGGAGAAAGTGCTTGACAGGATCGCTGGTCCTGTCTTATACAAGAAAGGTTGCGCGATCACCTGAATCGCGCGCCGTGAGGAAAAACTTTCAATGTTGACGAGCAGGACATACCAGGAACACGCCGCCAAATGGCAGCCGTCGGCGGCCATGCGTAGCGTGTGTCTGCGGGCCGGCTTAGGCTTGTCATCCGTCAATATTTTCGGCGGCAGACTCGGACAAGAGACGGCCATAGATACCGGAAATATCAGGCATTAATTCAGCGGGAGCGGCTTCCCGCTCCCAAATCTCAAAGAAAAATCGCGAGAATGTAAGGAGCGGGCGGCTTCCCTGGGAGGCTTAAAAGCCCGCTCCTTTTGTTTTTTGACAATCGAAGTACCTTTTTGCGAGAGATGAAGGCAGGGAGCCTTCTAACCCGTGAGATATAAAAACCAGAGGCCACCATTGGCATTGAGTTCTATCTCACGGGTTCAACGGATGACGAGCTCGGTCCTTTGCGAGAGTCCGCGAGTTCGCCATCCTCAGTCGAAGTGTGCCTCGAAGTGTGTTCGCGGTACGTTTCTCTCTGCCTTCATCTATTTTTGGCACAGATGGATCTCAGATTTGAAATCATTTGAATCTTGAATTTGAAATTTGAGATTCGACGTGCATGTGTGGCTGAGCAGCAAAAGCACTCGACTGTAAATCGAGCGTCCGGATCGGACTTCGTAGGTGCGAGTCCTACCACATGCACCAGAAATTCTTGGGGCGTAGGCTAACGGCAAACCATCGGTCTCCAAACCCGAGATTCTCGGTTCAAATCCGAGCGTCCCTGCCAATCTAATTCAAAATCGCAAATCAAAATCTCTGGAAGGGTAGCCTAACTGGTAAGGCAGTAGTCTTGAAAACTACCGCGCTCGTCGCGTGCAGGTTCGACTCCTGCCGCCTCCGCCAAAACATTGCCGATTTTTGATTGCCAATTTCCGATTGGAAGTCCGTTTATCCAAGGGCAAGCTCGACGATAAACGGACCGCAGCAACGTCCAAATCAAGACAAGCAAATCGGAAATCGCAAATCGGAAATGACAGGGGACCTGTAGCTCAGCGGAATGAGAGCGCGACTCTGCGAAGGTCGAGGTCGCACGTTCGAATCGTGCCAGGTCCACCAAAGAATCGCGGATTTCGAAATTCGGATTGCGGATTTGGTCGGACTTCTCTGAAGCGAACTAAAGTCGAATTTCGCAATTCGACATCCGAAATCTTTCATGCCGGCGTAGCCCAATCGGGAGGAGGCGCTAGTTTTAGAAACTAGACAGTGTGGGTTCGAATCCCTCCGCCGGTACCAAATCAAATCTCGAATTTGGAATCTCGAAATTCGAATTTCGAAATTACAGCGGCTTTTGACTCAGATTGCGCCGATTCACCACACGTTGTTGTTCTGCGAATTCGCAATCCGCAATCCGAAATTCGAAATTTGTTTTGCGCGTGTAGCCCAATTGGAAGAGGCGGCTGACTTAAGATCAGCTTTATGATGAGTTCGAATCTCTCCACGCGCACCATGGCGTCGAATGCAAAGAGTCGCGCAGTTAGTTTTTCAAACTAACCTTAGAGAGTTCGAGTCTCTCCGACGCTACCAAAAGCTTGCTGTGGCCTTGGTGTAATTGGTTAACACACTGCACTGTGAATGCAGAGATGACGGTTCGACTCCGCAGGTCACCCAGATCATTGCCGATTTTTGATTGCCGATTTCCGATTGGAAATGCCGGAACTGTGGCCGAGAGGTGAGGCACCTGGTTGTCAACCAGGCCGATGACGGTTCGAGTCCGTTCAGTTCCGCCAATCTGTGTCAGAAGCCCGACCGTGAGGGAGGGCATATTTCAGCAACGAAGCCCTTGCTGACGCGCGGGCTTCTGACATCCATGCGTCAGTAGCCAAATCGGATCAAGGCACCTGCCTCTTAAGCAGGGGATTGTGAGTTCGAGTCTCACCTGGCGCACCAACTCAAGGCAAAAGGCAAAAGTAAAAAGTCAAAACCGGCGTTGCGCCGCACCACATACTTTTTCCTTTCTCCTTTTTCCTTTTTACTTATTTTCGGGGTGTGGTGTAACGCGAGCATCCGAGTCCTGGGAACTCGTGGCGACAGTTCGATTCTGTCCTCCCCGACCACATTCATTGCCAATTTCCACAAATCGGCAATGGTTCGGCTCCTGTAGCTCAACTGGAAGAGTGCGACGCTTCGAACGTCGAGGTTGCGGGTTCGAGTCCTGCCAGGAGTTCCAATCTTGGAGTGCGGCGGCAAGCGTCAGCGCGGCGCCGCTTTGGATCGATTCTTGAGACATAAGTCATTGCAGTCCTCACCCTAAGATCCAAAGCGCCGTCGTCGCTGCGCTCTGCCGGCGCACTCCAAAACGCGGAAGTGTCGGTAGCTGGAAACCTGCGAGTCTTCCAAACTCGAATCGAGAGTTCGAATCTCTCCTTCCGCTCCAATTTGCGCGCGTCGCCAAGCGGCTAGGCGCCGGATTGCAAATCCGGTATACGTGAGTTCGAATCTCACCGCGCGCTCCAGATCTGTCAGAACCACTTGCGGTAGCGGGTGGTTGAACGTTGACATCGGATGCTGTCAAACAATCAGATCAACCGCCCGCTACCGCAGGCGGTTCTGACTCGAAACCAATGAAAGGAGGTGCCGAGTGATGGCACTCAACGGCAGAGTTCTGCTTCTAAACCAAACTTACGAGCCGCTCGGCACCGTCAGTGTCGCGCGAGCGATAATCATGACTCTCAAGAACACCGTCTTCGTCGAGGAATTGGACGGAGATCGCGTGCTGCGTTCGGCGCGCGCAGAGTTCCCGGTGCCGTCGGTTATTCGCCGGCGCGCCTACATCAACGTGCGTCGCCGCCGCGAGCAGTCGGGTATGAAGCGGCTTCGAATTTACATGCGCGACAAGTTCCGTTGCCAGTACTGCGGTGAAAAGAAAGGAGTGGCTGAGCTAACGCTTGATCACATCCTGCCGCGGTCGCGTGGCGGAGATAACTCGCCGGTGAACATAGTGACTGCTTGCGTTCCTTGTAACAACCGCAAGAGCAATCGCACGCCGGCCGAAGCCCGCATGCCGCTGCTGACTTCGCAGTCGGCGCTGCGTGTGAAGCTGGAGCGCGTAGTGCTTTGCCATTACGCTGAGGCGCGCGCTGAGTGGCGCAAGTACCTCTTCATGGACGTGCACGATGATCGTGACGTCATGGAAAGGGTGCGACATGAACAAAAGGTCTTAGGTCTTAGGTCTTATGGTCTTAGGTCTTAGTTCTTAGTTCTTAGTTGGAGTCTTTTCAGAGAACTGTCCAAAAACCAAAGACCAAAGACCGATTCCGGTCGGATAGCTGAGACGGATTAGCGCGGATCTGAAAAGCCCGAAAGGTTGGTTCGATTCCAACTCCGACCACCAAAGATAATTATTGAGTCATTGGAACAATGAAACATTGAATCAATGAACCAATCTTCTCGCCCGAGTAGCTCAACTGATGGAGCGCTGGTCCTACAAACCAGAGGTTGAAGGTTTGAGTCCTTCCTCGGGTACCACACAATCAAGGCCCGCGTTCCCGGCACCGGTCTTCTAAACTGAACCTGTAAGAGCCGGGCGGAAAGGCGAGAGGTTCGACTCCTCCGCGGGCTTCCAAAATCAGAAACGGCTGTGTAGCTCAAACGGAAAGAGCAAGCGTCTCATAAGCGCGAGGTTGGTGGTTCAACTCCACCCACAGCCACCAGATCATTTTCCAGTTTGTAATTGTCAATGGCCATTCTTTCGTGTGACTTCGTGGATCGTTTTTCTGGTGGCGGCAGAGAAGAGGAACGATCCACGAAGTCACAAGAACTCAGATGAACAAAAAGCAGATGGCAAATGAAAAATGTCCAATGACAAATGACAGATGACAGATATCTCGGGCTGGTGATGTAACTGATAGCATAGAAGTCCTGCAAACTTCTTGTGAGGGTTTGACTCCCTCCCGGTCCACCAATTTCCTTCGGCGATGTAGCTCAACTGGATAACAGAGCGTCGGTCTTGTAAACCGAACGATAAGGGTTCGACTCCCTTCATCGCCTCCAAAAGAACCGAGGGTCTTTGATCTTCGGCCTTAGGTTTTTGAAGCCTTTTGAGTAGCTCTCGGCGCGAACGGCCAACTCCAAGATCAAAGACCCAAGCCCAAAGTCCAAAAAATATTGTGGCGTAGCCAAGCTGGTAAGGCGCCGGATTGTTAATCCGGCTATCGAAGGTTCGAATCCTTCCGCCACAGCCAATTATTGCCAATTGCCGATTCACTTCGCGCAAACGCATCTTTGGCTCAAAGACCAATCGGCCATCTGCAATCGGAAATCGAAAATCTTGCTGGCCCGGAGCTCGAGTGACAGAGCGGCGGCCTTTTAAGCCGTGAGGTGCGGGTTTGAGCCCCGTCGGGTCAACCAAAAGTATCTGTACTTTGATCTTTGATCTTTGGACTTTGTTTTCTCTTCACTTCAGTAATTGGTTCGATCCACGCAATGACAAAATCAAAGCACGAAGCCCAAAGTCCAAAGCTCTTCTTTTCGCGGTGTAGCTCAACGGCCAGAGCACTCGATTGATAATCGAGCGATGTCGGTTCAATTCCTTCCACCGCGACCAAACTCATTGCCGATTTGCGATTTCCAATTGCCAATTGGCGGTGACGAGCAACGTGAGGTCTTCAATCGGCAATCACCAATCGGAAATCGGCAATGTTTTTGCGGGATGGTGTAACCGGCAACACGTCGGGCTTTGAACCCGAAGATGAAGGTTCGACTCCTTCTCTCGCAGCCAGACCTCGAAACAAAACAATGATAACAAGCCCAATCCATCGGGCTTTCACCCTTTGGATTCGCAAAAAGGTACTTCGATTGTTTAAGCTAAGCCGCTTGCGTAGATGCAGCGTTGCGAATGGAGGTAGGGCACAATGAAACTTGCTGAAGCACTAATTCTACGAGCAGATTGTCAGAAGAGATTTGCGCAGCTAAAGGCAAGACTGCTCGTTAACGCGAAGGTCCAGGAAGGTGACGAAGCCGCGGAAGATCCGAAGGAAATCTCGGTGCAACTCGAAGCGGTCGCTGATCAGCTCGTTGATCTGATCAAGCGCATCAACAAGACAAACTCAGCCACCGCATATGCCGGTGGCACGATCTCGGACGCGCTGGCGGATCGCGATGTGTTGGCGCTGCGTCGGGCGGCCTATGCCGAGCTGGCGCAGACCGCGACTATTACACAGGATCGTTACACGCGTTCGGAAGTGAAATATATCCGGACGATTGATGTGGTCGAGATCCAGAAGCGCGCTGATGAGCTCGCAAAGAACTATCGCGAGCTTGATGCCCGCATCCAGGAACTCAACTGGCAGACTGAACTGGTCTGAGATCTCATCAGGGTGAAATCTCGGATCTAAGAAAGGCGATGCAGACGGTAGCCGGAGGGGATCAGAAGCGAGCACAAACCGCCAACTGGTTAAGTTGGATTAAGCTGTTAAAAACAGCCTACCGGTGACGCGAGGGGCAGCGTCAAGGGTTCGATTCCCAATGACAAATAACGCCCAGCAAAGTCACAAGGGCATCGGGTAATGTCAAAGTAACTACCGCGTGCTGATCTGTTTCATCCGGTGAGGGTGGGTAAGGGGCAACTGCATCGTCTTGATTTTGAGTAGGAAGAGTTTTTTCGATCGTTTTTGAGCGATGAATAGATTTCGTAACAAGACAGTTGTGTTCTCAAAGAGTTCGTCGACCAGGATCGGCGGACCAAAAAGTTATGGGCATAGAAAACTTCATCACGGATGCTCTCTACAAGCCGAACGACTACATTTCGTATCACGTCGGGCGGGAGCTGGCAGAGCTGCATCCGGGAAAGGCAATCATCAAGGGCGAAACCGGGTACTTTGACCTGGAGGCATTCGTGCGCGCTGAGAAATGCTCAGTTGTTCACGAGACCTCGATCTTTAATCATCTCAAAACGTCCTGGGACGGACCAGGCAAAGAGCCCATCCGCGCGATTGAGAATTCCTGGCTCAACGTGCTCTGGCATGGAGAATTGCTGGACGTAATCCTCATAACCTTTTCAGAGGACCGGTATCGATCGCGACACCACTGGATCGTTGCCGAGAGCCGCAGGTTGGCTGAGGACTTTTTCGCCGACGTCTGCGAGTGGTCTGCGGAAGTCCGGGGCGAGGTGCTTGTCTTCCGGGATGGGGAATGGGTGAAGAATAAGGAACTCTATGATGCGATCAAGACGGCGACTTTCGATAACCTCATTCTGCGTGAGCCGCTGAAGCAGGAGATCCAGAACGACTTTGCCCAATTCTTCAGCTCGCGAGAAGTATATGAACGATACCGCATCCCCTGGAAACGTGGAGTGTTGTTCATCGGCCCCCCAGGCAATGGAAAGACACATACGGTCAAAGCCCTGGCGAATCAGCTCGGCAAGCCGTGCCTTTATGTGAAGGGTTTCAAATCAGAGTATGCAACTGATCAGGAAAACATGAGATTGGTTTTTGCGAGAGCTCGAATTACCACGCCTTGCTTGTTGGTGTTGGAAGATCTCGACTCACTAATCGACGACAAGAGTCGCGCATTTCTACTCAACGAGTTGGATGGGTTCGAAACAAACACGGGTGTAGTGGTCCTGGCCACTACCAACCACCCGGACCGACTTGACCCGGCGATTCTCGATCGACCCAGCCGCTTTGATCGCAAGTACTGTTTTGACTTACCGGCTGAGGCTGAACGCTTCGCGTATATCGCGGCCTGGAACCAGGAGCTGCAGGCTGAATTGCGTCTCTCAGAACAGATTGCCGCAAAAGTGGTGGACCAAACCGAAGGCTTTTCGTTTGCATATCTGAAGGAATTATTTCTGTCTTCGATGATGCAATGGATGGCAAGGGCCGCCAGCATTCCGATGGACGAGATTGTTCTTGGTCAAACTGCTCAACTGCGGGAACAAACGGCCGCGAACCAAGCGATCCATTGTCTCCCAATAAAGGACCAGCCCGGTGCTTTGCGCCTTTCGTGAGATTCTCCTCGTTCCTCTTCCCTCTTTCCCCTTTCCTCTCTTAAAATCCCTACGCCAGTTCCCCCCTTGCCGAACGAAAGGAGCAATCCTAATGAAACGAATCATCGGCGCATTCATCGTTGTCGCGGCGGTCGTCATTTTCTTTTCCGGCGCGAAAACGAACAGCCAGGGACCCGGCGTGCCCAAGCTGCGCCGCATCGATCTCAGCGGCTTGTGGGTAAACGACAAAGGCGAGCAGATCATCATCGATCAAACGCCCTACATGGTCAGCGGCAGTTTCGCGAAAGGCGGCGGCGATTGTCCGCTCGCCGGTCCAAACCGGAAGCGGCCCCTCTACATCAGCTCGGTTATCCAGGGCCGAGGGTTGTACGAAGGTGGGAAACTTCAGGGGGAGATGGGTGGCTGCACCTCAAAGGAATTTCTAATTCAGGACTGTCATTACGATGTTGCTTACATTGTCAGATTCACCGCCGACCACGTTTCGGTAAACAGCATCAGCGGCACGTACACTCCGGACTATGTTACCTATGACGAAAAGAATGGGCACTACACCAACTGCCAGCTCAAAAAAGGCGGCGGCACTCCGCAATCATTTCGTCTGACTCGCAAATGCGATCCCGACAAAGGAAGCCTCTGCGAAACTCTGGGTAACGCCGTCCGCGGCGTCAAAGCCGCTCAGGGTGCCAACGCTTCCGTCGCACTCTATCAGCATTTGCAGATGAGTCTCGGCGACCAGATTGGCAAAATCCGAACGAACCTGTGCGACGACAGCGCGGCCCAGGCAAAGCTGGATCAGATCGAAGACAACCTCAACTCGCTCAGCTACTCATCGGGCCCGTCAAATCTACAGAACAATCTGACGCTCGGTTATCTCGAGAAAGGCTTGCGAGAGTTGATTCGCATGTCGTGCGCTGTCGGCCCACCCGTTGACTACGGCGAATGCGAAGCAGGCTCGACGGCGACAAGTGACGCGGACAAGGAACTGCTCAAGCTGTTCCAACCCACTCTGGTGAACATGCTGCGGACTGCGGCGACGAATATTGTTGCCTACGATCAGACCAAGCAGTGCGTGGCTAAGATGTTTGCGTCGGGCTGTGCGCCGCAACCTTTTACGAAAGCGCTGGCCGCCGTGTCACAGGCTCATCAGGAAGGCCTCCCGATCGGCGAAGGTTGTGATCAGGCCTGTCAATCCCTGGGTGACTGGTACGAGAAACAATCGTGCAGCAAGGAAGGTTTGCCAAAGACCACAGTGATCGCCAAGTGCAAACTTGCCTGCGTCGGACTTGAATGGGGCCAGTGAGAGGCTCCTTTAGCTCTTAGCCGCTCCGCAACCAGGCGGGTTGCTGAAAAACCACCAGAGCGATGATGGCTAAGAATAAGGTGCTATTCGCCTTCCCTCACTCGAGACACGAGTCACAGTGACCATTTGAGCAGCAATCCCAGGCACGTTGCCACGGCCAACGTGACGAGGATGTTCCACTTGAGCAGTTGCGTCATGACGAGCGTCGCGATCAGTACGACCCACGCGATGGGCTGAGTTAGCGCGCCGCGAGCGATTTGCACCACTGCCGCCAGAATCAATCCCACAGATGTAACCGTCAAACCCTTCGTCAAGCCATTGATCCAGCGCGAATCGCGCAAGTGTTCAAAGCCACGCAGCAACGGGATCATGACGTAGCCCGGCAGAACGATGGCGAGTGTCGCGACTATTGCGCCGGGCATTCCGTAAAGCATGTAGCCTATGCTCGCCACATAAAAGTTCGCCTGCCCTGGCGTCACCCGCGCGATGGTGAAGGCATAGAGCAACTGATCCGCGGTCAGAACGCGAGCTCCTTCTACCAGGTGAGTCTGAAGCAAAGGAATCATGACCGGGCCGTTGCCGAAGGTCATGACGTTGAAAAGCGCAATGAGAAGCGTTAGCCTCCAGAGACTCATTTGCTCGCATCCTTCTTTTCGGTGGCATTCCCTGCTTCAATCTTCTGCAAAACGAATGCGCCGAGGACGCCGCCCGCCAGCAGAATCAGTGCAGGATTCAGCCGAAGGAAGAACGCCAGAGCGAAGGCTACGCAGGCGATAACTAATTCCCGCGACGGACGGAAGACGTCTTTCCCCAGCTTGAGAGCGGCAACGACGATCAGCGCGAGCGCCGCGGGCATGATCGTGACGGGTAACAAGTCGAAGAGGCGGCTGTTTCTGAGATAGTGGTAAGCGATTGTCAGAGCGATGGTCAGGACAAAGACCGGAAGGCTGAGAGCAGTGAGTGCAATCACCGTACCCGATAGGCCACCGAACTTGTAGCCGTACGCGACCGCCAGCGCCGTCATCGTTCCGCTGGGTACGATGCGGCCGATGCCGTAAATAGTCAGGAACTCCTCTTTTGTGACCGCCCGCCGCTTGCTGACAAGTTCGTCTTCCAGCACAGCGAGAATGCCGAGACCGCCGCCGAAGGCCAACCCAGCCTTGAGGAAGATTGAGAACAACTCGCCCCTGGTGACGCGAGTCCCGCTTTGCCGTTTGTCTTCATCACTCTTCAAGCTGCTCTCCACGATTCGGGAGCTTAACACCCTCGAGAGCTGGACAAGAAGAACGCATGGCAGTCGCGTGGAGGATATCTGCGGAAGAGTCCCACCACTCTTCGCGCAGTCCTTAAGAGGCAAAAAGTTCCGAACGTTAGGGCAACAATTGCGATTCGCGTGCTTAAACGAAGCAGCACGGCGAGTCAATAGAATTTTGCTTCACCGTGCTGCCTTACTCGTCGCGAAACGAGGTTTACTGAGTCAATGAAAGTTAGTTGTCTTCACCGTCCTTCTCGACGTGAAGCACTCGACCATCGCCGGCATCAACCTTAACATCGCTCTGGCCGTCCGCCGTCTTTATCTCAACGCCGTAAACGACATTGCCGTCCTCGTTTTCGAGTTCGACCTTCTTGACTGTGCCGGGAACTTGCGCGAGCGCTGCTGCGCTTGCTTGTTCCGGCGTGATGCGGGCAAGGTTCTTCAAGCGTTCGCTCTCTGCGCCCTCCGCTTTGTCTTCAGCCTCTTCGCCTTTGTTACCTTCCTTCGATTCCTTTGCTTCGTTAGCTTCGGAGGCTTCGTTTTCTTCGGCCCCTTCAGCTTCTTCCGATTCTTCGCGTTCGTTCTTATCGTCCTGCACCTGAACGCTGGAAGTGTATTTCGCCTTCTCCTCCTGCTTGCTCTCATGCTTGCGTTTGCTCTGCGCCATCGCTGCGGTCAGCGCGATACCCGCCCCGGCAATCATCATCGCCACAAGCACCGCGGTCATCCATTTCATATTACCTTTCAGCTTTTTCATGCCACTTACTCCTTGAAAATCTCGAATCGATCGAACAAAGACTTTGCCTTAGTTCGTAACGCATGCCTGCTTTCGTCGTCACCCGCGCCGCACTGAACTGCGATAAAGCACGGCGCGGGTTGTGACGGTTGCTGGCCACCAGCCCGAAGCTTCTCTTCGGACTATGCCTCCCTGAGCCTTTCTTCAGGTTGAGACGGATTTTACTGGGATGCAGGTAAACTGGCGGTAAATCTTTGGCGGTGATTCACGACAAGGAAATTAGCCAGATTAACGCGGATAGCACGGATCAGAGCATAAAAACTTTAAAGCAAGACGCTCGTTGTCGGGCCTTTTATTTTTATAATCTGCGTTAATCTGTGGCTAATTCTCTTCAGAGCCTCGAGGAGCGGGCAAGACTAATTGAAAGACGCTTCCCGTCTCGGATGTATTCAGTAATTCAAGTATACCTTCGTGCGCTTCGGCGACCCAGCGCGCGATTGATAGTCCCAGGCCGGCGCCGCTCGTCAAACCCGCACCATCATTTTCCGCACGCGAGCGCGCACTATCGGCCCGATAGAAGCGTTCGAAAATGTGCGGCTGTGCCTCGGCGGGGATCCCTGGGCCCGTGTCGCTAACTGTGATGATGTAGTGCTTCGCTTCCCGCCTACAGGAAATTGTCACCGCGCCGCCCTTCGGCGTGTACTTGATAGCGTTGTCCACCAAGTTCAAGAGCAGGCGGCGCAGCAGGTTCTCATCGCCGCGAAACGGCATCTCTTTGGCGGCGTCGAGTTGCAAGGTCAACTCTCTTTCGGCGGCGAGCGTACGGACGGCGCGAGCAACTTCGCCCGCGAGTTCATCCAGATAGAATTCCTTCGGCGTAAGTTTGTACTGACCGGCATCGGCGCGCGCCAGCATGAATAAGTCTTCGACGATTCTCGTTAGTCGCTTTGTCTCATCTTTAAAGATCGCGATGGATTCGCGCAGCTCTGCGTTTGAGCTTTCCGGCTCCGCGAGTGCCACTTCCGCTTCGCTGCGCATAATAGCGATCGGAGTACGCAACTCGTGAGAGGCATCGGCCATGAAGCGACGTTGCTGCTCAAAAGACGTATCTAGTCTCGCCAGCAGCGCGTTGATGACGCGGGCCAGCCCGCCCAACTCGTCACGCTCGTTCGCGATCGGCAGCCGTTCATGCAGATTGGCTGCGCCGATGCGGGCCGCAGTCGCGCTCATCCTGACCACCGGCGCGAGACTCTTGCGGGCGAGAAAATAGCCGCCAATCGAAGCCAGCAACAGTGCGAGCGGCACTGCGATGAGGAGCGCATAGCTCGCCCCTTCGAGCAAATCTTCCTGGTCATGAAGCGAGCGCAGTACCACGAGCGTATACGCCCTTCCGCGCGCTTGCACCCGGCGTCCGACAACGCGGTACTGGCTATCGCCGTCCGAAAGAGTGCCAAAGTAAAGTGTCGAGCCGGGAGTGCGAGCGACCGCATCGAGCACTCCTAAGATCTTCGGTGCCCCTATCAAGCTGATTGTCGACCGCGTCCGGCCTGGCTCGTTTCTCGTCTGTGGTACAGCGCTGGCGGCAATCTCGCGGTGCGCGTCCGCATACACAACTATTTGATAATCTCTAAACTGGTTTTGGCTGACGGCTTCTTTTACCGTTTCATCGGGAGTGTTCTTCGCGTCCTCGCTGCTAGCAGCGTTGGCTTCGCCCTGATGACTATCGGCCTCCTCATTTGTGAGCGTTGTTGCGAAGGCGTTAGCCATCTCTCCCAGAGCATCGTCTGTGCGCCGGTTGAGTGTGTATGAGAGGAAAAGATAGCCCGCCAGCGCAAAGGAGATAAGGACCAGCGCGAGCACGCCCGTGTACCAGAGCGTCAGTCTTGCGCGCACTAAGCTAAACATCTTCGCCCCCGGCGCCATCTTCGGCAGATGGAACGCGCAACTCGTAGCCCGCACCTCGCCGAGTATGAATAAGAGGCACGCTGAAAGGCTCGTCAACCTTTCGGCGCAGGCGATTAATGTAGACTTCTATGAGTTTCGAGAATGGGTCGAACGTATCGTCCCAGACGTGTTCGGAGATTTCTTCACGCCCAACAACTTTGCCCGCGTTGCGCGCGAGGTATTCAAGCAGCGTGTACTCTTTGGTGGTGAGTTCGATGGGTTGTCCCTTGCGCCTGACTCGCTGCCCACGCGTGTCTATCTCTAGATCTCCGACTTCAATTATGGTCGGACGTAATTCCTGCCCGCGCCGCAGCAACGCACGCAACCGCGCCAGAAGTTCACCAAACTCGAAAGGCTTAGTTAGATAATCGTCCGCGCCGGTGTCCAGACCACCGATGCGATCCTCTACTGCATCCCGCGCGGTGAGCATCAGGACAGGAATGCGCGATCCCTGCGCACGCAGTTCGCGGCAGACCTCGAAACCGTCGCGCTTGGGGAGCATCACATCGAGAATGACAGCATCATAGTCGTTAATCGAAGCCTGATAGAGCGCGTCTTCGCCATCACGGGCCACATCAACCGCGTACGCTGCCCCGCGCAGACCCCGCTTGATCGCCTGCGCCATCCGCGCCTCGTCCTCTACTAACAAAATTCGCATCACCGTTGCCCAGGTTCATCAAGTAGTTGAGGGCTCAAATGAATTTCCGCATCCGGCCAATAAGAAATCCAAACCAAATAGTTACCATCGACAGAATAACAATTGTCAGGATGCTTATCATCAGGTGGTTGTTCCATACGAAAGCCATGATCTCGAAGACACCGATTACCAACAGCCAGGGCAATTCCCAGGACACAACTGAACGATAGAAGTCTCTCTCTTTGCCTCGTGGCAAACTGAGAAACTCATAACCATCCCACACCAGGTAGACCAAAAGAAAAATAAAGTAGCAGAAGAGAATGACTTTATTGTGCGGCAGGCTGCGGGGGTTATCTACGTCTATGGCTATGACGGTGGCGTAGAGAGCCAGGAGGAATACAACATCGCACAAGAAAGACCACCAGTAATAGCGTTTAGTAAAAAGTATATAGAGATAGTCACAGACGTAGAACCCAATCGAAATGACAACCAACGTCCATTTGATCCAGACGATTGCACTGAAGGGATATTGTCCTCTTAATACATGAGCGATAGTAAAAACCAGTTGGTAGAGAATCGTGCCGAGCACCGCTGGGTAAATCAAACCCAGCATCAGCTCTTGCCTAACCGGCCTGTTTGATTCCCTAGACATGGATCAGTGGAATGTAATGTTATGAGCCACTCAGCTCTCTTGATCTCGACCAGCTTCGATGTGAACCTGATCAAGATCGTGTCTTAACTTGCCTGAGGCCGGAGCCGGCGGCCGTGCGTCGTGGTCAGAACCATCAGATCAACTCGAACCCATCGATTACCAACTCAAGGGCCTTGCTTTGCGCGTGTCTCCGTCTACCGCAATTTCTTCAGCGACGCTAAGTGCAGCAATATCGAGAGCGGTACCAAGAACACTGGAACCATCACCAGCGGGAACGCGCTAATCAATTCGTTTGGCGCATCGAACGCCAACACTTGAATAGGCGACGGTGACGTAAGCAAGCCGGTCCCCACGGCCACGATTAAATCGGCGATTCCAAACAAATTCCAAACGCGAACCAGACCCGCCGCATTTGCTCCATTACGAGCATAAGCGATGCCGACGACTGGCGCGACCAGCCCCACAATCACGTCGCCAACGCCCGCTGGCAACGCGAAAGCTCCCGGCAGCCGGCCCACCGCATAGAGCACAAGAAACATCAGCCCCAATGCGCGGTAAAACTGCACTCCGACGATCCACTCCTGCGGCACTGCCTCGATGACGCGCCCAAGCATCTTCCATTTCCAGGCAAGCACAACACCGACTATGATCGGGACTAGGAGACCATACTGAATCGTGGGAACGCGGGACGATGCCCCTCGGTAGAATTCAAACCAGGCAAGCACGAGAGTCGCAAGGTACCAGCCCAGGAGCAGTGTTGCGACGCTGAGAACCGCGCGTTTGCGGTCCTGATCCGGCCATCGCGCGCGCTTGAGCGCGCGATGTAGACCGACCAGCACTGTAACTACAATCGCCACAGTTCCGATCAAGATATATGGAGGCAAGTAAGCGGGTACTAGCACTTCTCTTTACTCCTTTCTCGCCCCGGCGCGGCGGCGCATCACTAATCGCAAAACGATCATTGACGTTGCCGCCGCGACGAGCGCGCTGCCGCTGATTCAAACGTGGGGTTTGCAGTTGTTCAAATTTGCTCCGTGTTAACGTACTCCTATCTTAGTGAAAAAGCTTTTCCAAATTGTCCACCTCGTTTAGCACGGGCGTCGCCACACGCGCGTAGTCGGCAGGCGTCTTAGCTGATTCGACCTGCGCGACCAAAGCGTCGAACTTCTTCGCCTCCGTTGCTTTGTGCGCCTCGACCGATGGGCGCAGCGAGTCCCACGTCCGCCTCATCTCCCGAGCAGTCGCCTGCAATTTGTTCGCATCTTGCGCCTGCGCCCAAACCTCCAACTCGCGACCGTAGTAATCAAGCCTGGTTACCTCGACCGGCCCACTCAGTTTGTAGGCTGTGGTCATATTAGCCACGTCGAGTGTTACCTGATTGGCCTCGCGCATAGCCGCCGGACGATCCTTCGCGGTCACGGCGCGATCCAGCGCGGCGATGTTCGAGTCAAGACGGTCGACTGCCTTGCTTTGGTTCTGGACCTCGGCGCGCACATTCTTCACTGCATCCTTTAGTGCTGCAAGTTTAGCGTCAGCGTTCTTCCAGTCGTTTGCCTTCGCGTAGTCATAGACGTTCTCGCCATATTCGCCGGTGTTTGACAGTGATGTCGGCACACTGTCTGTTTTGGCCACGCTTGCGCCAGGAGGCGTCACCGCTCTGTTTGTTTTGGCCGCGTCCGACGAACCGGACGAGCACGCGTTCAACCCGATCGTCAAAAAGACAATTATTGCCAGTCCTCCGAGAGCAACCGTATTCCACCAGTCACGTGGTTCTCTTTTAAATAGTGTAGCCATCGTCTTACTCCTTTTTCTTGAACTTCCCTGAGCGCCGGATGCCCCTCACCGCGGAAGCATCCGGCGCGGTCCACCTCAGCCTGTTCCGGATCTCCCCTTTCCGGAATGGCCGTCTCAGAGACGCTTCTCCTCTGAGTTAACGGCAGCTTAACGGCCGAGTGGTAAATGGACGGTTAACTTTGGTGTTGTTGAAAAAGTTGGTTACGTCGCGCGCTTTCGGTAGATCCGGCAATAATTAGTCGGGACATTCGATACATTCGCACTTGGCGTACCGAATTTATCGACAGAAACGAGCGAAGAGTTTGCAGATGCGGTAATTCAACGCCCTGTAGGTACAGGCATTCACCCAAGGTTGGGATACGCTTGGACTTACAACTACGGGAACGGGGTTTCATCCATAGCAGTTCGGCCTAGATACGCCCATACCTCTGACTTGGGTCGCTCTTTTGACTCACAAGAACTAACGTGCAAAGAACGGGTTGAGATAATCGAAGCAGTCGTAGGTCAATGCGAGTTGATGGAGACGATGTCGTGCCTGATAGCCCAATTCTGGCTCAAGCCAAGATGAGGGCAAATCTCACCTTATTAAGAAATTAAAGCAGCGCGAGATCAATCTTGGCTCGGAAACCTGCCTTTAAATTGGTAGTGGTTCTCTTCGGGATTGAATCTTAATCGGAGATGCAGATTAGAATAGTTGCACGTTTATACAACTAAACTTTTCGACAAAAACTATACCAACTCTAGAGTTTGCTGGGTCCGAGCATCTTCTCGATAGAGATCGGCAACGAGCGGACCCGTGTGCCGGTCGCGTGATAGACCGCATTGGCGACCGCGGCCGCCATCCCGGCGATGGCGAGTTCCCCGACACCCTTTGTTCCGAGAGGTGTCATTGAATCCGGCTCTCCCACGAACAGCACGTCAAGTTCGCGCACGTCCGCGTTCGCCGCCACGACATAGCACCGCGTGTCCGCGGTTGAATCCGTCGATCGCATCGCAGCCGGCTCCGGGCTCTCTGCGGTTGCACGACGCATAAACATCTCTGAAGTACGGGCAGCGCGTCCGCTGCAGAATGTTGCCCGCGATGGTCGCCATGTTGCGAATCTGTGTGGTGGCGCCCGCGAGGATCGCTTCCGACAGCACCGGGTAGCGGTCGCGGACGACGGGATGCCATGCCAGTTGACTGTTGGTGACGGCCGCTCCGATCGCGATCGCGTCATCCGACACGTTGATGCTCGACAGGCCGAGACGGCGGACATCTACAACGGTGTCTGGTGTAAGCACGTCGACCTTCATTAGATCGACAAGCGTCGTTCCGCCAGCCAGAAACATGGCGCCGGGGCGAGCGGCCACAACTCTCGCGGCATCCTCCGGGGCCGCCACACGCTGAAAGGTGAAGTCCTTCATGACCGCACCTCGTTCGCGAGCACCTGCCTCACGGCGGCTACGATATTCGGGTAGGCGGCACACCGACAAAGATTGCCACTCATCCGCTCGCGGATCTCTTCGTCGGTCAATGTCGCCACGTTGACCGTTTGTCGAACGTCTGGCGTGACGTGACTGGGCACGCCCTCGTGCACCTCTTGAACGGCACAGATGGCCAAGAGAATCTGCCCGGGCGTGCAGTAGCCACACTGGAACCCATCGCAGTGCAGGAAGGCGGCCTGCATCGGATGAAGCTCGTCGCCTGTGGCGAGGCCTTCGATCGTGACGACGTGTTGGCCCTCGCACGCCGCCGCCAATGTCAGACAGGACAAGACACGCTGACCATCGATGATGACCGTGCACGCGCCGCACGCGCCCTGATCGCATCCCTTCTTCGTGCCGATCAAGCCGAGCACGTCGCGGAGCGCGTCCAGCAGCGTCAGGCGCGAGTCCACTGAGAGTGTGTGAGTCGTGTTGTTAACGCGGATATTGGTTTTCAATGTCGATCACCTCGTCTCAGCGTTTCGGTCGGCGATCACTTTCCGTGCGGCATGGGAGCGCTACGGAGTGACTTAAACCCCGCACGAAGGTCGGCTGTGGAAAGTTCCGGCTGTTCCCACGCCGCGAAGTGGTCATTCCGCGAAGACACACTCAGCCAGAATTTGTTAGGACGTTTGCGCTTCGGCCTTTGAACTCCTGGTTGCTGCTTCTTCGATGATGTCCGCAACGGCCTGAGGCTTAGAAACGTAGATGGCGTGGCTGCCTCCGACCTCTCTAACCGTCGAACCGGCGCGTCGCGACATAAATTGCTGTGCAGGCGGCGGTATCATCTTGTCCTCGGTAACGACCAGGTACCAACTCGGCTTGGTTTTCCACGCAGGGGTGCTAACGGGTCCATTGAGTGCGTCTAATCCCCAGGGCACCTGGGAGTTCGCCATGAACTCAGCTTTTGCGGGCGTTACATCCCCGGCGAATGACTCCGCAAATTTCGCTTTATCGAGCATGAGAAAGCCGTCAACGGGCGGCAGGATCGGCGGGACGGGCGCGCCGGGCGCCGGATTCGCGATCAGTGTCCCAACCGATTCCCCGGCGTCCGGGGCGAAAGCCGTAACGTAAACGAGAGTGTCGACGCTTGCATGGTTGCCGGCTTCGGTAATAACAACTCCGCCGTATGAATGACCTACGAGAACGGCGGGACCATCCTGGGCATCGAGCACCGCTCGCGTCGCAGCGACATCACCGGTTAGCGATATCGTTGGATTCTGAACAACGCTTACGTTGTAGCCGTCACGCTTAAGTATTTGGTACACGTCTTCCCAGCCCGAGCCGTCAACAAAACCGCCATGAACGAGAACGACGTTCTTTGTAGCGCCATCTGATTTTTGAGCCATGATTTTTTCTCCTCTTGCAAAAGTGATTCGAGGGATTCAACGAACCGACAAAACCCATCGGCCGGAAAATCCCATTCGGTTTTCTATCTCAGCGATTTGAACCCAGCGCGCATCTCGCCAACGAACAGCTCCGGCTGTTCCCATGCCGCCGGCTATTGCGACAGTTCCGTTAGCCGCCTGCCCGACGAGGACCATGTCCGGTTCTGTCTCGATGATCGTGGCAAGACCCTGGCGAAAGACCGGATGATCTTCGACACCCAGCATGCGAATGGAATTAAGATGGACCATTCTATGGGCCCATATTGTAGTGCTCGTTGTACTTTGGAGGAAAGTCCTGCCTTCACCGCGCTCTGAATTCCAAGTGAGCCCCAAAAAGCTGCCAGACTGTTACTTTATTGAAGCGCGGAATTACGCGGCTGGCAAGACAAGTCCTGGATGCAGATGCTCTTCATCGCCCGCACTGCGGAGTTAAACGCCGTGATGATTGATCCGCCTTTCTTGCCTACCACCAAATCACCGATCAGATAAAGACCGGGCACGTTCGTTGCGCCCGACTCATCGAACACCGGGCCGTCGCCGTTGAAGATAATGCCCAGCGTGTGGAGGAAGTTCGTAGGGGTTGTGCCTCCGAGTGCAAATATCACACGGTCGAAGAGACGAGTAGAGTATTCCGCTTCAGCGAAAATAGTGCGCGGTCGTCCCGCCTCATCTTCGATCTCTTTGATGTTCGAGCTTCGGAGTATTTCAGCCTCACCACGCTCTTCCATGGCTAGAAGCGCATCGTGGTTCTGCTGATTGAGCCGCGTGAAATCTGCCTTTCGATATGAAAGCGTAATGCGATTGTCCTGTTGGCGAAGATACTGAACGTATTCGGCGGCTGTATCCCCGCCGCCGACAACCAGCACGGCCTCGTTCTGAATCTGTTGCGACGTCATATCAAAGAGGAGGCGCTCCTTAAGTGTTGGTGGCAGGCGATAGTCTTTCGGCTTATTCGGACGACCGAATATCCCGATGGCGCAGGCGAGCACTTTGCTTTCATAAACACCCTGGGATGATTCGACCTGGAAACGCGCTCCGCCCTTCCCTTCCAGTCTCCGCATCCCGTAAACCTCGGCGTTGAATTCGATGTTGACGTGATAGTCACTGATGATCTTGTCGAAAAACTGAAGCGTCTCTGGCTTCGTCATATCTCTAACACACAACAACCCTTCACAACGGGCGGCGAACCCTTTGTAGTTCGCCGTAGTTAGCTTCTTTGCGGGATAGAGTTGCCTGATTGCCGAGTTGTGAGTCGACCCTTTTTCGAGGATCAGGATTTGCGCTGGGTCTATGCCAGAGGCAAAGGCCTCGGCTGCCAACGCAATCCCGGCGGGTCCGGCACCGATGATGATTAGGTCATGCATGATTAGCGGCAGCGTTATCTTCCTGATGCCTGATCTCCTCGGAGCGTCATCACTGTACTGGAAACTTGCGCAACCAGCTTGTCATCATCTCTCAGGATGTCGCAAACATAGCGACTGATCTGTCGACCGACATTCACAGGTTTTGCAACCGCGCGAATTCGGCCGTTCCATACCGGACGAAAGAACTTGATCTGCAGATCAATACTGGTGAAGCTCTCGTCTTCTTTCAGGCTGGTGGCATGGGCAGTCCCGATGGCGGCATCAGCAATGTCGCACAACACTCCGCCATGGATCGTGCCCATCGGACTTGCGTGGATTTCAGTATCGGCCATGAGTTCCATCGTTGCCGTGCTCATTCTCTGCGAGTAGCCTCTGAATCAATCGTTTCGGCCTTGTAATAGCCGCTTCACCGAGCCGAAGTCACGATGCTTGCTCTCATTGGATTCACCATACTCAAAACCACCGCTAAGAGTTTTTATGTCTGATTTAGCATCACGCGTTCATGAACAGCGTCGCCTATTTCAGCGAGAAGCTCTGGCTAGGCATTCATTCCGCCATCGACGGTAAGATTCGCCCCGGTGATGTACGAGGACTCCGGACCTGCGACGAACGCCACCATCGCGGCGATCTCATCAACATGCCCGTAGCGGTCAAGCGCTGTGGCGGCCTTCTGAGGCACCGCCCATTCGCTCGCCGCGGGATTCAGATCCGTATCGATCGGACCCGGCTGAACGTTGTTGACCGTGATGCCCCGGCTCCCGATCTCTCGGGCCAGCGCCTGAGTGAACATCTTCACGGCTCCCTTCGTGCCAGCGTAGGGCACCAGCCCGGGCGCTGCGACACGCTCACCCACGGCCGAACCGATCGAGATGATGCGACCGCCGCTCTTCATGTGCTTCAGCGCCGCCTGCGTCGCTACGTACAAGCCGCGAATGTTAATGTCGATCACACGATTCATCTCCTCCAGCGTGGCCTCCTCGAACGGTTTCGGAATGGCTGTGCCTGCATTGTTCACGAGCACATCAAGTCGCCCGAAAGTCGCGACAGTCTTTTCTACTGCGCCCTTCACGGCTTCGACGTCGGCCGAGTCCGCCTGTATTGCGAGCGCCTTTCCGCCGTCGTGTTCGATCGCTTCGACGACCGACGCAGCGGCATCCGCGCCTTTCGAGTAAGTTAGAGCGACGCTGGCTCCTTCTGCGGCCAGGCGCTTGGCGATCGCAGCACCGATGCCACGTGAACCGCCCGTGACGAGCGCGACCTTGCCTGCCAGTTCTCTCTCTTGTCTGTAACTCATGTTTTCTCCTTAGTTTATTTTTGCGGTAGTAGTTTGAGCGGAATGTTTCGGAAAACTTGCTCCGAACATCGGAGCTTTACTCTGCGACTGTTCTTCCGTCACTTCGTCCTCAATGACATCCCAGTGCTCGACCAAAAGGCCTTCCTTGATGCGAACAATGTCTGCGGCAATCCAATTCACCGGAGCACCGAAGTCGCTAAATCGCCCGTGAACGATCACGAAGTCACCCTCGGCGACAATCGTTCCCGGTTCGTACCGTAGCGTGGGTGGAAGGTTCTTGATGAGCTTGAAAAGTCCTTCTCTGCCTGGTTCAATGTGAGCGCTGTGCTGGATGTAGTCAGGGGACCAATATCGTTCAGCCGCTATGTAGTCGCGCTCATTGAACAGCGTGTGGAAAGCTTCAAGGACAAGCGCTTTGTTTTTCGATTCAATCGTCTGACTCATTTCTATCCTCCTGCTCGTTTCAAAACCTGTACGAATCACAGGGCAGTTTTGCCGCCGTCGACTGCGATCGTCGCACCGGTGATGAAGGAGGCCCTGTCGGATGAGAGAAAGACGATTGACTCGGCGATCTCTTCGGGCTTACCGACGCGTTTAAGGGGTACTCCAGCGATCAAGCCAGCCTTCCTTTCGTCACTGCCCGTAAACCTGGTAACCATGCCAGTATCGATCGGACCAGGGGCAACTGCATTGACTCGGACACCGGAGCCAGAAGCCTCGAGTGCTGCCGATTTCGTTAGGCCTTCCACCGCGTGCTTGCTGGCCACATAAACTGATGCCCCGGCTCCGCCGGTATGGCCAAAGGTAGACGACACGTTGATGATGCTCCCATACCCTTGGGCCAACATCACGCGAAGCTCATGCTTCATGCTCAGTAGTGTGCCGAGCACGTTGGTGTCGAAGGTGGCGGCGTAGCTTTCGGCAGACTGCTCCGTTACCGGGCCAGGCTTGCCTTCGGTACCGGCGGTATTGACGGCCACATCCAGGCGACCAAACCGCGCGACAGTCTTATCGACCAAGCCACGCACATCGTCTTCGTGGCGAACATCGGACCGCACAAATTCAGCTTCCGCTCCAAGTTTGCCGAGCTCGTTAACCAGCTTCTCGCCCTCTTCCTCGTGTCGCCCGGAAATAACAATGCGTGCGCCCTCCTGCGCGAAGGCCAGTGCAGTGGCGCGACCAATACCCGTAAGCCCGCCTGTGATCAAAACCACCTTGTTGTTCATGACACCTCCTTCTCGAATCCTGAAAATCATTTTCGTTTTGTCTTAAGTTCCAGACTGAGCGACTGCACGCTGAGTGCCATCGCAATTTCCTTGAACCAAAGGCCCGTAGGGTTTGACTCAAGGCTGCTTTTTCGGCAAACGCCGAAAGTTCGGCTTATAAGCGTCGGTAGCTCTCCTTTGAATTGCAGTGACTCGGATCGCTACCGAAGAGGAGGCGAGACAATCAAAAGCGAAAAGCTTGAGCGAATATTATTGGTGGCGAGATGGCTGCAGCGAGAAATCACGAGATCCAATCGCTTCTGTTCCGCCGGTGACGACAGCGGTCTTGCCTTCGAGCTTTTTGGTCATTGTCCTTCTCCGTTGTTGCTGAGCTGGAACTCTCCAGCTCCGATGCTTCACACTCGATTACTTGAGTCCGAGCACCGCTTGGCCGAGGTGATAGGACAGATGGTTCGTGCGGCTCAGCAGGATGGCGAAGCGATTGCGCGAAGTGTCTTTGGCGAAATCTTCTTCCGATACGGCAGTGTGCCGCTGGACCCAGTCGGACCAAGACATTTTTTCAAACCCCTTCCACAATTCGGCATTGACGACGTTCCATGCCTGGCGAACCTGTTCGTGCGAAGGAATGTTGGCTTGTGACTTGTCGGGATTGGAGACGAAGGCGACATCAAACTCGCGATGAAGCCGTCCTCCCATCCCCAACAGCGGCAGCATCGCGTCGTGTATGGCTGTCAGATGTCCCCACAAGTAAAGCAACCTGTTTTTGCCCGGCGCTATTTCCCGCTGGACCTCCTCGGATGAGAGGCCTCCAAAAAGCTTATCCGCCCGCTCGATTTGGGTCTTCCATACTTTCAGCCCGAGAGCTATATAAGTGCCTTCGTTTCCCATGATTCCATCTCCTTTCAACCACTCCCTGTCATTTGTGCTTTGGCGTCGAGCCACTCCCGAATATTCGAGACGGTATCCTCATAGAACGTCTTGTAAAGACCATGCGATACGTAGCCGATATGCGGCGTTGCCAGTACGTTCTCCAGCGTCCGGAAGGGGTGAGACGGAGGCAGCGGCTCAATGTCGAATGCGTCTATCGCCGCGCCGGCGATTTGCTTCTTCTTCAACACGCTGATCAAAGCTTGCTCTTCGACGATCGGCCCGCGCGACGCATTGATCAACCGGGCCGTTGGCTTCATTCTCTCCAGCTCCGCGGCCCCTACCAGGCCCCGCGTACGGCTGCTCAACACCAAATGGATCGTCAGGATGTCGGCCTGCTCGAACAGCTGTTTCTTGGAAACCAGGATTGCGCCCGCAGCTTTGGCGGCCTCGGTCGTCATGTTCTGGCTCCAGGCAATCAGATTCATTCCAAAAGCGCTCCCGACCCGCGCGACCTGGGATCCAATCCGCCCAAGTCCCAGAACGCCCAGGATCTTTCCACGGAGATCCGTGCCCACTGTTTGCTGCCAGCCGCCGGATCGGACGGAGTTGCTCTCCGTCACGATATGTCGCGCGGAGGCCAAGATCAGCGCCCAGGTAAATTCGATCGCGGGGT